>JAABUO010000147.1_pt1 | contig 192273 bp, 152 predicted proteins | sample 5559291 | NCBI WGS metagenome assembly JAABUO01 (sample SAMN10711878, study PRJNA513372) | rock metagenome | isolation source: Antarctica rocks | place: Antarctica: Victoria Land, Finger Mt sud
CTCAGAACAGGGTATGGAGAAGTGGAAAGCAAAGTACGCTTCTCACTTCCCCACACCCTCGACGGCGGAGAGATATCGACTAAACTCTCTGCGCTACACTAACAATCCAACTGGTACAAAAGATCGGCAGTCCACGATCTCCCGTGAGGGGATCCCGACAGATGAAGTCTTCATCGACGTTGAAGCGATACTTCGCCGGAATCTGAACAGACTGGCTGTCGCCATCGATGAAGACACGCGTTTTCTCCATCGGGTCACGGAAGCACTCTGATCATGAAAGGCAGCCGGTCAAAACGTGAAGACCGCTTTGATCTATGTGCGGTAGGGGATTATCGTCCGGCCCATCCGTTCGAGCACCGCTGACGCGAGGATGAATCACCTCAATCTTGACTAGCTTGTCGGGCTGGTTCTGTTTAGTAACAGTCCGGTGAAAAATACCCCCATCATAGAAGCCGCCTTTCACATAATTGAGGAAGTTCCTTGTTGATACTGGAGCTTGTGATAGATCGAGCTCCAGCTCGATGTCGCCGAGCTGGGTATGGAGGAGTACGTGAGGGTCACCACTGAGAGCGTACACAGGCAACGTGAGCAGCAGTCCTACCAACAGAGAGCGGATCATCGGACGAGAATACCATCGGTTGTTGCTCTTGTAACACCCTGAGGGACCGGGGGAAAGCGTTGTGATTGGTCTACCTCGACACCGCGCTCCCGCATCGTCATCCCAGATCCTGTAGCTGCTCCGTACTTGCAGTACCATCGAACCGCACACCAGGATGATCTCGACCGGAAAAGCAGCGACGCTTGGACAAGGGGCGTTCTGGATCTGCCCAGAATACGAGAGCCTAGATTAGGCGATGAGGCCGAAGCATGAATCGCAGACAGATGATGCAACGCACTGCGGCCACCGTGGCATTTGGGACGGCTTCGCGTGTTCAAGCGCAGCTCCTTGCGAATGCTGCGGAGCAGGCACTTGCCTGGGTCAAGGTCCATCCTGGCATCTGGAAGGCCCGCCTCGGCACACCTGAAGCGTACACGCCTGTTGGCTCCCGCCTTGTTCCTCCGGCGCTTCAGAAACTAGCAGGTCTGCCGCGGGTCGCAGGCCCGCTTCTTGCGTCTCCGGCAGGTCAGATTACGGCACGCGGGTGCGTCTTCCACCTCCCGCTTGAACCCTTTGAAAACATCTATGGGTTTGGGCTGCAGATGCTTTCGTTCGCCCAGAGGGGCAAGAAGAAAACGATGCGTGTGAACGCTGATCCGAAGCTGGATACCGGCGATTCACACGCGCCCGTGCCGTTCTATGTCAGTAGCCGCGGCTACGGCATTCTGGTCGATAGCTGTCGTCACGTGGATTTCTATTGCGGCAATGCGCGGCGACCTCCCACGCAGGGGACGTCGGAGGTCGCGGGAGCTGAGGTCCACACGCCGGACTCGACGCGCGCGCTTCCACTGGAAGATCGCGGGGCCGTGACGATCGAGGTGCCTCGGGCAAGCGGAGTCGACGTTTACCTGTTTGCCGGCCCCAGCACACTTGACGCCGTCAGGAGATACAACCTGTTTTCCGGGAGCGGGGTCGAGCCACCGACCTGGGCCCTCGGCTTCTGGTATCGCGCGGAAGGCCAGTCGGACCAGAAGGCCATTGGAGCTACGGTGAAGGACCTCCGCGATCGCCGGATTCCATGCGATGTCCTGGGTCTCGAACCAGGATGGCAGACGCACGCCTACTCCTGTTCGTTTGTCTGGGACCCGAAGCGCTTTCCGGAGCCATCACGGCTGCTGCACGAGGCGGCCGGCATGGACCTTCATATCAACCTTTGGGAGCATGCTTTTACGTATCCGTCCTCTCCGCTGTTTAGGCCGCTGCGGCAGCACGCAGGCGACTATGGCGTTTGGGGCGGTCTTGTCCCGGACTTCGCCGGCGAAAGCGCGCGCAAGCTTTTTGGCGATTACCACGGCCAATATCTGATCGACCAGGGTGTTTCCGGATTCAAGCTAGACGAGTGCGACAGCTCCGACTACACGCGCGGCTGGTCTTTCCCAGACTTCACGAGATTTCCCTCAGGTCTGGACGGGGAGCAGATGCACGCGGTCTTCGGCCTGCGCTACCAGCGCACGATTTGGGAGCAGTTTCTTAAACGGGGCAAGCCGACCTTTGGGCTCGTCCGATCGAGTGGCGCCCTTGCTGCACCGTACCCGTTTGCCCTTTACAGCGACCTCTATGATCATCGCGACTTCGTCCGTGCCCTGGTTAACTCCGGCTTTTCCGGACTTCTCTGGTGTCCGGAGGTGCGCGATGCGGTGAGCGAGGAAGACCTCATCCGGCGGCTGGAAACCGTTGTCTTTTCGCCGCTGGCGATGGTGAATGCCTGGTACATCAAGAACCCGCCTTGGAAGCAGATCGATCGCGACCGGAACAACGCCGGGGAGTTCGCGCCGAATTGGGAGGCGCTCGAGGCACGCTGCCGCACCATCATCGGATGGCGCATGGAGCTGATTCCGTACCTCGGCTCGGCCTTTGCGCAGTACGCCCTGGATGGGACGCCACCCTTTCGTGCTCTTGTGCTGGACTACCCGGAGGAGAAGGCGGTGCGCGAGGTCGATGATGCTTACATGATCGGCGACCGCATGCTGGTGGCGCCGCTGTTTGCAAGCGAGGGCGAACGGAAGATCGTTCTGCCTCCGGGAACTTGGCACGACTTCTGGACGGGAGCCGCGGTTGAAGGAGGGAGGCAGATTACTGCTCAGCGCGGGGCGGGCGCGATCCCTGTCTTCGTCAAGGCGGGGTCTGTCTTTCCGGTGGCGTCGATCAGCGACTCTACCCAGTCGCCGACCGCAAAAGAGCTGAGGGTGAGGATTTATGGAGACGGTTCCCTGCCCTGGCGCTTTGCCGGAGAGGCTGGGATAGGTCTTAGCTGGAATAGCAAAGAAGGCCGAGGGACCGTGGAGGCAATCGGAAAGAAGCCGCATGGCTATCGGATTATTGGATGGCAGGCGATGAGGGCTGGCGATTAGATTGCGAGAATTGGGGTGTTCTCGAACTCCGTCAACGGGCTCTTTAACGTTGTTGACAGCCAAAGTCTCGGAGCGTAGATTTCTATTGTTCTGCGGCTGGAACCGATACCAACTCCGAGCCAATCGAACAAGATGCGCCAGGGACGACGCCCGAGGAATCGAGATAGACGATGCAGAAGGGGCGACATTTGTTCCACAACGCCGTGGCCTGCCGCCTGCTGCTTGCGGGTTGCCTGGGTTTGAGCGCAGCCCATGCACAGACGGCGAAGGGCCCTCCCCCAACCGCACCTGCAACAGCACCGTCGGCACCAGTGCCGTGGACGGCGGACGCGAAGGATTTCCGCCTCCACATGATTGGCAACGCCCACATCGACGCCGTCTGGCTTTGGACCTGGCCGGAGGGCGATGCGGTTGTGAACAGCACGTTTCGTTCCGCGCTTGATCGGATGCTCGAAGATCCGGATATTGCGATGACCACGAGTTCCTCGCAATTTTATGAGTGGGTAGCCGATAACGATCCGGTGCTGCTCAGCCAGATCCGTAAGCGCGTCGAGGAGGGCCGTTGGGATCTGGTCGGCGGATGGTGGGTGGAGGCTGACGTGAACATGCCAAGCGGCGAGGCTCTTACGCGGCAGGGTCTCTATGGTCAGCGCACGCTTGAGCGCCTCTTCGGCACGATGGCAAAGACCGGCTACAACCCCGATTCATTTGGCCATCCAGCAAGTCTTCCGCAGATCCTTAGAGGCCAGGGCATGGACAACTATCTCTTCATGCGGCCTAACGCGACGGAGAAGAATCTCGAGCGCAATCTGTTCTGGTGGAAGGGTTCGGATGGAACGCGCGTCCTCACCTTTCGGATTCCGCTGGCCTATGACGATCCGGGGGACGTGGTTGGTCACATGCATCGCGAGGTCGAGCTTCTCAAGGGCCAGCCCATTCGCGATGCGATGGAGTTTTTCGGCATTGGCGACCACGGAGGTGGCCCCACAAAGGCCAACATGCAGTCGATCCATGACGTGCAGAAGGACCCTGCGGCGCCGAAGATTCACTACAGCACGCCCGACCGTTACTTCAGCGAGATTCGCAAGTCACTATCGACCGAGCTCACCACCGTTCAGGACGACTTTCAGCACCATAGCGTCGGATGTTACACGGCAGTCTCCTCCATCAAGAAAGACAACCGCACCGCGGAGGCGACGCTGGTGACGGCGGAGAAGTTTGCCTCGATCGGATCGGTTGCCTGGGGCGCCAGCTACCCTAAGGGGGATCTGACCCGGGCGTGGCAGAAGGTTCTCTTTCTCCAATTTCACGACAGCCTGGCCGGAACGGCGCTTCCCGGGCACTACGTGATGGCGCGAGACGAGCATGGTCTGGCTATGGATACGGCGCACGATGCCATGTACAAGGCTACGCAAAAGCTTGCCTGGCAGATACCGACGGCCGATCCCGATTCGAAGTACTATGTCGTCTTTAATCCTCATGCCTGGCCCGTCAAGGAGAGGATCGAGTACGACTTCGGATGGGATCGCAACATGCCCGGGTATGTCGAGGATGAGACCGGACGCGTGCTTCCATCGCAGTGGATCGATGCGACCACGGTGACACAGAACCGCCTCGGCTTCGTTGCGGAGGTCGAGGTTCCGCCGCTTGGATATCGGCAGATCCGTATCCGCAAAGGATTGCCCATGAAGCCTTTGCCGAAAACCCTGCTGCAAGTCTCGCAACAGACGCTTGAAAACGAACGTCTTCGCGTGACGTTCTCGACCGGGGGAACGATTGGCATCCTGGACAAGGACACCGGGAAGGAGGTCTTTCAGGGTGGCCAACGGGGTGCGCGGGCCGTTGTGATGGACGATCCGAGCGATACCTGGAGCCATCACGTGCGCTCCTACGACAAGGAGCTTGGCGCCTTTAGCAGCGCCACGTTCAAGGTCATCGAAAGCGGACCGCTTCGCGCGCGGGTTCGCATGCGATCGGTGTACGGAGCCTCTACCCTGACGACGGACTGGATCCTGTACGCCGGAAGCCGGAATCTGGAGGCACGCGTTTCGCTCGACTGGCACGAACATCTGAAGATGCTGAAGTTCTCTTTCCCGGTGGATGTCAGCTCACCGCAAGCTACGTATGAGATCCCTTACGCGGCGATGGAGAGAGCAAACCAAGGCGAGGAAGATCCGGGACAGCGATGGATTGATGTGAGCGGCAAGCGCGGAGGGCAGAGCTACGGATTGGCCGTGGTCAACGACGCCAAATACGGCTACAGCGTGGGCGGCAACGATATGCGCGTCTCCGTTGTTCGCGGCGCTGTGTATGCCCAGCACGAGCCACGTACGCTCGATCCGAATAGTGACTACAAGTGGATGGATCAAGGAGTCCAGACATTTCGTATGGTTCTGATGCCACACAGCGGCGGCTGGCAGGACGCCGCTGTGGTGCGCGCGGCCGAGGAGCTGGTCGCGCCTGTTCCGATCGTGTACCAGGGCATTCACCCCGGGAATCGGGCGATGTCCGGTTCTTTTCTTTCTGTTGACTCGCCCAACGTAATCGTTTCGGCGGTGAAGCAGTCCGAAGATGGCGATGACGTCATCGTTCGGTCGTACGAGGCTACAGGACGGCAGACACGGGCGAAGCTCAACCTTGAGTTTGCGAAGACACAGTGGGCAGGAGAGTTCCACCCGTACGAGATCAAGACCTTGCGCGTAAACCCGAAGACGGGCGCGGTGGTCGAGGTGAATCTGCTTGAGCAGTGAGGCGGCCTCGGGAGAGAGGCGTTCCGGGCCCGCGCCACAGGTCTTCGCCGGTGTCGATATCGGCGGGACCAAGACGGCGGTCACACTTTCCTGCGATCTGCCGCATGTTCTTGTACGTGTCGAGTTCCCGACGTTGCCAGAGCTTGGCCCCATCCAGGCCGTGGACCGGATCGTGAGCTGCATCTCTGAGCTTCTTCGATCGGGTGGATTCAACCGAACTGATCTCCTTTCCATTGGCATCAGCTGCGGCGGACCTCTCGACCGCCATCGCGGCATTATCCAGGCACCGCCTAATCTTTCGACCTGGCAGGATGTGCCGATCACGGGAGTTCTGCATGAGGCGTTCGGTGTGCGCTGCCTTCTGGACAACGACGCTAACGCCGGTGCCGTCGCGGAATATCGCTTCGGGGCGGGGCGCGGCACAAGCAACATGATTTTTCTCACGATGGGCACAGGGATCGGCGCAGGCATCATCCTGAACGGCCAGCTGTTTCGCGGCTCGACCGACACGGCTGGCGAGATTGGGCACGTTCGGCTCACGCCTTCAGGGCCCATTGGGCACAACAAAGCGGGTTCGGTGGAGGGCTGGGCGAGCGGCAACGGCATGGCCCAGGCTGCCGCGTCTGCGGTTGCGTTGGCGGTTGAGGCAGGTGAGTCGACGAGTCTCGCGAGCCTTTGGAAGAGCAACGGCCTAACGGCACGCGCTATCGGCTCAGCAGCCCGGGATGGCGATTCGGTCGCACGCAGAATCATCGCGCTCACGGGCGATCGCCTCGGACAGACGCTGGCGATTCTGGTCGATCTCCTCAATCCGGACTGCATCGTGATCGGCGGTCTGGCGATGCGCCTTGGAGATCTTTTGCTTGCACCGGCGCGGAAGAGCCTGGTCCGCGAGGCACTGCCCGTGGCGGCCGGACGGTGCCGGGTGGTGCCTGCCCTGCTCGGCGAGAGCATCGGGGACATCGCCGCCTTGTGTGTGGCCAGCGGCCTCACCCTCGAGGAGAAGGCAGTATGAATTTGATTTCGCGACGAAGGTTTTTCGGAAGCGCCGGCGCGGCTTGGGCATCGACTCTTGTTGCGGGCAAGGCGCTGGCGCTTTCGTCCCATGCGCCTGGGGAGTCCGCGGCTGCCAGATCCGTAGCTAACGACGGCGTGAGCCGCTACGTGAAGCTCCGTATCGGCACTGGTGGCCATGGGCATACCTATCCTGGAGCGACGGTGCCGTTCGGCATGGTGCAACTCAGTCCGGATACGGGGACCGAGGGCTGGGACTGGTGCTCCGGATATCACTACAGCGATGGGTCCCTGATGGGTTTCAGCCACACGCATCTGAGCGGGACCGGCGCAGGCGACATGCTCGATGTACTGGTGATGCCGGGAACCGGGACCGTGAAGCTCGAGCCCGGGACCAAGGACTCGCCTGAGCGCGGCTATCGTTCGCGCTTCTCGCATGATGATGAAGTGGCTGTCCCGGGCTACTACGCTGTGCTGCTCCGGGACTACGAGATCCATGCTGAGCTGACTGCGACCGCGCGCGCGGGCCTGCATCGATACACCTTTCCCGAAAGTCCGGCCAGCCACTTCATGGTTGATCTGGCGCACGCCTCCAATCCAAAGGACGCCGTCCTTTGGGCCAGGCTGAGGATTGTCGGAAAGGACACCCTCGTCGGTGCACGATCTGTGAATCGCTTCGCCCCGGGGCGCGTCGTCTACTTTGCCATGAAGTTCTCGGCGCCCTTCGAAAGGGCGGAGATCTTTGCCGATGGCCGACTTGCTCCCGCGGACAACGGGCCGGCCGAAGCCAAGTTGGTCAAGTGCGTCCTTCACTATGCGACGGGGGGCCGGAGAGACAATCCTGGTTAAGACTGGTCTCTCTGGCGTGAGCGAAGAGGGCGCTCTGCGCAATCTCTCGACCGAGATCCCCGCATGGGACTTCGAGGGTGTTCAGAGGGCTGCAGCGGACGAGTGGGAGCAGGAGCTCTCTCGGGTGCGGATCGACGGCGGCACCGAGAAGCAGAAGACCATCTTCTACACCTCCCTCTACCACTCCCTGCTGGCACCAACCCTGTTCGATGATGCAGACGGGCAATACCGCGGGCTCGATGGGAAGTACCATCAGCTGAAACCCGGCGACCACAACTACAGCACCTATTCACTCTGGGATACCTACCGGGCCATTCATCCGCTCTTTACGCTTGTACAGCAGCCGCGCGTCGCCGGTATGGTGAACTGCCTGATACGCATGTCGCAGGAGAATCCTGCCGGCCCGACGGTCTGGCCGCTGCAGGGCAAAGAGACAAACTGCATGACCGGATACCACTCTGTCGTGGTGATCGCGGAAGCTCTTCGAAAAGGGTTCGGCGACATCGATGCTGCAGCGGCCTATGCTCCCATGCGCTGGAAAGGGATGGTCGACACGGAACGAAACCTGGACCTTTACCGCGAGTACGGGTTTATCCCCTGTGACCTTACGCGGGAGTCGATTGGAAAGACCATGGACTACGCGTATGACGACTGGGCGGTGGCGCACGTGGCACGCGCGGCAGGCAACTCCGCCGAGGCCGATGCGCTCATCAAGCGCGCTGGTAGCTATCGCAACATTTTCGATCGGCGCGTCGGTTTTGTGCGCCCACGTCTCGCCAGTGGAGAATGGACCGATCCGTTCACACCGACGGAGGTGCGCTCGAATAAACGCTGGCAGGACTTCACTGAATCCAATTCGTGGCAGGCCACGTTTGCCGTCCAGCACGATCCCCATGGACTCGCAGAATTGATGGGCGGGAGGAGGGAGTTCGAAGCCAAACTTGACAACCTCTTCAGCGCGGACTCCACGCTGCCCGCGGACGCTCCCTCGGACATTGCGGGCCTAGTGGGGCAGTATGCGCATGGCAACGAACCGAGCCACCACATCGCCTACCTGTATGCCTATGCGGGGGTGCCGCATAAGACCCAGGCGATGGTGCGCCATCTGCTCGACCGCATGTACGACGATCAGCCCGATGGCCTGGCAGGCAACGAGGACTGCGGCCAGATGTCCGCGTGGTACGTCATGAGCGCGATGGGCTTCTATGCCGTTGATCCGGTCAGCGCCGTGTATGTTCTTGGCACGCCCTTGTTCGACCGGGTGACGATCGACCTGCCCTCCGGCAAGAACTTCACCGTGGAAGCAAAACGCAGCTCGGCAAAGGCGATATATATCCGTTCCGCGGCACTCAACGGAAAGGCTCTCCAGGGCGCGTGGTTCCACCACGGGGACGTCGCTGCCGGTGGAAGGCTCGTTCTCACCATGTCGGAGACACCCGTGCCCGAGTTCGGTAGCACTCCGGCCGATGCTCCACCTTCGATGTCCACTCCCGGCCACCTAGACGTTTGAGGTTGCAAGGACTGTAGAAGGGATCCCGTTTAGGTTGCCCGACATCGTCGTGGCAGCTAGTCTGTGACGCTTTCAGTCACGATTCTGTCGTAGACCCGTCGCGCGTGCTCGAACGCCTCGACCGCAGCGGCTTTTTCCTCATCGCGGATGCGCGGCGACTTCTGCGCCCAGCACACATCGACCGCGCACCTGCACCAGGCCGCGCTCTTGCGAGAGGCACGCGTCGGCTTTCCGGCGACGGAGATGAAGATGGGATTTGTATGCGAGGAAGGGTAGATCCGCAGCGCGATCCATCCACTGTGCGGCACCTCGATCTGGAAGGCAACCGGATGATTCTGCTCGTCGGCGTCGATCTCGGTGCGGCCCACGGTGCGCCCGTTCAGCAGCATTTCGACGGGCACCTTCCTGCTTGAGCCTAATCGCGCTCGTTCCAGGTGCCAGTAAGGCTTGTCGTAGGGCGAGCTCTTCTGGATCGCGCGCACGGCTTCGGTTGGCTCCGCTTCCAGCCGGGCACAGACCTGCGCCGTTACCCGGACCTTGCCAGCTGCCGCCAAGGCGAGATCGACGCCCGTCCGCTTTCCCTCGCCCTCGGCTTCGAAGTTGAAGATATGACTTCGCCCGTCGCCGACGTACGAGGGCTCGCTAATCAGCGCCGAGACCCATCGGCTGTAGCCTTCGTCTCCGAGTGGCGGGGCGCCTATCCTGACGTAGCTTCGGCCACCGCCGACGCATTCGTCGGTGATACACGGAAAATCTGTCTCGCCAGCGAACCGGGTTCGGAAGCCGCAGTTCAGGGTGTGGTACCAGATATTCAATTCCGCAAAGGGCCAAAGGTCGCAACCGGAGATGAAGTCGACGGTGCCCTCATGGGTGACGTCGACGATGTACTCGTTGGCTCCACTGCTGTCGAATGGGGGCATGACGAAGTTGGGCAGCTCCGTGCTGTCCACGACCAGGCCGTGTCCCGAGTGAGCATAGCCCACGATGGCGCCCTGCGCCTTTGCCCATTTGAGGATGGGGATGTTCCAGCTCGGCCAATGTTCGAGCGAGGCCGCTCCGGGATAGGCCTGGTGCGCAAGCCGAAGGAGCACAAGGTGGCCGCAGTGGCTGGAGGGGAAGCCCGAAACCTCGATGTCGTACCTGGTCAGCGCACCTCGCGTCTCTTCAGGCATCGCCATCGCTCCATGCTCGTGAGCTATTGGCGGGTGCTCCTGGGGTTCGACGTGCCCGCGAAAGAACTGCTTCTGGTACTCGAAGCCCGGCCCCCAGTTCAGGATGGCTCCGAGGTCCAAGGCTTCCCCTTCCACCTGGCGCAGCATCACCTCTGGCGTTACGCCTTCGGTCGGGCTCTCGTAGTGCGAGCACCCGGCGGCATGGATGTGCGTGTCGCCGGAGAAGTAGCCGAAGCGCGCGGGATGGACCCAACGCTCAACGGTGATGGGCAATGCTGTGTTGCGGCCATCGACGGCCAACATCGTGCGGACGCGGCGATGCTCCGGTCCTCGTCCTGCTTCGATCGCGTACTGCCCGTGCGGCAGCCGCAGCGTTTCTCCATCGCGCCGGTAGATCTGCCGTTCAAAGGCCAGATCCGGCACATCACGCTTGCTCTGCACGGGGTACACACGGCCAAGCGCATCCGTCACGAGGAAGGACGCGGTGACGGGGCTCCCCTCGGCGTCGCGAAGTCGAAGCATGACCTCTGCCGATGGAAGGCAGTCGAACAGTATTGCCACCGTGCTCCTGAAACCGAGGTCCTGTTCCCCGAATCCAGCATCCGCGCGCAGTGATCCTTCGCGCTGTCCCCGGTCTCTGCTGTAGATCTGCACGATGCGGTATTCCAGCAGCAAACCGGAGAGCGTGGGCGTGAGCGGAGGGAGATCCCATGTATCGACCGCGAGCCAGCGCTTGCGCGACTCGACCGGATCCACGGCACCGTTGGTGAAGTCATGCACTCCCTCGATGGCCAGCGACGATCTGCGACTCATCGGCAGGCCCTCGGGCGAACGGATTTTGAGCGGCGAGGTCACCGCAGCCTCGTTGCGAACTTTGACCAGAAAGCTTTTCCAACCGTGTTCATAAAGTTGCGCGCGTGCGGCACCGCGCTTTACGCTGATCCGGCTCTCCGGATTGATATCGACCTCGATCAGAACCTGTCGGTCTAGGGTCGCTTGTATCTCGCGGACAGCCGCGGCTTCATCGGCATTCGCGCTCGCCCTCTCGATGGCCGACTGCTCTGTTACCGCGAGCGGCTCCCCAATCAGGGTAAGCGCGGCCAGAAGCCGTTTGACCTCCGACGCAAGCGGCTGGAGCGGAACCATAACGGCAGCGCCCGCCTCCTGTGCTTCGAGCGGCAGCCCGAACTCCAGGAAGGCTCCTGCTCCGATGCTCGCGAGCAGCACCCTCTGAAACTCTCTCCTTGTCCAGCTCATCGGGTCCTCCGCTCATCAGCAACGTCCAGCAGATCTCTCCTAGCGGACATGGAGCCTGCCCCGCAGCATGGTTGCGATACGAGTTCCTGCTCCGTCGAAGAGGTTGAAGTTGGCCTCCGCTCCGGGCGCGAGCCTGTCGTCGAAGCCAAGCATGCGCGCAGGATTTGCCGAAGCCATTCTCGCTGCTGTCGCGAGGTTCGTGCCGGTGAATCGCTGCAGGTTGGCGACGGCTTGGTCCAGCATGATCACGCTGCCTGCCAGAACTCCTGCGTCTGTTGTGCAAGCGCCGTTCTGCAGACGGATCCGAGTCTGTCCCAGTTTGTAAACGCCATCCGGCATACCCGCAGCTTCCAGGCAATCTGTGATCAGGATGCCCTTTCGGGGTCCCTTTGTTTTGAACCAGAGCCGCACCGCTTCGGGCGCGACATGGAGGCCATCGCAGATGAGATCGGCAAACAGATCGTCGCGGTCCAGGACGGTGCCGAGCAGCCCCGGCTCGCGGTGATCCAGCGGCCGCATAGCATTGAAGGTGTGGGTTGCCGTGGTCGCACCGGCCTCGATTGCCGCCACGGCCTCGGCCTTTGTCGCGTTCGAGTGTCCGAGGGAGCAGCGGATCCCTAGCTCCTTCGCCCTCGCAATGGCTTCAAGCGCGCCCGGCAGCTCGGGCGCAATGGTCATCATGCGCAGATGGCCGCGCGAGATCTCCCAGAAGCGATTCAGCAGCGCGATACTTGGTCTCACGAGGAACTCTGCCGGGTGCATCCCCTTTTTGGCATGCGAAAGGAATGGACCTTCGATGTGGATGCCCAGCACTCGTGCCCCAACCTCGGACGGAGGTCGATCGATGCAATCTGCCATGCCTTCGAGCGCCCGAAATGTGTTCTCGAGCGATGCTGTCACGGTGGTGGCTAAATAAGAGGTCACGCCGGTCCGAGCGAGGTAAGCGGAGACGGTGTCGAGCGCCGGCCCGTTAGCTTCCATGACATCGTAACCGGCCGCACCGTGGATATGCACGTCGAGAAAGCCGGCGGTAACGGTCGCATCGGGATAGTTGTAGATCACGGCCGTTGCTTCCTGCGCATCGCGGGTCGAGATCGAGAAGATTTGCTGGTCTTCCACCGTAATCAGCGGACGGTCGATCACCTCGTCAGCGGTGATCAGTGTCTTTGCGGAAAGTGTCGTCCTCATAGGGTCACGGCCTCGGCGTGCGCCACGGCGCCGGGATGCCCATCTCTGCCGCGGTGGGAAGGGTTCGATCCGCCGCGAGTTGCCGCTGCGTTGATCGCATTCTGTCGATTCGTCCAAGCCACAGCTGCACGCTCATGTCGTACCGGTCGATATGGTTGCGAAGCCAAAACGGACGATAGCTCTTCAACCACGCTGTCTCATACAGATCGCGCGTGCTGCTGTAGCCATCCCGCATGTCCTGCAGTTTACCGTTGGTACTGTTGAGGACGTCCAGGGCTCGTCCAGCCTCGGCGCGCCCGGTCCCTGAGCCACTGTGGGTCTTCCATGCCAGATCGTAGATCTCCGCCATCTCGTCGCTCGTCTGAAACTTCAGGCCGAGGAAGTCTATTCGCCGGGCTGCAAGCTCCATTGCATCCAGAGCGTCGGGTTCGCGAAGCTTCCGTGCGAGGCGTGCTTCGCGGATCAGCGCCAGCGCGTTTTCCGCGTGGATGCGCAGCTCTGAGAGATACGGACGGAGCTGGGGCGCAAAGCGCTGGCCATCGACGCTCCATGGGTCAACCCAAAACAGCGAATCCGATACATCCGAGCGCTTGTACTTCTCTGTGAGCAGAGCGTGCACAGCCATCAGCTCTCGCTGGGCCTGATCGATTTTGCCCGACGTATCTCCATGGAAGGCACGACCGTATGCACCCTGAAATGCCGGGATTGGGGACGTGCCCGCCTGCCATGCGGATGCTGCCCCGAAGAGCACGCCGTACCAGTTGGCGTTGAAGAGGCCTTCTCCATCGTCATTCCACACCGCGTTCAGCTGCCCTGTGCATCCGCTGGCCTGGCCTGCCGCCGTAAACCCCTGGATGTTCTCGAGGGCGACGTTGAAATTCGGGTAAACGCGCGACCAGTTATTCATCCCGGGCGCGACCCAGCACTCGATTCCCGCATCGGTAAAGGGTGCGATGAACTTCCGAAAGCCCTCCGGATGCGCATTGTACTCCCACGGCACGGCGATCGTTGCTCGCTTGAAATCCGCCGGAAGAGCCCTGACCAGTTGCGGATCGTGCATTGCGACATCACCCCAGAACAGCAGTTTGCGGTGAAGCGGCTCGAGCTCTGTCACGATCTTCTGGAGCGAGTCGAGGTACACCGCACCGAGGCCCCTGGCGGCTACCTCCGCGTTACTCTGCCCTTTGCCCAACTCGTCGGTTTCGTCAGCCCCGAGGTGAAGGTATCGGCCCGGGAAGATGCTCGCCAGTTCTGCGAACATTTGCTTTGCCAGGGTCAGGGAGCCCGGCTGCCCTGGAGCCAGCACTTGGCCATGCGGCGTCTCCCCGAGCGACGCATATTGCTCCAGCTTCAACACATTGTGGAGGTGGCCGAATGCCTCCTGCTCGGGGGCGATCTCGACGTGGAAGTCCTTTGCGTAGGCCACCAGTTCCCGAGCTTCGGATACTGAAAGGGAGCCTTCGGTGGCCGCAATCAGCGGATTCGACGCATACTGCAGGGTGTTCTCGAAGTATGGCGAGTACAGATTCATCTTGTAAGCTGCAAAGGTGCGAATCTGCTTCTTCATAAAGGCGAGTATCGGCACAGGACCTCGAGAAAGGTCGTCCGACAGCCCGCGAATCTGCAAGGCCGGCCAATCCCGTATCGTGGCGGCACGCAGACTATGCTCCACCGGATCCAGCATCTGCTTGACCGTCTGCGCCCCGTAGAAGATGCCCTCCGGGGTAGCTCCAATGATCACCAGACCACCCCGGTCCGGAACCACGGCGTAGCCCTCTCGATCCATCTCCCTGCTCCAAGACAGATCGTGAGCCGAAAGGATGGCCGCCGCGGATCGGGTGTCTGCGCGCAGAAAACGAATCTTTACAGGTGCCGCCACCACCAGTCGTACACCGCGTTCCGACAGTATCGCGCGGAGATCGTTCGACGCAAACCGATCTGCGGCGTCGCAGGGCTCACAGACGATCGCAAGACCCCGCTCCAGGTGGATCATCCCCGCATCGTGGTACTCCCGTGGCATTGGGATGAGCGCTTGCCGTGTCTGCGCGCTCGCCATCGGGGCGCACAAGACGAGCGCAAAAAGACCCAGCCCATTCGCGAGCACCTTTCCAAGTCTCTGCAGCATCAGCACACTCACTTTCCCTGTCTGCGTCCGCGATGGATCCTTCGCGTTCTCTCGTTCCGCGGTTGCGGTTAAACCGGCTCACAACCTGGTTGCGCCCGGGCCATCGCCCAGCACGGGCGCAAACCGCTCGTCCTGTCCAAGCTCCATGTTGGGCGTCACACCCATGGTGAATACCAGGTGTGCCCCATGCGCAATCTGATCATGGTGGACCCACATCCGCTCATACGGCTGCCCGTTGAAGGTAACCGACTGCACATAGACCTCTGCCGGCGACGAGCGCTTCGTCTCGATCACCAGATCGCGATTGCCACTGACCCGAACGCGCGCTCGATCAAACAGCGGCGACCCGAACACGTAGGTTCCACTCGCAGGTTTGACGGCATAGAGCGGGCCTGTCCGCGGCACAAGCAGCACGTCGAGCATGTCCCCGACGCCGGTTCCGCTGAGATGCGTATGGCTGAACCCCATGATCGAGTCGTCACTCAGGTGGTAGCCCGAGCTCCAGTCCCACAGCCGGTTCCATGTATCCGGGCTGACCTGAACCGCGCCAAAGGGAACGGTGGCCCCCGGAAACGTGTGCCCATGGCCACCCGTGCCGATTGCAATGTTGACGAATTGCGTCAGATCGCCCGCGTCACTTCGTCCCTTATCGATTAGGGTCTCACCCAGGACTTCACTGCCCGCAGCCAACGCTGCCATGCCTAGAAACTCACGTCTGTTCATTACGACGATTCACTCCCCCAGACAACACGATGCAAAAAGGCAATCGGTGCCCGAGCCTTATAGACTCGTGCACCGACCGTCAAAGATTGTGTTCTGATCACGCCAGTTAGAAGTTGAATTTGAAGCCGAGCTGCACCTGCCTCGGTATGTTGGCCTGGCTGAGAGCGACAAGTCCGAATTGATTGCTCGTCGGATTGGTGTTGGCGCCGCCGCGAACGGCCGTGTTGGTTACGTTGAAGGTCTCGAAACGGAACTGGGCGTTATACCGTTCTGTGATGTTGAATCGCTTGCTCGCCGAGAGATCCGCCAAGGGTGCGTTCGGATTGCGAATCGAGCCGATGCGGAACGGTGCCGAACGCAGCTCCAAATTGGAGCTGTTGGTGAGTCGCCATGCCGGGTTCGAGCAAGAGACGAATCCATTGTTGCTCGAGTTCGGCTGCAGCGCGGTTCCGTTGATCTGTTGCACACAGTTGTTGAAGTACCGTGCGTAGCTCTTTGTATTTCCAACCGTGGGGTCCGTGAACAGAGCCGCCGCGGCGTTCAGATCTGTGGGAGTTCCGGACTGGATTGTCTCGATGTAGTTGAGGGCCCAGCCGCCGATCAGAAGGTCGAGCGGGCGGTTGACACCGTTGCCGAACTGCTTGCCGCGCCCAAAGGGTAGCTCGTACACCGCGGAGATGACGAGGCGTTGCGGGCGATCGCTTGAGGAGAGATTCTTGAAGGGAGCTGCATCCTGATTGTTGAGGAAAGAGACCGCCTCCTGCGTCTTCGACCAGGTGTACGCGCCGACGAGCGTTAGCCCGTGCGAGTAGCGCTTCTCCACTGAGAGTTGTGCCGAGTCATACCACAGCCTGCCGACGGACTCCTGCCCATAGGAGACGTTGAGGAACTGGGGATAGGCGAGCAGGAGCTGCTGGCGCGAGACGGTGGGGCCGTTCAGGCTCGATCCGGGCAGCAGACCCGCGAAGGGGTTGGTGACACTCTGCCCGAGATACTGCGAGGCGGTGAGTGGCGTCGGAAGGGCTGCGGCGCTCTGCTGTGCCTGCGCAATCTGCGCATTGCTTAGCACGTTCAGATTGCGCGCGCTTCCAGACTGGTTGTCGTTGGTGTTGAGGTCGCGCGTCATGCTGCCGACGTAGGAGGCATCGAGCTTGATGTTGCCCGGAAGCTGCTGCTCCATACCGAAGGAATACTGGTGCACGTGCGGGATCTTGCGGTTGACGTTGTTGAAGATGATCCTCTGTCCCTGGAACGTGCCAAGGCCAAGGGAACTGCCTGTCGGCTGCAGGATCGTAGGGAATGGATTGTCGATTGGGGGCGCCAGAGGGGTATTGCCGTTGGGACGGTAGTTGTCGGCCGTCGTTCCGCCGGCGATGTTGGTGGCCACGTACGCCGTATCCTGCGCGAAGCCCTGGGCCGCACCGAAGGCGGCCTCCGGGAGATAGAACAGGCCATAGCCGCCACGGAAGATGGTGTCCTGGTGGGCGCGAAAGACGACGCCGATGCGAGGCTGGAAGTGCGTGAACTGCGTGTTGAAGGCGTCACGCGCGTTGCCGTTTCCGGCAAACAGGAGGCCTCCGGTCAGGTTGGCGCAGGACGGGCAGGTTGCTGCATTTGCTGTTTTGGCGGCGGCCGCAAGCGGTGATGCCATGTTGAAGGCGAAGCCCCGGTTTTGCCGGTTCTGGCTTTCCGTCGGTGAGCCCTCGATGTCGTAACGCAAACCGGCATTGACGGTGAGGCGCTGCGAGAGTTTCCAGTCATCCTGGATATACGTCGCGTAGTAGCGCCAGCGGTAGAACAGGTTGGGCGTGTACTGGAGGATGCCGCTGGCGGGAGTTCCCAGAAGAAGGGAGGCCACGTTGGACCCTGCTGTGGCGCTGGCCGCCACGGTTGGATCAGCCTGAGTGAAGTTCGAATTGAAGGCGAACTGGCCACCGCCATAGACGAACGAGCCGCCGCCTGTGGCATACCGGATGTCCCGCAAGTCCGCGCCGATATGGATGGAGTGTTTCCCGAGAACAGCCTGGATGCTGGGAAGGAAGGAGATGATCGTGCTGATACCGTCGCGAGGATTCCGTGTCCCGACATCGGAGTAGTTGCCACCGAGTGAAATGCGCGGCGGAACCGGGACGAAGCGGCCACTGGAGAAGGCCGAAGAGAAGCCTAGCTGCGTATCGTCGTAGCCGTATACCCGCGAGCGGCCAACTGTCTCGTTGTACCGGGCGACGGCGCCGCGGAGGTCAAGGGTCCAGCGCGATCCGATCTGGGTGAGCGAATCCACAACGGCGTTGTCGTTGACGCGTGCGAGCGGGTCCTGAGCGTCCAGAAGAACGCCTACGAAGTTGGTGGAGCCGTTATCCACCTGGTTGCGGCGGTTATGGGCGTAACGCACGTACAGGCGCTCGCGCTGGCCGAAGTTCTGGTCGACGCGGCCGATCCAGTTGCGGAAGTGATCCTCGCTGAGGTTGGCGCCGGTGCTGTAGTTGTTTGCCGTTAGTGTCGCGGCGCCGAAGTTAGGCAGGGGAAATGCCTGCGCGAGCTTGTAGCCTGCGCTCGCCTGAAGACGGCCGAGAGGAATTTTGTTGCCCGGGAAGGCGTCGCGTATGCAGCATTTACCGTTCGCGTCCAGACGTGTCGTGTAGGGATCGTAGATGATCGGCTCGCCTGGCCCGGAAAAATCGCCGCTGCGCTCGGCGGCGTTGATGGTGGTCGTCAGCGTCGGCGAGGGTGTGGTCTCGTGATAGTTTTCGAAACCGAAGAGGAAGAAGGTGCGATCGGACGCCTTGTAGATACGCGGGATGCTCAGGGGCCCGGTCAACGCAAAGCCGTACTGATCCTGCGTATGGCCGCCAACGTTGTTGCCCGCAGCATCCACGGCGTAGATGGGTTTGCCCGCGGCCTTGTTGGAAATATTGTTCGCCTCGAGCTGATACCGGCGGATGAAATCGTAACCGGAGCCGTGGTATTTGTTGGTGCCGACCTTGGTTGTCACATCGAAGATACCGCCGCCCGTGCGACCGTACTGAGCGTCGTAGAAGTTTGTGACGATCTTGAATTCCTGCGTCGCATCGACGGTCGGGATGTAGGCCACGTTGAGATTGGCGTGCGAACGGTCTCCGGCTGTATCTGAGATCGCATCGTCGGGTGCGCCATCAATCAGAAAGGCGTTGCTCTGTCGCAGGCCGCCGTTGATCGAGAAGTTCGCATTGTCGCCATTATCGAAAGGCCGGGTGAACGAGGTGCTTCCCGCGAAGACCACACCCGGAACGAGGTTGGCGAGCTGGAAAGGGTTGCGGCCATTGAGGGGCAGTTCCGTCACGCGGATGTTGTCGACCAGGCCACCGCGGGTGGCTGTGCCGGAGTCCAGCAGCGGCTGATCGGTCGTGACTGTCACGCTCTCACCCACACTGCCGAGCACAAGTGGAACATCGACCACGAGCTTGTCGCTGACGTGAAGGATAACTCCGGCACGGATGGAAGATTTGAAGCCGGCGGACTCGACCGTAACCGTATAGCTGCCCGGTGTCAGGAAAGGTGCGGTGTAGTTGCCGTCTTCTCCTGTCTTGACCGTTGTTACGACGCCGCTCTCCGTATTGAGAAATGTTACCGTCGCGTTTTGGATCGAGGCGTTCTGTGGATCGGACACGCGCCCCTGGACCGTTGCGCGCACATCCTGCCCTGTGAGGGCGGGGCTACATGCCAGGAAGACCGCGAACCAAACGGCCGGGATGATATTTCGAGAGAGACGAAGCATGGAAGTTCCTCTTGGACGGCTGGTCGACGACAAGCCAGAAGCGAGTGGGCCGGAATTGGTATCGATTCCAACCGCGAGTCACACTACGATGCACCGCGCTTTACACGCCTGTCAAGCGGATTCTGATGAGGTTTGTGACCAATACCAGATAAGGGCGAAATCGAGCTTACATCTCGCGTGCCGTGTCACCGAACACGCGTTCGGGATCGGTCTCTGCCGTAAGGTCGGCACAGCCGCAGGATCCCCTACGCACTAGCTCCACACCCAGCGTCACCGGCTTGCTTACATCCGCGCCCTGTTTCATCTGTTGAAACAGCAACTCCGCCGCTTGCGTCCCAAGCTGGGTTACCGGCTGCCGGATCACACTGATGGGTGGATCGAGCGCATCGGCCAGTTCAAAATCGTCGTATCCAAGCAGACCCACCTGTTCCGGAATACGAACGCCCATCTCCCTAAGAATCTTGTACACATAGACCGTGGTTGAGTTCTTCGTCGAGAAGATGGCGTCGATGGGCGCGGGGCCCTTGAGGTGCGCCTGCACGGCTGCCTCGGCTGAGGCGTAATCCATTACATGAAAATCCGCCAGGTAGGGCAGGCCTGCCTTGCGGATGACTTCCTTGTGTCCCTGAAATCGTCGTTTGCTGGTAAACAGCGTCGGATCGCCGCCGAGACACAGTATCCTCCTGTATCCGTGGTCGACTAGATGTCGGGTTGCCGCCTTCGCACCGGCGTAGTTGTCGCCCAGAACCGTCGCGACGGGCTTCCCTTTGATGGGCCGATCCAGACAGATCACTGGAAATCCGGTCTCTTCAAGGAGGTCGCTGTCCGACTCGTCGGTCGGCACAAGAATCAGGCCGTCGATGCGGCGCTGGATCAAGGTGGTGATCTGTTCCCTCTCGTTGCGCGCATCGTTGTTCGAGGTCGCCAGCAGAACGAGGGTTCCGTGGAGGCGCGCGACATCCTGGATCGCGGCGGCGGCGCTGGCAAAAAAGGGGTCGGCAACACTTGGAACGATCAGGCCGATGGTCTTTGTCTTCGCACCCTTGAGGCTGCGTGCCGCGTGGCTGGGATGGTAGCCAAGCTCCTTGATGACCGCGGTGACTGCCGCGAGCGTGGATGGGCTTACATTGCGCCCGCCGTTGATGACACGTGAAACAGTTGCTGCCCCAACCCCAGCCCTGCGCGCGACATCCTGCAAGGCTGCAACAGGCCTGTCGATCTTTGCCATGGCAGTTGCTTTCTCATTTCCGCGAGAGTACCTCGTCGCCTGACATTACTATATGACGATGCGACGGGACTGGAATTCACCCCCCACAACGGACAGGGTTGGGCGGCAGATGACCCGGACCCCAGAATACGACGGCCTTGTCAAAGCAACCCGATGCCCTGATCCGCCAGAAGTTGGCTTCTCTACGCGCCAAGGGCGAGGTCACCCCGGCCCTGGTCCTTAAGGATCCGTACGTGCTCGACTTCCTCGGCATTGCGGACCGATATGTCGAACGCGATCTGGAAGACGCCATACTGCGCGAACTCGAGAACTTCCTGTTGGAACTCGGTGCCGGCTCCTCCTTTGTCGCGCGGCAGAAGCGTATCCAACTCGACGGAGACGACTTCTATATGGATCTCCTCTTCTACAACCGCAAGCTGAAGCGACTGGTAGCAGGGCAACTTCAAACCCGAGTACAAGGGCCAAATGGAGTTCTCCCTGCGGTGGCTGGCCCGCCACGAAAGAGAAGGAGGGAAGAGCTTCCGCTCGGGATCATCCTCTGTGCCGGCAAGACACGGAACAGATCAAATTGCTGGAGCTCGGGGCCGCAGGTATCCACGTTGCGGACTACCTGACCGTCCTCCCCTCCCGAGAGGTTCTCCAGCGCAAACTACACGACGCGATCGCTGGCGCCCGGCTACGATTCTAGAACGACGAGCCGGATGGCGGCACTTTGTGAGCACCACGCTCATCCACACTCCGCGCCATTCGGATGTGTCTCTGGACTTTTCGAGGACCTAAGGGCGAAAGTCCTGAATGGCGTGATCTCGGTAAACTCGAAGCGCAATTACGCCAAAGCGCTCGACGAACTTCAGGCATTCTGCATAGAGCGGAAACGCCCGCCGTCACGCGCGCTTCTGCTCGAGTTCCGTTCCGTGACGCTTGAGCGCGATTCCGAGCCCATCGACGATCAACGTCAAGCTGTCTGCGATTCGAGGTCTCATCGGCGAGGCCCAGCGAGCAGGTGTTCTGGGTGCGGAGAAAGCTTCTCAGATGACGGATATATACAATATCCGGCAGCAGGGAAAGCGTCTCGGGAACTGGCTGACTCGGGAGCAGGCCAAAGAGCTGCTGGCAGTCCCGGATGTTCCACATTGAAGGGGAAGAGGGACTACGTGATCCTGTCACTTCTTGTCGGCTGCGCCCTTCGTAGAAGGGAACTGGCCTCCTTATCTATAGAGGAGATTCAGATGCGTGAAGGCCGATGGGTTATCGCCGATCTCCGCGGAAAGGCAATCGCGTCCGGACCGTGGCCGTACCCATCTGGGTGAAGCACGGTGTGAACGCCTGGCTCGCAGCTGCGAAGATCGAGGAGGGTCGGCTTGTACGCCTTCTATATCGAAGGCGGCCAAGCTGAATGGGAACGGGTTGAGCGATTGGGCAGTCTGGTCAGTGGTCGAACGTTCCGCCAAGCAGATCGGAATCGAGCACTTCGGCGTTCATGATCTTCGGCGGACCTGCGCCAAGCTCTGCCGGAAGGCTGGTGGCGATCTTGAACAGATTTAGTCCTGCTGGGGCACTCCTCGATCCAGACCACGGAGCGGTATCTTGGATCGGAGCAGGAAATAGCTGTCGCTGTAAACGACAACCTTGGTTTTTGAGCAGAAACTCACCTGAAGTCCGGTGAAGAGGGTATGCTTTCCGAGTTGCTGTGCAGGGGGACGGAGTCTTTGATTGCGTACCCGGCGGGTATCCGAAAGATAGATGGGTCCGGATCAGTGCGTTGAAGTTCCCGGAACTCATACTTGGTCGTGCCTTTAATCGGGTCGTCAACGATTGTGAACAGAGCGATTCTGAGTTCCGGCGAGTACCAGCTGTGGACCGTCCAAGTCAGATCATGATCGTTGCCGTCCTTGCCGGCAGGGACTGTGCAAACTGCTTTAGAACCCTCCGTGAAGGCCCATGATGTCCTGGGCAGGAAGCGGTTCGAGTATATAGCGTATGCGATCGTTCGCCGGACCTATGTACACATTGACGCCTTGTGGGTGGCCCGTTGAAGGGCTGTTGGGCGAGTGTTCGTGCGAGAGCTAGGGTCATAGTGCTTCAGCCAAGCGACGTGATTGCAATCACACCAGTTAGCCATGGTTCGGGTGATCGGATCCCAAACAACCCACGCTGAGAACTCTCTGCCGTCGCGCAGAAGCGGGTCTTTGTTTCTACATCACTCTGCGCCCAGGTGCGCCCAAGGGAATCACGTGCTACGAGGTCTACTCGCTCATGTGTGATCTGGGTTCCATCGGCCAGCTTCTGGTAAGTGGTCGCTACGCGCTTCGCCGTGTAGGGGTGACAGCAACATTGACACTGGTGGCGAATTCACTTCGATTGGAACTGTAGAGCTGCGAAGTGGGAGCAGCGAGTCTGGGCCAAGGGTGTATCGCTCGCCCAGGCAGCGATCCGAAGCAGGTTGATAGCGGCTGCGGTGACGACATGCTGCAGGTGAGTCTTCGGCAGCCCGCGATAGCGAGTGCGGCGTAGGCCGCTGCGCCGGATCGCCTGCGCATGGGTGCTCTCGATGCCCGCGCGGGCGGCATACGCCTTGCGGAACTCGTCTGTGGTTTGCCGCTTGCGCATCGCTTGAAGTGTCTCGTGGTACTCGCGGGTCTGCAGGCCGAGGATGCGCGGCTCCCGCTTTGCTCGTGTGCATTGCAACCGAGACGCGCAGGGCGTACCGTCGCGCCGCGCGAAGCGTGCCTCGAAGACAGTTCCATTCTTCGGGTAGGTGTTCGACCGCCAGGAGATGCTCTGTTTGCCTGCGGGACACGTCACGACCTTGGCTTCCCAATCGACTACGAATGCACTCTTGTCGAAGCCCGCATCGTCGCGCGACTGCCAGCTTGGATCCTGCGCTACCGGACCGATGATCTCCACGCCATGTTCGCGTTGACTGGCTACCAGCACCTTGGCATCGGTGTAGCCTTTGTCCACGAGATGCCCGGAAGGCAGCAGATTGCGGCGAGCCAGCGAACGGTGCACCACCTCGACCATGTTGTCGTCCGGTGTGGTGGCTGGCGTGGTCTCGACATTCGTAATCAGACACGGTGTTTCTGTGTCGCAGGTCTCTGTGAAGTGCACTTTATAGCCGGCCCAGGGGTTGCCGCGCTTGGTGCTGTAACGCGCCTGCGGATCATAGGGAGAAGTCACGAGAGCTGCGGGAGAGAGCATCTCCTCCACGGTTCGCAGTCGCGGCTGTCCATCGTCGTCATCGATGAACTGCTCGTCCCACACGCGTCCGAGCAGGCTAACTGCATCAAGCTTCTCAAGCTGAGCCCGGACATCGGAGGCGTGGATCGCTTGCAGCAACTTTCTGCCGTCCGAGCCAATCACGGTTGCCAGCTTCTGACGGGCGGCTTCTGTTTTCGGCAGGTTGAAGTTCTCTATACGACTCCCGTAACGCCCGAACCACTCCGGATCAGCCACCTCTCGCAGCCACTCTGGAGCTGCGACAGCAAGGCTGTTAGTGTGGCTCGTAAGGTCTCGCCGACACGCTCCAACCGGTTCATACGGCGCACCGCAGCCAAACATGGGTCGAATCGGTTCTCTGTTTTCCTCTTTGCTTCAGCAGTCCAAGCGCCTGCGCACGTTGGGGCAGGGTATCGAGCAAAATCAACTCCAGTTCGCCTTCAACCAGGCGAGTGCGAAACTCACTTAGCACCGTGTGATCGAAGCCGGCGTCAGTAAGCTCCAGCCCCAGAGAATACTTCCAGTCGATTCTGCCCCGCACTGCATCTGCGGCCTGTCGATCAGACAGGCCCTCCATAAACTGTAGAACAGTGGCCAGCGCTACTCTGCCCGGCGCTTCGGCCGGCTGCCCGCGTCGCGGAAACAGGGCGACAAACTGCTTGTCCTGGTAAACGCGACCAAGCACATCACCGACGCGCAGGCATGCACAACCCTTCGGAAACGCGGCCAGCGCGACACGCCGCGTCTGATCGGGAATGCTGCACTCTTCTTGTGGTTGAAGCGACATAGCAGCATCGTGCACGCTTCTGCCAACAGTTCACACCTGGAATGCCTTGAGTACCATCAACGTCAACCCTAGCAACTGAATTCGCCACCAGTGTCAATGTTGGGTTTGGGCCTACTTGCGAATCAGGGTCAAACACAGGCGAATGTTTCAGGGTCAACTGCTTCCCACTTGTCGCGCATAGGGCATCCTCGCGCGATGCGTTTTCAGGAGGGTTGGCCTCTTTTCGCCCTTTCAAGAGCATCGAATGTTTACGCACATCTGAGAGCAAAGGGCCACACCCCAGCATTCGAGTTGCAAAGGAGTTCCCTACCAGGACTAGGGCATATTCACCCTACTCTAGGGTTTTCTGTTGACTTTAAGCCGAGATGGAAATCCCAGAAGCGCAGTACGAGCGAATCGCGGATGCGTCGCTAATGCAGGGTGGAAATGTGCATTTGAGTAACCTGCAGGTGCTGAACGCGGCCCCATAAGTCGCTGAGCAGGGCTGCAAATGGCGCGGTCCGCCGAAGCGTTCGGTCGCTGGCACACCATCGCTGGTCGAAGGACGTGTTCTTGACCGGGTCTCCGAGAGATTGCGGTCCGAGCCGATCGTACGGATCAAAATCGAGGGGATAACTGAGGTGATGTCTCATGTATCGCTCTTTTGTTTGCAACGAGATGGCGATGAAGTGTGAAATCGCGGTCTTTTTTCTGGCTAAGGATGATGAGATCTCTGGCGTCTGCCAGGTGAGCCGTCATGAGGCGAAAGGCCTTATCGGGATCACGCTGCTCGATTGCGCTCAGGATAGGACGATGGAACTGTACTGTGTGCTCGAGATTGACGAGCTGCGAGGTCAGCATCATCATATTGAGCATGCCCCGGTGAATCGTGTGAAAAAGGCGGCCAGTCAGTCGGTTGCCCGAAGCCTCGAAGATCGCGCGATGAAAGAGAAGATCAGAGGCTACGATCTTCATGCGATCTCCGCCACTGCATTCAAGATCGTTTATGGACTGACGCAGCAGAGCAATGTCGTTCGAGTTGGCGCGTTCAGCAGCCTTTGCGGCGAGGGCTGGTTCCATCATGAAACGCAGCTCCGTGAGCTCTTGAACGGAGATATCGTCGAGTAGAAACAGGAACTCCATTGGCACTGCGAGGACCGCGGAGGCGTCGCTATTGAGGTAGCTACCGTCGCCTATCTTTTGCGTAATCACGCCCATAATCTCAAGCACCTTGAGCGCCTGGCGAAGAGACGAGCGCGCGACGCAGAAGTGTGCCGCAAGCTCGCGCTCAGAGGGCAACTTCGCTCCAGGGGTGAGCACACCGTCGCTCAGCATCTGCTGAAAGCGCAAGATGAGCAGATGAGTGACGTCCCCCTTGCTGGATGGTGAAAGCTTGAAGGTCGTGCTCTCTGCTTGGGAACGCCTTTTCATACTCCCCATAGTGCGTTCGTTGCAGGCCTTAGTCAACGTTTCGACGATCTCGTTTGAAACCAGATGGTAGTACATCTTTTCCAGCCTCAGACGACTCAGGAAATGTGAACTAGCTGACTCCCTCGTTTGGTTTCAGTTGCCTCACGATCTGCGTACGGTAAACGCTCTTGACAGAGATCACCAGGTGGTACTACCTTTGGCGCCGCACCGAACACATGCAGTTCGGTGAGATGAACTTTCGGCCAGGGGGAACCATGGGACCTGCAAGACATGCTCGCATCACACACCTGCTCACGACGGTACTTAGCTCGACTCTACTCTCCAGCGCGGCAATGGCACAGGTTGAGACTGGCCGCTTCGTCGGTCACATCACCGACGCACAGACGGCGAGCATCGTCGGGGCTTCCGTCAAGGTGACCAATGTTGGAACAAATATCCAGCAGACGGCGATCTCCAATGGCGAAGGCGATTTTGTCATTACACCCGTCTCGGCAGGCACCTACGTCCTTGAAGTCACGGCACCCGGCTTCGAGACCACGACGACCTCGCAGATTGAGGTTCAGGTCGGCCAAATCGCTCGCGAAGACCTACAACTCCGCGTCGGTTCCTCAACGACCACGGTGCAGGTCGATACGAGCCAGCCGCTGCTCACAACGGACTCCGCAACTGTCGGCCAGGTCATTACCAACCAGCAACTCACGAATCTACCTCTTAATGGACGCGGCTTCTTCCGGCTCGCCGAGCTCACACCGGGTGCGGCACTGCTTTCCCCCACCGGTAACTCGCTTGCGATTCGGCCAGAGGTGGTCAACGGCAACACGATCAGCGGCATTCGAGGCAGCGCGATCTCCTTTCTACTCGATGGCGTCGATGTCAGCGAGCAGCACCAGGGCGGCACCTTCATTCAGACTTCGATCGACGCGCTGCAGGAGTTCTCGATCCAGCAGAATCCCTACTCCGCCGAGTACAACCGTGGCGGGGCCTTTTTTAACGCCACCACAAAGAGTGGCACCAACGAGTTCCACGGCGGACTCTTTGAGTTCATCCGCAACGATAAGTTGGACGCACGCAACTTCTTCGCCCTGCAACGCCAGATCCTCAAACGCAATCAGTTCGGCGGAGATCTCGGTGGTCCGTTCTCCCTTCCGCGGCTCTACTCCGGGAAGAACCGAACCTTCTTCTTCGTCGACTATGAAGGCCAGCGGCTCCGGCAGGGGCTGATCTTCAATAACATTGTTGCGAACTCCGCCCAGCGCGAAGGGAACTTTGGTTCTAAGACCATCTACGATCCGTTGCTGACGACAACTGTTGGCGGCGTGGTGAAGCATGTCCCGTTCGTGAATAACACAATTCCCGCCAATCGACTCGCTCCCCAATCGCTCGCCATTCAGCAGTACTATCCCGCCCCCAACAACGCGTCCGGGACAGCGAGCTTTGCCCCGTCGCAGGCGGTCGACTTTGACCAGTTTACCGTCCGGATCGATCACGAAATCAACGCCCACAACCGTCTCTTCGGACGATGGATCTACGTTAATAACCGTGAGGTCGACCCCAATTCCTCGCCCGTTCTCGGCACAGCCTTACTCACGTCGAACGGCCAGGATATTGCCGTCGGTTTGGTGACCAACATCGGCGCGAACAAGGTCAATGATGTGCGCGTCCACTATCTGCCAAGCCATGTACGTCTAACCGCATTTCTTCAAGGGCCAGACTTCAACACGCAGTTTGGAGTTGCCGGATTTGCCGCACAACTTCGCCCGGGCACCGGCGGCTCGTTCCCCGATTACACTTTTAGCGGCTACAGTTCGCTTCTAGGATCGGCCTTCGACCAACGCCCCAAATCGCAGGATCGTAAAGCAATCGAAGGCACCGAAAACTTCACCCTTCTCAAGGGACGACAGTCAATCAAAGCGGGCACTCTCATTCGGTACTACCAATGGCTTGGCTACGACAGCCAGACCTACGCCGGGCAGTTCAACTTTAGCGGAAACGCTAGCGGCGACGCGTATGCCGACTTCCTGCTCGGCTATCCGGCCTCTGTCGCACGTGCATACCCGGCAGACAACTTCGGCGGGCAACAGACGTACTACCAATTCTTCCTGCAGGATGACCTTAGGCTCAGCAGCCGGCTCACGATCAACGCTGGTCTGCGATATGAGTATTCTCCCTGGCTGAGCGGCTATAAAGGCCAGCTCGGCACCTTCGATCCGACGAACGCGAAGCCAGTCATCGTCTCCAGCAACGGCCCAACGCCTGATTTATCCTCGCAGTTTGCCGCGCCGGCTGCCTACCAATTCTTCGGCAAGTACATCCAGACGAGCAGCCAGGCTGGACTTCCTTACAACCTCACCTACACCGACAAAACACAGTTCGGTCCGCGTCTTGGCGTGGCTTACAGTCTTTCGAAGAAGACCGTTCTCCGCGGTGGCTTCGGTATGTTTTATGAGCCGGAGGGCACAGGCGGACGCGTCAACCTCAACTCGCTTCCCTTCCGGCTCTCGGAAGGGATTAACCAGACCCAGAACGTCGTGCCGACACGTACCCTTGGAGACTTCTTCCTGGGCACGCCACTCGGTTCCGCACTCGCGAATCCGCAGCTGTCGCCTACCTATACGCACCTGAAGATCGGCTATAACGAGCACTACAGCCTGAGCATTCAGCAGCAGATCTCCGCGAGCACCCTGGCCGAGGTCGCCTTCGTTGGCAATCACGGCGTTCATCTCCAGAGCACGAACGACTTCAACGACCCCACACCCGCGGCAGGTGGAATCCAGGCGCGACGGCCCTACCAACCCTTCAGCAACATCACCTTCCAGTCGCAAGACCTGTCGACAAACTACAACTCACTCCAGGCAAAGATAGAGCATCGTCTGGGCAATGGCTTTACTGGACTCCTCGCTTATACCTACTCAAAGTTCATGCAATTCAACCAGTCGCCGGCGCTCGGAGGCAATCTCGGGTACGAGTACGCGCTGTCGCCCTATGACGTTCCACATAATGTCGCGATGAGTGGCTTGTATGAGCTTCCGTTTGGACCAGGAAAGCGCTTTCTCGCCTCGGCAAACTCTCTGACCAACTTGGTCGCCGGTGGATGGAAGCTGCAGTCGATTGTCATTCTGCGCAGCGGCACTCCCTACACGCCTCTTGTCTCGAGCGACCGGGCCAATACGGGTGTTCCCAATCAACGTCCCAATCTGAATCCATCGCGTGGAAGCCCGACCTTCAAACGGTCGTTGAGCCAGTGGTTTGACAAGAGCGCCTACGTCGTCGCACCCACCTACACCTACGGTCAGGTCCGTGCAAATACCCTTCGGTCCGATCTCTTCCGTCAGTTCGATGCGTCCCTCTTCAAGGACTTCACGCTTCCGCGCGAGAGCACGCTCTCCTTCCGTGCCGAGTTCTTCAACATCTCAAATACCACCAGCTTCAGCGCACCAAACTCCACCGTTGATGCCTCCGCTGGTGGTCAGGTAACAAGCACCGCAGTGCCGTCGCGCGACATACAGCTTGCGCTCAAATACAACTTCTAACTTCAGGAAGAAAGAGCCACCTTCGATGAAGCTCATTCTCTGCCTCTCCCCGTGTGCCAGTTTCATCGCCACGGCATTGGTGTCATTTACAGGGCTGTTCTCTGCTTCGGCTCAGGGAGTTGTGCCTGCTTCCTTGCCTACATCCGGCTCGGTGCGTGTCGCCATTCACGTTGATCTGGCAAAGCCGGTCGGCCGCTATAAGCCAATCTATAGCTGGTTCGGTTATGACGAAGCGAACTACACCACCATGCGCCACGGCGCTGAACTCCTTAAAGAGTTACACGATCTTAGCCCCGTGCCGGTCTATATTCGCGCCCATCATCTCCTTACTTCGGGCCATGGCAAAGCCGAGCTGAAGTGGAGTTCTACTAACGTCTATAGCGAGGATGCCAGCGGTAAGCCGGTCTACAACTTCAAGATTCTGGACGGCATCTTTGACGCCTATAAGGCCGCCGGTGTTCGCCCGATGGTTGAGCTTGGCTTTATGCCGAAGGATCTTGCCGCTGATCTACCCAATCGCCATGAGCCCTACCAGGTCCACTATCCGGCGAGCGTGATTTCGGGGAAGTCGAATAATCCGCCAAAGGACTATACAAAGTGGGGCGAGCTCGCACGCGTCGTCACGGTCCACCTGGTCGAGCGCTACGGCAAGGAGGAGGTCCTCCGGTGGTACTTCGAGGTCTGGAACGAGCCTGACATTGACTACTGGCACACCACGCCGGAAGCCTACTGGAAGCTCTACGACTATGCCGTCGCAGGCGTTCGCGCCACGCTGCCGGGTGCAAAAGTTGGTGGTCCTGCCTCGACCAGCCCGGGAAGCCCCAAGGCTTATGACTTCCTTAAGAACTTCCTGGAGCACGTCAACTCCGGAAAGAGTGCCGCCGACGGCCAGCCGATCCCGATGGACTTCATCTCCTTCCATGCCAAAGGGCGGCCCGTGATCGTCGACGGCAAGGTCACCATGGGGATCGCCCGCGAGCTCACCGACGCAGACAAAGGCTTCGAGTTGGTGGCAAGCTACCCACGCCTGGCGCACCTGCCCATCATCCTCAGCGAGGCCGATCCCGAGGGCTGTGCCGCCTGCTCGTCCAAGGTCAATCCGGCAAATAACTATCGCAACGGAACGCTCTACCCGGCGTACACCGCCGCCGCCTTCAAGGCACTTTTCGAGCTACAGGACAAGCACAACGTAAACCTGCTCTCTATGCTGAGCTGGTCCTTTGAGTTCGAGGATAAGGATTACTTTGAGGGCTTTCGCTCGCTCGCAACGAACGGCATCGACAAGCCGGTCCTGAACGTCTTCCGCATGTTCGCGCTCATGTCCGGCAGCCGCGTTACAACCGCCAGCACAGGACGCGTGCCGCTCGAAACTCTTGTAAGTACAGGCGTTCGCGAGGCCCCGGACGTCGATGCCCTCGCTACGAGGGCCGACAGTGAAGCCGCAGTCCTGCTATGGAACTATCACGACGTGGATGGCTCGGCAGAGCCGATTCCAACCTCAGTCACGATCACTGGCATTCCCGCAAACGTTCACCGCGTCCTGCTCGAACACTTTCGCCTCGATGATACGCATAGCAATGCTTACACGGTCTGGAAGGCTATGGGATCGCCCCAGCAGCCAACCTCGATCCAGTATGCCGATCTCCGCGCAGCCAGTCAGCTGCAACTGCTGACCTCGCCCGAGTGGCTTGATGTCGTCAACGAGCAGGTCAGCGTCGCCACCGATCTTCCACGCCAGGCGACCTCGCTCCTGCACATTAAATGGTAGATCGCTAAATAGAAACTTCGGATCGAGAGAGCTTATGACACGGAGCGGACGTGATCGGGGAGGAGCCTGGGCTAGCCGGATCGAGCTGCCCTGGTACTTCGTTGCGCTCGTCACTGTGGCCATTGCCATCAGCTACTTCGATCGGCAGACCTTGCCTGTTGCCATCTCCGCGATTCAGCGCAATATCCCGATCTCGAATCAGCAGTTCTCCTATCTGCAGACCGCGTTTCTCCTCTCCTATGCGGCGCTCTATGCTATCGGCGGACGTCTCCTCGACCGGCTTGGAACTCGTCGCGGATTTATACTAATCATGCTGTGGTGGTCGGTCGCCTGCGCGCTTCATGGCCTCGCGTCCGGCTTCGGCCTGCTGCTTGCCGCACGCTTTCTGCTTGGTATGGGCGAGGGCGGTGCCTTCCCCGCAGCCGTCCGCGTCGTCTCCGAATGGATCCCACCAGAGGACCGCTCGACCGCCATGGGATTCATCAACGCCGGCACCGCGGTCGGCTCAGTCCTCGCACCACCCCTAATCGGCCAGACCCTGCTCCATAGCGGTTGGCGAGCCGTCTTCTTTGGCGCTGGTACCGTCGGCATTGGCTGGGTGCTCTGGTGGGCGATAAGCTATCGCGGCAGCGCCCAGACTCTCTCCTCAAACACCATCGACGCGCGTCTGCTTGCCGGGCAATTACGTTTCCGCGAGATCATCGGCCTCCACAGCGTGCAGGCGCTCGTCTTCGCCAAGTTCATGAGCGATTCTGCCTGGTATTTCATGCTCTTCTGGCTGCCAAAGTACCTCTATGACGCCCGTGGCTTCGACATCAAACACGTTAGCTACTATGCTTGGATCCCCTATGCAGCCTCGGGCGTGGGCAGCTTTCTTGGAGGCTGGTTTTCGAGCCGTCTCCTGCGCCGCGGCCATTCACTTGACCATTCGCGGAAGATCGCGCTCGGGCTTTCCGCCGCGTTTATGCCCGTAATTATGCTGGTCTCCGTTGTTCCGGTTGAGCTCGCCATGCTCCTGTTCAGCATTGCGTTCTTCTGCCAACAATCGTGGTCGGGCCTCATCATGACCGTGCCCGCTGACATCTTTCCCCTCTCCGCGGTAGGCACCGTCTCGGGCCTCGTCGGCTTCGGCGGTGCGATCGGTGGAGCGATCTTCGGCCTGATCGCGGGCTACCTGCTCGGTCACGGTATCGGGTATGGAACGCTCTTTGTTCTCGTTGGAACCTTCCACCTCATTGGTCTGCTTGCCATCCTCCTTTTTAGTGGTAAGATTCAACCCCTTCGCAGTCAAGACCTCCTGCAGATTGAGAGCAACGCATGAAGATCACCGAAGTCCGCACGCGCGTCGTTCAATGGCAAGGCAAGACGGCACCGTTGCCGCCTCACTTCTGCACCAATCCCATGGATCTCGTCACCTTTCGCGAGGCCTCAATGGAAAACTTCGCCTTCCACGGTTGGGTGCTCGTCGAGATCTTTACCGACAATGGGCTCGTCGGTCTGGGCAACGCCGCGCTCGCCCCGCTCGTCACCAAATCCTGCATCGACCTCTATCTCAAGCCGCTGCTGCTCGGTGCGAACCCGTGGGATACCGAGTTCCTCTGGCAACAGATGTACCGTCGCACCATGGCCTTCGGACGCAAAGGTATCGGGATGACCGCGATCTCGGCGGTTGATATTGCGCTCTGGGATCTGCTCGGCAAGGCCGCCAAGCAGCCCGTCTTCCGTCTGCTCGGCGGCCGCACCAAGGCACGTATTCCCATCTACGCCAGCCGTCTCTACAGCTTGCCACTCAACGAACTCCGCGTCGAAGCCCAGAAGTATAAGGATGAAGGGTACGGAGCCATGAAGCTGCGTTTTGGCTGGGGCCCGATCGATGGCGCGCCCGGAATGCAGCATAATCTGGACCTCGTCCGTACCGTGCGCGAGGTCGTCGGAGAGGGAGTCGATATCATGGCCGACGCTTATATGGGTTGGACCCTTGACTACGCCAAACGCATGCTCCCGCTGCTTGAACCCTTCCATCTCCGCTGGCTTGAAGAGCCCGTCATTCCAGACGACACGCGCGGCTACAAAGAACTCAAAGCCTACGGCCGCGTGCCCATCGCAGGGGGCGAGCACGAGTTCACCCTCTTCGGCTTCCGCGACCTCCTCGAGGCTAATGCACTCGACTACATCCAGTTCGATACCAACCGCGTCGGCGGCATCAGCCAAGCTCGCAAGATCTGCGCGCTTGCCGAGGCCTTCCAGGTCCCGGTCGTCCCGCACGCCGGCCAGATGCACAACTATCACGTGGTGATGGCGAGCCTCAACTCTCCCATCGCGGAGTTCTTCCCCAAGGTTGACGTCGAGGTTGGCAACGAGCTCTTCTGGTACATCTTCGACGGAGAGCCGGTGCCGAAGGATGGCTCAATCGATCTCGACGACAACACACCCGGCCTCGGCCTCACCGTGAATGAAGAGTCCCTCAAACGCTTCACCATTGTGGAGTAGAGCAGGAGAGCTATGGCCCATCTCGCCCCAACCCATCTCGTTCAGATCGCCAATCGCTCCTCCCGCCGCGTTGCCTTGGTGGAGGAACCGTACCTTCACTGCCTGGTCGGCGTCTCCTCCGTCTACGAACTCGCGCAGCATTGCGTCCGCGAGGCGATCTCTCTCACCGAGTACGCCCGTTCGCTTGCCTCAGGAGACTCCCTCTCCTACGACGACGTCTACCGAGGCCACTCCCCCTGGCGGCTGCTGTCCCCAATCGACGTTCCCAAACAACCCTCGCGCGTCCTCGTTTCCGGCACCGGCCTCACCCATCTCGGCAGCGCAGAGCAGCGCCAGGCTATGCACGCGGCAGCCCACCAGGAGGTTCTCACTGACAGCATGCGCATGTTTCGCTGGGGGCTCGACGCGGGCCGACCGAAAGGGGACACCATCGGTATCGCGCCCGAGTGGTTCTACAAGGGGGATGGCTCCATCCTGCGCGCTCCTTTCGAGACTCTCACGATTCCCATTTACGCGGAGGATGGTGGCGAGGAAGCCGAACTTGCTGGCATCTATCTCATCGCCGAAGACGGCACACCGCACCGCATCGGCATGGCGATCGGCAACGAATTCTCTGACCACAAGTTCGAACGGCGTAACTACCTCAATTTAGCAGGATCGAAGCTGCGCGCCTGTAGCATTGGACCCGAAGTCGTCATCGGTGCCCCGTTCGCGGATGTTCACGGCGAGGTCCGCATTGAACGCGACGGCACAACCCTGTGGCACCGAAAGATTGCGTCCGGCGAAGAGAATATGTGTCACAGCCTCGCAAACCTCGAGCATCATCACTTCAAGTTCAGCGGCCATCGCCAACCCGGCACCGTCCACGTCCACTTCTTCGGTGCCGACGCACTCTCCTTTGGCGACGGCCTCGTTCTGCGCGAGGGCGACATTACCAACATCCACTTCGTAGGCTTTGGCCGCAGCCTGCGCAATCCAATCAACGTTGAAGCGGAGTCACCAAATCCCATCCGCGTTCACGCGCTCGCATAACTGAACCCTCAGGAGTCCTTCTTGCCCCAAGCATCAATTGCCCTACTCGGCCTCGGCACCATGGGTGTTGGTATGGCCGCAAACCTCCTCAAAGCCGGCTTCCCGCTCGTCGTCTACAATCGTACCCGCGCCAAGGCCGAGCCACTCGCAGCGCTTGGAGGACGCATCGCCGCAACTCCGGCTGAAGCCGCGAAGAACGCCGACATCGTCCTGTCCATGCTCTCAGATGACGACGCCTCACGCCCCGTCTGGCTTGGAGACGACGGAGCGCTGGCCGCCGCCAGGCCAGGCGCAGTCCTGGTCGAGTCAAGCACGGTCACCCCGGCATGGATCGCGGAGCTTGCGCAACAGGCCGCAGCACGTGGACTCGAACTCCTCGACGCACCTGTCACCGGAAGCCGTGTTCAAGCTGAGACCGCTCAGATCATCTTTCTCGTCGGCGGGTCTGAGGCCGCCCTCGCTACGGTCGCGCCGGCCCTCCAATCCATGAGCCGCGAGATCGTCTATCTCGGCCCGGTCGGCAGCGGCGCGACCATGAAGCTGATCAACAACTTTCTCTCGGGTGTCCAGGTCGCCTCCCTCGCCGAAGCGCTCGCCTGGATCGAGCGTAGTGGACTGGATCGCGAGAAGGCCCTACAGGTTCTCAAAACGGGCGCGCCTGGTAGCCCCGTCCTCGCCACGATCTCCGCCCGCATGACCAGCCGCGACTACACGGTTAACTTCCTGCTCAAGCTGTTCTTGAAAGATCTCAAGTACGCAGGCCTTGCCGCCGCCGAGAACGGCCTTACCCTCACCACGGCATCGTCCGCCGGCGCATTATTCGAAGCTGCTGTGGCGGCAGGCTACGCCGACCAGGATATGTCCGCCGTCATTGAACCTCTGCGCACGAAGACGTCCGCGCAGCAGCACGCCCCCCAAGGAGAACGAAATGGCAGTTGAACAGGTCTGGCTCGGCGGCGAGTGGTGTGCAGCGACCGCAACGGCAACCTTCTATGCAACAGACCCATCCACTGGCACCGCCCTACCCGGCGAGTACCCCGTAAGCTCCTGGGCGGACTGCGACCTTGCCCTCGACGCCGCCGTGAAAGCTGCACCTGCTCTCCGCACAGCTACAGGCGAGCAGATTGCCACGTTCCTTGACGGTTACGCGTCTGCGATCGAGGCACGCGCACCCGAACTCGTCGCGATGGCTCACGCAGAGACGGGCCTGGCCGCATCACCACGCCTGCGGGAGGTCGAGCTGCCGCGCACCACCACACAGCTCCGCCAAGGAGCTGCTGCTGCACGCGAAGGCTCGTGGGCCGCTCCCGTGATCGACACCAAAGCCAATATCCGCTCGCACTTCGCGCCCGTTGGCCCCGTCGTGATCTTCGGACCCAATAACTTCCCTTTTGCCTTCAATGGTGTCGCGGGCGGCGACTTCGCGGCAGCTATTGCGACCGGCTGTCCTGTCCTCGCGAAGGCGCACCCACTTCACCCGGGCACCAGCCGGCTCCTGGCCGAGTGTGCCACGGCGGCGCTTGCCGAAAGCGAGCTCCCTCGTTCCACCGTGCAGATGCTCTACAACGTCAGCAATGAGGACGGCCTGCGGCTTGTCGGCGATCCCCGCATCGGAGCCAGCAGCTTCACCGGCAGCCGAGTGGGTGGCCTTCGTCTCAAGGCAGCCGCCGACGCCGCCGGCAAAATGATGTACCTCGAGATGTCGAGCCTCAACCCCATCGTCCTCCTTCCCGGAGCCATCGCCGAACGTGGAGACAAACTCGCGACCGAACTCGCCGACAGCTGCCTCGCGGCCTCCGGGCAGTTCTGCACCAGCCCAAACCTCATCCTCGCGATCGCCGGAGATGCCGCCGAAGCACTCTCGTCCGCGCTCGCCCAGATCCTCGAACAACGACCGTCCGCGCCTCTCCTCTCCCAGGCAGGCCTTCATGCTCTCAATGAAGGCGTCCAGGGTATCGCCGATGCTGGCGCAACCATCGTCACCGGGGGCGAGCCGCTTCCCGGCGAAGGCTTCCGCTACCGGAACACCCTGCTTCGAATCACCGGCTCAGGCTTTCTCGCTCAAGCCGAAAAGCTGCAACACGAGGCCTTTGGCAACGCCGCGCTCCTCATCACAGCGGAGAGTTTTGCAGAGCTGCTAAACGTACTCGAAGAACTCGAAGGCAATCTAACTGGCAGCATCTACAGCAGTACCACTGGCGCAGACGACTCCATCTATAGCGCCGTCGCCGAGGCTCTCCGGCCACGCGTCGGCAGGCTGCTCAACGACAAGATGCCCACTGGAGTCGCCCTCTCCCCAGCCATGAATCACGGCGGCCCCTTTCCTTCAACCTCGCATTTCGGGTTCACCGCTGTCGGCATCCCGCGATCCATGCTGCGCTTCGGCGCTCTGCACTGCTATGACAATGTCCGTGACTCCCGCCTGCCGTCCACACTGCGCAACAACGCTCCCTCCGGACATATCTGGCGCACGATCGACGGCATTAGCGTCCGCGGATGAGCCTCAACATGCAGAGCGCAAACTTCAACGAGGTACGTCCATGAAGCGTGTTCTCCACCCCATTGCACTTGCTCTCTGCGGCACGATCGCCGCGGCCCAGACTGCTCCGAAGCCGCTCTATCTTGACCCGTCCCAGCTCCGCGAGCAGCGCATTGCGGACCTTATCGGCCGCCTCACCCTCGAAGAGAAGGCCGCCCAGCTCAACCACCTCAATCAGGGCATCCCTCGTCTTCAGATCCCTGCCTGGGGAGGATGGAACCAGACCCTCCATGGCGTCTGGTCGAAGCAGCCCACAACCCTCTTTCTCGCGCCAATCGCCATGGGCGCAACCTGGGATCCGCCGCTGATCCACAGCATCGCCGACGCCATGTCCGACGAGGCCCGCGCGCTCTACAACATCCACGCCGACGGCCCCCGGTCCAAGCACGGATTGGTCTATCGTTCGCCCGTGATCAACATCAGTCGCGACCCACGCTGGGGCCGCATCCAGGAGGTCTTCAGCGAGGACCCTTATCTCACCGGACGCATGGCCGTCGCCTACGTCAAAGGCCTCCAGGGCGACGACATCGAGCACCTGAAGCTCGCCGCCACCGTCAAGCACTTCGCCGTCAATAACGTTGAGTCCGGCCGCCAGCACCTCTCCGCCGAGGTCGACGAGCGCAACCTCATGGAGTACTGGCTCCCGCACTGGAAGGCCGCCTTTACTGAGGCGCATGCCCAGTCCGTCATGTCCTCCTATAACGCGATCAACGGCGAGCCAAATGCTGTCAACCACTACCTCCTGACCGACATCCTGCGCAGCCAGTGGAGCTTCGACGGCTTCGTCACCGATGATCTGGGTGCCGTTGCCCTGCTCAACACGGGACATCACATCACCGAAGATCCCGTTCAGGCAACAGCCCTCGCCATCAAGGCCGGCAACGACTCCGACGATCAAGAGTTCGAGACCAACATCCCGCTCGCCGTCCGCCGCGGTCTCCTGTCGGTGGAGGACGTCAATCAGGCGCTTACCCGTGTCCTCCGCGTCGGCTTCCGGCTCGGTGCATTCGACCCTCCGGAGAGCAATCGCTACAGCAAGATTCCCGCAACGGTCATCCGCTCCCCGGAGCATCTGCAACTCTCTCTTCAGGCCGCGCAGGAGTCGATCACCCTCCTGAGCAATCGTAAGGACTTCCTGCCCCTGAAGCGTGACGCCATCAAGTCAATTGCCGTCATTGGCCCCGCGGGAGACACCGGCTACGAGACCGGAAACTACTATGGCAAGCCAACCCGCAAAATCGGCCCGCTTGCCGGCCTCCAAGATCTTCTTGGCCCTACCACGCAGATGAAGTTCGAACGCGGTGCCGGCTTCGTCGAGCCACCCGACCCGGCAGCCATCGCACGCGCAGCCGATCTGGCGCGCAGCTCCGACGTCGCGCTCCTCTTCCTCGGCACCAACCTCGAGGTCGAAGCGGAAGGAAGAGATCGCCGCGAGCTCTCCTTGCCAGGCGCACAGCAGCAACTGCTTGAGGCTGTCTATGCCGCCAACCCACGCACTGTGCTCATCCTGATGAACGCCGGTCCACTCGCCGTCACCTGGGCGCAAGACCATCTTCCCGCCATCCTCGACGCCTGGTACCCCGGCGAAGCAGGAGGCACCGCGATCGCGCGTGCCCTCTTCGGGATCGACAACCCAGGCGGCCACCTGCCCTACACCGTCTACGCCAACCTGAACGGCGTCCCTCCGTCAAACGAGTACGACGTCTCCAAGGGTTTCACCTACCTCTACTTTAAAGGTGTGCCACTCTATCCCTTCGGTCACGGGCTGAGTTACACCACCTTCAAGTACTCCAACCTCCAACTCTCCACAACAGCAACCACTGCCACGGGGGAGGTAGAGATCTCGTTAGATGTCCACAACATCGGCACCCGCCCCGGTTCAGATGTAGTCCAGCTCTACACGCACCAGCGGCGAAGCACCGTCGTGCAGCCAATCAAAAGCCTCCGCGCCTTTGAACGAATCATCCTGCAGCCCAATGAGAGCAAACACGTTCACTTCACCCTACCCATCACGCAACTCGCGTTCTACGACGTTCGCAGTAAATCTTTCACCGTTGAACCCGGTACTTTTGACGTGCTGCTAGGTTCCTCCTCCGACGACATTCGACTACGCTCCACCCTCTCTATCGCAGACAAACAATAGTCAATATCCTCTGGGGAGGCGTGGTTGGCGATGACGGCGTTGAAGGAATCTGCTTGGTCATGGCACGGTAGCAGGGGAGGCGCATCTCGCCCTACAGCGCTACGCCAAAGACCTGTCAAGGCGCGGCATTCTTCTTGCCATCTGCCCAAAGAATGATGAGGCCAACGCACTTGCGGCCTTCGACCAGCATCCTGAAAATGGTGCTGCGTCGCCAGGACATATCGTGCTTCGTCGCGAACTGGCAAGACAAGGCAGAGAACCTGCGCGGCATCGCCGAATTCCTCATCATCGGCATCGACGCCCTCGTCTTCGAGGATGACAATCCGGCGGAACGCGCCCTCATTCGACGGTGTCGTTCCGGAGCTTCAGGGCGGCTGCCCGATCCATGACGGGCGGTGCTGGAGCAGCGGTAAGCTGGGGCGTTGCGGGCCGCTCGACCACCGCCGCCGAAGCTACCAGCGGCGACCGGGATCCGCGACGTATTCGCGATACTCGATCTCCTCGTCAGTGAGCCGATGGGCCTCAGGCTCGATGTGCATGGGATCACCTTTGGGCCGGCGATGAGCACTACCTTGTCCCGGAGCTTTTCCTTGTATTGTGATGCGGGGACCGTACACATCGGAGATATAGAAGAGGGTCTCCATACTCTGGGAGTGGAGCACATGCAGATCGATAGGTTCCGAAACGCTCTGCGCGAAGGAGCTAGTGGCTGTACTGGTCAGAGAGACCAGTACAGCCACTAAGAGGGAGGATGCAACCGATTGACGCATCATTATGAATCCTACCGGGTAGGGTTAAAAGGTGAGCTTCAAGGCGAACTGGACATTGCGGGGTTCGCCGAAGCCGAGCCCTGGAGCCGAACTGCCATTACGGGTCTGGGTGAGCCGGCCGAAGGTACCGCTGGTAATGGTGCCGCTGGGGTTGGCGAAGTTGGCCTGATTGAGCATGTTGTAGACCTCGGCACGGAGTTCGGTGTTGATGCGCTCGGTTAGCGGCGTGAGCTTGAATAGGGAGAAGTCAAACGAACCGAGGCCAGGGCCGTAGACGGAGTCGCGCCGGGTATTGCCGAAGGTGCCGGCTGCCTGACGGACGTAGACCGCGGTGCCTGCGGTCTGCGGTGCGAGGTACTGGTACTGAATGGTGGAGCCGCTGACGATGCTGGTCCGCGCTACCCTGGGGTTCATCCCGATCTGGTTGGGCCGATCCTTGTTCTCGCCGCTGCCGCTGGTATTGGCGCCGGTGAGGATGTTGATCGGTGATCCACCGGAGAAGGTCGCGAGGGTGTTCACCTGCCAGCCCTTCGTAAGGCGGGGGGCGAAGTGGGCGATCTGCGGCACCATGTAGCTGACGTAGTCGGTCATGGAGTTGCGCACATCAAAGGTGCTTGGGCCGTAGTCCATTGCCAGGTTGTAGCTGTTCTCCGGTGTGGTGACGCTGGAGGTAAAGTCCATCGACCTGCCCCACTGGTAGTTGAGGTTGTTGGAAAGCCCATGCCAGGGGGCCTGGCGCACATTGACCTGCAGAGAGTTGAAGTTGGAGCTGCCGTGGGAGTTGACTTGATTGATGCCGTTCAGGGTCGTGCCGGTGGCAGAAGTCGAATAGGGCCGAACCCTGCTGACGGCCTGATTGATGTCGTTGACGATGCCGAGGCGGCGGCCCTGGCTGCCGACATAGCTCATGGTGACGAGGGTGGAGTTCGAGAGCTGCTGCTCGATGTTGACGTTGAAGTTCTGCAGGTAGGCGGTTTTGAAGTTTGGATTGATGGCGAAGGCGCCAAGACTGGAGGCGGCGGCGGCGCCGAAGACGGCGACCCCATTGCTGAAGGTAGTGCTGGCTGGCGCGTTGACCTGGTAAACCGGTGTAGTTCCGGCAGGGTTGCCGTAGATTCCGGGGGAAGCGCCGTTGTTGATGTTGTTGTAGACGAACTGGCCGACGGTGGGGGTGTCATAGAACCAACCGTAGTTGCCGCGGAGGACGGTGCGCTGATCTTGGCGGGGGCTGTAGGAGAAGCCGACGCGGGGAGCGAAGTCGCTCAGGTCTTTGTTGTAGAGCGAGCTGGGAAGGAAGCTGCGCGTGGAAGGGTCGAAGTTATAGAGGTCCTGGCGCTCATCGTGGACGACGCCGGGATAGGTGTAGCGAACGCCGAAGTTGATGGTGAGCTTCTGGCTGATCTGGAAGTCATCCTGTGCGAAGTAGTCCTGGGAGGTGACGAGGTAGACCCGCTGTGGGTTGTTCCGGAGGATGACGGCACCGGCGGAGTTCGTGGGTGCGCCAAGGAGGAAGTCGGCGACACTTTCGAGCGAGCTGCAGTTGGACGCCGTGACGCCGGCGGTAGTGCAGTTGGCGGCAAGGGTGGCGGCGCTTGAGGCGCCGTAAGGACCGCGGGTGCCATCGAAGTTAAACTTGCCGCGACCGTTGGTGAAGTAGCCGACGTTGACGTTAGAGTGGCGGAACTCGCCGCCGAGCTTGAGCGAGTGCCGGCCGATGACCCAGTGGAGCGTGTCACTAACCAGTCCGGTAACGTCAGTGCGGCCGAGCGGGGCAGTGGCGCCTGTGTAGTCAAAGCCGGTGATGTTGAGCTGGGTTGCGCCCTGGGCGAGCACGCCGGTCAAGCCGAGATTGAGGCCAAGCGCGGCGGGGTTGAAGTTCTGGTTGGCGTCATTGAACGTCTGCAGGAAGTAGCTTCCGCCGAAGGTCACCTGGTTGAGGAGGTGGCTGGTGAAGACGGAGTTCTGCACGATGGAGATGTTGTGGATGTGCATGGGAGCCTTCTGGAAGTAATCGGCGTAGTGCGATCCCACGTCGGCGGTCTGGGTTCCGGTGGTCCCCAGGTAGTGCATGGAGAGGGTCTCCTTGTCGGAGAAGTGGTGGTCCAGCTTGATGATGCCGTTGAAGCTGTTGTAGGAGTTCTTGCCATTGCTGAGATAGTTGCCGGTGGTCGCAGGACCGGATCGGCTGACGGCCGGGAAGAGACCGGCATTGGTCCCGTTTCCGGAGTAGAGGGCGAGGGCGACGGGGTTGGGCGTCCTGCCGTAAATTCTAAGTAACTTCGTGGCTGCGGTGATCCATGCGTCGGTGACGACGGTATCGGAGACACTGTTGTTGGCGTTGGCGAGTTGAGACTCACCGGCCAGGAAGAGGAAAGTGTGGTCCTTCCAGATGGGGCCGCCAAGGGTGAAGCCGAACTGGTGGTTGCGGATCTCGGGTTTGCGGCTTCCGGCGGGCTGAATGGGTGAGAGGGCGGCGAAGAACTCATTACGGTCGAAGTAGAAGAGATCGCCGTGAATATTGTTGGTTCCAGAGCGTAGGACCATGTTGGCGTTGGCACCACCGTTGCGGCCCATGTCGGCCTCGGCGTTGTTCTGGATGGCGAACTGATCGATGGCTTCGATGGGGATGAGACCACCTGCGATTCCGGCGACGCCGCCTTGGTTGGAGGCGACGGCGTTGGACCAGGGGTCGTTGTTATCGGCGCCATCGAGCTGGTAGTTGATGCCGTTGGTGCGGGATCCGTTGACCGATTTATTGATGTTCACGCTGGGCGACAGCTTGACCATCTGTGTGAAGTCACGGCCGTTCATCGGGATGTTCTGCACGGTGGACTGGTCGATGACAGATACGAGAGAACTGGAGGTCGTGTCCGTCTGGACGCCGTTTGCCTCGACGGTGACGACGGTATTTTCGCCGCCGACCGTCATCCGGATCGGAAGATCGGTGACCTTGGAAACGGCGACGTTGACGGAGTCGACGGTGCTGGTATAGAAGCCGGCTGATTTGGCGGTGACTTTGTAGAGGCCGACCGGGAGCTCTGGGAAGAGATACTCGCCGGACTTGCCGGAGGGGATGGCCAGGCTGAAGTCGGTGAGGGGATTGGTGACGGTCACCATGGCTCCCGGGATCGCGGCGCCGGTGCTGTCGGTGATCACTCCAGAGACGGTTCCTCGAAAGGTTTGGGCGAGAAGAGATGCACTCATCAAGAAAGGAAGTACCAGACACACTGCGGCAAGCAGGTGCTTACGTCGGCCAAGCAAGACCATAAAGCCCCCTTAACGTACGGTGCAGCAGACATCAGAGAACAGGTCTTCTGCGCGAAGGATGTGCTCTGAATAGAGACAAACATTTATCGACGTAATGTCGTCTGTTTGCTTGCTTCTGTTATGTGTGATTCGCCTATGCTAGGTACTTCCGGCCGCGGCGTCAATCACCAATCTGCTGCGCCTACAGCCGACACGGTTGAAACGGAGAGGATCGAGTGGGCACGAAGTGGGTTTAGCGGTCGTGGTCGCGATGAGGAACCTAGACTAAGTTGGCGAGACGCAGACAGGTCGTGTACGCCAAGGACCACACGCGCTGGCGGAGCGGGCAAGTCCCGCATCAAGGGAGTCCAGCGAATTCACTCGTGCAAGCAAACCGATGTTCATTCGCTTGCCGTCCACCTGGCATCAAGACCGGCTGCGAGCGGATGTGTAGACGCTGGGCGTATAGGTCAAATCTATTACAAACGGATAAGTCGGCTTGCGGTACTTGTTCTTCGGAAGGTGGACGGTGTCCTGGTTGATGGCACCGCCGGAGAGTGCCATGAGGCTGGGATTGGCAATTGGATTCAGCTCAGGAGAAAGATAGCCGGACTTCACCACGATGATTTTGAAGGACGCCGGCTTTAGACCCAGACGCGTGAAATCGACCATGTCGTGATACGGCCGGCGATACGCGCTCAACACCAGCGTGACGCCTTCTATCTGCACCACCGCTTCGCGCAGGGCTGGGTTGTTCTCATGCAGCAGGAACTTCACGGTAGCCTGCGCCTTCACCGGCTTGCTTGCCAATGGGTCCAGCGTTGCGCCAATCGATAGCGGAATGCTTGCGCCTACGCCCACTTTGTAACACGCCTCCGTTGCCGGACGGTCGGTGATGCCGGCGAAGACTACATTCTGCGCCCTGGCTTGCAGCAATGCTTCCAACACCGTGGCCTGATCACTATTCCCGCCTCCCGTTGGGTTGTCGCCAGAATCGGCGAGGATGGCGGGCTGGGTCTTTGCATCGATCGCCTTCTTCACACACGTTTCGACAGAGCACACCTCCGTGCCGAAATCGAACTGCTTGCGCGCATCCCAGTACTGCTGCGCCAGGTTTATCGCGATCTGTTTTTCCGCGGCGGGGTCCGTGCCGGTCACCACAACGGCGGCGGTGGAGCGTGGTTCGTCTGCCCACACATAGCCCACGAGCATGGAGACATCGAGAACGCCCGGCGACTTGTTCAGCTCCGGCAACTGCGCCCAAAGGCGTTTGCCTGGATTCCATTCCGTGCTACTGCGTTCCCCGGGCATCAGCACCGGCACCGCAGCCCACATCAGTGTGGGACGAATGTGCTGGTCCAGGCAGTGCACCAGCATGTCCGTTGCGCGCAGCATGGTCTGTTCGCGATCGATGTGTGGTGCGGTACGGAATGCCGAGAGCATATCCAGGTTGTCGATGACGTGCTGGCTGATATTGCCATGCAGGTCGTAGCTTGCAGACAGCAGGCAATTGGGACCGACCACGTTGCGTGCGGCCTCGTACCAATCACCCTCTGCATCCTGCATGCCATCCACAAACATGGCCCCGTGCATCGGCAGGTAAAGCCCGTCCAGTGGCAGCAGCTTCTTCAGGTCCTCCAGGAACTCGGCTTTAATGGCGTCATAGGTTGACTTGTCTACCGGGCCGCCCGGAACCGCTGTTGCCACAAGCGTGGGAAGAAACGGTATAGCGTACTTTTTCAGGAAGGCAAATCTCCGATTGAGTGTCGCAGCCTCACCGCGCAGGATCGTGAAGTCTTCCATGCGCGCACGAATATGGCTATACGTGCTGCACTCAATGCCGATACCACCGAATGCTATACGAGGAACGGATGTGGCCGCCGGCCAAGACTTATGGATGGCAACGGTTGCAAGTGCGGTGACCGAAGCGGTCCTCAAAAAGGCGCGGCGTTGCATGAATATCTCCTGCTTGTTGCTGCCAGAGAAAACGGGCGGCTCAGATGCGAGCCGTCTTTCGTATACAGGTTAAAACTGTAGTCGAGCCGCGAACTGGATCAATCGCGGATTGTAAGAGTTACTTGTACCGGAAACCATGCCGAACGCGGAGATCGGAGCAAAACCGCTCACCGGATAATTACTGTTCGCGCAAGGCCCGATCGTGGCATTCGTGCTCGTGCAAGTGGTATATGACAGAGTCGCGTTCGGGTTGAGGAATTGGGCCGTGTTCAGCACGTTGAAGGCTTCGGTGCGGAACTCCAGGTTCAGGCGCTCATACAGCGGAAAGTTCTTGAACAGCGACAAGTCCACGCGCTGCAGGCCGGGACCGTACAGCTGGTTGCGATGCTCCGTGCCGACAGCTCCAAGTTTCTGGAAGACGAAGGCGTTTGTATCGAACCAATGGCCAATAGTTGGGTGACCCACCTTGCCCGAGCGGATCATATTCGGGCGGTCGGAGGTGCCGCTGTTCGGGCGTGTTCCGCTGCGGTTGATGGTGTTGGTCACAGAGAAAGGCATCCCCGTGTTCCAGACGAACAGGCCGTTCGCTTGCCAACCCTTGCCAAGCACACCGCGAAAGCCGTGCAGGCTGCTGCCAAACGGCAACGCATAATTGAAGGTGCCGGTGACGCGGTGGCGCACATCGAGGTTGCCATTGCCATACTCAATAGTTGGGATTAAATCGGCGCTGGAGCCGAAGCCGTTACCACCGTTGTTGCTGATGGTCTCGGCGTCATCCAGCAGGTGTGCCAGGGTGTAGGTAACCTGCAAATCAAGTCCCTTGCTGAAGCGGCGCTTCAGTACCGCCTGCATGGCGTGGTAGTTGGAAACTGCATTGCTGGTGAGATAGGGAATCGTTGTTATGCCGGGCTGCTGAGTATGGAAGCGGCGCAGCGTATTGTAGTCGGAGCCGTTTGACGTGTTCAGTACTGGCGTGTTGGTCGTAGTGTCGTTGGGGTTCGCGTACACAGTCGAGTTGGGCTGTAGCGCGTTGTAGTCCGGCAGGTAGTAAGCGCCGTGGCGGCCGAGTTCGCCCACGTAAGACAGGCTGGCAACAAACCCGGCAAACTCGCGCTCGAGCGTCAGATTGAACTGCTCAATATACGTGGAGCGGAAGTGCGGATCGAGAGCAGCCGTGACTGCGCCAACCGGAGCCGTCGCGCTAGCCGGAACAGAGCTGGGCAGCCCGTTTGCAAACTTCGTGAAGCCTGCCGCTTGCCGCGCCGTCGGCGCGTACGGACCGAATGTTGCGGTAAAGGGTTGGTTTACAAGAGCGGCGCCTGAGGTCATGTTCTCAGGCGCAAAAGTCATGCCGAAGCCGCCGCGAAGGACGGTGCGCGGCATCAGGGTATACGCAAAGCCCACGCGCGGAGCCAAATTGCTGTAATCCGTGCGTACGTTGCCGTGCGCGTCGATTCCATTCTGACCGGCAATTACAATCTTTGCCAATCCCGTGTCGAAGTTCGACAGGATATTGTTAGTTTCCGTATAAGGCGTGAACAGGTCAAAGCGGACACCCACATTAAAGGTCAGATTCGACGAAGCGTGAATATCGTCCTGAACGAAGCCATGTGGCTCCCAGGTGCGATTGTGCGGCGTATACAGGATGGCGTTGCGTGTTGCCGAAAGGTAATCACCCGAGAGCAGCGTGGAGAAGTACGAGAAGGTCCAGGAGCCATTCGCTGTGTCGGTCTGCGTAGAGCTGTCCTGCCTCCGGATAAGGCCACCCCCAATCTTGATTGCTTGCTTTCCACGTACGATATTGAGCGTGCCCTCGTATTGATAGGTGTTCTCGAGATAGATGATGGGAGGACGGTTACCAAGGTTGGAGCTTGTGCCTTGGCTCACGGTAACGGCGCCCAGTTCTGCCGTGCGTGGGCTGACATTGATGTTCGGCTGACCGAAGGCTGTGTTGATCTTATTGCCGAAATTTAGCGGGAACTGCGCGTTGTTCAGAAGCGTGTAACCGGCCTTCAACTCAAGCAGCACATTGGGCGTAAAGGTATGTACATAATTCAACTGCCCCTGGTGCGCAAGGCTTGTGGCCGGTCCCGGATAGCTGCCGAGGTTGCCTCCCGGGAAGATGGTGCCCGCTGCAGAACTCACAGCCGGGAACAAACTGCCGATATCCGTGTCTGCCGAATTGTAGGTATAACGCAGATAGAAAAAGTCGCCGTTGCCGAAGCGATGGTCGATACGGCCGTCCGCCGTCTTAGTGAGTTGCGTGTTGCGCGGCGCGGCCGTGTAATTATTTGAGGTAGTGGCCGAGCTTCCTGTATTTGGCAAGGGAAAAAGGTTGAAGTACTGCAGGCCAATCTTGTCGATGCTAGCCGGTGCTACTGTTTGCTGCGCCACAGGAACCGCTAAATTGTCTGAGAAGTTCCCGACGTTCTGGCGCTCAAACAAGGTAGGCACAGTAGTCGAAGTGGGGTTCAGATTGCGGACGATGTTCAGACCTTCATAGTCGCCAAAAAAGAAGGTGTGATCCTTCCAGATAGGGCCGCCGAGGCTGCCTCCAAACTGGTTTTGCCGGTACTTCGGTTTGGGGATGGCGGCGCCGAACTTAAAAGGGTTTGCGTTCAAGACGTCGTTGCGGAAAAACTCGTACGCTGTGCCGTGAAACTGATTGGTTCCCGACTTTGTAATCACATTGATAATAGCGCCGGCAGAGCGGCCTACTTCCGCAGTGAAGACGTTCGTCTGGACGCTGACTTCTTGGATAGCGTCCACCGAAGGCCGTACGCCAATGGACCCGATGACGCGCTCATTGTTGTCCATACCATCGATCAATTGATTGTTGATCACATCAGCCTGGCCGTTCACGGCGACCGACGAGGTCTGCCTTCGATCATCCGGGCGATTGCCGCTGGCCAAGCCATTGTTCAAACCTTCTGTCGCACCGGGTGTCACCTGCACCAGATTGATGTAGTTACGGCCATTCAGCGGCAGTTCCTGGGTCGCTTTTTCCGTCACCGTAGTAATGAGCGCCGCCGTATCAGTGTGGAGCGCCGGAGGAACTGCTTCGACGGTCACGCTCTCACCGGCGCCGCCCACACTCAGGTGCGAGTCTTCGCGGGCGCGGTCGCCGGCTGCGAGATCGAAAGAAACGATCTTGAACGTCTTAAAGCCAGGTGCTGTGACTACAAGGGCGTAGGTGCTCGGCTTCAGCAAGGTAAAAGTGTACTCACCGGCCGAATTGGACTGCACCGTGCGCTTGTCGAGGGTACTCACGTCGATAAGCTCGATCGTTGCGTTCGAGACCACCGCGCCGGTACTATCGATCGCAGTTCCGACTACATCGGCCGTTGTGTTCTGCCCCAGTATCGGCATACTGGCAAACGCCAGAAGCACGCCTACACGCAGTGCGTTCCCCGAAATACCTCTGGCAGCTACTCCCGAATTGGCTTTGCTGTTCAGGTCAGAGACTTTCTCCTTAGGCTTACAGCTTTTCCGACAATGCTTCATGTGGTGCCTCCAAAACTATGCAACAGGTGAGGTGTACTGTCGTGCCAGGCCTACTCCTAGGCCACAAACCTTGCACAGCATGCACCAGCGATCCGCTGCCCACTGCGTCCATTTGTTTTCTGCACTGTCCGCAGGGCTCGACAGGCGGTCTTGAGTTTCGCTGCTCGGTTACAGAATCCTTATAGCAGTGTGAGCGTGATCTTTCGAAAGCAATGCTGCGTAAGCGCGCTTCCTACATTCAAGGGCGAAACCATCAAACAGAGCTGCCGCATTGTGCCTCTTATAGAGGCGTTCATCCACCCTTTCGGAACCGCCATCTATTACATACTGAGTATGTGATATGCAGAACCATCAAGGGTCGTATTATCTCCCGGAATCCGGAAGTCATGTTTCGGTAGGTGGATCATATCTGTGACCCCGTACGGGGTCAAGCGGGAGTCAGTCTTTACAAAGACGATGTAATCGGCTGTCGCACTCAGAGCGATTCGGATTACGGAAGACATCGTACCGACATTATGGCGGACACTGCATAGATCAACTGCTTCGGGTAGATGATCTCGATGTTCAACTCCGCCAGCGCGTCCGAACTGCGTCATGCCTGCGCCGTCCTTAGCTTCACGGTTGATGCGGAAGACGGCGTGCTTCTACGAGTAGACCGCAACAGGGCAGCCGTAGATATCAAGGTATACGCAGCCAGTCGAAGTAGCTCGACATGCTCTCGCTCGGAACGAAGCGCAACTGCATCAGCCGGCCCGTCGCATCGTCGATGAAGACCAGCAACGTGCAAGGGACTCCACGAGCCTCGAACCAGCGGTGTTCGCTGCCATCGATCTGGATCAGCTCGCCGTAAGCTTCTCGCCGCAGCCGCGGCTGATGGAAGCTCCTGCGTTGCCTGCGAGAGAGCCACAGACCCTCTTCAATCATCCACTTGCGCAGCGTCTCCCGCGAGACCTTCACACTATCCTTGGGGAGCAGGAACTCCGCCGCCAGGCTGGCCCAAGGTCTGCATAGCGCGACCGGACAACTCGATCGCATACTCGGGGATCCCGGGAAGGAATCCGTTGTTCGACGTGCGTCCGCGGGTCCTCTGGATCATCGCCCCGCCACCACCGTCCGCGGTACGCGGTAAACAGCCGACGCGTCTGCCTCGTGCTCAAACCCAAAATCGCTGCCGCTGAGATCTCAGTGTGGCGCTTCGCCAAACTTGGAGAGACCCTCTGCGCCGCAGTTCCTGTCCACACATCGTAAAAAGATCCAATCTCTGCCTCCGAAGCTCAATCGTCCGGAGGCTGTATGGACCCGCTGTCAGATGTGTTGTCGATGCAGAAACACAGAGTTATTGATCAGGCAGCTTCGAGGTGGGTGCAGATGGCTATCCAATGGCCAAAACATCCGGGCATCAAGTGCTATACCATGCTTTCTGGCCAATGCTGGCTATCCGTGGAAGTCGTTCCCGATGCTGTGCTCCTCACGGCCAGGACTGTTTCTTACCAGCTATAAGGTCGCGGAAAAGGTATCAGCCAGCTCAGACAATTTGGTCTTCATAGCCTCGGTTTCTTCTCTGGTATGCGCTTAGCGCACAAAGCTGCACAGACGAAAGATGTGGGCAGAGACCAGTTAACACGAGTGTGATGCAGTCGTGCGAGCCAAGGATCCTTCTCCGCTCTGCTTCGGAGTGTTGAAGGGCGCAGCTCCCTTGATCCACTCCATCGTCCAAGAGTTTAGTAAAAGCTGGAGCTAGATCACTCGTGAATCGTCAACATCCGAATGAACCAAAACCGCATCGGTCCATTTGCCGTCGGCAAGGACGCCGATCTGATGCTTGTAAAGGGCAATTCATCCGTGCAGATTGCTGACGTTGGAGAACGTAGAGATCGTGATCAAGGACGGCATCGCGTACGACTCAGACAACTGTCTGAGTCTGTGCACGGGCCCTATGCGCTGTACTAAGTCTCTCCGAAGAGTTGTTCAGCATCGGACTACTCACGCTGATCGAAGCCGTACGTACTCGCCGCATGTCTGGGCTGGTCTATGGTCTTCCTGACGCTTCCCCGAAGCATTCGCGACGAACTCCGTAGTTCTACGGATGCGCTCCCGACGCGCTGTCGGCCATAGTGAAAAGGATTCCCAAAAAGAGGTTTCCTTATGCCGTGGGCTCTTGCCAGCTTTCGCACTCGCAGAACCTTCTCTGCTTTTTCCGCGGTGTTAGTCTGTGCCGGCACCGCAGCCGGTCAAACGTCCACCACCGGCGCTTTGCGCGGCACCGTGACCGACGCACAGGGTGCCGTCATCCCGGCAGCAACGATTACCGTGACTTCAAAAGCCACAGCACAGACGCACATCGTCAAGACGGGAAAGGATGGGCAGTACACAATCGGGCTGTTGCCGCCTGAGGTGTACACCATTCAAATAGCCGCGGAGGGTTTCAAAACAGAGGAACCGCCGGTGGTTACGATTCTGGTTACAGAGACGGCGCGCGCGGATGCCAAGATGGTTCCTGGCAGCGCAGGAGAGACGGTCGAGGTCACCTCTCTTGCGCCTGCGCTGCAAGTAGAAAACGCCACGCTGGGTACGGTTATCGAGGGCTCAACTATCCGCGAGGTGCCTCTGACAAATCGTAATTTCACCCAGGTACTGACGATCTCCGCGGGTGTGTCGGGCGATGTCAATAATGCGGCTTCGCTGGGCAAAGGCACGCAGGACGTGTATGTGAACGGTGCCAGCAGCATCAGCAATAACTTTCACCTGGACGGTGCGGATATCAATAACTTTGGATCCGGACGAGCGGGTGATTTTGTGCAGCAGGCGGGTATCGCCATCCCGAACCCGGACACGTTGCAAGAGTTCAAAATCCAAACGACCAACTACGACGCGGGCTTTGGGCGTGATGCCGGAGCGAACGTCGACGTGATCACGAAAGTTGGCAGCAATGCCGTTCATGGATCACTATGGGAGTTCTTCCGAAACAATGTATTGAATGCGAACGACACATTCTTGAACCTCGGCCATCAAAAGCGTGCTGTCATGAAGCAGAACCAGTTCGGCGTTACGATTGGCGGCCCTGTTCTGAAAGACAGACTCTTCTTTTTTGGCTCTTACCAGGGAACGCGTCAAGTAAATGGGCTGAGCGCAAGCTCGCTGGCCAGCAACACGCTCTTTCCATTGACGGACGACCGCAGCAACGCCGCAATTGGAAGCATCGCCTGTCCCAGCGGCAGCGCTGGCCGGAACTGGGCGCCCTACAATGGCGGCACATACAAGGGAGGCACGCAGGTCGCGTGTGATGGCTCCAACATCAATCCAGTCGCGCTGAATTTGCTGCGGCAGAAGATCGGGAACGGCACGTATCTGATACCGACGCCACAGCGCATCGGAACGGATACCAACGGCAACCCGGTCGGCTTCTCTACCTTTAGTATTCCATCGCATTACAGCGAAGACCAGTTCCTGGTTAATACTGACTACCTCTTCTCGCAGAAGCACACGCTGTCGCAGCGGTACTTCTACTCGCGCCAGCCGCAGAATCAGCCATTTAGCAACAGCCTTAACACACCCGGCAATGGCGTCTCGCCCAACTTCAGCAATCAGCTTGGCGTGCTCAAGCTCACCTCTGCATTAACCTCCCACCTTTTGAATGAGGGAATAATCGCCTATATTCGCAGCGTGGGCACGCTCCAGACACAGGCCAACCTCAACTACGCTCAAATCGGAATGACCGCTCCTAGCGATCCGACCTATCCGCTGGCACCCATCTTCTCCACGACCGGCTACTTCAACCTGGGCGGTGTGAACAACGATGTTTCATTCTCTGCGGTTAATACATTTGAGATCAGTGACCAGATCTCCTTTACGCATGGCAAGCAAACCATTCGCGCAGGCTTTACCGGAGAGAAGAACCAGTTCAACTTCGACGATCCGAACAATAAGCGTGGCAGTGTCACCTTCCAGACGTTCCAGGATTTTCTGCTTGGCGAGAGCGCCGCACAAAATGGTACGAGCTTCAGTAATGTCTTTACCAGCGGCAGTCAGCAAGGCTCGTACTACAAGGGATATCGCGGTACATCGATCACCATGTTTCTGCAGGATGATCTTAAGCTCACCCCGAGCCTGACGGTAAACGCCGGTCTGCGGTGGGAGTTGAACAGTGGTGTGAGCGCCAATCACGGGCAGCTCAGCAGCTTCTATCCTTCGCTGCTGACGCCCTTCCGGCCGGTACCCGCAGGGGGCAGCTTTACCGGGTTCGTTGTACCGCATAATTATCTCCTCACGTTGCCAGCCGGTGTTACGCGGCTGGGCAGCACCAGCTTGTCCGACAACGACATCCCCTTGCATAACTTCGGCCCTCGCGTCGGCTTCGCCTGGCAGCCCCATGGGGCGGACACCACCACAGTCATTCGAGGCGGCTTTGGGCTCTTCTACACGTTGCCCAACGCCAACTCCGTGTTGCAGACACTCGGTGGTCAACCGTTTGTAAGCTCGGCCACGCTGACCGGTACAGCCAACGCCGCAGCCACCCTGCAGACACCCTTCACCCAGCTGCTGACACCCGGCGTGTGGCGCCCGCGATCGCCTAACTACACGCTCACTGTCGTGGGCGTCGCCCCTAACATCGACTCGCCGCTTGTGGCGCAGTACAACCTCGACCTGGAGCAGCAGCTGTCGAAGGGGCTGGTTCTGGAGGTCGGCTATGTGGGCACGCGCGGCACTCGTCTGGCGGAATCGCGTGGTCTGAACCGCGCTTATCTGGCAAGCCCCACAAACCCCATCAATGGCGTGACCACTAACTCGGTCGCGTCGGCGAATTTGCAGGCGCGCGTACCCTACCAGGGCTTTACTCCGAATGGCGTTACTCGCATTGAGACCTATGGCTTCTCCAACTACAACAGCCTGCAATCGACGCTGAAGCGTCAGGTAAGCCGTGGCTTCTTTCTGCAAGCCGCGTACACCTGGAGCAAGGCGATGACCACCGTAACCGGCGGCGATGGACTTAACGGCGTCTTTGCCGGCGGCAGCGGCAACAGCAACGACCCAAATAACCGTTACGCGCGGTATGGGCTTGCCTCCTTTGATCGCACAAACCGCTTCGTCGTGGCCTACACACTTCAGCTACCAAGCTGGAAGAACGGTAACAGCCTCGAACGGGCTGCCACCTCCGGTTGGAAGTTTTCAGGCGTGTCAACCTTTCAATCCGGTAAGCCACTCACCTTTACGGACACACGTAACGGAACGGCTTATGGCACAGCAAGCCGGGCGCAGTTCGCCCCGGGCTTCAGCAACGGAAACATCAGAAATACGAGCGGCAGTTCCATGCTGACTCGTGTCAAGACCAACAGCTATCTCAACTCTGGCAGCACCGTCTTCACTGTGGCGCCGGCGGTTCCCTTCAGCGTCGCCGCGGTCAGGGGCGGCCCGCTTGCCACTGACTACGGCAACACCGGCATCAGCTCGGTTCGCGGTCCCGGCAATCAGAACTGGGACATGACCCTGGTCAAAACAACGCGCGTCGGCGGCCTGCGTGAAAATGCAACTATGGATTTCCGCACCGAGTTCTTCAATGCGTTCAATCATGCACAGTACGCTAACCCGGGCACGGCCGTAGGAACGGCGAGCTATGGTGTGATCAATGCCTCGTCCGTCGCGCCGCGGCTGATCCAGTTCGCTCTCAAGTACCAGTTCTGATGACGGCGGCGCTCGCCTGCGCCTACCTGCGGCAAGCGCTTCTACCTTTCTGTTCCACTCAATCTTGGAGGCTTCCTGAATGTATCGTTTCCTGCCACTCGCCGGCCTTCTGCTCGCGGGCCCCGTCACGCTGCTGGCCACCGATTTCACTCTGCCTGCCACGCCAGCCACCGTGGAGTGGGGTCACTACGCCGCAGGCATCAAACCCGCCCTCACCGTCCACAGCGGCGACACCGTTAGAATCCAGACGCTCTCCACTTGCGGACCGACTGACCGGCTGATTGCCCAGGGCATTCAGGCAGAGGACATTCCTGCCTACAACGATGCCGTGTACAAGGGCTATCCGGAGAAGGACAAAGGGCCCGGCGGCCACATCCTCACCGGTCCCGTCGCGGTCACGGAAGCAGAGCCGGGCGACGTGCTCGAGGTGCAGATCCTGAAGGTCGACATTGATACAAATTTCGCCTGCAACGGCTTCGGCCTGCACCGAGGCTTTCTGCCCATGGAGTTCCCCTATAGTCGGCACCGCATCATTCCGCTCGACAGAGAAAAGATGATCGGCCACTTCGCTCCCGGCATTGACATCCCTCTGCGCCCGTTCTTCGGCAGCATGGGCGTCGCGCCGGGCGCCGGGCGAATCGATAGCGCTCCGCCCTTCGCGCACGCGGGCAACATGGATAACAAGGAGCTTATCGCCGGCACCACGCTGTTTATCCCGGTCGCTACAGCGGGAGCTCTCTTCGTCGCTGGCGACGGGCACGCCGGACAGGGCAATGGTGAGGTCGACATCACCGCTATGGAGACTTTTCTGACCGGCACCTTTCGCTTTGTCGTTCACAAGAAGCAGGAGTTACTCTGGCCGCGTGCGGAGACACCGACGCACTACATCAGCATGGGCTTCAGCCCCGATCTGAAGGAGGCCACCGAGCATGCCATACGGGACATGATCGATTTTCTGGTCACGGAAAAACATATGACACGTGATGATGCCTACATGCTCTCGAGCGTCGCCGTCGACCTAGATATTTCGGAGCTTGTGGACGGGAACGTCGGCGTGCACGCCATGTGCCCCAAGAACATCTTTACTGCGGCTGGAGCTGCAAAGTAATTCAGTGCGGGCCGACCGCAATCTGCTCACACATCTTGTGCCCCGGCACGAGGTGTTATCTCCAGCCTTAGTCTTCTGCGGACTTAGAAAACGGCTTCGTGGGCAAACCCTCTTGTTCGGGTATACTTCGCTCACACTACCCTTTACATTCCTAGATTTCGCGATCCCAAGTCATTTTACAAACGAGGGCAATCATGAATGAAGTTCCTGTCCCTCCTTCGGAGAAGACGTTGCCCTTTCCGCTGATGCACGCCTGTCCGTCGGCAGCTTTTCTACAAACGTTGATCCTGAACAGCCCCATAGCGATCGTGGCGCTGGATAGCACGCACTGCTATCGCACGGCAAATCCTGCGTTTTTGCAACTCTTCGGGTACACGGAACCGGAACTGCTCTCGACTGACTTTGACGAACAGATCTCGACCCGAGCCACTAGGGCAGAGGCCTGTCGCCTGAGTGCGGCGGTTCTTGGAGGTGAAAAGGTACACGCCATTACACGAAGGCGTCGCAAAGACGCCACCCTCATTGACGTCGAAATTGTCGGCATTCCACTGATCGAAGGTGGACGGCTTGAGGGAGTTTACGGCCTGTACCAGGACCTTACCGAACGTCTTAAAGTTCAAGACGCCCTTCGAGCCACGTCAGAACGGCTGCACACCTTGCAGGAAGCCGTCAGGGGCGGTGCTTTGTCTCAGTCCGCGCCACCATCCTCGCAATTCGTTACAGGCCCCAAACTCACTCGGCGAGAGCTCTACATTCTCAACCTCCTCGCTTCGGGCAGAACGAGCAGAGCCATCGCCTCAAGCCTTGACATCAGTGTTCGCACGGTCGAGTCGCACCGGACCAACATCAATCAAAAATGTGGGTTCCGTTCGTTCGCGGACCTTGTACGGTTTGCGATATCACACCATGTACCTAGCGACGAAATTACTTCATCCCAAGTCTCTGTCTGTTGAGTGGCCTTTGTAGATGCCTCAACTCCTGTTCAGAGGTGAGATCACCTATGTTGCATGCCGCAAACACATCTTTCAAAATCGAGTCCAGCGCTCGATAGTCGTACCATAGCCCGTAGTCTGCCCGAGAATGCCTGCTACTTGCGGGAGAGTTCCACTTCGGAGCCAATGAAACCCCAGGAGTTCCAGGCTTCGCCGGTAACGGCTTTGCGGAAGAAGGTGTCGGCGAGGGGCTTTTCGTGGTGGTAGAGGTGCCAGTTGCCCACACCGTAATTGATGGTGTTGAAGGAGAGTTCGGCCTCGGTGTCGCCGGGTGCGGGCTTAGCGGGGAGCACCTGGGCTTCGGTCATCCGGCCCTGGTAAAAGCGGAGAAGGTGGAGGTAAAAGAGCAGGTGAGGCTCGGTATTGTGGATCGAAGGAGTAATGCGGGCGAGCGCGGTCTCGGCTTCCTGCTCTTTACCGGCGCGACGGAGCGAAACATAGAGCCAGGCCGTACAGTCGATGAGAGAATCGTCAGATTTGGCAAGATCGCGGGCTTGACCCAGGTGGCCGGCGGCTTCGGCGAACTGGCCTTGGAAGTAGTGGGCGAGCCCGAGGTGGTAGTGGGAGTCGAGACTGGTAGGGTCGACCTGAACGGCATGCTCAAGATCTTTTTGGGCAGCGGCAAACTGGCGAAGGCCTAGCTCGCGGTGGCCGCGATCGAGAAGGAGGTCAGCGTTGTTGGGGAATTTTGTGAGAGCTTCAGTGTCGGTCTTGACGGATTCCTGGTACTGCCGGCGGCCGGCTTCGGCATGCGAGAGCGTGAGGTAGTCGGCTGTTGTGGGAGAACCGGTGGTGACTTTGGACTTCGCAGCAGTGACGGAGTCATTGTCGGTCTGGGCATAGAGTTTCTGGCCGAGAAGCGAGGTGGTTTCGAGGACTCCCTGGTCCTGAGCCTTGAGGGCGAGTGGAAGGGCGAGGGTGACGAGGAATAGGAATGATCGGGTGAGGCGCTTGGACATGGAGTCTCCGGCTGTGGGCTAATGGGTGTAGGTAAGGATGCCGGCCTGTTGGCAGGCGTCGAGAAAGTTGGCGACAGTGGCGGTGGAGATGAACTCCGCAGCGACGGCGTTGCGGATGTCCGTGATGGATCTGTGGCCGTCGACGAAGTTGAGAATCTCGTAGGAGTAGAGGCCGGACTTGTTCTGGACGTTGGTGAAGCGGCTGGGGGTGGTCTGGAAGAGAGTGATCTTACTGACGCCCTCCGAGCCGAGACGGTCAAGCAGGACCGCATCGTTTTGATAGGTGAGCGGGCCCAAGGGGGCAGTGCGTGTGTGGGAATGCGGCGGTCTTCGGCTTGCTTGGTGGTCCGGGTGTCGTCGTCGGTGTGTATATAGCGGTCGGGCCAGTCGCGGAGGTAAAGGAACGGGATGGCGATGGTGGAGGAATCATAGTCGTCGTGGTCGGAGCCTTCGGCATAGGGTGTCTCGTCGACAAAGAAGTTGTTGCGGGTTCCAGGGCCACCGTCGCGATCTTCGAGCACGGCCGCAATGGAGTCTTCGCCGTCTTCGGTGTAGGCGGTAGCGGCCGCGTGGATCGTTTCGGCTGCACGACCGAGAGAACGCCGTCGGCGAGAACGATCTTGCCACGGAGGTCCTTTGTTGGCGTAGTCGGCGTCGATTGTTCCCTGGCCAACATCGACGAGGTTGGCTGCAACCTCGGCGGTGTGGCTGTAGTCGGCAAGGCGAATGGGGCTGGTGGCGAAGTCGCCGAGGAGGGTGTGCTCGGGCGTAATCTGCCAGAGGCTCGCGGCCTCGACGGTCCAGGCCACATTCGAGCGCATCAGGCCGTACTGGAGTTTGCCGTCGATGGGAAACTGTTCCGCGTGCGCGTCGGCAAGGCCATACTGTTTGGCGCGGTCAAGGATAAACTGTGCGGCTTGCTCAAACTGCGGTGTGGCGGGCACGCGATGCAGGGTAGTGAGGAGGCGAAGGTTGTCGTACGGGGTGCTGCCGGTGACCTCAGAGCGAAGCGTAGACCACTGGTCTGGGGTGAGCAGGGGCTGCTGAGCGACGAGGGGGATCGCGAGCGTGAGGAGCGCGGTGAGAGTGAAGCTGTGGAGATAGCGGGACATTGCGCTCCTAGTCCTAGTGAGCCTGCTTGTAAATCACGCCGCCCTTCATAACAAAGTCGATGGATTGGAGCCGGGAGATATCAGCGACGGGGTCGCCGTGAAGGGCGACAAGGTCGGCGTACTTTCCAGGCTCGACCGAGCCGATGTCAGCGTCCATGCGGAGCAGGTGGGCGGCATCCAGAGTGGCGGCTTTGATGGCGTTTGCGGCCGTCATTCCGTCGCGGACCATCAGGGGGAACTCGATGGCAGGGTCAACCGTCCATTCGTAGCCGCCAATGTCGGTGCCGAAGGCGATCTTGACGCCCGCCTCGACCGCGCGGCGAAAGGTCTGCTGGTGGATCTTGACGATGTCGAGCCAGACAGGGCCGCCAGCAGCAGCGCGGTCAGGAGCAACGGATTCCGCAACGTAGATGGTCGGAACGTAATAGATGCCCTTGGAGACCATGGTGCGCATGTCTTCGGGGGCGATGTAGGCGCCGTGCTCGATGGAGTCGACACCGGCGGTGACGGCATTGTGCACGCCCTGGAGGCCCATGGCGTGGACGGCGACGAACTTACGTTCGCGATGGGCTTCGTCGACCGCGGCGGCAAGCTCTTCAGGAGTAAAGGTGGGACGTCGTTGAGGACGCCGTTGGCTTCAACACGGTATCCGCGGTCGACGTAAAGCTTGATCCAGTCGGCGCCGTTGCTGATCTGTTCGCGGACGGCTTTCCGGACATTGTCGGGGCCGTCGACGATCTGAACGCCTTTCGGCAGGTCGAGGCCGGGAACATAGCCGAGCAGCGGGTAGGCACCCGTGACGTCCATGGCGCGCGTGGCGACCCGCATGCGCGGACCAGGGATGATGCCCTGTTCGATGGCGTGCTTCACGTCGACATCGGCGTATCCGGCGCCCTCGGTTTCGATGTCGCGGATAGTGGTAAATCCGTAGCCAAGGCCGAGACGGGCAGAACGCGTAGCCAGGATCGCGCGGAAGGCCTGAGATTGTTTGAGCAGCTGGACGTCATAGTCGGCGGAGGTGACGTCGCCCTGAAGAAGCACGTGGGTGTGGGCATCAATGAGGCCAGGCAGGCAGGTTTCGGCAGACAGGTCGACGGCGCCAGCGGGAGCGGACCGAGCGGGGGCGACAGCAGAAATGCGCTCGCCTTGTAAAGTGACAAGGATGTTCTTGCGCATGCTCGCGGAGGCAGGATCGAAGAGGGCGCCGCAGAAGACGCTCGTGGCGCTGTGGGCGGCTTCGGGCAGGGCCATAGGGGTTTGCTGAGCGTGCAGCAAAGAGCCTACGGCGATCAGGGAACCGAGCAGGATTGCGGGTTGGCGCCTCATCAAATTGTCTCCAGCATTCAGGGGTAAGTCGTTCTTTGTTGCGCTCCGTCTTCTCTTGTCGTCGCCCTGTTTCGGGTAACGGCGGAGGACGGGTCAAGAGCTCCGCCCGGAAGCGATCAGAAGGTGATCTTGCCACCGAGCTGAATGTTGAAGGGCTCGCCAGGACCGATGCCTGGAGCCCCGTAGGAGTCGCCGATGGTGTCATACAGTTGGCCAAAGCCGGAGCCAAGGGTGTTGTTGGGCGGGGCAAGATTCACACGGTTGAAGATGTTGAACATCTCGACGCGCAGCTGGACATTGAGCCGCTCGGTGATCGCGGTGTTCTTGAAGACCGACAGATCAACATCGCTGAAGTGTGGTCCGAAGAACTGGTTGCGGCGCATAGTGCCGAACGTGCCAGACGGCGGTGAGACGAACGCGGCAGGGTTGATCCATTGCTCACCGGCGCTTGCATTTGCCGTAGCACGCTGAAAGTGGTGGGAGACGCCGGCGAAGGGGTTGCCGATCTGGTTCACGCGCTGCGCGTTCTCATCGGTGCCGCTGGTGTCGGAGGCGTTGTACACAGTGAAGGGCTGACCGGTGTTAAGGCTGACGAGTGAGTTGATCTGCCAGCCGTTGGTGAGGCGCTTAGGGCCGTAGCCGCCATCCGGCAAAGTATAGGTGACATAGGCGCTGAAGGTGTGGCGCGTGTCGAGGTCGGAGTTCCCATAGTCGCCTTTGAAGTTGGAGCTGTCCTGGGCGAGCAGCGAGCGGGATTTCGAGATCTCGTCCAGCGAGTGACTCCAGGTGTAGTTGATCTGCGAGGTGACACCATGGAGGTTCGCAAGACGGAGGGTAGACTGCAATGAGTTGTAGTTCCCTGTCGCCAAAGTGCCGAGCTGGTTGATGTTGCCGAGCGTAGGGTTGGTGGAAAAGAAGGGACGGCTGGCCTGTTGTGCGTAAAGCTGGGAGGCGTTCGAGGGCGAGCCCGTCACTTGGAGCGCGGCTTGGTTAATGTCCACAGTGCCGAGCAGCTTGCGGGACTCGTTGCCGACGTAACCAATTTGCAGGATCACCTTGGAGCTGAGCGCCTGCTGGACGTTGAAGTTGTAGTTGACGACGTAGGGCGTGGCGAAGTTCGGACTTACAGTAAAGGCGCCGCAGGGCTGGACAATGGGTGCGCTGGTCGCAGTGGCCGGCGTGACGACGCAGCTGGCGGAGGCCGCGGAAGGAAAGATCTGCTGTCCGGCAGCGATGGCATAGGCCGACCTGGTCTGCGTGAGGAACGGAGCGGGGCCGGCAGGGTTAGCCTGAAGGCCGATGGGCGAACTGTTGCTCGTGTGATTGTTGAGGAAGGCGCTGGTGACCGGCTGATCGTAGTAGAGGCCTACGCCGCCGCGGAAGACGGTAGTGCCGGAGACGCTGGGTTGGTACGAGAACCCGACCCGCGGACCGACGTTGTTCCAGTCGCTAGGATAGACAGAGTCGATGCCCGCGCCCTGAAAGACGAAGCCGCTGCCCGGGCGGAAGACAGACAGGTTTTTCTGGTCGTTGTGGGGCGGGCCCTCGTAGTCGTAGCGCACGCCATAATTCAGGGTGAAGTGCGGGGACATGCGCCAGGTGTCCTGGGCGAAGAGATCAAAGGTATTGATGAAGACCTGTCGCTCGGCATCGCCGGTGGCCAGGGTGGAGGTGTTCACCTGGCCGATCAGGAAGTCGGCGAGCGCCTTAACGTTGTTGTCGATTATGGTGGTGTCGTTCTTCCAGGGGCCGCTTTGTCCTGTGAAGCGAAACAGGCCGGTGGAGTTGCCGGTGTTGAAGGCGTCGATCTGCGCCTGGCGGAACTCGCCGCCGAAGCGGAAATCGTGGGTGCCCTTGGATATGGAGACGACGTCGGCGAGCTGGCCGACGATGTCGTTTCGGCCGGAGGGGGCAACGGTGCCGACGGCATCAAAGCCGGAGATGCGGATGTGCGGAGCGACGGTAGAAAACGCGCTTCCGCTCACGAAGCCGGTCGCGGCAAGGTTAAAGTCCTTCCTGTTGTCATTGAAGATCTGGTTGAAGTAGTTCACGCCGAACTGGATCTGATTGTTGATGCGCGGGGACAGAACAGAGTTGAGGACGAGGGCGTAGTTCTGTACATGAATGGGCGCGGTCTCGTAATACGCGAGAAGCGAAGAGCCTGAGGGAGCGGTCTGGCTCCCTTCACCCGAAAACCAGTGGAAGGAGAGGTTGTTCTTGGAGTTGAGGGCGTAGTCGAGTTTGACGATACCGTTGTAGCTGTGGCCGACCTCGGGGTCGGTGCTGAAGAAGTTCTCGCCAGATGCCGGCCCGATTAGAGCGTATGCCGGCCAGAGGGTGTTCAGGAGGTTTTGCGAGACAGGGTTCACGGTGAGTCCGTACCTGTTGATGAGGGTGGTAGCGGCGGCCTGGTAGGCAGCGGAGGGCTCGGTGGCGTTGCCGGATTGGCCTATGGTGAAGTGCTGAGTTTCAAAGCTGCCGAAAAAGAAGAACTTGTCTTTGAGGATGGGAACGCCAAAGGATCCGCCGGCGTTGTAGTTGCGATTTTTGAGCTTGGACTGGCCGTTGGGAAGAAAGGGGGATCCAGCGGCATAAGCCTCGTTGCGGTTGAAATAATACGCGGAGCCATGCCTCTGATTCGTTCCGGAGCGGAGGCCGAGGTTGACGACACCGCCGGGATTGCGGCCGGCCTCGGGCGAAGCCTGGGTTTGCACGGAGAACTGATCGATGGAGTCGATGGGCAAAACGATTCCGGCAATGCCAAGCACGCCGCCCTGGTTGACGGCGGGCACGTTGGCCCAGAGATCGTTGTTGTCGATGCCTTCAATCTGCCAGTTAATCTGGTCGAAACGGGTCCCGTTGAGCGATCCAGCACCGCCAGCGGAATATCCGGCAAAGCCCGGTGTGAGAGCGGCAAGCTGGGTAAAGTCGCGGCCGTTCAGAGGAACAGACTCGACGGCCTTGCTATCAATAACAGTGGTCTGCGTGGAAGAAGTAGTGTCGAGCGCGAGGGCGGCGGCAGAGACAGAGACCTCGGTGGCAGTGCCGGCAACAGCTAGGTGGACCTGCGCGGTATAGACGCTGCCGGCCGAGACAGGCACGTGCTCGACCCTTTCATTCGCGAAGCCGGCAGCAACGACGGTTAGGGTGTATTGGCCGGGCGGCAGGTCAGGAAAGGTGAAGTCGCCGGCGCTGGTAGTGAGCGTTCTGTGGACAATGCCCGTAGCATCATCTGTCGCGGCGACCTGCGCCCCCGGAGCAACGGCTCCGGTCACGTCAGTGATGGTGCCGTTGATCCCGCCGCGAAACGTCTGGGCGCGGGCGGCAGCTGCACCCGCAAGGGCAAGGGCAAGGACGGCTGCAAGTGGTCTATTGGCTGGGATCATGGCAGCACACTCCGGGCGTGAGGCGGTAAAGGCTCGACGACGACGACGCGAGCGGGCCGCATCCTGCATAGAGGCGTCCGTCGCACGATCAGCAGAAAAGGCAGGTCTTCCCGTTTGCTGCAGGTGCTATATGGTTTGAAAGCGTTTGCGTGAGTGTACTGGCCAAATGAAATTCGCGGAGATTTTTTATCACTGAAGTTGGTGACTTCCTAGAGATGGGTTTCGAGCGGGCGTCCATGGATGTGGTCGCCAGCCGAGCGGCGACGTCGTGACGACCACCATCTCGGTAAGCTCAATGCCGCCCAGCAGCCGCTCAGGAACAGCCGCACTCCGCAAAATCAGGATCCCTCGAGACGCCTGAGTTAGCCCGGCTTGACAACAAAATCTCCACTCCTATTGAATGAGTCGGGCATCGCACGATTCAACAAACAAACGTTTGTTCGGAGTAGAAGAACCGCGATCAGCGATCTCTCCTGCAAATCATGCAAGTAAGGCATTCTGGAGGCAGTATGAAGTTGAATTGGCAGGCGGCAACGGCAGCCACAGCAATGTGTACGTTTCTCCCGGCGAGTCTTGCCTATGGGCAGAACACAAATTCGGGCGACATCCGAGGGTCAGTGACGGACGCGACCGGAGCAACGATCCCGGGTGTGACAGTCACGATTCTCAACGTGGACAAAGGCATCTCGAAGGACTACGTCACCAATCAGGACGGTCTCTTTGACACGGGCTCCATTCTGTTGGGAACGTACAAGCTCACGTTCGTAAAGGATGGCTTTTCGCAGCTGATCCGCGAGGGTGTTCAGTTGCAGGTCGGTTTGACTACCGTAAACGGCGCGTTGCAGGTAGGTGGTGCGACCGAGCAGATCGTGGTAAATACAGACGTTCCGCTGCTGACGACCGAGACGGGCGAGCAGTCAACGACGTTCGAAGCAAAGTCGATGGCGCAGCTGCCGAACGTGAACCAGACCTGGGAAAACTTCGCGCAGTTGTTGCCAGGCAGTTCGGGACGTGGCGTCAATGCGGGCGGCCAGGTCTCTTCGTTCAACGGAAACCTGCCGTATAACAGCGTTTTGGCAGACGGCGCGACCAGTACGCTTTCGCACAGCTCGAACGCGGACGTCAGTATCTTTGAAACGGTACAGGAGGTGCAGATCAGCACATCTTCCTTCTCCGCGCAATATGGGATTGGCGGCGCGATCTTTAACCAGATCAGCAAGGGCGGCACAAATAAATTCCACGGCGCGGCGTACGAGTACTTCCAGAATGATGCGCTGAATGCGGCCGACTATGCCTTCGGAAAGAGACCCCGGCATACCAACGCGACCGGGATCGGAGCCATTAGCCAGGTTCGGTATAACAATTTTGGTGGATCGATTGGCGGTCCGGTTTTGAAGGACAAAGCGTTCTTTTACTTCAACTACGATCAAATAATCAATCATGGATCGGCAAGTAATGGGCGTATCTCCGTACCAACGGTAGCGGAACGGAATGGTGATTTCACGGGCTTCGCGCCAGTCTACGATCCGGCAACGCAGACCATCGCGAACGGAAAGGTGGTGCGGCAGTCATTCGCGGATGAATATGGAAATGGGAATAAGATTCCGGCGGCACGGTTTGACAAGGTAGCAGCGGCTATTCAGGCCTACTATCCGGCGCCCAACGCTCCCGGGAATGTTCTGTCAAACGGGATCGTTCAGAACAATTTCGTCTACAACACACCGAATGGAAACCCCTTCCGCAGGTTTTTCGGACGTTTCGATTACGATATCTCCCCTAGCAACCGACTCACCATGTCGGATACTCAACGGGATAATGCCGCCGTGTTCAACAATGAGGGCATCTGCCCGGTCAACTGCCAGCATGGTGACGTCGACAGCAATAACGCGCAGGTTTCCGATGTCTGGAACCTAAGTTCGCGAACGATCAACGAGGCGCGGATGGGCTTCACGTCCCAACTGAACTACTACACTCCGTTCTCGATCAACCAGGGCTTTCCGGCGAAGCTGGGATGGCAATTCGCCAAGGCTGACGTCTTTCCAGACGTAAGCATTAATGACGGAAATACCTACCACCTTCAGCCGAGCAGCAACGCCGTCTACAAGGAGATGGTCTTTGATCCTTCGGACGTGGTGACGATGATTCGTGGAAAGAACATTCTTCACTTCGGCGGGGAGTTCCTGTTCTATCGCGACGACTCAACGGCTTGGGGAAACACAAACGGCGGCGCGATGAGCTTTTCGGGAAACTACACGCAAGCCACGAACAATGACGGCGCAAGCGGTGTGGCTTATGCGGATTTCCTCCTTGGACAAGCAAACTCTTGGAACGCCGGTGTAACACCTGAATATGGCGCGAGGGAGAAGTCGCCGCAGATGTTCATCCAGGATGACATCAAGCTGAAACCAAACCTGACTGTTAACCTTGGCTTTCGCTACCAAATCCAGACTGGCTGGCGTGAAGTGAAGGGAAACATTGCGACGTTTGACCCCACCGTGCAGAACCCCGCAACCCACACCCCAGGTGCGTTTTGGTATGCGTCCACCAAAGCAAACGGTCGCGATTCGTTACAGGCCGACGTCTATGGTATCTATCTCCCACGAGTTGGCTTCTCCTGGCAGGCTCACCCCAATACTGTGTTCCGCGGCGGCTTCGGAATCTACTCCTATAGCTGGAGCCTGGATACATACGGCGGTGCACTCGGCGGTGCGTTTGGGCAAAAGGGAAGCATTTCGGATACGAGCAACGGGGCAAACCCGGTTGTAGTGCTCTCTGGAACCGGGTCCAATCTTCCATATATCCCTATCTCTGTTGATCCCGCTGCTTACAACGGCAGTGACGTGAACTACTTCCAGTACCACACGCCAGTTCCGAAAATCTATCAATGGAACTTCGGTATGCAGCAGGAGATCGGGTCAAATATGGTGGCAGAAATCTCGTATGTTGCCAGCCACGGCTTCAATCTGAACTTTCCGACTGACCTAAATGCGGTACCTGAAGCTCAGCTTTCCGGCAACGATATCTCGGCAAGGGCTTACCAGCAGTACGGACATATTGCAGGAAGCACGAATAATGGAATTTCCAACTACCACTCGCTACAAACCGTGATCCGCCGCCGGCTCACGAACGGTTTGAGCTTTGACTTCAATTACACCTGGTCACATTTCCTCGATGATCAGGATTCTTCCGGATGGGGCAGTCGGGCGGGCGGACAGCCCTACCAGGATGCGTTCCATCCTTCGGCGAACTATGCGGCATCGAACTTCGACCTTCGAAACGCCTTCAAAGGAAGGGTTGTATGGGAGATCCCGGTCGGTAAAGGTAGAATGTTCCTGAGCAAGAACTACCTTCTGGATGCCGTCCTGGGCGGGTGGCAGGCTTCGTCGACGATGCAGATCCAAAGCGGGAGACCGTTTGGTGTCGCCATCGCGCAGAGTGGCCGTGCGAACGCGCAAGCTAGTACTAATAGCGGATTTACGCTCTTTCCAAATCAGATCGGTGATCCGCAGCTGCAGCATCGCAGCATTCAGCATTGGTTCAACGAGGCGGCGTTTGAAGCGCCACCACTTTATTCGTTCGGAAATGTTCGGAGAAATAACCTGTTTGGACCTAGCTTGTCAGACGTGGACGCTTCCCTCGGGAAGGTCTTCCATATCTGGGAGGCCGCGCAAATCCAGATCCGGGCAGACGCAACTAATATCTTCAATCACCCCAGCTTCGGAAACCCGAATGGCAGTTTGCAGTTTGGCGCCCACTCGACAACGATTGTGACGGGAACGTCCACCATCAATTCGGTTGCGGTAGGCGGACGAACGATGCAGTTGGGTGCCCGGGTCTCGTTCTAAACGTACGTCTTAACAGCAGGGGTGGCGAAGACTCGCCACCCCTGTTTCATTTAAGATCAGGCAATCTTGGTGGATTCGATTCAGCTTCGTGCGGGCGTGTGCAAGGGGCTTAGAGGCCTGTTGCTGTTCGGCGGGACCTTGCTGTTCGACGGGAATGCTCCTGGTCTACAGGCCCAGGATGCAGCCGCTCAGGGGCACTCGCAGGCCGCGCATCGCTACCTTGCGGAGAAGAACCCGGAGATGGCGGTTCCGGAATTTCAGGCGGTATTAGCATCCGATCCCGGCAATCTGGATGCGCAGGCTAATCTCGGCGTGCTTCTGTACTTCCGTGGGAATTACGCGGGTGCGGAGCCGTACCTAAACGCAGCCGTGGCGCAGAAAGCAGATCTCAGCAAAATCCGCGCTCTGCTGGGGTTAGCGGAGAAGAACCTCGGCAAGCTAAAGGAGGCGCGCGCGGATCTTGAGGTGGCAGTGCCGCAGCTCGTGGAACCTCCCATCCGCGTGCAAGCTGGGTTGGCCCTCGTCGAATTGGACGTCGCAGCAGGCGAGGGAGAGAAGGCCGCTGGCGTGATCGCCGGCATGCGGCGGATCTCGCCAACGGATCCGCGAGTGCTCTACGCAGCGTATCGAATTCACGCGGATCTGGCGGGGGAAGCATTGCTGTCACTGTCCCTGGCAGCGCCGGAATCAGCGCAGATGCACCAGGCCACGGCGCATGAGCTGCAGAAAGCGCGAGACAGTGCGAGCGCGATAACGAACTTCCGCAAGGCAGCGGCGATCGATACGAAACTACCGGGTATCCACTATGAACTGGCAGAGGCGTTGCGGGCGGCCGAAGATCCAAAGCTGCGAGCCGAGGCGGACGGCGAGTATCGTCGAGCCGTGGAGCAGGACCGGAAGGATGCGCGGTCGATGGCCGCGCTCGGGGATTTGACCACCGATGCCGGCGACCTCAAGGGGGCTCGTACGTGGTATGAAAACGCGCTCGCAACGGATCCAAATCTGGCGGAGGCGTCCATCGGACTCGCCCACGTGTTGACGGAGACGGGTGATGAGGTAGGTGCGGCGCCATTGTTGGAGCGAGTGGTCACTGCGGATCCGACAAACACCATGGCCCATTTTCGGCTGAGTGCGGTTTACCGAAAGCTTGGGCGGTTGGAGGAGGCGAAACGGGAACTGACGGAGTACCAGCGATATAGAGCCATAAAGGAGCGGATGCGGACAATCTACAAGTCAATGCGCGAGGAGGCTCCGAGTGAGGATGCAGGGGCAAAGACGAAGGCGAGGTAGACCACCGCAAGGCCAGGCGAAACCGAGGCAATGGACCACCGGTGGCCGTAGCTGGATCCTGAGTCTGTCACTTCTAGTAGTGGCGACGTGTACGGCCCAGTCTGCACCAGCTCAGAGTGGAAAACCGGCGGCGAGTGGAGCGGGGTTGCCGTTCCCAAAGCTGGTCGACATTACGGCATCGACAGGGATCCGGTTCGAGCATCTCTCTAGCCCGGAGCAGAAATATATCGTGGAGTCCATGAGTGGCGGGGTGGCGCTGCTGGACTTCGATGGTGATGGCTGGCTGGATATCTACATGACCAATGCGCCATCCGTAGCCATGGCGCTCAAAGGTGAGAAGGCGCGATCGGCCCTGTATCGGAACAACCGTGATGGAACCTTTTCCGATGTCGCGGTAGAGGCCGGCGTGGCAACGCCGTGTTGGGCCATGGGAGCGGCCGTAGGGGACTATGACGGCGATGGACGCCCGGACCTCGTGGTGAGCTGCTTTGCTGGGGTGGTTTTATACCGGAACAACGGCAATGGAACGTTTACGGATGTGACCAAAGCGAGTGGACTCGATAAAGACGCGGGATGGGCGACAGGAGTTGCCTTTGGCGATTTTGACGGCGATGGAAAAATTGATCTGTTTGTTCCACACTACGTGGACTTCGACACAGGAGATTTGCCACAATTTGGGTCAAAAAAGACGTGCCAGTACAAGGAAATCTCAGTGCAGTGCGGGCCCCGAGGTCTGAAGGGATCGCCCGATGCACTTTACCGCAATAATGGCGACGGAACGTTCACCGAAGTAGCGAAGCAAGCGGGAGTGGATGACCCCAAGCACTATTTTGGGTTGACCTCCGTGTGGTCGGACTTCGATGGCGATGGAAAGCTGGATCTCTTCGTGGCGAACGATGGCGAGCCGAATTACCTTTACCGCAATGAGGGTGGAGGACGATTCAAGGAAGTGGCGTACGACGCCGGTGTAGCTGTCAGTGAAGACGGCATAGAGCAGGCGAACATGGGCGTGGCCCTGGGAGATCTCCAGAACACGGGCCAGTTCAGCCTGCTTGTGTCGCACTTCAGCGATGAGTACCCGACGCTCTATCGGAATGACGGGAAATGGAGCTTCACGGATATATCGCACACAGCCGGTATCGCGCGGGCTGCAGTGCCATTTGTCGGGTGGGGCGACGCGTTCCTTGACCTGACAAACACGGGCTGGCAGGATGCCATCCTGGTAAACGGGCATGTGTATCCGCAGGTCGACAGCACAAAAACCGGGACAACCTACCGTGAGCCGAAGCTGGTCTACCGCAATCGGCATGATGGTACGTTCGACGAAGTGAGTGCGCAGGCAGGAGAGGCGCTTCGACGACCAGAGGTGAGCCGCGGGTTGGCAGTTGGAGATCTGTTCAACACAGGACGACTGGATATTGTGATTGAGAACTTGGTTGGAGGTCCCATGGTGCTTGAAGCACGACCGGATCCGACAAACCATTGGCTCAGCTTCGCGCTCGAAGGAATCGGGATGAACCGGTCGGCGCTAAATGCGCGCGTGCGGGTCACGGCCGGTAGTCTGACGCAGATAGGCGAGGTGCGGAGTGGCGGCAGTTACTTGTCCCAAAAGTGATCTGCGGTTGCACTTCGGGTTAGGTGGGGCAGCCGTGGCGGACGCCGTTGAGGTGACCTGGCCGGATGGCACGAAGCAGCACTTCGAGAAGCTTGCGGCGGACCACTTCTACACCGTGCAGCAAGGTAAACCGCCGGGGGTGTCAGCGCCTAGAACATCTCGGGGAAAGCCGTAACAGTTACCCACTGACTGCGTATAACCAAACTTCGCTCTGCCGCCAAGCAGCTCGGCACCCCAACACTTCGCTTCGTATTGCTTCTTCCATCGAAGGCTGCCACCTGCGTCGAAGAGAATTCACAGTCCCCTGGAGTACCTCGGGGATATGCGACTGAGGGCAGTGCGTCTCTCAACCGAAGGCCTCGGTCGATACGGGCTTACAGGCAGCATACCCGGACACGGATTTCGTATGCTTGCCTCGACTCTCCTGCCCAAGCAAAGGTATGCTCACGAAACACATAGAGCCACAGCTCCACATGCTTCCCCGGAGTGCCGTTTAGCGCGCCAACTCGATCTTAGTGAACTATCTTCTCGCTACTCTGGACTCACTCGACTCCCTTCGAGCTAAAAAGGAAGTATATGCATCGTCAGAAGGACCGCTCCATTGTCCCCGCAGGTGTCAGAAGGTTGTTGCGGCCGGCCTTGCTGTTCTTTTTCGCTGCCCTCTTCAATGCCCCTTGCGGCTGGGGTCAAACTCCTGCCCCTGCATGGCAAGGTGTCGTCCAGGACGAAGCTGCTCACCCGCTTATCCAGGCCCAGGTGAAACTAGACGCTGGCGACGATCACAAAGTGGCAACGACAACTTCGAATGGATCGTTCCTCTTTCCCTCACTGATGTCGAAGGTCTACTCGCTTTCAATCGAAGTCAATGGGCGCGTCTTCCGCAGTTCTGCCGCAATCCCCATTCCGGCGCAAGCCGCAAGGGTAACGCTGACGCTTAAAGCAGACGGTGTTTTGCTCATTGGTATACAGCAGGAGAAAGCAGCCGCAGGCGGGGAGCAGTTGACCAGCAAAGCCGTAAGCGAAATTCCACTTAATAAACGCGACTTCAGCCAGCTTCTTCTGCTAGCCGCGGGAACAGCGGCGGACTCCAGCGGCGCTTCGAACTTTACGCAACAGTTCGCGATCAACGGGCAGCGCGGTGTCGAAGCCGTTTTTGCCCTCGACGGAGCCGACATCAGCGATCCGGAACTTGGTGGAGGAACGTTCACCAACTTGAATGTAGACGCTGTTCTCGAACTCCAATCCCTTTCTGGCGTCATGCCTGCCGAGATTGGGCGGGGCGCTTCCGGTTTCACGAACATTCTCACCCGCTCTGGCACAGACGGCCTCCACGGCTCCGTCTTCGAGTTCCTGCGCAATTCTTCGCTTGACGCGCGCAACTACTTCGACCACGCATCCCCGGCGAGCCCAGGGCGCATTCCGCCCTTCAAGCGGAACGAGTTCGGGTTCACCAATGGTGGTCCAATCTTTATTCCCCACGCGTACGATGGCCGGGGAAAGGCGTTCTACTTCGTCGAGTATCAAGGCTTCCGGCAGGTGCTTGGGACGACGCAGGTCTTTGCGGTGCCGACGGAGCAGCAGCGGAATGGCGTGGACACAACGGCCTTCGCCGGCGATACGCTTTCTGTGCCGGTCAACTCGAAGATCGCAAAAGTTCTGGCCCGCTACCCTTTGCCGAACTTCGCTCAAGGCACCTTCGGCGCAAATACCTACGCGACCTCTTCGAAGGTGACGACCAACGCCGATCAGTTCTCGATCCGCCTGGACTACCAACCTGGCGCGAAGGACCACATCTTCGGCCGATTCACGCTCGACAATCTCAATGGACCCACAACCAATCCTGACCAGACGGCCATCGATCCGAGCTTCGGTGTTGTGTACATGGATCGGCAGCGAAACGGGGTCCTTACATGGATCCATACGGCTTCGTCGCGGCTTGCATTTGAATCCTCCCTGAGCGCAACGCGAACGACGCCTTCCTTTCCGACGACCAATCAGACCGACCCAGCCATCAAATTCAACGACGCTCTTTTTGAGCCGTTCAACGCTCCGGGCGGCACTGTAACCCGGGCCTTCGGCAATCTCTTCCAGGCTCGCGAAAATGTCTCCGTAACCACCGCAAAGCACGCCTTCAAAGCAGGTGGTGAGGTTCGGCTCAACCGTGACACAACCTATTTCGGAACCTCTCCGAACGGAGAATATGATTTCGGTGGCGGAACCTCCTACTCCTCCTTCGAAATCAAGTCGCAAAGCGGAACGCACGATATCCACGTTGGTGACCCTCTACCCGATACGCTTTCGGCCCTCCTAACCGGGAGCCCGTTCGCCTACACCCGCGCCGTTGCTCCTTCTTACTTCTCCAACGGAGAAAATATCGGCCCCGCCGCGGATAACCGCAGCGCTTTCGCCGGGTATGTGCAGGACGCGTGGAAGATCACGCCTCGAATCGTGCTCAACTTCGGTCTTCGATTCGAGCTATACACGCCGATATCCGAGCGAGCGCGCCGTACGTCCGGCTTTTATCCCACCGCGAATGGAGGGCAGGAGTTCCTGATCAACCCGCAGCCGGCTTATCGGACCGCGATGAACAACTGGGGACCACGCGTTCAGATGGACTATCGTTTCAGCGATCACCTTGTCGCGCACGCGGGTGGTGCCTTGACGACGATCCCTCCTAATATCTGGCAGGATAATCAACTCACCGGCGCGCTTCCCTTCGTCTTCTATCCTCGGGTCACGGCGGCCCCCGGGGCGCAGATTCCATACGGCTTTCAGATCACCCCAGCGCAGCTGCCTCGGGTCTACACTCCCGCAGGCGTGGACATCTTTGCGAGGGGACGGCCGAACGATGTCCCCGCCAACACCGTCCTCGATACGGCCAGGCTCGAAAGAGATATTGCCGCTCTTTCAGGCCAGTCCTCACCGCTCAATGTGCAAGCAGTCAGCCGTGGTTTCGGCAACGCCATGCTGGGCACCTGGTCGTTTGGACTGGAACGCTCGCTTGGCAATATCACGACGTCAGCAACGTATGTTGGGACGGCAGCCTACAAACTGGCGCGCAATACCTTTCCCAACGCGTATCCGGGAGCAACTCCCGCGTTCGCGCGCTTCACTCGATTCGACGCAACAGGTGCGCCCGTCGGAGGGTTCGGTACAGAAAATGAACTCACACCGAATTCGCACTCGGACTATCACGCTCTTCAGCTTTCAGCCGCGGGTCAGGCAGGACACGGTGGTCCCGGCATGCAAGCAAGCTACACCTGGTCGAAATCGATCGACGACACCAGCACTGTGGCTGGCACGTCAGCAACAAGTACCGTTGGTGCCATCGCTCAAGCCGCCCCGCAAGATCCTTTCGATACACATCGTGAGCGCGGGCCGTCCACGTTTGACGCGACGCATTCGTTCTCTCTCAGTCTCACCCAGCAGATTCCAATTCAAACTCTTTCCTTCCTGGACGGAGTGAATCGCAAGGTAGTGGAAGGCTGGCAATTGATCAGCATATCCAGCATCAGCAGTGGAACTCCCTTTACCGTGTACTCCGGCATACAGCAGACCGGCGCAGGCTCGGCGAACTCAGACCGGCCAGATCAGATCGCGAAGCCGGCACTATCAACAGCACGTACCCGGCGTGAAGACTACTTCGGCCGTGGCGTCAACAACGCCTCTTTCTTTGCCATTCCACTTAATATTCAGGGCGGAACTGGACCTAACCAGGGTCGCTTCGGCACCTTGGGGCGAAACACCTTCCGAGGTCCTGCCTTCTATGACTTCGACATCTCACTCGTAAAAGACACGCCAGTAGGAACCCGGAAATCCGGAAGCGAACTCATCAACGTCCAGTTCCGCTCCGAATTCTTCAATATCTTCAACATCGTAAACATGGGCCTTCCTTCGAACACCCTTCTGGGCTCCGGATTCGGCCTCATCAACCGCACGTCGGGAAGCTCTCGCCAGATCCAGTTTTCATTGAAGGTCGCCTACTAACTAGACTGTGGTGAATAGGGGCGACACAACCAGACTATTTACACATAAATCGACGAACCCACGCTGGCGTAAAAAAGCGTGTGTCGCTCAAGATAGCTGCTGCATAGGCGCTGCCCCGGGGAATGTTGTTCAGGATAGCAGACGTGTTACTCAGAGCAACCCGGGAAAATAGGTCATAGCTGAAAAGGGAGAGTCGAGCTAAGGCGATTCAAAGTATGAGCCTCAGCGTTATCAGCCAAGCCTTACGCCACAGACTAATGAGCGACACCTCACCACAAATCCGTTTACTGCTTGTGGGCTGGGTTGGACGTATGCGGCTCCTTCCCAAGCTCTTGCCAGTGCTTCTCGGGCACCTCCACGCTGTAATGCCGGGCGGCGGCCTGGATGTTGGCAAAAGCTTGATCGCGTTCCCTGTCGCTAACTCCCTGAACTTGGTCAAAGCGCGCCAGGGCATTGCGCACGTGCGCAGCGTCCGTCATCGGCTCCTTGCGCTTTTCAGGAAAGGCATAGACGGAGTCAGGCAATTCGTTTCGCTCCGTCGTCGACAACGTTCCGTGCTCCTCATATGGCTTCCAGCTAGTTTTCATAAACCTCATCCTCCACAAACGACCTTCTTTGGACGTAAGACGCCTGCTATCGGAGGGTTGGATCCTCAGAACGCCCGTGCTCAACCAGAAGTGGCTTGCCTATCACCTACGATCGCTCCAACAATCTTCCGCTCGACTTCAAAGCGCTCAACTAGCTTAAACTCCTTAGGTATATCCCACTCATAATCGTGGTCCAGAGAGAGCCGAACCCGTTCTCACATCTCTCAGCAGCAAATCATTTCCGCCTGCATCGTCAGGAGGAAGATCTCCAAAGGAATCACGTGCACCGCATCCTGTCCCGAGCTGCCTCTCTCCTCGTCACGCTTGTCACAATGAGCGCCATCGCCTCCGCCGCTACAGTCACCTACATCAAAGCCGGCAATCTGTTCGACAGCCGCACCGGCCACTATCGTCCCCATGTCATCCTCGTTCTCGAAGGCGACCGCATCCGCTCCGTCGAAGACGCCGCCTTCCCCATCCCACCAGGCGCCTCCGTCGTCGATCTCTCCGCCGACTTCGTCTTCCCCGGCCTCATCGATTGCCACACCCACCTCTCCGCGCGCGCGGACCGCTACGATCCCATCCACAGCTTCGACACCTCACCCTTCGACTCCGCCATCGCCGGCGTCGTCAACGCCAACACCACCCTCCGTGCCGGCTTCACCACCGTCCGCGACGTCGGCTCGCCCCCCTTCCTCGCCGTCGATCTCCGCCGCAACATCGACGCTGGCTTCATCCCCGGCCCACGCATCATCGCCTCCGGCCCCGGCATCTCCATCACTGGCGGCCACGGCGATCTCAACAACTACTCCCCGCAGACCTCCGTGCAGATGTTCCCCGAGCAGCGCAACTTCGCCATTGCCGACGGCGACGATCAGGTCCGCCAGACCGTCCGCGCCCAGGTCAAGTACGGCGTCGACGTCATCAAGATCCTTGCCTCCGGTGGCGTCCTCAGCAAGGGAGACCAACCCGGCGCTCCGCAGTACACCCTCGCCGAACTAAAGACCGCCGCCAGCACCGCCCATCAGGCCGGCCGCAAGATCGCCGCCCACGCTCACGGCGCCCAAAGCATCAAGTGGTCCATCGAAGCCGGCATCGACTCCATCGAACACGCCTCGCTCGTCGACGACGAAGGCATCCGCCTCGCCAAACAGCACGGCACCTTCTTCGTCATGGACATCTACGACGACACCTACATCCTCGGCGAAGCCAAGAAGTTCGGCATCCCCGAAGAACTCACCACCAAGGAACGCGCTCTCGGCCAGTTGCAGCGAGACAACTTCCGTAAAGCCTTCCAGGCCGGCGTCAAGATGGCCTTCGGCACCGATGCCGGCGTCTACCCGCACGGTGACAACGCCCGGCAATTCCACTACATGGTCCAGTACGGCATGTCCCCCGCACAGGCCATTCAGGCCGCCACCTCCATCGCCGCCGACCTCATCGGCCGCCCCCAAGACCTAGGCGAAATTAGCCCTAACCACCTCGCCGATCTCATCGCCCTCCACGACGATCCGTTCCAGCACGTCGAAGTCCTCGAACACATCCCCTTCGTCATGAAGGGCGGCATCGTCGTCAAGGACGATCTCACCCCAGCAAAGCAGGTGCCTCGATGATCCTCCGCGCCCTCACCCTCGCCACGCTCTGCGTCAGCATCGCTTCAGCCCAATCCGCCTTATCGCCGCAGCCGCAACCCGTTCCGCACGAGTTCGTCCTCCACAACTTCCATACCGAAAGCGGCACCGTTCTTCCCGAGGCCCACATCCTCTACGGAACCTACGGCCACCTCGACGCCGCCGGCGACAACGCCGTACTCCTTCCCTCGCACTACATGGCCGAGCAGCACGGCTACGCGTGGCTCATCGGCCCCGGCAAAGCCCTCGATCCCGAAAAGCTCTTCCTCATCACCACCGAGCTCTTCGGCAACGGCCGCTCCTCCTCCCCCAGCAACACGCCCGAGCCCTTTCACGGACCGCGCTTTCCCGTGACCACCATTCGCGACAACGTCACAGCCGTCCACCAACTCCTCACCGACGACCTCCACGTCCACCATCTCCGCGCCGTCATCGGCTTCTCTATGGGCGCCCAGCAAGCCTTCCAGTGGGCCGTCAGCTATCCGGACTTCATGGACCGCATCGTCGCCACCTCCGGCACGGCAAAGACCTACGGCCACGGCATCGTCCGGCTCGAAAGCCAGATCGCCGCCATCACCGCCGATGAAACCTTCAACGCGGGCAACTACACAAATCAACCCAGGAAAGGCCTTCAAGCCTTCTCCCTCGTCTGGACCGCCTGGCTCTTCTCGCAGGAGTGGTGGCGTCGCGAGCTCTGGCGCCAGGATGATCCCAAGCTCACCACCCTCGCGCAGGTCATCGCCTTCTACCGCGACAACTTCATCCCAAACGCTGACGCCAACAACCTCATTCTCCAGATGCGTATCTGGGAGTCCAACGACGTCGGCCACACCCCGGGCTTTCACGACAACGTGGAAGCCGCCCTGCGCTCCATCCGCGTCCCCGTCCTCTACATGCCTTCCGCCACCGACCTCTACTTCCCCGTTGAAGACGCGCACTTCGAAGCCACCTTCATTCCACACTGCAGCCTTCTTCCCATTCCCTCGCTCTGGGGACACCCCGCCGGCGCCGCCGCCTCCCCCGCAGACGGCATCTTCCTCAACCAGCACATCGCCGCCTTCCTCAACCACTAGAGTTCCTTTTCTTGGTTGTCATCCCGTAGGGATCTGCTTCTGCCTTTAGCCTTGTTCTCACACTCCACAGGCCCCATGCTCTAAGCCTTCCGTCACAGCGTCACCAACACGATCCGCCGTCAACGAACCCTCACCAGGCCCACGCTGAACACCTCGTCCATCTCGACCTCTCCCCGCCGCCGCTGGCGCATCGCCTGGCTGCTCGGCTTCGGCGTCCTCGTCAACTACTTCGATCGCGTCAACCTCTCCGTCTCCCATGCCGCCCTCGTCACCACCTTCGGCATCTCGAACATCGCCTTCGGCTATCTTTCCGGCGCCTACAACTGGACCTACGCCCTTTGCCAGCTACCCGTCGGCGTCCTTCTCGATCGCTTCGGCGTTCGCCGCGTCGGCCGCATCAGCACGGCACTTTGGTCCGTCGCCTCCTTCGCCGCCGCCCTCACCCCAAACCTCGGCGGCTTCTTCGCCGCCCGTCTTTTGCTCGGCATCGGCGAGGCCCCCACCTTTCCCGCCAACGCCAAAGCCATCGGCCTCTGGTTCCCCTCGCGCGAACGCGGCTTCGCCACCTCGGTCTTCGACGCCGCCGCCAAATTCGCCTCCGCCATCGGCGTCCCCGTCCTCGGCATCCTCCTCCTCAAAGTCGGCTGGCGATGGAGCTTCGCCGCCACTGGTCTCGTCTCCCTCGCCTTCTTCGCCCTCTTCTCCCGTCTCTACCGAGACCCCGCAGACGACCCGCACCTCACCGCAGCGGAACGCCTTCACATGACCGACCATGTCACTTCAAATGAGACACCCGAGCCCCCACCCGCCTCTCTCCGTTATCTCCTCCGCCAGCGCAAGGTCCTCGGCCTTGCCCTCGGCTTCGGCTCCTACAACTACGTCTTCTATCTCCTGCTCACCTGGCTCCCCAGCTATCTCTCCTCCGCCCTGGGCATCGATCTCCTCCACTCCTTCCTCTACACCGGCGTCCCCTGGCTCTTCGCAACGGTCACCGACCTCGCCGCCGGTCTCCTCTCCGACCGCCTCATCCAGCGCGGCTGGAACCCGAGCCGCGTCCGCAAATCCATCCTCGTCACCGGCACCGCCTTCGGCCTTGGCATCCTCGGCGCCGCCCATGCCCACACCGCGCCCGTCGCCCTCCTTTGGATCAGCATCTCTATCGGCGGTCTCGCCGCCGCCGCCCCCATCGGCTGGTCCATTCCATCCATGATCGCCCCGCGTGGCTCGGTCGGCAGTGTCAGCGGCATCGTCAACCTCTCGAACCAGATCTCCGGCATCGCCGCCCCCATCGTCACCGGCTATCTCGTCTCCGCCACGCACTCCTATGCCTGGGCCTTCGGCGTCTCCGCTATCTATCTCCTCATCGGCATCGCCGGCTATATCTTTATGCTCGGCAAAATCGATCAGCTCCCACCCGATCCCGCGAGAGCCTGAACAACCTTTTACGGAGATACATCCCCAGCCAGAGCTCCCACCCTTGCCACCTTTTGTTGTCATCCCGCAGGGATCTGCTTCTCTATCGCATCTGCCACGGGTCAGGAAAGCTCTAGCGACTCACCGCCGGATACGCCACCGTCTCCCCCGTCCGCTCATTCCGCACCGCAAAACTTCCATCCGTCGCCCCGATGAGTTCGAGCGAATGCCCCACATCCGTCCCCAGCGGATTCGCAATGAACCGCGCATCCGTATTCTTCGCCCCGCCCTCAGCCGACCCATGCACCTGCCATCGCGCCTCCATCCCCGGAGCCTTCTCCAGAGTCTCCAGCGTCGGCGTCGATCCACCCTTCTTCTCCCCGTTATCCATGATCGCCACCCGTGCATGGATCGCATCCACCAACGCCGGACTCGAGCTCTGATACCACCCATGGTGGGATACGAGGTACACATCCACCGTCCCCAGCTTGTTCACCGGACACATCAGCTCCATTTCCTTATCCCACGTCAGATCGCCAAGATCCAGCAGACGCAGCTTGCCGAACGCAAGCTCCACCCCCAGCGATCGAGAGTTCTCCGTCTGGTCCGCCGCCCGCTTCTCGGAGCCCACACAAAACGAGTTCGCCTGCCCACCTCCAGCCATCGGCTTCTCAATCAGCTTTCCATCGGCGTTGATCACCGTTGCCGTCATCGCACCAACCCGGAAAGTCTCCCCCGGCTTCATCACCCTTCGCTTCGCCCCACTCGCCGCAATCGCCTTCAGATACTCCGCATATCCCTTTTCCGTAATGCCGTGGTCCAGTTCCCGATTCTCTCCATGATCGAGAAACGTCCCCACCGGCATCCGCTGGAGCAGCTGCGGCACCCCACCCACATGATCCTCATGGAAGTGTGTAACCAACACGGTATCAATCCGTTTCAACCCTGCTGCTTTTGCCGTCGCGGCAATCCGGTCCGCATCGCGCGCTCCGTTGTCCTGCCATCCCGTATCGATCAGCAGCGACTCGCCACCCGGCGCCACAAACAGCGTCGCCTGCCCGCCCTCCACATCCACAAAAAACACCCGCAGGTGATCCTTTGCGGCGCCCGTCTGCGCAGACACTACACCTGCCGTCACCATCGCCAGACCCGCAATCACCGCCTGCACTGCACCAAATTGAATTCTCCGCATCTCGCCTCCTCGCCTCCCGTTTACTTCGATGTCGCCGGCACACTAGCCCGCGTAGCCCCGGTCGAAATCCCGCCATCCACCAGCAATGTCTGCCCCGTAATGTAGCGGCTGGCCTCCGCTGCCAGAAACACTACCGCCCCCTCCAGGTCCTCCGGCGCCCCCGGCCGCTTCAGCGGAATCCGGTCCACCAGATACTCCACCCACTCCTTGTTCTCGTACAGCACTCGGTTCTGCGCGGTCTCAAACCATCCCGGTGCCAGGCAGTTCACCGTAATCCCGTGCCGCCCCCAGTCATCCGCCAGGCTCATCGTCATCTGCCGCACACCGCCCCGGCTCGCCCCATACGGCGCCAGGCCCGCATACCCAAACACGCTCGTCACCGACCCGATGTTCACGATCCGCCCGTACCCGCGTGGCACCATCCGCCGTGCAATCGCCTGCGCGACAAAAAAACTCCCCCGCAGGTTCGTATCGAGCACCAGGTTCCAGTCATCCCACGTCACCTCGAGCGCCGGCTTCCGCACATTGCATCCCGCGTTGTTCACCAGAATGTCGATTCGCCCGTAGGCCGCCTCCGCCGCTTCCGCCATCGCCGCGATACTCGCCTCGTCCCGCACATCCAGCTCCACCGCCACAGCCCGCCGGCCCACCTGTCCAATCTCAGTTACAAATAAACTGAGATCCTCCTTCCGTCGACTCGTCACCACCAGATCCGCTCCCGCTCGCGCCAGCGCTCGTCCAAACGTCTGCCCCAGACCGCGGCTCGCCCCCGTTACCAGCGCCACCTGCCCCGTCAGATCAAACATCCCCGCACTCATCGCGCCTCCTCCGCCCGCGGATCCAGCACCACCTTCATCAGGTTCGGCTCCCGCGCATGCAGCCGCTCAAACCACCGCGGCCCCTCGCACAGCGGCGCCACCGCCGAGATCAGCGGCGCCACCTTGATCGCGCCACTCGCAATCAGCCGCATCGCCTCCGGATACTCCCCCGCCGACGCACACGAGCCCTGCAGCCGTATCTGTCGCGACACCACCTTCTGCAGTGGCAGCGAAATCGCCGGCGAGATATTCCCGACCAGCGTCACCGTCCCGCCCTTCCGCACACAATCGATCCCCGCCGCAATCGTCTCTTCGCGCCCCACCGCTTCGAACACGGCATCCACCCCGCGCCCGTCCGTCCTGCGCAGCACCTCGTCCTTCAGTGCCTCACCCGTCACCAGAAACGTCTCCTCCGCGCCCATCTCCTTCGCCAGTCGCAGCCGGGTTGCATCCACATCGGACACCCACACCCGCGCCGCACCCGCCACCCGCGCCGCCTGCACTAGCAGCAGACCAATCATTCCCGCGCCAATCACCAGCACGCTCTCCCCGCCGCGCATCTCTGTCACCGCCACCCCATGCAGCGCGACGGAGACCGCCTCCAGCATCGCCGCATCCGTAAACGACAGCCCTTCCGGCAACCGATACGCCACCCGCGCCGGCACCGTCAGATACTCCGCAAATGCCCCCGATCGCCGAAACTCCGGGCACGACACCCCGATCACCTCACGCCGGTTGCACAGGTTCACCTCGCCCTTGCGGCAGTACTCACACACGCCGCAGAACACCGTCGAATCAAATGTCACCCGATCCCCCACCGCGAAGTTCGTCACCTCCGCCCCAACCCCGGCCACCGTTCCCGCCGCCTCATGCCCCATCACAATCGGCGGTATCCGCCGCCCCGTCGATCCGTCATACCCGTGCACATCGCTTCCGCAGATGCCGCACGCCGCCACCTCGATCAGCAGCTCATCCGCCCCCACCACCGGCCGCGGCACCTCTTCCATCTGCAGCTTGCTGTACTCGGAAAGAACCATCGCTTTCATCGATCTGTAACTCCTTCAGTTCGGCAGGACCCGCGTGCTCTGACCGCCCCACGATTTGTCACTATTTGAGACCAACTATCTTAGTTGCGCACCGACGCCATCTCTCTTCACCGGCTCCGGGCCGCCGCAAGAGAGTGCCTGATCGCCGCCTCTACACCCTCCTGCGAGAGCCGTCCCACGGCTTCTTCAACCGCCCGCACGAACTCGACCTTCGCCGGCAGTCGCTCCCCGAAAATCGATCGCACCGCCAACACCGGCCGCGGATCTAACCCGGCAGACGAAGCAATCTCCCGCAGCTCACCCGCCCGCGCATCCACAGTCTCCAGCGGCATCCCGCGCTGGTCCACACCGCGCCCCAGATAGAAGATCCAGCTCGCCACCACCAGACTCAGCAGCCCCGTCGGCCGCCCGGTTTCCATCAGCTCGGCAATCGACGGCAGCAGCCACTTCGGCAGCTTGGCCGATCCCTCCGAGCAGATCCGCGTCACCTGATCGTTGATCGTCGGGTTCCGAAACCGCGCAATTAACGTCGCCTTGTAGTCCGTAACCGACGTCCCCGGAATCACCGGTACCACCGGCGTCACCTGTTCCATAAACGCCCGAATAAAGTCAGTAAACAACGGGTCCGCCATCATCTCGTGCACATATCTGTAGCCGGCCAGCGCCCCCAGATACGCCATCGCCAGATGACTCCCATTCAGCAGCCGCATCTTCATCAACTCGTACGGCGCCACATCCGCCACCATCTCGCCGCCAACCCGCTCCCACTCCGGCCGCCCATTCGCAAATGTATCCTCAATCACCCATTGCCGAAACGGCTCCGTCACCACCGGCCATCGATCCTCAATCCCAAATCGCTCCGCCACAAACGCAACGTCGGCCGCCGTCGTCTGCGGCGTAATCCGGTCCACCATGCTGTTTGGAAACGCCACATTTGCCGCGATCCAGTCTCGCAACTCCGGCTTCCGCAACCCCGCGTACCCCAGCAACACCCGCTCCACCACATGCCCATTCCCCTGCAGGTTGTCGCACGACATCACCGTAAGTCCCGGCAGCCCACGCAGCCGCCTGCGATCAAGCGCCTCTGCGATCAGCCCCATCGAGCTCTTCGCCGCCTCTGGTTGCCGCACATCATGCTCGATATCCGGGTGCTCTGCCAGAAATGCACCCGTCCCCTCATCGATGTAGTACCCCCCTTCTGTAATCGTCAGCGATACAATTCGGGTCGCCGCCGCCGCCATCATGTCGATCGCCCGCTCCCGCTCCTCCGGCGCATACATATACTCCACCATCGACCCGATCACCCGCGCCGCCGGCTCGCCCGCACTCCGCTCGACCACGGTGTACAAGCAGTCCTGCCCTCGCAGCGCATCGCGCATCCGATCATCACTTGGAAGCACGCCAATCCCGCTCTCGCCCCATCGCGGCGTCCCATCCATCTCCAGCAGATCATCCAGATACACAGCTTGGTGTGCTCGATGAAACCCACCCACCCCCAGGTGCACCGTCCGCGACTCAAGCGCTCCACGGTCGTACCGCGGCGTCCGCACCTCCGGCCGCAACCGCGTCATCGTTCCCATCCCCAGCCGCACACGTTCTTCCGTCAGACTCATCCCACCCTCTCTCCCTCGAAGTCCATCACCGGCGCGCCGATCGCGGTTACGCAGCACACCACACGCTATCTCTTCGAAGATCAACGTCCAAGCAGTCTGTCAGGCTCAGGCCACCTTATGCAAACGCTCGTCGTCTCGATCACCCTCGCTTCGGCCGCCTCGCCGGTCAGCTGAGTATTGGCGGCAGGATGAGAGTCGGCCGAATGAGTCCCTTGTCCTTCGCCTCCTCTACCTCTGCCAACTGCTTCTCGAAATCAGTCAGGGGCTTCGACCAGAACAACGCCGACGCGACACTGACGAACATGCGCGCAAAGAAGCCGGGTGATGTAGGCCCCCGTCGGACCGAGGCCCCAAGCGGCGATACTGATGAATGGTGTAGTCCCTGGCTCGACCGCAGAGACGGCCCTCAACTCCCCCAAGGCCAGCAGAGCGTTGTGCGTACCCGTGGAAACCGCCGTATGCGGCGCAGTTTCCGATGCCAGCATGACGTAACTACGTCTGGTTCGCCGCCCTTATCGCCAGCACTACCTTGTCCGCCTCATGCAGCTCGCCTGTGAAAGCGCGCAGGTGCGGATGCGAGACCACAACTGTAGGCAGCTTCGATACATTGCGAACGTAGATGGTCACAAAGTGGCCACGCGCGAGTGCCTGCAACAGAAAGGGCAAGCCCGTGCGACCCGTGGCACCCAGTAGGAAGAAGCTAAGCGGCGCGGAGGCGACACCGGTTAACGACTCGGCGGCCGTCGCGGAGAGCGAGAAAGGGTCGATCGCCACATCGCGCGGTACTATAGCATTTCCTTTGCCCGCCACATCGCAGACTCCGCTACACCCCATCTCTAGGTGAGCCGACCCACAAGACTCTGCGTCTTTGGTCGGGGCGGAGGGATTCGAACCCCCGACCCTCTGGTCCCAAACCAGATGCGCTACCAGACTGCGCTACGCCCCGACTCTCAAGATTCTATCGCACCGCATCTCAAAACCCGCGATGCAGATCCATCCCAAACATCGCATGTAGAAAGTGCGCCGTCACCCAGCTGAACACCACCAGCGGCAGCGCAATCAACACCAGCAGCACCGCACACAGCCCCGCAAAGAACAGCCAACTCCGCCGCTCCACCTGCACCGGCGCGTCCACACTCCCTGTCAGCAGCGCATAGTTCCGCCGGTTCGCTCTCCATGCAATATCGAACATGTCCCCCAGCACCGGAACCGTTCCAATCACCACCTCGATCCCCACATTCGCCACCATCCGAAGCAGCGTCACCTTCGGCACCCCACGCGCCCACGCCGCCAGAATCAGCACCGTCGACGCCACCCCGCCAAGCAGGTCCCCAACCCCCGGAATCAGCCCTACGATTCCATCCAGCCCAAATCGTATTGACGTTCCCGGAACCTGAATAAAGTCATCCAGCAGATGGCTCAGCATGTCCAGGTTTTCATCCCGCAACACCCCGCCCTCGCGTCCGGCCCCGTCCCGCGTTCCGCGTTTCCATCGCGGCGAAAGAATCTCCGGTTCACTCATCGTCGCCATCTCTCGTACCCCGCCAGCCACTCCACCGATCTATGCATCTCATCGTTCAGATGCTAGAATCCTCAGTATTGTGGCGGCTATAGTTCAGTGGCAGAACGCCGCTCTGTGGCAGCGGATGTCGTGGGTTCGAAACCCACTAGCCGCCCCAACCCCCACCTCTTCGCTCCTGAGTCTCTAGCGAACCCGATACTTTCCTGGAGAGTCCCTTGTCCCGGGCCGAGCCCCATCGTCTCATCCCTAAGCCTCAACTCGCGGATCTCCTTCGCGGCGGCCCATCCTTCGTCCCAAACCTCTTCGTCGGCACCTCCGGCTGGGCCTATCCCACCTGGAAGCCGGGCTTCTACCCCGATGGCCTGAGCCAGAAAAACTTCCTCGCCTTCTACGGCTCCCGCCTCTCCACCGTGGAGGTCAACTACACCTTCCGCACGCTTCCCACACCCAAAATGCTCGAAGGCTGGCTCGCCGCCACACCCCCGCACTTCCGCTTCGCCTTCAAAGCCCCCCAGCGCATCACGCACTTCAGTCGCCTCCGCAACACCGCCGCCCTCGTCGACCAGTTCCTCGCCTCGCTCGCACCCATAGCCACCGCCGGCCGTCTCGGCCCCCTGCTCTTTCAACTCCCCCCCACCTTCAAAGCCGACTCCGCCCTCCTCGCCGACTTCCTCAGCCTCCCTTCCCTCGCCGGCCCCGCCGCCCCTCGCATCGCCTTTGAGTTTCGCCACCCCTCCTGGCTCGCCCAGCCCATCTACGATCTCCTCGGCACCCACAACGCCGCCCTTTGCATCGCCCACGCGGGAGATGAGCCCGGCGATCTCGCCACCCCCGAGGTCCACACCGCCTCTACCCACACCTGCTTCCGCCTCCGTCGCTCCGGTGGGTACACCCCTGCGGAACTCGCCGCCTTCGCCCTCCACTACCGCGATCTCGCCCGCACCCGCGAGGTCTTCGTCGCCCTCCGCCACCAAGACGAGCCCACCGGTGCCCTCAACGCCGTTGCTCTCCTCACGCACGCCGGAGCCCCGCCCGCATGAGCGCCAGCCGCCACCCGGCCAAACCCGCCTTCGACGTCACCGCCGACTCCTTCCGCCCGCGTCACTTTCTCTCAAACCCGCATCTGCAAACCATCGCCGGCGACTTCTTCCCGCGCGTCACCCATCTGCCACCGCCCGAATCCGTCTTCGTCGAGGTCGCCCCGTCTGACCCCGCCGCCACCGGCATGCGCCTCGCCTCACGCGTCCTTTGCCATGGCCACTGGCAGCCTGAGCCTCTCCGCGCCACCTCTCCCACCGCCATCATCCTCCATGGCCTCGAAGGCTCTTCCAGCTCGCAATACGTCCGCGGCAACGCCGACAAGCTCTGGCATGCCGGCGCCAACGTCATCCGCATGAACATGCGCAACTGCGGCGGCACCGAAGCACTCTCCCCCACCCTCTACCACTCCGGCCTCTCCGCGGATGTCGACGCTGTCATGCGCTTCTTCATCGCGCGCGATCATCTCTCCTCCGTCTCCCTTATCGGCTATTCCCTGGGCGGCAACCTCGTCCTCAAGCTCGCCGGCGACCTCGGCTCCCACGTCCCAGGGGAACTCCGCAGCGTTATCGGCGTCTCGCCCGTCGTCGATCTCGCCAACTCCGCCGACGCCCTCCACAATCCCTTCAATCGCCTCTACGAACGCCGCTTCCTCCGCCACCTTTTCCGTCGCTTCCGCCGCAAAGCCGCCATCTTCCCCACCCTCTACGACCGCACCCGCGCCACCGGCATCCGCTCCCTCCGCGAGTTCGACGACCGCATTACCGCCTTCTACTCCGGCTTCTCCGGCGCCGATGACTATTACTTCCGCGCCGCCAGCGCCCGCGTCCTCAGCAGCATCGCCCTCCCCACCCTCATCCTTCACGCCCTCGACGACCCCTTCATCCGCCTCTCCGCCACCTCCCGCGCTTCCCTCCTCGCCAACCCCAACATTACCCTCCTCGAACCCACCCACGGGGGCCACTGCGCCTTCCTCGCCAGGCGGGATCTCCGCCACGGCAACGACGGCTACTGGGCCGAACACACCGCCCTCAACTTCCTCCTCGCCAACGCCTAACCCGCAGCCAAGCCAAACTTCCCTCTCTGGTTGTCCTCCCGCCGGGATCTGCTGTTACCTTCGCCCCCTTTGGTTGTCATCCCATAGGGATCTGCTGTTGTCCTTCTAGTTGTGATTCTGAGCGCAGCAAAGAATCCCCGCCTTTCGCCTTTCAGCCACGGAGCGAAGCAATGGACCCGCTCCTCGCTTTCTTGCAAGTCAAACCAACCCGCAGCTCTCGCCCAAAGCTCCATCCGGCCCAGCACTCGGCTACCATACCAACACATGCTCTTCGACTGGTCCGCAGAATGCTCCGCCGACGATCCGGTTCTCGTCGTCCCCTGGGAAGATCCCGCCACCAACCTCCGTTTCATCGATCTCCGCAAAGATCCCTACGCCATCGACAGTATTCCCGAGGCCGAGGCCTTCCCGGCCCTGCAGCACGCCCTCCGCTCCCTCAACTCCGCCCGATCCCCTCTCTTCACCGCCAAGTGCGACGTCTGGCAGGCCGATCCCGCCGAATGCGAACATCTGCGCCTCCACCTCGCCCTCGAGCCCGCCGAAACCGCCGCCGCCCTCCTCTCCTATCTCGACCTCCTTTGCCGCGACCGCGCCCTCTTCACCTCGTTCCATCAACAGGGGCACCTCCTTGGCCGTCTCGAGCGCCGCCTCGCGCCCCTCGACCACCCCTTCGCCGCCGTCGAGTGCATCATCCGCCCCGCCTTCCTCGACTTCACCACACCCCAGGAAGGCTTCAGCATCTCGCTCTATCTCAAGGCGGTCGGCGCGTCCGCAGCCGAAGCCCACCTCCATTGGTCCGCTGCCCTCGACGCCGTTACCGCTACCCTCCGCACCAAAGACCTTTTTCCCCAAACCTGACCCCAACCGCCATCGCCCCACCCGCTACAATCAACCAGCGCATCACGCCGGGCGAGTAGCTCAATTGGATAGAGCATCAGCCTTCTAAGCTGACGGTTGCAGGTTCGATCCCTGCCTCGCTCACCACCCTGAAGGTGGCCCCCAATGGGTCTCGTGCGCCACGGACCCTATAGCATTTCTCCTGAAGGTGCACAGCAGGCCGCACCAGCACGTGCCATTTTCTCTCAAGGAAAGTGGCCTCCACTGCATTCGAGCTACACCACAGCATCAGGAGAAATGCTCTGGCCGTCCCTCATCGGCATGGCCACTGCCCGAACCGTCAGTGGCGAGATCGATTGCCTCGGCGCTCCCGGCATCGAGATCCTGCCCGACATTCCCCGTTACCCGATCGGCCGGTCAACCGAATCAGGATCCGGGCTCAGGTCTCCACAGACCGAGGCCACCTCAATCTCCACGTGATACACACCCATGCGTCCCAATCGTCTCTCCTGTAAAGCCCTCTATCCTTCTAAGCCGACGCCATCTCCTCCTCTGCCCCGGCAGAGCTACCCGCTGCTTCCGATCTCTTCCTCCCGGACTCCCTGCGCTGGCCATCGTCTCCCCTCGCATGCCGCATCGCCGCCATCGCCAGCAACAGCAGCGCCAGCCCACACACCCCGTTCCATCCCCATCGCGTCCACGCCGCCGTCGCCATCGCCGACCCCACCGCCGCGCCCAGAAAATACGTCGTCATATACACCGTATTCAACCGGCTCCGCGCACCCTCCACTAGACCGAAGATCCGCGTCTGGTTCGCCACCTGGCACATCTGCGCCCCCGTATCGAGCACCACCACCCCCACCGCAATCGCCACGACGTGCACCATCACCCCGCCCGGCAGCCGCTCCTGCGCCCACAGCGCCATATACGACGACGCCAGCAGTCCCACCCCCACCGAGATCACAAATCGCGGCCCCCGTCGGTCCGACATCCGCCCCGCCAGCGGTGCCACCAGCGCCCCCGCCGCCCCCACCAGTCCAAACGTCCCCGCCACCCCCGCTCCCAGCCCATACCGGCTCGCCAGCAGAAACGCCAGCGTCGTCCAGAAGCACGAGAACGACGCAAAGATCAACGCCCCTATCACACAGCTCTCGCGCAACTCCGGCTGCGTCCGGACCAGCGTCCACAGCGACCGGATTGCCGCCGGGTACGTCATCGCCTGCTTCGGCGGCAACGGCGGCATCCTTCGCCACAGCAGCGGCGCAAAGACCGCATTGATCACCGCCGCCAGCACAAACACCCATCGCCACCCGTGGATCCGGCTTACCCATCCCGCAAACGTCCGCGCCAGAAGAATCCCCAGCAGCAGCCCTGTCATCACCACCCCAATCGCCCGCCCGCGCTCCTCCGGCCGGGCCAGATCCGGCGCAATCGGCAGCGCAATGTGCGTGACCGACGCCAGCAGCCCTATCCCCACACTGCCCGCAATCAGCCACCCCATCGTCGGCGACATCGCCACCAGCAGCAGCGCCACCGCCACCGCCGCATACATCGTCGCAATCAGGCCGCGCCGCTCGACAATATCCCCCATCGGCACAAACAGCAGCATCCCGCCCGCATATCCCACCTGCGTGGCCACCGCCACCCATCCCGCCATCGCCGAATCCGCGTGAAACGTTCGCGCCATCTCCGGCAGCAGCGGCTGGTTGTAATAAATCGTCGACACCCCCACCGCACACGCCAGCCCCAGAAATCCCAGCGGCGGCCCTTCCCGCTCCGCCCCCACCTGCTCCTTATCGATCATCCCGAACCAACCCCCCAAGCAAACTCACACCTTCGACTAGCCCACTCCCCTTCCGCGCCGAAGACCGCATCCTCCCCGAAACCTGAAGCCCCCCTCCAAACCGAGCACCCCGCGCCAACCGAAACGACCGCGCCCACTCACCCCGGAGCACATCGCCCTGCTCTTCACCTGGATGCGCCCCACCTCGCGCGTTCAACGCCTCTAGGCAGACCTTCCAGCCAGCACCCTCATCGTCCACTGTCCAGCACCTACGACGCGGCTATCTCCTCGCCGTCGCTTACGAGCCTGGCTTCCACAACGCCACAATCAAAATAAACATCACGCCAAACGCAATCACCAACGCTGGCCACCAGTTATCCATCCAAGACCCCGACTCCTCTGACGAACTCATCGCATTCTCCTCCTGTCCCACTCTGCAAATGGTAACCGACTCCACTCCCCTGAAACACTCTGGTCACCATCGCGTTTACCCTCCACCTGCCGTCGCAAAACAAATTGGCCCACAGCACATCTGCCGCAGGCCAACCTCTTCCATCGACGCAAAGCGTCACGCACACCGATCTAGTAAGGTCGTCGATCCCCACCGCCATCCACCATATGCTGCATCGCCACGTGGTACCCTCGGCGAAAACCTTCACGATAGTCATGCCGCGCCGGTCCAGACACATTTGGGTGACGATACTCATCGCGGTTATTCACATTCGGCCGTCGATGGTTCTCGACATCCTTCCGCGCTCCCTCGATCCCGTCATGAAAGCCCTGCCGCCCAACGTCGTTCCGGAAGTCCGATGGCGGAGCATCCCATCCACCCTGATCACCCGGTCGATAGCCGCCCTGTCCACCACCCGGACCATACCCACCCTGCTGCCCGTACCCCTGCGCAAAAACAGACACCGGTGCCGCCTGCGTCCTTGTCACGCCAAAACTAAACACCAGAGCCAGTGCACCAACTCCCGCAACTTGCTTCCATTTCATCGTCATCAGATCGTTCCTCCGTACACCTTCCTGAACACATTCTTCGTCTGATGGTTGCGATCTGTACCAAGGTGCTTCGGCCATGCCTACATATTTGTGTGGCCGCCGCGCATCTCCTCGTTGAAGGTCGGCTTAATAAACGTCAGCGCGTCCTGCATCTCGGCTTGGTACATCTCCCGATGTCCCATCAGCGCCTCCGTCGGCGTCGCAAACTCTACGTCCGCCGCCAAATGGAGCAATCCATCACCAGCCAGCCCTTTCGCCGTCTCCGTCAAAGCCTCCGTCGACGTATTCAGATATTGCGCATCCCGCGGATCGACCAGCCACACCGGCGCACCCTTGCCCAGCACCCCCGACATCCAGAACACCTTCGCCGCCAGATATTCACTCCGCTGCGTCTCGGTCGTGTCGTTGAAGATAAACCGCTCCTGCTTCGCGCTGTAGTACCGCGTCGTCACCGGCACCGGCTGCCGGTTGCCGCTCTTCACCAGCTCCAGCTGCCCCTGATCCATCGTCTTCCGCACCGCGTTATAGATGAAGCCTTCCGCAAACGGCTGCTCCATCGCTGCCACCACCTCCTTGAAGGTCTGCGTCATCGCCGCCGATAGCTTCGCGTGCAGCACGCTTTCCTCGCCGTTCTCCAGCCGAATCTCGCCATGCACAAGAAACGTATCCGCCCCGCTCGTCGATCCATGAAACGGCCACGCAAACCGCCCAAAGCTCAGCGGCAGCCCGCCCAGCGTCAGATAGCAGTCCGGCCGTGGGTTCCGCAGCCGCTTCGCCAGCTCCCCCATATACCGCGCCACCTGCGCCGCGAGCACCGGCGTCCCGTCCGGGTCAAACTCCGCGCTCAGCTCCATCAGCTGCCCCGCCCCGTCCCCACTCGCCAGCATGTAGCGCGAGGTCGGCCGACCAGCAAAATCAACGCCGGGATCATTCGGTGTGGCCGTCAGGCCGGCTGACTTTGCGGCCGCTTCAATCTGCGCCGCCTGTGTGGCCGTAGAAGTCGTCATAATGTTTGGAATCTTCCTTTTCTCAGAGAGTGTCTCGCCGCAAACCACGCATCCTGCTGGTCGCGAAGCCGTATCTCTCCACCATCAACCAGAAACCCGGCAGGGATCACCAAACGCATGCTCCATCGCGGCTGTCTCCATTCTAGTGGCGACCGCACAGACAGTCACGCCACCCCCCTTCTCGGCATCCCGACCCAAACCAGGCGCAGCCAAGGAACGCACTTCCATAACCCTCCCACCCCTGTCTCCCCGACCAAAGCGGGGGGGACGCCACTTCCATACGCTAGCCTTACCGCATGCCCGAAAGCCCCGCCGACCTCGCCCACCTCGCCTCCCTCCCGACCGAAGCCCGCAATCCCCGCTCCGCCCACATCGACGATCTCTCCACCCTTGACATGCTCCGCCTCATCAACGACGAAGACGCCACCGTCCCCGCCGCCGTCGCCCGCGAACTCCCCGCCATCGCCGTCGCCGTCGACCGCATCCTCGATCGCTTCTCCCGCGGCGGCCGCCTCATCTACATCGGCGCCGGCACCAGCGGCCGCCTCGGTGTCCTCGACGCCAGCGAGTGCCCGCCCACCTTCTCCGTCCCCGCCAGCCTCGTCCAGGGAATCATTGCCGGCGGCGATCCCGCCCTTCGCCTCTCAAGCGAACACTCCGAAGACCTCCCCCAGGAAGGCGCCCACGACCTCGCCGCCACCGGCTTCACCGCCGAAGACACCCTCGTCGGCATCGCCGCCAGCGGCCGAACCCCCTTTGTTCTCGGCGCCCTGCAAAAAGCCCGCGACCTCGGCGGCCTCACCGTCGCCCTCACCTGCGTCCCCAACTCCAGAATGGCCGCTGTCGCCGATCTCGCCATCACCCCCGTCACCGGCCCCGAAATCCTCACCGGCTCCACCCGCCTGAAAGCCGGCACCGCCACCAAACTCGTCCTCAACATGCTCTCTACCGCCGTCATGATCCGCACCGGCGCCGTCTTCGGCAACCTTATGGTCAACCTCAAACCCACCAACGCCAAGCTCGTCGACCGCGCCCACCGCATCATCGCCGCCGCCACCGGCTGCTCCCCAGATCGCACCGCCCATCTCTTCCGCGAAGCCGGGGACGTCAAAACCGCCATCCTCATGGAGCTCACCGGCCTCCCCTTCGCCGCCGCCACCGCCCGCCTCAAACGCGCCAACGGCATCCTCCGCCAAGCCCTCCAAAGCTGAGGCCGCCACTCTCTCTACACTCTAGAACCGCTGTCCCAGCGCGTTCACCGTTCACCCACAAAACCCAGCAAATCCTTTGCCAGCCGCTCCGCCGACGTAGCCGTCAGCCCATGCGGCTCGCCGTCATACTCCACCAGCGTCGCACCCGGCACCAGCGTCACCGCCCGCCGCGCCGACACCTCGATCGGCACCGTCTTATCCGCCGTCCCATGAAGAAACAGCGTCGGCACCGACATCCGCTTCAGATCCTCGCGGAAGTCCGTCCCCGACCACGCATCCACGCACGCCAGCGTCGCCCTCGAACTGCCCTGGAGCGCCATGGTCAGCGTCCAGTCCAGCACCTCGTTTGAAACTGGTGTATGCAACAAACCGCCGCCATAGAACTTCGGGAAAAACTCCTTCATAAAGTGCGCCCGATCCTTCGCAATCCCTTCCTTCATCCCCTCGAAGACCTTCGCGTCCACACCATCCGGATTCCCCTCGCCCTTCAACAGGTACGGCGTCACCGCCGACACAAACACCGCCTTGGTCGCCCGGCCAGAGTTCCCATGCCGCCCAAAGTACCGCGCCACCTCGCCCCCGCCCATCGAGAACCCAACCAGCGTCGCCCCCTGCACCTCCGCGTCCTCGAGCAGTGCCTCCAGATCGTCCGTCAGCGTGTCGTAGTCATACCCCGTCCACGGCTGCGATGATCGCCCAAACCCGCGCCGGTCATACACCAGCACCCGGCAGCCATTCTCCGCCAGAAACCGCGCCTGCCCCTCCCACATATCCGACTGCACCGGCCACCCGTGAATCAACACCACCGGCGTCCCCGTGCCCCAGTCGTTATAAAAGATCTCGGTTCCATCCTCGGTCGTCAGAAATGCCATGGCGCTCTCCCTTTGTCTTGCATAAACCCTGCAACTTTCAGGCAATCCCCCGGCACGCACGGCAACCCATCTCCGCCATGCCCCGGCAATCCCCTTTCCCGTACGATGCAGAGCAGGCGGGAAGTCTCCCCATCTCGCCGCATCGTCACGTAGGGATCTACTTTTTGCCTCGATTTTCTGTTCCGCATGTTTGTTGTCATCCCGCAGGGGTATGCTTCTTGCCTTTTATTTCCGCTGCTCACCAAAACCACTTCGCTCAAAGAAAGACCCTGATCCGTGGCAAGAAACTATCTACGTTCCGCTGCCCTGCTTCTGCTCTCCCTCGCCCCGCAGCGCCCCGCCCGCGCCTATTCCCTGCTCACCCACGAGCAGCTCATCGATCTCACCTGGAAGAGCTCCATCGTCCCTCTTCTGCTCAGCCGCTACCCCACCCTCACCCCCGCCCAGCTCGAGCACGCCCGCGCCTTCGCCTATGGCGGCTGCGTCATCCAGGACATCGGCTACTATCCCTTCGGCGACCCCTTCTTCTCGAACCTCACCCACTACGTCCGATCGGGAGACTTTGTCGTCAACCTCTTCCGCAACGCCGGGGACGCCGACGAACTCGCCTTCGCCGTCGGCGCCCTTTCCCACTACATCGGCGACACCATCGGCCACAGCACCGCCACCAACCTCGCCGTACCCGTCGAGTTCCCCAGGCTCCGCGCCCGCTATGGCGATTCCGTCAGCTACGCCCAGGGCGAGCACCAGCACGTCCAGACCGAGTTCGCCTTCGATATCAATGAGATCGCCCATCACCACCTCGCCCCCGTCCACTACCTCCGCCATGTCGGCCTCGAGGTTCCCACCAGGCAAGTCGCCCTCGCCTTCTACCAAACCTACGGCCTCTCCGAAGACTTCACCGCCGGTCGCGGCCGCCGCATCAACGTCCGCGGCTACCGCTTCGCCGTCCGCAACTTCATCCCGCGCATCGCCTACGCCGTCACCGTCCTTCATCGCGGCAAACTCCCCGCCGCCGATGGGCAGAGCCCCGACCTCGTCCTTCTCCAGCAGCAGATCGCTACCATAGCGGCCGAAAACCACTGGGACCAGTTCCGCAGGAAGCCCGGCATCGGCACCTACTCGCTCGCCGCCCTGCTCTTCCTCCTTCCCAAACTAGGCCCGCTCAAGCTGGTCGCCGTCAAAGGCCCCACCACCGTCACGGAAGACCAGTACCTCCACAGCGTCGTTCGCTCCAGCGAAGGCCTGCACCAGGCCCTCGTCCGCTTTACACCTCCGCCGTCTACCCGGTCTACCGCAGCCACCGCCGCCGCATCCGACACCCACTCCAGCCCGCGCCCGGCAGCAGCCAGAACATCCCCCGCAAGTCTCCCGACCCGCAACACCCCTTGCCCAATCGCGACCTCGACACCGGCAACCCCGTCAAGCCCGGCGGCTACCCCCTTACCGACTCCACCTACGCCTCTCTCCTCCACCGCCTCATCGCCTCCCCCACCCACCCCATTCCGCCCGGCATCAAGGCTGACGTCCTGGCCTACTTCACCGACCAGACTGCGCCATTCGCCACCAGAAATCCCGTCGCCTGGGCCACCGTCCAGCACGATCTCACCACCCTCGCTTCGGTCCCCACCAGCACCGATCCCGTCCCCTTCGCCACCTACGGCGACGATCCCAACGAAACCTCGACCAACTAACGCTTCACCTCAGCGAAACACCGCTGCACCTCAACCAAAAACGCTGTTTCTCAACCAAATAGCGTTGGTTTGCGCGGCATTTCGATCCCCAGATGCTCATACGCCAGCCGCGTCGCCACCCGCCCCCGCGGTGTCCGATCCAGAAACCCAATCTGGATCAGAAACGGCTCATACACCTCTTCAAGCGCCTCCTGCTCCTCTGCCAGCGCCGCCGCCAGCGTATTCAGGCCCACCGGCCCCCCATCGTATTTCTCAATGATTGTGCGTAAAAGCCGCCGATCCAGCTCGTCAAACCCATGCGCATCCACCTCTAGCAGCTTCAGCGCCGCCGCCGCCGTCGGCCGGTCAATCACCCCTTCAGCCCGCACCTGCGCGTAGTCCCGCACCCGCCGCAGCAGCCGGTTCGCAATCCGCGGCGTCCCCCGGCTCCGCATCGCAATCTCCGCCGCCCCATCCCGATCGATCGGCACCCCCATCACCTCCGCCGACCGCTCCACCACAAAGCGCAGCTCATCATCCGTATAGAACTCCAGCCGCAACAAAATGCCGAAGCGACTGCGCAGCGGAGAGCTCAGCAGCCCCGGCCGCGTCGTTGCCGCCACAAACGTAAACGGCTTGATATCCATCACATGCGTGCGCGCCGCCGGCCCTTGCCCGATCATGATGTCGAGCTTGTAATCTTCAAGCGCCGTGTACAGCTTCTCTTCAAGCACCGGCTGCAGCCGGTGAATCTCGTCCAGAAACAGCACCTGCCGCTCTCGCACATTCGTCAGAATCGCCGTCAGATCGCCTTGAATCTGCAGCGCCGGCCCACTCGTCTGCTGAAATCCAACCCCCAGCTCATTCGCGATGATTGTCGCCAATGTCGTCTTGCCCAGCCCCGGCGGCCCAAACAACAGCACATGATCCAGCGCCTCGCCCCGATTCCTCGCCGCTTCGAGCGCAATCGCCAGCTGCTCCTTCGCCCGCTCCTGCCCGATAAACTCTCGCAGGTGATGCGGCCTCAGCTTTAGTTCAAACGCCGCATCATCCTCCACCCGCCCGGCGGAAACCAGCCGCTCGGCCTCGCTAGCATTCTGTCCTTTAGTACGTGTTGTCTCCGCCTGAGCCATAGACCATGATGGTAGAGCACGTGGCTGGTGCCGCCAAACGCCTGCAAGCCACCACTCGAGCAAATTCGTCATTTCTGACAATCTCCCGCAGCGAAGGCCCGCAAACAGCGGGCCTTCAAACTCCTGACGATGGCGTCTGGCACTAGCGCTGCATTATCCTCACCTGTGGGTTGGCGATGGTGTCCTGCCATGGATCAATCACAATCTTCGTTACCCCTGGCGCCTTCTCCTGCCACAGCTTGTAAAACTCTGGCGCTTGATTAATGCCGATCCGGTGCGAAATCATAAATGTCGGATCAATCTTCTTATCCTCGATCGATTTCAGCAGCGGCTGCAGGTAGTTATGCATGTGCGTCTGCCCCATCGCCATGTGGATGCCCTTGCCGAACGCCGCTCCGAAGTTCAGCTTGTCGAGGACGCCCCCATACACTCCAGGAATCGACAACGTTCCGCCCTTGCGAATCGCCTGGAACGCCTGCCGCAGCACAAACGGCCGGTCCGTCTCGAGCATCAGTGCCTGCTTCACTTTGTCGTAAACCCCGACCAGCGTCGACGAGTGCGCTTCCATGCCAACGGCGTCGATACAGCAGTCCGGCCCAACTCCGCCCGTCAGATCGCGCAATGCCTCAACAATCGTCACATCGTCATCGCTATAGTCGATCGTAACCGCACCGCACTCCCGCGCCAACTGCAGCCGCTCCGGAAAGCGATCGATCGCAAACACCTTACCCGCGCCCAGCATGTACGCACTCGCAATCGCGAACAAGCCCACCGGCCCACATCCCCACACTGCAACATTGTCCCCCGGCGTGATGTTGCAGTTCTGCGCCGCCATAAAGCCGGTTGGATAAATATCCGAGAGAAACAGCACACTCTCATCCGACAGATCATTCTCGATCTTGATCGGCCCAACATCCGCGAAGGGTACCCGCGCGTATTGCGCCTGCCCACCGGCGTATCCCCCATAAAGGTGCGAGTACCCAAACAGCGCCGATCCCGAATATCCGTACATCTCTTCCGCAACATGCGCGTTCGGATTCGAGTTATCGCACAAGCTCCATAAATTGTCCTTGCAGAAAAAGCAGTTTCCACAAGCGATGGTGAACGGAATGACAACACGATCGCCGCGCTTCAACTTCTTCACCTCGCTGCCCACCTCTTCGACGATGCCCATAAACTCGTGCCCGAGAATATCGCCGGACTCCATCGTCGGGATATACCCGTCGTACAAGTGAATGTCACTCCCGCAGATCGCCGTTTTGGTAATGCGAATAATCGCATCCTGCGGGTTGATGATCTCCGGATCCTTGACCTCGTGTATTTCGATCGAGTGCGTTCCCATCCAGCAAACAGCTTTCATACCCTGCTCCTTAATGTGCTCTGCGCCACTGTGCTTCCCAAACCCTTACGCCTCGTCTCGGCGCGCTTCCCTATCGCTGCTCGCTGCTTCCCGGAGGCGTCGGATTGTTCTCACCCAACATCCATTCCTTGACGGCACCAGTTGCTCCACGCGGTCCATGCGGCTGTCCAACTACACTCGGGATCTCTCCAGCCTCCGCCATCTCCTTGAAGTGCCGCAGATCTTCAATCACAATCTGTTTCGGTCCGCGCTTCGCGGTCGCCGCAACCGCATTCCCCAGAGCGCCACCCGGAACCTTCTGCTTCTGAATCAGCGTCACCCGTGTGCCACGACCGTTCTCCGAGGGTTCAAACGTGACGACACCCTCCTGCTCCACGCCTTCCGTAATCGACTTCCAGCCAATCCGTTTTCCTGGCTCGTCGCGTTCAATCTGCGAATCGAACTCGACCCGCTTGCCGTCCGCGTCCTCCGGATTACCCATCACCCAGTGGCTTTTGCCCGCTCCCAGGTCCTTCACGGAAACCACGTACTCCTGCCATCGTGGTGTGGATTCAACCTCGCGCCACATTGTGTAGAGCCGCTGCGGATCGGCCAGAATCGTCTGCACCGCATGTGCCGTCACGTAGCCGTCCTCCGTCTTTTGCGGCAGTGGCTTGTACATCGAGCCTTGCGGAATCCCGTTCACACTTTTCAGCTTCGATTCGTCGGTCGGAATAACCTCGGTCGCCATCAAATGCCTCCCTGTCTCCCGCCGACGTAGTTACGTCATTCGGGGTCATGCAGTGGGATGGTTCGCCGCCGCCGGGTGTAGCCCCGGTTCAGCCCGGTTGTCCCTACCTCGTAACGATCCGTTTTCATGGCACGCGTACAGTGCGTACCCGCCGAAAACGTTCGCACCTTTTGCGCCAGCGTTGACGCTGCGGAAACCAGTCGCTAGCATCCATCCATAGCGTCAGGAGCCACACCATGCCACGCTTCACCATCGATATCGATGACAAATTCAACGACGTGCTGAATCAGCTGGCGAAGGGAACGACCAAGGCCGACGTCATCCGCCGCGCCGTCGCCAGCTATCAATATTTGAAGGCCGAAACTGCCAGCCCGCCCCTAGGGAAGCGAATCTCCATCACTGACGCCGCAGGCAACATTCAGAAGGACATAGTCCTCCCCTAGCTGCCATGGAATCCACGCCACACATCGCGTCCTCGCCCGAGATCGTTCGCGTCTCCGCCGCAGATATCGGCACCGTTCAGCTCGCGCCGCCATCGTTTCTTGAACGCTGGGGCATCATCTTTCTCGCCTGCTTCGCCTTCTGGATCATTGTCGTCGGCACAATTGTGCTCAGCTACTTCCTCAGCCACCAGCCCGCCCCTCCAAACCTCAACGGACTGACCACCGACCAGGTTCGAGACACCCTCACCAACAGCAAGCTGCTCGATGAGCAATGGCGCGATTCGCTCAACTATATTTTTGATCTGCTAATCACCAAGACCGCCCTGCCCCTCGTCACGCTCCTGCTTGGCTATCTCTTCGGCAAAGGTCGGGCTACCGGATAGAAGGCTCCACCATCCCTCCCACGCCACGAACGTACGTCTATAAGCTCACCAGTGATCGTGGCGGCGCCCCATGCGCTCCGCCGCCTCGCGCAGATCAGCGCCCGCTGCTTTCGCTCTCCATCTGCAAGCCCGCCATTCGCCGAACCGCACAGCCGGGTGACCGCATCCTCGGCCTCACCAGCAGGGCGCTTGCTCTGCGTGAGAGATACCCAATCAATGCCGTCATCTACGCCGCCATTGTCGACGAGACCCTCGATGCCCGTGAGTACTATGCGCCACGCAGCCGCTTTCGCTCCCGCCCGGACTGTATCTATGAGTTCCATCGCGCCAATGGAATCCTTGCCCACACCGGCCGATCCCCATTGCATTCTGAAGCGGCCTATCTCGCGCGCGACATCGGCCAATACCCGTATTACAAGAACGGGCGCACAGTGTTAAGTCGCGACTTCCGCTACTTCGGCGACCAGGCGCAATCCATTCCCGATAGCTTATGGGCACTCCAGGGGATGGCCGATGCGCTCGGTCAAGGCCATCGTGTCTTCTTGAAAGATAGCCCTGAAACCGCCGATCTAGATCATCTCTTCAAACAGCTCTGGCGGAAGCCAACCCGTCACACACCTTCAATCGTCTTGTCAGAGTCTCGCGGGCACACCCCCCGCCCCTAACCTCACTTACTCCAGCAACTACGAGGCTTGGCGGCCAAGCCGAATTCTAGGTTGCGCCCCGTTCATCCGCGACACCGATCGCGCAGCGTCCGCAGCCATGGGCTGTAGCGAAACAATAATAATCGCCGTCGCCGGAACATCACCGCCACAGAGATAGCTATGGATCGTCGTTGCATCGAAGTAGATACCGTCGCCTGCTTGCACACGATGCAGTTCATCGCCATGCCGGACGTCCAGTTCGCCAGAGATCACATACAGAAACTCGTTGCCAGCATGCTGGTGCGCTTTGGCTTCTACTCCAGCTTTCTGCGGCACAAACTCGGCAAAGTACGGATCGAGCATCCGATCCGGCGTGACAAACCCCAGGCTTTCGAAGAAATAGGTCGGATCCTCAACGCCCGATTGCGGCAACCTGGCTCGGTCTTTCGACCGGTGAATGCGAAATAGCTTCTGCGGCTCTGGCTCGAAGAAGTAGCTCAGATCCTTGGAGAACACCATCGCGATCCGTGCCAGGTTGCGCAAAGTCGGTACCACGCGACCAGTCTCTAGCTGCGACAGAAAACTCGCCGACAAACCCGTGTGCCGGCCAAGCTCAACCAGACCCATGGTCTTCTTCAGCCGCAGATGCTTGATCCGCTCGCCGATCCGCTTCTCGGAAATAAACGCCTCGGCCTGCTCGCTCCCCACCTGCGGAGGAGACGTCTTCCCACCCGGCTCTACTTCACCCACGGTCTCTACCTCTGCAAGCTCACGCGGGAGCATCTCGATCCCGGGATGTACCGTCATCATGTCGGTCAAATTTGCTGTGTCTGCCATAAAAGGAGAAGGATCCTTGGTCTTCTACAACAGACGTAGAAACCCTGCGAAAAGAGGTCTGCTCTCGCGCATTTGGGGTCGGGAGCATCGCGCCTTGTCAACAAGCTTCCCCGCCGGCAATGCTAGGGTGAATATCGTGTGGATCACATCATGCCTCGGTCGCCGCAGGCCGCTTCGTAAGTGCCTGTGCTTGGCGCTCGTCGCCGGAGATCTCTGCCTGGCCGGCTGCGCGAACCCGGGCCCGCCCCAACCCCCGTCTCTCAACCTGCCTTCGATCGTCAAGGATCTGCGCGCCGATCGCATCGGCAACGAGGTTCGGCTCGTCTGGACCACCCCGTCAGACACCACGGATGGGGTTCTCATCAAGCCGCCAATCGTCGCGGAACTCTGCCGCGATCTCCCCCCGCCCGGCGCCGCGCCCGCCACCTGCACGTCCATCCGCCGACTTCCCGTCCAGCCCGGTCCTTCGTCCATCGCCGATCCGCTCCCCGCACGTCTCCTTTCCGATCCTGTCCGGCCATTGCTCTACCGTGTTCGCCTCCTGAATGCCTCCGACCGGGCAGCCGGCCTCTCCAACTCTGCCGTCGCTGCCGCAGGATGCGCCCCCGAAGGCATAGAAAACCTACGCTCTTCCGCCTCTGCCGGCGGAACCCGCATCCTTTGGCAACCGCAAATCTCGCCCGCGGCCGCCGTCGTCCTCGATCGCTCGACCCTTGCTTCTGCACCCTCCCCGGCGCAGCCGGCCACCGTCGCAAAGCCCGGCACCGCTGCATCCCTCACCGGGAAACGATCGACTGCCTCGGTACCCGTTCGCCTCGAGGGCGCCCTCCAGGGCCCCGACCCCGGCGGAACCCTCGATCTGTCCAGCCACCGCGACACGACCTACAGCTACGTCGCCTGGCGAGCCCGCTCCGTGACGCTCGAAGGCAAACTCCTGATCCTGCGTAGCCCGGTCTCCTCCCCGCTCGTCGTCACCGTTCGCGATACCACGCCCCCAGCAACTCCCTCCGGCCTTGAAGCCGTAGTCGATGGCTCTGCCGTCGATCTCTCCTGGGAGCCCGACACAGAACCCGACCTCGCCGGCTACTTTGTCGAACGTACTGAGCTCCCGCCAGCTAACCCAGGCACCGCAGACGCACCCTCGTGGCGACGCCTCAACCAGGCCCCTTCGCTCGCACCGGCCTTTCGCGATACCCCCCCGGCGAGCCTGGGATCCTATCGGTACCGGATCCTGGCCGCTGACACCACCGGCAACATCAGCCTGCCCACCATCTCGGTTTCCGTCACCGTACATCCATCGGCTGTCCCCTGAATCACGTTCCGCTCCGTGCTCTGCGTCGATGGCACGTCTTTGTTAGCATAGAAGAGCGTAAGGAGTTCCCCATGGCATCTTTACTTGAACAGCTTCGAAGTATGACGACCGTCGTCTCTGACACCGGTGACATCAACGCAATTCAGCAATTTCACCCGCAGGATGCAACGACCAATCCCTCGCTTCTTCAGGCCGCGGCCGAGAAACCTGACTACCAATCCATCGTTGACGATGTGCTAAAGCAGGCCCGCCAGGACGCCGGTGCCAATGCCTCCGACAAAGAGGTCGCCGAGCTCGCCTTCAGGTCGCTCGCCGTTGCCTTTGGCCGCAAGATCCTCGAGATCGTTCCAGGCCGTGTCTCAACCGAAGTCGACGCCCGCATGTCGTACGACAAGGAAAAAACCCTCGAGCAGGCTCGCGACGTCATCTCCCAGTACGACAAGGCTGGCATCTCGCGCGATCGCGTCCTGATCAAGATTGCCTCCACCTGGGAGGGCATCAAGGCAGCCGAAATCCTCGAAAAAGAAGGCATTCATTGCAACATGACCCTTCTCTTCGGCATGCATCAGGCCGTCGCCGCCGCTGAAGCAAACGTGACCCTGATCTCGCCCTTCGTTGGTCGCATTCTCGATTGGTACAAGAGCGCCACCGGCAAGGACTACCAGGGCGAAGATGATCCCGGCGTCCACTCCGTCACGACGATCTACAACTACTACAAAAAATTCGGCTACAAGACAGTCGTCATGGGTGCCAGCTTCCGCAACATCGGAGAAATCGAAGAGCTTGCCGGCTGCGATCTCCTCACCATCTCACCCAAACTCCTCACTGAGCTCGAAAAGGCCGACGGCGACCTGCCTCGCAAGCTCGATCCCGAAAGAGCCAAGTCGATGGACATCGAAAAAGTCCATATCGACAAGGACACCTTCGAGAAGATGCACGCTGAAGACAAAATGGCGCACGATAAGCTCAAGGAAGGCATCGAAGGCTTCTCGAAGGCCTTGGAAGATCTTGAGCAGCTTCTGACCAAGCGCCTCGCCGAAATCGGTCACAGCAAGGAAGACACCAAGCAGGAACAGCCCGTCGGCGCCAGCTAACCAGCCGTCCCCTCTGCGAAACAGAAAGCCAACCCATCCGGGTTGGCTTCTGTTTGCCAATCTACAAGATGTATCGACTTAGATCCTGGTCCTTAACAATCGACGCCACCTGCTGTCGCACATACTCAGGATCCACCACGATCACCTTTTCAACCCCGCTCTCCGTCTGCCGCTCGATCACCGGCAGCGGCGGCTGTGGTGGCACGGCCTCAGCTGTCAGCGAAGCCGATGCGCTAATCTCCGCAACAACTCCCTCGCCCGTCACTCCCGCAGCCCGCGGGCTCTTGAAAAGATCTGGCGCCTGAAAGCTGATCTCGTCGAGCACCCGTTCCAGAATCGTATGCAGCCGCCGAGCGCCGATGTTCTCCGTCGTCTCATTTACCCGGAACGCAAACTGGGCCATCTCCGCGATCGCCTCTGGCGTAAACTCCAGCTTCAATCCCTCCGTCTCCAGCATCGCCGTCGATTGCTTTACCAGCGACGACTTTGGCTCCGTCAGGATCCGCACAAAGTCCTGCACCGTCAGCGATTGCAGCTCCACCCGAATCGGAAACCGTCCCTGCAGCTCCGGAATCAGATCACTTGGCTTCGATACATGAAACGCGCCAGCGGCGATAAACAGAATGTGATCCGTCGACACCATGCCGTACTTCGTATTCACCGTCGTCCCCTCCACGATCGGCAGAATATCCCGCTGCACACCTTCGCGACTCACATCCGGCCCATGGCCGCCTTCACGCCCGGCAATCTTGTCGATCTCGTCTAAGAACACCATGCCCGAATCTTCAACGCGCTCGACAGCCAGTCGCGTCACCTGGTCCATGTCAATCAGCCGGCTCTCCTCTTCCTGCACCAGGTAATCGAACGCGTCCGCAACCTTCATCTTCCGCTTCTTCGTCCGCTGCCCGAACAGCCCCGGCAGCATGTCTTTCAGGCTGCTCGCATCCATCTCGTCCGGCCCCTGATTCGTAATCACCTCGAAGCTCGCCTGGTTGCGATCCCGTACATCCAGCTCCACCATCCGCTCGTCCAGCTTGCCCTCGCGGAACTGCTGCCGCAGCTTCTCGCGCGTCCTTTCCGCACTCGCCGCGCTCGCATCCGGAGTCGTCGGCGCCTCCGCCGCGGTCGTGTCCATCGACTCCGGCATCTGGATCACGTTCGTTCCTGGCTCCTGCTTCGCCGCCGCCGCATTTGCCGCCGCCGTGGCGGAAGGCGTCGGCGGCAACAGCAGATCCAGCAGCTTATCTTCCGCCGCCAGCTCCGCCTTGTCTTCAACCTCTTCGAGCTTCTCTTCGCGCACCATGTCAATCGCAATCTCGACCAGGTCACGCACGATTGACTCCACATCGCGCCCCACATAGCCGACCTCGGTAAACTTCGAGGCCTCCACCTTCAGAAACGGTGAGTTCGTCAGCTTCGCCAGACGCCGCGCGATCTCTGTCTTCCCAACCCCCGTCGGCCCGATCATGATGATGTTCTTCGGCATGATCTCGTCCGCCAGCTCCGGCGGCAGCTTCTGCCGACGCATGCGGTTTCGCAGCGCAATCGCCACCGCTCGCTTCGCCGCCTGCTGCCCGACAACGTACTTATCCAGCTCCGCCACAATCTCACGCGGCGTCATCTCATCGAGCGCCTGTGCTTGGTCCTCAGCCGTTCCCGGCAGAAAAATTGCCATAATTACCCCATCTCCTGCCGGCCGGTGGCTGGCTTTTGTCCTTTGCTCGCGTGTACCAGTGTGACAATGCCATAGATTCCAGGGATCATGGGCAGGACCGCCGTATACATGCCAGGAAAGTAATAGTGCCCGGTTGTGCCAACATAGAAATTCGGCAGATCGGTCATCAGCCTACCGTGAATAACTACGGAAACTGGCTTAGCCTGCGCGGGTTCAATCGCCGGTCGAATGCCTGGAAAGATGAAGTGGGTGAACTCTGCTACACCTGGCCCGATAAAGATAAAACACATCAGAAAACCTGCTATGGGTACCCGGCGAAAAAGCGCTAACGCCGTGAGCGTATAGAGCAACGGCCCAACAAAGGCGAAGATCATCAGAAACGAGTGTTCTGTCCAGCTGACGCTGAAGAGACGACTCATCGCAGGTCCGAAACCTGTCAGGTATTCTTCGACCATGTGCACCTCGAGCGCTGCCACAGTCCATAAAAAGGGCGGCAGCACGATCTCAGGAGGCAAGGGAGCCCTGAGATAGGTACGCACCCAGAGCAGCAGACCGATAACTCCAGAGCCGCCAACAATTACAACCGGCGGCCAACCGATCCAGTGATACCCCGCAAGCATTGCCAGAATGAGAAAGACCGTGGCAACTCCGATTGATAAAGTTCGGCTCACTCTGCCTTCAGTTCTTCGATGGTGATCCGATCATTTGTATACAGGCAGATCTGTCCCGCGATCAGCAGGCTCTTCTCCGCAATCTCGCGTGCGCCCATCTCTGTGTTATCCATCAACGCGCGTGCCGCTGCCAGCGCATAACTGCCGCCCGAGCCAATCACCGCAATTCCCTCATCCGGATCAATCACATCGCCGTTCCCACTCAGCAGAAACGTCTGCTTTGCGTCCGTCACAATCAGCAGAGCTTCCAGCTGCCGCAGCATCTTGTCCGTACGCCAGTCCTTCGCCAGCTCCACCGCCGCCCGGCCCAGGTTTCCCGCATATTGCTCCAGCTTTGTCTCAAACCGCGCAAACAGACTGAACGCATCGGCCGTCGACCCCGCAAACCCTGCCAGCACCTTGTCCTGGTAGAGCTTGCGAATCTTCTTCGCCGAGTGCTTCATCACGGTTGAACCAATCGACACCTGCCCGTCCGCCGCCATCACAACAGCGTCCCCCCGTCGCACACAGATCACCGTCGTCGATCGGATCCGGCGACCCTCCCCCAGATCGAGAGGATGTCCCCCCAAGGAGATCTGTCTGCTTTCCTTGGAAGCCCCGTGAAGCACGCGAACTCGCCCTTCTCTGCTGATTCTCATTGTCGTCATAAGTGTATTTCCCAGTATATCGCTCACCAGTCGCCAGTTCGCTTCCCCGCTGCCTGCGCTATCCTGTGGCTCAGCCGCCATGCTTCTTGTTATCTCGTCGTCCATCCCACCCGTCCTGCGATCGCCGCGTACACTCGCGATCTTCGGCCTCGGGATCGCAACCGTGGCCAGCATCTCCTGGTACCGCCTGCATCGCGTCGACCCCGACGAGGAACAACTCGAGCGCGAACGCCGCGACTACCTCGCCGCCACCGGTCGCATCGTCGATGGCAGCATCACCGAGACCCACTGGGCCAGCGAAGCCGAAAACGCCACCCCCAACACCCTCATCTACCGCTATCGCATCGCCGGCGTCACCTACGAATGCGCCCAGGACGTTCGCCCTCTCTCCGAGCACGTCCGCCACGTCCGCATTGACCTTCCCATCCAGGTCCGCTTTGATCCCCGCAACCCCGGCGACTCCATCGTCGTCGCCGAATCGTGGTCCGGCCTCCGCATCGACCACGAACACGCCCCCGGCCCACCGCCCCGCAACGGTTAGCTCCCCTTCACCAAACTCCCGCTGATCTTCGACCGCCGCGTTCTTGTCTCCTTCATGGCATTGAAGTTAGATCAGGCGCGGCTTACACTTAAGCCATGCACATGGTGGCCACACCAAACCGCAGCGTCCGCCGTGTTCTTCAGATCTCCATGGTGGCGACCCTCGCGTACGTCGTCACCACCTTGCTCGTCGGCTTGCACATCCACTCCCTCGCGCTCGTCTCGGAAGCCGGCCACAACACCTCCGATCTCCTCGCCATTGGCCTCTCCTTCCTCGCCATCTACTTCCAGGGGCGCCCTCCCACCGACGAAAAGACCTTCGGGTACCAGCGGGCCGGCGTCCTTGCCGCCTTCGTTAATGCCATCACCCTCATCGCCCTCTCTGTCTGGATCGCCCTCGCTGCCATCCATCGCTTTGCCTCTCCCCTGGCCATCCAGCCCAGACCCATGATGCTCGTCGCTACAGCAGGCGTTATCATGAATGGCCTCATCGCGGCCCTGCTTTGGCGCTTCTCGGGCGAGGTCAATATCCGTTCCGTCTTCATCCACATGCTGGGAGACACCATCTCCACCGCCGCCGTCATCCTCGGTGGCTTCGGCATTCTCTACACCCACCTCAACTGGATCGATCCCCTGCTCTCGCTCCTCATCGCCGCGCTCATCCTTTGGAGCTCGATCGGCATCGTGCGCGAAACCCTGAACATCCTCCTCGAAGGCACCCCGCGCGGTGTCGAGCTCACAGAGGTCCGCACCGCCATCGAAAACATCGATGGCGTTGTGGACGTCCACGATCTCCATGTCTGGAGTCTCGGCCCCAAGACCCTCGCTCTCGCCAGTCATGTCACCGTCGTCGAAATGCCCATCTCCGCTTGCACCGCGCTGGTCGACAGCATCAACCTCAAACTGCGCCAGCAGTTCCGCATCCGGCACACCACCCTGCAGTTCGAGGCCAGTGACTGCGGCCAGACGCATGACTGCGGCGCCGCCCTCCTTGCAGCCGCCGCGATCGAAGACGCTCACGACCACAGTCATAGTCACTTCGGACACAGCCATTAACGTATTCTCGTTCCGCGTTGAACCGTCCTACACATTCCCAACATAGTCCCAGACGCGCCTGGGCTGGCTCACGACCAAGCTTCGCTGACGAGCAGACTAAGCAATCACACCGTCGACCGCTCGTCGCGCTCTGCTAACCCTCTGCCCCCGAGTCACGATCCGACCCTCGCCTGCGCGCTCCCGTATCCTCCGCATCGCCACGCTTCTCCGTGTAGCTCGGTGGTGCGCTCGGATACCACGGCTGCGCCGGTGGTGGCGCATGCGACTCAACCGAGTCCATCGTCAGCTCAGCCTCGTGTTTCGGCAACGCAGGCGTGGCCTGTGTCCGTTCAAAGCCCCCGAACGCCTCCTGCCGACTCTCAGATCCGCTCCGAACCGGCGGCGCGCCAGCATACTTTGCTGGTGCAACCGGGTAGCCTGGATGCGAGCTCCCGTTATCAACGGTGCGCGGTGCCGGCTGGAGACCAGCCTTCTCCCCCATCTTCGAGCTAGCCTTGAGCGGCTTCAGATCGGGAAGATTTTTCCCTCTCTGCAGCACCGGATAGCTCGCTTTCATGCTTTCACTTGCGCGCGCTCCACGACGGCGGAGCAGAAGATACAACACACCAGCGACCAGGGCACCAACCACCAGCCGGACGGATCTTGCCATCAGGACGTACCTGCCTCAAAGAGAGTTTGTGCCAGAGTTCTAACCTTGCGCACCTACCGCAAACTCTAGTCGTAAACAGCACCCGCGTCGCCATAAAAACCTTCTAGCAAATCTCATCGCCTCTTAGCCAGCTACGCCGCAACGGTCCACGCTCACTCCAAATCGATCTTCGTCCCGTAGTGAAGTGCGTCGACCCAGACCGCACTCGCCTTCCGCTCAGGCAGGCACAACAGATGATCTCGCCCGCGCAGACGTCAGCTAAACCAGCTGCGCATCAAGTGTGATCTGCGCCGCTTTCAGTAGCCTCGAGATCGGGCACCCTTCCTTCGCCTTCTTGGCCAGCTCGTCAAACCGCTCCTTCTCCACACCGGGCACCTTCGCCTTGGTCGTCAAATGGATCTTCGTCACCGTCGGGCCGTCATCAGTCTTCTCAAGCGTCACCGCCGCCGTCGTCTCAAGAGTCTCTGGCGTCAGCCCCGCATCCGTCAGCTGCGCACTCAGTGCCATCGTGAAGCACCCGGCGTGCGCCGCCGCAATCAGCTCCTCCGGGTTTGTCCCGGTGCCCGTCTCAAACCGGCTGCCAAAGCTGTACTGCGTATCCTCCAGCGTCCCGCTCTGCGTGCTGATCGTTCCTTGACCGTCCTTCAACCCGCCATGCCACACTGCGCTTGCACTGCGATCCATTGTGTCTCCTCGTCCGCTTCTCAACACGGAACATGCCATTGGATGCACGCGGTTATCCGGTGCACCATTTCGCTGCAGCCAACTCACCCGACCTAAAAGAAAGCGGCAGAACCGAAGTCCTGCCGCCTGTCTCAGTTCAGCTTCCGCGTTAGAACGTCGTACTGACCGATAACCGGAACGTTTTCCTTGGCTCCCGCAGCGTGTAGTTCGCGTCGTAGTACTGCAACGCCTGCGAATAACTGAAGTCGCCCGCGCTAGTCTGCGGAAAGAACTGCCGGAAACACTGCTGTGCCGCCTGTGTGCACCCGACCGGAGATCCCAGCGATGGCGGCAGATCCCGGAACAACCGCAGCGGGTTATACGCGTAGAAGATCCGGAACGGCGCGTTTACGATTGGCAGAATCACCTGCAGCTCGGCGCCGTTCGACATACGCGGCACAAAGTTCGTGTTCGGCGCCGTCTTCAGGAAATACGGAAAGTTCACCAGCTGCCCGCCGTTACAGGCTCCATTGATCACCGTCGCGCAGCCATACAGTGGACTCGTCAGCTGCGACTGTCCCGACGCATTCTGCCGCAACTGGCTCGCCTGCGAGTTGAACGTCAGCCCAAAGTCGGTAAACAGCGCAAACGTCACCTGATTCACAATCGGAATGCGATACTCCACATTCGACGTCAGCTGCGTATCACCGCCGATCGTAACCAGCCGGTAAATCGGCAACGGAATCTGCACCGATCCAAGGCTCGCGTTTGTCGGGTCCCGCGGCACCACGCTTCCATCCGGGTTCGTCAGATTAAACATCAGCTTCTGCGGAATAAACGTGTACGGTGACGCCGACCGAATATCAAAGCCGCGCACGTCCGATTCACCACCGCCATACAGCCGGTTCTGCGGCGGCGCTACCTCCCCGCCAAAGCCCGCCACATGCGCCAGCTGCAGCCGGTATCCCAGCACATTGTGTCCCTCGCGATTGACCCGGAGACCCTTCATTGGGAAGAACTGCCGATAGCTGACCGCCGGCTGGTAGTACTTCACATTGCCGCCCGCGCCCGCAATCGCAATCGTTGCGTTGAAGTCCTTACCGCTATGCGGCCCGGTCGCCCGGTCCAGGCTCGAAAACGTGAAACTTGGCGAGAAGATCGACGTAATAATGCCGTTCAGCTGGTTCTGTCCTGCTACGCCCGACCGGAAGGCGAGCGACTGAAACACATTCCGCGTGTTGTCGTTGAACGTCGTCACAGACGCCCGCGAAAGCGAGTACGAGACACCCAGCCGCGTCACACCGGAGCGCGCGAAGACATGCCGCAGCGGCGCCTGCAGAGACAGCGTCAATCCCGTCGAAGACTGGTTGTAGTTCGTCAGCAGCGAGTTCTGCGCCGACGCCAGGTTCGCGCTCGCGCCAGTCGTCGAATAGCTCTTCGCCGGATTGAAGTCGGTCTTCTGCGTGAATACCTGCACGCCCAGCGAGATTGGCTTGTTGCGTAGATAGGGCTCCGTAAATCCGAAGCTGAGATTGCGGTTCAGATCGCCAACGTTCGCCACCAGGCTCAGCGTCTCGCCTAGCCCGAGGAAGTTGTTCGTCTCGTAGTTCAACCCGATAAACGTTCCCGAAAGCCCGCTGATACCACCGTTCAACCCAATCGAGTTCTTACCCTTCTCCTTCAACTTCAGCAGCAGGTCGACCGTCGACTCCTCGGCGTTTTGCCGGCTCTCAGAGTCCTGCTCCGCCTTCAACGCCTCGAAATAGTTCAGCTGGTTCAGTCGAAGAATCGAGAGGTCCCACAGCCGGCTGTTATAGACCTGGCCCTCTTCGAGCAGCAGCTCGCGCCGAACCACCTTGTCGCGCGTGATCGTATTTCCCGTAAACTCGATGCGCGACACATAGAACGGCTTGCCTTCGTCAATATCGATGTCCAGATAGATCAGCTTCTTCGCTTCATCAACCCTCGGTGTAGGCGAAGCGACAAAGTTGATGTAACCACCTTCGCCATACGCCTTCCGCAGCTGCTCCAGCCCCTTGCCAAACAGCGTGGCGTTGAAGTACTCGCCATCTTTCTGGGCAAACTGTGCCCGCAAAGCTTTCGTGTTCGGGTAGTGCACGTTGCCCTTGAAGGTAATGCCGCCCAGCTTGTATCGCTCGCCCTCTTCGACCGGCATCAGAATGTCGACCCGCTTGCCCGTCGATGGCCGCAGCGTCAGCGGATTGATTCCACCCGCATCGCGCGTGTGCGTCGTCGGCTCGCTCGTCAGCGCCTTGAAGTAGCCGCGATCGCGATACGCCGCGCGCACCCGCTCCGTATCCTCGTCCAGCTTGCTCGCGTCGAACGTCCGCGCAAACAGGTTCTCTAGAATGATCGAGTGCGGCAACCCGATCGGCTTCAGATTCTTCATCGCCGCAATCAACGTCCGATCTGGAACCGTGTTGTTGCCCTGGAAGGCGATCTTGCCCACCTTCACCGTCGGTCCTTCCTTGATGTTGAACGTCAGCGACACACCAGCCGGCGGGATCGTCTTGATCTCCGTCGTCACCCTCGCAAACTGGTGTCCATGCTCGCTCAGAAGCTCCTTCAGCACCACTTCGGCCCGCTTGATCTTGGTCGGGTCATACTGGCTCTCCACTGAAACCGCGACCTTCGCCTTTTTGAACCGCTCCAGCACGTCCGACTGCGAGATCGCGTTCAGGCCCTTATACAAAACTTCTTTGATCGTCGGCTTCTCGCGCACATACACCACCAGCTGCACGCACTTTGCCGTATCCGCCCGCTCGATCCGAACGTCCTCAAAGTATCCGGTGTTCCAAAGCGAGTTGAAGTCCCGCTCCACCACCGCCGGATCGTACAGATCACCCTGGTGCGAAAACAGACGCGCCAGCACGCTCTCCCTCGGAATACGCCGATTGCCCACCACCTGCGGCTGACACAGCGTCTGCACGCCTGTCGCACTGCCCGTGCTGAAGATTGTCTGCGGTGCGTTCGCTGCCGGCGCCTGTGCCCGCAAGCCTGTGCCTCCCACCACCAGAACAGCGAGGAGGGACACCGCGGAAAGGAGGCCGCCAAAATGGAAGCGTCGGCCAACACCATGCTTGCTGCGTCTCAGGGAGCCTCGGCTCTCTCGGTCCACGGTAAAAATAACTACACCCTCACTGCTCTCGTAATCACACCCCGAGCACGCGTCCTGGGGGGGAGCCTTGATTATAGGCGACCGGAGATCGCTTAGCGAACCGGCACCGCCGCTGCACCACACCTGCAATAGCTTTCGGTCTCAACTCTCTAGCTCAGCCGAAATCACAAACTCCTCCGCACTCGCATCCCACCGCACCGTCAACACATTCGGCTGGCAACACACCTGGCAATCCTCCACATACTGCTGCCGCGATCCGCCACTCTCATCCACTGTCGTCTCCACCCACTTAAAACATCCCCCACATTGAAAGCTAGCCGCGTACATTCGCCCTTCTTCCTTTCTCTCTCCTGGCACGAGCAAGGGCACCTGGCACGAGCAAGGGCACCTGGCACGAGCAAGGGCACCTGGCACGAGCAAGGGCTAAAGAACCCCTTTTTGCTGTCATCCCGTAGGGATCTGCTGTTGCCTTTGCCACCGCTGCTGGCCAACATAAGCGCGCATCAGTCCGCCGCTCGCTCCACACCCACCAACCGCCTCACCTCAACCATCGTCGAGTAAAACGTCGCCCCGCCCCCCAGATCCGTCACCCGCTCGCTCGTCAACGCATTGACATTCATCCCACTCGCCGATAGCTTCGCCCAATCCAGCCGCGCCGCCACCACACCCTCGGCCACCGCATCTCCCACGCGCGCCCGCAGCGTGATTCGCCCCCGCCCGTTCACCACCTCCACCGCATCGCCCGTCACCACACCGCGCGCCGCCGCATCAACCGCATGCATCTCGAGCACGCCCTCTGTCCGCGCCTCCATCCGCTGATGCACCGGCAGATTCGCAAACGTCGTGTTCATGTAGTTGTCCGCCTTGCGCGGCAGAAACTCCAGCGGATACGCCGCCTGCCGCTCGCTTCCACCGCGCGATTCACACGGCGGGGTAAACACCGGCACCGGCACCAGCTCGCCCCGCCCACTCGCTGTCCCAAACCACTCCGGCGATCTGAAGGGCAACGATTCCCCGTCCGCATCTTTCGGCAAGGCCAGCTCCACATGCCCCTCGCGCTCCAGCCGAGCTTTTGTTACACCCGAGAACCAAGGGTGATCGACGTCCAACGCCTGCGCAATCAGCTCCTCCTCTCGATCGTCAAAGCACGCCTCCGGAAATCCCATCCGCCGCCCCAGCTCACCAAACAGCCGGACATTCGACCACGCCTCCCCTATCGGCGCAATCGCCCGTTCACTCACCTGCGCGAACAGATGTCCATATGCTCCCTGCACATCTTTCACCTCCAGAAACGTCGGCGCCGGCAGCACGTAATCCGCATAGTCAGTCGTGTCAGTAAAGAACTGCTCATGCACCACCGTAAACAGATCCTCTCGCCGCAGCCCCCGCAGCACGTCCGTCTGGTTCGGCGCCACCGCCGCCGCATTCGAGTTGTACACAAACAGCGCCTTCACTGGCGGCCCCTCACCAACATTGGGGGCCCCCTTCATGACAGCCTCCTCGTCATGAGTGGGTTTGCGACGACCCAAGGTCGTCAACGCCCACCCGAGCCGGCTCATATTGACCACCCGCGTCCCTCGCCCCACCGGGCTTGCCCGCATCAGCTCCGGCATCTCGAGCGCCCGTTTGTTGAACGGAAACGCCCCACTCATCGACAGCTGCAGCCCACCTCCACGATGCGCCCATGCACCCGTCAGCAACGGCAGCATACACACCGCCCGCGCCGCCGTCCCGCCGTTCTCACTCCGCTGGATTCCGTAGTTCAGCCGGATCACCGCCGGCCGTCCCGTCCGCGCGAACACCGTGCCATACTCCCGCGCCAGCGCCTCAATCCGCTCCGCCGTAAGGCCAGTTACCGCCGCCACCGCTCCCGGCGCATGCTCCGCCTTCAGCGCATGCGCTCGCAACGCCTCAAACCCATGCGTGCACCGATTGACATACGCCCGATCCTCCATCCCTTCGCGCAGCAACACATGCATCAACCCCAGCGCCAGCAGCCCGTCCGTCCCCGGCCGAATCGCCATGTGCTCATTCGCAAGCGCCGCCGTCCGCGTCCGGTACGGGTCGATCACCACCAGCCGCGCTCCCGCCCTCCGCGCCTCCTCAATAAACGGCCACAGGTGAATGTTGTTCCCGTGAATATTTGCGCCCCACGCAATCACCAGCCCGGCCCGCGCAAAGTCCTCCGGCCGCGTTCCCAACCGCGCTCCATACACACTCATCAGCGCCGCCGTCCCCGCACTCGCGCAGATCGTTCGGTCCAGCCGCGACGCCCCCAGCCGATGAAAGAAGCGCCGGTCCATAGACCCATACCCCAGCTGCCCGATCGTCCCCGCATAGCTGTACGGCAACACGCTCTCCGGTCCATGCTCCGCCGCGATCGCCCCCAGACGCTCCGCGATTTCACCGAGCGCCTCATCCCACGAGATCCGCTCAAACGCCTCCGCCTCGCGCCTCTGCGCCAACGGCCCCTTCACGACACCTCGCTTCCGCCGCATCGGGTACAGCAGCCGGTCCGGGCTATACACCCGATCCAGGTACTTCGCCACCTTGCCGCACAGAAACCCGCGCGTCACCGGGTGCGCCGGATCCCCCTGCAACGTCACCGCCCGCCCCGAAAGCTCGTCCACCGTCACCAGCACACCGCAGCTGTCCGGGCAGTCCAGCGAACACACCGCATGCACCGTTCGCATTCCAATCCCAGCTGCCCGCGTCTCGATCGAGTCATTCACCGTACGTAAATCATACCGGCGAGCCCATCTCCCGGAGAGCCCGGCATCCAACAGATGCCTATGCCTCACCTGCTCAACATCCAGACCTCGCCGCAGCTCGACGTCCGTCTCCATCACTATCGCCGATGCCTTCCTCGCCGAGTTCCGCAAGCTCCACCCGACATCACCGACGACCCGCATCCGAACCGCCCGCCAGCAGGCCATCCATCTCGCCCAGACCTTCTATCCAGACCTTCTAGACCTTGTTCGGCTGCATCGATCACCCGTGTATAGTGCAGCCATCACATTCCATGCCGCCCGTCGTCCATCCCGTCAGCCTCACCCCCGGCCGCCTCGAAGCCTTCTCCGATGGCGTCCTCGCCGTCATCATCACCATTATGGTGCTCGAGCTCAAAGTTCCGCATCAGAACGGCGCCGCCGGCCTCCACGCCATCCTTCCTATCCTCTTCGTCTACATCCTTTCCTTCACCTTCACCGGCATCTATTGGGTCAATCACCATCTGCTCGTCAGCCGCGTTGAGCAGGTAGACGGTCGCATCCTCTACAGCAACCTCCTCTTTCTTTTCTGCTCCTCGCTTCTCCCCTACTTCACCTCCTGGGTGCTTGAGAAGGATCGCGACAGCTTCTCCGTCGTCCTCTACACCGCGTCCCTTCTCGCCACAGGCTCCACTTTCATGCTGCTGCGTCTCGCCGTTGAGCGCCGCCTCCGCCTCGCCGGCGAGCACACCCATAGCGGCGCCGCCACCGAGCGCAAACACTGGATCTCCCTCAGCCTCTACGTCCTCGCCCTCCCTGTCGCCTGTCTGCACCCCACTGCCGCCATGCTCCTCGACGCCGTCGTCACCCTCGTCTGGATCCTCCCCGACCTCGGCACCCGCCATTGCCGCCTCGACCCTCACACCGCTTCGCTCAGCCCGCAGAACCGCCCCTCGTGACATCCTCGATCTCAGGTCTCCTTATGAAGCTCGCCTCCTGCACCCTCGCTCTTGCCCTCTTCGTTCCGCTTCTGCCCACGCCTCCTGCCACCGCCGCCCAGCCGGAGCCGCTCCACACCGCCAGCCCCGTCGAACTCGGCTGCATCAAGGTCCTCCTCGCCCAGGAGCGCGCCTGGAACGCCGGTGATCTCGACGCCTTCGCCAAGGCCTACAAAAACTCGCCCGACACCCTCTTCCTCTCGCGCGAGATCAACCGCGGCTTCGCCGGCCTCCTTGACAGCTACCACCGCGATTACCCCAACCGCGCCGCCATGGGCACCCTCGCCTTCTCCGACCTCGAAGTCCATCCGCTCGACGAGCACTTCGCCGTCGCCCTCGGCAAATACCACCTCGAACGCACCAAAAAAGCCGGCGGCAACGCCGATGGCATCTTCTCCCTCGTCATGGAAAAAACTCCCGAAGGCTGGCGCATCGTCGTCGACCACACCACGTAACCTCTCGCTCGTCTCACTTCGATCTCCGATCGACTGCAAGCCTCCGCGAACGTAACCTCCCGAGAGTCTGCGCGGCATTCCGTCGCAGGCTCAGAGCCAGCCGTTCTGCAACCTCCTCATCCGCCCGTGATGGTGAGCCTTCGTTCGCACCCGCACAGGCGAACCGCGTTCTCTTCTGTCTTCCCGAAGGAGAGAACGTCGCCACACCGGGTGAATCGGGCATGATGGAGAGGCATGCCTAAGCTGACAGCCAGAAGCAAACCACGTATCCGCGCCTATCTCCCGCGGCTCCTGTGGATGTACCAGATGGGCCTGATCCCGTTCTGGGTCTACGCTCGATCCGAGCGCCAACGAAAACCACGATCCTCTACGAGAAAACACTGAAGATGCTGCTGATCACACTTCGGCTCGCCGGCATCCCTCTGCTGCGGCCACTGCACAGTCTAGCGGCGGATCTGCTGGTCGTCGTCTATGGCGACTGAACCCGCTCTCGTTGGCGGGCACGCCCTCCGCCGTGTTCGCGCCGTCCGCTACGTCATGCCGCTCCGCGAAGGCGGCTCCCTCCCCGCCCTCGTCGAAGGAGACGACCTCGGCCTCTATGTCCTCAAGTTCCGCGGCGCCGGCCAGGGCCCGCTCGCCCTCGTTGCCGAACTCGTCTCAGGCGCCGTCGCCCGCACCCTCGGCCTCGCCGTCCCCGAGCTCGTCCTCCTCGGCGTCGACCCCGAACTCGGCCGCAACGAGCCCGACGCCGAGATCCGCGATCTGCTCAAGCGCAGCGTCGGCTGGAACGTCGGCATGGACTTCCTCCCCGGCGCCCGCATGTTCGACCCCGCCGCCGGCGACACCGCCTCGCCCGCCGAAGCCTCGCTGATCGTCTGGTTCGACGCCTTCCTCGCCAACGTCGACCGCACGGCCCGCAACCCCAACCTCCTTCTCTGGCACCGCTCCCTCCGCCTCATCGACCATGGCGCCACCCTCTTTTGGCAGCACGACTGGAACACCCGCGAGCGCGCCGTCACCTCCGTCTTTCCCGCCAGCAGGTCGCACGTCCTCCTCCCTTGGGCCACCGATCTCCGCGCCGCCGACCGCTTCGCCCGCGATCGACTCAACGAAGCCACCCTCCGCCACGCCCTCGCTGAAGTCCCGGCAGCGTGGCTTCTTCCCGACAGCAACCTCGGCCGGGATGACGACTCCATCCCCATCCCCGACAGCAACGCCAGTCCCGACAGCAACCCCAGCCCCGCCGATCTCCGCCGCGCCGCCTACGTCGATCTCCTGTCTCGCCGCCTCCACGGCAGCGCGGCCTTCACCGAGGAGGCAGAGCGTGCCCGAACCCATCTCGCCTAACCCCACCGCCGGCGCGGACCAGGTTGATCCGGCTGCCCCCGCCATCACCCCGCCCGCCCGCAGCACCTTCGATTACGCCGTCATCCGCGTCGTCCCGCGCGTCGAGCTCGAAGAGTTCCTCAACGCCGGCGTCATCGTCTTTTGCCTCGAACGCCGTTTCCTGGCCGCCCATGTCCGCTGCGAGGCCGCCCGCCTCCACGCCCTTTGGCCCTCCCTCGATCTCGACGAGGTCGCCCGTCAGCTCGATGCCTTCCGCCGCGTCGCCGCCGGGGATCCCGCCGCCGGCCCCATCGCCCGCCTCACCCTCCGCGAACGCTTCCATTGGCTCGTCTCCCCGCGCAACACCATCCTGCAGATCTCCCCCGTCCACACCGGCATCACCGACAACCCCGCCAAAGTCACCGCCGATCTTCTCGAGCGCCTGGTTCCCCGCTCTTCTCTCTAACGCCCCACCCCTGAACGCCCCCTCCCGTAAATCATCCGTATCCCTGCCTCAACCGCTCGGCCGCATTATCCCAAGCAGACGATCCGCAATCGATGCCGCCGCCCGCGCCGCCGCCACATCATGAACGCGCAACGCATGCGCCCCCGCCAGAATCGCCGCCGTATTCGCCGCAATCGTCGCGTGCAAACGTTCCTCGCTCCCCGCATCCCTCCCCGACGAAGCCGGCACCAGAAATCCCTTCCGCGAAAGCCCAATCAGCAGCGGTCGCCCGAGCTCCTCGAGCGCTCCCATCCCCGCCAGCAACGCCAGATTCTCCTCTCTCCACTTGCCAAACCCGAACCCCGGATCCAGCATCACCGCCTCCGGCTCCAGACCTGCCGCCAGCCCCGCCGCCAGCCGTTCCCGCAGATCTTCCCTCACCACCGCCACCACCTCTCCACCCTCCAAAGGCGGCATCGCCGTCCATTCCCCCGGCCTCCCCCGCGTGTGCATCAACACCACCCCCGGCGCCGGCACAGCACGGGCCAGCACCCCTCCCATCGCCCCATCCCACAGCAACCCGGAAACATCGTTGATCACATCCGCGCCCGCCGCCAGCGCCGCTTCGGCCGTCGCCGCATGGTACGTATCCACTGAGAGCAGCACCTCCGGCCGTGCCCGCCGCAGCGCAAGAAGCACCGGCAGTAGCCGCGCCATCTCCTCCTCCGCCCCAAGCGGCGTCGCCTTCGGCCGCGTAGACTCCGCCCCCACATCCAGCAGATCCGCCCCCTCCTCTAGCATCGTCAGCCCATGCCGCACCGCCGCCTCCACCGATCCGTGCCGCCCTCCGTCCGAAAACGAATCCGGCGTCACGTTCAGGATCCCCATCAGCAACGTCCGTTCGCCCATCGCCACAGCCCCCCGCGGCAACTGCCAGGTAGACCGCGGTCGCATCGCGTAGGTCGGCATCTCTCGCGATTGTAGAGTCGCAGCCCAGCCTCCCAGCACCCGAGTGCTAGACTCCGGCCCATGCGATCGCACTGGGCAGCAGCTCTCCTGCTGTCGACGACCCTCATCTCCCTTCCTGCCCAGAGCATCCCGGCACCCGGCCCCAACCTCGCTCTCGAGCGCCAGATCGCCGCCCTCGCCGCCGAGCCCGCCGTCGCCCGTGCCCATTGGGGAGTCGTCGTCACCACCCTCGACGGCGCCCCGATCGCCGCGGTCAACGCCGGGCAGTTCTTCGCGCCCGCCAGCAACGTCAAGCTCTTCACCACCGCCGCCGCCATCGCCCTGCTTGGCCCGCAGGCCACCGTCGAAACCCGCGTCCTCGCCCACGGCCCCCTCATCGCCGGCATCCTCACCGGCGATCTCGTCCTTCTCGGCGCTGGCGACGCCAACCTCGCCACCGACGACGTCCCGTACACCCCACCCGCCACCCTCCACGCCCGCCGTGAAGCCGAGGCCCATCCCCTCTCACCCGAAGCCCTCGCCAAAGCCGATCGCGACGCCCATCCCCTCCGCGCTCTCGAAACCCTAGCCGAGGCCCTCGTCAAAGCCGGCGTCACTACCGTCACCGGCGATCTCATCGGCGACGACACCCTCTTCCCCTGGGAGCCCTTTCCCGAAGCCTGGGGCATCGACGACATCGTCTGGGGCTACGGCGCCCCCGTCTCCGCCCTCTCCGTCCACGACAATCAACTCGCCCTCCGCATCCGCCCAGGTCTCGCCGCCGCCCAGCCCGCCACCGTCATCAGCGATCCCGGCCTGCCCGCCTTCTACACCATCGACGCCGTCGCCCTCACCACCGGCCCCGCGCGATCCGGAACCCACATCGGCCTCGACCGCGCCCTCGGCTCCCGCCGCGTTCGCCTCTGGGGATCGATCGCCGCCGACGCGAAGGAAGACCTTGAGACTATCGCCATCGACGACCCCGCCGAGTTCGCCGCCCGCGCCCTCAAGGGGCTCCTCGAAGCTCGCGGCATCACCGTCCGTGGCATCCCCCGCGCCCAGCACCGCCTCCTGACCAGCACGGAGCCCTTCCAGCAGATCGCCCGCAGCCCCCAGTCACCCACCCCACCCGCCCCCTCTCCCACCACACCCGCACCCGATCAGGTCCTCGCCTCCCTCCGCTCCCCCACCCTCATGGACGACATCCTCTTCACCGACAAAGTCAGCCAGAACCTCCACGCCGAGCTCCTCCTTAGCCGCCTCAGCCTCCTCGCCACCCCCGGGAGCATCGACCTCGGCTCCCGCGCCCTCGGCGCCCGTGTCGTCCGCACCTTCCTCGAGCAGGACGGCCTCAACCACGACGACTTCGTCTTCTTCGACGGCTCCGGTCTCAGCGTTCATGACCTCGTCACCCCCCAGGCCATCGCCCGCCTCCTCCAGTACGCCGCCACCCAGCCCTGGTTCACCGCCTGGCGATCCACCCTCCCCATCGCCGGCGTCGACGGTTCCCTCGCCTCCCGCTTCACGAAGCCGCCCCTCACCGGCCACGTCTTCGCCAAAACCGGCACCCTCGGCGAGGCCCGCGCCCTCAGCGGCTACCTCGAGTGCCGATCCGGCCGCACCGTCATCTTCTCCGTCATGGTCGATACCCACGCCCCCGGCTCCACCGCCGATCGCGACGTTACCGACCGCATCGTCGCTGCCGTCTGGGCCGCCAACTAAGCCACCCGCCGCGCCTCGAATCCAAAGTCCCAGATCGACCCCATCCACCGAAAAACTCGCGCCCGCTGTAACCTCCGCCTCCACCCCGCACGCCAGCAATGCGAGAATGGAAGAGATGAAGCAAAGGATCGCGCAGGGTATCTTCGGTGTCGGGCTCAGCCTTTTGACCATCGCAGGCGTAGGTTGCCGCCACTATCCCCCACCCGTTCCGCTCGACCAACTCAACCCGCAGCAGGCCTCCGGTCACGCCATCTTCAAGGCCCGCTGCGCCCAGTGCCACTACGAGCGGGTCGATCAACCCAGGAACGGCCCCAGCCTGGCCAGCGTCTTTCATAAACCCACCCTCCACAGCGGGGCCGCCGCCACCGACGAGCGCGTCACCGCCACCATCCTCAACGGGCACGGCCTCATGCCCGCCATGGGCAACCAGGTCGACGAAGGGGAGATTCACGATCTCCTCGCCTATCTCCACACCGTCTAGATGAGGAAGTTTTGGCATGACCAACAACCTGCCCGCTGCAGTTCCCGACCGCCCCGCCGCCCCCAAAGGTGTGCTTCTCCCCGGCGTCGCCGGCATCGCCATGTTTCTTCTCGTCCTCGCCATGCTCAACACCTTCGCCGCCCTCAAAGGCGTCTACGGCGCCCGTGGCGGCCGCTTCGGTGTACTCGGCGTTTCCACCCTGCTTGTCGTCGGCATCTTCGGTCTTCTTCGCATGCGCCGCTGGGGATGGGCCATCGTCACCGCCGGCTCCCTTCTGCTCGCCATCGGCTACATGTTCCTCTTCACCCGCACCCACGTCGGCCCCTTCGCCGTCCAATCCCTCTTCGGCATGGTCTTCTTCCTCTACATGGTCCGCCCCGAAGTCCGCGACCGCCTCCGCTGAACTCCGGTTCATTAGTCTTTAGTCTGGATATCGCCGCACGTCACGGGACCTTTACTAAACCTAAGTCCTGAAGACTAAAATCCCGTCCCGCCCCGGCACGTACAATCGGAACCATGACGCCTCCCGCCACGGCCGAGCTCGTCCAGATCGACGTCGCCCCCCGCAAGCCCACGCGCAAGCCCGAGTGGCTCAAGGCCCGAGCCCCCATGGGCGAAACCTTCCATAACCTCAAGAAGCTCGCCCGCGAGCTCAACCTCCACACCGTCTGCGAAAGCGCGCAGTGCCCCAACATCGGCGAGTGCTGGAATCATAAGACCGCCACCTTCATGATGCTCGGCAACCTTTGCACCCGCCGGTGCGGCTTCTGTGCCGTCCCCAAAGGTCGTCCCAAGCCCATCGATCACGGCGAGCCGGCCCGCGTCGCCTTTGCCGTCGCCCAGCTCGGCATCGCCCACGCCGTCATCACCAGCGTCAATCGAGACGACGACAACCTGGGCGCCGCCCATGCCTTCGTCAACGTCATCGCCGAGATCCGCCGCCAGGCCCCCGGCTGCCAGGTCGAAGTCCTCACCCCCGACTTCCAGGGCGTCGATCAAGCCCTTCGCCTGGTCGTCGGAGCCGCGCCCGAGATCCTCAACCACAACATCGAAACCGTCCCCCGCCTCTACCGCGTCGCCAAGTCCGGCGGCCGCTACGAGCGCTCCCTCGCCTTCCTCGCCAACGCCAAATCCATTGCCGCCGAATCCAACCGAACCATCGTCACCAAAACCGGCATCATCGTTGGCATGAGCGAAGAGAGGCACGAGCTCCTCGCCGTCTTCCGTGATCTCGCCGATCGCCACGTCGACATCCTCACCGTCGGCCAGTACCTCCGTCCCAGCCGCGATCACCTCCCCATGGCCCGCTTCTACACCCCCGAAGAGTTCGCCTTCCTCAAGCACGAAGCCCTCGCCATGGGCTTCCGCCACGTCGAATCTGGCCCTCTCGTCCGCTCCAGCTACCACGCTCACGAGCAGGCCCAGTCCACAGGCCTCAAATAATGCGCCGCCCACGCTTCGGGGCAGCCGCCGTCTGCCTCATCGCCCTCGCCGCCCTTGCCGCAAAGGGCAAAGACAAGCCCTCCGTCGAGGAGGTCCGCGTCGACGGCTCGCATCTCGAACAAACCTCCCGCTGCAACAAACACGGCGTCCTCCGTGTGCTCGCCAACGACAGCCATCTCCTGATCGCCGGCGATTGCACCGACATCGTCGTCGTTGGCGCCAACAACTGGATCCAGGTCGAGCACGCCGATTGGATCCGCATGCGCGGCAACCTCAACACCGTCCTCTACCAGGACCCCTCCACCCAGATCGACGATCGCGGCAAAGGCAACTCCGTCGCCGAAAAGTGGCCGCAGTAATCCATCTCCTTTCGCTGTCCCCGCCACCCCGCTGATACCTTAAACCCATGCACCCCGCCGGCTCGGGAAACGCGCGCGTCCTCCCGCCCTCGTCCGTGCTCCCCGCCAGCCCACCGCACAAAAATCAGGCTATCTCCCCAGCCTCGATGGATGGCGAGCCTTCGCCATCCTCGGCGTCATCATGACCCACGACGCCCCTTGGTCCCTCGGCCCCTTTTCAAACGCCGCTTGGAAAGGCTTCGGCGGCGATGGCGTCTATCTCTTCTTCGCCATCAGCGGCCTCCTCATCTGCTGGCGCATCCTCGAAGAAGAAAGCCTCGTCGGCACCTTCCATCTCAAGAGCTTCTACATCCGCCGCTTCTTCCGCATCCAGCCGGCCGCCCTCGTCTATCTCGCCGTCGTCGCCGCTCTCCTCCTCGCCGGCGCCATCCATGAGCTCTGGCGCTTCTGGTTCGGTGCCCTTCTTCTGTATCAGAACTTCACCTTCCACGCCCTCAATCGCCACCTCATCATCTATGGCCTCTTTACCGGCCACTTCTGGACCCTCGCCGTCGAAGAGCATTTCTACATCCTTCTTTCGCTTCTTCTCGTCACCGTCCGCAAACATCGCCTCCTCGCCTTTGCCGCCCTTCTGCTGCTTATGAAAATCGCGCAAAAGCTCGCTCTCAGCCACGGCCTCTTCTCGCCGGATGTCTCCCTTCGCCGCACGTACTGGCTCATCCAGTTCCTTCTCCTGCCCGCCTTCATCGCCATTGTCGTCCGCGTCCCCGCCATCAAAGCCCTCTGCCAGCGCTGGCTCCACCCCTGGCTCATCTTCTCGATCATGATCGCCCTTCTTCTCGCAGAAGACTCCGTCCACGCCCACCACCTCGTCGTCGACATCTTCCGCAACAGCGTGCCCGGCCAGGAAAGCCTCATCTTCCATTTCTTCCCTTTTTGGCTCGTCGCCACAATGCTCCATCCCCGCAGCTGGACCACCCGCCTGCTCGAGCTCGCGCCCGTCCGCTTCCTCGGCCGCATCTCCTACAGCGTCTATCTCTGGCACGTCCTCTTCTTCCACCTCACCAGCGAGCAGGTGTCCTTCGCCCCTTTGCACATCCTCGGCCGCCGCCCCTGGATGTACCTCATGACCGCCCTCTTCGCCTGCGGGAGTTACTATCTGCTCGAAAAGCCCTTCATGCGCCTCGGCCATCGCCTCGCCCCACCCGCCACCGCCGGCCGCCTCGACCTCGACGCCGAGCCCACCGAAGCCCCGCTCTCCCCCATCCCCACCGCCATCTGATCCATACCATCCTCCGCCCATCAAATCCGATCGGTCGCCCATCCTGCTCACACCCCGGCGCTTCCAGTAGAATCGGCGTTGGCGCATCGGCGCCTAAGGATTGACTCATGGCCTCTGCGATGGCAAGTATTGTGGCGTTAAAGGATGTACATGGTGAGTTGAAGTCGCGCATGGAGAAGTCCGTCGACGATTTCCGCGCCAACCTGGCCTCCGCCCGCACCGGCCGGGCAAACGTCCACATGCTCGATCAGGTCAAAGTCGACTACTACGGCACCGACACCCCCGTCGCCCAGATGGGCCAGATCAGCACCCCCGAGCCCACCCTCATCCTCGTCCAGCCCTATGACATGGCCATGGTCGGCGCCATCGAAAAAGCCATCCGCACCTCCGGCACCGGCCTCAACCCCATGACCGACGGCAAAGTCATCCGCGTCCCCATCCCCGCCATGACCGAAGATCGCCGCAAAGATGTCGTCAAGCAGCTCAACAAGACCCTCGAAGACCACAAAACCGCCATCCGCAACATCCGTCGCGACGGCAACGAGCAGATCAAAAAAGCCGCCAAAGACAAACTCATCTCCGCCGACGACGAAAAGCGCGCCAGCGACGAAGTCCAGCAGCTCACCGACGCCGAAATCAAACGCATCGAAGAGCTCTTCCGCACCAAGGAAAAAGAAGTCATGACCGTCTGACCCAGCGTCACCGGCCCGCGCCCAAACAAAGGGGCTGAGCCCATCCAGGCTCAGCCCTTTTCGTTTACCCCTTCTGCTGTCATTCCGACCGAAGCAAAGCGTAGGGGAGGAACCCGCTTCTCTACCGGGAACGTCGCTCCTGCCATCACTCTCCGTTCCACAGCCTTCGCTGGTCATTCCGTCTCTGAACGACGCAAAAAAGAACCCCGCGCGCGCCTCGGCCGCAGCGTCACCCACCCACCACCCCAGCCGGATTCCCCGTCGCATCCGTTACCCAGCTCTCCGTCTGAAACGCCAGAAATACCGCCGTCCACATCCCTCCCATCTCCAGAAACAGTCCGCCATCCTGCCACACGCCGTTGTCCCCGCCATGGTTCCCGACCGGGTTTCCCTGGTTCATGTGAATATTGTGGATCCCGTCCACCACCCCTCGATCGGCAAACGCACTCCCAAACGCATACACCGTCGCATCCCCGGCCGCGATCGCCGCATCCAGCAGCGCCACCACCGCGTTTTCAAGCGCTCGGCTCGCCGCCACCGCCGCCCTTTCCTCCGCCGCCCCATGTGCCGATCCCCGCACCAACTTCGGCAGCAATGTCATCGCCGCCCGCGTGATCATCGGTTTCCCGCCAATCTGCTCCCGCACGTAGTCGAGCGCCAGTCCGCCCGGCGCACTCGCGATCCCCGTTACCCCGTCCGCCAGCCCCGCCAGCCCCGCCGCGCCCGGCACCGCGAAGCTCTGCTCGATCGCATACAGCACCTCACTCCCATCCACGCTCTCAATGTTCACCGCCACCGTAAACGTCCCGCTGCCCGCCGTCACCGTAATCTGGTAGTGCCGGCTCGCGCCCGTCACCACCTTTCCCGCCGTCGGTCGCCCCTTCAACACGCTGTACTTCGCAATCGGCATCCCACACCTCCTCTCTGTAACCTACATCCTCCCTTCCACCCCCCGATCCCTCAGCGGCCCCAGATAACGTTCCCGTCACAGTCGCTTCCATCCACCAACCAACACCTCTGCATCGAGTCCATCGTGCATCCAATCCGTCTGTATCCCACCGATCACAGCCGGCATCGCAATCACCCGCCTGCCATAATCAAGGCAGCCGCGTCGCACCGCCAAGGAGAGAGCGTCACCAGTTCCCCACCCAAGATGTCGCGAGAAACGGTAGCCATCCCCGCACCGACGCACTCGACCCTCCCCCCTCGGTCATCAGCCGGTCCTCATCCCGCAAACCGCCTTAATCTACGGTTAACCTTCCTACGCCGCCCGGCTTCGGTCCTCGTCCTCGCCTTCGCCGCAATCTCCGCCCGGGGCCAGAACCTCAGCCTCCACGATGCCATCCAGCAGGCGCAAGCCAGCCCGCAGGCTCGCGAAGCCCAGGACCGCATCGACGCCGTCCACGGCCTCGTCATCCAGGCCGGCCTCCGCCCCAACCCCCGCCTCTTCCTTCAGTCTGAAGATCTCCGCCCCTGGGCCGACAACTTCGACTTCCCCACCGCCACCGAAGACTACGGCTATCTCTCCCAAACCATCGAGCTCGGCGGCAAGCGCTCAAGCCGCCTCGGCGTCGCCCGCGCCAACCTCCGCCAGGCCGAGGCCGAACGCGCCCTCCTCCTCCAGGAGATCGCCGGCCGCGTCGCCGCCGCCTATTGGTCCGCCGTCGTCAGCCAGGGCATCGCTACCCTTCTCGAAGCCGACATGGCCGCCGTCGATGCCATCGTCCGCTACAACCAGGCGCGCGTCGACGCCGGTGCCACCCGCGGTGTCGATCTCCTTCGCGTCCAGATCGAGCGCGACCGCCTGCATCTCGCCTTCGCCGCCGCCCGCCGCGATACCCTTCTCACCCGCATCGATCTCTTTCGCCAGATGGGCCGTTCCGCCCCAACCTCCGCCAGCACCCTTCATCTCTCAGACTCTATCGACGCCATCACACCCATCCCCCGCACCTCGATCGACGCCGTCCTTGCCGCCCGCGCTGACGTCGCCGTCGCCCGCGAAGCCGTCGCCGTCGCCACTGCCGAAGTGAAGCTGCAACACGCCGTCGGCGTTCCAGATCTCGATCTGCTCGGGGGCTACAAGCGCAACATCACCACCAACACCCTTTACACCGGCCTCCAGATCCCGCTTCCCTTCAGCAACCGCAACCAGGGTGAGATCGAGCGAGCCCGTGCCTCCGTCCACATCGCCGAAGACCGCCTCCACATCCTGGATCTCACCGTTCGCGCCGACGTCGACGCCGCGGAGGGCGCCTTCGCGCAGCAGCAGCAGGTCATCCAGACCGTCCTCCCCGACATGCGCGCCCGCGCCAAACAAAACCTCGCCATCATGGACGACGCCTATCGCACCGGCGGCGTCGATCTCCTGCGCTTTCTCGACGCCGAACGCACCGAGTTCGACATCGAAGTCTCCGCCCTCCGATCCTTAGCCGATTTCCAGCAGGCCGGTCTCCGCCTGCAGCTAGCCTACGGAGCCCGCCCATGACCTGCCTGTCCCCCCTTCCCCGCCCGACCCGCTTTCCTCCCCTTGCCACGGCAACCGCCCTGCTCGCTGCCCTCACGCTCATCGGCTGCCACGGGAAAGACGCGAGCAGCACCGCGCCCTCCAGCTCCGGCAGCTCCCGGCAACCCGGCTCCGGCGCCTCCGGCGGCGGCAGCTCATCCCAATCCTCCGAAACCACCGGCCAGCCGGATAAAAGCAGCCAGGGCGGCGCCCAACCCAACGACACCGTCAAGATCGCCCCCGACGATCAGCGCAAGGCCGGCATCCAGATCGCCTCCGTCGTCGTCGAGCGCGTCCCCCAGTCCCTCGCCGTCGCCGGGCAGGTCGGCATGGACGAGCAGCACACCTCGCACCTCGGCGCCATCGCCGACGGCCGCATCACCGCCGTCAACGTCCTCCCCGGTGCCGTCGTCCATCGCGGGGAAACCCTCGGCGCCCTCCACAGCCACATGGTTCACGAGACCGTCGGCGCCCTCGTCCAGGCCTACGCCGCCGTCGATCGCCAGCGCGGCGCCGTCGCCTTCGCCCGGCAAGCCCGGGATCGCTACCACCACCTCTTCTCCATCCAGGCCGCCTCGCTCGAAGAGCAGCAGCGCTCCGATCAGGATCTCCTCGGGGCCGAGAAAATGCTCGTCGACGCCGAGGCCAGCGTCCACATGGAGCGCGAACATCTCTCCGAGCTCCTCCAGGTCGCGCCCGAGTCCCTCAACCCCGGCAACCTCTATGATCGCGAACTCATCCCCATCCGTTCCCCCATCGACGGCGTCGTCATCGCCCGCAACATCAGCGTCGGCCAGGTGGTCGACACCGGCTTCGTCGCCTTCGACATCTCTAATCTCTCCACCGTCTGGGTCACCGCCGCCGTCAACCAGGCCGATCTCGCCCTTATCCGTCGCGGCGCCCCCGCCGAGGTCACCGCCTCCGGCTTCCCCGATCAGACGTTCCATGGCACCGTCGCCATGCTCGGCGACACCCTCGATCCCACCACCCGCACCGTCCCCGTCCGCGTCGTCGTCCCCAACCCCGGCACCCGCCTCCGCCCCGGCATGTTCGCCTCCGCCCACATCGCCGGCCCTCGCACCCGCGACGCCCTCTTCGTCCCCGAAGAGGCTCTCCAGATCATCAACGGCATGACCGTCATCTTCGTCACCCGCGACGGCCAGACCTTTCGCGCCGCCACCGTCAACCTCGGCACCCGCTCCCGTGGCCAGGCCGAAGTTGTCAACGGCCTTCAGCCCGGCGACAAAATCGTCGTCGACGGTGCCTTCATGGTCAAATCCGAGATGCTCAAGGGCACCATGGGAGACGGCTAACCATGCGCCGCCTCGTCAACTTCTTCCTTTCCAATCGCTGGCTGGTTCTCGCGCTGCTCGTCGTCCTCATCATCGGCGGCGTCACCGTCATGTTCCAGCTCCCGCTTGAGGCCTTCCCTGACCTCACCAACAATCAGGTCGTCGTCACCGTCCAGTGCCCCGGCATGTCCCCCGTCGAGGTCGAGCAGCTCGTCACCTACCCCATCGAAACCTCCATGATGGGCATGCCCAAGCTGCAGATGGTCCGCTCCACCTCCAAGCTCGACCTCTCCATGGTCACCGTCATCTTCGATGACTCCGTCAACAAATACCTCGTCCGCCAGCTCGTCGCCGAACGCCTCAACGAAGTCCAGGGACGCATCCCCACCGGCCTCCAGCCGCAGATGATGCCCATGTCCACCGCCTTCGGTGAGGTCTACCAGTACACCCTCTCCGCCCCCGGCATGTCGCTCATGCAGCTCAAGACTCTCCACGACTGGGTCGTCCGCTACGCCCTCCTCACCGTCCCCGGTGTCAGCGAAATCAACTCCTGGGGCGGCGAAACCAAGCAGTACACCATCGAGGTCGACCCCGAGGGCCTCCGTCGCTTCAACCTCACCCTCCACGACGTCGTCGCCGCCATCACCGCCAACAACTCGAACTTCGGCGGCAGCTACATCGAACACGCCGAGCAGCAATACACCGTCCGCGGCCTCGGTCGCGCCGAAGGCATCGACGACCTCGGAAATATAGTCGTTTCCTCCTCCTCCTCCACCGGCGTCCCCGTCCTTCTCAACCAGGTCGCCCGCATCGCCACCGAGCCCCTCCCCCGCCACGGTGCCGTCATGAAGAATGGCCAGGGTGAAACCGTCTCCGGCATGGTCATCATCCTGCGCGGCGAAAACGGCCAGAAGATTATCGGCGAAATCAAAGCCAAGATCGCCAGCCTCAAACTCCCCGGCAACGCCAGGATCGTCCCCTTCTACGACCAGTCCGACGTCATCAACGCCACCACCGCCACCGTCCGCCGCAACCTCATCGCCGCCGCCTGCCTCGTCCTTGTCATCCTCCTCATCTTCCTTGGCGATTGGCGCGCCGCCCTCGTCGTCGCCGCCACCATCCCGCTCTCGCTCCTCTTCGGCTTCATCGGCATGGACCTCTTCGGCATCTCCGTCAATCTCATGAGCCTCGGTGCCATCGACTTCGGCACCGTCGTCGATGGCTCCGTCGTCATGGTCGAAAACTGCATGCATCGCCTCGAGACCGGAGACCCCAACCGCCCCCTCATCGAGATCGTCCGCGACGCCGCCGGCGAGGTCGCCCGCCCCATCATCTTCGGCGTCCTCATCATCATCGCCGTCTATCTCCCCGTCCTCACCCTCCAAAGCCTGGAGGGCCGCATGTTCCGCCCCATGGCCGTCACCGTCGTCTCCGCCCTCACCGGCTCGCTCCTCCTCGCCCTCTTCGTCGTCCCCACCCTTTGCACCGTCGCCCTCCGCCACCGCGCCCGCAAACTCGCCGAAGATCATGGCAGCGACACCTCTCCCCAAGACAGAAAATCAACCTGGTTCGACCGCCTCCGCGACCTCTACAGCAACTCCCTCATCCGCAGCGAGCGCCATCGCACCCTCATCCTCATCGTCTCTCTCGTCCTCATCGTCGTCGCTCTCGGCTCACTCAAGTTCATCGGCACCGAGTTCATGCCCACCCTCGACGAAGGCTCCATGGTCGTCACCTCCAAGCGCCTCCCCGGTATCGCCCTCACCGAGTCCGTCAAGATCGGCGATCAGATCGAAAAGACCATCAAAGCCGCTCCCGGCGTCCAAAGCATCGTCACCAAACTCGGCCGCCCCGATCTCGCCACCGAGGCTATGGGCGAGTACGAGTCCGACTCCTATCTCTCGTTCACCCCGGCCATGCAGAACGCCAACGCCAAAAAGAAGAAACAGTTCTCCGACGACCTCGAGCAATCCCTCAACAAAATCCCTGGCGTCACCTACGAGTTCACCCAGCCCATGCAGATGCGCATGGACGAGACCATCACCGGTACCCGCGGCGACGTCGCCCTCAAAATCTTCGGCCCTGACCTCGACACCCTCGAGCAGATCGCCCACCAGGCCCGCAAATCCATCTCCTCCGTCCCCGGCGCCTCCGAAACCCAGATGGAGATCATCTCCGGCGCCCAGGAGCTCCAGATCCGCGTCGATCGCCGCGCCGCCGCCCGCTTCGGCGTCAACGTCTCCGACATCCAGGAGGTCATCGAAACCCTCTACGGCTCAAAACAGCTCTCCGAAATGCTGCTCGGCGAAGAGCGCTTCCCCATCGCCATCCGCCTCCCCGCCAACCTCCGCAACGACCCCGAGCAACTCCGCTCGTTACAAATCAAAACTCCCCACGGCGATCTCGTCCGGCTCGATCAGCTCGCGCAAATCCGCGACATCGGCGGCCCCATCCTCATCAATCGCGAACAGGCCCACCGCCGCGCCGTCGTCATGTCCAACGTCAGCGGCCGCGATCTCGGCAGCTTCGTCAAAGAGTGCCAGGCCCAGGTCGAGCGCACCGTCACCCTCCCCCCCGGCTATCGCTTCGAGTGGGGCGGCCAGTTCGAAAACCAGAAGCGCGCCCAGGCCCGTCTCCTTATCGTCTTCCCGGTCTCTCTCCTCATCATCTCCGCCCTCCTTTACGCCACCTTCCAGAACACCCGCCAGATGGCCCTCATCCTTCTTATTGTCCCTCTCGCCCTGGTCGGCGGCATCGCCGCCCTCTGGATCCGCGGCATCAACCTCAACCTCTCCGCCTGCGTCGGCTTCATCGCCCTCTTCGGCATCGCCGTCCTCAACGGCATCGTCATGGTCAGCCACATCAACGCCCTCCGCCACGACGGCAAATCCATCGAAGACGCCGTCCACCAGGGCGCCGCCGACCGCCTCCGACCCGTCCTCATCACCGCCCTCGTCGCCAGCCTCGGCTTCATCCCCATGGCCCTCTCCACCTCCCGCGGTGCCGAAATCGAACGCCCCCTCGCCACCGTCGTCATCGGCGGCCTCCTCACCGCCACCGCCCTCACCCTCTTCGTCCTCCCCATCCTCTATCCCTGGTTCAGCCGCACCCTCACCCCCACAAACAGTGCCCCGCAACACACCCCCAACGCATCCTGATCGCCTGTCTCGAAACCTGTCATCCCGGCCGAAGCCGGGGTCCCCGGCGAGCGAACTTGGTCGCTGGGGTGGGAAGCGCAGCGCAGTGGAGAGACCTGCTTTTCTCGTTGCACCCACAACTCTGTCCTTCCAAGCGAAGTCGAGCAACCTGCTTCTCGTCGTCACCACGGAGCGAAGCGACATACAAGTTTCTCCACGGAGCGAAGCGGTGTACACGCTTCCGCCTTTCTTGTTGTCATTCCGTTAGGGATCTGCTTCTCTCTCCCTGTGTTCCTCGACTTGCCCATGTATCCTATGGCGAAGAGAACGCGAATGTTAGAAGCCCTCCTCCTCCTCTCCGCCATCACCCTCCTCGCCGTCCTCGCCCTCCTCTTTCGCAAACCCGCGCCACCCGCCCAGCAAGACCCGCGCCTCGGTCAGCTGACCGATTCCCTCCCCTCCCATCTCGCCCGTCTTGAAGCCACCACCGCCGCCCGCCTCGACACCCTCGACGCCGCCCTCCACCACACCATCTCCACCGTCCACGCCGAGCTCGCCGCCACCCGCCGCGACGCCGCCGCCGACGCCGGGTCCCACCGCGACGCCATCAACCAGTCCGCCCTCCATCTCCGCGACGAGATCACCCGCATCCTCACCCACCTCGGCGGAACCCTCACCTCCCATCTCACCGATCATCGCGATCACTCCGCCAGCACCCTCGGCGCCCACCGCACCGACACCGCCCAAGCCGCGGAAGCCCTCCGCGCCGCCGTCAGGCAGGATCTCGACGCCATCAACGGCCGCCTCTCCCACTTCATCGCCGAAAGCGGCCGCCACCAGGCCGACGCCCGCGACGCCCTCCATACCCGCCTCAACACCCTCGGCGACGCCCAGACCGCCCATCAGGAGCGCCTCCGCTCCACCGTCGAAGATCGCCTCAATCTCCTCAACACCACCAACGCCGCCAAGCTTGAAGAGATGCGCGCCACGGTCGACGAAAAACTCCACGCCACCCTCCACACCCGCCTTTCCGAGTCCTTCGGCCAGGTCACCGACCAGCTCTCCAAAGTCCATTCCGGCCTTGGCGAAATGTCCAAGCTGTCCGAAGGCGTCGACGGCCTCTCCCGCATCTTCACCAACGTCAAATCCCGTGGTGGCTTCGCCGAAGTCCAGCTCGGCATGCTCCTCGAGCAGATGCTCGCGCCCTCGCAGTTCGTCCGCAACGCCCGCATCAAGCCCCGCACCAACGAGGTCGTCGAGTTCGCCGTCCGCTTCCCCGGCCACACCGGCGAAACCCTGCTCCCCATCGACGCCAAGTTCCCCCGTGAAGACTTCGAGCGCCTCGAACACGCCTACGAATCCGGCTCCCCCACCGACATCACCGCCGCCGGCCGCGCCTTCGAAGCCGCCATCCGCACCGAAGGCAAACGCATCTGCGAGAAATACATCGAGCAGCCCGTCACCACCCCCTACGCCATCATGTTCCTCCCCACCGAAGGCCTCTACGCCGAGGTCATGCGCCGCGAAGGCCTCCAGGCCGAGCTCCAGTCCAAGTGCCACGTCACCATCGCTGGCCCCTCCACCCTCTCCGCCATCCTCTCCTCCTTCCAGATGGGCTTCCACATGCTCGCCATCCAGCAAAAGGGTGACGAAGTCTGGAAGGTACTTGGCCAGACCCGCTCCGAGTTCGGCAAATTTGAAAAACTCGTCGACTCCATGGAGAAGCAGGTCGGCACCGTCCAGAACTCCATCCAGTCCCTCGGCGTCCGCACCCGCGCCATCAACCGCACTCTCCGCGACGTCGGCGAACTCGACGCCCCCACCGCCATCCCCTCACTCCGCCTCGAAGACACCCCCGCCAACATCCTCCCCCTCCTCGCCGCCGAAGCCGACGAGTAAAGCAAATTCACCTGCAGGTGTGCATCGGAGGTCGTAAAGATCCGCGAAACACCGCTTAACCTCAGCGAAACGCCGTTGCACCTCTGCGAAAATCGCCCCTTTTCAGCGGATCGCGTTCATCGCCGCCCGGAACAGCACTTCAAACTCCCGCCCACTCGCCGCGTCCTTCTCAAGCGCCGCCTCCACCGCCCGCTGCGCGGAAACGCGCGGATACCCAAGATTGACCAGCGCCGAAACCGCATCCTCCCCGTGCGCCCCCACGCTTCCAACACTCGCCGCCCGCCCTCCAACCTCCGGAATCGCCACCGCCAGATCGTCCATCTTCTCCTTTAGTTCCAACACAATACGCTCCGCCGTCTTCTTCCCAATCCCCGGAATCTTCGTGAGCGTTCCATGGTCCTGCCCTCGGATGGCGGAGATCAACCGGTCCGTCGCAATGCCGCTGAGGACTGTGATTGCAAGCTTTGGCCCGATCCCGGAGATCGTCAGCAGCTTCTCAAACAGCCGCTTCTCCCGCACTTCGGCAAACCCGAACAACGCAATTTGATCTTCCCGCACATGCGTGTGAACAAAGAGGTTAGCCTCTGCTCCCTCCGCCGGCAGCGCCCCAAACGTCTCTACCGAGATCGCCACGTCATACCCAACCCCCGCGCACTCCACCACCGCCTGGTTCGGAGACTTCAGAAACAAACGGCCGCGCAGGTGAGCAATCATCGTGCTCGGATTCTACCTGCCCCCGCTCCGTCCCTCTCCATCTCCTCTGCTTCGGAGCTTCCTCCCCAACAGGTCACATACAGTACTCTCATGGGCCTCTATCTCGCCGTCGACGCCGGCGGCACACGCACCACCTTCCTGCTCGCCGACGACCACCGCGAACTCGCCCGCACCGTCACCGGCACCATCAAGCGCATGCGCGCCGACGCCGCCACGACCGCGGGTAATCTCGACACCGCCCTCAACGAGCTCACTCTCGCCTCCGGCATGTCTATGTCCGCCGTCACCGCCACCTGCGTCGGTGCCGCCGGCTACACCGTTCCGCTCGTCGTCGATTGGATGCACCAGGCCTTCGCCGCCCGTGTTGCCGGCAAGTTCCTCTTGGCCGGCGACGTCGAGATCGCGCTCGACGCCGGGTTTGCAGGCCAGCCCGGTATCCTTCTGCTCTCCGGCACCGGCTCCAACGTTGCCGGCCGCCTTGCCTCAGGCGAGATCGTCACTGCCGGCGGTTGGGGCCCGGCCCTCTCGGACCAGGCCTCCGGCTACGGCATCGGCCGCGCCGGTCTTCGCGCTGCCGTCGTCGAGCATGATGAACACGGCGCGAGTCCCCTGCTCTCCGCCATCCTCGACCTCTGGCAGCTCCCTGACTTCCAATCCCTCGTCGACTTCGCCAATCGCCAGCCATCGCCGGACGTCTCGCGTCTGGCACCGCTCGTCGTCGCCCAGGCCATCGCCGGCGATCCCGTTGCCAACCGCATCCTCGAGACCGAGTCCGCCGATCTCGCCTATGTCGCCCGCATCATCCTCCGTCGCGTCGTCGCCTCGACCGGTCCCGGCATCATCCCGCGCCTAGCCCTCGCCGGCTCCATCCTCGAACATGTGCCGCTCGTCCGCGACCATATCCTCGCTCTGCTCCGCAACGACTTCCCCACCCTCCAGCCGCTGCCAGGTGTCGTCGATCCCGTCCTCGGCGCCCTTTGGCGAGCCCGCCAGCTCACTTGACCTGTTAGCCCGGCCCTGGAGATCCCGCCCACCCATGCCCCTTCGCGCATCCGCATTCTGTCTAGCCAGGTGCCCCATTCATCGCAGCACCATCGCGATGAGTGGGACGTAAAACCGCTCGGACCATGACCTACCCCACCAACGCCGGCCTCTTCACCGCAACCTCCCCCACCAGCTCCCCAAACAACGTGTTCGCCCACGCAAACCACGCCCGCGTGAACTTCCGCGCATCGTCCTTGTTGTAGCTCTCGTGCATGAACCCGTAGCCACGCGCCGATCCCTTCAGCATCCCGAGCGCCGCCCGAATCTCCGCATCCGAGTCACTCGTCAGCGCATAAACCATCTGCGACATCGGCCACACCATATCCCGCCCGACATGCGGCCCGCCAATTCCCTCGTCCGCCGTGCCCTTGAAGAAGTATGAATTGCGCGCGCTCCAACAGAACGCGCGTGTCCGCGCATACAGCGCCTTATCCCCCGCGCTCGCACCCACCGCGCCCAGATACGGCAGCCCCAGCAGGCTCGGCACATTCGCATCGTCCATCAGCAGATGCGAGCCGTATCCATCCACCTCGTACGCCCACATCGTCCCCGTCGGCGTTTGCACGATGGCGTTCTGCCGCAGCGCCGCTTCCACTTCGGCCGCCAAAGCCGTCGCCTCGTTCGCCAGCGCCGCATCGTGCAGAATCGTGTTCGCCATCGCCGCCATCTGCCGCAAGCTCACCACCGCGAACAGATTCGACGGCACCAGGAATGGAAACACGCACGCGTCATCCGACGGCCGGAAGCCCGAGAAGATCAGCCCCACCGGGTTCACCGGGTTGCCAAACCCACCCATCGGCAGCATCTCCGTCGAAGTCGTCGACGACCGCATAAAGCTGTACGGCCCCATCCCATGCTTCCGCTGCTGCACCCGAAAGGTTGCAACAATCAGCTTCATCGCCTCCGCCCATCGCGCGTCGAACGGCCCCGTATCCCCCGTCGCCTTCCAATATCCGTGGCTCAGCCGCACCGGATAGCACAGGCTGTCGACCTCCCACTTCCTTTCGCCCACGCCCTGCTTCATCTCCGTCTTATCGGTCCGACTCCATTGCAGCGAGGGCTGGCTCAGGTCCGCCATAAACGCGTTCGCATACGGGTCGATCAGGATGCATCGCGCCTGCCGCCGAATCACCCCTTCCAGCAGATCCCGCAGCTTCCCGTCCTTCCCCGCCAGCGGCAGATACGGCCATACCTGCGCGGACGAATCCCGCAGCCACATCGCCTGGATATCTCCCGTCAGCACCGCCGTATCGGGCTTGCCCTCAAACATCCCCGGCTCAACTGTCGTATCCAAGGTGTTCGGATAGCAGTTCACAAACAGACCCCGCAGCTCCGCATCCCCAATCTTCCCCGCCCGCTCCGCCAGAAACTGCTCCACCGCGTCACTGCGAAACTTCCGATCCGCCACCTTTGGCCGACCGGTCCGCATATCCCATGGTGCCTTGGCATACCCCTCTTCCTGCACCACCGCAGACTCCGCCAGCAAAGCCTTCGGCGCAACGCTGCAGGCGCCCGCCAGGCCCATCGCCGTGCCCAGACCACGCAGCATCTCCCGCCGCGACTTCATCGCTCCATCACCCGTCATCATCATTCCTTCCGCTCTCTGCCACCGCATCCCATCCAGGCAGCCACAACATCACCTGCCGCCGCATAAGCAGGTTGCCTCTTCAAGGTATCGCAGCACCGTCACCACCCTCCGAAGTTTCGCCACCACTCAAGTCGCGCCCCCACACAGAACGCCGCTGCATCGTCGTCCGGTAGCGCACAGAGTGACTAAGTTTCAGAAAACACCTTTGATCTTAGGTACGAAATTGTTCATCAATCGGGAATTAACTCGCCCCGCTAGGTATCTCCCTAGCTTGCACCAACCCGGGTTCTCTCTAGTCTTTCCAATAGAGAGGTCTCAGTAGACCGTAACGAAAGCGAGGCGTGACATGGCGCAATACGAAGGTGAAATCAAGTGGTTCAACAATGCGAAGGGGTATGGCTTTGTCGGACATGACAACGGTCCAGATGTCTTCATCCACTACAGCTCCATCCAGGCGGACGGCTACAAAAGCCTCAACGCCGGTGACAAAGTAGAGTTCGACATCATCCAGCGAGAAAAGGACCCACAGGCCGATCAGGTTAACCGGCTTTCTCCGAGCCTCTAGAAAGCACGCATTCAGAACTGATCACTCTCCTCCTGACAGGAGGGTTCTTTTGCCTCAAGTATCTTTCTTCTCTCCATCAAAATCAGAGCACTTGCTCCGCCTCAGGCTGCTCCTGCCTGCCTCTCCGTCACACAGTCACCCCGGCCCGCGCCGGTCCTCCGCTCACCCGATCCAGCACTGACAGCAGCGTCTCCCGATCCACCGGTTTCGGCAAAAAACTCCACGCACGCTGTTCAATCGCCTCAAGCGGAATCTCGTCCTGCGACGCGCCCGAGACCATCACCACTGGCAGAAGCGGCGACCTGCGGGTCAGCTCTTCGGCCAGCGCCAGCCCCGTCATCTCCGGCATCTGAAAGTCCGTCAACAACACATCGATCTTCGGCCACAGCTGAAACAGACTTACCGCCGCCGCTCCACCCTCGCATGTCACAACATTGAACCCGGCATACGACAGCACAGCGCGCAGTGCGCTTCGAACCAGCGCGTCATCATCCACCAGCAGGATCGTTACCGCCGCCCGCGATGCCATCTTTGAAGGCGTCGATCGCCCGGTCTGCCGCCCAGCCATCCCCTCGCTCTCAGGCATACTTACCCGTCTCCACGCTGCGTTCTCGAACTTGTTGAGACACTACACCAAAGTACCCTTGTGCTACCAAACTAAGTACTAGGCAAGAACCTAGTCTTGAGTTGCCGCAACTCCCAAAGTTTGCCCGATCTCCACCGGAGCAAAGCCACCATCTCCGCCAGTCCGCCCATCGTCTCCGCCCAGTCCCCCGTCTCGGCAGTCCCACGCCTCCCGCAAAGTCACGCCTCCCGCAAGTCTAGGATGGACGTATGTCGATGCCGAAAGACAGCCCGCGTGCCCTTGAAACAGCTTCGGAGACCTCCGTGCCAGGCCCCGTCAGCAGCATCGAAGTCTCCGCTCCTCGCGCCCTCCTCTCCGCCCCCCAGGCGCTTGCCAATACCGAACTCCAGCGATTGCCCGCCAGTTCACCCGTCCCGATGTCCGCCAGCTTGAGGAAACAGACGGCGTCGATCCCAGGGGCAGCGTCGGCCTCGAAGATGAAAATTTGATTCGCATCCTCGGCATGCTCCGCACCGTCTCCGGTCTCGAGTTCCGCCTCTACAAGCAGCAGACCCTCCGCCGGCGCATCGCCCGCCGTATGGTTCTGCTCCGCATCGACACCCTCGCCGAGTACGTCCGTTTCCTCCAGGCCCGCTCCGATGAACTCCGAACCCTGCAGGAAGAAGCCCTCATCAGCGTCACCCACTTCTTCCGCGACCCCGAGTTCTGGGACGCTCTCAAACACTCGTCTCCCCGCCCTCTTCTTCGGCCGCCCACCCGAAAAACCTCTCCGCCTCTGGTGCGCCGGTTGCGCCACCGGTGAAGAAGCTTTCTCGCTCGCCATCACCGTCCTCGAATACCTCTCCGCCAACCGACGCCCACAACCAGGAGCTCGTCTCCGCCAACGAAGAGATCCAGTCCGCTAACGAGACTCCAAAGCTCGAACGAAGAGCTCGAAACCACCAAGGAAGATCTGCAAAGTTCGAACGAAGAGCTTCAAACCGTCAACGAAGAGCTCCAGCAGCGCAACCAGGTTCTCCTACAGACCGGCAACGACCTCACCAACCTCCTCACCAGCGTCAATATCCCGCTGCTCATGGTCACCAGCGATCTTAAGATCCGCCAGTTCACCCCGCCCATGCAGCGCCTGATGGACATCCGCGCGTCCGACGTGGGCCGGTCCATCAGTGAGATCCGCCTCCAGCTCAGCGTCGAAGATATCGAGCCGCTCCTCATAGAGGTCCTCGAAACCCTCAACGCCCGCGAGCTCGAAGTCACCGATCGCGGCGGCCGCTGGCACCTCCTGCGTATCCGCCCCTATCGCACCGCAGAAAACCACATCGAAGGCCTCGTCGTCGTCCTTGTCGACATTCACCAGCTCCGCAGCAACCAGGGAGAGCTCTCGGACGCCCGCGACTTCGCCAGCACCGTCGTCGAAAGCGTTCCCGTCGCCGTCGTCGTCCTCAATCGCGACTGCACGATTCGCAGCGTCAACACCGCCTTCCGCGAGCTCACCCGGCTTCCCACCCGCGAGCTCACCGGCCGCTCTCTTCCCGATCTCGTGGAAGCGCTCTGGGGCATCGACGGCTTCATAGGCAAACTCCTCGATCTCATGAAGTCAGACGAGTCGCGCATCCTCGAGTTCCAACACGTCTCCACCACCTCCCGCTCCATGACCCTCCTCATCAAAGGCCATTCCCTGCTCGTCGACAAGAAGCAGGTCATCCTGCTCACGGTCGAAGACATCTCCGCCCGCCGCACCGCCGAGCAGATCTTAAGCGAACAGCAAAAGGAGCTCCAGTCCTGTATCGCGGTCGCCGCCCGCACCCTTGACCAAACCAAAGACGAGCTCCGCGGCCTCACCGCCCATCTGTTTACCGCCCAGGAAGAAGAGCGGCAGCACGTCGCCCGCGAGCTCCACGACGACGTCAGCCAGCGCCTCAGCCTGCTCGCTCAAGGCCTCGAAACCGCGCAGACCGCCCGCACTCCCGCGGAGCGCCTGTCAGAGATCGATGCCCTTCGCACCGAGCTGCAGTCCCTCAACACCGACGTCCGCCAGATCTCCCATCGCCTCCATCCCTCCATCCTCACCGATCTCGGCCTCACCGCCGCCCTCCGCTCTCTCGTCGACGAGTTCGGCAAACGAGAGTTCATGCCCGTCACCTTTGTCAGCCTCAACGTTCCAGAGCTCGCCCCGCAGCCCGCCGTCACCGTCCTTTATTGCATCACCCAGGAAGCCCTTCGCAATGTCGTCAAGCACGCCGGCAAAACCCACGTAAAGGTCCTGCTCGAAGGCACATCCACCGGCCTCCATCTCGAAACCGAGTTCCCCCGCGACGGCCTCGGCCTTATCAGCATGAAGGAGCGCGCCCGTCTTGCCGGCGGCGATCTCAAAATCACCTCCGCCCTCGGCCGCGGCACCACGGTCCGTGTCGATGTCCCGCTCGATGTGGCAAAGCCTCTCTCCTGAGGTGCGGTGCAGGCAGCGACATCCTGTGCCAGGTCCTCTCAGCAACATCGCCTGTGCTGCACCTGATCAGCGCCATCGATCAGAGGACATACTCCAGAAGCGTATAGTTCGGCGATAGACCATAACCAAGAATGCGCCAGCGGCTCATGATCGCCGATGACCACGCCCTTCTGCTCGACGGTCTGTCTCGGCTCCTGTCTTCCGAATTCGAAATCGTCGGCACCGCCGCGAACGGCCGCACCCTCATCCAATCGGCCCTCCATCTCCGCCCCGATCTCATCGTGCTCGATATCGGCATGCCCGAACGCAACGGCATCGAAGCCGCCCGCCAGCTCTCCACCCAGCTTCCGTCCACGTTCCTCGTCGTCGTCACCCAGCAGCTCGCCCCCGATTACCTCCGCGCCGCGTTCCAGGCTGGCGTACGCGCCTGCGTCGCCAAACAATCGCCTCCACCGAGCTCCTTCTCGCCATCCACTCCGTTCTCCGCGGCGGCTTCTACATCACTCCCCTCATCGCCGCACCAGAGGTCAAAGGCCGCATAAAGTTCACCCCCCCGGCGCCCATCCTTCCGATCTCTTCGGCGTCGACCTCACCGCCCGCCAGCGCGAAGTCCTCCAGCTCATCGCCGAAGGCCGCTCCACCAAAGAGATCTCCGCCACCCTCCGCATCTCGCCCAAAACCGTCGAGTTCCACAAAAGCGGCCTCATGAACGAACTTGGCGTCCGCACCACCGCCGAACTAACCCGCTACGCCCTCAGCAAAGGCATCAGCAACTAACCCCTCCCACCCCCTATATCCCGACCGAGCGGAAGGACCCGCTTCTCCATCCACCTCTTCCACCCCGACCAAGCGACCTCCCGGCGAGCGTACAGGCTGGCTGCGATGGCCAGCAGACGACCTGCCCCCTGCTATCCAGTAAGCTAAGCCCATGTCCCTGGAGATCGTCTTAGCCCTCTTCGAGTACCTCGTCATGGTCCTCTCGATCTCCATCCATGATGCCGCCGAAGCTTGGACTGCCAACCGCCTCGGCGATCCCACCGCCCGCATGCTCGGCCGCATCTCGGGCAACCCCCTCCGCCACTACGATCTCTGGGGCACCGTCGTCTGGCCCCTCCTTTTCCTCTTCCGCAGCCCCCTTGTCATCGGCTGGGGCAAGGACGTCCCCGTCACCGACCGAAACCTCCGCCATCCCTCCCAGGCCAACCTCATCCATCTCTCCGGCCCCATCGCCCAGCTCCTCACGGCAACCCTCTGCCTCATGATCCTGGTCGTCCTCAAGCACCTGAGCCCCACCGCCGCCGGCTCCCTTACCATCGTCCCTCTGTACGCTCTCCGCTCCCCCGTCATCCCGCCCGCCACCCTGCCTCCGCTCTTTCCCGTCATCCTTCTGCTCTACCTCGGCATCCTCGTCAATATCCTTCTCTTCGCCTTCAACCTCATGCCCCTCCCTACCCTCGACGGCGGCAAAATCCTCCGCTACTTCCTCCCCTACAACGCCGCCCGCCTCTACGACCAGTACAGCTTCTACATCACTATCGGCTTCCTCTTCCTCGGCTTCCGCCTCATCTACCTCATCTTCTCCCCCCTTCTCAGCCTCTACCAATCCCTCCTCACCAGCCTCTAGCCACCCCCCACTTCGGTTGTCACCCGTAGGAAGGTGTCCTGCCCCCCTTTTGTTGTCATCCCACAAGGATCTGCCTCTCGACCGGGAACACTCGCTCTCACCACACCCGATCTTTGCCTCCCCTCACCCGCACATCCCGCCCACACCCTCACTCGTGCCGCCCGCAACCAACCCCTTCCCCAAGCCATCCGCAGCGTATACCGTCTCTCTAGCGCAAACGAGGGCACGCCCATGCGAACCACCCGCCGCAAACACCATCATCGGCTACTCCCCTTCCTCTTCCCCCTCCTGCTCTCACACTCCGCCATCCCTCAGGCTCCCTCACCCGCAGCCTCACCCTCCACCACCCAGCCCGCAACCCCCATCTATGACGTCGTCTCCATCGTGCCCAACAAGTCGGACAGCGGAAACTGGGGCATCAACAGCCAGGATGCTACCTTGACGGCCACAAACATCCCTTTCAAAGCACTTGTAGAAAACGCCTTCGGCATCCGCGAGGGCCTCATCTCCGGCATCTCCGGTTGGGCCGACTCCGCGCGCTACGATTTGAAGGCCAAAATCGTCGATCCTGACATTCCCGCCCTCAAAAAACTCTCAGACAAGCAGCGCCAAGCCATGCTGGCGCAAGTCCTCACCGACCGCTTCCACCTCAAAGTACATAAGGAGACGAAGACCCTGCCCGTCTACGACCTCGTCGTCCTCAAATCAGGCCCGAAGTTCAAAGAAAGCACGCAAAGCGTCGACCACGGCGGCATGAACGTCAACAACTCCGAGCTCACCGGGACCGCTGTTTCCCTTTCGGCCTTGGTCTACATGCTCTCAGGACACCTCAACCGAACCGTCATCGACAAGACCAATCTCACCGGCAAGTACGACCTCCATCTCACCTGGGCACCCGACCGCCCCGCCATGGCTGGTTCCGACGCCGGCCAGCCCGATGACGCCGGCCCCTCCCTCTTCTCCGCCCTGCAGGATCAACTCGGCCTCAAGCTCGATCCCGCCAAAGGCCCCGTCATCACCCTTGTCGTCGACCACATCGACCCTCCATCCCCCAACTAAGCCCTCCAAGCCCTCCAAGCGACCCGATACCCCACCACTCCTACCCTGTCATCCCGACCGAAGCGAAGTGGAGGGACCCGCTTCCATCCACTAAACCGTAAGCGACACGCTAACCACTATCGCCAGCTTCCCCCACTACCCGCGTCGTATAAGCTCAAGTGGACCCCATGCGCGCTCGCCTCCCTCTCTCATCTTTTGACAAACAAAGCAATCTCCTCCCCGCCGCCGCTTTCGCCCTGCTTCTGCTCGCCACCGGTTGCCGCGGGAAGCAGACCACCAGCAACGGCAAACCCGTAGCCGCACCCAACACCGCCAAATACGCCGACACCCTCACCCCCCTGATCGCGGCCAAGTCCCTCCCTTTCCTCCGCTGGCCCGACATCGCCGACTTCCAGCCGCTCGTCCAGACCTTCTACAACAATCGCGAGCTCCAACTCGCCTGGAGCCGCGACGGCAAGCCCACCCCCCAGGCCGCGGCCATGATCGCCGCCTTCGCCGCCGCCGATAAAGAGGGCCTCAACCCCGAGGACTACGACACCTCCCGCTGGCAGGCACGCGTCCAGGCCCTCGCCTCCGGTGACTACCAGGCCGTTGCCCAGTTCGATATCGCCCTCACCCTCGACGCCATGCGCCTCGTCTCCGACCTCCACATGGGCCGCGTCGCGCCACAACACTTCAACTTCGAGATCGACACCCAATCCAAAAAACTCGATCTTCCCCAATTTCTCAACGACCGCCTCCTCGAGTCCTCCGGCATCCCCGACGTCCTCCGCTCCCTGGAACCCGACTCCGACGACTTCCGCAAGACCAAAGACGCTCTTCACCACTACCAGGACCTCGCCAGGCAGCAGACCGACCCCATCGCCCTCCCTGATCCCGGCCGCAACCTCGGCGTCGGCGACAGCTACATCGCCCGCGGCCCCCTTGAGCAACGCCTCGCCCTCGAAGGCGACGGTGACTTCGAGCGCGCCCTGGCCGACACCCCCGACGCCGCTGCTCAAAAACCCGGCCCGCTCACCGTCGCCGAATCCGATGCCATCAAGGCCTACCAATCCCGTCACGGCATCTCCCCCGACGGCAAACTCGGCTCCGTCACCGTCCGCAGCCTCAACGTCCCCTTGTCCAAGCGTGTCCAGCAACTCTCCGACGCCCTCGAGCGCTGGCGCTGGCTCCCGGACCCCTATCTCCATCCGCGCCTCATGGTCAACCTCCCTGAATTCCTCCTGCGCGGCTACACGCCCGAAAATCAACTCGACTTCACCATGCGCACCGTGATAGGCAAGGCGGAGGGCAACCACGACACCCCCGTCTTCACCCATATGATGAAGTTCCTCATCTTCCGCCCCTTCTGGAACGTCCCCGTCTCCATCATCAAAAAAGAGCTCGTCCCCCACATCCAGGCCAACCCCCACTACCTCGAAGAGAAAAATTACGAAGTTGTCGGCCACTCCGGTAAGCCCGTCACCGACTACACCGCCACCTCGATCGAGCACGGCGGCTACCTCATCCGCGAGAAACCCGGCCCCACCAACTCACTCGGCCTCGTTAAGTTCATGTTCCCCAACCAGTACGACATCTACTTACATTCCACCCCGGCCGTTGGCCTCTTTCAGCGCCAGCGCCGCGATTTCAGCCACGGCTGCGTCCGCGTTCAGCATCCCGACAACCTCGCCGTCTGGGTCCTTGACGGCCAGAACGGCAAAGACAACGAGCCCTGGGATCTCGAACACGTTCAAGCCGCCATGAACGACGGCGAAGACAACAAGCAGGTCTCGCTCAAGACCCAGCTTCCCATCGTCATCTTCTATCTCACCGCCCACGTCGATCAGGACGGCAAAGTCGACTTCTTCGACGACCTCTACAACTACGACGCAGACCTCGACCAAACCCTCGAAAAAGGTCCTCCATACCCCACCAAACCGAACCCTGTAACCCCCAAAACCGAGCCCGGCGACACCGTCTGATCTTTTTGTCGTCATTCTGAGCGCAGCGGAAGAATCCCTGCGTTTCGCTTGTAACGACAGAGCGCAGCGACGTACACGCCGCTTCTCTACCAGACCGTCCGGGAACAACCGTTCAGCCCCCAAACGCAAAAAGCCCCGCGGCAAGCGGGGCTCTCCATCTGCAACAAACACTAAGCGACAGCGATCGGATCCACCGAAACAAACCGCCCAATCTGCCCGCGATCCTGGAACCGTACCACACCGTCCACCTTCGCGAACAAGGTGTCATCCTTGCCCCGGCCCACATTCAGACCTGGCTTCAACGGTGTCCCACGCTGCCGAACCAGGATCGATCCACCCGTCACCGTCTCGCCACCAAACCGCTTTACGCCAAGCCGTTGCGCGTTTGAGTCGCGTCCATTTTTGGAAGATCCAAGTCCTTTTTTATGTGCCATATGTCTGCCTCTTTCGCGCCACCCTCAGGCGATCCGCATTGGTTCAAATTCACCGCTCAACAGCGAGGAAAAGCCTACTTCTGCTCCGCCGTAAAGCTCTTGCCGTTCACCTGAATTTCGTTGATCTTTACCTCAACGAAGTTCTGCCGATGACCCTGCATCTTCTTGTACTGCTTCTTGCGCTTCAGCTTGAATACCAGGATCTTCTCGCCGCGACCCTCGCCAACTACGGACGCCAGCACCTTCGCACCGCCAAGCTCCTGCTCAAACTGGCCCGCTTCGCCGCTTACTGCCAGAACATCGGCAAACTCGAGCGCGCCATTCTCGTGCGCTGTCGTCTCGATCTTCAACGTATCGCCCGGTGTTACCCGGTACTGCTTGCCACCTGTGCGGATCACTGCGTACATATCTCAAACCCTCGCACGATGCACCCGCAGGCCGCATCTGCTCTTCGTAAACTATCTTGTGGGCGCTTCCGCCTACCGATCCCAAACGCACAGCCTCTCGGCGCGCCGCTCAAAATCATCAGCCCCAGCTCCGCCCGTCGCAAGCCCAGCGCCAAACTTAAGAAGTGTACCGTCGATCGCCAGCAGGGTCAATCACATCGGCCGGCATGCACCAACCCTGGTGCAGCCTACGACATCCACTTCAGCACCCGTATCACTCCCATCGCCGCCGGCCGCGAGTGCGCCGACACCTCCGCCCTGCCCCCACCCCTGCGTCGCCCCTGAATCTCCCGCTTGCGCTCCGCGTAGTACCGGTACGCCTTCACCATCATCTCCTCATTTGTCACCGTCGGCCGCCATCCCAGCCGCTGTTTGATCCGCGACGTATCAAACACAAAGTCCTCCGCAATCATCCGGTAGTGGTACGGCCCCAGCGGCGACACGCCCAGCCGGTGCGCCAGCTTCATCGCCGCAATCGTCGGCCCCTCCGGCAGCCGCGCCACCCGCGCCTTCGTCCCCGCCGCCCGGATCACGGCCTCATACACCGCTCGCAGGCTCACCACGTCATCCGATCCAATGTTGAACACATCCGACTGGCCGTACTCCGTCGCCTGCAGGCACGCCGTCGCCAGATCCTCGGCATAGATGAACTGATAGCGATTGCCACCATCTCCCACCACCCAGACGCGCTTCCCTTCCTCGATAAACTCGAACAGGATCGCCAGCAAACCCAGCCGACCGCTGTCGATGATCGTCGGACAGCGGATCACCACCACCGCCATCGCCTCCCGGAACGCGGCCAACACCTCCTCCGCCGCCAGCTTCGACCGCCCATACAGCTCGACCGGCGCCGGCACGTCGTCCTCCCGCACCTCGCGCCCAAAGTTCTCCGCCCACAGGCAGTTCGTCGATGTAAACACCAGCGTCTTGACCCCAAACCGCTTCGCCGCCTCCGCCACCACCTGCGTCCCGTCCACGTTCGAGCTCCACAGCTCGCTCTCGGCGATCTTCTCGTGCGCCAGCATCGCCGCGCAGTGCATCACCGCCGCGAAGCCCTCTTCACGGCACAGCCCCTCCATCAACGCCGCGTCGCGGATATCCCCCTGCACGCTCCGCAGGTTCCCGTGCGTGTCCGTGTCCGCGACCAGGTCGAGGTTCACCACGCGATGTCCTTCGCCGAGCAGCCGCCGCTTCAGCACCCCACCAAAGAAACCCGATCCCCCCGTCACCAGCACCGTCATCATGCCACCGCCTCATCCCTCTCAACCAACCGCTTAGGCGACCACGTCCAAATTCGCGTCCGATCCGCCGACTGGAATAGATACACCGTCAGGACGCAGATCAGCGGCTCAAGCGGATGCCGAAACCGCGCTTGCACCGTCACGGCATAGTAGATCAGCGGCACAAACACGAACGTCGCCAGAAACAGCTTCGACCCCGGCACCCTTCGCCGAAGCGAAAGCAGCAGTCCTAGCCAACCCGTCACGCTCAGAAATCCGAAGTTCACCTCGCGCGTGTACTCCACCCATGGCTTCCGATCGAGCGGATGCGGCACCCCCGCCCAGAAAAAGTACACCCGCTTCCCCATCCATCCCACAATGCATCGCGGGTTCTCGCGGATGCGCTCTTTTGCCGCGGCACCTTGCTCGCGCACATAGGCCACCTCGCCGATTGCCGCATACCGCCGCATCTGCGGGTCGGCCTCGGCCATCGGCAGCGTCGGCCCCCACGGAAAGCCATCGTTCGACTCCAGCGTCGATTGATACAGCTCCGCGCCCAGATTGCCGCGCGTTGGAGTAAAGACATGGAAGACCTGCCAGTTACGCCATACCCACGGCGCGAGGCACACGGCCATCACCGCCATCGCCAGCACCGCACCGCGCACCGCATGCTCCAGCGTGAAGGCGGTCCCGCGCCCGCCCCAGATCATCCACAGCATCACCGCCGGCAGAGCCAGCACCAGCGACGGATTCGACAGCAGAATCAGCCCCCACAGCAAGCCAAACCAGCCCCATCGCTGCAGCCGATGGCCATCACCCTCTGCCGTGTGCGTCACGTCCACCCCGCGCGCCCGTAGCGCCAGCAGCAGTACCCCGGCAAACAGCCACGTCGTTAGCGACATGTCCCACACCCAATGCACGGCATACTGCATCGCCGCCGGATACAGCGCCCACAGCCATCCCGACCACAGCGCCACCCGCCCCCCATAGCAGCGCGCCGCAATCTCATAGACACACAGCGCCGTCGCCCCCGAGAACGCCGAGTTGATCGCAAAGATCACCCATGCGGACGGTGCCGAATAGATCCCGAACACCCGAAACACCGCCGCCACCAGCAGCGTATAAAGCGGCGGGATCCACGTCGTCGGCCCGGTATGTCCCAGGAACGGATTCCCATATCCCTGCCCCGCCACGACCGATCGCGCAATCCGTCCCAGCTCCCAGCCAAACTGAAAGTGATCCATCAACACCCGGATCCGCCATGTGTGGGCCACTGTCATGTACAGCACACGCAGGGCAAAGCCCACCCAGAAGATCCGCCACGGAGCGGTTACACCAGCCGGCTGAAACGCCAGAAATCCGCGCAGTCCACCCTCGCCGCGGCGCGTCGAAGCGGTTACAACCTCACTCGTCTGGAGAGCTTCGGGCATCCCTCCATTCTATGTCCGCAGCGTTTCTTCCCTGCTCGTCTCGAGAAACGCATCCGCCGTCCGCAGGCTCAGCGCCATGATCGTCAACGCCGGATTCGCCGGCAACGCACTCGGAAACACCGAGTTATCGCAGATCCACAGATTTCCAATATCGAAGCTGCGCCCCACCCGATCCACCACATTGGTCTGGCTGTCCGCGCCCATCCGGCACGTCCCTACCGTGTGCGCACTCCGCTGAAACGTCCAGACATCCCGCGCACCCGCCGCCTTCCACACTCCTGTCATCAACGCCTCGGCATGCGTGCTCATCCGCACCTCATGCTTTCCGTAGCTGAAGCGCACCAGCGGCTTCCGCATGCCGGTCCCGCGCGCGTCGGTATCCACCTCCTCCGACAGCGCAAGGAAGTTCTTCTCGTCCGGCAGGCAGTCGCCGTTCATTCCAATTCCCGCCATGAAGTTGTACTGGTCGATATGGTCTGCCAGCGCCTGCCCCCACATGCCGCGGCCACGCGCCACCTGCGCCGCCCACGTCACCGGCAACACCCCCAGCGGCTGCACCAGGTAGCCGCCCGCGAAGTTCGCCTCCTTCGCCCGAACCATGTCCTCCGTAATCAACGACGCCGGAAATCCCTTGTTCATCCGCATCTCGTGGTCAAACGTCCCCCACACCTGCGTCGCCACGTTCGCCATGAAGTTGCGGCCAACCTGCCCGCTTGAATTCGCGAGCCCGGTATGCAACAACAGCCGCGGCGTCTCTATCCCGCCGGCGCATAGAAACACCGCCCGGCACCGCTGCCGCACATCCTGCCCGTCCGTGTCTCGATAGATCACCGCCGTAATGTGGTCCGTCGAGTCGCGCTCAAATCCATGCACGAAGCTCTCCGGCCGAATCTCCGCACCCGCACCCACCGCTACCGGCAGATAGGTCACGTCCATGCTCGCCTTGGCGCCATTCCTGCAGCCCTGGTGGCAATAGCCGCGATTCACACACGCATGCCGCAACGGATACCCCGGCCTTTCGTAGTCTCGCGAAACCGCTGCAACCGGCGCCTCACTCGTCCGCACGCCGAGAGCCGCACATCCCCGCTGCATCGCCTGCGCCGGAGCATTCAGCGCAACCGGCGGCAGCGGATATCGACGCCCCTCCTCCCACGGGTAGATCTCCGGTCCCGACACCCCCAGAAACTCCTCCAGTTCCTCGTAGTACGGCCGCAGATCGTCATACTCGAGCGGCCAGTCCGCACCCACGCCAAACTCGGTCCGGATCCGCAGATCCCGCGCGTCCACACGAGGCACATACGCCCCCCAGTGCAGGGTGGACCCACCCACTCCCGTTCCGCTGGTGTTGCCGCCAAATGCCATCGGCGTCTCGCCCGCGCTCACCCGTTCGGCCGTCCAGTAAAGCTCTCCCATCGCCATCTCGTCGGTCGCAAACTCCGTCGACGGGTCCCAGTTGCGCCCAGCCTCAAGGGCCACCACCTTCAGCCCCGCAGCCGCCAGTCGCGCCAGCAACGGGGCCCCGCCAGCCCCCGTGCCGATCACCACCGCATCGACCACCTCCTCCGTTCCGTACCGCTTCATCCCTTCCAGCTTCATCGACCTACCATCGTTCCCGCCGCCTTCGCCCATGGCTCCCAGGCCTCGACTTCGCCCTCGCCAATCTGCACAAATCCCGTCCCGTGTTCGCTATCCGCACCATCGGCGATCCCGCTGTATCCCATGCGCGCCAGCGTCGCCGGGTGCGCGGCATACATCTTCGTCACATCCGCGCGCACCTCTTCAAACCATCGCTGCATGCCCTCCGCATCGAGCGCCGGCCCTGCCTCTCGCCCGGCTCCAATCACCGCTTCCAGCCGCGCCAGCAGTCCTCGGCCCAGCAGCCCACGATCGAGCCTGCCTGTTGTCGCCTTCGCCAGCAGTTCATCCCGTTGCTCTCCATCAAGCGCCAGCCACCCGGTCTCGAACTGGTCCTGCGCGTGCCACTCCAGCGTGGCCAGGCCCTGGTGATACGCCACCGCGTCCTCCGGAAGGAGCGCGTACCGCCAGCCATCGCCCTTGCCCGAGCCCAGCCGCTTGTCCATCCGCGCTCCAAGGTCGATGCACACAGCGCCTCGTTGCGGCAGCACGCGATCCACCAACGCGCGCATCTGCGCCAGCTCCGTCACACTCAACGCCTGCGGCTCATACGCCGGATCATCCGCCTCCGCTCTCACCTCGAGCGCACGCCGTGTCAACTCACTCACCCGGTCCGACAAAATCAGATCCACATAGGCCGGATCCACCGGAACGCCAGCCGGTTCCATCACCACGGGTGCCCGCGGGCTGCTCCCTCTCACCTCCTGCAGGAAGCCCGCTATCAACCGCGCCAGCTCTGTCGGTTTTTCCATCGGGATCAGGTGATTCGAATGCAGCGACGCCAGCCGCCCCCTTGGCCAGTGCGGCATCGAAACCGTGCGCTGCACCTCCGGCCCCAGCGATCCATCTTTGTCGCCCGCCACCAGCAGCACCGGCAGCCGCAGCACACCCACCCGCTCCGACCAGTCTTCCTTGCTTCCGCCCTCGAGCCACGCCCGCCACGCCGCACGGTTCATGCTCAGCACATCGTTCACAGCCGCCGCAAACACCTGGGGCGCCAGATCACCCACCGAGTTCTCCCGAATGTACTGCTCGGCGGCCCCTCGATGCTTCCGTCGTCCCCGCTCGTCCGATCGCGGCTCCCCACCGAGCGCGTCCAGCATCTGCGATCGCTTCTTGTCCGACATCGGCTCCGGCCCCGGTGGCGATGGCGACACCAGCACCAGGCCCTCCAGTCCCGCCACCCGTGCATCCCCATCCGCCGCCCATCGCGCCACCACCGCCGACACCTTCGCCGCCATGCTGTGACCCACCAGCACAAACCGCTGCAGCGCCAGAGCGACGATCGTCTCGCACAGACTTTCCGCCATTGCCTCGACCGAATACCCCGGCACATCGCGAGATTCGCCAAATCCCGGCAGATCGACGCCAACACACACCGCCTGCTCACGCAACCGCTCCACCACAGGATCCCATTCGCGCCGGCTCCCACCCAGAAACGGCATCAGCACCAGCGCCGGGTCCCCTTTTCCTCGACGTACAAAACCCAACATGCAGCGTTACCCCTGATCGACCAATCTATTGTCTTTGGTCAGATCGTGCGACCAAAATCGCAGCCCCTCAAGCCGAGGGATTCACCGTAAAATCATCCGGACATCCGTTCACACTGAAAACATCCCTCAGATCCGAGTTCCCATGCCCGCCGATCCCTTTATCTCCGCCGGTCCAACTGTAAAGGTCCAGCGCCTCCTGCCTTCCGCCCAGCTCCCGCGCTACGCCCACATCGGCCCCTTCGGTGACCTCGCCGCCGATCTCTTCGCCGCCGAAGCCATCACGCTCGCGCCCATCGGCGAGCCGAACGCGACCCAGGCCGTCCGCACCGGCCTCGCCCTCGAACTTCCCTCCACCCACGGCGCCCTGGTCGAAGACCGCAGCGGCCTCGCCCTGCGCGGCATCACCACCCTCGCCGGGGTCATCGATCCCGGCTACCGCGGCGAACTCAAGATCGTCCTCACCAACTTCGCCCGCGATCCCCACCTCATTGCCCCCGGCCACCGCATCGCCCAGCTTCGCCTCGTCCAACGCATCCAGGCCACCTTCGAAGAGACCGACACCCTCGCCGAAGCCCCCCGCGGCGCCGCCGGCTTCGGCTCCACTGGTCACTGACCGCCTGACCGGAACAGCCCGGCGTAGCCTCTGTCACAGGCGCGACAGGAGGCATCATTCCATGACTGAGTCAACGCCCGTCCCCGGAGCTCTGGCCAGCCCTCGACTGGCAGCAATGGAGCGACCCCGCCAACACCCTGCACAGGCTCACGCAGATCGTCGGCAAGACCCGCCTCGCGCTCTCTCCCATCCAGAATCATTGGTGGAATGTGACGCTCTACGTCACGGCTCGCGGCCTGTCTACCTCGGCCATGCCGCCGCGGACGCTGCCGGCTGGGACCGCGCCAGCCTCGACCACCACGATTCAGTCGCGGTGGCCGCTACGCAGGCGCCTCACCCTAGGGCACCTCCGTCCGGATCGCCGCACCATGCGACAATCGAGAGACCGAGCCATGCCCAATCAGCAAGCCCAGATCCCGGCAGCAGCCTCTTCTTCCAACACCGTTCCGACCCCCTGCACCATCACGCCCGCGCTGCTCAAACAGCACTCCATCACCCCTGACGAATACACCAGCATCCAACAGCATCTCGGCCGTACGCCCTCACTCACCGAGCTCGGCATCTTCTCGGTCATGTGGTCCGAGCACTGCTCCTATAAGAGCTCGCGCGTCCACCTCAAGCGCCTTCCGACCAAGGGCACTCGCACCTCCGGCCCCGGCGCCGTCGTTCAAGGCCCGGGCGAGAATGCCGGCATCATCGACGTTGGCGACGGTTGGGCCTGCGCCTTCAAAATCGAATCTCACAACCACCCCAGCTACATCGAGCCCTACCAGGGCGCCGCCACCGGCGTCGGCGGCATCCTCCGCGACATCTTCACCATGGGGGCCCGCCCCCTCGCCGTGATGGACTCCCTCCGCTTCGGCCCGCTCACCGTTGAAGACGAGCCCGACGAGAAGCTCCGCAGTAAAAATCACCACGTCGCCAACGGCATCGTTGCTGGCGTCGCCGGCTACGGCAACTGCTTCGGCGTCCCCAACCTCGGCGGCGAAACCCGCTTCGAGGCCTGCTACTCCGGCAACCCACTGCTCAACGCCTTCGCCCTCGGCCTCGTCCGCACCGACGAGATCTTCTATGCGAAAGCCACCGGCGTCGGAAACCCCGTCTTCTACGTCGGCGCCAAGACCGGCCGCGACGGCATTCACGGGGCAACGATGGCGTCTGAGGAGTTCACGGAAGGCGCCGAGCAGAAGCGCCCCAACGTCCAGATGGGCGATCCCTTCCTTGAAAAACTGCTCCTCGAAGCCTGCCTCGAGGTCATGAAAACCGGTGCCGTCCTCGGCATTCAGGACATGGGCGCCGCCGGCCTCACCTGCTCCACCTGCGAGATGGGCGCGCGCGGCGAACTCGGCGTCTCGATCGAGCTCGATCGCGTCCCGCAACGGGAGACCGGCATGTCCAGCTACGAAATCATGCTCTCGGAATCGCAGGAACGCATGCTGCTCGTCGCCGAAAAAGGCCGCGAGCAGGTTGTCCTCGACGTCTTCGCCAAATGGGATCTCGACTGCGCTGAAGTCGGGGTCGTTACCGCCGACGACATCATGCGCGTCCATCACCACGGCGAGCTCATCGCCGAAATCCCCAACAAGGCGCTCACCGACAACGCCCCCGTCTATCATCGGCCCGTCGGCACCTGGACCCCGCCCGTCCCACGCGACCCCCCGCAATGGGTACTGGATGAGTTACAAAAGCCGCGCGACTTCACCGCCGACCTCCTGAAGCTCCTCGCCAGCCCCAACATCTGCGACAAGCGCTACATCTACGAGCAGTACGACAGCATGGTCCAGACCAACACCGTCCAGGGCCCGGGCTTCGAGGCCGGCGTGATCCGCATCAAGGGCACCGGCCCCATCACTTCGTCGCGGTCATCTCGACCAGAGTCGGAGCGCAGCGCAGACGGAGCGGAGAGACCCCTCCTCTCCGAAACCGCCGCCGACAAAGGTGCTATTAGCGCCTCTTGGTTGTCATCCCGCAGCGCAGCGGAGGGATCTGCTTCTGTACCGGGAACCGTCGCCAGCGAACAGACTCCGCCCGCTGTAACCCTCGCCGAGAAGATCGGCACTTCGCTCGGCCTTGATCCCCTCGCCGCCGACCACAGCGTCCTCGGCCAGCTCGCCAACCTCATCTCCGGCTCCACCCCCGAAGGCGAAGCCACCGCACAGACCGGCAACGAGCACGCCGCCAACCCAGTCGTCGCCCCCACCACCGCCCACGCTTCAGCCACAACATCGGGTGCCTCACGTCTCGACTCTGAGACGTGGGCTGACGCACCGCGAAACACGAACGAAGTCGTCGTCTCACCCACCGCTCCGAAGCACGAGCGCGGCCTCGCCATGGCCCTGGCCGGCAACGGCCGCTGGTGCTTCCTCGATCCCAAACTCGGCGCCATGCACGCCGTCGCCGAGGCCGCCCGCAAGGTCGCCTGCACCGGCGCCACTCCCGTCGCCGCCACCAACTGCCTCAACTTCGGCAACCCCGAAAAACCCGAGATCATGGCGCAACTGTCCGCCGCCATCGACGGCATCGCCGAAGCCTGCACCGCCCTCAACACCCCCATCACCGGCGGCAACGTCAGCCTCTACAACGAGACCCGCGGCGAAGGCATCTATCCCACCCCCGTCATCGGCGTCGTCGGCCTCCTTGATGATGTAACCAAAGCAGTACCATCAGCTTTTCAGAATCACGGCGACAGCATTCTGCTCTTATCTGCAAACGCTTTCGGCGATTCTGGAATAGAACTGCTTACTCAGTTTGGCAGCTCAGAATACGCAAAAGAAATCCTCCAACTCTCTTGGGGCATTCCACCTCGTCTCGAAGTTGCGGAAGAAGCTGAATTACACCGTTGTCTTGCCACGCTCACAGCCGAGAATCTGTTGAGTTCCGCAAGTGATATCTCTGACGGCGGTCTTGCGGTTTCAATAGCGCGAGCTTGCATACCGAAAAACATCGGCGCGACAATCGCTTTAAAGCACTTCTCTGGAAACCTGATCGCGACAGACGTTTTCCATGAAGAAGGTAGCTCTGTACTAGTTAGCTGTTCCAGACATGCCGTGCGAAGAATTCTCGATGTCTGCAATGACTTTGGGTTCGTCACTCCCATCGAATTAGGCATTGCCGGAGGTGCTGTCCTTGACATCTTTATGGCAGGGCTAGAACTACCACACGACGTCTTAATTTCTGAAGCAGTGATGACTCTCGCACAGACCTATTCCAAGACCCTCCCATCTCAGCTAGCTTCCGAGGTCGTCACCGCATGAGCGAAACCCTCGAGCTTCTCAACGCACCAACTTCTTTACCGTCATCTCGGCCGGACCCTGAGCAAGCGAAGTGCGCCGAAGGGATAGTGGAGAGACCCCTGTATTTGTCTGCTGCTGAAACGTCCGACCTCATGCCAACCGACGACCTCGACGACAACACCCCCTTCGACAAGCTCCGCGAAGAGTGTGGCGTCATGGCCGTCTACAACCACCCCGACGCAGCCCGCCTCACCTATTGGGGACTCTACGCTCTGCAGCATCGCGGCCAGGAGTCCGCCGGCATCGCCGCCTCCGACGGGAAAAACATCACTGACATGAAGGGCATGGGCCTCGTCTCGGAGATCTTCACCGACCCCGTCCTGCAGCGGCTTCCCGGTCACATCGCCATCGGCCACACCCGCTACTCCACCACCGGCGACTCCGCGCTCCTCAACGCCCAGCCCATCTCGGTCGAGTCCACCAAGGGCCTGCTCGCCATCGCCCACAACGGCAACCTCGTCAACCTGGGGACATCCAAAGCCCGCCTCGAGCGCGACGGCGCCGTCTTCTCCACCACCTCCGATTCCGAGATCATCGTTCAGCTCATCGCGCACTGTAAACAGAACACCCTCGTCGACTGCATCGCCGAGGCTCTCGCCGAAGTCGACGGTGCCTTCTCGATCGTCATGATGACCCGCAACCGCATCTTCGCCGCCCGCGACCCGCACGGCTTTCGCCCGCTCTCCATGGGGCGCATCATCGGCACTAACGGCGCTCCCGACACCTTCGTCTTCGCCTCTGAGACCTGCGCCTTCGATCTCCTCCATGCCAAATACGAGCGCGATGTAGAACCCGGCGAGCTCATCATGGTCTCGGAAGACGGCGTCACCAGTCGCCGCTATGCGCCCGAAACCACGCCGCACGCCTCCTGCATCTTCGAGCACGTGTACTTCGCAAGACCGGACAGCCAGATCTATGGAAGACCCGTCCAGCAGTCGCGCGACGAGATGGGCCGCCAGCTCGCCCGCGAATCACCCGTCCCTGCTGACCTCGTCGTCCCCGTCCCCGACTCCGGCGTCACCGCCGCGATCGGCTATGCCGCCGAGTCCGGCATCCCCTTCAACTTCGGCCTCATCCGCAACCACTACGTCGGCCGCACCTTCATCCAACCTGAGCAGCGCGTGCGTGACTTCGGCGTTCGCATGAAGCTCAATCCCGTCCGCTCGCTGCTCGAAGGCAAGCGCGTCATCCTCATCGACGATTCCATCATCCGCGGGACAACAAGCCGAAAAATCGTGCGAATGTGCAGGGCCGCCGGCGCCAAAGAAGTCCACATGCGCATCTCCTGCCCCCCCACCATCTCCCCTTGCTTCTACGGCGTCGACACCCCCTCGACCAAAGACCTCATCGCCGCCAACAACTCGGTCGAGGGAATCCGCCAGTTCATCGAAGCCGACTCCCTCGCCTATCTCTCGCTCGTCGGCCTCACCCACTCCTGCACCACCGGCGAACCCGCCAAAGGCCTCTCGCCCGCCAGCTTCTGCACCGCCTGCTACACCGGCGATTACCCCACCCAGTGGGTCGACGTCGAAGAGATCCTGCCTGCCACCGTAAGCGTCTAAATTGGTTACAAATTAGTGTCGGTTGGATGTTGTTTTGTTGTCATCCTGTAGAGATCTGCTTCTGCATTTGCCCTTCACATCTCCTTTGGCGCGTCGTGAAAAGATGTCCTCTCGACCAAAGCGGACATTCTATCGTCCGCGTAGTGGAGAGACCTGCTGTCCATTGGGGGGGGTAAACCCCTCCAGAAATCTTGCGATTAGACGCTCCGCCGCATCACCGTCTCCGCCGAAATCGGCAGCTCCCTTACCCGCACGCCCGTCGCGTGCCACGCCGCATTCGCAATCGCCGCCGGCACCCCGGTAATTCCGATCTCGCCAATCCCCCGATGCCCCAGCGGCGACGTAAACAGCAGATCTGGCACCTCCACAAAGCTGATATCAAACTCCGGAATATCCGCGCAGGTTGGAAGGTGATACTCCGCCAGATTCGCGTTCACCGGCGCTCCCGTCCTCGGGTCATACACCGTCTTCTCCATCAGCGCCATGCCAATCCCGAAGATCACGCCACCCTCCACCTGCGAGCGCGCCAGCTTCCGGTTCAGCACCCGCCCGCAGTCCATCACACTTACCCATCGCGTCACCCGCGTCTCTCCCAGCACCCGATCCACCTCCACCTCCGCGAAGTGCACCCCAAACGAGTGAAGGTGTGCTCCTTCTTCGCTTTGTCGTCCATCTTCGTCGAAGCCTCCACCGCGATCTGTGGCCCGTCCATTCGCGCCAGCGCCGCCTATGAGCAGCTCCCGCCGCCCACCCTGGCGATGCACGATCGCGTCATCTTCAACATGTAACTCCGCCGGATCAGCCCGGTACAATGCCGATCGCTCGTCCGTCACCACCATCCCGAACAGCGCCTCCCGCAGCTTGCACGCAGCCACCTCCACCGCCGGCCCGATCGTCGCCGCCGTCTGCGATGCCCCCACCACCGGCGCCTCGGTCATCGCCGAGTCGCCCCATGCAAATCGCACTCGCTCCCTCGGCAGCCCCAGCGCATCCACCGCAATCTGCGCCATCGCCGTCGCCGTGCCGCCACCATTCTCCTCGGTCGCCGTCGAAAACGTTGCTACCCCGTCCCGCGTCAGCACCGCCCGCACCGTCGCCGGCGAGCGCCGCGCCGGGTACGCCGCCGTCGCCATTCCCCATCCCACCAGCTTGTTCCCGCGTTCGGTCGCCCTCGGTTCCTTCGCCCGAGTCGCCCAGCCAACCGCTCCGCCCCTTGCCGATAACACTCCCGGAGATGCTTGCTCGACTACGGCCGGTTATCCTGCAGATCGATCTCCGCATAATTCCGCAGCCGAAACGCCAGCGGATCCATCCCCGCCTTCTCCGCCATCTCATCGATCGCCGACTCCAGCGCAAACATCCCCGAAGCCTCTCCCGGCGCCCGCATAAAGCACGGCGTCGCCAGATTCGTCGGCGCAATCACCGCATGCGGCGTCGCATAAAGATTGCGCGATGTCATCCCCGCCGGCTCCACAAAATGCGCCACCGGCGAAGTCTCCGTCATCGTCCGGTGCTCGACCGTCGTCAACGCCCCCTGCTCCTCCGCGTCCAGAGTCAACCGCTGGATGGTGCGCGGCCGATGTCCCGTTGAGGTAACATCTGCTCTCGCGTCAACACCAGCTTTACCGGTCGCCCACACGTCCGCGCTGCCTGCGCCGCCATAATCTTCCGTGTCCCTTGCACCCACCGCGTACTGTCGTGCAACGTCAGCCGATCGCCTCCCACACCGCCAGCGTCGCCGAAGGCTCCATCGGATGATGGTGCACCACTGGCGTCCGATACTCCGCCTCCACCCGTGTTACAGCCGCCCCCGCCCTTCCCCGCGACGACTGCAGCTCCTCCTCCGAGTTCGTCGCAAAGTGGTCCGGCTTGTAGATGACCTTCAGCCCCGCACGCACCTCCAGCACAGCTGGCTCTTCGATGTACGTCATCTGCACCAGAGCCGCCGCGGCCTGCGCCACTTCCAGCGTCTCCGCCAGCACCAGCGCCACGTGCTGCCCCGCATAGTGCACAACGTTATCCGACAGCGGTGGCCGTCGCTCCGCCGGAAAGTTATCCGTGAACGTCTTGGTTGCGCCTTCAGCGGCGGCAGGGTCTCGTGCGTATACACCGCCGCAACCCCCGGCATCGCCACCGCCGCCTTTGCCGCAATCGAGGCAATCCTCCCCCGCGCGATCGTCGCCTGCACCAGCACCCCGTACACCATCCCCGGCGCCGAATCATCCCCCGCGTACACCACGCGCCCGGTCACCTTCTCCCGCCCATCCCACCCGGGAGATCGCCTGCCCTACCAGCTTCGTCGTCAGCCGTTCCTGCATAGTCGCTGGGATGCACCGCTCCCCACACAAAGCCTTCTTTTCGGCAAGGCTGACTCGACACCATCGAACTCCCTTGCTGCCTGCTGACCCCCGGTGCTGCTCGCCGCCAGCCCAGCGCTCGCGCACCTGCTTCCGGTGAGGAGCGCACCCATCGCACGCTCGCCATCGCGGCCCTCGGCACTGTTGCGCTCCTGCACGGTCTGCGTCTGCATCGGCGCCTGCGAATCCTGTGGCTTCTTCTCGCCGGTCTCGCCTGCATCTGCATCGCCGCCTGGTTCGGCGACCGCCTGCCCTCGCACACCGCGGAGATCGCCCTCACCCTCGCCGGAAGTATCCTGCTGATCACGGCACAACGGCTCAATCACACCTTTTGCCGCGCCTGCCGTACCTGCACACCTCCCCGCTAGCGCAGCGGAGTTCGCGCCTCGCTCAGAGCCGCACCGACCGCAGATACGCCCGGCTCACCTTCATACTCTCAACCACCGGCCCCGCCGTCTCATCCTGATCCAGAAACGCATACGCGATCCCCTGCACCTTTCCCTGTTTCAGGATCGCCGGCCAGTCGATCGTTCCTTTCCCCAGCTCGGTAAAGTGCGCCGACGTCGTCTCCATGTCAAAGCTCGTCGGCGCGTTAGCCGTCCGATCCTTCAGGTGCAGCAACACCGTTCGATCCATGTGCCGCTCCAGCATCTCGAGCGGCTTCTGCCCCGCCTGCGCCAGCCAGTAGCAGTCCAGTTCCAGCTTCACCAGGCCTGGGTCCGTGCGCTTCATCAGCACCGCCCATCCCGTCGTTCCATCCACCGGTTTGAACTCATAGTCGTGATTGTGGAAGACAAACTCCATCCCGCGATCCTTGGCTCCCTTGCCCACCGCATTGAACACCTCCGCCGCCTTCGCAAACCCGCCCACCGACCCCCACTGTTCCTTCGGCACCATCGGACACACGAAGTACCGCAGCCCCAGCTCCCGCGCATAGTCCAGCTTGCCTTCCATGCCGGCGTAGTCAAAGTGCCCACTCACCACCCGCAGCCCGGCATCCTCCACCATCGTCCGCAGCTCCGCTGGGGGATGGCCGTAGGCCACCGGATTCAGTTCCACCTGCGCAAACCCGGCCTGGTGAATCGCCCGCAGCGCCCCAGGGAGATCCGTCGCCGCCTGCCGCCGCACCTGAAAGAGCTGCACCCCATACGTCATGCCGCCTCGCGCGTCCTCTGCCATTGCCATCCCCGGCGTCAGTCCCCGCAAGACCCATCCTGCCGCCGCCGCCTTCGCCGCCAACGCCAGAAAGCCACGTCGTTCCATCCCCCTCCGCTTCCCCTTCACTGCCCCTCCCCCGGCTCCGGATGCTTCGCCGTAACCTCCGAGCAGCACGCCGGCCGCACCGGCTTGAACTCCATAAACTCCACCCGCGTCAGGTCCGGATCAAACACGTTCAGCTGCCATTTGCCGTCCTTGCCAATCTGCGACTTCCGCATCTCCGGGTCCGTCATCCCATTCGCGATCAGCTGCGCCGTCACGTCCGGCATGTGCTCCACACCGAGACTCGTGTGGTCCAGCACCCCCAGTTCTTTCTGACTCGGATGCTCGCCGCCCTGCAACATGTATTCAATCCAGTCCGATCCCTCCGGCACCTGCAAACTCACCCAGTCCGTCCTGTCCGGCTGCATGCCGCCATGCCAGTACGGCCGGAACCCCAGCACCTCGCGATAGAACTTGTCCTCCGTCTCCCGGCTGCGCACCTTGAACCCCGCGTGGATCATCCGCCGCGCCGTCGGTGCTCCCGCCTTTCCCGCCGCCACCATCTCCGTGCCTCGCACCTTCCCTCCCGCGCCCGCCGTCTCCGCAGCCGCCCGCCGTTCCCCCACAAACGCCATCAGGTTTCCCTCCGGGTCCCGCACATCAATCTCATCGGCATCCACCGCCTCAACCTTTAGCCCATGCGCCTCTAAATACCGCCGCATCCCGCCCACATCCTTCGTCAGAAACCCCACCGACGCCAGCCGGCTCTTCGTCCCAGCCGACAGCGGCGCAATCTCGATCCGTTGCCGCATCCCAACGGCAAAGCTCGACCCTCCCTTGGAGTCGTCCGTCTCATGCAGCCCCAGCCACTCGCCATAAAAGTGCTTCGCCGCCGGCATATCGCTCTCATAAAACCGCACATACGCCAGCCCCGTAATCGCCGGCCGCCTCACCTCTTGCGCCCACCCGCACCCCACCATGCAAAAGACCGCCGCCAACCCGCCAAGAAATCGTCGCATCATGCTGCGAACTCTAGCCGATCGCAGTCGCGATGGTCAAAGCCCGTCACAACAACTCAAGATTGCCTTTCCTGCTTCGCGCAGCGAAGTCCTGTTCTTACCCTTCACCACCGCAGGACCACCTCGCGCGTCTCCCACGCCCCCAGTGCACCCCCAAACCGCATCGCCATCCCATCTCCCTCAAGCGTCGCCCCCTCCGCCCGCAGCCCCTTCGCTCCCGGCCCATTCCGCCGCAGCATCAACCGCCGCTCCGCCCCACCCGGCGCCTCTACCCGCAACCGCATCTCGCGCCCCGTCACCACCTGCGACAGCACCTTGATCCCCCGCGTCCGCGCCCCCGGCTCAACCACGTCCTCCCCCAGCCCCACCTCCACCTCCGGCAGCGCCACCGACATCCGATGATGCATCTCCGCCTTCACCCCACACGCCGCCTCCCCCGCAAAGAACGCCGCTCCCTCCAGACACAGCACCGCCGGCGCCGCACTCACTGCATCCACCTCCATCCGCGCCCCCACCCGCTTCATCACCACGTCAAACAGATCCTTCCCCACCGCCACATGCTTCACCTCCGCCCCATCCCACGCCGCCGGCAGCTGCGGCGCCACATGCAGCGCATGCCGCAACCCATCCGCCTCTATCCCAAACATCCCCCGCACTGCCGGCGTCACCACCATCGCCGACGACCACAACTGGTGCGCGCTGCTCCGTCCTAGCGGCTCATAGAACTCGCCCGACAGCAGCTCCGTCACATCTCCCAGGTCCCCCACCCACGTCAGATCCACATTCGCCCGCAGGTTCGCATACCCATTCAAACCCCGCCCCGCCCGATACTCCGCCATTGCCGCCCACCCCGTATACAGCGGCCACACCGACCCATGGTGATAGCTGATCGGGTCGTAAATCGCTGCATCGGTCGCCACCGATCGCGTCCCCCAGTCCGTCGCAATGCGGTGCCCCGCCCACGCCTCGAACGTCTTGTCCGCATCCGGTAGGGCCATCCGCCCACTCCACCACGCGACCGTCGGAAAAATGCTCGGGACGTTCTCGAAACTTCCATCAATATTGCGGCTGAACGCATACATCCCGTCCGCCCCGCGATACGCGGCGAGCCGTGACCGAATCACCGCATCCGCCTTCCCCGCCTCACTCGCCAGCCCTCCATCCCCCATCAACCGCGCCAGCCGCACCATCGCCTGGCTGCTCTGGGCATCAAGCGCCGCCAGATAGATCTCTTGGTGCGGCATCTTCGGTTGCCACTCCTCCACCCATCCCGTTCCCTGCGTGTTGTCGTACACACCATCCGTAACGTGCGCCCGCGTAAACCCATACGCCCGTTTGATCGCCTCCCAATGGGCCTTCAGATACTCCACGTCGCCACTCGCCCGAACGTAATCCTCCATCTGCATCACGATCAACGGCGTCGAATCCGCCGACGCATACAGGTACGGCAGATGCACCCAGTCCACCAACTCCGCCGTCTGCGAGACCTCGTGCATCATCTTGCCGTCCTCGCGTTGGTGCGCAAACAGAAAGTCCATCGCCTCCCGGCTCAGCGCGAAGTTCCCATAACTGTTCACCGCATAGAGCGACCACAGCGTGTCCCGCCCAAAGAACCACCCAAACCCAGGCCGAGCCGAGTCCCCCGAGCCAGCCCACCCACCCGCCAAACCCGCCCCACGCGGCGACGCAACCTTCGCCGACTCCATCGCCAGCTCCGCCCACCGCATCGCCTCGTCAAACTTCTTGTCCGGTGTCGTCACCGTCAGCCGCGTGTCGAAGAAATGCGCAAAATACTCGCTGTTCCCGCGGTATGCCTCCGCGACATGCGCGCCCTGCGCCACCACCTTGTCCAGCAGCGCCTTCCGCGCCGCCTCCCCCGCACCCTTCCCATCCGAGATCCCACACAGCAGCGGATAGAAACTTCCGTCATCCTTCGCCGGATCGTACGAAAAGGTCATCGTCATCGGCGTTGTCGCCGCCCGCTCCTGGTACGGCCGCAGCTCGCCCGGCCGAGCGTTCGGCATCGCCACCACCCCAAAAAAGCTCGGGTTATCCGTCTCAAGCGTGTACGCCCCGCCCGTCCCCACCGCCGTCCATCCCCCACTCGGCCGGCCAAAGTTTGGCGCCGGCCACATCCGCTCCATCGCCGGCGCAAAGCTCAGCGTCAGCTCCGCCGGCCGCGCCGCATGCACCTCAAACAGCACCACCGCATTCGCTACCCCGTCCTCGCTCACCCGCGGCACAAACATGTGCTGCTTCACCGTGATTGCTGCATGCGCATACGTGATCGTCGTCTCGTCCGGCCGCACCTCGATCTCCGCCGCCTGCGCGTTCAGATCGATAGCCGTGTCATACCCCTTCAGCCGCGCCGTCAGCCGCGCCTCGTGCATCACCTTCACCGGCAGAAGCCACAGCTCAAAACTCCCATCCTGCTGCCCGAGCACCGCCGCCCGTTCCCCTGTCACCGAGAACGGCTCCTTCGCCCGCGCCGGCCGCCGAATCACCAGCGGGTTTGCATCCATCCGAAACGCCGGTACCGTTGAGAAGCTCGTCGACACCACCGTTTGTGCGCCGCCGGCAATTCCACCCAGCGCCACCACCAGCGCTCCCACCACACCGTAGACATAGGCACGTACACACAAGATCGTCATAAGCAAATCGAGCCTATCTCGTTCCTCTGCCGTTGACGAGAGCTTCGTGATGCGGAAGCTCCCTACGCCGCTGGCGTCGTCACGCCTTCCAGAAACAGGTAATCCATCGCCCACCCTGGCTTCACGCCGTGCTGCCGCACCAGCGTCGCCAGCTGCGCATAGTGCCGGATCGCATGCATCGCCAGATGCACCAGCACGGCCCGCCTTGCCACCAGCAACACCCCTGCACTCCGCGTCGGCAGCTCGATCGTCTCTCCCCAGAAAGACTCCGGCCTCTTGAGCATCTCCTGTAGGATCTCGATCGCCGTCGCATGCAGCGCGTAAATGGCCTGCACCGACCGCTCCTCGGCCTTCGGGAACACCAGCTCCGCATCCCCACGCAGTCGCTGGGCGTACCACAGCTCCACCACCGCTATGTGCTCCAGCAGGTCGCCCGCCGTCTGCGACTCGCGCACATCGCACGGCATCGCCAGCACCTCCGGATGCTCCGTCACCAAACTTCGCCAATGCGTCGACGTGCTCTCCAGCCACGCCACCAGTTCCTCTCCCGTCAGTGCCCTCATCGTCCTGCCTCCATTGCTCTCCAACCGATATCCCGCCGGTATTGCATCCCGTCAAACGAGATCGTCTCCATGGCCGCGTATGCCTTCCCAAGCGCATCCTTCAATCCCAGCTCACTCGCCGCCGTCACCGCCAGCACCCGTCCACCCGCCGTCACCACCTCACCGTCGCGCATCGCCGTCCCGGCATGAAACACGACCACGTCCTCAGACGACCCCACCTCGCCAAGCCCGGAGATCATCTTGCCACTCGCGTATTTCCCCGGATACCCGCCACTCGCCGCAATCACGCACGCACTCGCGCCCGGCTTCAGCCGCACCTCCAGCCGATCCGCCGTCCCCTCTACCGCCGCCTCCAGCAACTCCAGCACATCCGTCTCCAGCCTCACAAGGATCGCCTCCGTCTCCGGATCACCCCAGCGCGTATTGAACTCGAGCACCATCGGCGCAACACCCCCAACCGTTCCGGCCGCACCATCCGCTCGCGGCACCAGCATGATCCCGCAGAACAGAATGCCCCGGAACGGGCTGCCATCCGCCGCCATCCCGTCCACCACCCTCTGCGCCACGTTTGCCGTCAGCCACGCCCGCATCCCACCTTCCAGCAAAAAGTCAGCCGAGTACGCCCCCATCCCGCCCGTATTTGGTCCCGTATCGCCTTCCCCCACGCGCTTGTGATCCTGCGCCGCCGCAATCGGTACCGCCGTCTTTCCATCGCACAGCGCAAAGAAGCTCAGCTCCTCTCCCGCTAAAAACTCCTCGAGCACAATCTCTGCCTCCGCCTGTCCCAGCAGCGCGCCCGAAAACATCTCCCCCGCCGCCTGGATCGCTTGGCCGTGCGTCTCCACGATCACCACGCCCTTGCCCGCCGCCAGCCCATCCGCCTTCACCACCACCGGCACGCTGAAGCCCCGCAACGCCGCCTCTACCTCCTCGATGGTCGTACACCGCGCCGACCGCGCCGTCGCGATCCCGTGCGCCTCCATAAACTCCTTGGCAAACACCTTGCTCGACTCCAGCCGCGCCGCCGCCCGTGTCGGTCCAAACACCCGAAACCCCACCGCCTCCAACGCGTCCGTAGTTCCCAGAGCCAGCGGCACCTCCGGCCCAATTACCACCAGCCCCGGCCGCTCCCGCTCCGCCAGCGCCACCGTCGCCCCCACATCCGTCACGTCCAGCGGCTCACACCGTGCCATCGCCGCAACTCCCGCATTCCCCGGCGCGCACACCACCTCGCCCACCCTTTTCGACCGCAGCAACGCCCACACCAGCGCATGCTCCCGCCCGCCTCCCCCAATCACCAGAACCTTCATCCCCGAAACTGTCGTCATCCTCAGCAGAATACCGGCTTACCTGCTCCAAATCGCGCACCGAACCACCGCTCACGTGCAGCAAACACCTCCTATACCCTCAAATCAGTGAGCCCCTTCGCCTTTATCAGCATCATCGTCACCCTCGCCGCCCTGTTCGCCTTCATCAGCGCCCGCTTCCTCCGCCTCCCTCCCTCGGTCGGCACCATGACGCTCGCCTCCGTCTTCGCCCTCGCCATCGCCGCTCTCGGCCGCTCTCTCCCCGGCCTCCATGCCTTCGCCCTCGGCCTCTTCAATCAGGTCGACTTCCACGCCCTCGTCCTCCATGGCCTGCTCGCGTTTCTTCTCTTCGCCGGCGCCCTCCATCTCAATCTCGACGAGCTCAAACGCCAGAAGCTCCCCGTTTTCCTGCTCGCCACCGTCGGCACCCTCGTCGCCGCCGCCCTCACCGGCAGCCTGCTTTGGCGCACCCTCCACACCGTCCATCTCAATCTCCCCTTGTTGGACTGCTTTATCTTCGGCGCCCTCATCTCTCCCACCGACCCCATCGCCGTCCTCGACATGCTTCGCCGCACCGGCACCCCCGCCTCCCTCGAAACCGTCCTCGGTGGCGAATCTCTCTTCAACGACGGCGTCGGCGCCGTCCTCTTCTTCACCCTGCTCGACTACGCCGCCGGCTCCACCTCCGTCCATCACTCCACCGCCGGCATCATCACCTACAATCTCCTTATCGGCGCCTGTGGTGCCCTCACCCTCGGTGCCGCCCTCGGCTACATCACCTATCGCCTGCTCCGCCTCATCGATCGCTACACCATCGAGATCATGCTCACCCTCGCCCTCGCCATGGGCGGTTACGCCCTCGCCGACGCCCTCCATCTCTCCGCCCCGCTCGAAGTCGTCGCCGCCGGCATCGTCGCCAACAGCCACGGCCGCCTCCGCGCCATGTCCGCCCGCACCCTCAATCAACTCGACACCTTCTGGGCCCTGCTCGACGAAATGCTCAACGTCATCCTCTTTCTTCTGCTCGGCTTCGCCCTCATCCTTGTCCCTTTCTCTCTCCGCCTCTTTTTCGCCGGTGCTCTCGCCATTCCCATCGTTCTTCTCGCCCGCGGTCTCTCCGTCCTTCTGATCGGCTCCCTCACCCGCTGGCGACGGCCCCGCTTCACCGCCCGTTGGCTCGTCCTCACCTGGGGCGGCCTCCGCGGAGCCCTCTCCGTCGCTCTTGTCCTCTCGCTTATCGGCCGCCCCGGCTCCGGTCCCCTGCTCTGCATCACGTACAGCGTCGTCAGCTTCTCCGTCATCGTCCAGGGGCTCACTATGCTCCCCCTCCTCCGCCGCCTCAAGCTCGGCCACGACGCCCCGCCGTCCACCATCCCACCCCCCACCCAAGCCTGATCCTTCATCCCCCCGTCCTCCTACCCGCAGCCCTGGATTCCCCGCAGGCGGGACTCCGCCCGAGCCCTATACTCAAAGATCATGGAGGATGTTCACCCTCTCCCCAATCCCAGCCCCGCTGCCGCCGCCGCAGCCAATAGTTCCCTCGCGGAACCGCCTCCCCAGCGCCGCAACTCCTTCCGTCGCCATGAGATCTGGACCTACTTCGGCCCCGCCTTCGTCGCTTCCGTCGCCTACATCGACCCCGGCAACTTCGCCACCAACATCCTCGGTGGCTCGCAGTTCGGCTATCGCCTCCTTTGGGTGCTGCTCTGGTCGAACGCCATGGCCATCCTCATCCAGTACCTCTCAGCCAAGCTCGGCATCGTCACCGGCCGCACCCTCCCGCAGAACTGCCGCGACCACTTCCGCCGGCCCACCGTCTATGCACTCTGGGCCGCCGCCGAAATCGCCGCCATCGCCACCGATCTAGCCGAATTCCTCGGCGCTGCCCTCGGCCTCGATCTCCTCGCCGGCCCCTGGATGCAGGCCCACGGCCTCTCCCCCACCCAATCGCTCTTCGCCGCCGCCCTCGTCTCCACCGTCGCCGTTTTCGGTATCCTCGCACTCGATCTCGCCGGCTTCCAGTGGCTCGAACGCGGCATCATGTTCTTCGTCGGTGTCATCGGCCTTTGCTACGGCTTCGAGGTCTTTCTCGTCCACCCCGATTGGAAGTCCGCCGCCCTTTCCACCCTCATACCCAGCCTCGACCCGCACGCCTTCAAGGACTCCCTCTACGCCGCCGTCGGCATGCTTGGCGCCACCGTCATGCCGCACGTCGTCTATCTCCACTCCGCCCTTGTCCAGCCTCGCCTGCAACAACTCGCCAGGCCCCCCAAAGCCCCTGGCCGCCGCGTCCGTCTCCGCTATCTCCGCTTCGAACTCATCGACGTCTTCGTCGCCATGAACGGCGCCTGGCTCATCAACTCCGCCATGATCATCATGGCCGCCGTCGCCCTCGCCCGCTCCGGCCTCACCGCGCCCTCCATCCAGGACGCCTATCAAACCCTCGGCCCGCTGCTCGGCCGCGGGGCCGCCGTCGTCTTCGCCGTCGCCCTCCTTTGCTCCGGCCTTTCGTCGTCAACTGTCGGCGTCATGGCCGGCCAGGTCATCATCGAGGGCTTCCTCGACATCAAGTTCCCCATCTTCCTCCGCCGCCTCATCACCATCATCCCCGCCCTGATCGTCATCGCCGTCGGCCTCGACCCGCTCCGCATCCTCATCCTCTCGCAGGTCGTCCTCTCCTTCACCCTCCCCGCCGCCCTTATCCCCCTTCTCCTCCTCACCAACCGCACCGCCGTCATGCGTGAGTTCTCGAGCGCCCTCCGCACCCGCGTCGCCGGCTGGGCCATCGTCGCTATTATCCTCACCCTCAACATCGTCCTCCTCGGTCAACTTCTCCTCAGCGCCTGACCTCCGCAGCGAAGTAACACCCTACCTGCAAACCTTTGTCGTTTGGCCCTGAGCGAACCGAAGGGACCAACCCCCGTTGTGCTTTAGCCACGGAGTGAAACGACGCGAACTCCTCCACTCGCTCACACAACCGTTGTCATTCCGAGCGAAGCCAAGGAACCCCCTATTCGCTTGCACCACGGAACGAGCGACGAGAGCACTCACCCAGGAGCCACTACCCCACACGAAAAGGCAGCCCTCGAAAGGGCTGCCTTCGCAACAAATCTGAATTTACTCCGCTGCCGACAACGCCTCACCCAACTCCTTGATGTGCTTCGCGTTCGCCGTCTCGTCCGTGCCCGCCACCTTCACGGTCTCCTTGCCTAGCTTGTGCATCAGCGTCGTGATCGACTTGCCATCTAGCTCTTCAGCCTGCAGCAGCTTCTTCAGCTTGCCCAGATCGGTCACAACGGCCTTCACACCCTCGTGGTCATGCTTGCCGAGATACTCTTCCCAGCTCTCGATGTTCGTCACAGCCTTCTTGGCCGTGAAGCTCTTTGCGCCTTCCTGCAGCGCCTTGATCGTCGTCGTAAATCGTGTCGTGGGCATTCATCTCTCCTGGAAGCTTGGTGGTCTCAGAATGGCCAAAGCATCGCCATCGACCTCTTCGGATGCACGCCTGATCAGCTGCCATACCCACCCTCACTACCCTGCTAAATACTCTGTCGAAATCTCCAGTGACACGGACACGGAACTCCCCCACAAATCGGCACATACGGTGACGGGAGACCATAACCCAGTCTCCCGCTCCCCGCACACACCACCGTCCACTCTCCGCGCAAGCTTATCGCCGGCCGTCTCCGCCTCGACCTCCGCTCGCACTGCCGCCACCACCACCGCCATGTGGAGCCTCCGCCCGCGGCCCGGCACTCTGCGGCACCGGCTGCGAGGGCGCCAGCCGCGGCTGTTGCTGCATCGGTTGCGGCTGCGGCTGCATAATCCGCGGCTGCTGCTGGGTAGGCTGCTGTTGGATAGGCCGCTGCACCTGCATACGCTGTGGCTGCTGGGTGGGCTGAGGCACCTCCGGCCGCTGCATGCCCCGCAGTGGAACCGCCTGCTGCACCTGCCGTTGTTGCATCCCCTGCTGCATCGCCTGCCGTTGTTGGGGCTGCTGCTGAATCGCTTGCTGGCGCTCCTGTGTGCCTTGCTGCAACTGCTGCTGAATCCGCTGCTGCTCTATCGCGCGCTGCTGCTGCTGCACCTGCTGCTGTTGCAGTTGCAGTTGCAGTTGCAGTTGCAGTTGCTGCTGAACACTCCGCTCCTGCGGCATCCCCTGCTGCTGAATCGCCTGCTGCGGTTCCTGCGTACCCTGCCCCAGCCTCTGGGGAGTCCCCTGCTGCTCCATCACGCGCTGCCGCTCTTGCCCGCGCTGCTGGATGCCCTGCTGCTGCTGGACCGCCTCCCGTTGCTGCATCACCTGTTGCTGGACCGCCTGCCGCTGTTGCATCCCCTGTTGCTGGACCGCCTGCCGCTGGCTATCCTGCGCTCGTCCAGGAAGCTGCTGCTGCTCCATGCCGCGTCCTTGTCCCATCCCGTCCGGCCGCTGCTGCCCAGCAGGCTCGCTGCCCTGCATCGCCTGCACCCGCTGTTGCTGCTGCCCAACCGGCTGGCTGCCCTGCATCGCCTGCACCCGTTGCTGTTGCCCTTGCCCGTCCACCGGAAAGCGGCTCTGTGGCCCGATCGGCTGCTGCACCTGCCCGGCCTGCCTCTGCATCGGAAGGCTTCTCTGACTTTGACCCTGCAGCACCTGCGCGTTCCGCCCTGGCAAGATACCGCCGCCACCCTGCACCTCACCCCCGCGATCTCCCGGGTAGCTCCGCTGCCCCGCCGCCGCATCACGCCCATTGCCAAGCTGGCCCCCCTGCGCTAAACCCTGCCCCTGCGCAACACCGCGTGCATCCACCGCGCCTTGCACCAACGGCCGCTGCCCTCCCTCTCCAGCCACCCGTCGGGGATCCCCGCCCCGCTGCGGAAAGGGAACCGCCGCCGTCTGCCCGACCGCCGGCACCTGCCCCGGCCGAACTCCCGGCGCAGTCACCACCCCGCCCTGCCGCACCCCGCCGGCAATCCCCGACCCGAACCGCACCGGCTGGTTGTTCATCGGCGGCGCCACCACGCGATCCGCCGCCAGCACCCGGCCCGCCGTCGCCTCCACCGGCCGGCCTCCGTTCTGCCGGAAGAACTGTCCGCGATGGGTCTCCGCCGCACGTTCATTCTGAATCTGCTGCGTCATCGGTGGCGTCCGCTGCGATCGGAACGCCGCCATCTCCGCCGACACCGGCCGCGCTTGGATCCCACCACGACCGCCGTTATAGCTCACCCGGTTGTTGATCACCGTGGTGTTCACATACCGGTTCGTCACCGCGTTATTGATCCGCACGTTGTTCACAATCACGGTGCGGTTGTACACGTTGTGGATGTTCACGACGTTCACGTTGCTCACCGCGCGGTTATACGCAAAGTGGTTCCCACTCCAGTACCCACCGTAGTAGCCCGTGCCGTAGTAGCCAAAACCATACGGCACACCGCCATAGAACCCTATATGCCGGCCCCAGTACCCGCGATGAAAGCCGTATCCGCGGCCGTACGGTCCCCACCATCCCGGTGTCCACAGCGCACCAACATACGGCGCCGCACACCACGCTCCAGGCACCCAGTAGTACCCCACCGGCGCGAACCCCCAGTACCCCGGCGTCCATAGATAATTGTCCGCCGGCGCCTGTGGCTGGTCATACACCGGCAACGGCGGCGGCGGCTCCTGCGCCTGCTGGTCCGGGTCCACATCCGAGTAGATCTGGTCACTCAACGCCTGCGCATCGTCGTTTCCGTTCTGCCCACCCGCGGTCTGGCCGTCGCTGTACGCACTGTTACCCTGGCCAGTGTCATACCCCCCACTGCCCTGGCCGTTACCATACGTGCCGTTCCCTTGCGGATACCCTTCCGGCACTCTCTGCTCTACTGGCGCCGGCGCCTGTTGCCCGTCCCCGTACGCCTGCGCCGCCTGCTGGCTCTCATTCACCGAACTCTGCGGAGCCGCCGTCTGATACCCCGCCGCCCGATAGTTCGGTGCCGCCCGATTGCTTCCCCTCGCCGCTGAGTAGGGCGCTGCCCCGATCGACGCTTCCCTGTATGGCGCCGCCGCCGCTGCCGCACCGTACCCCTCAAGCGCCGGTGCGGGCGATATCCCCGCCCCCGTCGCCGCAGCCTCCGCCTCACTCGCATCCACCGGCGCCATATTCGCTTCCGCCGGATCCGGCCCCGTATCACTTACCGCCGACATCTGCGGCTGGTCCCTCTTGCAGCCCACCCCGCCCACGCCCAGCGTCGTCATCAGCAAGGCCGCAGATACCGCCCCCGCCAGCATCGGCCTCTTCGTTTGGTTCCGCACATCCCGCATCTCGATCGCATTCCGCATGGCCATCGTCCTGTCTGTCCGGCCTCGTTCCGCCTCGCCGAGCGCGCAACCCGCCGTCCTGCCTTCTTTCAACCCGAGATCCTTCATCTAGATTCGATGCTGCCTGTTGATATCGCAAATGCGTCCGCCGTGAAGCTCACCCATCGGTAACCACCCCAGTGGAGAGACACCCGCCTTTCCAACCCACTAACCCTGTCATCCCAACCGAAGACCGGGGTCTCCGGCGAGCGTACTTGCTCGCCCGGGGTAGAAGCAGAGGGACCCGCTTCCCCACCACCGCACCACCTGTCGTCAGCTACTCTAATCTCCAGCCCATCCGCCTGCCCACCCCATCATCGAGGTACCCCACCGCCGCATGCACGCCCTCCGTCGCACCTTCCTCGCCGCCCTCGCCCTCTCCCCCATCGCCACAATCGCGCAAGCCCCCGGCCGCACCCTCACCGATGCCGACTACCGCCTCGCCGAGAGCCGCCTCTCCTACATGGTCAATCCGCTCATCGCCCACACCGTCACCCGCCCCACCTTCCTCCCTGGCAATCGCCTCTGGTACCGCGACGCCAGCCCCAGCCGCGCTACCTTCGTTCTCGTCGATCCCACCTCGAAGACCGTCTCCCCCGCCTTCGACCACGCTGCCCTCGCGAAAGCCATCCTCGCCGCCGTCCCCGACGCCACGCCGGCCCCCGTCTCCGCCCACCTCCATCTCGATGCCCTCGAGCTCGCCGATCTCGACACCACCGGCCACCCCCGCACCCTCACCTTCACTGTCTCCGGTAAAAAGCTTCGCTGCACCGTCGCCACTCCCACCGCTGGCACCGGAACCACCACCTGCACCCCCGTCTCCGACGCAAAAGATCAGCCCGGAACCCGCCGCGCCCGCGCCGCCTCCGTCACCTCCCCTGACGGCACCCGCGCCGCCTTCCTCCGCGATTGGAATCTCTGGCTCCGCGACATCAACTCCGGCACCGAAACCCAGCTCACCCATGACGGCATCCCCGACTTCGGCTACGCCACCGACAACGCCGGCTGGACCCACTCCGACAACCCCATCCTCGTTTGGTCGCCCGATTCCCGCCACATCGCCACCTTCCAGCAGGACCAGCGCCACACCGGCATGATGTACATGGTCCCCGTCACCGTCGGCCACCCCTCTCTCGAAGCCTGGCGCTACCCCCTCGTCGGCGACAAGGACGTCACCACGATTGAGCGAGTGGTCATCGATGTCCCCTCCGGTAACGTCGTTCGTCTCAAAATGCCGCCCGACCAGCACCGGTCTACACTCTGCGACGATGTGAGTTGTTCGGGCGGCTGGGACGACGTCCAGTGGGCGCCCGACTCTAAAACCCTCGCCTTCGTCTCCACCTCCCGTGACCACAAAGACGAATCCCTCCGTGTCGCCGATATCGCCACCGGCGCCATCCGCGATATCTTCCACGAGACCGCCCCCAAATTCTTCGAGTCCGGCGATGGCCGCGTCAACTGGCACTATCTCCCTGCCTCGAACGAGTTCCTTTGGTTCTCCGAGCGCTCCGGCTGGGGACAGATGTACCTCTACGACCTCAAGTCGGGCCAGCTTAAAAATGCGATCACCACCGGCGACGGCAACGTCACCCAGGTCCTCTCCGTCGACGAAAAGGCCCGGCGCCTCCTTTATCTCGCCGTCGGCAAAAACCCCGCCGAAGACCCCTACTTCGAACATCTCTACACCACCGATCTCTCCGGCAGAAACACCCGCCACCTCACCCCGGACGTCGCCACCCACGCCGTCACGATCTCAGACGACGGCTCCGTCTTCGTCGATATCGCCAGCAGCCCCACTTCTCCGCAGGTCACCACCCTTCGCGACACCCGCTCCGGCCAGATCCTCATGCCCATCGCCCAGCAGGACATCTCCGCCCTCCTCTCCACCGGCTGGAAGCCCCTTTCGCCGATCACCGTCAAAGCCCGCGACGGCCAGACGAACCTGTTCGGTTACATGTGGAAACCCACCGCCTTCGACCCAACAAAGAAATACCCAGTCGTCGACTATATCTATCCCGGCCCGCAGGTCGGCTCCTGCGGCAGCCGCAACTTCTCCGCCGCCCACGGCGACAACCAGGCCCTCGCCGATCTCGGCTTCATCGTCCTTTGCCTCGACGGCATGGGCACCAACCTCCGCTCCAAGAGCTTCCATGAAGGCGTCTACCCCATCGACCCCGCCGATAACACCCTCCCCGACCAGGTCGCCGGCATCCGCGAACTCGCCGCGAAAAACTCCTTCATCGACCTCGACCGCGTCGGTATCTGGGGCCACTCCGGCGGCGGCAACGCCACCGCTACCGCCATGCTCCGCTATCCGGATTTCTTCAAGGTAGGCATCTCCGAGTCCGGCAATCACGACCAGCGCGTGTACGAGGACGACTGGGCCGAAAAATGGGGCGGCCTCGAGCACAAAAACCCCGACGGCACCACCAACTACACCGCTCAGGCCAACCAGCTCCACGCCAAAAACCTCAAGGGCCACCTGCTCCTCGCCCACGGCACCATGGACGACAACGTCCCCCTCAACAACACCCTTCTGCTCGTCGACGCCCTCATCAAAGCCAACAAAGACTTCGATCTCGTCCTCTTTCCCAACGCTCACCACGGCTACGGCGAAGGCAGCCAATACATGATGCGTCGCCGCTGGGACTTCTTCACCCGCTATCTCGCCGGGAACACGCCGCCGTTCGAGTACGCGATGAAGCCATACGCCGACGCCATGCGTGCCGCGCAGGGACCCTCGTCCGGCATCGCCGCGGACGACATCCTCTTCTCCGGCGACGCCGTTCCCAACCCCGCACCACACCCAGCCTCCTGGTGACTACAGGAGTCACCGACCAGGCGCCGACCCATAAAACTAAGTCACTTACCTAAGCAGCTAAATTGGCCCAGAGCAGTTACCGAAGGCTGAAAGTCAGCGCAGAATTCGCGTGCATGCGATGAAATATTGCAATGTGACTGTAAGGATTATCTTCTTAGCCTTCCAATCCCCCTTCGAACCAACGTGGAGATGATGTCCCGCCCATGTCTATCCAGCCACCTCGTCCCTAAGGACGCCGGCCAGTGATATCTGGCTACCCCGTTCAAGCGACCCTGGCACCGATCGAGAGCGACTCGCATCCGATCCGCTCGCCGCAGCTAAACCCGCAATCAGAAATCCAGCAATACATCCCAGCCAGCAGCCCAGCAGAAAGATCATCCAGTGTCCCATGCGCAAAAGCCTCCAGCGATCGACGGTATAGCCGGAAAATCTCTCCACCCATACCACCGACGTGTTAAGGCCGTGACTATTTTGGGCAGTCTCGGTTTGCCCGTACCTTTGAAATCCTCCGTGTCAACACCCTTTGCCTCGCCCTTGTCACCCTCAGCATCTTCCTCCATCGGCTGCTGGTGCCTCGTCTCATGCTGCTCTTCTGCTGGCTCATCGTCACCGCCCTTCTGCTCATGCGGAAGCACCTCACCCGCCAGCTCATCGTCCAGTGGAAGAGCCGTCACGTCCACCGCCGCAACGTCATCATTGGCGCCGATAAAGACGCCCACCGCATCTTTTCCATCCTTACCAAATCGCCGGATCTCGGCCTTTGTCCCGTCGCCTTCCTTGCCGAGAGCAGCTCCGAAGAAAATCAGGTCATCTTCAGCCACGACTACCACTTCCGCAACTCCGCTCCCGTCCTCACCGAGCCGACCAGGCCTTCGATCCGCGCATCACCTCCGCCGGCCGCTTCCTCCGCAAGTCCAGCCTCGACGAACTCCCGCAGATCCTCAACGTCCTCAAAGGCGACATGTCCCTCGTCGGCCCCCGCCCCAAAATGCCCTTCATCGTTCAGGACTACACCGCCGTCGAGCACCAGCGGCTCCTCGTCCCGCAAGGCATGACCGGCTTCTGGCAGCTCAGCGCCGACCGCAGGTTCGCCATCCACGAACGCCTAGAGTACGACCTCTGCTCCCTCGAGCAAAAAGGCTTCTTCTTCGACCTCGCCATCCTCGTCCACACCGCCTTTTTCGCCATGAAAGGCATTTAGACGCCACCTTCGCCTCGAAGCGAGATCTGCCTTTGTTGTCATCCCGTGGCGGGGTGCGGGAGACGATGATCGACGGTTTATCGTGAACTCGAGCACCCCGATCAGCCCCGCAGTCTCTGCCCTCCGGTGCAGCTCAAGCTCGTAGGCGTGCTCCTTGAACAGCGAGGCCCCGATAATCTGGAATCGAGCCTCGGGGTACCGCGCGTGCACCGTCGCCGCCGCCTCGATAAACACGTGCTGCCCCTTCCATGGGCAGATCCGCCCCACCAGCCCGATCACCGGCCTCGCCTCCGCAACTCGAATCGCCAGCCCTCTCTGCTCCTCCTTCGGCGCGAAGAACTTCCCGAGATCCACCCCGGAGGCAATCGCCGCCGTCGGTGTTCTCGGCAGGTCGAGCGTCTCGAGCGTGGCCAGCGAGTTCCCCATTACAAAGTGCGGCAGCACCTTCGCCAGTCCCCGCATCAGCATCACCACCTTCGCCAGCAGATAGTCTGCCGCAATCCGGTCGCGAACGTGCCACACCACCTGAACCCCGCTCAGCCGACCCGCCATTCCACCCAAAATCGACGCCTTCAGCGAGTTCGTATGCAGCACCTCGATCCGCTCCCGTTCCAGAAACCGCGCCAGCCGCCGTATGTAATTCAGGCTCGATCGCATCGCGCCCAGGTTCCCCGCAGACGTCATCCCCAGGGAGTCCTTCCGCGCATGCACCACACTGTTGTCGAGCAGCATCAGATGCACCGGCACCTGCCCTCCAGCAGTTCCTCAAGCGGCCCATGCGATCCCAGCAGCAGCACCGGATCCACCCGCGATCGATCAAATTGCCGCACCAGCTCCGTTCGCGCAATCTCCCGTCGCCCAGCTCCGCCGTGTGATCAAACAGCAGCACCTGCGCCGGTCTCGTCCGCGCCACCGTTCCGGCCCGGGCACCGCCGTTCCCCGGCAGCTTCATTTCTTTTGCCAACAGCACTCTCCCGCGGGCCAGCACCGTCGATCCAGCTTTCTGGCTAAGCCCTTCAGCCTGCCGTCCGCTTCGCCACGCCTATCTGTGCAGACCGCCGCCCTTCCGCCCCTCCACTCTCATCAACCTCCTCAAGCGCCGGCAGCCGACCGCCCGTCACCTCCGCCAGATATCTCCGCACTCGCCGTTGAAACTCCGCCGTATCGTATCTCCGTGCATGCGCCTGGATCGCTGGCGAATCCCACACCATCCCCGCAAACTGCTCCATCGCCCTCTTCAACGACGCCACCGTCGGCTCGCGAAAGAAGATCCCGTTCACACCCTCGATCACCGTCTTCACGGGCCCCACCGTCTCCTGCGCAAAATAGTCCTCGGCCCGCCAAACCCATCGCATCGGCGTATGGCAATAGCACACATGCACCGCGTTTTTGCCGCGTTTCACGCCCTTCGCAAATCCGAAGCAGCTCGTCACCACCAGGTCATACGCGTCCAGATCCACCATCTCCACCGCTATCGGATACAGGGGAAAGTAGTGCCGAAACAGCCTTCGGCCTCGCTCTCATCGAAGCCCGCCAGGCCGGCTGCGCCATCATCGCCTCCGACGTCGACGGCATCCCCGAGCTGCTCGGCCGCGGCAACCTCGGCCTCCTTGTCCCCCACAAAACCCACCTGCCCTCGCCGATGCAATCCGCTCCCGCCTCACCAACCCAGCCCTCCGCGACTCCCTCAAGCAAAAGGCCCGAGGACATCTCGAACCCTTCACCACCACCCGCATGGCCGCCGAAGTCTTCGCCGTCTACCAGGAAGTCACGCCGCCCTCGAGCTGGAATAGGCCTCGGCTTTAAGACAAACGTGTCCTCTCGACCGTAGCGGTCCGTTCTATCGCCCGCGAAATAAAGAGACCTGCCGTCTGCTCCGTGCCGCAGAACACCGTCGCAAGCTGGTCCTTAAGGGCGCCCGCCCCCACCATCCGCCTGCAACACCGCCATCGCCGCCGTCGGTCGAAACGGCGTCACCGGCAACGCACCCTGCGCTCCATCTCGCGAGCCACCCGGCGCCGGCCGCCGCCGCCGCTCGTCATCGCCTGCTCTCGCGGCGCCGCCTCTCCGGTCTTCGACGTCTTCTCTACATTCCCCCGCCACCAGTCCATGTCATGGAATGTGTTCCCACCCGGCTGCCCCGCCCCTACATTAAATTGGTGATTCGTCGTCGCGTTCACCTTGTAACGATTGTTCTGAAACTGCATCCCCGGCATCGCCTCCCGCCGTATAGACAGCGTCAGACTGCCATTGCCTGCATTGTTGCTTGAATTGAAATAGTTGTCATGCACCGTCCAGTGATCGCACCCCATCTCAAGCGTCGCCTCCGCCGCCCACACCGCAGAGATCGAGTTGTACGCCAGCGTCCCTCCCGGTGCCCCACCATTGCAGTCCACGCCGTTATAAAGCGACTTCGTCAGATCGTGAATCAGGTTGTGCGTCACCATCGGTGCCACCGAGTTCCCACCCGTCTGTATTCCGTAACCATCTGAGCTACGAATAATATTGCTGTCGATCACGCCCTTCGCACATCCCGAAAGCCGTATGTTTCCCTGGTTCTCCGTCAGCAGGTTTCCGCTGATCACCGGCTCCGTGCACGCCGGTTCCTTGTCCGTCGTTACAGAGATTCCCAGCGCCTCCACCGTCGCCACGTAGTTGTTCCGCACCGCCGCGCCCGCTGTTCCAGAAAGATAGATCCCGCTCCGCTGGTAGTTCGTGGTCATCCCGCTGTCGATCCACCCAACCGCGTTATCCGCCACCACCCATCCCCGCAGCGCAGTCACCGTCGACACCCCACCGCTCACATCAGAAGCCGCCACCACGTAGATGGCGCCCTCTCCTCTGCTGTCCGGGTCCATCGTCGGATCGGCAATATTCCAGAACACATCGTTCTGGATCGTGCCCTATTCGTTTCCACCAGCCGCGTTCGTCGTCGCCAGCACCCCCGCCTTCGCCGCATGGATCACCCGCAGCCCCCTCACCGACACATGGTTCACCCCCGCCAGCATCACGCCATACCGTCGCGTCGTCTTCTCCATCACGTGACCCGCGGGGCTGCTCCCATCCGCCAGGTGCACATACAACGTTCCCACCCCTGCGTCGTAGAAAATCGTCCCCGGCATCCGCGCCACGTTCTTCGCTCCCGCGTCCTGCTGCTCCGGTGGCAGCATCCCACATGCGACCACTCCGCCAGCTTGAAGCTCTTCTGCGTCTCGCGCAGCGCCTCCCACATCATGTGGTTGAAGCTCACAAAATCACCCGGCTGGTACGCCCGCCCGCATACGGCCCCAGATAGTTCGGTGCCGCCATCAGCGCCTTGGTCTGCCGCGTCTCCCCATCGGCAAACACCTTGTACACCGGCCCCTTCACCTGCGCCTTGTACACCTCCTCCCCGACGCTCGTCCACCCTTTCACCACGTCCGCTCCATCGATCGTCGGCCGCTCCCCATCCCCATAGCTCTCGATCGTCAACGCACTCCCCACCGTGCCCGAGTTCTTCCCACCCACCCCCGCCGTCAGCTCCAGTTGCTCCGCCCATCGACCACCGCTCTTCAGCAGAATCCTGTCACCCGCATGGAATCCCCTTCCCGCCGCCATCCGGTTCACCGCGCTCAAATGCTGTCACGCACTCGCCGCAGCCGTCCCACTCGCCGTGTCCGACCCCCCCTGCTGTCCACGAAGTACGTCGCCGCCCGCGACGCCATCGCACCGCTCATCACCATCGTTGCTGCAATCACCAGCCGCAGGCGTTCGGCACACATCCTCTTCATCAACTTCCCTGTCATCTCATCTCCTCTCGATCCGCAGCCCGTCCCGCCAGCATCGTCCATGTACCTCCGCCTCTTCATGACGGAGTTCCTTCCGCCCTCCATCGACAAAGTCCTCTATCTCGACAGCGATGTCATCTCTGCTCCGACATCGCCGATCTTTGGAAGATCGACCTCGGCGACCACTTCCTCGGTGCCGCCCGCGAACCCTACATCGCTCGCCAGCGGTCGCCCCTCCACTTCGGCCCCGACGATCTCTACATCAACTCCGGCGTCATGCTCGTCAACCTTGCCAGGTGGCGGCGTGAGGTCGTTGTCCCCAGGTTCATCGCCTTCGCCGACGCCAACCGCGCCATCCTCAGCAGCCCCGACCAGGACATCCTCAACTCCGTCTTCCGCGGCAGCATCCTCGACATCGGCTTCATGTGGAACTGGCAGGCGCTCTTCGTCCGCTCCGATCTCGGCCTCTCGCCCGCCGAGTACAATCGCCCCGACCGCCTTCACCGCGAAACACAGCGCAATCGACGTCCACACCAGGAACCCCGTCGCCCCCGGAAAGATCCCCATCACCGGCATCTGCACCAGCATCGCCACCAGCGCCGCCTTCACCCCTGCCAGCTCGCCGAAACCCCGCGTCCCTTGAAAACAGGCCATCACCGCCAGCCCAAATCCCACGGCAAACACCAGGCTCCCAAACCATCCAAACGACAGCATCACCTCTTCAATCCCGTTGTCCCCCAGTGCCACGCCCTCCGTCTGCGCCACCCCATAGCTTGGCCCCTCGTTCTTCGAGACCGCCGCATCCGCTCCCAACCCAATCCCGAACGGCGACGCCTCGAACAGCGCCACTGCCCTTTGCTGGCTCGCCACCCGCTCATTTACACTGCTGTCCTCCCGCAGGTTGTTCAGGCTCGCAAATCGGCGCGACAGCACCTCGTCAATCTCCGGCACCTGCGTCACGACCCCGAGCATCACCACCGCTCCCACCAGCAGCGCCGCCAGCCCCAGCCGCTGTCGCGTCGTAAACGAAAGACTTAGCGCCAGCAGACCCACCGCCGCCCCGATCCATCCCGACCGGCTCATCGTCAGGCCAAGCGCCAGCAGACCCACCGGAATCGCCAGCAGTCGACCCGCTTCGTCGACGCCAGGCTCAGCAACAGACCAAATGCTAGGTAATCGCTGAACGGCTGCGGTGTATTCATGGTCGAAAACACCCGCATTCCCATCCGCTCCGGTACTCCGATCGACGTCAAACTCGAGTTCTCCATCCAGAACGCATTCCACGGCGCCAGAAAAAGAACTGGTACACCCCATACATCCCCATCAGCAGCACACCCCACAGAAAGTTCGCCCGCAGGCTCTCCAGAATCTCCCCCGCATGCTCACGCTCGTGAAACACCCACAGCGCAAAACACAGCGGCACCATCCACCCGAAGACATCCTGGATCGACCCCACCAGCTCATTCGCCCCATAGGCGATCGCTGCCCAGACATACGTCCACGTCCGCAGCTCCGGTCGCAACACCCCCGTTCACGCGTGCCGATACACCGCTATTCCCGCAAGGCACGCCAGAAACGGCGACACCATCACAAACGACTCCGTCGCCACACCCGTCCAGAACTCGATCAGGCGTCGCAGCAACGGCGTCAGGAAGAACAGGCAGCACACCAGCGACACATAGTGCCGCCGCGAGACCTTCGTAAACCGCAGCGCCAGCTCAAAGCTCAGGATGGGAAACACGTACGTCAGACCCCGCGCCGCCGGCGTCGCCCCACCCGCCAGACCCGCCAGCAGCCATCCGTTCCATCGTTCCGCGCGCCGCTCTCCGGCCGCCACCGCCACAGCGCTCACGCCACCCTCCGCTCAAACCGCCGGAACACCCCCCGCAGCACCTCGAAGTCCTCCCTTTGCGGCCGCAGACTCGGCGGCACCATCTTCAAAATCACCGGAAAACTCGCATACAGGAATGCAAACCGCGCACACGTCGAGATCAGCAGCGACACCGCCGCACCCGCAATCCCAAATCGGGGAATCAGCAGGAGCATCAGCGGCACACTCAGCCCCAGCCCCACCGCTTGCAGCAGCGTCACCGTCCCTGGCCGACCTAGCGCCATAAACGCCTGCGCCAACACAAACAGCGGGTACTGGTGTAGCCACGTCGGCATGCATACCACCCCCACCAGCGCCGCCGCGATCCATAGCAGCGTACTCATCACCAGCCCATTCACCAGCAGATCCCCCGTCTGCTTCGGCCGGTTGCGAAGGTAGAAAATCAGCGCGCTCGGCAGATCAAACGTCGTCAGCCCCGCCAGAAACGAGCTCCACAGCGTAATCGCTGCCAGCTGCCCTCGCCCCGCCGGCAACAACAGCCGCGCCGTCATGATCCCCGTCCCGGCATTCAACCCCTGGATCATAACCCGCACCACCACCGTCTGCCCGATCGCCTTCACCCCGCGACCCGCCGCCGGCGCCGGTTCCACCGCAACAACCTCCTCGTTCAAGATCGTCTCGTCGCTCGCCGAAGGGAACGTCTCTGGAAGATCGCTCTGAGTTCACTCGGCGGTACAGCAGCACCTGCGTCTCCCGCCCCGAAATCTTGATCCCACCCGACAGCAGCACCGCTTGCAGCGCCGTCATCTCTTCCCGCATCTCCAGCTTCTGCGGCAGGTATACCTCGCCCGCCACCACCACATAGAAAGGCTGAAAGTTCGTCAGCTGCAGATTCAGCTCCGGCCGCACCAGATGCTGCGATCCTTCTCTAAAATCACCTCGCGGGCCCGGCTCACCGTCATCCCCGCCACCTGCACTCGCCCGATCAACTCCAGGCTGATCGATCCATCCGGATCAATGATCGCCGTCTGGTTCAACTCCGGACTCAGCCGGAACGACAGCGCTAGCGAGTCGCCCGCCCGCAGCACATACGTCCCCGCCTGCGCCTCTGCAAGTGTGGCCGCCTGCGGACCTTGGGGCATCGCCGAGGGTTGGGCCACCCCCTGCACCATCGGAATCCCGGCACAGCCACCCGTTGCGGTGCCTGCGCCGAGGCCATCGCCGCCATCAGCACCATCACCGCCGCCACACAGATCGTCGTCATCACGCGCACATCTCTCCTCATCCTCATAGCCGGCGCTGCGCCCACTCCGGCACCAGGTACTTTCGCTTGTTCAAAATGCTCGCCAACAGCCGCCCGCCAGCCGCCTCAATCTGCCGCTCCGCCTGCAGCATCTCCGCCTCCACCACCATCAGCAGCCGCACCATCTCGAGCACCCCCGCCGCCGATCGCACCTGCCGCGCCAGGTACAGCACACCCGCAAAATCCTGTGCGTCGGATGCGTTCCCAGCTCACTCGTCAACGCCCGCGTCAGGTGCGTCGCCCCCGCTCCCCGCGTTGGCGAGGTCACCGCGATCGCCAGCCCATCCGGCGTCTCCCGCGGCAGCTGAAAGATGTTATAGACCAGCCTCTGGTATTCCGACAGCGGTCCTTGCCCGTCTTCTCCCTTGCCCGTCCCATTTGCCATCAGAAGCTCCGCCGCTTCCCGTCACGCCGGCCGTCCGCTCCCCCGAAACAATCGATCGCACGCCCTGCGGTGGCACGCGCTCACCCATCCCTACCGCGTCCCGTACCCCACCGTCGCCAGCACCGGGTACCGCGACGCCAGATCCAGCTCCGCCGGCGTTGCAATCGTCTCCCTCCCCGCCTCCGCCAGATACACCGCAAAGCTCGCCAGAAAGAAGCTCGCCAGCAGCCCCAGAAAACGTGTCGATCAACGGCCGTGGACGGGCCGCCCCCAGCGAAAACGGCGGCGATTGCGCGATCCCCACGTTCAGCAGACCCCGCGCATCCATCGCCTCTGAGATCTGCGCCGCCTCCGCTTCTGCACATACAGCTGCTGGCTCGCGTCCATCGCCGCCACCCTTTGCTGCAGTGTCGTAAACTCCAGCGTGTCACGCTCCGTCATATTCAGCTGATTCTCCAAATTTACCAGCTGCCCCGCAATCGTCGCTCGTCGCCCCATCGCCGCGCTCCGGTGAGCCGGTCGTCCGCCAGTGCCTGATCCTGCGCCTGGAACTTCGGATTCACGTTCGTCTGTGTCTCCGTCGAGTTCATCGCCTGCGACGTCCGCAGCTGGGTCTGCGCCTCCGCGATCCGCGAGTCCATCTGCTGCACAATCCGGTCCGTCGGCAGATACTCCGTCAGCAACTGCGCCCGCTTCAACGTCAGCTGCGCCAGCAGGGTGTTCACCTGGTCGACCGATCCCGCCGCCGGCACCACCCGCTCCATCGTCCGCTCACGCGCCGGCGTCGTCTCGAGCGCCGCACTCTCCGCCGCCATCCGGTGCTCCACCTCGCTGATCTCCGCGTCCGTCCCTCGCTCGAGCCCCTGCGCCTCCGCGATCGCCTTTTCTAACTCCGTCTCTTTGTCCGCGATCGATACCAGATGATGGCTCTGCTGGAAGTTCGCCAGGTCCCCCTGCGCCTTCGACCACTGCGTCTGGTACCGCCCCGCCTTCTTCGTTGAAGAAATGCGACGCCCCCGCCGGCCGGCCAATATCCTTCTGTCGCGCAATGAAAATGTTCAACAGCCGCGTCAATGTCTCCGTTGCCTCCGCCGGCGAGTTCGCCTGGTAGCTCAGTTCCTCGCCAATGCCGACGCCGCCCCCAAAAACCTCTTCTCCCACGCCGATCAGCAGCGCATCTGGCAGACTGAACCCTCCGTCGGCGCCGCCGACACCGGCTGGGGCCGGCCGCACCGCCGATCTCCTCTCCCCTTCCTCCGCCGGCTCCCTTCCATGGTCGTCACCACCGCCGGTTCCGAAATCTTCACCTCCGGCCACTCGACCTTCGGCATGTCCGTCAACCCCGGCTCCGCCAACGTCTCCGGCGGCGTCTGCAACGAAGGCATCAATTGCGCCATCCGTCTCAACGCCGCCCAGCAGCTCCTCACCTTCTCAACCGGCGCCAGTCTCGTCCAGGCCGACCAGACCATCACCTCGGACGCCTTCCGCTACGCCACACAGCTCTCCTCCGCCGTCCAGGATGCCTCCCCTCTCCACACCGCCTTCCCTCCGGCAACCCTCTCGCCGCCCAGCTCCAGCAGATCGCCCAGATCATCCAGGTCCGCTCCACCCTTGGCGCCCGCCGCTAGATCTTCTTCGCCTCCCTCGGCGGCTTCGACACCCACAGCAACCAGATCGCCACCCACACCTGGCTGCTCGGCCAGCTCGATACCGCCCTCTCCGCCTTCAACCAGGCCACCACCGAGCTCGGCGTCAACTCCAACGTCACCGCCTTTACCATGTCTGACTTCGGCCGCGCCCTCACCCCCAACACCGCCTTTGGCAGCCACCACGCCTGGGGCAGCCACCACCTCGTCCTTGGCGGCGCCGTCCGCGGCGGCAAACTCTACGGAACCCTCCCCCAACTCGCCCTCGCTGGCCCCGACGACGCCGGCACCGACGGCCGCTGGATCCCCCACATCCTCCACCACCCAATACGCCGCCACCCTCGCCATCTGGTTCGGCGTCCCCACCGCCCAGCTCGCCAGCGTCTTCCCCCTCCTTCCCAACTTCCACGCCACCAACCTCGGCTTCGTCTAAACCAGACCTCCCCGGCTATCATCCCCACGCCTCTATGTCATCCACACCTTCGTTGTCACCCTTTCTTTGTTGTCACCCTTTCTTTGTTGTCATCCCGTAGGGATCTGCTGTCGCTCTTCCCAACCGCGCGGCAACAGCCAATCGCGCCACTCAACCCCAAACGCAAAAAGAGGGCCCGAGCCAGCGACCCTCTCTGCACGACCCACAAGCTAGAAGCTGAACCGAGCCCCAAACTCACCCGTAAACGACCTTGGAATCACCGTGCTGCTCGGATTCACGAAGCCCGTCGGGTGCAGAAACGTCGTGCTCGCATCCGCCACCACATTGTCATACTGCGCGCCATAGTTCGCCCGGTTCGTCACGTCAAAGCCCTGAAAGAACACGCTGACGTTATACCGATCCCGGAACAGGATGTTTTTGCTGATCCGCGCATCCAGCTGGATCGTCGTCTGCCCATGGTACGAGTTGTACCCGACTTCACGGCAGGTTCCCGCCGACAGGCAGCTCTTATAGAACGCTCCAGCCGACTGCCGGCTCGCCAGCTGCGCAGACCGATACGCCACATACGCCGCTGGACTCTCCTTCTGCCCGGAAAGAATCGCCGCATGCGGATTTGATCGCCCGCTGCCAATTCCCCAAAGATCGCTCGACGACTCCACAATGTCTAGCGGCCGCGCCGACCCGATCGAAAGAATCGGAGACACGTCAACCTTGAACGGCAGCGTGACCGTCCCCGCAGCTGTCACATGATGGCGCTCGTCATTCGGCGATCGCCCATAATCCGCATTGCGGAACTGCCCCAGGAACGGGTTCGTCGCCGTATTCCGGAACGACGCGCCCGCACCTTCAAACGCCAGCGCCTTCGCAAACGTGTAGTTCACCGTCGCACTCGTCCGCTTCCACACGGATTGCCGATAGCTCACATTTAGGCCGTCATAGTACGACCGCCCGATCGCCTCCTCCACCGCAATCCGACCCAGCCTCGGAACTTTTGCCGCGGCAAACGCCGCCGAGTACGGCCGAATATTTCCGTTGAAATACTCCTGTGGATTTGTATTAACCGTCTTATTCTCGTGCAGCCCACGCGCCTGCACATACTCCACCTCCACCACCGAGTGCGTTCCCAACGCGTACTGCAGCCCGAAATTGATCTGCTGCGTATACGGGTTGCGATATCGCGGATCCATAATCCGCCCGGGCGATCCCGGCGCCAGGTTATGACCCGCCGGCGGATTCACCGGCGCCGGATCAATCCCGTACCGATAGTTCGTCAGCAGAGTATTCGTTCCCGGAACCAGCCCGCTCGGCGACGTGCACGCCGGATCGTTCGGTCCAGCACAGGTAACGTCAAACGACGTCGCAAACACCGTCGCATTCGCCTGCTGGATCATGAACAGCGGAATATTCTCGAACGACTGCCCAAAATACAAACCATATCCGCCGCGAAGCACAAACCGGCCATTCCCACCTATATCGTAGGAAAATCCAATCCGCGGGCTGAAGTCTAAAGTGTCATTGCTCGGCAAACCCGTATAGTTCCCCCCGATATACCCGAGACTCGGCGCATAGCTCGTCCCCGAGTTCCCCGTCGGCAGACCCACCGTCGGCACCGTCGGCACACCCGTCGCCGCCGCCGCAATCAACTCCTGGTGCGTCCGGCTGTTGGCCTGCTTCGAAATCCCATAGGTATCAACATCGCGGTCGTAGCGAAGCCCCAGGTTCAGCAGCAAGTGCGAGGTCGCGCGCCAGTCATCCTGGAAGTACACACCAATCATCTGCGGCGCCAGATTGAAATTCGGATCGCCAGACGTTCCCGTCACATGCTGAATCGCTCCGGGACTCGAAAAGCCGTTCGGATACAGAGTCTTGTTCGAGAGCAGTTCCGCCGCGTTGGCGCTGAAATCGAACTCCGTCGTCACATTGTTTTCAAAGAACCCACCCACCTGCGGCTCATAGATATAGTCCGCGCCCGCCCGCAGCGTGTGCTTGCCCTTTGTATACGAGATATCGTCCTTGAACTGGAATTTGTGCTGCGACGATTTCTGCGGCACATTGATGTTCGTACCAAAACTGGTCCCGTCCGGAAACAGGAAATACGGCACCCGGTTCGTCGAATCAATCAGATTATTCCAGTACTGGAACCCCGTCGTGAAGTTGTTGATCATCCTCGGCGTCAGGATCGAGTTCAACGTAAAGTTCGTCAGGATCAGATCGTTGATCGTGAAGTTACCTTCCGATAGATCCGCCTGCTGGTTCGATTGATCGTTATTACTTTTGTTGTCCTGCGCCGCATAGCTCACAAAGGCCCGATGCTTCTCGTTGAACACGTGATCGATCCGGCCGTTGTACCGCTTCTCGTCATACGGCGTCGCCAGCGTATGCGACGGCTGCGCCCCCAGGGGAACCGCCAGCGTCAGCGCCTGAAACGCTGCGTCCGTCACCGACAGGCTCGATCGCTCGCGCAACCCCTCGTACGCAAAAAATCCAAAGTCCTTGTCGCGCCGCAGATATCCGCCCACCGACCCGCCATACTGCTGCCGGCTGTAGTCCGGCTTGCCCTGCCCGCCCGCCTCGGCAATCGCATTGTTCGTCTGGAACACCTGGTTCCGGTCAAAAAAGTACAAACTCCCGTGGTATTGGTTTGTTCCCGCCTTCGTCACCACGTTCAGTGCCGCGCCCTCGGATCGCCCGTTCTCCGCGGAAAACCGGCTGGTCGAAATCTTGAACTCCTGCACCGCCTCGAGCGGCAGCTGCATCACCGCGCCGCCAACTGTGTTGTCCTTGTTGTCGATCCCGTTCACTGTCGTGTTCGTGTTCCGTCCCGACGATCCATTCACGGCATACGTCGCATAGCGATTCTTCGTCGGATCGTAGCTGTCCACCAGCTTCACGCCCGGCGCCAGAATGGCCAAGTTCGCAAAATCGCGGCCATTCAGCGGCAGATCCACAATCTGCTGCGGCGTCACCGCCGTCGAGCTGTCCGTCTTCTCCGCATCCACCAGCTGGTTGCCCGTCGACACCTCGATCGTCGTCGTCACCGCCCCCGCCTGCAGCGGAATTTGCCGTCTGCGTTGTCCCGATCAGCAACTCCAGACTTCCCGTCGTGCCCGTGCTGAAGCCCGCGGCCTGCGCCGAAATCTTGTAGCTCCCCACCGGCAGCAGATCAAAGCGGTACTCGCCCGCTCCATTCGTCGTCGTCACACGCGTCGCATTTGTGCTCAGGTTCTGCGCCGTCACCGTCGTATTCGGCACCGCCGCATTGCTCGCATCCGTAATCAGGCCAACAAGGCTGCCACTCGCCGTAGCCTGCGCCTGCACAACCGGGCCCGAAACCACCATCGTCACCAACATCAGGAACAGCAACCAACGTGAACGCATAGACCTCCGAAACGTAGGTCTCCAGTCGCTTACCCGTGACAGGAGAGAGAGATTCTTTGAAACATGGGGGATCGACCCGCAAATCGCAGGAGATCCGGCCATGCCGGACGGTTTCAGTTGAACGATTGATCGGAGTGTAACCTGACTTTCACCAATCCGCCAATCAAGCTTCCAGACTAAATTTCCAGAGCGGTGCCGGCTCTGCTTGGAAGCGCCCCGCGTCGATCCTCTAAAATGCCCGCATGGAAATCAAACGCATCGGTTCGCAGCCCTCAGTCAAAGGTCCGGCAGAGTGGTTCACTGGCGTCGTCCGTATCGACCCGCTCTTTCAAGCACCCGACCCGGCGCTTGTTGCAGGTGCCAGCGTCACCTTCGAGCCGGGAGCGCGTACCGCTTGGCATACCCACCCCCTCGGGCAAACCCTGATCGTGACCGCAGGCTGCGGTTGGGTTCAGCGGGAAGGCGGCGCGACAGAAGAAGTTCACCCCGGAGATGTGGTTTGGTTCGCGCCTGGAGAAAAGCACTGGCATGGGGCTACACCGAGTTCGGCCATGACGCATATCGCCATCCAGGAGCGATCAGGCGGTCAGGTCGTGGAGTGGATGGAGCACGTCAGCGACGATCAATACCGACTGTGATGCACCTGACCCGCACCCTCCAAAGCCCGTCCGCGCCGACCCTTCTATAGCACCACCACGCACTCTTCGCATCTCCTTCACGAAGCCTGAAGGGCAAGCCACCACCTCACAGCTCCCAACAAAAAGGCCCGCCAGAAAGGCGAGCCTTCTCCTGCAACATCCCAGGCTCTAGCGCACAACCTGCCCGTCCGCCGCCGTCGCCGGTGCGTTTCCGCCCATCCGCCCCGATCCCGGCGCGCCCGTCACCTGCCATCCGTTGCTCGTATTCGTCAGCGTCGCCTGCGCCGTCTGTTGCCCGTCCAGATCCGCTTTCACCTGCGGAAACGCCGTCTGCGTCTCGGCCGCTTTCGCCCAGTCGGGCGCCCCGTCAATGGCGTACAGGTACACCACATTGCTCGTCGCGCCTACGTCACTCGTCGTCGGGCTCGCACTTGTAATCGACGCCGCCTTGCGGTGCCCGTAACAGAAATTTCCATACCCCGGCTGGCTCTGGTCCGCCGTCCACACCGACCGCCCCTTGTCCGATAGATCGTAGTTGTTCGCCTTCTGGTTCAGCACCAGCAGCTTCTTCTTCTCGATCGCCTGCCGCGTCAGAAGCCCCTGGTCGACCAGCGCGTCATAGTCGCTCGTCTTGCTCTTGTCATCCTGATTCGCCTGCACCGGAAACTGCTTCGAACTGCTCCACAAGCACACCGACCGTGATCTGTAATACGTGTCGATCGCACCTTTAAAGTTGCTTGTGTTGTCCGTCTTCTTATCGCACCCAGCGCTCGCCAGACAAACCAGTGCCGCCGCCACACCCATCATCCCTGCCGACCCAATCAGACGTGCCATGTTGAAGATCTCCTCGGAATCTTCGGATGCAGCCCCGCCACCCCGCGGCTATCACGCGGTTACACCGAACCCGTCACCGGCACCACCGCCATTACCTGCCGCAACACCTCCTCCGCCCTCTCACCCACTCGCCATCTCCGAGATCTCGCCACCCACCCCGGCCTACATATACTCCACCCCGTACTGCACCGGAATCTGCGTAAACGCAATCCGCGTCGGCGCACTCTCCCGCGCCGGCAGCATCCCCGCAAAATGCACCGTCGTATGCCCAAACTTCAGATTCAGCCGGTCCATCGTTTTTGACAGATCGGCCCGATTCCCCGGCTCCGCAAACAACTCCGCCTGCCGCTCACTCTCCGGAATCAGCTCCCGCAGCACAACCCCCACATAAAACGGCCGCGCAAACTCCTCCCCCGCCGGTCGCTTCTCCCAGATCCCCCGCAGCACCCCCAGCAGCGTCAACGTATCCTGCGCACTCCGAAATCGCGCCTCCATCCCCCACCCCGTACCCTGAATCCCGCTCGTATGACGCGTCACCGCCTTCACCCGCCCACCCCTAAACCTGTCATCCCGACCGAAGTCGTCCCG
>JAABUO010000149.1_pt1 | contig 189825 bp, 178 predicted proteins | sample 5559291 | NCBI WGS metagenome assembly JAABUO01 (sample SAMN10711878, study PRJNA513372) | rock metagenome | isolation source: Antarctica rocks | place: Antarctica: Victoria Land, Finger Mt sud
TATATATATAAAAAACTTTATATATAAAATTGCTTATATATATAGTAAAACTATTAATATAACTATTAATATAATTAGATATTGTAGTTTCTTTATTATAATAATAATAATAATATTTTAAAAAAAAAGATTTATTAGAATATTATTAACATCTACTTGATTATTAGTATATATTATTATATTATTACTTAAATTCAAACTTTAAAGTATATTAGAAATTGTCTTTATTTGTGTTAGACTAGCAAGATAGACAAGTCTTATTACTTTAGTTTTATTTTAATATATAAGTTTGTATAAAAACTTTGTATAAACTAATACAAATTTATATAAATGTTACGCTAGTACTTCCCACGAAGATATTAGAGAGAGTTATGCTATTGAAGAGATTTGTAAACGTCTTCAAGCAATGCAAGCAATTACTTAATAACAAGAAATTGCAACTTTAATAATCGTAACAATAAGTCAAGACTTAAGATAAGTTGAATACGATTCATAAGGAAGTCGCGTTCAATAATTATATACATGATGAATCAACTAGATCGCTAGATCAATATCTTTGATTTTAATGATTCACTAATTTCCTAGATCGATGATCTCAATGAATCAACATCTTTGATTTCACTAATTTACTAATTCGATCACATAATACTTTCTTGGCAAGCTATGTTCTACATATTGTGAAGAGCTTTGCGTCGTAATTAATAGATCTAAGCATGCGACTCGTAACACTATCTTTCTTCTTCAAGGTTTTCGTTTCGAAAACATCTTGATTCATTCTTTCTTCGCTATGCCTAGAGATTTTAAAAAATCCAAACAACGACACGAGCTTTATTGACGACTACTTCGAATAGACGTTATTATGTCTTAATGTTCGCGATGTTCTTATCGTGACTTTCTTTGTAAAATGAGAAAGAAGTTCAATCGTTGTGTTAAATGTGTAAGGTCATTGACGAAGTGCAACTATCGTAATTCTTCTAATGTCGAATGACGATCCTTGGAGCAACAAGAGAATGCGTTAGAAGAAAGGATGCGACTAACAATCGTTTGTGCGAATAAGCTTCATCAAGAGCTTCGTAAGCAATACGCACGCATGAAGAGATTGCGCAAACAAAAGAAATCTTTGAAAGAGCGTAATAATAAAATGCTTCGTCGTGGAATTCAAAGCCTAAACGAGTTGAATGCTCTAAATAACTCAAACTTCGAAAAATCGAATCAAGGAATAATTGTTGCCTTCTCTATTGGCGATCTATTTCGAGAATTGTTTCTTAAATTTTGAGAAAACGTTTTCTTGTCTAGAACTCTTCTATTAAATTCTTGCATCGATGAAGGTTCTTAAGCAATTCTCAAGTATTCTTTGATGTGAGATATTCTCTTCATTTAATAAGAAATTTTTGACTCTTATGTTCTAGTATCTTCTCAATCTCAAATTGTTCCTCCTTTTGAAACTTGAAGTAAAACGTGTTCTAAAGAGATGTATTGACGTCTACTAATTCTAATAGTGAGACATAAAAGACTAGAAATACTTTGACGTTCTTAAGTAAGTCGAGTTCGTAATTGATTGATTCCTTAGTCTTCTTGACGAGAAACAATTCAACTTTAACATGATTTAATTTCTTGCTTGATTTTCTTGTTCTAAAATTTTTCGTAAAAAGATATATTTTATTTTTCTCTTTTAGCTAAGATGTCGTTTTTCGTCTTGTATTTTAATACTTGATTAATCTTTCTTGCATTTTAAAGATGTTATCGTATATCTATTTAAGTGTCGCTATTCTTTCGATGACCAATTGTGCTAATAAATGCATACGTTCTTCTTCGAAGAGATTGAGTTCTTTGTTATAGTTGGCGAAGAATAAAGTTATCTTAGTAATATCTAATACCTTTGCATTAAGTGTTAGTTGTGCCATAGATAAAAGTAATATCTAATTGCTTTAAGTATTGTTGACGTAGTGACGCAAATATTGCTCCAAGCTCTAGTTTGTTCGTTCTATTTAATCATTCGTAATCGAATAATAGGCAATGAACATTCTAAGTCTTGTTCCTAACATTAGTATTAATGTCTTTCAATAGTTAGACGTGAAGAGCTTGTCTTTGTCACTAGTTAATTCTTTAAATATATTGTGATATCGTATAAGTCAATTCAATACAATGTATCTCAATTGTTCTACTATAAACTTTTCTCTACATGCGATAATATGTGAATACTTAATAAATTTGTCAATTATTACTAGTATCGAATCATATTTGTTTCTAGTTGCTAGATTCGTCGACTTAAGCAACTTAATAATAAAGTTTATCGTAACTTCTTTCTATAACGATTCAAGTAATTCCTAGTATTAAATTTCGTCATAGCTCGCATGTGTATCATATTTGTTTTGCTAACAACTAAGACATCGTTTAATGTATGTCTTAACAACTTGTCTTATTTGGGAAAACTAACAATGCTAACGTAAAAGCTAAAGAGTTTTGATCACTTCTAGATGTTCTTGCAATGATTTATCATGATGTTCCCTTATACATTCGTTAATCTTGTTGATAAATATTTGGAGTTTTTCTTTCTTTACTAGAAATTCTTTCGTATCGTCTCTAAGTATTCGTAATGTAGCATTTAGCTTATGCTTATTTGTTAATAGTGATTCGTTTTTGTTGATCTTAAGTATATTGTGATTAAACAATTTTTTCGTTCTTATGTGATCATTTCTTCTATTAAGTGCGTCTACTTTGTCATTATCTTTGTCTAGTGTATACTATATTTTAAATTTGTATTGTTTAAGTCGTTCTAATTATCGCATTTGTCTTTTGTTAAGCTATTTAATAATAGTGAAGTGCAAAAGATTTTTATGATCTATAAGAATCGTGAGTTTTAGCGATTCTTCTATGTATACTCTTCATAATTCTAGGAAGACTACAATAGCGAGTAGCTTCTTATTATAAATATCGTAATTTTATTCGATTAACGAGAGTTTCCTCGAGAGGTATGTCATTAGATGTCACATGTCTTTATGCTCTTAATTAAAGCATACATCTATAACTAGATCTAATGCATCGATTTTAATTCTACTTAATAATCGTAAATCGTACATCTTTAATACTAGTTTCTTTAAGCATTTTAGCTTAAGGTTGTTAAATAATTTCTCTTTTGCTAGTTCTTATGCTTATGACGTATTTTTCTTCGTAAAATTCGTCAATAATATTGCGTTTGCAAAGTAGTTCTTAATAAACTTCTTGTTGTAGTTTATGAAATCTAAAAAGAATTGTATTTTCTTAACATTAGTAGATAATTTTTATTCTTTAATTGCTCGTAGCTTTTCGAGATTCATGCGTACTTCATGTCGTTTAACGACAAATTCAAGAAAATTAATTTCTTCTTAATAAAATTCGCATTTCTTTAACTTAAGATGTAAGTTTCTTCTATTCAGACATTCTAATATTTTGAAGACATAACTAACATGTTTCTTCAAAATATTTAAGTAAATCATGATGTCGTTCAAGTATGCTATGACAAATCGATTCAAATATTGTCGTAGTACATCATTAATCATTTTCTAACACGTTGTCAAGACGTTCGTAAATTCGAACGACATTATTATGTATTTGTATAATTTATATCGTGTGCGAAAAGCTATCTTTTATTTCTTTTTTGCCTTCATTCTAATTTAGTTGTACGCTTCTTATAAATTCAATTTCGTGAAATACTTCGCTTCAAATAATTAATTCTAAAGCTCGCTAATATTAGGTAATAAGTATCAATTCTTGATCGTAATGTTGTTTAGCTTTCGATAATCGACACATAGACGAAGAATTTCGTCCTTCTTGAATACAAAGAGAATCAAGTATTCTACCTATAATTAGGATTTCTTAATAAATTCTTTCTTTTCATTTTCTACTAGGTATTCGCGAAGTGTTTCTAGCTTCTTTTCGAATAAAGCATATATAGATTCAAACGTGAATTGCTTGTCTAATTCAAGTTTAATTTCGTAATTTTACGATTAATGCTTAGATAGAGTCTTTGTCGTTTTCTCTTCCTAAAATAGATGCTCTTAATTGTTATATATTCGTAATACGTGTTTTAGCAATTTTCTCGCTATATTAAATAGTTCAAGACTCTTAGAAGATTCGCAATTTTTTTCATTTACTTTGACTTTGTGATCTAACTAATTTTTGTCGATGCTTGTTAAGTCGAACTTGATTAAATCGTTTTTTTGCGAAGATGCAAACTCGCTACTTGCGATCGAGTTTCGACTTAATCTTTTATCTATTATCGAACGTTATTGATGCGTAGATTGAATGTGAATTGCGTAATCACATCGCGCGAATCTAAGTACTCGTATATTTTAATCAATTTCTAAATTGTGTTGCTTTAATCAAGGCATTTCTAAAACGATATTATAAGTAATTATTTTCACTATATTAAAGATTAGTTTCTCGTAATGTTGTTAAATAACTATCAATAGTAATTTTGTTTCTTTATTTACTTTTTCATTTCTTGCGAGTAACGAGTTTTCATTTACAATCATTAGATTGTAAGCGTCAAACTTCTTTTAAGTAGAGTATTCTTTCCTCTCTACAAGAGCTCTAGTCATAAAATTATCTATCGCATCAAAATCGACCATTGCAATAAGTTAACAATCATTGATTTTAACTAATGTGATAAAACATCGTGCGTGCGTTGTTAAGTTTAGTTGCTACTATTGAGCTAACATATTGCATTTCTTTGATACGCTCTTTATTAAGAAATTTGAACTTTTTCTTGCTTTTATGTTGTGACTTCTATCTTAAGCTTTTGTCTACGTTAAGCTTTCTTCTATTGCTAGTTTGCTAACTTTAACTTTCTAGAAAATCAATTAATTTCGTTCTTTTCTTCTAGATGAGTTTAGCATAAGTCGTCGTAACAAGTTGTTCAACTAAGACTTGCGTATGTTGTAAGATTTAGTTGTTTCATAATAATGTCAAGTATATTCTTTTCTATAGTGACATTGCTTTCTAGCTTCTTCTCGCATTTGTTTACGACCTTCGATGAGCTAACTAAAGTCTCGAAATAATTCGTAATGTCTTTTATGCATTCGTGAAAATTCTTCTAGTTATACTTTTCGTCTAAGTCGATAGCTAGACTATAAGATTTAATAGTCTTCTAAAGTGCTTGATTGACTTTCTACGTAAATGCGAGTGCCTTATCTAATGATGTTTCATCTAGGACTTTCTGTAATTAATTTAGGTTTTCTACCAAATAGTAATCGTCGTCCAATTTAGTTTTGGAAGTGTTTGCCTCTATGTCGACTTGCTTCCTAATGTCGTTCTAGCTATTAAATGTCTCTCTTAACATGACATTAATTTGTTGACGATTTATCAAGTTTCGTAATTAATAATCTCTTGCGAAGTGACTCAATTTGTCACATAAATAGCACGTTTTCTAGGATTTGTTATCTTGCTTTTCTCTAAAGTTCTTTTCTTTGCGTCGTTAAATGAAATTCAATTTTATAAATGTAGATTCACGATAGTTTAAGTTATTGTATTTCTAATTAGAACGAGATTCTCTCTAATGATATTTAATCGTTGATTCAAAGAAGATTCTTGCTCTTTCGTAAAATTAATCGTATCGCTTTTTCATAGCTTTTTTATACAACTTGTCGTCGAAATCGATAACTACTTCGATAAGATCAAACATGTCGCTAATGAATTTGTCATCGCACATAATTTCGTTCTTAAGATTGTTTTTAAGATTTCGTCGAAACATTGTTATAAGTGCGACATCGTCTCACTTAATAAAATTGGCATACTTTTAAAACCTTGTTGCGTAATCTATTGCAAAGATTCGTTAAATTAAGTGCTAAATCACTCTTTTCGCAATTTGTTTTTCGTTAAATGTTTCGAAGATTCTTCGAAGCTCTCTTTTGAAATTGTCGAAGTTCGTAAACATTGTACGAGGATTTTCGTCATAATTTTTTAGATATTTGCGTAAATTCGACTTGAGTTAATGTTAGACTCTTCCTCTAAAAAATGTAGATGCGAAAATCGTCTTTTTATTCGCTAGAACAAGATAGAAGATGAAATAAATATTCACTTGCATAAGTTAGTTCTCTAGGTCGATTCGATCTTCATAATAAACGTCAAGCTTGTTAATTCTTATCTTGTCGTCTTTATCAACAAAGAGTTGGCGTGATGTTGTAGAGCTAGTGCTCAAGATAGAAGCGCGTTGACCTAATATAGACATTCTTAGAGTGTTTAAAGTGTTACGCTAGTACTTTTTACGAAGATATTAAAGAGAATTATGCTATTAAAAAGATTTGTAAACGTCTTTAGGCAATGCAAGCAATTACTTAATAACAAGAAATTGCAACTTTAATAATCGTAACAATAAATCAAGACTTAAGATAAATTGAACACGATTCATAAAGAAGTCGCGTTCAATAATTATATATATGATGAATTAATTAAATCGCTAAATCAATATCTTTGATTTCAATAATTCACTAATTTCTTGAATTGATGATCTCAATGAATTAACATCTTTAATCTCACTAATTTACTAATTCGATCACATAATATTTTCTTAACAGATTGTGTTCTACATATTGTGAAGAGCTTTGCGTCGTAATTAGTAGATCTAAGTACGCGATTCGTAACAATAAACTTGTTAGCTTTATAAATAATAAATCTATTTAAACGCTATAACATTAATAATCTTGAAATTTTTAAATTTAAGCTTATAAGTTTAATTTGTTGTTAAAGACTCTTTCTATTAATTATTTACGCTAGATAAGTTGTTCTATTTTATACAAAGATTTTGTATAAATATTATCTACACTTTGTACAAATTGTTTGTTCGATTGTGTGCAAACCTTATTATAATATTCTTATATTTATATCTATTTATATTAATAGTTATGTTATTTTATGATCTTTATAGTAAACAATCTTTGTAGCTTGTTGTTTAATAATTTTAAGTACTTTTATGTAATTGTTGATATAAACTTGTACAATTAATGTATATTTATTAATGTTTAGTGATACAATGTACTCACGAAAGATGTCTTAAGCTTATTGTATTATTTAAATATCTTCGTACTCTTTTTTATAAATTTATGAACATATATTATTTAAAGCAAGTCTTTGTGCAATTGTTAACAATTTCTATTAATTAATTTATGTGTTAATAGCTTGCGATCAAATATATTACGTACAACAACATAAAGCTTTTTACAAATTTTTTACAACTCTTTATCATATATTAAGAATGTCAATTAATAACTTTATAAACTTCGTAGAATCTAGTATCAAACAATGAGAGAAATTTAAAATTAAGTTGCGAGATAGTTACTCGAATAACTCGATCGATTTCGATATAGAATTTGAGCAAATTCGTAAAAGATTAATTAAGAATAATACGATTTTGATCGAATTTAAACTCGACAACACTTGTTTAAAACTTCTAGTAAAACTTAAGTCTATAATTAGAATTTTTTTATAATATGTTATTATCACATTAAGTTTAACTAATTTTTATAAAAATCATAAGAATGAAATCTTCGAATACAAGTTTGTTTCGAGTAAACATTGTTTTACGTATTATAATAATAATTAATATTAATTTTGTGCAAAGTATAACAAGCATTAAGCTAAGCGCTTAACAAGAAAGTTTATAAAAAATGAAAATAACGAAGATTTGACTACATTTAGTGATGCGTATTGTTGCTTCTTTATTATACTTTTATACTAATATTGTACAACAATATTTAAGAAGATAAATATCGTTTGTAGAAACAAAAGAAGCGATTCGAAATTAATAAATATAAACGAGATAAAGAAAAAAAGTAACATTAATTTGTACAAGAAAATCTATAAAATGCACAAGTCTATGACGAGACATTACAAAGAGTTCGCTAGAAATATTTTAACAAATAGTGAATAATTCGATGCGAACGACATGAGTTGATGCAATAGCGAACGATAACATAAAGAGTGTTGAAGTAATTAAATAACTTAGCGACATTCAATAATATGCGCGAGATTAGTGTTGCTTTACAACTTCTTAGGTGTTTGTAGTACGATTATGTTGATCGTCGCAATATTCAATGTGGATTTTCAAATTTCAATGTTTGGTTTTCGATTTTCGGTTTTCCGAAAATTTTCTATTTTGACCTTAAGCAGGGTATTGGCCACCGTACCAGTCCATCTAAAGTAACATAAGTCGGTTTAAATTTGGGTTGTCAGCGCACAAAGCCACGTGCCACCACAAGCCCCACAAAAATTCTCCGAGATAATCCCCCGAGATTTCAGCCTTACAGTCAAACATCAATCATGTGGATCAAAGTACTTTTGGAGAACAAATCGTCATCTCGATACCATCGGCTAGCTGAGCATCACGATGCACGGGGCAGTGTATGCTCCGTGACATCCAACCATCCCACTTGATCAGTCGGTCTAAGCGCCCACTTCAAGGTACGGCTGAAGAATCATCACATCCTAGTGGGACACACCATGACCAACTATTTGAGAAGTTGGTTGGCGGATCCATCTCAACCTCAGCTCTCATCACGGCGCTGAGGAATCATGGTTGGACTCGGCTGCTGGCAAATGGTGATCCAGTTTGATAACAATTTTCCTAAAGTTTATGCGATTCGATATCTTGACTTCGCTGGAAGCAGGTCTAATCGTGATCAAGGACCAGTACTACAGTGGATAATTGTCGTGTAGACAACAGCCTAGAAAAGTTTCCTTTTCGACCCATCGATGGCGAGCACGAATTCGGTTCTCATAGACTATACGAGAGAAAATGGACTGTTAGGCTCTAGTGTAGGAGCAGTTGAACTGCGCCGTAATCATCCTTTTTATAGTGACAACTGAGCGTTCACAAGCAGCTGACCGAGAAGGCTGTTGACAAGACACAATCTGGTCACCAGCAGCACGCCTTACTACGCTTTATGCTCTCCGGGATGCTCCCATTTTACTCAAGGCTGGCAGGCCTTCAACTGTGCCTCTGGCGCTGGCCCATCTCGCAGCCTTTGGTGGGAGGCTAGACTTTGCTGTTTCAACGACTCCGGCTGTACATTCGACAGCTCCTCGAAGACACCGTGCCGTGTCAGCGAAGGCGCATTCGCAGCCTTTGTTGGGAGGCTGGGCTTTTCTGTTTCATCGACTCCGGCTGTACACAAATGATTTCGACAGCTCCTCGAAGACACCCTGCCGTGTCAGCGAAGGAGACTATATCTATATAAGAGATGGCCTTGGTCATGACAAGAAAGTACATCAGCACCCTTCAGCATTTCATCAGACAGTCTTTGCTCATACCTGCAGGATTTCCAAAGTGCACACTCGTCCACTGGAGACTGAGTCCCCTATTTTGATTCCATCTCACCGTTCAATCACACAAGATGAATGGACCCTGGAAGCCAGCTGTTATAAACCTCCTTACCCTTTTCCTTGGTGTTTTTCTCTCGGCAACCTTCTTGCCCAAAGCCGCTCTTTCTTCCCCAATAGCAGGGATCACCTCTCTTGAAGTTCGTGACCTCGTCAAACGCTACAGCGGCAGCCCGTCCGGCAAGATAAACGACGGCGGTCCTGACACCAGCGATTACCCATCTGACCAAGACATCGCGAACGCATACCAAGCGCCTTCAGGTCCTTTTGTGTTCTTTTCCGGAATAGGGGACTCCCAAAAGCCATTTGAATTCGCCTCTTCTTTGAACAACGGAGCCGTCATCCTCCGTGGAGCCTTCCCCAAAGGTTACATCACCAAAGGAAAGCCCAGAAAGTCGGAACAATGGTTCCAGGACTTTCTCGATCGTGTCTCCGGTTTCTACGCCGACCAAGCAGTCAAGGCGGGCGGTGATGTGTACTTTGTGGGCAAGTTCGATGGCTCTGTCAGCACATGTAGTGCCTGGTCCAGGATTGAGCTACCGACTTTGACTGACGGCGGCATATCAAAGATCACTCTCGTCGATTACAGCAACTTTGATAATAAAAAGGATTACCCGTTGCCGACCCCGAATATCTTGCCCCGGGAAGAAAACAGCGTGCTCCAGAAGCGCCAAGACTACTGCTTCGACTGGCAAGGTGATCGTGAAGATCCAGCAGACCCAGACTCTGACCCGCAGGCCGGCTATGATTACTATCCTGGAAACTGCGGCGTTCATCTGCAGCAGGTAAGTCTCAATGATTTCTAAACCGGCAACCTTTGGCTCATGATATGCAGTATCAAAAGAACGAAGGCCAGTCAGCGTCGAATGATGGCGTTGGCACATCCGACTACCGCTTTACCATCACGCTGCAAGATGACCAGCATGAAGTCATTGGCGGAGTTGACTATTATGATGCTCCCAGCGGTCAAGGCGTCGACGTTGACAGTGCCCTGCCACTGGTGTTTATTGCGACGGCTGGCAACGTCGATGACGATCCGATCAGTTTCGCATATGGTGATCAGAGCTGGAAGAGTAGTGATGGTCAGTGCAGTGTCGGTGGGTACGATAGCGGGTCGCGGCAGATGGACTGCGGCTTCCATTGCTAGGGAGAAATCACAGTCGGACGCTTGGGACAATGTAAACTAAACAGCCGGCGTCGTCGAGGGACGGACTTCGTTGGAGAAATTCAAATTGCGCTGTATCGGTGATGGTGACTCGGCGTTGGCGTTAGGTCTATTTAATTCTTTGGCCTTGGATCCTGTCAATGTACCTCAGGTTGATCGAAACCACATGCCTAAGGTGCCTTATGAGAACAATGGTGTGCGTGCAGCAAACCTCCAGGGGTAGGATAGTAGTCGCGGCCATGAGGAGCGGCCATGCTTGGTCGCTCTACATCGGCTACAAGAGGTCTCGTTAACGATATCACTGCCTCGACTGCCTACAATCACGAGCAGATCAGGACGTCTTCGAGAATACCGGACGGTTGCCCTGGATGTCTCGCTGCCGGTCTTGCCTCTGCTGTTGTCCAGTTTGGGTGATAGGAACATGTAAAGTAAATGCTATGACGTTTGGCCGCTTTGGCAATGGGTGATCACTGGCTGTCCCTGTACGCGTTTCTGCCCTGAGCAAGAATATCGAGAAATATAATCGTATTTGAATCTCAAATTTCAACAATATGTAGTCAATTGATGTGGTTTGAAGTCTTCAACATCGTACGTACAAAATTAGGCAGTCAGGGGTGGGATCAAAAAATAAAGTCAAGCAGGGATCCCAAGAATCCGCGGGCTTAAGAACTCGTTATTTCCGGGCTGTCAAGGCAAGCCAGTCTTCTGAATCCTTTCGACTCTGGTCAACATCGACGGCTTGACGGAACGCGTAGACAATGCATTATTCTCACAGCCCTCCACCTTGTCTTCCGTTCGTCGAGTCGATGGATGCTCCGATTGCAAGCGCATGGTCTTCACTTTCTTTTCTTCTCAATCAGTCAAGGGCACGGATGCCTTCAAATCCTAGAGATAATTGCATCAAAACCAAGCTCCGAATCTCACATATGCTTCTATTTCTGCTACGGCGCTTGCTGCTCCTCCCACTGACATCGTTCACACATGCAATGACCTCCCAAAGCGCCAACCGCCCATTCCCGTCTCTCGCTTACGGGTAAGTCAATGTCGCAGTAGTGGTTAAGGATCTCTTCTCCTCTCTTGATGCCGCCCTGCCATCTCCTCGTCTCTGCTTTCCCCTCATACTTTAAGTAGTCCCCTGCTACGTCCTCGTGATCCGCATCTGGTCCCCAGCGCACCACATCCTTCGGCCCTCTGCTTTCGAACCTCATCTCTGCACTCCACTCCCATTTCACATTGGGAGCGCAGCTATGATTGGCCAGGGACCAGATTGGATGTACCACCGCTACCTCAGGACCTCTAGCTACACTCCCAGGGTTGAAGCGTGCACTTGCCGTCCCCCGGAACTTAGCGTACAGGGTGTTGATAACCCACGTCTGCGCGAGCGGAGAGGTGAAGATATTGACATCCATGCGCTCGAGGATGCTAAGTGGGGCTAGAATATTGTCGTTGAAAGTGAAAGGTAGACGGCGCTCCGACTGGATCGAAGGGCCAGACGAAGCATTTGAGAAATCGCCCGATAGATATTTTATCTCGGGTAAGTCAAGCGGATGCACACCCTGAGTCTCGGCCATGGCGAAAGCACGAGCTAGGAGAGCAAGATACAGTGCCGACGATGCTGCGTCTGGCGAAGGGTCTTTCGTCAAAAGATCAAAATCGGGTTTGCCGCAGACGGCCGGGTGGTACTGTTCTTGTGCAAGAGAAGCGCAGGTCGCAGAGCAGAAAATCACATCCTCACAGTCGTTGCAGGATGAAAGGGGCGTCGAAGCGCCATGAGGAGGGAGAGGGCCCGAGCAAGCGTCGCAGAATGAATCGTTAAGGCGGTTGTTAGCTGCTAGAATCGAATGTTCGACGAGGAGGATCTCGTGTGGGAGAATATCCTCTGTAGCGAAGAGTCCAAGCTGCTTGACATGTGAAAGCTCATTTGCGGCGGACGCATTGCATCCCCCATCATCCGGTCGTTCATAGGACGATTTGTGTTCTCGGGATGACCCTGAAGTGAGTAAGGGAAGGGAAACGGCACGAACCTCGCATTTCGCGGCCACTTTTCTTACGCGCTCATTAAGATCATGCAGATTTATGCTTGAGAGACGATCGGGCTCGTGTTCGTTCCACGGATATATCTCCCGGCGCACTACGCCTTCTTCCGGTAGGTTTTTGAAGGCGTTAACAACTTTTCTGCCGGCTGTCGATGGTAGAAGTTTATCCCTTTGCTCCTGGTATCCGATCTTCGATACCAGCCCAAAGGTTCGTGCTCGCTCTTGAATGCAATTCTGATGCTTGCTGAACAAGTGAGAATTAGGGAATGTTCGCAGCCCTCGACTTGCGAATTCAGAAGCGCTCTTAAGACAGCCACATCTGACGAGCGTCGAGGCTAGTAGATCATAGCTTTGAAGAGCGATTATGTCGGCGATCCACATGAGAAATTTGTCTGCAGAGTTATTATCCTCTTTGTTTGGTAAGTGTTTGAGGTCGCTGTCTGCCACTCCTTCGAAGCAGTCCGCTTCGCCGTTTCGCCGCAATTCAAGGATCGTGGTTTTGGTAGCTTCGAGCACATCTTGGTGGTATTCACCAGATTCATCTCGCAATTCGTCGCTCAGTCGCAGAGATTTGTACGCATCGCCTGCGGCCAGGTCTGGGTAGTCGTGCGCTTTGTAGCATTTTGCACGTGACAAGTAGAGCTGAGGCGTGTACGGGTTGGCCCGAATGCGCCGATCGTGTTCTGCAATATCTGCGGACTCGTTGTTCAAGTCCGAAATCATACTTACCACGTACATTATTGCGAGTCACAAGTCCTTGGCCGTCAGACTGATTGGATCAATGTAATCTCTCCTGAAAGTTGATTTAAAGTAGTAAAGTTTTCTTGCTAAGTGGCGCCGGCTAAGCCCGTTCTGGCGGTCTAGGGCTTCCGGGTTGCGAAGACTGGTCTTTTGGATGGATATCAGGGCAGGGCAGCAACGTCAGAGTTTTTACGATACTAAAATAAGATGATGTACCTTGATCACTCCGATCCCCAGGTACTGAAGCCTGGAAGTTGTTCATAGGTGTTTGTAAATATGCCTAGACCTTTCTTCATTTACGATGGTTATACTCAACGAGCAAATCTCCATCACCATTACCCCATGCGCTGGCAGGATACTTTCCCAACAGCCTGAGATGCCCTGGCGTAACTTGACAACGTATTGACGCATTGCTGATGGACTGATTGGCCAGTCAAAGACCAATGCTAAGGAGGCAAATCGTTAAAGAGCATCGCTTGTTCAACAGGAACGCCCAACGTGAGGGATTCGATAATGAACAGAGAAGAGTAAGGCTGAAAGGGCTGCCGGAATAGGTAGCAGACATTGACGCCAGCGTATAATATAAATTCAACTCCACATCCCTTCTCTTCAAACTTCTTGACATTCATCGCTGTGAATTGGGCTGCCACTATCTTCGGTAGTTCATCCTACTTTCGAGGTACGAAGGCAGCAGATAGGAGGATCTGACTTGATACCTCCCATGCCCAGGCGCAAATAGCTAATGAAACCGATCTTGCATTTCTTACCCTTCGGTCGTCGGCAAGTTCGGACTTGGCATAGATCGTATACTACTACTACCGCTGACATTGGAACCAGCATCGGGATACCATAGCGAGTAATTCTGCTCGCGATATTGGTTTCGAAGGGAAGCTTCTCCAGCCCACCGTATCGCCTCCAATTGCTCATTGGTCGCGTTACCCTGGACAGCATTGGCTTCCATCTGCGATCGCTCCGCTACAGAAAATTCAGTGACCGCAAAGGTGCAGGTAGCATGTACGTACCGTCCGAGATGGGACCTGCTCTAAGAACAAGAGCCGCCTGATTGAACATCAAAGTATTTTCGGAAAAGATGAAACCTTTGCCAAGAAGTAGATCGAACGGACCATGCTCTGCCACTAGAAAAGTCGTTTGCCGAGTCTTGGAGGCGGTATTCGCATACCATGTGATGGTAATGGTGCCCTTCGACTCGACGGTTTCTCCACCAAACCCCGTCAGGATATTTTCATGGGTGTTCTGCACTGTTGAAGAGACCATGCCTGCTCGCTTGGTGATTTCGAGCGAGATCCAATTGTCTTCGCATCCAGTGTCCAGGATTCCGCGACAAGCCATCCATTGAGGGCCATCCGTGATCCCACGAAAAATTGTGGCATCGAAAACAGTTGGGTCTTTCGTTCGACCATGTCCTACCTGTTGATGTGACCCTTTGGGTTCGGTCGAGTGAAGCCCTTTGATCTCATTCTGCTGGTTCCGTAACAGCTGATGCGTCAGGGCACTACAAGTCCACCGAATAAGTCAGAGCCGAAAGGCAAGAAGGGCTCGAGAAACCATACTCCATAATGACGTCTCTTAAGAGTAAGACAGCTTGCCGGAATTGCTGCATAGCATACTCTAAATCGGCAAGCGTGGTCTTGTTTTTTAGCATAATGGCCGACTTTTTGTTCGCCTTTGCTCATGAGATTCGCAATCCTGGAGGCTCTATTGAAGCAAAGCTCGAGGCAGCTCCGAGAGGCTGGTGGCATAGTGGCTTGGAAGGAAAACATTGATGAATTTATCTCATTCAAGATGTGAACATATACATGCAAGTCGCCGATTGCATCTTCTACAACAGCGCGGGCCTTCTCGTTCTTTGAAGCAAACGCTATCTGGATTTTGAAGAGCTGATGCGTTACGGCGGCGATTATACCAGGTGAAAGTGAGAGAATATCCATCTTGAGACACCGGGGCTAATATATGTATTCACCACCTCGAGGATTGGAGAGATCGACAATCAACTAGGCATACTGTACGAATGTACAGTCAATTGGGACGGACTGCACAGAGCCTTGCCGAAGGTGAGCAGACTAAGAACAAATACTCGGTTTGAAGATAGCATGATCGAGTTGTTTCAAGTCGATGATAAAATACCTCAAGAAGAAGAGTAAATTAGAGTAGGCCGGCAGCCGCGCCGATTATCCTACGGCTAGTGCAACCACAAGTCTTGAAGATCTAGAGTTGAAGAACTTCAAAACCTGATATGCCAGACCCCCTCAAGCTGTTGGGAGCAGGAAAAGTTAAGCTCTGTTGATACCTCCATGCAGACCTCCTCAATCGGCCAATGGCAGCCAACATGAACCCTGCAATGCAGACTGCAACGGGACCGAAGCAACGAGGCTATCCCAAGCTCGCATCACTCATGGGACACCATACGGAGACTGCTATATTCCGCCGCTTCGGTCAGCTAAACATGCTTAACCTACTCAGCCTACAAGCCGACCTCACAGATCTCGAGCTTCAGTTGCAGTACATACGGCAAGAGGATCAAGCATCAGACGATCCATTACGCATGCTTCATACTATCGATTTCTGGGAGTTGCGCCAGTCGAGGAAAGCCGGGGATGATTTGCAATGGCAGACACTGTTGAATATCAGGCGAAAGCTGCAAGAGTATAGTACTGCCTTCAAACGATGTACGTGAGAGGAGAGACGTCATGGCTGATTTGTCGCCAGACGCAGCGCTGCTCCAAATCTCTCAACTAGCGAAGGTTGACTCTCCGCGTGAGGACGAATTGCATTTCCTACAAGACTGGCTAGAACGGCCAATGATGGGCAACTCCTTCCTTCGTGGTCGTGAAGCCACGGTCTGGAGAGACAGAACAGCAAAAGAGATGGTGACACTAGCAGAGCGCAAATTGGATTCTGATCCCTTCTCCACCTGGCTCAGTACAGGTCTAGTCGGTATCTTCGACCGCGTGTGGGGCAATCGACGAAAAAATCCCATCTTAGCGGATCCTGACAGCGGCATAGTTGAGTACGACAATAGCCGCCTGAGCAGCATCAGCAATGCTGTCAGCGTGACCTTTGCGTCTCTGGTGCCTACTGTCAGCGTCCTTGCTCTAAATTATGTATGCAGTACCCAAACGAGGCTGGGTCTGCTCATATTGTTCACGGCTCTGTTCTCGGCGGCGTTAGCAGCTTTCACTACCGCGCGAAAGATCGAAATCTTCTCTGCTGTTGCTGCGTAAGTCCTTGAAGAACCTCGCGACGCAGCACTCGAGATGCTGATGGTATCTAGGTTCGCAGCTGTGGAGGTGGTGTTCATTGGGTCGAGTGGTAACAACAGTGCCTCATGTCCCTGATGAATTGATGTAGCGTTCTGTATCTTGCATCGCAGCTTTAGTAGAGGGAACCATTGTGCACTCGGCTTGCTACATAGTCGATACCTATAGCTTTCATATGATACCTAGTTCTTTAGCAAAATTGTGACGTAAATACACCACGGGCTGTCCGTTATTACGAACGACTATACCATCTCATTCGCGGACACAACTTCTAGAAGAAACATCAATTGACTTACTACAACGGTGCTGTGGTCCTCCTTTCTATCCTCCTTCTCTGTACCGAGAGGATTTGTTCAGGCTGCACGAATCCTATTCACTTCCACGAAAACGCCCCTGGGAAGGCGAAGGTTTCTCCTAAGCTCACCAGCATCGAATCAAATCATCGAAGCCTTTTACAGTCCCATTACTATACCTAGGCTACGTTCATGAAGCCTTTTACAGAGCCTGTGGAAGAGCAGGTCGGTCGGCCACACAACGCGCCTTCCCTCAGAGTGTTTGAGCTGCTATTGAGCTACCACCACTTCTCACACAAAACCCTCTCATCGGTCATACCCTCTGCATTTCGAAGAGCTCCTACCACCTCATCCGTCATCGACGGTGGTCCGCAGATGTACGCCACCGTGTCATTCCTTTCCACTTCTGGGCCAAGAGACTCGACAATCTCTTCCGTGGTGAATCGACGTTCGAGAACTTCGAGCCTGCCATGGATGGCGTAGTCTCGGACAGCTGTATCGTGGATCCTTCCCTGATCCTCCGGCGCGATACCCGTGAGAAATAGGCTGAGCTTCTGATTGATGAAAGAAGAGCCATGCTGTTTGCGACGAGCTGTTTTGAATATGGCTTTCAAGCGATCAAGAAAGAGCATTCTCTCCAATTGCCCTGACGGTGGTAACCGGCACGAGTAGAAGAATCGAACATTTTCCGAGAACAGCCCCTCGCTATCCAGATGACAGAGTATCGACAGCAAAGGACTATTATAAACAGCGATTAGATTCGGACAGCCTCGATAGTCGTCATGGCGACCTGTTCAAAACGTGAGAACATTAAAAGACTGACTTTATGCCCACGCCACCTGCGACAAATACAAGGCGTTTTACCTGCGATGGAAGTATGCCAGGAGGCGGCCAGACAAAGCTTCCGCCGACCCGAACCTTTAGTAGTGAGCCCAATATTCTAGGCTTAGGCTGCCAGAACCACGCAGCGGCTGGGTTCTGTGGCGATTCTTGAACGGCTAGATCTACATAGCATTTCGCTCCAGGGGAAGAGGGCCTGGCCTCTGACGGCAGGGACGTAATCGTAAATCCTCCCTATCATGGCCTTCAGATCAGAGTCTCATTCGACACCAAGAATTGGGACCTCGAACAGACATAGCAAGAGGTCATAAAAGAAAGTTAAGGGAAATGACTAACAGCTTGATGCAGGTCGGGAATATGAACATCTAGCCACTGGCCGGGTGAGAACTAAACTGTTGGAATGAGACATCAGCTCATCCTCATACAGTAAATCGTGGGGGTTGCTGGTTCACAGTCGAGGTATTACTTGCATTGATGTAGCTGGGATGCTCATGTTCTTGCTCTGGATCTGTTGCAGATGGATTCACGACCTGAAGACGCAGCAAACGAACTCTATCATAAAGCTCCAGTATAGAAGTCAATCGTACATCATGAATGGTATTCTGTCGGGGATCTGCGGCTGTTCGCTGCTCGTGGGTTGTGCGAGCGCCCTCTTCGGTCTCCTGTACTTCCTTGCGTAATCGCGATACGACTGACTGATATATTTCATTTTCGCGCCGACGCGCCTCTGTTAATCTGCTGGTGGTGGCCATACTACAGACAGGATAGATTTGAAGCCCCCTTACAAAGGGGAGCTGGGCTGTACCCGAGAAAGGAGCAAATGCACCAATTCGACGTACATTAGGTGCAGTCGCCTGTCTGATAGGCCATAGCATTGTCTGCCTAGCAAAAATTGATATAGCAAACTTAGCAATGTAGGATGTGTAAGGAATGGAAGCATTTGAGGCAGTTGATGTCAGTTATCAGAGCCTAAGGCAACCCTAGGACGGCGAGCGGGCAAGGTGGACGGCCGATTATTACCATCCATTTCCTGCTCTAGGTATACTTCCAGTAGGTACCTTATATTGATTGTCGGCGCATGTAGGCTCCTAGCTACGTCAAAGTGCCTCAAGCATCGTACTTGTACATTATGAGATCTGGCATCGGCCTCAGCATCCGCCGACTCCATTACCACAATGCTTTCTCCACGTTGGCTCTCTGACCTCAAACAGCGTGTTGGAAAATGCATCCTATTCGGTTTGCAACCATCCCAGGCGGACCAGGCGGGAAGCATCTTGGGAGTCGTGGCCAAGGACTGGAGGGAGCTTGTCGCGGGCAGGGAAGGTTTTCTCGTGGGCAGGGGAAGGGGGGGTTTGGAAAGACATAAAGTTATGTGGGGCGAACAAGATGTTATGGTAATCTCAAAGCGTTGCGTGGTCCCTAAGTGGGGGGGCTTGTCGACTCGACACCATCGCTGATAGATCTAAGGGTACAAATCTCTGCATCCTGAGCTACGACAGCCGTGCCTGACCCGTCCACAAAGGCCATGTCAATAATGTGACCTATATACGTTATGCCGAGTCCGCGCGCACCAATTGGATACAGAGCTTTGCTGCACAAGATCCTAAGAACAGACAGAAATGGTCGGAATTATTGACCCCCAAGGGAGACGGCGTTATACTCAGAAGCATCAAAACAGACTTCAAATTCGTGAGTGGCCTCACCGTTCACTCGCTTTCCTACGTACACAAGCACCCTAGATCACTCTCTCATTGACCACTGATCGTACGACGTGTAGCCCATGGCCTGGCCCGATCGTATATCCGTTTACCATAAATTTCGCTCGGTGCCAAGCCGCTCGACGGACTACTTTCTTTTGGATGTTGTAATACTCTCGGAGCGTCATCAACGGCCGGCAGCACGGTGCGTCGAAGATCTTGTCTTGTATGACTATCGACAGGGATCTAAGACACCGTTAAAAGAATTCATGATGCAGAAATTCCAGGACCACTGGGAAGCGCAAGAAGAAGCGAAAGACCGCAACGAAGCCAAGGTAAGGGCACTTCTTGAAAGCGTAGATCGGCTGGAAAAGGAAACTTGGGATAGAGAAGGTGCAGTAGAGGATACTGGTGGTTCTGTAGCTTGAACGATCCCTGGCTCAGAGAGTCCTACTTTAAGGTCGAGAGATTGACGCTGCATGCAGGCCTCATACTATCTCTTTTCTCAAGTGACTCCATGTAAGTTGTTGGCAAATAAAGTATGCATCGAAAAGCCTAGACCAGGGCGCACACATTCAGGTATCTGATGCATAAACGCTCCGGCTGCGCGACCTCAATTGTGATACAGAGAATCATCAAGGTATCTGCGTGAATCGACCTGTAATCTGACAGTCAAATCGACTGGAATCGGTAAGTAGTGAAGGGTAGGATGCGAGTACTGATCAAAGTAAAGCACAATACTTGAGGTACTGAAAGAAGCTTCGGAGGGAGCTAAAGCACGAACTATTTTTCAACCTATCAGAAGTTAGCGCACCAAGTTTGATCGACAGGCGCAGGCGCAGGCGCAGGCGCAGGCGTAGAGGATCGAATTACAGTGGTCTTTCGTGGGCTGCAATGTTGGCGCGAGTGCTGCAAGACAAGGCGCGAACGTTGAAACAGTGAGTGGCAACATCGCACTATCACCATATACTTTAGTTCTAATCGTGTACTGCTCTGACTGCCATGGAACCCTTGTCAAAGGTTTGCATAAGTGCTTAGGGCTTCCAAAAGTCGCTCGCAATTCCGGCGCCTGTTTCCGAGACCCTATCCGTAACTAGCCTCTTCTTACTTTCTTTCCACAGCCGATCAGTGTGACGCGGAAGGTAACAACAAACGTCCATATAGCATTGTCCTTCGCAGACAGCTACCTCATTTTGGAATTGTCCAGTGCCTTTCGGAATTTGTCCCGGCATCTCGGTGTCGGGCAGCCCTGGATGCCGTTAAAACAGAAAAGGTCCACAAACCAGCACAACAGGCGGAATGACAGCGGTACTGTTGCGCCTGGTAAGCGGGTAGCAAAGGAGAAGTCAAACGGGCATATCAACGAAGGCGTCGAAGAAATATCCGACAAATACACAAGTGGGAAGGCCAATAACAATGTTGGAGACAAGGACTCTGGGAAAGTGCCAGAGCATGCCGGGGCTTACATCAATGGTTCTGCAGACGGTCTGTCAGGAAACAACCATCGCCAAATTGATTTCAGCACTGGAAAAGGCCCTATCGCTCACGACACCAGAATCCTCAACTTAGCCTTGACTATCTTATGGTCGTGCCCGATTGGCGATACAATAGCTATCCTTATCTTCCTGCTTTCCCTGCCGCCAACGTTTCTTGCTCTCACCAACACACTGTTTGCTATCCTTACCTTCATGCCGCCGGCAACCTCTATATCCACGTTCCCCACGACCCTCAACGACGTGTTCCAAGGTTCGGGCGGTGCGCCATCCTTCGCGACTATTGTCTTGACAGACTTCCTGGGGCTGGTGCTCTGGTTGGTGTTATGGACACCAGCACAAGCACTAGTACTGGAGCTCGGTCAAGCTGTAGTCGCTACAACACTTGGAGGTGGCAGTTCCGTCAAAAGCAAAGGATCAGACTATACCATATGGTGCATGGGCTTTGTGGTCGTCAGCAATTTTGCCCGTAACAAGTGGATACCAAATCGGTTTTTCGGCTATGACTGGTCTGTTCGCCTGGCATCGTTATCGAATCTATCTTTAGGACCTGCATCGTTCTTGAGGGATAATACTGCTACAGATCGTACATACGCTGGTTGGTATCGTGTACTGATAGCCCTCCATATATTAGTACAAGGGCTGGTGCATGTAGTTCGTCGATGGTATGCGAAGAGGGAACACCAACGACCTAGACTCAGCAAGGCGCAATCCGATCCCGAGGCTGTCATTGAATCACCAATTCGTTCCGAGGCAGGGCCTCCTGCCAACTTTTACCCTGCATCAAGCCTCTCCCAAGAGCTCACCGCCCGATCATCATTGCCGAACATGAGAGATACACGGGAGAAGACGGTGAGCAATAAGAAAAAGAAAAAGCAGGGACACCACGTGAGGAGCCAGCAGCCGCTCTGGGCTGCATTTGCCGCCACGAAAGTTACCATATGCCGTGAGTACGATCAGTCTAAGATGTTGCAAGAAGGTAGTGGCTCAGATGCAAAAGATACGAAAAACCTAGGAAGCGCGCCATTTACGGACGAAGAGGGTCAAGTGTGGATTACGCATGTAGGGTCGAACAGCTTCTCCTTCGCCACAAGCCACTTTGCCAATCGAGCCTCGGGCTGTGATCATAGTGTGGACATCGACGCCGCTTCTAGGGCAGGCGTTGATCAGTCAAGACCGTTTCATCTGCGCATCAATGGAGCTCCCTGGACGTCGGTCGTGGTCAAAAGGCTATCTACATGTAATGGAGAGGACGAGAGCGCGGAGCGGCAGTGGACTGGGGAAGCCTTCGGGCTCTCTCCATCCTCAAGCTATATCTGCAGCTTCATCCGAAGCGAGGATGATGTGGAAATATTTACTGCAAATTTATCCACTCAGTCCTCGCCATCCGTCGATCAAGGTTTGCGTATATCTCTGGATAACTCGATAATAATTGACACAGTTGCAGAAATCTCTGCCTCAGCAACTCCGCCTCGCCCTGCATCTCCAACCACTCCCACTACCACGCTCAAAAACTCCATTGCAGCCTGCGATGCCACCCTGAACGAGTCCCAAGCGCGCCAAAAACGTTGCAAAAAGGAAGGCAAAGCTGCCTCTCTTGCACTGAGGAAAGAGATAGACGGTCTCAATTCGAGGATAGTCAAGATCGGGGTTGATGATAAGGCTCAACATTCCCGCCAGTTGCAATGGAACCAGCACATACGGCAGGCAGATGAGGCAATCGCTGCTATGTCTAACGAACTCGATTCAGTGGACTCAATTCCACAAGATGACACGGAGCAGTGGACAGAGACAAAGCGTGAATGGGAAAGGGGAAAGAGCCAAAAAACCAAGGCGCGGGAGGAACTGCTTCGTTGCAAGGAAACTGCACACGAGGAAAGATCTGCTGTGCAGGCTGAAGGTACCTCGACGCAGCAGAAGCGTGACCGTCTGACCACACGCGGGACACAACTCAATGAAAAGCACCAACGACTTATGTCGGCTACCGCACAAGGTCTCAGCGAAAGAGAACGGAGAGAAGCCGAAGTTGCTGCCAAAGTCGCAGACCGTCGTCAGTTTGAAGAGAGAAGCCAGGAACAGGTGACACAAATACAGAAATCGATCCAGGAGGTTCAAGTCAGTGCCCAGCAAGCGTGGCAGCAAGTACACGTATTCAGCAGCGCACATCAACGGCAACAATCAATGAACGCTGCCATTGACGAGCCAATAATACCTCAAGGTGATATACCTGGTGCCGTTGCACCGCCCACTTCGATGGCTGCTTCCAACTTCCGGTTCCCTGGATACCCATCAACCGAACAACCCACGATGCGAGGTGGCTCATCGACTACTTTCCGATACGATGTGCGTCCTCGCTCCACATCAGTCCTCTCTGGTAACAGCGTCTACGCAGATTTCGATGACCAAGACCCAGCGCCACCTATGCCGTCACTGAGGCCCATCGCCAAATTCAGGGGTCGGCAAGAGAGTGGAAGCAGCGGTAGTGGTAGCGGTAGCAGCCAGCGTGATCCCATGAGTCCAGCTTTCGGCGGCGTGCGGATGAGTTCAACAGAGAAAAAAGGTAGCCCTATATGGAATTAGACCTATCAATCTTGAGCTATGCTTGCATCCATTGTAAGTGACAGGCTCGAGCGTTGCGTTCTAGGTCCCCCACAAGTGACTTCGCTTATGCCTCCTGATACGTTCCTTAACCTTCGAGTTGATGTGTGATGTGTCTTTCCTAGAGATCTCCCTCTCCTTGAACACGTCATCTGCGTAGTCAATTTATTACAGTAGTTCTGCACTTCCTCGGGCGACTTGGACGCTGGCAGACCTTATGCGGAACACTCGCTGTAGATAAGCGAGGCCCGCTCCCTTTCCCTCCTCCACCTCCAGCACATTTGGCACCATCTCGTATTTCTTACGAATTACATTACCAACGGGACCATCTTCAGGCCTGACGGAACTTCTCGTCCTTTCTCATGATGGGATATTTGTGATCGGTCCTGGAACGGCAGGAGCATGTCGCTCATGCCTTCCCGCAGCGTCCGGGTTTCCAAATCGCACAGCGTGTTGGTGAAGTCAACATGGGAGAAGTCATCAAGCGATCTGTACCGACAAGATCACCCTTCACCCAGCATCGACAGCCAATCTCTTTGTCTTGCGAACCAGCATCTGCCCGATCTTCGTCCCAAAGCCAAACCCTTTGCTGCATGTCAGAAGTTGTTTCTGGCAACAGGGAAACAGGCACACGGCGCCACAGGTAGGCTCATGGGTGGCATTGACAAGGACAGAGTTGTGCTAATCAGACTGAAAGAAAAGTTACGAGATCGGGCAGAAGAGCTAGCCGAACAAGAGTTGAAGTTACAGTCATCGACCACAATCAGTCTTGAGTCAGAGCACCCTCACGGAGACTGTGAACCCAGCCCGCGAGACTTCTCTTCGTGGCAAACAACACCCTCCCCTGCAGTGGTCCTTGCGACATCACCGCATATAATAGCAAAGAGTATGGGAAACAGTGCATCTGCGGTCGCCAAAAGAGACAGAGGACGACGAGCAGACTCTCCAGCGACGGACACGACCGGGGGAACTTCCGCATCGCCACATCGGCTACCTACTCCACAGAATGTCTCCCCAATCCGATTGCTCCTGGAAAAGGCTAGTGTTTCCACCCTACGCTTGAGTGGAAAACCCCGGGTCAGCAAGGTCGAGACTTCGCCTACAAGGCTCGCAAAGCTCAAAGAGTATTCACATTCGGGTTTCGACCCTACCGCTGTTATCTCACCTGTTCCCCACGGGGGTGAAGCGCCGCCTGTCTATCCCTCGCTTTCAGTCTCCGCAGCCACCTCGGATCACAGTACTATCACACAAGGCACTGCCCACCCTCGCTCTCCGCCACTAACATCATTCACGCTCTCCCCGCCGCCATCGTCTCACGCCTTGTCCCCACCACTGTCGTCGAAAACATCCTCCCGCCCTTCAACGGCCAACTCGCAAACCCCGTCAAGCATTTACAGCCCCTTCACTAGACCAAAAACACCCATACCAATTACAGCTCCTCCTATAGAGCTGATCCATTTCAACTGCTACCAGTCTCACCGCCGTGTCCTCAAGCTACCGAACAAGCACTATCCTGTGCCGTGTATGATATGCAAGGTAGACAATACGGAGCAGCGCTGGAAGTGCGCATGGTGCTGTCTGCGGGTATGCACGGAATGTATGGACGCGTTGAGGAAAGTGGAAGGGAAGGACGTGCGAGTGTTGGTACGGGCGCTGCAGGAGAAGAAGGAAAACCATTGGACAGCCATGGGCGGACAACGAGACGATGAAGATGTCATGGGGCCCAACGACGTTAAGGACTTGGAGGTGAGTGAGGGGACTCTCAAGAACAACGGCGAAGCAAAGAAACGAAGACGAATGGGTAGGGTTCCTTTTCCGTAGGTGACGTTAGTTCCTGTGGCTCAAGAGTTCCTCGTGTGTGTCGTTCCGTGCTAGGAGCTGTCTGCTAGGGACTTGTCAGGGTCGATGGCTATCGGGCTTACAGAAGGTATTCTTAACAAGATATTCTTGGACAGGCTTCGTTGCTACTTATCCTGATCCTCTTTTTGATTTTGCCCGGCGCCCATAGCAGTGGTGACAAAATCGTGATATCTGAAGACTTCACCCCTCTTGCCTCCAGCTATTCCTTTCGCGAAGTCTCTTCTCCCTTTGAACCCATCAATGACCTGGTCGATCTCCCTTTCGTTCAACGATTCATCTCCTGCCTCAGGACTCGTATGCAAGAGCGCGTCTCTAAGCTCCTTGACGTCAATCTGCCCGCTATCGTCTTCGTCAAAAGCCGCAAAAGCATTGACAAGCTCTTGCTGAGAGGATAGTGGGGCCAAGAGCGACGAAAGCGTGTGCAAGAACGTAGGCATACCCAGTGTCTGGGGTGTTCCCGGTGGGAAGAACTGTGAGACGACCGAGGGATTGGCATCTTGTCCTAGGATCTTCCATTAGCACGATACCTTCACCAATTCCTCAGCACCTGCTCGTACCAAGATTCGTAAGCATATCTACAATATCTTCCCTACCAACCTGCCCGTCACCATCTCGATCCAACACCTGGAACCCTTCGCGCATCTCCCTGGCTTGCGCAGCCGGCAACCTTGACAGCGCGTCCCCATTGACTGCCATCGGTCTTGCTGTAAGATTCGACTGCGTCGATACTGTCCTCGCCCCGCGCGTTGGTGAGGTTGGAAGCTCTCGCTGTGCTATCGCAGGACTCAAACCCCGGGGCGTCCAACTCCCGTCGTTTGATAAAGGGTTGGAGGTATTTTGGAGCTTGGAGGGCGATTGGAGGGGTGTGTTGGTCTTGTTAGGGGATGGTGAAGGCGAGGTAGGCCGGAAGGATGGGGAAGGAGATTCTGGACGTCGGAACGGGGAGGTGCGAGGGGAGCCAAAGGAAAGAGGGGATGGCGACGAGGGTTTGTACGTTGCTGGCATGGCCTGAGAGAGATCTGAAGTCAGCATTTGCGATTTCAATTTCCAAAGAACAGGCAGAAGGAACTTGAAGGGAATGGGACAAACCATGGTGGAAACGAGCTCGCAAACGGCCAACCGGTATTCTTGTTCTCGAGCACGAAGTGTATTGGGTTTGCGGGTGAGATTTAGGTTATGGGCAGCTTCGGAGAACAGCTCGGACGATTTCCCTCAATTCATCAGGTTTGATATCGCGGTGAAGGTACTTCTAACAAGTATGGAGCCCTTGAGCCTGAGTAAGTAGTAAAAGTGAAGTAAACACGATAAACAATGCCAAGACCGCAAGCCCTTAGCTTCCGTTGCGGAGCCTAGAAGGTACCCTGGTCTAGACCCAAGACCCTGAGAACTCAGACGTGCCTCTCGATTTCGATGGGAATATATGGACGGGCCGTGAGGAGTTTTGGTTTTTGATTTCCTGTTCTGCCAGTTGGAAAGCACACTGAGATGCGAATATGATATCCTTCGCTGCTGAGCACTAAGCAGGACGTATACTCTCCCCATTGTAGCCTGAGCCTGGGGCTAATTGAAGCAGACTTCGACTTTCGAGCGAGCCATTGTTATTTCAGATACCCTCAGTTGCTGGGCGTTAACGGCAATCATGACTTCTGTTCTTTCATATCGACCTTCAACCAGTGGTGGTAGTAGCGGCACGGCCAATAGTAACCTCAACCGGCAGGGCTCGCTTTCTTCCTTTCCTTCGTCTCGAACACCATCGAATCCTTCGATACGGAATGGCATACCTACAGCGAACCCTCCTCCGGTACCGCGTCGCGGCTCAATCAGCAGCTCGCGCACACCGTCTACGCCCTCCTCTGTGAAGCCAGCAGGCCTGCGACCAAACCTACCTTCACATCGAGGAAGATTGAAGTCACAGTATCCAGCAGATTCTCCAGAACGGCATGTCGAATATATTCTTGTGGCAGCGTTCCATGTAGACCGAGGGCCGGTCATGGAGCATCAGTATCCTGGAGCCATCAGCGGCGATGAAAACATGCTGGCAGAGCTCATGCTTCCGGATCAGGCACATATGAGGAATGAAGATTGGACGATCTTCTTCTTGCATAAAGACACCAGCGAAGCAGCCACCCAGGACAGCGTCAATGGGAGCGCCAAACGGAAGCGCCAGGAAAAAAAGGACGTACAGCCAGACACGAGCGATACGGAAGGTGACAGTGTGGAGGAGACTGATGGTGAGGAAGAACGCGCTGAAGGCGAAGGGGACGGAGAGGAAGAGATTGAGGGAGGGGAAGGCCCGCCACTCATTTATGTACTGAATTTAGTCAACACGAAGCAGGATAATACAGTCAGAAGGTCGGCTACCCTACCATTGTCTCCCATGTCTCCAGCTGATGACAAATCCGTAACAGAGGTGCCGTTGTCAAAGCAATGGCCATTTGTACACGGCATTCCTTTCTTCACATCTACAAGGTATTTTAGAAGCTCTCGCTGTCAAAAGCTGCCACTGACGCTACCAAAAGCCGCTCTTGTTGTTAGCATTGGAGGAGTACTTTAAATCACCCTTTCCAGAGACGCTAGCTTCATTGTACGACGCCGTTAATGCTATGGATTTGTCGTTGATGCCCCGTTTGTCAAGTCTGGAACGGCACGTTCTCTCCGCCAGCGACACAAAAGACCTCTTCATTGAGAGATTCGAGCGAATGATCCAGCAACGCAAGGCAGATGAGTCTAGGTCTAATTCTATATCCTCTCCAGATTCGCCATCCAAATCAGCTGCTGAACTACCTCGTCACGGGCCACGCTATACAACTCCCCGAGACACCCATGAATTCGAATCGAAAGTAATATATAACCAAATACGGGTTCCGATAAAAGTCCCAACATCACTGACCCCAGAGACTGTCGGTGACTTCTCGCTCATCAAGCTCGTTCAGGCCTTCTCAGCACCCCACGCCTCCTCTCCACAACCTTTTACACTGCACGCGCACCTCACTACATCCGGTGCCTACACGCATCCCATTATTGTCCTCCTCAACGCCCTCATCACCCAGAAACGCGTCATCTTCCTCGGACACAACCGCCCCAGCGGTGAAGTCGCCGAAGCCGTCCTCGCCGCCTGCGCTCTTGCATCCGGAACCATCCTCCGTGGCTTCACACGACACGCTTTCCCCTATACCGATCTCACAAAAATCGACGACCTTCTCAATGTTCCTGGCTTCATCGCTGGGGTTACAAATCCAGCCTTCGCAAACCACCCCGAATGGTGGGATCTACTTTGCGATGTACCCACCGGCCGCATGAAAATCTCCCCTCGAATCGACCCAGCCCCCATCACCGACGGCCTCTTGAATTTCCAACAGCAGAATCCTACCTACGCACCTAATCCCAATGGCTCAGGCCCTTCCTCTTCCGGGCCCCCAAGCCTAACACCAAACAACGACCCCACCTACGACACCCCCTTCATCACCGACCTCCTCGCCTCCATCACCTCGCGCCACGGCGAATCCGCCATCCGCTCCAAATTCCGCCAGTACATCACCCGCTTCACGCGCATCGCCGCCGCCTTCGAAGAATCCGTCTACGGCGCCTCCGCCCTCTACGCCGGCGCCTCGGACGCCGACGCAGGCGCCCACGGCGTCAAAGGCCACGGCTACGTCTGGCCGGACGAACACGCCCGCGCCCGCGAACTGGGCGCCAACGTCTGGCGCATCGAGGGCTGGCGCAACACCCGCAGCTACTACGCCTTCATCCAAGACCTCGCCGCAGCCTGGGAACGGCGCCCCATCCGCACCATCGACCTCGCGCACCAGCACGACCGTCTCCGCTTGCTGAAACTCTCGCACGAGGACTCCGCGGCTATCTATCTCGCGCTGTCGGCTGCGGTGAGGAGTTACGATGAGGTTTGCCAGTTGCTGACGGTGACGCCGGAGAGTAATGCTGGGTTGTTCTATCTCAGTTTAGGGTTGTTCCACCCGGAGAAGAGGACGAGGAGGGCGACGGTGGAGTTGCTGGAGAGGATTATGGGGCATGAGGCTGGGAGGCATTTTTGGGCGCAGTTGGGGAGGTTTGCGAAGGTGGGGTTTTGGAGGATGAAGAGGGAGATGGAGGGGAAGGGGGAGAGTCCGGCGATTGTGGGCATGGACGCGAGGGTTCGGGGGGGGAGGTGAGCTTCAAGGAGATTCGGGTTCCGATGGAGTCGCTCAAGAAAGGGGGGTTGGGCGCCTGAGTCAAGGGGCCGAAAAGGGGGAGGGACGATCATGATACCCAAAACAATACTACTGTTTACTATAACCATAGCCTGCAGTCGCTGCCAGCTCAAGGCTTCCCGAGTCGACACTGTTTTACATCGATCTATTCACGACTACTTTGACAAAATTACGAGACCTCTGAGCGTTAGCCACTACTCAGCCGAGGGCCCACGTCGTTGAGCTGTCAAGCTGTCAAACCGTTTCCTCTTGCAGCTACAAAACTGCGCCAACAGCAACCTCCAACCACCAGTGGACAATCCAGCACGAAACACCCTCCCCCAAGAAAGAAAAGCAAACCTGCCCATCATCACTGTCTTCAGATTCGTAAGTCCATCGTCGGCTCTACCCTCAGCCACTCCCAAATCGCGGCAACAATACCAAGAAAGAGCCGTCCCTGCATGAGAACGACACCACTCATCACCACCCCTCCCAACACTAGCCTTCCGCCAGCTCGCTCCCGCCTCTCCTACTGGCCTTCCGCTTCGCCTGTCGAATGGATGCTGTCTATCCAATCAACATATAGCCCCTTCCATTCGGAAGACTGATAAAGATGCTATGCTGCATCAACCCAACAGCCTTGCCTTCATGTAGGCTACAACACATGCAGGCAAGATAGAGGCTTGAGCTTAGCTCCCTCCGAGAGAAAGTGTTATTTGGTTCGTGAACGAGCGGGAAAAGGGTTACGCACCACAACACAGGAAATCCAAAACCAGAAAAACAAACTCCCGAGGGATCGAACCAGCAAAAGCAGATCCTCCACTGCGGCAATTGCTGTATACATGGGGGTTGCAGTACATGGAGTTTAACCACTGGACCAGTGACGGATCTGCTGTTCATTGTACTTCCAGTTGTTGAATATATTCCTCATATTGCGCATGTCGATCTCTGCGTTCTTGATTCCCAGTCAGTTCTAGGAGCGCGTGTGGAGATAACATATCAGGGATGTAATAGGAATGAGGTGCTGATTGCTTGACTTTTAAGATTAAGGGGGTGTTGATGCTGATGTTGGACTGATCAAGCTCTTGGTCTCGTCGAGCAAGATTTGTAAGCTGTGTACCTTGTCAGCCTTGAACAGCAATGTAGTCCAGCGCAACATGTGTGCATCTATCGTGAAACATAAAGATAATCTTCGTCTTCCTGATGCCCTGGGATGTTCGGCATTACTGACCACAGACACCAGAGATCTTTAAACCGCTTTCGCCGAAACTTCTTTCAGCAGATGTTCATTCTCTACACTGTTTCAAGCGTCCCCTCAGTCTCGATCCTGCTTCTAAGCCTGATTGCTCTCCAACAAACACGATAACATGTCCTCCACATCGACCCTTCCGGCAGCCCCAGACACAACTTCTTCCAAAAGCCCAGCTGGTATTGTCTTTTCAACGATCCTTGGGTTGTGCTTCCTCTCTTTCTAATCCCTTTGGCTGTCTTTCTGCACCGCCGAGACTTCCCTCCCAAACAGCATCAGCATCAGCCGGGGTACCAAAGGCGACGGTATTGCTTCTGGTGACAGTATGCTGTGGGACTGGATTGTTGCTGGGATAGACATTAAGGGGTCCGACGAAAATGAAAACCAGAGCTATGGATTGGAAGAGAGCTCTGTCTGGACGTAGCTGCTCTAAGAAATTGGGATGCTACCAGTCTTGGAAGATGCGATCTAGTTGATGTCATGAGACAATTTGCGCATAGACCATGAGGGTGCGCAGGGTAGCTTAACTGTGGAAGATCGTCATGAAGATGAATTGTTGTCCCCTGACACTCGAGGTATCTATCAGTCTCGTATCCTAAAATGTGTAGTTGGGCCTTGGCTTGAGCATGACAGGTTGATCGGATTGAGTTGTTGCAAAGAAGGTTTGCGCTCCTGTAGCTCCCTGAAAAGAGGTTTGCGGTTTGTTAGTCCCATCTCTACAGATTCTGGCAAATATTTCAAGATCAGTAGATATATTATGGGCCGAACTTACCAGAGGGCTAGAACCACCACTCACTAACTTTCCGGAATTTTGCTCCCTATCTTGCTCATACCGTGCATCCAACCAGCATCTTACATTATCGACACCAGGCCCTCAATCATGACGCCCATACCACCTAGAGACAATACCCTGGTTCACTCAATGACTGCGGCGGTCATCCTGGGAACAACCGTAGGAGCAATGGTCATTGCAGGTCTCGCAGCCCTCATTCTCCGCACATCCCTTGCCCGGCTCAGTGCTAGTCTCAGAAATTTCCTCAATGAAGTACAGGCGCAAATGACGGTCATGGTACAGACCATGGTGAGTGTATACACTACAAGTGTTTCTTGTCTTCGATGGGCACGCTTGGCAGAAAAGCTCTCGTGAGCCTGTTGGCTGTGTAAGCTGTACTGACCTATACGTAGACGAAGGACCTAGCTTTGCAAGCTCAGAAGAACCATGAAGACCTGACTGACGAGATTCAAGGTAACCATAAACAACCGCTGAATGCTTAGGAAGGAGGCCTGAGAAACATAAAGCAAAGACTGCTATGTACAACTAGGTTTATAGGAAGATGATTCGAGCCCGCAAATATTAGGGAAAAGGACCCATCGATGTTTTATACATGGACCATGTGTGAGAGTGATTAAATGATCAAATTTGATCGATGAAAGAATGCTCCATTGCTGCGCAGATTCTGCCCCAAGCGATTCCACTTACACCTACCGAGTCGCTCCGTCAAAGACCGCGATTAATCTTGAAACCCTGTCGGGCATTAATGTTTGGGACTTTCGCAGCAGTCCGTTAAAGCTTATCAAGCGTCATTCGTTCCAACTTTGTGTCCCCTTTCGGGATGCTTTGGGGAAGTCTAGAACTCTGCTGGAAACGAATACTCTGGGTTAGGAGGTATGGGGGATGGTAGAGAATGCAAAACCACGACGAAAGGCCAATCGCGCAGTGAGCAACGGCGAGGCAGGTCTACCCGACCATTGATTTGCTGCACTGATGCTACAATATCAGAAGCCGTTAGGCCAAACACTTGCGCGATGTGGCGACACATTCCGCCGAAAGGCGATCGGTCAAGGTCGTTGTCTGTGCTATCTTAGTCGCTCGACCTGAGCGGCACGATTGAATGGTGCCAAGTCGAGCCTGAAGGCTATAGCAGCCGAAGATCTGGACAAACTCATTCCGTGAGCTAGTGATCCGTGCGTCATGTCTTTTAAGGATCATGGGAGCTTTCAAGGTCTGTTTCAAAGACAAAGGCCTCCAAATACGTTGCCCCATAAGTCGTGTCCTACTGGCTATCCAAACGCAATTAGACGCTTTTAGAGATTGCCGCCTTTCTCCTTTGCCTGATGTTGAAGCGTCCATTTTACGCTTCGACGGACTCCTTCGTCAATACTGACGAATGGCTTATATCCCAATCGCTCCTTTGCTTTATCTATGCAATGAGTAAAATCTGTGAATGCATATTTGACGATGTCTCGCCTAAAGTTCTTTGGTGGACGTATTTGAGCAAAGGTAAAGAACCAGAAAAGGTATTCTATGAAAGCAGCCATCATCATCACAATCCAAGGCGGGATAACGCGGACCTTTGTAAGTGGTGTCCGGTCGCCTGCTGCGGCCCAGATTTTGCGTTGAAAATCCCAAAACGGTATCGGTGCATCATCTGTGATTAAAAAGGCTTCCCCATCGAGTTTCTCGCTCGCTTCACCAGTTCTTAGCAGTGCCCTGGCGGCCATTATGTGCGCTGAAGCAGCATTGCCCACGTAAATAGAGTCGAACAGGTTCTTATTGTCGCCGAGCTGTATGTGCGTTCTCTTCTTTCGCAGGATCTCAAGTGATCCCGGTACGAGCTGAGTATCTCTCTCGCCGTAGATGGCTGCAGGTCTCAGGCAGAGTGTCCAAAGCTCTGGGCAATTGGCTTCCAACACCATAGTATCAGCAATAGCTTTTGTTATGGCATATTCATCGGTCGTTGTCGAACGATCGACTTTGGGAGCGTCTTCTCTGAGGAACGCTCTGGATGATCGGACATGGATCGAAGACGAGGAGGTGAAGACGAGAGCTCGGATTGATCTGGTCTCCCTAGCAATTTCCAGGAGATTCCTGGTGCCAATAACATTGACCTTATGAAGGAAGGTTCTGTCGACTTTGTCTTGAAAGGACGCTGGGGAAGCTGTGTGTATCACAATCTGCGGCTGGATTTTACGAAGCAATGCTCGTAGAGATTCGATGTTGGTGATGTCGCACGCATAGTAGAAGACACCATCAACACGAGGCTCTCGTGGGTTACGACTTAGCACAGAGACTATGCAATCAGGCTCCTTGGTGAGTTGACAGACAACCTCGTATCCAAGAAAACCGCAACCACCAATCACAAGGACTGAGGCAAGCGGTTGAGTTGCCATAGTTTGACCAGTCAGGCTCGCAGAGAAGGATGAAATGGCAGACACTTCAAGTAAATGGTTATAATACCATGTTTGGTTCTGAGCAAAATAAATTAATAGTACTTTAGTGGAGATCGGATTCGCAAGCCGCTAAACCACATTAGTCAGTAGTACCGCAGCCCCCAGGGGCACCACAGTTCCACTTCGATACGTAAGACTTCATGATCAAGAAGCAAGCTCGTTGAACAGCGTTCTGGAGAGTAAAATGGACATTCGAAGATCACAATCCGTCACTGAATACGAGCTGGCCAGAGGGAGACTCCCTTACGCCGTTCATTGGCGCAAGCCAACAAAGTACCAACCAAGCAAAGTGGCACTCATCTCCCTGTGAAGCTACAGCATAGCAGCCGGCACTGTGATAAGTCATGAGCTACAAAAGGGTACAGCTTGTGCGCAAGGTTCAGGAGACTGTGGTATCATGTCATGTGCCACTTTGTTATGGCATCCGGTGGAAAGGTTCATGACTCCTTGATGCCTCGTTCGCTTTACCCATCCTAATAGTAAAGTGCTTTAAGCAGTAAAAGCGCCAAAATAGGCGGTCCAAGCCATATCGGAGTTCCTTTCAGGACGTTCTTCAGGCCTCGACGAGCAATGATAGACATCTTCTCATGCATCGAGGTCGTCTCGTTCACTTTCGGAAACTCCATATCTGGTACTTCTCTGCCGAGGAAAGAGCACAAAGGCTCCCAACCACTACCCAGCTTGTACTCCAATAGGTTACCCCTTGGCACGATCTTGCGCACTAGGGCATAATGCTCTCGATACTTCTCCCGCGCCGTCCGACGCATTTCTTCTGCAGAATGCACTCCCATCCAGTCTTGTGCCCAGCGCAAGTGAACATCTCTCAGCGGACCCACAAACCAGCGGTCACAATCAGCGAGCAAATTTCCCATCTTGCCCCACATGAGCTCGATGACTGCGTCGTTGAAGCTGGTGTACCATCGCTCGATGTCGCGTTCCATGAGCACTACCTTGGCCTCGGGATACGCAGAGACAAGGTCTTCCCAAAACGCCAGCGCCGGGACGTCGGTTACGGCACCGTATTCCGCGAGCAGCTGGTCCCACTCAGGCCTAGAGAACGGTTTCCCTTTCCCGGCAAATTTGGCATCGAAAGCGCGAATCCACATGGGGCAGTCACGGACGTGGCTGTACAGAGAGAATGAGTGGCAGCAGGGGATGCCGAGAATGTTGAACGCTGTTTGCATTGCTGGGATCTGAAATCAACGAAAGGGAAGAAGATCGATGCCCCCTACTCCACCGGCTGGTACTTACATGCCGTGCCTGTTCGCATGTAGCCTAAGCAGAGTACTTCCATAGGTACTAGGCGTTTTCGACTGGCAGGGTCGACATATTGATCACGCGCGAACAGCTCCGGATGCTTTTCTTGCATTGTAATGGATCGGGGCATGCTGACAGTAATAATCAGCCACTGTTGGGAGATACAGACAAAGTCGGTATACGTTGCGGGTCTGCCGGCATTCTTCAAATTGTCTGTAGAGGTGAACTTTGAGATTATCAGCAAAAATGGATTCCGAGGCTTCATTTTTATGAACCTAATAAATTGAGGGAGGATCACGCCACTTTTTTCATTATCTTTAGATTGGTGCAGTGTGTCAGCCCGCCCAGGCCCACCTCCTCGCTCAACGTCGGATGTCTCGATTTAAAGTAGTGCTAGAGAACCATGGGGTATTCTTGCCTCGATGGAAATCATCTGTTGTCCGTTCAACTCCCATAGGCTGCAGCACAGCCGGCGGCAAATATTTTGCCGCAGTCGTCGCTTGCCTGTGATTGGTCATGGATTGAATGCTTCTTGATCCTGCCGCAGCGTATAAAAGTGATCGCGATTTAGATCAGCGCATATCTCTTGCCTCAATACTTAGATCTGCCTGCAGAAAAACCTTTAATCCTAAAATTAATTCTAAATATTCGCTTAAGTTTAGAGCGACGCTAGAATTGAAGCTAGACGATAGTTTATGCGCGATGACTTGAACTAGATTTTAGTGTGTCTAAACACGTTCAAATTCGATATAAAGAATATTATAGCGAATTTTCAAATTTTTTCTATAGCAAATCTAGTGTGACCGTTGGGTCGGGTCGGACACTTTTTTCTCAACCCGACCCACCCTCTTGGGCCCCGTAGGGTTGGGCCAGGGTTAAGGCGCGAACCCGACCCCAGGGTCGGGTTTCGTCGGGCCAATGCCAAGAACCCAAGCTAACTTCGTCGCGTTAGCATCCGCTTATCTTATCTTATCTTATCTATGCGCTAACTCGATTGAGCTGGCGCAGGATTCAAGCTAGCCCAATTAGACTAGTGCAGGGTCCACGCTAACCACATATGGTTAGCGCGGCACGTGACGTCACGTGATCGGGTGGGTCGGGTTGGACACTCGGCGCGCATTCTTCGCTCGTCCCACCCTGTTGAGCTAGGAAATTTGCCTGACCCCAGGGTCAGGGTTGGGCGGGTCAACCCAATCGGGTTGAAACCCGACCCAACGGTCACACTAAGCAAATCTAAGAACAACATAATTTAATTTGAGAGAAAATCGACTTTCTTGTTGATAAATGCATCAAAGTTGTCTTCTTACGATTTAAAAATGTCGTTAATCAACTTTATCACGCAACACAATGTCGATTATAATTATTGTAAATATTATTGTTGTTTCATTTGCTTCTTTTGTCTATATTCTATCTAATAATGTTAAAATCAAACACGTATTACGTTTAACGCGCTCTTATTATCGTTTTCAAGTTGTAATTTTCGAAAAAATCGAAAAATCTAATGTTTATCACACAATTTTTAAGTTCGATTAGATTTTACACTTTACGTTCGAAGCTTCTTACAATTCTATTATTTAAACGATCGATCAATTAAAGATCTCACAAGTGTTTAAATTTACTCAATCGTTATTGTTGTTGTATATTAAATACTTTATAAATTGACGCAAAAACAATAAACGCATTCGAAAATAACAAGAGCGTCGAAAAAATGCGAATAAGTCAGAAGCGCATTAAGATAATTGTGCGAAATCGCTTTAACTTCGAGATAAGACAAAAGCAAATTAATGAATTAACGCAAGCAATAATTGACGATTTTAATTGTTATAACGAAAATGTAATGTCATAGCGCCATCGACGCGCTAGCGCCTTAGGATATAATAGGGCACGTAATCTCGATTAACTACGAAAGTCTCAAATCGTACGACTCTTCTTTCTAGTTAGAAAGCGAGAAGTAGACTCGCACGTCATGACGAGTATTAAATAGAAAAGAAGCTTGTTTCTCGTTGTTTTTCAACAATTAGTCTTACTACTATCTATCTTATAGTTAAAGATAGTAATGAAAGTCTATTATATCTCACGTCTTTTATATCTTAGTGCGTCGACAAGTAGCAAACGCACTCACATCTTATAGTTTTAATCGTTTTATTTTTCGAAGAAAAAGACTTAAGACGTGATAGCATTATGTCGAATTAAAATAGCTTAAATCATAATAATTATTCAACTACTAAATTAGAGTTCGAGAGATTTAATTTCTCTTGAAACAACAATTGTTCACGAAACGTTAACAAAGATAATTGTCGTTAACGTGACGTCGACGAAGATACTAACTTAAATACAATTAGAACTTCGACTTTACATCAATAGATTAAAACATTAATAACAAAGATTTGAAATCTACGAAACGCTTAATAAACTTAAGTTATAGCAATCGAAGAAACGAACTTCTAAGCTTCTCAAATTGCTATTGTATTGTCGTCAATTATTTTCAAGTTCTTGAAATTCGAAAAGCTAAAATTATACAAGAGTTTAAGCGTGAATAAATATATCATCTAATTTCGCAAAATTAACATTAACATAATGCGATTCTTAACGTATTTTATTATAAATAAGAACAAAATTCTCTATTGCATGTCATTCTTAGAAAATGACGTTGCTACACAATAATATTTAAGAATAAACAATGGCGCTAAGTTAAAAAACGAGATCTTTAAAGAATTTAAAGAGTTTTTATTGAATTTAATAATTAATTTTGCTAATCGTCGTCTTCTTGTCTATGAAAGATAAAAAAACGTTAGACAAAAACTAAATCAAAAGATAATTGTCTTTAAGAAATTTTTAAATAAGTTAAAGACTTATCTATTGTCGCTCTTAAAAAAGCAAAAAATCTATATATTTTTGATCAAACTTAAGTCGAATTTAAAAGTGAAAATTTTAAGCATCAATAACGTATTAAACATTTGCGATAAGCTTCTAGCTATAATTATTATGCAAGAACAAACGCTAAATCGCATTCGCGAAGTAAGCTTAAGCAACTTTAACAATTAACGAATTATAAAAAATTCTAATGTTTTTTTAGACAAATCTTATTAAGATCGTCGCTTAAATAAGGTTAACAAATTTATCAAAGACAAGAAACTTTATATCTCTAAAGATTTGTTAACGTCGCACAAATAAGTTTACGAAATTAATGACGCGAACTATTTAAGTCGTATCGAATGCTTTAAATGTCATAAAAAAACATTACAAAAATAAGTGTTTCAATAAACACAAATAAGACAAGTTTATTGTTGTCGTTATTATTACAATTAATGCAAAAAAAGATCAAGCTTCGTTGACGTCTCGCAAACGAAGCAAAAAAGACAAATAAAAACAATAAACTTAATTTTAATAAAAGATTAAATCTAATTTTTTGATAACGAACGCCAAGTTATAGATTTAGTCGACTTGAGAGTTAAACTAAATCTTATTAATTATGTTTACGTAGTGCAATAAAAATTGCAACTCACATTCGTTATTTTATTAACATTAAGTTTTCTTAATAACGATAATCGTTATTGTTACGACGTCTATAAGTTGATTTATTATTTAATTAATTCGTGAGATTAACATCAAGAATGCACTATCTTATTTTACTTAGTTAAATATATAAATCTTGATTTTATATTAAATATATCAATGCTAGTCAAGCAAGACATATTGATTAATTCAAAAATAAAAAGCTAGCAATTTAAGATCGTAAATAACAAATTGAAGATAATTAATCTTAAGCAATTTGTTTTAGATTTCGTTAAACATAGCACAATTTATACTATTGTTTGCGTTAGCGTTACGAAGACGTCAAATAAAAAGTTAACGAAGTTTAAGATTCTTAAGAAGTTAAGAAATCTAAAAAATGTTTATAATAACAAATTGATCGAAATTCTATTAAAATTAAGAAAAGAAAATCATGTCATTAAGTTTCAAAACAACAAAGAGTTATCTTTTATATCTTTTTATAATTTTTCACAAAACGAGCTAGCAATACTTTAATAATATTTTGATAATGCGTTAGTTAAAGACTAAATTAAGCATTTAGTTTCGTTTGCAAACGTCTCTATTCTATTTGTATTAAAATCGAACGATAAATTACATTTATGCGTCAATTATAAAGATTTAAATGCGATTATTATTAAGAATTGTCATTTATTGTCTCTAATTACGAAAACATTAGATCGTCTATGCGAAGCAAAGCGCTTTATTGTCTTAAATCTAAAGAACGTCTATTATTGTATTCGCATAAAACGCGATAATAAATAAAAGATAACGTTTCGCACGCGTTATAAGCATTTCGAATATTAAGTCATGTCATTTAAACTAGCAAACGCATTCGCAACTTTCTAGATTTATATCAATAAAACATTGCGAAAGCTAATTGATGTAACTTGCGTAATTTATATAAATGATATATTAGTGTATAGCAATGATTTGACGAAGCATTAACGTTATGTTAAACAAGTGTTAGAACATCTTCGCAAATATTCGTTGTACATTAATCTAAAAAAGCGTAAATTCAACACTATAAAAATTGAAATTTTGAGCTTTATCGTATTCTTAAAAGATGTATAGATAAATTTAGAAAAAATTAAAACAATTAAGAAGTAATTTAAATCAAAAACTCATCAAAAGCTTTAAATGTTTTTGAGCTTAATAAACTTTTATAGGCGCTTTATATATCGCTATTCGAAAAAAGTTGCTCTTCTTATTAATTTATTGAAAGAAAATAAGAATAATAAGAAATTTGATTTTTTCGTTTGATCGAATGAAGCAAAGCAAACGTTTCGTCAATTTTGCGACATTTTTATGTTGACTTCACTACTTTGTTACTACAATTTAAACAAGAAAATTAGAGTAAAGATTAACGCGTCTAACTTTGCAATCGGGAGCATCTTAAGTCAACAAAATAACGACGAAAATTGGCGCTCAATGACGTTTTAATTGCGAAAAATAATTTTGACGAAGCAAAATTATGAGACGTATAATTAAGAATTGCTAGCTATTGTAATCGCTTTTAAGCAATGAAGACACTACTTAAAAAACAATGTTTATTTTATTAAAATGTGATTAGATTACGATAATCTTAGAGAATTTATAAATTAAAAGAAGCTAAACTTAAGGCAAGCTCGTTAGGCGCTCAAGTTAGTTATCTATGACTTTGAAATTTTTCATCGCTCAAGTAAAAAAAATTCGACGAATAAATCATTAAAACGTCTTAATTATGAAAAGATCTTATCGTTGAACACAAAGTTGTTATTGACGTTGCAAAACAAATTAGCGTTATCGTTTAACAAAAATTCGCTAACGCAAAGCAAACGAGAGGTATTAATTGATTTGACTCTTGTATTCCAAAATGAGCTAGCGCTATCGTTTGACAAAAATTCGTTGGCGCAAAGCAAGCGAGAAACATCAATTAATTTGACTCTTGTATTCCAAAATGAGCTAACGCTATCGTTTGACGAAAAATCGCTAGCGTAAAGCGAACGAGAGATATTAGATAATTTGACTCTTGTATCATAATTAGCAAGAGTATTTACTAATGACGCGAAGATCTTGCGATCATAAAGTAGAAAGAAAGTTCTTAATGAACTAGCATCTCTATTTTAACTAACTAGTGTACAAATTATTATTTCAAGAAAAGTGATTAAAAACATGTCAAAAAAATCGTATAAAAAATCTCAAAAATTAATAAGATTCTTAATAAAGAATCTCTAGACTAAAGACACTTAAGTCGAAAAGACTTATATCGAAATCGAAAAGTTGTTTTGTTATTAACGAAAAACATAAACTTTAAATCAAGAGAATCTCGTTAAACATAATGAATTGCTCTATGTCTTAAAGAATGCAATTGTTAAAAAAAATTAATTCGCAAGAATTATAACAATTCTTTAATAAGACACTTTGAAATCAAGAAAACTTTAAATCTATTTTAAAGAAAGTGTTTCTAACTCGTTTACGCGAAGCAAGTGAAATCGTATAATAAAACATATAATATTTGTCAACGTAGCAAAATTTCTCGTCATAAGTTGTATAATGAGTTTCGATTCTTATTTGTTGCAAAAAAGTTATAAAAGAAAATTATTATAAACTTTGTAATAAACTTGTTGTCGAACAAGCGTTATAAAGTCGTATATAACTTAATCTTCGTAATAATCGATCGCCATACAAAAATGATTAAATATATACTTGTAATTATTAGAATCGATGTCGCAAAGTTAGCGAAAATGTTTTTCGATAAAATTGTTTTACGTTTCGAAACGTTAGTTAATATAGTAAGCGATTAAAAAATTGTCTTTACTAGTGTTTTCTAGTTCGCTATATGCTTTTATGTACGAATTAGAAAACGATTAAGTATTGCTTTTCATTCTTAAATAAATAATTTAATCGAACGACAAAATTAAACTCTTAAGCACTATTTTCGCATTTATGTTGACTCGAAATAGACGAAATGAACTAATTTATTATTAATGACAAAATTTGTTTATAACAATAATTATTACGTTTTAATTGAAGCTTCGTCGTTCTATTTGATGTACAATTATCATTCGAAGATTCACTATAAAGTTGAGAACAACTTTATCGAAAAAAAAATATTATTGACACAAAAACGCGTAAAACAAATTTATAATTTAAGAAAAGTTCTAGCAAAGCGTCTTAAAAACGCTATCGCACAATAGACGAAATACTACAATGAAAAACATAAATCAAAAAGCTTTGCTATAAAAAAATTAATTATACTTTCGACTAAAAATTTGAAGTAAAAAAGATTTAGCAAAAAGATGTCGCACAAATATGTTAAATCGTTTAGAATTAAAAATAAGACTAGAACGCAAATTTATTGTCTTATCTTACTTAACATCTATTGAATTTATAATACTTTTTATGTTTTAGTTCTAAAGTTATATTTGCATCGCGTCGACAACGAGCAAACGAAATAAATGTTGCAAGTTTCGAAACTTATTAATGACGAAATTCAATAAAAGATCGAAAAGATTTTAGATAAAACTAAGTTAAAGAAACAAATATAATATAAAATTAAATGAATAAACTAAAACAAGAAGTACAATTAATAATTAAGAAAAAAGTTTCTTAATAAGATTAATGAGTTGCGAAAGAAGTTTAAGAAACGAACGCACAACAAACGAAAATAAAAAAAGTAGCGCAACGCGTATTGCGACAACGACAACTATGTTAACAATAATTTATTTAATAGAATATCGCGCAATCGTCGTCGCATCGCTATTGTATTTAATTAGATTTACAATAAAAAATCTTTTCATTTTGTCACACAAGATGCTAGAAATGATAAGATTGTTTCTTTTAACATAAATGCTTAAAACATAACTTTAAATTTCGTGCGTCGTACTTCATTAACATTAAACAAAAGAAATCTATACGCGAAAGCACAACGCATTCGCTTTGTCTTCTTTTAGTTGACGACGTATTACAACGACTTAACAGGTTTTTAACAATTTGTCGAACTCGTTCTAAACGATTATAGAAAATTATTAAAATTATTCAAAAATAAATTGTTAGACTTCGCAAAGTTATTCGTAGATAAGTCTTCGAAGTTGTTCGAAATACTCGCATTCTTTCAAGAAAGCTAAACTACAAAAGATTTGCTTCGTTTAATTTTTATCATTTTTGTCGCAAACTTGATCTCGCTATTTATACGCATTTTCGCGTTCTTTATTTTTTAAAGACGTGTGAGCGAACGAAGCGCGAACAAAAGTGAAGAAAAAATTTATCACATTATTATTTAATGATCTCGCTAACGATTTAGAGTCGCAAAGAAATTTAATCGCAAAATTGTAAAATCTTGCGAAAGAATCTTTCGAACTTGTTTAATTTAAATTAACAACAAATCTAGAGATAACTTGTCTTAACTTTATTTTTTTCGTTTTCGTTAACGACTTATTCTCGTTCTCGTTTTTACTCTTTTTCGAATTCTAAATGCATATTAATGCATTGCACAACACATCAAAATAGACAAAAAAAAAGATAAAAAATGTGTTAAAAAGTAAACGAAAATACTTATAATCAATACACGCTCTAAAAGAAGATCGATCAACTATTTTATTTTAATAAGAGCGTCATTTTAATTTTTCTTTGTCTTTTCGAATTTTTGTTCAAGTTCGACTTAACGTTCTAGAGCGCGAGTTAAATTACGTTCGAGTTGACGAATACAAGATTGCGTTTAATTTGTCGTCGATAAAGTAAACTCTTCATCGCGTCGTTAACTCTTTATGTTAAAAATAATACTCTTTCGCAAACATTTTATCGATCTAGTAATTGTGTTTTCGACTTCGAACGTTTTACGATGTTCGTTAATAAGAATTTTTACTTAATTTCGAAAGCGTTTAACGAATTAATAAACATTAGTAATTATCGTATCGTAAACTTAAACAAAATATATCGCAATGCAACGATTTAATTTATAATAAAGAATTTTGCAATAAGTGCAAACACTTCTTTTTTCGCGAACGTATGCACGTTTGTTTACGCAAGTTATGCATAAAAGATCGCTACAAATTGAAATATGTTAGTTTCTATAAACGATAAAATGTCGAAATTATTTACTCTTTCAATTTCTTGATTTCTTAGAAGATAAAGATGAAGACATGTTAATTTAATATTTGCACTATATATATAAGTCTTACGCATCATCGTCTTTGCGACAATTTATTTACGACAAAAAAGCAATTGCAATTAAGAAGAATGTAAGAAAAAAGAAAGAAAAGAAAAGAGAAATAACAATACTTGTGTTTATGATTCACTTAACGTTTGCGTAACGCTAGCTTCACTTTAAACTCTATTTAGAACTCTAACAACAACGATGACGAAACGATAATTTATTATGAATTATCATTGTTGTCATTACGTTGTTCTACAAATTAGATTGAACTAAAGCATAAATTAATTTTTATCAAATAAAAGACTTTTTTTTTTCTAATTCTCGAAGAGATTTGAGAAGATTTTTAACGAGCTCTTGTAACGTTAGCGCTTAATAGGCGCCTTCGTCTTGTGTAAAATTGATATAACTTCTTACATTATTAAGAATTAATGCTCTAAGAGAAGAGATAATTGTAATGTTATAGCGTTATCGACGCGCTAACGTCTCAAGATATGATAGAGCACGTAATCTCGATTAACTACGAAAGTTTTAAATTGTACAACTTTTCTTTCTAGTTAGAAAGCGAGAAGTAGACTCGCACGTCATGACGAGTATTAGATAAAAAGAAAGTTCGTCTCTCGTTGTTCTTTAACGATTAGTCTTACTATTATCTATCTTACAGTTAAGAATAGTAATGAAAGTCTATTATATCTCACGTCTTTTATATCTTAGTGCGTCAACAAGCAACAAACGCACTCACACCTTATAGAAAATTCATTCGAAAAAAGTTTGTTATTTTAAACAACATTATTTATGTACAATATTTCGAAAATTGTGTTAATTATTATGTCGTTATTAATTTTAAAGAATAGTTAATGTAAAAAGTTAAATAATATTTCAGAATATAAATCGTTAATATTAAACGATAACAATAACAATTCGAAAATGCAAAACAAAATAAGATCGAATGTTTTTATATACGATTAATTATATTATTAACATTTAAACAACAAAAGAATAATTAAACTAATTTTGTTTTAGTATTTATTAATTCTAAAATTGCTATTAGTTAACACTTTAATAACGAAATGTTAAGACACAAGTCTTTCTCTTTCAAATTATGTATATTAATTATTGACGAACTTTATTTAATCGAAGAGTGACAAGAATTTAAAATTAAATATGCGAATCTTAATATATTTCGAATACGACTATTAATCGAAATTTCGATATTAAGAGTGTTTGTTATTTTGAATAACAAAATTGAGAAAATAATTCGAAGTCAATATAAATTTGACGAACAAATTAAAGTGCTACGAACATTATTAAATCGCTCTAAGATATTCTTGCAATTTATCGAAATAAAAAAAACAATTAAGAATATATTAAATTTTTAATTTTTTTTATCAAATATCTTGCAAAGCGCATTTGACATATTAAAAACAATAATATATATAAATAGCATTAATTTGATGCTTCAAATTTGCGAGTTTTTTCGACAATAAATAAGAAGTCTTAAATATTCGAAAAAAGTCATTTAATAAATGCTTTTTTTGATAACGTTAATAATTAAAAATAATAAGAAACATATTTAATGTACTTTTAAAAAAAGATCACATTTATGCTTATTTCTTAGAATTTTAATTTGCATCAAGATTTATAAAATAAGAATAAACAATTCAAATATTAGACGAATTATTTAATAACTTGTACTTAAAAACATTAATCGAATATATTAACATCTTAAATGCGCAAATTGATGCGTCAAAAACAAGCATATTTTACAATATTATATTTAAAGTAATGCATAGAATTTCGAACTCTTAAAGTGTCAATTGATCGCAAAAATATCAATATTAATTTCGTTATAATTATCGAAGAAGTAAATAATGTTAACGACGAAACATCTAAAGAAGAAAACGATGTCAATAATCGAATAATAAGTTTAGATAGAAACACTTTTTAATTAAAACAAAATCTTGATAAAAACGACACAATCGAATTAGTAAATAAATCAAATGTTGCACATTATTGCAATCTCGAAAAGAATATATGAAAACTAATTAACGTTTTAAACGATTGTTATTGAAGAATCGAATTACTATACTTTAATAACGAGATAATTAATAGCATAAGTTTTGCAAAGTAAGACGAAACTTAATTTAAATTATGTTGCTCGAATTGCAATTCGAATAAACAAACACTTATTATTTTACATAGCAAAATTAACATTTAAAATATTTAAATGTTAAAAAAAAGATTTAATTTAAGAAGCAATTAAAAAGCTAAAAAGTGCAAAAGACTTATGCAATATTTCCTAGTTTTTATCTTAGATTTCATTTAATCTTAATTATGTCTAACGAGATATTAAAGAATTTAATAATTTAAAACGAACATATAATTAATAAAGTAACTCTTAAGCAAATTATAAAAAACGTGTGAAATAACGCAACGCAATACGATGTCGAAATATTCGAAATCTTGAAATAAAATCAACAATTGAACATTAAATAAAATAAAATAATTGCGACAAGATTGTTCAACAAAGACGAAATAAACGAAGAATTATTAAACAAAGTTGTCGTAATCTTTTAGCAACGACAAATCTTTTATTTAATCAAGATTAATTACAAATCTTTAACGAAAAGTAACAAGAAACAAAAGAAAAAAAATAAGCAAAAAACAAACGCAAAATCGATAAATGCGAGCTTCGTCAATTAGAGAATAAAAGAAAATATCGCGTCGAGAACTAAAGATCAATAAACATCAAAAGACAAACAAAATAAAAATTCTTCAAAAACGTTCTTAAGAACATTCAAAATTCGAGAACAAGAGTCGCTAAATTTTTTTTTAAAAAATGTTAATAAAAACTTATTGTCGTTAAGAGATGAACAAAAGATTAAGAAACAAAGAAAGAGATTAAGTTACTTGAACAATTATAAATTTAATTCGACTATTAAACGCATGCGATGCGATTTTGTCAATTTGACGAATTTTAATAAAGATAAGTGTAGACTAATCGTCGAGCTAGGTTATGATATTACCCCTCTAGTCCGACCTGGCGCCAAGACTGGGTCGCGACGATTTTTTGAAATCGAATCGCTCAAATTAGTTTAGCGCGCTTCGCGCTAAACTACTTATAGTAATCGACTAAACTACTTTAAGCGATTCGATTCCTCGAATTTTTTTTGACCCAAGTCTTGGCATTTGCACGTGACATTTCCGGGTTAGCGCGATTACTCTAGATAAGTGCAACAATCGCGATAAGCGAAGTTGTACAAATATTAATTTGAAAGATTGTAAGAAAAATTAGAATGCGTATTCTTTATCGTTAGATATTTGCGACAATAACACATTGAAAATTAAGAAAAATCGAGAACTTTTCTCTAAATTTAAAGTTTTTTCGAATTTAAATTCGTCATTGTCGTTTACGTATTTAATCTTTAAAATTTTATTATTGTTTATATTTTCTATCGTAACAAAGAGTTTTATTTAATATCGACAATTGTATTTAATATCGTTCTTGTTTAATTTAATAATGTTCGTTATATATAAATTCACAATAGAATTTTTGAAGTATTAATCGATAAACTTTTTAATTAATAACGTTTCTACTAGATGCAACGTCATGCTTTATATATTTTTCAAGTTATTCTTTTTTATATGTTTGTTTAATTCGACGATTTTAAACAATTTTTTTACAAATAAATTAAGCTTCAATAAATATAAATTCGTGAATACTTAATTCTTACGCAACTTGTCGCTATTTTAAGAAAACATTAAGCGTTTTTTTAAAATGTCTTAAAATTTAAGTTTAGTAACTTTAGTAATTAATTTATCTCGAAATTGAAATCTTTTCGATTTTGAAGATTTACTAAATTATTAGTCAATATCGCATTTTGCAATTTCTTCGATATTGTTAATATGTCGATTATGCGAAGTACGCGCAATAATGTTTAAACATAGTTTGATATATTTGTCGTCTTTGTCTAAAAAACAATCGCAATCTTTCGAAGAACATATTTTAAAAAATTTAATGTTCGCGTATTTAATAATATATCGAAGTGTTATATATAGTTTCACATAATTGTAAAAGTTTTAATAATTTCGAAATTCTTAATTAAGAATTAATAAAATTGCGATAATCAATTACGCAAATAATAATTTGTAAAACTAATCTTTTATATGTCGAAGTAATTTTATTTAAAATTCGATAAATTTCTTAATATAAGATTTAAATTACGTCAAAGTATTGTGAATAATTTTGAAATTGTGCTTCTCTTAATAAGTTAAACGCATTATAATATTAATTGTACAAGATTTATAATTTTGTAAAATTAGTTTCTTGACATTTTGAAAGTTGTTAAGCTAAACGACGCGTTTGCGTTGTTATTTGTTAGTTGCATATTAAAGACTTAATTCGTTTTTAAAATGCGCGTTATCGAAGTAAATATAATAAATTAATTGCATTATGTTAAAGCTAAAATGTTACAACTTAATTATTGACATTAGTTAGTCAAAGTTATTAAAAAAGAATTTGAACATATATTTTTGCAAAACTATTGTTGACTTCATTCTCTTATAAGTCTTCAAATTACTCGCGCAAATTCGCATGTTATTGTTGAATTACAAGTTGTTGCTTTCAAATTTAATTTGCGTAAAATAAAAATCGTTAATAATATTAATATTGTTAATCGTCGTACTTTTATTCTTGAAAATCGATTTTATAAAAATAATACTTAATTCGATAAAATTTTAGCGATTAAATAAATAACATAAACGTCGATTAAAAAAAATCATTTTTTATCTTTTTGTACTTTAAGTTTATAAAGAGATCTTATATAACGATCTTAATATGTCGCAATTAAATTTGCTTCGTTAATTGAACAATGCTAACTAATTCGATTATTATTTACGTTTATGTTAAGTTTAACATTTTCGATTTTTATTACAAGTTGTCAAATCAAAAGCAAGTAAAATTAAGAATTTCACATCTTTTTTCTTAGCGAAATTAAGTTAGATTTGTAAGATTCAAACATAAGTGATAGGATAAATGAAAGATGATTAATTTTTCTTGAGAGAAGTCTGCCTAAATACATAGCGATAATTCGCATCTTTCATCTAATAGATGAACTAGCAATTTCATCCCAATAAGCAATTGCTTGCTAAGATTATAACAACATGCTATCAAAACAAAAAAAAGACTAGCGCCCTCGCTAGTATTATATCTAGCAAATAGCTTCAAGCCATTAGGCAATTCTTGTTCTCATAGCAAGATTTTTTCTTGCATAGACACTTTATCAAAACGAATTGCAACAAGATATAAGTATCATAGAACGACATAAAACGATCGAAAAGAATTCTTAATTACGTAATGATAATATAATTATCATAGAATTGCGTAAAATTCTTGTGATAAAACTAGACTCTTAATAAGATAATTTAGATAAACGAGACAATAATATTTGTTATGATATCGAAGATTGTGTTGCGATAGCAAATTTTCGTAATCAAGATTTCTTTCGCGATTTTGATTGACAACGATTAAGTAATTTCATAATTTTTGTTTCGTAGTTCTTCATTAAGTTTATGCAATTATTTAACTTAGTAATGTTTTGTCATTCGTTATATTTAAAATTATAATCTTTTTATTGTAATAGATATTGTGCTACTTGTTTGCTATTATAAGTGCGCATTCGTTTGTCAATAATACGTTTTATTTCGTAAAACTTTTATTGCGATATATCGTCTTTAGTTTTAATTAAATTTAAATAATTCGATTTAAAACGACTATAAAGATTCGTATTAAAAAGAAAATTTTTTAGTTAAATTACGAATACTATTAAGTAAATTCTTCATATAGATAATAGTTTCAATAAATAGACGAAACAATCAATTCTTTTTTTCATAAGAAAAGAATCGCAACGTTGAGATAAAATCTTCTTGCTTAATTTTTCTAATAAATGATAGTTATAATTGAGGCGCAAGTAGATTTTGTCACTTGAGTTAAATAGCATAGACTAGTGTCTAGCGTCGTAATAAATCTTCGCCTTAGCATTGACAAATGCGATTGCGTCAACAATTTCGACGCGAAATTCTAAACGTTTCTTAGATACGTTCGTGATTAAATGATTGTTATAAAGTAAAAAAAATGCTTTCTTAACCTTGAATTTATACACTATTTCGTTAGAGACGAGATTGATGACGACGTTTAAACTATTATTTAGTTGTGACTATAGAATAGATAAAGCTTGTTATCACTTGACGTCAAGATAAATAATAATAAGATAACGAATAACGATTTTTACGATCTAATTAGATCGCTTTAATTAATTGTTCGTTTACGAATAATAACTATATTAATTAAAAGTAAGATATTTAGTTAAAGAAAGATTTCTTATTAAAACTTAGAGATAAATTTTAAGTCGCAATCAAAAATAATGATTTAAGATATATTTTAATTCGTTGTTTGCAAACGACTTAAAATACGTTATACTTAAACGATTGCGAAGTTTGTGATGTAACTAGAAATTAATTGCAAACGACGACTAAATTTATCAATAATAATAAGTAGACAATCGTATTTATTAAATAGTTTAATCACGTAATTTATAGCTATAATGTGGAAAGAATAAGATTTAATAAATATTGATATTAATTTATCGTAAAGACGATAACGTTTAGTTTAATTAATATAGTAAGCAAGATAATGCTCAACATAAATGCGAATCTTACTAAGTGCTCAAAAAATAAAAAGCGTTTCGCAAATTCTTGCGAAGCAACAATAATAATCGAAGTAATAAATATTGTTATAACTCATCTTGAAAATATTCTTTTTTATCGACTTAGATATGCATAGTTGTAGACAAATATTATTTTTGTCAAAGTAATATACTAGATTGTCGCGAAGCTCAAAGTCGATTTCAATACAAAATTTCTTAAGAACAAATTCCTTAGCATTCTTGAACTTATTAATATTATTATGATCATTAAGAATCTAATTGCTATCATTAGATATTTGCTTCAAAGATACTTGTTTTTAAGATGTTCGCTTCTTTAAGCTTGTCAACATATTTATTAGATTTCGTTAAAAAAAATTCTTAGCGTATTTGTCAAACAAACGTTGTTTAAAGTTTGCTAACATAGCGATCAAGATGCTTTGATAAACGTATACTTAATTTAATATCTCAAGATTCTTGATTTCATCGTAATAAATATCTATGTTTAGTGCTCTTAAATTGTTAATATTTGTTTTTATAGTAGATGCAACGAGCAATCTAGAAAGTACGTCAAGAATAATATGCTATTTTCTAAGACAATATTTCACATTTAATTGAAATTAACTAAGATAAATGAACGTACACACTAAGCGTAGATTAAGTTTATTTATATTGCTCGAACTAAGCGTAGTCTAACGAACTATAAAAGAATTAATAAAAGAATTAATAAAGATAATCGTAATAGCAAAAGCTATCTTAATTATGTATTAAACACGTTTTACTATTTACATCAAGTCTATTATCTTTAGTTCGATAGACTAGTATCGCGTTTTCGCAAAATTAAGTAATTAACTAAGAAACAAGATAGATTTCACGTCAATTCTTCGTAATTTTTTTAAATTAACATCTTTCTTAAGATAATAAATCATAGCATCGAAGTCACATTGCTTAGAGACGTTTATGTCAATATAAAAAATACGATTGCGATTAAAGTAAACGAGAAATCTAGCGCGTTCGAAAAACTTCTAGAGTTGTCAATAGAAATTTAGTTCTTTTGCGATAAATAATTCTAGTACGATTTTTTAATTATAGATTTTTCTTATACGATTCTTGTTTAACGAGAACGATTTAAGCAACACTATTTTGCGACGTTGAAGAGCTTTCGTTTTCTAAGCGTAGTATACAATGTATTTTTGTAATTATCTTGTTAAATTAAGATACAATTTTAGATTAGCTAGCTTATACAAGAAATTTAGACTCTTAATAGTTGCAATTTTATTAATTAAGACAATAAAATCAAAGGCATCTATTTTTTGTTCTAATAAAGTGATGAACAAGTAGCTTAAAAATAATTTCTTAGAAAACAAAATAATTTTTTTAAAATTCAACAAGTAAAAGATTGTACGTAGATGATCGACGTACTCTTTTAAGATTTTGAAGAATATTACTATGTCGTTCACGTAGACTTTGGCGTACTAGCGATAAAATCGAAGAAGATTATCGATTTGTCGTTGTACGTAAAATAATAAATTCTTGAATTTTATTGTTGCTACGTTAAATTGCTCTTAATTGCGATAAAAAATTATCGTTAACTTGTTTCAATTTTCTATGCGAACGAATCATTGATAAAAGAAACTTGCGACATCTATTATAATTATAAAGTTATATCTAGCTATTTATGAGATAATGTTTAATTAAAGTAATAAGAGATAACTATTAATAATAGTAATCTTATTTAGATTGCGAATATTTATCACAACTCTACTTTTGCGAAGCTATTTTTTTGCTTATTTTATAATTTTTTATATTATGAATACAAGTTATTTAAACTTAGTAAATTGTGCAATAAATTATATGCGATCTTAATTGTACAATTTATTAAATTTCTAGTCAAGAAATTTCTTGTTTGTAGAATCAAATAAATAAATCTTTGCGACATCGATTTTAATCTTCGATTTTAAAATAATTAACATTTATTTCGATTTAAGTAGATTAATCGTGCGATTAATGTTTTATTGTAGTAATAAAAAAGCTTTCGCAATCGCAATGAGCTATTTTCGAATAATTTCGATTGCATCGTAAAAGATGACGTCATTAAAATTGTTATATTTTATAAATATCTAATTTATCGAATTAGATAATGTTTTAATAGTGTCGAAAATAAAATTCATTAAAGTAGATTTTATTCGCATAGCGAAAGAAATATTTATAATTACAAAAAATGTTGTTATAAGCGACGTAGATGCTTTGATAGTTAATCTAGATTTAATAAATACAAAAGCAAAAGTAATGCGAAAAACGCATTGTAATGAAGGACACAATGTGATAGAAAGAATTGAATTGCTAGCTAGGAGAAGAAAAGCTCTCCAAATCTAAATATAGACCTAATTGTCAAAAAATATCTTGCCAAATAAGAAAAGTACAATTATCGTAACATTTGCTCTTAATCTTCTTGATATATCATTGTTTTCAATGACGACGAAAGAGATAATCGTAGACGACACGAATTCTTGTCGTCGAAAAGATAAAAGAAGAAGCTCTTCGTAAACGATACAAATTCTTGTTGTCGAAAAGATGAATCGACGAAGTGTAAAGAAAATTATTAGTGTAATAGTGAAAAAACGAACAATTAAAAGCGAAATTTCGCTAGTGGTACGTCTTTGATGGTGGTGAAAAATTGTCGATTAAAAAGAAAAGAATTCTTGATAAGTAATGTTAATTTAAAAAGAAATTTCGTCTTCGCGAGAAAACAAACAATTAGAGGCGAAATTTTCGCTAATGATACATCTTTGAAAATTATAATTAGAGTAATTAACTATCGAAAAAGATCAAGAAAAAGTAATGAAACATAAAGTATAAAAATAATTAATTTTCAAATGTGTTTCTTAAATAGATGTGACTTTCTCTTTAAGAATTTTCTAAGATTTTTCTCATGTGCGTAAGATTTCACATGCGACAAAGCGTTCTTAGTTAAGAGGAAATTTTCAAAACGCGTGAAATTAAGAAAAGCGAGCGATAAATATCGTTTTACGACTTTTATGATAATTTTGTTTGCGAATTCCTTAATCGCATTAAGTAATTTGAAAACGTTCTTCTTGTTTGCCTTAATTAAGTTAGATGTTAAGACAATTTTGATCAAAGATTGCATGCGCAATTGATTTTTCTAAATAGCGACAAAAGTTTTTACGAACATCGTTATTATTCGATTCGCTTAAAGTAAAAGCGTAATTAATAAAAATTTAAAAACTTTAACTTTTTTCGAGGAAATCTCGATATTAAATTTTAGTTTTAACATCGTTTTTAAGTTTTTGTTCGTCTTAATTTTCTTGCCTTTGCTCTTGTTTTTCGTTTTAATTCTTTTGACGTCGTTCTTGCGTTTCTTTTTTGCCTTAGACTTTTTTGTTTCTTCTTTGATTTTGTTCTTCTTAAAAAATTCGTTATTTTCGCTTTTGCATTTCTTGTTCTTTGCCTTTTTTTTCGCGACTTCTTTGTTAAACTTGTCTTTAAAAAATTCGTCATTTTTATTTTCGTCGTTATTAGATTTTTGTTCTAAGACGAGATTCTTAAAGAAAATCGTTAACTTCGTAGATTTATCGACAACTATTTTATTTCTCTTTTTGACAAAAATGTTATGTTTATTTTTAACGCGTTAAAAATTATCTATAAGCTAGATATTTTTGTACGCCACAACGTAATAATTCTTTTAAGTTGATAAATTTTTAAAAAAAACTAGTTTTTCGTTATTTGACACATTGGCTTTTATTGCTCTTTTGTTAACGAAAATCTTTCGTCAATATAGTTCTCGCGTCGCAATTTTGACGTTACAAATCTCGTAAAGTTATTGATCGAATAAAATTGCGAAATTCTTCGAAAAGTACTTAATCGAAAAGTTATCGAAATTGAGCTTATTTAAAATTGACGCGTCATAAAAGAAAGAACGCGACTCGTTATTCGTAATTAATATATTTAATATTAAGAAATCGAAGTCTATAAGATTCGCAAAATTGAAATTTATAAAAATTGTAATATTAAATTTTGATGTTGTGATGCAAATGTAGAGAAAAGATAAAAAAAGTTAGAAGTTGCGATCGCGAGATTGTGAGTTTTTTTAAGTGTTAACATTAAATTGCTAGTAATATTGGGAAATATAATGATCTCAATAGATGCGCTAAAAAAAGCGCGTGTTATTAACGATTTTAGTAAACAAATTCTTGTCACTATTATATTGTAGTGTGCAAGGAAAAGTAAAATTGCGACTAATTTAAAGTTATTATGTTCTTCAAATTGTTAAAGAACATTAATAACGAATGCTTCTCTTACAAATAGATAAAAGTCTTTGTTTACGTTTAGTATTTCGCGAGCTCTTAGTTTCGTATTATATGTGTATATAATTAATCGACGAAATAAAGAATCTTAAAACATTAATCTTGTTAAAGCTTTTAAATTAGCTTCGTATTTTTAAAACGTTGCGATCGCTTTCACTTTTAACAAAATAATAAATTCTTTTTTAAAAGATTTTATTCTTATTTTTTTTAAATGCATTTAAAATAATAGATGAGCAAAATCTTTAAAATTGTTACTTTGATTAAAAATCTCGAATAAACTTAAACTCTAAAGATCAAGATATGCTTAGTATTTTTTTTATGTCTTGGAAACAAGATGCCCAAAATTAGTAGATTCGTTACAATAGTCGATCATTAATAAGATCAAAATAGTAATTTCGATTCCCAAGTAAACTACTAGGAAGAAAAGAATTTTCGCGATTGTTATTATATTATAAACGATCAACATTAACAATGCAAAAGTCAACTTTTTTTTGTTCTTATTATACGTTCTAAGCAATTTCTTCAAAGTTTTGACTTTACTCTTTAAATACTTGTTTTGTTCTATTAAGTCAAAAATGCGTTAACGATCGTTCGTAATTGCTAAAAAGTAACGATTCTTAATAATTGAACAATTTCGTCAAATGAATTTCTTTTTCGTTAATGATAATAATTTGAGTCTATATTTGCTAAGAATCAAAATAGTAGCTAATTTTTTTCTCGAATATAAAACTAGATCTAACAAATGTAGAATTCGTAAAACTACTTTTTCTATTGTTTCGATAAAGATTTCTTTAAGCTTGTCGAATTGCTAGTAGATTATGTTAAGCAACTTGTTTTTTGACAAATCTTTGTCGTAGCAAGACAACTAGCAAATTACGATAATTCTTATTGATGTAATATTTCATTTTCGAAAAATCTTAAGAGCAATTTCTAGTCTTATGTCTTTGAAGACGACATTAATGTTTGTAAAATCTTGCGTCGCATTTCTTGCTCTCGTTTTTTATATTGTGCGTCTAATTAATTTGCTATAGTATGCAAATTCTATGCGAAGCAAGACTAAACCATCGATTATTTTTCTCGTTCGCACTATTAGTCGTTTCGCACGTTTAAAGAAACGATTTCTTCGAACTTTTGTTTTTCGACTATTATTTCGTTTCGCAATCAATAATTCTTCATTGATTCGTTTTCGTTTGCTTAATAAATATTCTTATGCGAGAACAAAAGCAAAGAAATTCATTGCTATAGCATAAAGAAATATGTTAATGCTATGTTTAACTATAAAGCAAAGCTAACGCGTTTTGCGCATCTATAAGCTTTAAAAATTTCGATATTTATTTGCAAATAAAATATATAGTAAGCAAAATAACATCGTAACTTAAAGCAAACACACTTTAATAAATTCGTTTATTGTTTTGGTCTAAACGAGGTTGCTTTACGAGCTTTAATATTTTTGTATTAACTATGCGTCGTAGATGTTTAAGTAATCATTAATTAAATTTGGCGCTTTCTTTAAGTCGACTTTATCGTATTATACGTTATGTGTTAAATTTTAGTTTTTTCATTTAACTAAATATTGAACGATTTTCTTTCTTCGATTTTTGTTGTCGTGCGACGTTATACGCTTATTAAGCAATTTTTCAAGCTTATATTGATCATCTTTTTCGACATTATTCATAAACGATGTGTCGATATTTATGACTTTAAAATATGAATTTTTCTTCTTTAAGACAAGTTCTAACATGACGATAAACATTATCGAATAAATTTTTTAATTAAGAGACAAATCTAGTTTAAACGTCAAATGCTTATAGATCTTCAAGATTGTGAAAGACTTTGCTCTTTAATTCAAGAGTTTAGAATTTTTTAAATTTAAAATCTTGTATTTGAAATGAAGCTTAAGAAAAATCTTATTATTCTTTTTTAAAATGAGTAATTGATAACGATTATTATATCAAAGTTTCATTTCTACGTTGGCGAACGTCATAAATTTCGCGACTTCTTTTTGATTTCTTTCTCTCTTTGCGACGTAGTTAGTGTTCTCTTTGTAAAAATTAATTAATGATAGAACGTCGCAAACGATTTTCTCGTAAATTAGTTTATTTAAAGATTTTTCTATTGACGCATTCTTGAAGTTGTTTAGGATATCACGCAATCTAATGGCAAAACGCTTCCAATTCGCGTTCGAATTCGTTATAAGATAGTGACGCAATATTATTTCGATTATCTAGTTCGATCTTTCTAATTGATCATTTAACTATAAATGATAAGCAATAGAATATAATAAATTAATTTCTAGCGAATGAAAAATTGCTTTTTATAAAGCGAATAAGAATTTTTTGTCTTAATCGAAAATAATGCATAAAGAGAGATTTTAATTCGCGAGAGCGTCGATAAGCTTAACGACTTATTTCTTGACTAAGAAAGTTGTCTTTTCGATTATTGTTATAATTCTTTTGAAGAATTTGTTTGTTATTGACATGAAAAAATTGTATTCGTTGAGCAACTTCGACAACGCGAGAATAAAATCAATAATAATAATATAGAATATCTTTAACTTCGTGATAATAAGCTTTAGTTATTTGTACGAACGATGTTTAACTATGTTGTTAAACTAATATAATGAGCAATGTTTTAGATATTTTTTCAATCGCCTAATCAAGTTTCTTATGTAATAATTAACTATAATTTTATCATAGATGCGTGAGAATTCTTCGTGTGCTTGTGCATTATGCGATAGCTTAAAAATTCTCGCTTTTATAGCTTTAAGAATATATAATTTTAGTCGTTCGTCTTTTTTGTTTTGAAAGTAAACGAGTTTTTTCTTTAATATATTTTAAATGCTCTTTATTCTAATTTCTTCTAACTTAATCGATTTTTTTAATGTCGTTAGATTTTTTAAGATAGCAATCTTTTTCAAATTCTTTAATATCGTTAAAGTTGTCGAAATTATAATAGTAGATTTTTGTCTTATTGTTTTTAACTTAATCGATTTTTTCGATGTTGTATTTGTTGTATTAGACATCAAAATTACGATCTAAGTTTTTGTCGTTAAAGTTAAAACTTTTTTCAAAATAATGATAGCAAATTTTCGTTTCGTCAATATTTGTTTTGAGTTAACTAAATAGTTTTAACTCTTTCGTCAATTATTATGATTTTTTCGCATTAACTAAGAAGCATTTCGTAGATTTTAAATCACTTTTTATCGATTTTGTAAATCTTCGTCAATTTTTTTTAAAAAGTGAAGTTATCTTAATCAAGATGACGCAATACGTTGAAATCTCGTTTAGAATTTCGTCATTCGTAAGATTCTTTTATGAATAATTCTTTCGTAGTAATCGTAAAAGAGCGTTAAGAATAATGTTGTGTTTCTTAGCTTTTTATTTAATGTCGAAGAAAAACTATAAAATATATTGTGAGACGCAAATGAGTCGTAGATTCATTCGATCAATTAAAGAAAATAATAATTTAATTTGCTTCGCAATGTTAATCGTCGCAAAATAATTAATAAAAATTACGATAAACTTTTTTGAAATGTAATTTAATATATGTCGAATCTTTTTAAGTGTTTAGACAAGCGTTGTTACTTCGAGCTTTGTTAATTAGTATTTCTTTTTAACGTTATTTAGTAGCTTAAAAAGATACATTATAGTTTGAATATTAATTGCTTGAAAGAAATTCGTATTAAAATTATCTTTCACGTAATAAACATAAATTTCGAATTTATATTTCTTGAAATTGTCTATGTCGATATACATTTGCCTTTAAAAATTATAATAATAAAGAATATTCTTTTTCGTTAATTGTTGTTGAAGCATTTTAAAGTTTTGCAACTTTATATCGCTAAAAATAATACTAGTATTTTTGCAATATTGTGCGCGAATTTTTTCACTCTTAGTTAAAGACTTCTTTAGCAAATCTATTTTAAGATTTTGAAGAACTTCTATAATTTGTGCATAGTAGACGATTTTTGATCAAAGTTAATTCGTTATTTTTAAATAAATCTTTAAGTCTTTTAACGTTTTAGAAAAACTAAGTTCTTTTAACATAGCAAGCTTTTTCTTAAAAGTTTAAAAATCTAAATTATTAATACGCTATCCCAATAATGTTATTGATAAATATTCGATATACAATTTCTTAAATTTTAAAGAAATCTTAATTTAAAAAAAATAGAGCGAAAATAATTTTAAAATGCGTCAAATGCTTAACAATACTATGCGAAAAGACTACAATATTTTCGATATAACATTTGCAAAATTCGCGATAAAATTTAAAAAATTTGTTCATTTTATTTTGGACGTACAATATTAATTCTTTGAAATTTATAAGAGTTACGTTCGATCGTTTCTTTTTTTTGTAAAAAATAATTATAAAACAATTTTAATATTTCTTTTTAACTAGAAATTAATAAAATTGATCGCTATTGTTTACGACAATAATATAAGAACAATTTTGTAACTTAATTATTACATCTTTTTGCAATGACAAAAAATACAAATTCGTAATGCTAATAGCGTTTAGGTTTTGAATATTAATTATTGTCTTATCTTTTTAAATGAGCTTTTTATCTAAGTCAACATATATAATTTTTCACATTACGAAGATAAAAAATTTAAAAAATGTAGAATTTTTGAATTATTTTAGTTTGTTTTGTGCATACATCTTGTCGAATTTTTTATCGATTAAAATCTTTAATTCTTGACTTAATAAATAAACTTTGTGCGCTAATTTCGCGTCAATAGTGATTTGTCAATTAGTTACTATAGAAATCTTCATATGTTTTTCGAAAAAAAGATTTATTGTATTGTCGATATTCTTTTAAATTTTTAAATAACGATTAATTATCTTAATATATTTTGATACTTCGTTAAATAACTCGTAAATAATAATATTGTTTTTCAATTAAATTTTCATTTTCTTTGAGATATTCTTTCGAAAAAAACGTATTTTAACAAAGTTTAACTTAGATAGAATTGAATAATCTTTAAAGAAAAAAATCGTCGCAAATAAGTAATTTTTTTTCTTTACAACATAACATTCTTCATTATTGTATTCTACGATACGTTTAATACGACGACGATTATCGAGTTTTTGCGAGATTTTTTTATTGTTACGAAAGTTGATAAATTAAAAGTTTGCGTTCACGAAATAAGCATACGCTTCTAGCATTGTAAGCTCAAAAAAAAATTACACTTAAAAAGCTTACTTTTTTTCTTTAGAGTTATAACAATCTTTGTTGTTAATTTTGCGAAAATCTTCTTCCTCTTCGTCGTGCGAACAATTTGACAAATTCGAACATTGTTTCGAATCTTTATTTCGCAAGATACTAAAAAATTTTCATAAAATTTAAATCTTAGTTTTTGACTTAATATATTTATAATTATTTGTTTCGATTCTAGAATGTTTATACTTACAAGAAATTTCGTTTTAAGATTATTTATTAAGTGAACTTCGTAACGAATGTGAGCAATTACTTTGTTATTAACTTTGTTCTCGTTTTTCAAATAAACGTTTACAAAGAATTACTTGTCTAAAATATATTTTGTTGCGTTGATGTCTCTTAATGAAATTGAAAAACATTTTTTAATCTTTATGTTAGACATTTTCGCCTTAACGAAAGCGCGATTTATTATAAACATGTCGTAATCAAAATTCACGCAAAAAAGACTTAATGAATCGCTAACGCTATATTTAATTATTATTATAACGTAATGTTACGCTTTAAATTTTATTTTGTTTTCTTTAAAAGATGTTGTCAAGAAAGTTATCATTTTTCGTACAATTATATTTGGAAAAGCTAGTTTTAAGAACAAATGCTACTAGATAAAGTTTAAGAACTTTTGCTAATTCTTCTTTTTGCACGATCGCACGTGAGCATAAAGCTTGTTTTGAAATTCGAAAGTATTTTAACATCGTTAATAAATAGATTTTTTGACGATGTTCTTTTGTGAAGAGATATAATATGCTACGTCGACAAAAAAATTATTAACATTTTTGTTATTTTTTTTGTTATTATTCTCCTTTTTATTGAAAATCTTGTTACGAAAATTAGTTTCGCGATTTTAAGAATGCGTCGTTTCGATATTCGTTAACGCGTAATCGTAATATATTTTTGCATTTTTTTGATTTTTTTGATTTTAATCTTCGTTTTAATCATTAAAGTATAATTGAACTTGTTAATGTGTCATTTGCGAATTTAAGATCTAGAAAAAGAAATTTGCGTTATTTGTTTCGTAAAAATACGAGAATCTCTCGCGTTCTCTCTTTACGATAAAAATTCTATCTTGATCGTAAGATTTATTTCGATAGAGATTGACATTATTGATAATAATTATTAACGATTGTTTTGTCGAAAATAAAGCGATCTTTTGATTTTGAATGTTTTGAACGTTTGATTAACTCGTATAAGTTTAAGTTGAATTTAATTTAAACATATTTGTGTTTTGTTAATTTGTATAAGCTTTTGTTCTATTATTGATGTAAAAAAAAATTGAGTTTTTTTCTTAATAAGAAAAACCTTGTTGCAAAGAAGAAAAACTCGATTAATAAAATAAGAAATTTTGCTAATACGAAGAACAATAAGATCGCTAATAATTTGAACGAAAGTTTTCTCGTTCTTGTTTGAAATAACGATTAAAGAAAGAACAATTTGTAAAAGTTCTTTTATTTGCTCGTGTTTGCGAACGATTACGACGAGATTTTTTGTTAACTTTAAACTTGTTTTTTGATCTTTTTAAAAATTAACTTTCTTTCTCACTTTATTTTTTATTTTTCTCTTGGGACGAAGCGATACGTTGTCACATTTTCTTTCGACTCGTCATTAATTCGTCGAATTTCCAAATTGAAATATTCGTTATTGACGACGATATAATTATTTGAAACTCTAACGACAAGTAATTTTAAACTTAGATCGTCTTAATTAGATTTTTACTTAAACTTGTTTATATAACGTACAATTCTACATTTTGCATATATACGTATAACTTTTTTTCGTTTTGCGAATTCTTCACGAAAAAGATTTCTCGATTTAGCTTATTTTGAGTCGTTAACATAAAGATTTTGAATCGCTTCTTTAATTGATAAAAAATACAATTTAGCTCATTAAGTAAAGCGATCATTGCGTTTTTCTTATTTTAAGTAAGATTGTTTAATTACTAGTACAATGCGTTATCTTAAAAGCATGTAGACATATAATTTCTAATCTTCTCTTTCTTAACAATAGTGACATAGTCGCCTACTTTGCGACAAAAAATGTATATCTCTCGATAATTAATTTTTTTTTTAATAGTGACGATGTCGCCCTTGTTATAGAATTTTTTAAGATTTGAATAAAAATAATCTAAATTAAAGACTTGAAACATGACGTTATTTTTTAAGATATTATTATTGATTAATTTGATTAATTTCGAAGAACTCTATTGTTCTAAAGAGCCTTGCTAATTAATAGAATTTGCTAGACTCGAAAGAACGATAAACGAAGACAATTTGCTCAATTGAGCAATGTAGTTTGCTAATGCTTTAATTATTGCCTAATTAATTAGCTTTTGCATTGCGAGATTGTTCACTAGATTTTCGTTTTTTAACATAATTAACGTTATCGTTCGTAATATGTTTACGCGAATGAGCGAAATATCTTTTTTTTAATCGTTTTTAAACGTTTCGTATGTTTCTCGTCTTTTCTTTTTAGAGACGTCGATAGTGCGAGCTTCGAAAGAGCTTAATTCGAAAGAAGTTTAAGTAATGAAAAATATAAACTCGTTTCAAAAGTCGAAAAAATCTTCTAAATAAATGAAATAAGAAAGATCAATAAGATCGATATAGAAAAATTGAACGAACGTCGATTTCTTCTTGATATAGAAGTATTATTAACTTTTTGAAATTATGTAGCGATGCGTGAAGTCGAAGGCTTCGAGCTTTGTAAAATGCTTTTTTTCTTAATTAAAATCTTTAACTTTTTTGTTTGCGAAAAGAAAAAGAAACTAAAGTAAGTTAATGTTTATTAATAGACTTCTATGTTTATTACGAAAGTCTTTATAGCTTTTGTAAAAATTGATCGATTTACGACTTAATCTAATGAATAGTAGAACGACTTAGCAAATCTTATACGCTCACTAGTTTTAATCGTTATATAGATAGTTATTAATTTAAAAGTATTGTTTAGTACACTTTGTAAAATAGGCAAAAACTTCTTAGATTGTTTCGACGATAATTCATTAATTTTTATTAAATTTAATCGTTTAGCTTTCACGCAAATTCGATAATCTCATTTGACAATTTTGGCGATAGCGTCAAAATTGTTGGCGAGAAAAGTCGTGATATTTGTCTATAAAGTAGACTTCTATCGATATAAAATATTGATAAGATATTCTCTTTCTAGTAGACAATTTTTGCAATGAAAAAGTAGACTTCACGATGTAATAAAGTAGACTTCTAAGAAATAGAAATGATGATAAAATAATTTTCCTCTAGTAAAATAATTCTTTTTTGATAAGATATTCTTCTTTGATTGCAATCAATGTAGAAATTGATTATTAAATTCGTTGAAGCTATCAAATGATGCGAAAAACGCATTATAATGAAGAACACAATGTGTTAAAAAGAATTGAATTGCTAGCTAGAAGAAGAAAAGTTCTTCAAATCTAAATATAGATCTAATTGCCAAGAAATATTCTACCAAGCAAGGAAAGTATGATTATCGTAACATTAAGCTACTATAACACTTATATCTAGTTTAAAGACTTTCTTCACTTATAATTTCGTAAAGATGTTAAAGTCGATAACTAGATAAAAGTATTTCGAAATTGCTATATAATAGCTTTCTTTTTCATACTTTTGCAAACTATCTAGACGAGAATTCTTGTTTATCTTAATAAACTAATCAAAAATGTTGTTTACTTGCATTATAAAGAAATTGACGTTAATGACGTGAAAAAGAATTTCGTCTTCTAAATTAAAGCGATTGAATGTTTGCTAATATAATAGAAACATAAAATTACAATTCTATAATAGCTACGTATTATCACGTAAACGCACAAAAATTATAGTATTACATTTAGATAAAATTGTAATTGCTATAAGAGCTTGTATCATTCGATTTATTTTGTTTTTAATCGAAATTACTTTTATCGAAACGAACATTTCTTTGCAATTATTTATAATAAGTTGTTCGTATTAGTAATCTAGATGCATTTTTTAGAGATCTAAAATATTTAAATCAATTAACATATTAATCTTTAAATCGTTCACAATGTGCATTTGTTTTTAAAGTTTGTCATGAATCGAAGCATCTTTAAGACTATCGCTCATTAATAGCTTTAAAGTAACGTATTTCAATAATAAGAAATAGACATTTTCTATGTCGCGAACTCTAATTAACTAAGTAGTATATTTAATAATCGCGATAATTAATTGCTTATGTAGAATTTTGCGATTAATTACTAACATCGTGCATTTGAAGTTCAAGATAACGTCATTATTATCTTTTTTATTATCTAAAATAGTATTATCGTTCTAGACGACAACAATAAAGATTTTAATAATGACGTAATGTTACGATCAAAAATCTAGATTTTGTGTTTCGTTAAAACATATCTTTAAGTAGACGATTTTCAAAATGCTATAATAAGTTATCAAGATAATAATTTCATTTTAATTAGTTTTCGTTAAAGTAAATACGAATTTCTTCGCCAATTTAACTTTGCAATTGCGAAGATGTTAATGAAGTTTATTTTTAGAAGAGAATTTTATGTTGCATTGTTTATATTTCGTATTTCTTAATCGTAACTTAAAAGTTTAAAGAAAGAAAATTTCGACGTTGTAATTTTGCTTCTCTTCGATATTATTTTCGACATAGTATTTTTTATCTTTCTAGTAATTATGTTTCTTATAATTAGAATTATTCTCTTGATTAAGATTTTTGTTCTTGTTTGTTTTATTATAATATACGCGAGTTTGCTATTATTGCGAATACTAAGAACGTTAAAGCTAAATCTAATTATTGTAATTTTAAAAGAGACGAAAGAAAAATCGTTGCAAAACGAACGCGTTTGCTACGAGATTTAATAACATAAATCGATTAATGTTTTTAAATTATTAATTTTTAATTAGTCGAAGTAATCTAAGTCTAATTCTAAGATTTGCTTTGATAATTATCGAATTGCTAAAATAGCTATCTTTGCTATTAAGATTATTAAGATTAATAAGCACAATTTTAATAAAATGACGCTTGAAATTGTGATTTAGAGAATTAAAATTAATAGAACGTAGAAAATTGATTGCGTAACGAAAGTTGCGAGCTAGAATAAATAGATCGTACTTCATTAGTATCGTCGTCTATTTTTATAGCGTTATCATCGTTCTAATTATTGTCTTAATAGTATTAATTTTAATCGTACGATCGAATTGCGTTACTAGGACAATTGTTAAAGTTGTCTAAGTTGCGTTGATTTTTAGCAAGTGTCACATAAATAATATTTTCGCGATGCCTAGCATCTAATGTTTACTAGATTTTCTTCTTGATTTTCATTTTATTAAGAAAGAAATTTATGTCGATCGCTTCAATAAATAAACTTAGATTTCGACAAAATTCTAAATTGAAATCGTTGTACATTAAGTAAATCTAATTGTAAATCGACATGTTTACGAATCTAGCTACTCTCGTAATGATTTAAACATATTTTATAGATTTGCGTCGTCAACGTGCATCATTTATAAAATATCGTTCACGTATAATTGTAGCTAACGTCGTGAAAAAGAATTTCTTTCATCTTTTAATCAAAGTCTTCGCTCAATGAGCGATGTTATCTTTGTGCTTAACGAAGAACTCTTGCTTTTTTAATAACGTAAAAATGTATCATTTTAAAGCAACGTTACGAAGACAAATGTAAAGGTTATTTCTAATTATTTTAAAACTTTTGATAATAGTTATGTCTTTACAACGCTTTATAAAGACGTATACGTCGCAAAAATAAATGTCTTTTTTAATGTGTTTTATTGTTGAGACAATAACGACAATCTTGTTGTTATAATAAGAGTTAAAGAATTCTATTTTAGTAGCGTTTCATCTATTAGAATCGATATCTTTCATAGTTCTTGCAAAACCAAAAAAATTAATAGAATTAACAAAATCGATAAAACTAAACGTTGCACAAATTTTATCAATAAGATTTTGCAAAGCATTTTATTGCTACTTAAAAAAGTTAATGTTTTGCTAAAAAATATTAAACATAATGATGAACAATAATGTCGACGTAGATTTGCTTCGAGAATTTCAACTTGTAAAAAAATTGTTAATAGAGAAATTTTTTTTCGCGATAGATTTTTTTATGAAAGATAGAACGAATTTATTAACGAACTAGAAATCTTCTAGATATTTGTGCTCATAAAACTCTCTTTATGAAGTAAAAGGCGTATAGATAGACGTGATATCTATAGAATAATTCTTTCTAAATAATGTTATCGTATTTAATCTTTTGTTGCTAGCGTCAATTTCAACTTTCTAGATATTGTATTTCACAACGAAACTCTTGATGTTCGCGATTAATTAATTTTAATTAATAGCTCACTTAGCAAAGTACGATTGCGATTCGAAGAATTGTGCTCGTTGTGTGATTCGATTAATAGATTTTTTTACTACGATAGAACGCAAACGTTCGTCAACGATGTTAATAACAATAAATTTTGTTTCGATAAAAGAATAGAGTAGATTTGTTATCTTTAAATAGTTGTTAATTTAAAAAGCACAAGTAAACAAGTGTGAAAAAAATGCTATTAAGATAGCCACCTTGTTATCGTAGATAAAAAGATAGATATTTCAATTCTTTCGTAAAAGAATCGCAATGAGAAATATTGCATCAATAAGAAATTTCTTGACGTAACAAAAATACCATAATAAGAGTCTTAATAATCGTAATTACATAAAAAGATGTAAGATTATTAAAATAACTATAGAGTTAACACGATTTTCGTAACTCTATTGACGATTGCCAAAAGATACTAATTGATGTATCTAGAATAACTCAAGATACGTGATAGATAAGTAGACAATAAAATATTGTACTACAAACTAAATGATTGAAGCTATCAAATTGATGAGATAAATAAAAGATGATTGATTTTTCTCGAGAAAAGCTTGCCTAAATACATAGCGATAATTTGCATCTTCTACCTAGTAAATAAACTAACAATTTCATCCCAATAAGCAATTGCTTGCTAAGATCGTAACAATAAGAGTCGTCGTAATAAACCTAAATTGTCTTATTTTATTAACTTTTTCATTTTTTCTATCTTTTGCATAATCGAAATTATTATATGTTAAAATTGTGATTAAAAGTTTTTCTATTAATCTAAGTTATCTTCTAATTTTATTTGTTAACTTTTCATATAACGTTAAATTGTGCAATAAGACATAATTAAATTAACGAAGCATAACAAATTAACGATTTTTCGACGAACATCGTTGTTGTAAAGATAAAGAGCAAAAATCGATTAAAAATTATTCGATTTATCGAAATAAAATAAATAATATAGCTTCGACATTGTTAAGAGTTAAACTTTAAATATGTTTTTGTCGCAATTGTTTTAACGTCTTAAGCGATTAACGCTAACGATAAATTTTAGTTAACGAGAAGCATGTTTGATTATTGTCTTCTTAATTTTCTCGAAATTAATTAAAGTTTCTCAATCTATAATCTCTAAGAATTTTTAATAATTTTCGAAGATTTTATTCTTTATTAACGCATTTAATTTGAATCGCAATTCATTTATTGTTCAAAATTAATTGCAATAAAATGCGATAATAAATTTTCGTAAATTTATTAGAAAAAAGAATTTTTCTTTTTTAATTAAATTCTCATAAACGTAATTGAGAAACTCGCTATATTGTTTTGCGAATTTATCGCGATATTATTTTAACAAAATTAGATACTTAACAATTGTTAATTTATAACTTAATATTAGATTCGTAATATTTTTTACTTTCTTAAATTTAATTTTGCGAAATCGACAAACATTCGCGAGAAAAATCGAAATGTCTAAAAATAATAAACGAACGAAATAAATATCGTTAAAGAGATAATCTTAATTGTTAAAATTTCGCAAGAGAAATAATAAAACGAGACTTAACGTTAATTTCTTAATAATCGATAAAGACTTAATAGAAAGAGAGATTATAATGCGAGAATTTTAATATAATAAAAAACACTTCGAGTTTGCATGTTCTCGAATGTGTTAAATAAAAATTGTGTTTATTTCTAAATTAACAAGATAACAAGAAAAGAGAATAAATTAAATTAATTTCGTATAACGTTATTTTGCTTATTTAATTACGAACGAGCATTTATATTAATGCTTATAACGTTATTAATACAACAAATTGAATTAAATTTTAATATTTTCGATTTCGCATTTAGATTATTACATAACGATTGTTATAAAATTTACTTTCTTCTTTGTTAAATGTAATTTCTTCGTCAAACATTTAAATTAAATAATTAAATCAACTTTTCGTTCTTTTTTACGCTTAATTTTGCGACTTTCGATGCATCATTTTACTATTAACTTGTCGTTAAAAGTCTTCGTCAATTATAAAAAATCAAGAGTAATAAATTAATGTTATTTATTTCTATTAAATGCAAACATTAATTGCGAAGTATAAAATTGCGAATTAAATTTATTAATGTATTTTAATTGTTAAGTTTACTCTTAGATGCAAGACTCATTATAAATACAACTCGTTTAATTTAACATTTCAAAGATATCTTATAAAACTCGAGCAACGTCGCGTAACAATATTGTAATTAAGAAAATTGTCGCGTTATTGCGTAAAAATATCGTTAAATTTTTATAAAATATTCGTTCTTAATTTTTTTATTTCGAAGACTAAATTTTGATGTATAATTTATATTTTTATTGCGATATAACAAGTCTTTATTTATTTTTAAATTCGTTTTTGTTAAATAATCGTTGTTAAATATTAACGTTTTTTATCGCGAACAAAAGTCGCATATTATAATATATATTTTTGAATTTAAATTATTAATTTTTGTATTGTTTGCAATTTTCGATTCAAGCCAATTATATTCGAAGCTTCGAATTTTTATTTTAAACGACAAATATAAAATTATTAAAAGCATAAAAATCAAAAAAGCGAATCTTATACAATGCTACGTCGTATTAAAGAACAAATTCGCGTAATTATATATAATTTCGAATTGTTGACGACAATCGCGAGCAATTTGCGCTTTCGAATTAAGACTTCTTAACAAATTGATCGAAATTAAATTGCTTTGCGTTTATTTTTAATGTTTGCACGTTATTCGTTACGCTCAAGTCTTTGTTAAATCTTTTTTGTTAAATTATTTTGAATCGTTTACGAGTTGTCTTTTTACTTCGTGACTAATAAATTATTAACGTGCTAATTAAATAAAAATTAACGTTGATAAATGCAACGCAATTTTGTATGTTACTTATAAAAAGAAGTAAGACGACGTCTAAGCTCGCGTTAAACGCTTAAGAATCTCTACGATTCTTTTTACTTTACGTTGCTATTTGCTCTTTATTTTTTTTTCTTAATAACGTAAGAATAACGATGATTTGTTGTTTGCTATAATAAGGATTTTTTTTTTTCAAATTCTCTTTGTTCTTTTGATAGCAAATATATCTTGATTTACATTATTGCTTTTACGACTTTTTTAATAATTTAAGATAAACAACATTAAGATGTTTAATATCGAAGAAACAACATTTATGAAATGCGCATTTCGATTATTTTTCGCAATTGATTTGTACACAATTTTAGTTACAACATCGTTAATGTAAAACATTATTAATATATCTTAATAACAAAACGCGAATGTTAACTTCATTTAATATCTTTTAAACACGCTCGAAAATTCGCGATCAATTGTTTTCGAATTTAAGAATATATTATTTATAATTAATTTTGCATTTGCTATTTTTTTTAAGCTTTATTTGATGCTTTGTTAATTTATTAACATTGTCGATTGCAATTAATGTTCGAAATTCGCTCAAATAACACTTTTTTTTTGATTTATTTTGATCGAATAAAATAGCAAGACAAGACAAGTCTTATCGTTTTCGACTTTTATTTCGTTTTTTTTATTAAAAATCTTGAAGATTTAATTTGAGTGCAACGAATTATGTTAAAAATCTTGAAAATTTAATTCGAACGCAACGAATTATATCAAAAATCTTGAAAGTTTAATTCGAACATTTTATAAACATTTGATTTTTTTGCTTACTTAAGATTCACAAAGTTATCTCGTAAAGTGCATTCGCACTCTAATTCGATCATATATATAAATAACAAAAAACGAAAAAAAAATGCATCAAAGAAAAGATAAGAACATTTATAATATATATATTCGAAGTAAAATTAATTATAGACGTTTAATATTGATGCGTCTTACAAATCGAGAAAAAACAAACATATTTTGTTAATAAACAAAATAAGTATAAAAATAAGTTGCAATTTTAATTGTTTTGAAATTTACTTGTGTTTAAACGATTAACATAGCAATTCGACTTCTAAGAATGAAAATCTTAATTCAAATTTGTGTTTAAACGATCAATATAGCAACTCAACTTTCGCGAATGAAAATTTTAATTCAAATTTGTGTTCAAACGATTAACATAGCAATTCGATTTTTGCAAATAAAAATCTTAATTTAAATTTGTGTTTAGACGATTAATATAACAACTTGACTTTTGCGAATGAAAATTTTAATTTAGACTTGTGTTTAAACAATTAACATAGCAACTCGACTTTCGCGAATAAAAACCTTAATTCAAATTTGTGTTCAAACGATCAATATAATAATTTAACTTTTGCGTATAAAAATTTTAATTTTAATTTATATTTAGACGATCAACATAGCAACTTGACTTTCGCGAATAAAAATTTCAATTCGAACTTATATTTAAACCATTAATAAATATAGAACAAACGAAGATTAATGCGATTAAAAATATGCATAAAAGTAATAATAATTAAGATATACTATAAACAAATGTGCGCAATGCGAAATTATCTTTGCGAGAATTTGATTACGTCGTGAAATTAACGTGTCAAAAATATATGTATTTTATTAATTCTAAAAATTTATATTAGTAATGAAGTTAAATTGCATAAAATTAAAATGCTTATTAAATTACTAATTGTGTTGTTAATTTTAACGAAATTGATCGAAGATTAAAGTTAAGATAATTTATATAAATTGCGATTTGTTTAATTTGCGTTCAATATAATGTAAAAACGATTAAAATAATCGAAAAGCGTTGCGGAAAAAAAATTAACTTGCAAAAGTCGTTTTCAAAAAAAGATAATCAATTTATAATAACAAATTGTTTAATAATAGTTTTATTAAACGCATTAAATTTAATTGCAATGTTATTGCTAACAACTATTAGAACAATTAATTTAAGAAACTTCTTTCTTTCTTTTAACGCTCGACGATGCACAACAAGAAAGCAATTATATAATATATTAAGTTTGATTGTATTGTAATTCAACGCATTTATACAATAATAAGTTATAACATATAAAACTAAATAAATAAATATTATTTTCGCACAATTAAGAAAGAGAGCGAACTCGAATATTCTAATACATCACGTGCTATCTTTATTTAATGCTATTCTTATTTAATGCTAAAAAAAATTATTTAAGATTAAGTTAAAATTATTAGAAAATCAAATTTGACTAAGTATTTATAGACAACTCTTCGATTTTATGCGACATAAAGAGTCGAATAAAGTTCGATTTACTAAAATTATTATTTTTTTTAGCTTTATTTGTTATAAATTTAGATTACAATTAAATTTATAGCATTGTTTATTCTTATATTTTTATGTGTTGTAACAAAAGCATAAAGCGAGATTTATAAACGCGTTAATATTAATTTATTTATCGAACAAATAAAGCGATACTTAAATTTTATTAATATGATTTTCGAAAATGCGAAACTCAACTATAAATTAATTTATTTTACGAACAACAATCGAACACAATTTTTCTATTTATTTACTTAATTGCTTCTCTCGCTTTTGTTCTCGCTTTTTGCTCTCGTTCTTTAATTTTAAGAATGACAAACAACATTATTATTTTCGATAACATTGTTAATCAAGAGATTAAATGTTATTAACATAAACTTGTCAAACAAAGACTTATATATTAATTAGAACAATATAATTAAGAAAGAAACTAAACATATAAATGTCGACAACGAAATAAATAAAAAAGAAGAAATCGTAAGTAATAAGATTTCGATAAAAGATAATAATATCAATATAAAGATAAAATTTGTGTAAACTAAGTCAAGAAGATGCAAAATTATGCGCTAATCTATTGTAAAAAGAAGAAGTAATTGCGTAAAATTAATTGTCGAAAGAATCAAATAATGCAAAAAGAAAAAAGCGCATCAAAATTAATAACAAATCAAGCATCTTTTCGAAGAAAATTAAGAAAAACAAACGCAACATTATTGTTAATTATAAACGTGAATCTTCTAAATTAAAAAAGAAGTAATATAACAAGATTTATCGTATATTTAATGTTAAGAAATTAAACTTATGCGAAAAGTTAAAGAAAATATCGAAACGCGAGTTTGAAATATTCAAGAATTATTAATTTATTATAAAATCAAAAGTTAATATTAAGAAATAATTAATATATCTTAGATTGAAATTCGTCTTAACAATTATCTTGTAAGTGTTGCGTTTAAATAGTTAAACATTAATACTTAAAAAAATGCATAATTCGTCGATTTTGATAGCAATGACTTTTCGAAACGCACATTTCGCTTAATTATATTTCGAAAAACTTTTATCGCGTAAGCGAAAAAAATTGCAAAAATTACATTATTTATTCGAATTAAGCAAAATATTATTACAACTAAGCTAAAGACATTCATTGTCTAATAAAAAAAAAATTATAATAAAAATTTATATTTTGTTCGTTTCTTATATAAAGATCAAATAATTAATAACAACAAGTTACTTTAAGAAAAATTGATCAAAACTATTGTTTAATTGTTAATTAATTATTCTCGCGACTTTACAAAAGAAATTACGAAACTAAATAAAAACATATTCGAACGAAAAAACTCGTTTATTATTTTTAAATTTAAAGAAGAAAAGTCGAAAGCAAGCAATTAAAGTATTCGCTTTATCGACGTCGTTAAAAAAAGTTTTTCTTTTATTTTTAAAATTTGATTTTGCGACGTTTTTGTTCGCGAATCAAATAAGCTAAAGTCGATCGAAACTCCAATCAAGATAAAGAAGAAACAGAAAAAAATCGCTATTCGATCAATTAAGAGCGAAACGAATAAGAGAGAAACTAATAATTATGACAAGAAAGAACTAAATAAGAAGAAACTTAAATTAAAAGACAATATCGATAAAAATAACAAAAGAAAATTCGATTCGAATGCAAAGTATGTTAAAAAAAAGATTAATTTTAACGACGATTTATTTAATTTAGAGAGCGAGAAGAAGTAATTAAGACAAGCAAAATTGTGTTCGCATAATTTTGTTTTGTCGACTTTGTCGCATCTTTATCTTAATCAAGATAAACAATTGTTAATAATAAATGCTAATAATAGATTTCAAGTTTCTTTCTTTCGATGTGCGTAAAATTCAACTAGTAACTATGCAATCTTTATAAAATCAAGTAGAAATTGACGTCACTCTTGCATTGAATTTCAATTTCGAATATATTAAAGACATTTAAGTTACGTAATTAAAGTAAAAGAAATAAACATGTAATTGTTATTATCGAGTTAACAAGTTTCGTTATTGCTTAATTAATTGTGCGCGCTAAACTTTATTGTTATTGTTAATTTATTTATTAAGCAACTTTGCGTCTTGTCATTCTTTTTTTCTAATTCACGAAATATTTATTGTCGTCATAATAAGTAATTTTTGCGTTTTTTATTTTTTTAAAGACAATTTTGAATTTTTGCAAAGACTTTATTTAATGCAACGCTATTATTTGCGTTATCTTTGTTTAATTTGTCTTTAAGAGTTGATTTTTTTGCGTTTGTGCGACAAAATTATTTTAAAATATTTAACAAACAAACGTTTAACTTACGACGAAATCGACATGCAATTAAGTTAATGCGAGAAACTTTTATAATAAAACAATATATCGATGTAATTAATTTAACAACGTAAGTTTAAATGCGATTTAAATTGCGTACGCAATAACAAGATCGCTTTATTAATTAAACTTAACATTATTTAAAATCTTTTTGTCTTTTTGTACGTCGACATATTATAAGAGAATAGTTTGTCAAAAAACGCGAATGTTATTTGACGTTAATTTGTGCAAAATCTTAGATTTAATAACGCGCACATTTTTTCTCTTTAAAGATATCATTACGAAGTCGTTGTATTTTTGCGCATTTTTTGACTTTTATAATTTCTTTAGATTATAAATGAACGCGATATTTGCATTCTTAAGCTTGTTTTTACGTATAACAACATTCTTTTATTACTTCTTAATTACTTGATAAAAATTCGACATTATTTTCGTGCAAATTTATTTACTTTTGTCGTTTAACGAAATCAAATCTTAAATAATTGCGTTTTCGTATTCGATTTTCAAGTATCTAAATATACACATGTCAATATAATAAAAGCTCGTATTATCTCTTTTAATAACGAACTTAACATAATAAAAATACGACATCAAATAAGAATTGCGATTAAATCGAAGACAAACGTATAACATTTAATATTTTAAATTTATGCGAATAGCTTGTTGACTCAAGAAATAAAACATCGTTCGCAATTATTTATAGTTAAACTTGTTGTTTTGTTCTTATTAATAATGTCGATACATTGCAAACTTCTTAATTATAAGTTTATCAACTTTTATCTTAATTTGTTTTTCAAAACATATCTTATTTTAAAATTAATCGAATATGTTTTTTACAATAATGTTGTTCTTTATTAATAATTTTTTTAAAAATTTATTGTTATAGATCTCGTTAATTACGATTTAACACGCATTAATAATCATTGTTTAAAAAGAAGATATTTAATGTGCGCATATACAAAGATTTCGAACTAATCTTTTAAAACGAACAATCAATTTTGTTTTTGTTATTAAAAAAATTTATTGCTAATTTTTAAATCTTAAAAAATTAATCGTTTAAATTAATAAATTTTTAATCTTTTTAAAATAATTTTGTGTCTAATATTATTAAACTTTAATTTAATATATTTAGCGATTTTGCAAGTATAAACATAACACAAATTTAAAAAATTCTTCGTCAACATTAATTTTATAATTAGATAAATCGTATAAAGACATTTACTTTCGATGCACATTTCGATTTTATTTCTTAATTCGCAACTAATTCGTTTTAAAAAATCGACATTTATAAAATAACATTTGTAATTTTTTATTTCTTCGATTTCTTTTGTTTTCGAACACTCAATAAAAATAAATAACTTAACAAATATCTTGTTAAACGTATTATTATTATTTGTCTTTTTGTCGCTATTTATTGTCGCTATAGTTGTTACTTTTAATAATTTTAATAACTTATATTTTATTCTTTTTTTTTAAATTATTAATATCTTTAAAAAGTTATTGATCGCTAGATTTTTTTAAATTATCTTGAACACTCTTAACTTATTTGCGAAAGACATTAAAGCGTCGCGAAGCTCGATTTTTTGTTTTGACAACATAAATTGCGCAACGAATTGTTAATCGAACGATAGAATGTCTCGCGTGAAATCTCGCTCTCTCTTTTTTTTTCGCAAACGAGTTATAACGTTTTAAGCAAAAAGTAAATTAACTTCGATAAAAAAAAATTGCGTTATTGTTAAAGTTATTTATTTAATTTAATGTTCGAAGTTGTTATTTAATTAAAAATAATCGAAATCTATTTCTTAATTAGCGCGAATTTCGTTAACTTTCTTCGTCTTTTTATTACGAAGCTTTGCGTAAATAATTTCAATAACTTTTATATCTTTTGTTTGAATTACTTTTATCGCATCTTTTTTGCACATTTATTTCGACTTTATTTGTTATAACTTGTCTTGTCGAATAATGTTAAAAACTTCGTTAACGATAGTATTAACAATCTCGATTTTGTCTTTCGCTTTATTTAGAATTGCTAAAATCTCTCTTTATTAATTCTTTTTTTCGTCTTTTTATTTTATTTAGTCTAAAATAATTTGTTGAACATAACATGAATTAACAATGTTATAAAGAATTACGCTAAGTAAATTATTTCGATTTGTGTTTATTGTTAATGTGTTAATAATTAATAATTAATATTAATACTTATGAAATAAAATAATGTATTAAAAAAAATCACGATTAAGTTCGAAATTTCGAAATAACATTTTAGAGTCGCATTAACAATAAAGTCTTGTTACAATCTTTATTGTTACTCTTGATTCGACGAACTAAAGCGTCGTAATCTTTAATTATTTACTATTTAACAATCTCTTGTGTTAAACGATTACTAGCGTGATCGTCGGGTCGGGTTTCAACCCGATCGGGTTGGCCCACCCAACCCTGACCCTGGGGTCAGGCAAATTTCCTAGCCCAACAGGGTGGGGCGGGCGAAGAATGCGCGCCGAGTGTCTAACCCGACCCACCCGATCACGTGACGTCACGTGACGCGCTAACTCGATTGGGCTAGCGCGAATCCTGCGCTAACCATATGTGGTTAGCTTGGACCCTGCGCTAGCCCAATCGAGTTAGCGCATAGATAAGATAAGATAAGATAAGCGGATGCTAACGCGACGAAGTTAGCTTGGGGTCGGGTTCGCGCCTTAACCCTGGCCCAACCCTACGGGGCCCAAGAGGGTGGGTCGGGTTGAGGAAAAAGTATCCGACCCGACCCAACGATCACACTAACGATTACTAAATGAAGAAAATCAATTGTTAAGCATTTTAATTCAACTTTTATTTATAGTTTCTTTACGTTAAAACTAATTAAATAACGCACGCATATTACAATCTCTCGAAAAATCAAATATTAAAAAGAAAGTTTGTTAACAAATTAAACAAAATTATTGCTTTTTTCAAAGTTGTTTCTAAAGTTAAAGTTGCGTTCGCGCAATTTTGACTCGCATTTAAACATTTTACAATAGAGCGATCTCGCAACTTGTAACACTTTATAGTAAAGCGATTTCGCAACTTTTAACATTTTTTAATTAATAAGCATCGACAAGATGTGAGCAATTATTAACACAATATATGTAACGAACGCGTACATAGCATTTGCAAATACAATTATTCTAATTATAACGCTTTATTTCACGCAAGTTATGAAACTATTTTTGAACGCATTTATAAACGTTGTCGTGTGTTTTTGCTCAAATAAGATTTATTTATTATCGTAATCGATTTTTATCTCAAATATTAAATATTGTTTTTAGATCTTCTAGCAAAATTATATTTTAATGTTAACGCTTACTCTTTATAGATAGTTCACACTATCTATTATAGCGTTTATCGATCGTTCGAAGCTATTGCATCATAACTTGTAACGTCGTTTATAAATAGTTAGAATTGAATGTAGAGTTCATTCTAGGGTTAGGATTTGTCGAACACCAAACATAATTTTGCAAAGGAGGTCTGAGCACTGAGGCAACATATCTCGAAGGAAGCAGATCTAGTCGTACAACACCATTCGCGGCTGCAAAGTAGATAGTACATACGAAGTAGACAATGGAATGAGCCATGCGATAGCACACTCTATGATTGGATGGTTAAACATGTAGCCAAACATCTTGGGTTGTGCCCCTGATGCCTCATTTGCGTCGACTCAGCGTGCCAGCACCATGTTATATAGATTCATCGGCCGCTGTTGAGTTGATTGGCACCTTTCTGATAGCGCTTTGAGACATCGCACTTACGAAGCTTGACAGAACAATGTTCCAAGAAAGTAAGAATGCCTGGTATCTGTGAGTCAACGCCCGCTGCATACACACATTCTCTGTGCCCCCTAGAACGCCATAGCATCCAAGAGCGTGCCCACTCAAACTTCGTTTGCCTCTTGGTCTCTTGCCTTCGTAGATAACGGACCGTTTTCCATGTTATACAATTCCATGAGCCTTCCTTCCTTGATCCTTGGATCTTGCTCCCCTAACGCCTTCAATTCCCCAGCCGTGGTACCAATAGCCTTGAAGAGCCCTTCCGGCCCAAGCTCTTGAAACTTTTGACGGATCTCGTCCCCCGGGATTCTTGCCAGTCTCTCTCTCAATTCGCGCAAATGTTCCGCTTCGGGTTCTTCCTCGCCTGTAGTGCCGTGGGCATGATCCAACGTTTGAGGACGCAGTATCTCACGCCGCATTCGTTGCCCGAGGCGGTGCATGCGCCCTTCCTCCTGAGCTTGACGTGACGCGAGTGATACGTCGGAATCGCGGCGGCTGAGAGGGGCACGGAGAGCGCTTAGGTCTTCTGTGTCTGTTCCGAAGGCTTCGTTGCGGTAATCTGCAAGATAGCTATCGTCCACTGGAAAGTGTTCGGGAGATAGCGGCGTGGTATCAGCGTCGATTTGTGGTGTGGGAGGCTGTGGACGAGTTTCTGGATACTCGTCCTCAAAGCGCTGGATCATGCGCTGGAGGGTTGAATCCAGAAATTGAAGACGTTCTGTAAGTATATTAGTTTTACGCTCGCCTCGAACAAGATATCTCTCAACATACTATAATTCAATTCATCGCCACTCTTTGCTTCTCGAACGAGAGCCGGTTGGAGCCTTGCTCTTATCTTCCTCGCGCTGCCTAAGAGATTCTTTGACATCTCCTTCGCCTTGCCTTTGTTGACTTCATCGCCTTGGTGCACCTGTTTGGGGGTAGCTGTGCCACTACCGATAGGCGTAATGTCGCGAGATCGTCTTCTCCCGTCTCCCAATCTGTTCAAACAGACACCTAGAGCCTTCACGACCCCTGTACCTCCCACGATATAATCATCGTCAGGAGCTGGGTCGTCGTTGTCGTGATCTTCCGGGAAGCCTTCAACATGGCCCACCAGGTGTAAAAGAACATCCGGGACAGTAACATGTTTCTCGCCCTTGTGAGGACCAGCAATTGCTGCGATAGCGGAACCGTTAGCTTCCGTGAGAGGAAGGCTTTCTAGATTTTGTAAAGAATACGCTACGACTTGCTTTGCAAGAGCCTTGACTACCTCACTGGAGTCCGCAGTAGGAACATCTATATCGATGCAGATGATAGTGTTGGACACTCGTACCGCGGCCATTAGGGAGGCATAGAGGGCACAAGCCTCTTCTTGGCTAGCTTCATCTTTCGCAGAGGCAAGTGGCGACAGCAGATGATTTTCGAGTAAATTCAGATGTGCCAGATTTCGTATCTCCGGTAGTACCTCAGCGAGGGCGATAGCGTGCTCGGACGTCATTGCCACGTCCATCAAGTGGATTCTTTTGACGATAGGCAGTTGGGGTAGATATTTGCGTAAAAGATGCAAAACGTTAGGCTGGACCGCGAAAAGATCCCGATTATGTGAAAGGTCGATGAATCGAAAATTCGGCAGCCGCACAAGTGCTGGGAACAAGTTTTCCAGTGCCGAAGTATTCAAGCTGCAATCCGCGAGACTCAGCGCATATAAGGGGTTCTCCCCATCCAGCGCATCTGAGAGAGCGCCTAGTAGTTGACTGAGATCATTACCACCCAGATCCAGACCTTCACATTTGCCCGATCGCAGGAATCGAAGAATATGTTGCAGACCCTCCGAAGTGATATTGTTGCTAGCGAGCCCCAATCTAGTGAGTCCACATTGCATAACGGCATCCACAATCTTCCCAATGCTTTCAACCGCTATATCACACTCGCTCATCACGAGCTCTTCGAGCCGGGAGCCACCTGGCCTTTTTGCAATGGCCTTGTGCAACAGAGTGGGAACATCCGTTGCTGCCTTTGACTCGTCCTGAACATTGGTTATAGGCTGTGGTAGAGATATTCCGGATAAATCAATAGCTTCGAGGGTTTTCGACATGTAAAGGAATAGACAGATGTGACGCCAGCCATCTTTTCCAATCTTTGGATTATTCTTCAATGAAACTTTCTCAATGACGCCCAGATCCTCCGTCTTCCCTTGTCTGGTCCTTTCGCAGGCCTTCTTGGAAAGCTTCTTGTTGTGCTTTGCCTGTTCTGTGGTCTTGGCTGCAAGAAGCCCTGCAAGAATGACGCGAACAGCCTCGTCACCGAGACCACAATTTTCCAAGATCAATTTCTTTACGGGAACGACGGCAAGGTAGTCGCTCAATGTAATGAGATCTGGTAGCTGCATCCAATAGCCGGTAAGATCTAAGCAGGAGATGACGCCAGGTGTTGCCACCGGACAAGCTGAGGGAGACGAGATCTGTTCGGTGATTCGCCTCAGGATTGGCGTTTCTCTTAGCTGGCAACATCGCCTGTATATTCGAAGGGGGTCCGTTGTTGGCCGGTCCTGTGACTTTGGCGGCGTATCAACGCCATTCGCCGAGTCGGTTCCATCGGTGCTACTGTTCTCTTTCTTCAACTCTCGAGGGACATCGCCATTCGCTAAAGCTCGATTTCGCTTTCGTTCCTGTCTCTCTTTCCTTTCCCCCTCAGAGCGCTTCTTCTTCTCTTTTTTCCGACTAGAGTCTCTAATCGCGGGTTCGATAGATCCTGCTGCTATGAGCTTCTGCGACTGAATTTCCTCTCCATTGGCTTTAACCATCCCTTCCTTCTCCTTCTCCTCAGTTACGGCTTGTGGGCTTTTCAATGCCGCGCCTTCGCCCTTTCTGAATTTCTTATCGTTTTTCTTCGTAACGTCAACCTGGTGCTCCAATTGTGTAAGACTTGGTCGCCTGACGGTAGACGGTGGATTATCCTCGGGCTCTTCCTCGCTGTATTGAGCGGCAGGTGCGATCTCCACATCGACACAGAAGGAGACCCGTCGTAATTTCGCTTGTTCAAGATCAGGTATAGAACACCGTTCGCGGTACGGGTCGATGTTCATCACCTTCCGTTGACAAACTCCGCCAATCACCGGAGCTTTTCCTAAAGCTGCTCCACCTCCAGACGACAACCGCCGAAAAGCACTTTGCAGGAAAGAAGAATGATTGGGCTTCGGAGAAGCTTGTGGTGATGCATTTGATGTGTCATCCGGTTTTCTAGGGTCCTGAACACTAGGGGTAATCGCTGCGCCGAACGGAGTTGAATTCTCAAATTGGAAAGTCGAAGCTCCTCTTGCAGCGGGGGGTGACGCAGGTATTGACGGCGCAGAGGCAGAGATGGGGTTAGATGAGAACTTGGAGCTAATACTTGACATCCATGAGTTTCTTCGACCAACAACAGGGCTTGGCTTGGAGTCTTTCGAGCCTTTCGGCGCGGCTTGGGAAGGAGATTTCGGTGCGTCAGTGCTAGCACGACTACCCAGATGTGGCCGAGGAAGATGATGGTGCGAGTGTTGAGAGGGTTCTCCATCTGCACTGGTTCTGATTGTGCCATTGGGCCCATCATGTCGGTCGTTGGACTCCGTTGTTGGCCTTGTGAGATCGTGGCTCGTAGCATTTGTAGGTATATTTGCGGGCTTTTGGGTATGACCTATGGATGTGATGTCAGTAAAATTACCAACCTCTTCCCCACGGTAGCTGTTCGACGCTACAGTGTCAAGTGATGCGCATTCATGGCTGGTAAGACCGTCCCGGCGCTTCGGCAGCGGAGCTTTGCATACCTTTCTTTGAGTGGTGGAGCCAGCTCACGTCAATTCCATGAATGCCTTCCATGACCGACACGCTGCCCGTACTGTCAAGTCGTCCTTAACAACAGGCAGGTCAAGCGAAGAGTAGTATCAGCTTTCGGAGGTCTTGACACTACGGGCAAGGCGGGGTCACGGCGGGGAGGTAGTAATTATTTGGCACGACGGCCAAAGATTGAGTCGCACACACGATGCGATAGACGTGTAAAGACATAAGATCCAGAACATCATGAATGCCTGCCATACTGTTAACCCTCTAGGGCGGTTTTGACCTAATGTGAGATGTACAACTGCTTTGGTGGAGACAGCTCGTGTCTTCGGTCCCCGTGACGAGGCTTGGCGGGGGGGCCAGCTTTCCAGTACTCGTCCATTACTTCAGCTTTCTGCAATCATCGATATTACTGATGGTGTGCAATCAAGAGCATCTTCGAGTCTAGCGGTCGGTGAATCGCCGTAAGCATATTCTAGTGACGGTTTGACCAAAGTCGTTGAGATCATGATACCTTACTTAACTTATCCAACAACTCCCATCAGTCACGTGCCCAAATGCCGCATTCGCATTCACGTACTTTGGGTAGATGCTACGTGCACACCCTTCATTACTATTCCCACACTATCTAATATCGGCGCACAGAATTCGTCGTGCGGGTTTAAAGGATTCATAAGGTACATGTATTGAGAACTCGCGAATAACTAGCTACAGCCAATCGAATCTCTTGCACAGCGTTTCGCGACATGTCGTAAATTCGATTTCGTTTCTTGACCTCGATACTCGCTTTTGTAAATGTAAATTCAATAGAGGATTTGTAAAGACCAGCTCTGTCATATAATCTAATTCTACAGCTCTTTCAAGATTTGATCGCGCAAGCGCGGAACTATGTGATAGTAGAGCAGGGGAAAGAGAGATATGAGAATATTAAAAAGGGGTGTGCACGCAGCAACGGCCATACTTTGGCGAAGTCTTCAGGAACTGGGGATATCTAGACTGCATGCATTTTACCCACAAGCACTGGTACCAGTCGGTCTGGTGATTGGATCGTCGATCCGCAGCATCTCTCGTCCAGCTCCATCCCCTTTTCCTTCGTTCTTCGTGATTCCTTCTACAGCCTTGAGAAGATCGTAACATATCTCTTCACTCACGACGCTATCGCTTTTGTACTCCTGATGCCCTCTGACATAGTGCCGTATCCATTTCGCACCAGTCCACAGTTGTCCAGAAGCGCGTTTGCGGATTAAGTCCAAATATCGCGCAAGCTCACACCTCGTTTCGACATCCACATTGACGCTGTTCAGGTATGACTCAACAAGCGGAATCAGGCCAGGAAAGCAGACAACCCCATTGCTCTTATCGAACTGGCCATTGATAATCTCATCGATGGTCATGAGGGAGTGCTCATCTTCTACAGGACCAGTGGGTGTCATGGGCCGAGAGCTCGGAGCTGGAGTAGTCGTGCCTGAGGTGACCCCATTGGTCTTCACCGGTCGAGGAGGCAGTGGGTCTTTGCGAAAGTGAAATTTCTGGCCGAGGACCGCATTACGAACATGAGCGATCTCCATGTTCGCTGTAGTAAGTGGGATGGGAATATAGAAGTTTAAGTCGAAACTCAAGATGGCGCGGGTGACAAGCACAAGAAACACGGCGAATGCCGCGTTTTCGAAGTCTGTAATCTGTATTTCCATGGAACGGAACTCAACCCGCCATCCTGTGTCTTTATCCGGTGGTGGGGGCTTGAAGCGCATGTGCTGCCAATTGGTCGATTGTATATTCTCGAAATGATCAGTCTTGCTTAGATCAAGCTCCTGTAGATCTTCAGCAAAGATAACTATAGGATCTCGAATGAAAAGATGAGCAAAATGGGTAGCAAGAAGATGATCCATTCCGCCGTTCATCAATCTTTGCTTGAGGTCTTCATCCACCACGAGATCTGGGTCCATATACTCTTTCCGTAGGCGTGAATCCTGAGAGATGTATGTTGAATTTGATGCGTAGCGCGATTTAGGAACACGCCAACGGTCATGCTTGAGGGGCTACTGGCTCGTTAGCACATGCACAAGGGGTCTGAGAAAATGACATTCTACCTTCTCTCCGAGCTCTTCCCGTGTCCGATCATCCACCGCTCTGCTGATTTGATTCCATCGAACGTCGGTGTCTGCAAGGAACCCTTTGTAAATCGGCGTTGCTGCTGTCAAAGCGAGCATGATGGGACCCAGAGGACTAAGCTGGTCGTAAAGCCGGCGGCCTTCTGTGATGTTCTTTGCCTGAAAGGTGATTTGCAAGCAACAGCTGCCCATGCCAAAGGCCATGGCGTCCATATAGATGTGATCTTCCTTGGCCGCTCCGTTCCTAACATCATCATCTTCTGGCCAATTGTGGAGCTCGTAGTTCACAGTAGGATCCCGGAACGGCGAAGGCGTATGGGTGTCCTTGAAGATCGGCACGTTGATCTCAACTTTACGACCCCTTCGTGACCTGATATTGGCTGCCAGCGTCGGAAAACGGATGTGAGGATTGGCTATCTGGTCGGGAAGGAACTGCGATCGCAGTCGTTCCCCAGACGGAGGGTAATAGGGCGTAATAAACTCGTCTCTGGTACCGAGGCGAGGGAAAGTGGTCAGAGTTATTGGGTACTCGTACGACTCCATGTGATCAATGGCAATCTTCCGCCTATCCCGCAAGGTCAAATAAATTCTCTGGAATTTGGAGAGGTAGGGTCACAAACCGCCACTTCATGTTCGGTTCCACATCCAGTAGATCTTTTAGCCCAATGCCCCATGGCTTTCCCGGGGTTGCTTCCAACATGAACCTCCCGAACTCTGGGTGAAAAACGGGCAAAGGATCGCCGTTATGACCCAACGATTGAAGATCGGGTACGCAACCTCCCTGCTTACATAGTGCTTCATCCTTCGCTAGTGCATCTAGAATATCCGCTTGTCGTAGTGAGAGTTTAACCTTTCGTCGCTCTTCATCGTACGCTACCACCAGATACTCGATCTCGTCGCCCCATAGCAGGGCATCACGCTCTTTCCCTTTGGCCCGGCGCCAGATCGCGAGCAATTGCTCGATGCCCCATTCACGAACGTGATTGGCGTTCTTCTTGGCTTCGGGCCACTCCAGCGGAGTTCCAATGGCTAGAAGTCCCATATCGTGAAAGGAAGGCGCCCGATGTGTCCCGGCACCGTGGCGCAAAGTCAGCAAGCCCAAGTATTCCTGGCAGGAGAGTGTTTCGTATTCCGAATGCCTGTGGACACCCGTCCGGGCCTGTAGAGCATGATGAAGTCATTTTGACTGAATCGCGCAACAAAAGCATTGATGACCAAGCCGACGAGTGACGACTATTTTAGCTACTCCCGGCAGCAGGGATCTTTTGCGCCCCACAGAGCGCTTGCCGCGGCTCTGAAGGCCATGGGGCATGGACTGCATTAAAATATGGTCCCGAAGTCTTAAGCAACCACAATAATTCCAATTTTGCAACCACCTATTCGGTATGCCTACTTCTTAGCTTCCAAAGTCTTTAGGGAGCGAATAAGAAGTCGTTCATGGATGGTAATGAGGATGCCTCTCTTTTTTTGTTTCGTCCGGTTTTCTTAGGGTTTGCCTGTTTTGTTAGGTTGAGAAACATCCTCAACAGTGATGTGCTACCGACCTGGCTCAGCTGTATCACAATCCTAGAAGGTGAAATTTGCAAGGTGAAATTTGCAAGGTGACAATTTCTTTGTATTGATGTATCTGGTTACCTCTTGTACCTGAGTATGCAAGTCAAAGAAGATAAATGTGAACGATATTCTATTGTCTATTTCCATGGGCAAATATTTCAAGGTGAAGTCTTGATTACGTGGTCGACCACGTCAGTCTCGCTTGTCCCACGACATAATAGCACATGGACTTTTCACCTCATCCTTCTGTCCTCTTCTTTCCCATCACCATATCGATCTCCACAATCTCCAAGGTATTTCCACAGAATCACGTCTGAATGACTGGTATCTGACTGGTATAGCATTCAAGAAAACTCAAAACACGGTCCGACTCCAAGTCTCGAATGCTGCAATCGACGGCTTGTCCTCCGTGAGAATCCAGAGCGCCTGCTTCCTAGTGCTTGGTGGCCGAGCTAATATGGCAGATTCACGCCAAGATCCAACACTATAAAGCACTTGAAAGACACTTCAACGACTTTCCCAAACCACTTCCCTGGTTCTCGAGATGTCTTCGTCTCAGCAACACAAGCCTGTAGGACCAACCTTGGCCGCCGCCCTCACCAAGGTCAAAGCGGAGCAAGATGCGAAAGAATGTCTTGCCGAACAAACGGATACCCGTGAAGAGCAGGCTGGATCGGCGGAGAAGAAGGCATTGCTCTCACCATGCTCCCAAGCCGTCGAGAGTGGGGACGTGACCCCAGGACACGAAGGGATAAAACGCAAAGACCGAAACACGTATCATCAGCCGCCCGGCGGCTACTTCGAGCCAAGGAAGTAGAGATTTTGAGCGAGAAGTGGAATGCCGCAGCGACGGATCAAGGAGCTCGGGCGGGAGCTGGTGTGGCGGGATACTGGCAATAGGTGGTTCAGTGCTTTTGCTAGCACAGGAACAGATTGCTTGACCAACCTGCAAGCAGGTTCCCTAATTCAACTTCGGACAATCTAGAGTTACAGTAAATCCATCGATTGCTGGGCGTCCGGCATTAACGGACATACGGAATGTCTCAGCAAACCTCGGTCCAGCTTCGCGGAGAGCCCCACTGTTGGAATGGTTCAGTCTGCGACGAACGACTTTGTTCTTGAACACTTGGTTTTGACTGTCGCATTCGTGAGAATATTGCCTAAAAGATCAACGAATTTGCCAGACCACATTGGGCACTGCTGATGAATTGGTGTGATTAAGCTAACTTGGCTTATTATTATTAGCCATCTATATCTACCTGTTCGTCACTGCATCTTGTGCAGCTATTAGAGTCTCCCATCGGTTTCCCAGGGATTCAATTATTACTATGTCTACACGATATCCCACGACGCTTTCATTCTGGGAGAAAGCGGTACTGATTCATGTCCTGTTGCGCGCTCGTAAGACTTTCGCCTCTAAGCTTTGCACCTAATTGCTCAAGCAATCGCAGTGGGCTCTGGTGTCGTAGCATTGATCCTCTCCCCTTTTCGTGGGAAGGGTGGTGCTCCGACAGTGTTCACACATGTGAAGCTTGCCATTGGACGGGCACTGTTCAAAAATATGAGCATTGCTCAAAGCCAGTAGGCCTACTATCCTTTATAAAGCAAGACATACATACCGAATCTTCAGGTACATTACTCCTCCCTTAGAATCGATATACCCCGCGCATGCACAGAAAAAGGGGTTTGTGCCAGAATTTGTGACCATGAAGGATGGCACGAAGGCATATTGGGTGGGAAATTCAAAGAGCAAAAATGTCCTCATATGGTTTCACGGTTAGTAACCTCCCCTCCAAAAGTACGGATTGCGAGCAACGAGAATCTTGCTGACCATATCCAAGGTGGCGGCTATACAATCGCAGCCGATCCAGCCCATCTGACTTTTGCGTCTGTGTTGATCGAGAACGCGAAAGCCGCAGGCAAAGACCTTTGTGTACTATTCCTCGCCTACACTCTAGCACCTCACGCTTGCTATCCTCGGCAACTGCAGCAAGGCGTTGAGATACTGCGATACACGCTCGATGAACTTGCCAGAAGCCCGACCAACATTATGATTGGCGGCGACTCTGCAGGTCAGTGCTACGAGACCCATACTTATAAATTGCTTCTGCAAACAACTCCACAAGTGGCCATGGGCAAAGCTAATCACCTCTCCAGGCGGAAACCTCACTCTTGGTGTCATCTCACATAGCCTACACCCCCATCCTAAATGTCCACCACTTCCGCTCTCCGCTCCACTTAAAGGCGCCATTCTCCTAGCGCCCTGGGTTTCTTTCCGCACGGATTGGCCTTCAACAAAGGCGAATGCGCAGAAAGATATCATCCAGCCCAGTGTCGGCGATCTATGGTCCGCCAACTTCCTCGGCACGTCGAGCAAAGACGAATACAACGAGCCTGGCGAGCGCACAGACGAGCAATGGTGGGCTGGTCTGCAGGATGTAGTAGCGGAGATTTTCATCGTGGGAGGCCAAGACGAGATCTTGGTGGACTCGATACGCGAAATGGAAAAGAAGTTGAAGGTAAGCGTCATCCACACCTACAACCTGCGGTGGTTGATCGTGGTGGCCTTTTGCGTCAATTTGGGAGCTTCGAGTCATTTTGATTGCTTCGTACCAGGTAGCTGACTCTCGGGCTTTCTTGATAGGCCGCACATTCCAAGACCACTCTGCTGATAGCCCATAACGAATTTCACGACCAGCCCATGATTTCCATCGGCACGCCAGGAAAAGGTCAGCAGGCCGATGCGATCAAGAACTGGACAACTTCGAGGCTGTAATTCAGCCAAGCGTTCAATAGAACCAGGAAGCCGGCTTTGCCATAGTCTATGTTGAACAGCCTCCACGACGGGACCCCGATACATCTTATATATATAGACCAGACATTTCCTCACAACTCATCCCGCTTCTTCTTCCCGGACCCTGAAATGCGCAACCTGAATAGCCTAATCCCATGCCTCTCCACCTGCGCCGTCAACATTCCTTTAGGCGCTATCGACCCTACCCTCACCCCTAACAACGCAGCATCCCCCATCTTCAGACCCTCCTCATAGCTCGTTTTAGTGCTATTGTAACTCATCGTCGCATTCGCCCTGTCCATCACTGTCCCATTCATCGTCGCATTCCCATCCAGCACCGCCTGCGCCGTCACGTTACTCATCCTGTTTCCCCAGAGATCATACACCTCCCACGCCTGCCCCACCTGCGGCGCCACGCCCTTCGCACTCGTATCACTCTGCAGCACAAAGATATCCGCAAGGCTCGCATTCATCGTCAGCGCATCGTTCCCCGCATTCACGAGCGCAACCACCCAATCCCCACCCTCCAGCTCGCCGACCCAGCAGGAAATACTGCCCTGGCCGTACCCATCCAGCGCAGCGGGATATTCATAAACCTGATTCGCCGCGCTCCCCTTCGGATCCTGACTCACCGCCAACACCGCCGCATTGGAATAAATACCCAGCGTCTGGGGCGTCATATCCCTTACGTCGGTGCCGATGATCAGCGGGCTCTTGAGGATAGCCCACATGCTGAAATGCAGCACGTACTCGGCATCGCTCATGCCGCCGTTGCCGATCTCCAGCATGTCGAGATCGTTCCACGCGCCCGGCTGCGATTTGGACGGCAGCGGCGCGGCCTTGGCGAGGATGTTGGTGACGGAGCAGTGGAAGCCGGGGAGGGCGCAGTCGTAGGTGGTGCAGGGGCAGGAGGCGTCGGGGCGGGAGAAGGAGTCGTACACGTCGCCGGAGATCCGCCAGCTGTTGGCCATCGTCTGGGCCCAGTTCCAGGGGGAGTCTTGGCCCCAGTTGCACATTGAGTAGACGATCGGGCGACCTGTACTTTAGTCTTTAATGACAAGGATTTCGGGCGAGGGAGTGACGGGACGGCCTTACCGGTTTCGTTCAAGGCTTGCGACATCGTTTTGTAGCGGTTGAATGTTATCAGCGCGGTTCCGGATTGGCCTTGGTTGTAGCAGTTGTCGTACTTGAGATAGTCTTGAGCGCCTCGGATCAGCTGCAAAAGCTCCCTCCGCAATCCGCCTTTAGGATGGAGTCCTTACCGACGCCCCATTCAGCGAAACTCTTCGCATCTTGCTTCTCATGGCCCAGAGATCCCGCTACAGAATCCACAGATGTCAGCCTCCTCATCTACCACAAAGACACTCAGTGGAAAGTACTCACCATATTGCCCACACGTATACACCCCCGCGCTGCTATACATTCCGAGCCCCAAGCCCATCGCATGCAGCGCATCGCCCACAGCCTTCATCCCGCTCGGGAACTTCGTGCTGTTGGCCACCAGCGACCCGTTGGCGTCGCGCCCGGCGGACCAGCAGTCGTCGAGGATGATGTAGTGGTAGCCGAGGTCGCGGAGGCCATAGTCGACGATCTTTTGGGCGGTGGAGAGGAGGAGGTTCTCGCTGACGTCGCAGCCGAAGGCGTTCCAGTCATCCTGGCAGGGGAGGTGAGCTTGAGGTGATATGGGCGGGGTTTTGGAAGGCGGGAGAGGGGGTTACCCAGCCCATAGGAGGGGTATTCGCAAGGCCATTGTAGGAGCCAGCAGCCACGAAGGAGGTAGCCCGTAGCGCGGCGATAGCAAGGAGCTGGGTGAGTGGGAAGCGAGCCATTGCTGTGAGGGAACATGGTGCTTGAGATTGGTCGGGGCTGGGAGGTGTTTATGTTCCCTTAGCATAACCTATGACGCAGTTCAGGATTCTTGTGTGATTTGAAGACTGGAGGGAGGATCAGGAAGTTACAACCCGGTCGTTATTGCCAGCTGAGGAGAAGGTTCCAATTGGTAAGACGTTATGACGTGGAAAATGCATGGTTAGGGCGACAATGCGGGGAAAGCTTCAAGGGGGCGGATCAGAGCATCTCGGCCGCAGGGACAGGGCTCCAGTAAAGACAGGGTAATTGTAGAGTAAATGTCAGGTCGAGTGCTGGAACAGAGGATTTAATACTCAAGAAAGACTCAAAAGCTCGAGGAGACATCCCTACCAGCCATAAGATGATCGTGAAATTGTTCGTAGGTATTCGAGGCCCACGAATTGATACGATAACGGACAGAAATGAAACATAGTGCTGATGTTAAAACGAAAGAGCCTATTCTGATGTGCTTCGGAAGAGAAATCTTCTGATCTCGAGTCGTGCTCTGCGCGGTGAAGCCATGTCTAGCTGTATTTCTGAGTAAAAGTGGAGCGCGTCTTGCAAAATGGACATCTATGGCACTTTGATGTTGGTTACCTTACATTACTTCTGCTTGCGTATGATCTTGAAACCTGCCATCAGGAAGAGGAGGCATCGCCGTGAGATCCGTGTGATCCATCCAGAATCTGCAGATCTTGGAACCTCCCAAAACAAATAACGACACGAATGTCAGTAGTGGTGTCACCCTATTTGAACAACCGCCTCAGTAGCCTGCACCAAACTGCGGTCAGTATGACTTGAGACAGATAGCAGCAGCAGTACGCCTACCACTTTGCTCCCTTCTGTTGCCTCCGTCGCCCGTGCTATCGCCACCCGCAGCAACCACTTGTGCAGCCTTGATGCCCTGCTCATCTCCTCTTAGCTTCTCAAAGTAGGCTTTGATGTCTTCCGCGCCAACAGCTTGCCCACTCTCCGCGAATGGCTGCAGAAAACTCTTTACTTTGTCTTTAAGGTGGTTGTACACCATGACACCCTCTGCATCTCGTCAGTGATCTTATGGTTGAAGAACATCTTGAAGAGAGTATGGGAGTGAACCACAAAAATGAACTTACCGATAGCTCTGACCCGGTCAACGTTGCTCAGCGCTGCCTCTCCGCGATCGAGCAGACTGCCGGTGCCAGCACTTCGATTATCCTCATCGCCATTTTCGGACAACGGCGGTTCGTATGACTCTTCTTCATCGAGGAGTTGTGGGTGAGCACTGAGGAAGGGGTAGCACTTTGCGCAACGGCAGATGTGATTGCGAAAGTCTTGCTTAAGGAATAGAGAGAACTGCCCTAGGGGTGGCGCTGGGAGAGAAGAGTATTTGCACAAATCAGGAGAAGTTGGTGGCGCGACCTTGGCCCTTTTGGAGTCAGAGTCAGCGGGGGATTCGTTTGGACCTTCGGACGCTTTGCGCTTATTCGATGCGATAGACTGTTCGGAAAATTCTTGATGCTCGCTGGAAGATGGTACATCGCTGTTTGAAGACAGCTCTAGCGCATGCGGCGCTTGCTTCGTCTCATCGAACTTGTCCAGGTTCACGGTTCTGCGCTCTTCACGGCACTCTTGCTTCTGCTTGTGAACAGGTGGCAAGAAGCCCTCTGACCCAGCATAACGTCTTAAGCAAGGGTGAGCGTCCACACATTTGTAGCAGATGAACGTCTCGAAAGCATCCTCTTCGGGGAACCCAGGGGGTAACGGGCGTTCATCCTCCCCATCGTCTTCAGCAGCATTCTCGGGTTTTTGCTCTGACTTCGTGCTGTGCGACCAATCTCTACCAAGCCCGACGATGCACTCCGAATGCCACCAGTCCTCACCGCAACCGCCATCTGCTTCCGTCGCTAGACCGAGACACTGGAACATAGTTCCCTTCTCTACATGTGCGTTGTATATCTCCCCACATCCGCAGAAGCGGTTGCGAAAGTTCTGGTTGTAGGTATTTCCCTCCGCCGCAGGCTGAGAATGTACTGGGCCTTTCAAACCCGTCGCAGGATCTATCCGCAGTGTACATGGCGATTCTGAAGGTAGTCGCGTGCTTCCACAGTCGCAGGTGAAGTTGCGCCTGTTGAAGAGTTCTACAAGCGTGTGCTCACCATGGCAGGCGATGGAGCATGAGTAGCATACCGCGGCTGGAGTGTAGGGCTCTGAGGAAGAGTCTGGAGGCGGACGACACGTCAAACAGGAGAAAAGGTTTTGTCGGAGGGGACCAAGGTGCTGTGTGCAATAATCGAATGCCTAGGAATCGTAAGAGGTGTTGGGGTCAAAGGCGAAGTACGACGTACGTAGGGAAGAGCTTCGCGCGCGTCAGCTTCGAGCTGAAGCTGAGTGTCAATATAACTGGCGAAAGGAATCAGCACTGCGACTGCCTTAAGGTCTATGGCTCCATTGTCAACGCAATGTTAGATGAAAGGAAAATAATTCCATACTCTGAAGCTGTCTGCGAGTCAGGGTGAGGATCGCGCTCTTTTTTAGGCTTGTGGCTCAGGTCATTGTTCAGTCCGATCGCAGATACAGTAGTGTCGTCCATCGTTTCTCCCTGATGATGTGGTTCTTTTCACTTGTGTCTCGAGGCCGTAGAGGCGGAACGAAGACCCGATGTCCTTGACAGCCGCATGCACTTGCCTTTTAGAAAATCACTTTACGCGCTCTCTTGGCGTTTTCCTGGCGCGTCGAGCGCGCCGAAACCTAAGACCGCTTTCAACATCCATTAACGCTTCCTAAATTGCTTTCAAAGTCACAAATTGGCAAGTGTTTTCCATCAATATCAATGAGGTACGCCCTGCTTCTTTCAAGTAGTGAGAGTGAGAATACTCTAACACAGCACAGTTCCCCACTGCGACCGAGTATGTCTGCGGCGAACCGTGGCGCGACTGCGCGCAATGGTCGCAAGCGTTCGAGAGAGGCAGACGATGAGCTGGGTTCATCGTCAGCTGCTCCTCCTTCAAGCCGTGAGTGCTGGTTCTTCTGCCGATATGATTGGTATTGACATGCTTCAGCACCACCCTCCTCACCCCCAGTCCTCCCCTTGGACGACGACGGTGATGCGGACGAATTGGGCTTAGAGAGGGAGTCTGTTGGTGACATCGATGATGCCGATGAGATGGCAGAAGATGAAGACGGGATCGATTTGTTTGCTGATAATTTCGAGCGCGATTACCGCCAACGAGAGGACGATGTTTACGCTGGCGCAGACATTGATGATGAAGGCGAGTTCGATGATCTTGGTGTGGCAACGCGACGACGATTGGAAGCCCGATTGAACAAGCGCGATCGAGAGCTGGCTAGACGACAACGTATGCCAGCCGCGTTTCTGCAAGACGAAGATGAGGATGCGGAAATGGACTTGACGCGCCAACCTCGGCGAAGGAGGCATCACTATGACGAGGACCAAGAAGACGAAGACATGGCGGATGACATTATGGAAGAAGAGCTTTCGCTTGAGACATTGCAAGATGTAAAGGCCTCGAGCCTTACAGACTGGGTGGCTCTTCCTGCTGTTCATCGCACCATTTTCCGCGAGTTCAAGTCCTTTCTTACCGAATATACCGATGCCAATGGCGTCTCCGTATACGGCACTCGAGTTCGAACGCTGGGAGAGATCAACGCCGAGTCCCTCGAAGTCTCCTACGATCACCTAGCCTCTTCGAAAGCAATCCTAGCATACTTCCTCGCCAACGCTCCCGCAGAAGTCCTAGCTATCTTTGATCAAGTGGCTATGGATGTTACTCTTTTACACTACCCCGACTACGAACGGATTCACTCAGAGATCCACGTTCGCATATCTGATCTTCCCGTCCACTACACCCTGCGCCAATTACGCCAAACGCATCTCAACTGCCTTGTCCGCGTTACAGGCGTGGTAACTCGCCGTACAGGCGTCTTTCCCCAACTCAAATATGTACGCTTTGACTGCACGAAATGTGGAATAACACTAGGTCCCTTCCAGCAAGAGTCCAACGCTGAAGTCGAAATATCGTACTGCCAGAATTGCCAATCACGCGGTCCATTCACTCTCAACTCTCAACAAACTATTTATCGTAATTATCAAAAGCTTACGCTCCAAGAGTCCCCTGGCACTGTCCCTGCCGGCCGCCTTCCTCGTCACCGTGAAGTCATCCTTCTTTGGGACCTGATCGACAGCGCCAAACCCGGCGAAGAGATTGAAATTACGGGCATATATCGTAACAGTTACTCCGCCCAGCTCAACAACAAAAATGGCTTCCCCGTCTTCGCCACCATTCTCGAAGCAAACCACGTCATCAAATCGCATGACCAACTTGCCGGCTTTCGCCTTACCGAAGCGGACGAGCGCAACATCCGCCAATTATCACGGGACCCACATATCGTAGACAAGCTTATCGCCTCCATCGCTCCCTCCATTTACGGCCACACGGACATCAAAACCGCCGTTGCCCTCTCCCTCTTCGGCGGCGTGAGCAAAGTGGCCCAGGGGAAACTCAACATTAGGGGCGACATCAACGTCCTCCTTCTCGGAGATCCTGGAACCGCAAAATCCCAAGTGCTCAAATACATCGAGAAGACCGCGCACCGCGCCGTTTTCGCCACAGGCCAAGGCGCCAGCGCCGTCGGTCTCACAGCCTCCGTGCGAAAAGACCCTCTGACCGCAGAATGGACGCTCGAAGGCGGCGCCCTCGTCCTCGCCGATCGCGGAACCTGCCTCATCGACGAATTCGACAAGATGAACGACCAGGACCGCACCAGTATCCACGAAGCCATGGAGCAGCAGACCATCTCCATCAGTAAAGCCGGTATCGTGACGACACTGCAGGCGCGTTGCTCCATCGTGGCGGCGGCCAATCCAATTGGTGGGCGATACAACAGCACCGTTCCGCTTGCCCAGAACGTTGAGCTCACGGAACCTATTCTCTCGCGATTCGACATCATGTGCGTTGTGCGCGACACGGTCGATCCGGCTGAAGACGAGCGGCTCGCCAACTTCGTAGTCAAGAGCCACGGGCGCGCACACCCGGCTTCGAATTCGACGGATAATAACCAGAACGCCATGGATGTAGAGCATGAAGCGCAAGTCCGAGGCGAGGCGAGCAATGGTGGCGAGCCGGCGCAGGAAGAGGGTATTGATCAGGAGTTGCTAAGGAAATACATTCTGTATGCGAGGGAGAGGTGTCGACCGAAGCTGTATCAGATTGATCAGGATAAGGTGGCGAGACTGTTCGCAGATATGCGGAAGGAGAGTCTTGCCACTGGTGCTTATCCAATTACTGTAAGTCCTAGACCCCCCTCTCGTGCCCCTGTACCTTCTTGTACTCGTTGCGATGCAGTAGAAATTTCAGTGGGAGCGTTTGTTGACAATACCCCAGGTTCGCCACCTCGAAGCCATCATCCGCATCAGCGAAGCCTTCTGCAAGATGCGTCTCTCCGAGTACTGCACCTCCCTAGACGTCGACCGCGCCATTGCCGTGACGGTCGACTCGTTCGTGAGTGCCCAGAAGGTCAGCTGCAAAAAGGCACTGAGTAGGGCTTTTGCGAAGTACGTTTCGTCCTTTTCCCCTTCAGCGCTTGGTGCTGATCGTGTCTTCAGATATACTCTTAGTCGCCCCGGGAAATCCCAGAGTCAGAGCCAGAGGAGGAATGGGGTGAGGGCTGGAGGCAGTGGGCCGAGACCTACGGCTGTGATGGCTTAGTACGAATAGAGTGTCGAAAGGGTGGTACATTAAGGCAAGACAGAGGTGAGTAAACAAGGTAATGAAACGAGGATTCCCTATCCCCTACGTCGGACGTAGGTAGAGCTGATGAATGGCGTTGTGGGCGGACCTCGGTGTGGTGTATGGATCAGTCGCATGCTATCTTAGTCTGCTCCAAGCTGTCCAGTCCTCCAGGGATGGCTACACATATACATCGCTCTCATCGTGCCCAGAAGAGCGTTACTCCCTCATCGAATTATCTGGCTGAAAGCGTATTATGTTGATTGCTAGTCTGTCATTCAAACCCAACTTTTTTCTCTATCGAGCACCAAAAAACTGACGCACTCGCTAAACTTCACCAATGCACGGAGCGTCTCCAGAATGTTCGCTGCATCCGCAGGACACAATGACTCCTTGAATGACATAGCACGACTGTGCCAAAAACAGAATATCCGGAAAGCTAATGGCAGCAGTAACCAGCGAGCTGCTTCTCGGCAGCTGTTGCACGTTAAACCCCCTTTGTTACACTTCTACACCTTCATCTGCTTTGTTCCATCCTTCCCAGACAGTTGAGGTACCTCGTCCCCAAAGATAGTGCACTCCCTCTCGACAATCAGTCCATCGTACTCGTCCCATTGAAACATTCCTTCAGATGTACCTTCTCAATTATTTTTGGGGTTGTGAATCGAAGCATGCCTTAACGATAATATCCATCCAGCTAGCGGATTTCCAACGGTCCATCGCTTCCTCGATTCTTATTCCCTTCGAGCATGGAAGTTCAGACCCGGTTCTCCCAAAAGTGCTCATGCCTAGTCCATGATCGAAGTAGAGGCGAATTTCTCTCTCTAGAAAACATGTATTGTCGCTGAGAATCTTTCAAGTCGCTGGTTACAGCTGCCAGAACCGCGGCCCTAGGATCGGATCAGGTGTAACGCAGCCAACAAGCAGGCAGGGTCTCATCGTGCAAGAGACAATAGAGGTGTAAAGGGGCAGTAGAACGAGGTGTGAATGCAACAGCCCCCTTGCCATTTGCTGCGGCCCTTCGCTTCTTTGAGAGAGGTTCTAGTACAGTGTGCGATATCTATCACTCATTGTAATTCATACCATCCCTTGTTTAATCCTTTATCTGAACAAGATGCGTCCAAGATTGGGTTTCTGGATCTTTCCTGCAGGTGCTGTGTTGCTGGCTCCCATTGTTCTCCTATCTAGGTTCCTAGATATAGGTTGCGATCCTCATGGTCATTCCTTTCCCGTGGCATCCTTTCCATCGAATTCAAAGCCCGCACGAGAGAGCGTCCTGGATAGCACACGATTCACACTTCCAGTCAGAACAACCCCAACCAGGACAACCATGCCACCAGCTCCTCCAAACGCCACTATCTGGGTCATCACCTACGAAAGCAGCAACTACGAAATGGAACCTTCGAGCGACACTGTAGGTGCCTACACCACGGAAGCACGAGCAGAGATAGCAGCATATCTCTTCCTGAAAACCGCAACCAGGAAGGCGCTTTACCTCATGCCTACTACACCACATCCCCCTCGTGTCGAAGACCCTGGGCATGTGGACAGCCGTTTCAATCATGTATACAGGCGGAAGTCTCCAACGGTGGTGGAGGTGGTCCTTGACTGGGAGGGACGTTTCATGGAGGTTCGGTATGAAGAGCTGACGGTGGTGGCGTAGGGAAGGGGGTGGTGGTAAAGAGTGGAGCTGAGAAAAGGAAGCGCAAGACAACATGTTGAAAGGGCAAGAACAAAAGGGAGCAACCATGGACTGGTTTAAAAGACTTACGGGGAAAGATCATTAGTGAGACATGAGATGCTTTTTTTTACTGCCTCGCCCAAAAGTCATATGCCTTATCCCATGTTGTTGACCCTAGAACCTGCCGCGCCCCAATCCTCAGGAGCTCAGGTGCAAAAACGTACCGGGCTAGACCTCGGAAGGCAAGGAGGACGACCCCTGTGACTAGGAGCTTGAACTTCTCTTGCGATTTGCGAGAGGGCCCTAACCTCCCCACGAACAAGATGTGACCGCCCATAACAGATCATGCTTCCCAGCTCGCTGATGTAGATCAGAACCGGCTATTGTCTTCTGATTTAATCTCCTCGACCATAACCTAGCACCAACCTTACTTTTACATCCCCCACTCACTGCGCCAGCATCCCCCCATCGACCGGCAACGCCACCCCTGTCACCCACGCAGCATCCTCACTCGCCAGGAACAGTGCTCCTTTTGCAACATCGTCCTTGTCGCCCCATGTTCCCCACGGTGTCAGATTCATGAGCCGATCGCTGTCTTCCTTGGTATTGAAGAGCGCGCTGGTCATTGCTGTTTTAGTGACTAGAAAAGCAGAAGTAAGTAAACCACGGTACCGAGATCCTGCAAGAGGTGTTTCAAGAAGAACGGCGAAGGCAAGAAAGGAGGGGGACTTACAGCCCGGGCATAGAGCATTACAGTGAATCCTATCCCTGGCGTAGTCAATTGCGACTTGTTTCGTTAGATTGACGATTCCTCCCTTGGAGGCGCAGTAGCCAGCTAAATATCGACAACCAGCCGCGTCAGCTCATCGAGCATAAGTCATTCTTGGTCTTGTATGGAGAACGCCAGGGGTTATCGCCTTGCAGCAATACCTATCATTGGACGTAGGAAGAGAACTTACCTGCACCATTGCTGAAGCCAACCAAACCTAATATACTAGCCGTGTTCACAATGAACCCTCTGTGGCCGCTGGGAGTAAGATCTTGCTTGAGAAATTGGCGGCAGGCGAATTTACAGCCGAGATATACGCTGCGAAGGTTCACTTGTCTGAAGATGGATTGTCAATGACGCTGTCTTGAGTTGCCGAACAACGAAGTGTTGAACAGAGTGTCCAAGCTTTTCTATAGCGAAGAGGGGCAACGGTCACGGATGTGAGAGACTCACATCATCTTATCCCATACGTCCTCTTCTAATTCATGGATCTTGATACCCTCCGCTCCCAGTCCAGCGTTATTGACCATGCTGATTCACGCAATAAGTTAGTCGAGATATCTCCAGAATAGATAAATAGATTGAATCCTCTTCTTGATACAAGCTTCCGAGACGCTGCTCCCTGTAACGCGATAGAAATCAAATTGATAATAGGAAAGAGCATGAGAAGATAGAAACCAAAAATAGACGTACATATCCAGCCTTCCCCCTTTCTCTACGGCGAACCCCACTGCCCTCTCCATGTCCTCTCCCACTCCTACATCAGTCCTCACATAGACCGCCTTCCCTTCCCCGTAATTCTTGCATATAAGTTCATGCGTTGAGTAGTCAGCATCCGCGTCCGCACCCTGTGCTACTTCAGATTTCAGATCTGCGCATACGATCAGAGAGGTGCCTTCTGAGGCGAATAGCAGTGCAATAGCACGGCCGACGCCGGACGAGGAGCCTGTAATTAGGGCGACCTTCTCGGGTAGACGGGGCCCGCCCATGTCAGAGTGAGCGGTGTGATATGGGAGAGTGTCCGTGGATAGACTATAAAGCGTTCACAATCCAGGCCTTTGCAGGCTGACAGACTAGGCGGCTGTAGGTCAATCGTAATGAATGGAAAAATGATTGGACGGATTTTTGAAAGGAATCGATGAATAAAACTTGGAAACAGGGTCTCAGTGGGAATTTTGTGGAAAAATGTATATGCTCGAGTGAGGGTGTCTTGCCTCGCTCCAAAGCCGCCTACTGAGTGTGAAAGTATTGATTGGACAGCCGCTGTGAAGGTATGCTTTAGGTTGGGGGCTTTGATCTACGGAAGAGGACATTTTCAGCCCCATCGTAGGTGAAGCACAATTGCGTCATGGCGCAGCGAACCGAGGGGTTTGCTTCATAATGCGGATGGGGATGTCTCGGGAATACTACCGAGATCCTGCACGACTTCACACTTCACAGTCAGAACCATATAAAGTAGGCTACTGCAGCTAACGTGGCGCAGTACGAGTAGGATTTTCTCTAACCTACTTTAAATTATTGGCTTGGAGTTGCGGATCGATGATCGCCTCAATTTGTGAAACAACGTGTCCGTGAAGATATGACAGGCGCAATGTTTCGCTCAGGCCCAAGGATCCCCATTCTGGCTTCCACTGCTGAGGTGGACATCAGAATTTGACTTGTTCCCCAGCATGTGCACCTGTCGGAGGCCCTTGCTCTATATCCACGTCTGTCGTTTTGCGGATCTGGTCGTATGGCGACACCGGAGCTCCCCATTCCGCATCATCAGAAACGTCGTTCCCACCAGTTCCCCATGAATAACCTTGATCTTGGTGCACAATTGGCTCACCCTTGAATTGTTTGAGGCGAACCTCATCCGAGAGCTTTGAAGGCCCTTTCGATGATCTGAAAGAGCTTGTAATCTTTGGATAAAGCCATACGTAGCCTGGGCGGATTGCTGGTGCGCAGGCAGCAATGATCCCGATTTCGACTTCGAATCTAAAAGAAAGATCAGCGCGCCTGATCGACGTATATGTCGGAAGTGAATCATTACGTTCTCCAGAACCAATTGGTACCACCGCCATCTAAATCAAACATCAGCGATGAAGCGCCAATTCGGACATGGAAAACCCACAAGTCTTGTCGATTGGGATAGACTCGTTGTTAAGTACTGTACGAACAATACAACAGGAAGCAGTGCTATTGAGTTGAATCAGCAAAGGCGCGAAGACTGGATAAAGACTAATAACATGACACCAAGGCCCATCAAAACCCATAGAGATAATTTAGTTTGAATCTTCATTTGCACACTCCAGAGCATGAAAACTGGGTATGCAGCAAAGAGAAAGTCCGAGAAGATGGAGATGACTGGCGAGTGTCAATTGTCCGTAAAGGTAGCACGATCATGAAGTATGACCCACTAGCTTGAGCCATAATGATTCTCTGCAGTTCCCCTCTGGAGAAACATCTACTAGTGCTCTGTTTCTCACTATTCCAGGCTGCGTCCACCGGAGTGCACTGGAAGATCCACATAAGAGTGAGGACGACGTTCGAGACCACCAAGAAGGCGACAGCGGCTTGTAGAGGGCGGATCAGGACTTTGGTAACCGGTATGCGCAGCAAGAATAGGCAGATCGACACTTTGGTGAACATCAGGGTCGCAAAGGTCTGGATCCACTCGCCATACACGTATTTCCCGAATTCGAGGAGCTGATGTTGGTTGAGGTAGAACATAGACCGCCCGAAACCATAGTGAATCTCCACTAGATCCAAGGCGCCACCGATGAAGTTCCCCAACTGCCGACTGTAAGCAATGGGAAAAGTAGGAGACTGATCGTCGTACAGCAGCAGCCAGAATCGTCCAATCATCCCAGCCCAGGCATTTAGAAATCCAAATGCGTACAGCGAATCTTATGGCGACCACAATGGTTGCGACGCTCACGGTCACAACGTCAAAGATGATCATGGCTGGGCCCTTGCTATAGTCGCCTTGCGGAGGAGGTCCGGTCATCTCCATTCTGGTGCAACAGCAAGAAGACCAAGATATAAGATACGAAAGCGCGCGAGAGATTTCAACGGGGAACGAAGAAGCAGGATCTGGGTTTTAAGAAAAGGGAGGAACGGATGAGTTGAAAAGAGTAATCGAAAGGAACACCCGCGCCGACCTTGGACGACCCAAGGCCACCAAATTCTCCGAGGGGCATGAAAGAGCTTTTGCGCAGGCCACCAGCATCTGCCATCGTACGGCAAAGCCGCCCGATTTCCGAGATGGTGAATGCCGAGCTGATGAAGCTGATAGCTAGCTTGCATTGAGGCGCAGCAGCGATCAACGGGAGGGTGTCGAACAACCCTGCGCTCCAAAGTTTCAAAGATGCATGGCAATCCTCGCGCAATAATCTCAATAATGCTCAAAAAGGGATCATCATGTCGATCCAGAGCAGAACTGTGTTCTCCCCGTCAAGCTGCGGTACTGGTGCGGGAATATACTGAAAGCCCCGAGCACGTCCCGCACCGGTCCTGTCTCTTGACGTTAGATTGCAATGGTAGTATTACTTACCTACATTCCAACCTCATAGCATGCCGGTAGCTCTTCAGCCCCGCATAAGCGTCAGTTTGATGCCAATTCTAGATGTGGAGAAACTATGATGTCATCTGTATCGAAAGCATGCGAATTACAAGCGTCACGCAGACTTGAGCTTGTCAGAAGCATGTTTAAAATATAAGGGATAACGAAGGGATGAATTCTGCGCAACGAATAACGAGCGCCCTACCTGTCGCAGTCTGGCAGATGCTCTACGTCTGCTAGATTGTTTCGAGCAAAAGAGAGCGTGAATGGCCTCGGAGCTCCATCGATGACGAACGCATCCTCCTGCAACATGCATGCGAGATCATTACTCAATAACAAGCTTAAGTGAATCCTTCGAAAGGCCCCCCGGGCGCTGGTTCCAGTTTGAGAGGACACAGCCATGGGTTGCGGCGTAGAACGTGGGGCCTTTTCCCCGCACTACGTTGTACGCGGACGATTCACCAACTTTGTACTAGAAAATGCAGTGCAAGCTACTCCGTACGTGCTTCTAAATCCTGAAAGCCAAGCCTGAAGTATGGGAAGCCCGAGGCATGGGATGCCTGAAGATTGCAAACCGGCGAGAGCGAGGCGGGTATCGTAGGTACTCTGAGCTCAGCAGGCTGCCGAAATGTACCATCTTGTTGTCAGATAGGCCATCTTTGATGTGGAATTCAGATAGAGAGCAGTGATAGACATCGATGTTGAGTATGCCATGTGGTGGCACGGTGTAGATCCGAGAACTTGATGGAGATGGCCAAACCCTCGCTCCTGCAGCACAGGCGGTTGTGTTCGGCACTTTAATCACATAATGTTTTACCTCTTGTGCCATGGGTCATACTTGGTCGGTCAGTACATTGTCGCTTCGTCGAAACGCCTTTCTGCGGAATGCCGGGAATTTGTGCACTATTGCTTGCCACTGCATAGAATACTGTTCATTCTGCTCGCTCAGGCTCAGTCGACGTCTTGGGCTTAGATGCGTGGCTGATGCAGACGAGAGATAGGATCTCGAGTAGCTATGAACCATCTTCACCTAGAATCCAGGCCTTTTAGATTGGGTGTTCGACAAGACATGAACGCATGTGAATGTTTCATTTGGAAGGTGTGGGCATCCAAGTGGAATTCGAGGCTTTCTGGTCGTCCATGACAACCGTGTGTTTAACCGAGGTTCATGAGCGCAAAGCAAAGCCACATTTTGAGCGATACCACTGCAGGTACCATAGCCAAGCTATATCCAGTCATGGAGTCACTACTATCCCTCTCCTTCGATTATCTCTCTTCCTTCGACGGCGTCAAGATCAAGAAGGGTCTTCGACAGCTCGAAGGCCTCCTCGCGCAGATATGTCTCTCGAAGCCCAACTCGTCACCAGCAGCAGCCGAGCGACGGAGATCAGTAGCCTTGAACGGCACTGCGGATCAATCACCAAAAGAACTATCCTCGCTCCGAGATGATCCAGCTTTTCGAGAGTTCTTCAAGCTTCAGGAAGGGTTTCAGTGGAACGTCGCGACACGGCTGGTTGCGTGTTTGGAGAGGCTTTTGGGGAAGGGTAGCAGTATGTTCGAAGGGGCTGAGTAGAACCAGGTCAGGAGTTGACAATGCATACACAGATGGCCAGAATGATCTTCTGATTGTTTCAACGCTCGATCTTCTCCATGGGGTACTCCTCGTACACCCGCCATCTCGCTCACTTTTCGCTCGAGAAATCTACATGAATGTGCGTCTTATCCCATAAGCCCTCCACAAGCCCGAAACTGGCTGATGACTCTCTACCACAGCTCCTCCTCGATCTCCTCGATCCGTCTTCCTGTCCCGCGATCCAGTCCTCTACGCTCTTAACCCTGGTGACCGCCCTCCTTGATACACCCACCAATACACGTACCTTCGAGAGCCTCGACGGGCTTCTGACGGTTACCTCGCTATTCAAGTCGCGCGGAACAAGTCGAGACGTCAAGCTCAAGCTAGTCGAGTTCCTCTACTTCTATCTCATGCCTGAGGCTCCTTACTCCGGAGTCGGCAGTAGAAGTAGTAGCGGGTTGCAAAGAAGCCCGAGCAAGCGGGCCGGTGCTCTAGCGGGAAGAAGTGGGAGTGGAGCTGGAGCAGGCAGGGAGGTAGAGACTAAGTCGACGGAGGAGAAGCAGGGGTTGCTCGGAAGATATTTGCCGAACGTGGAGGACCTAGTGGAGGATTTGAGAGAAAGTGCTCCGTTTGGGGCGAGCTTTGCCTAGGCGTACACATTCAGAGGCGGGATTTCGGACACTTACTGCATAGCGGATGGCGTAAGGAGAGATACCAGCATAATTGCAATGGACATTAGCAATTCCCACGGACGCATGGGTGGTCTCCACTATGTTTCGCTTTGACTGTTAAAAGTACTTCTGTAACAACCTATTTCTATGATCCACTAGATTTTCGTGTAGGATCAAGCCCTCCAGCATGCGGGTAGACCAACCGAGGCCCTCGTCAAGCAGCAGATGCGTGTAAGCGAACACACTTGCATCGAACATCCCCGGGTGATCCTGGGAGAAGAAATATTCATCGTCGCCGAGCAGCTCCGATAGCGCTTCGAACGCCTTCTCTGCTTCTCTAAAGAGCGCCTGGACATCTACTACTGGTGACAGCTTCAATAGTTCGGTCATGGCCGCCTGACGCAGCTGGTAGGCGAGCGTAAGGCGAACGAAAGAGTTGTTTGACGAGGGATCAATATAGAATCGTCGAGCGACAGAACGGAAGTTTGATGGTGTAAGGTACAGGGTGTAAAGCTAGTTCAGACAAGGATTAGCTACACAACCAGACGAAAGTACTTCTGGTTGTTATACCCAAGCATGTCGTATTCGGTGGTCTAGCAATGCCATGTAGGCATCATAGCGCATGCTCGATGGTTCTTCACGTGCAGCAACATCCTTAGATGACTGACACCAGCGCTGCAATTTTGTCGAGGGGACGATGGTTGGCGATTCGAGAGGGTCTGATGACCGAGGAAACACGGAGAGGAACGGTAAAGCCCCGGTCGGAGAAGCATGATTGCTTGAAGGAACAGTGGCAAAGTCTACACCCAGGAATTTGAGATACGCCTACTTGGAGATCAATGTCAGAAAGAGCACGTTGATCTGGGAGCGTGTCAACATGCCTGCCACTTCAAACAGCCCGGGTTGAAGGATGGCCTGCCCTCCCTCACACCTTCCTCAGTTGCGAAGATATAGAGCGTAAGTTGAGCGCTGATGCGCTCCTTCCGTTGAGGAAGCTCATTTGGAGGATATGTTATGAGAGGAAATATATCGAAAAGGCGTTTTATCGGCGCTGGTGTGGTAAACCATGGTTTCTTGCTCGCCTTGGAAACATGTTGCTGTTTACTAGGGCTCTCTTGCTTCCCGTTTGCGAAGGGTTTCTGGTTGACCTCTTCTGGCATTGTTCAAGACCATGTTGCTGTTATAATTGATGGGAGAGCCGGCGGACTTTTGCGGCGGAAGGCTGCATTCGGCTTAGCGTCCTCCAAACGTATACTGCCTTGACATGAGAAGCATATCAATCTTCCAGATTTATTTCAATCTATGCGTGCTAAACTGCTACAGGATGTCTTCCTGGACGTGTCATTTCTTGCGGCTCACCATGTGTCCTATATCTTGGCGAGTGAGTCCTCGAGACTGTCGCGTGTCCAGGTCTATCAAACTTTAGGATCTATGACGCTGGTACATGGCGATCTAATGGCGTCTTCAACCAGAAAATCAATCTTCTTCTATCCAAGACTCAATTCTCTCTATGCTCTTCGTGCTCCTCCGGTCTATCAGATAAGTGATCTATAATCCTATAGATCGTACCTTAGGCTCAGACGTCAACTTCTTTTTCTCCTTCTACCATCTTTAAATCCTTTTCTTTACTTTCAATCTACCGCTACCTAACTTGCCAAACCCACAATGAGCAGCCCCATCATCGCCATCGTCACAGGCGCCGTATCCCTCCCACCTCCCCCCTCCCCCCTCCCAATCCTTCTAACCCACCCCCACAGAACCGCGGCATCGGCCACGCCATCTGCACCAGCCTCGCCTCCTCCTTCTCCCAACCCCTCCTCCTCTACGCCACCTCCCGGAAAGGCGAAAACCTAGGCTTCAAACCCAGCTCCCCCTCCATCACCATCAATTACCCCGCCCTCGACATCGCCGACCCACGTTCCGTACGCAGCCTGGCCGAGACGATCAAGCAGGAACACAAGGGACTGGATGTCCTGATCAACAACGCGGGCGTGAATCTAGATGACAGATACTCGCCCGAGAATGTCAAGGCGACTCTAGATACGAACTACCGCGGGACATTGGATGTTCGTCTCCCATCCCCCGCAAATACTCCAGCTCCAACTCCAGCGAATCATCACCTCTAACGCATCCCCCGCACACAGATGTGCCAGATCTTCCACCCCCTCCTGCGCCCTCACGGCCGCATCGTCAACGTCTCCTCCACCGCCTCCTCCCTCTCAAACTACACCCCCGCCCTCCAATCCCGCTTTCGCAGTCCCGCAATGACCCTCCCAGATCTCGAAGCCATGATGGACGAATACCAAAACGCTGCCAACAACGGCACCGAACGCCAAAACGGGTGGCCGAAGCAAGCCTACGCTGTCAGTAAGGCGGCCATGAATGCGTTGACGGCGACGCTGGCGAGGGAGAATGCGGGGTTGGTGATTAATTGCTGCTGTCCCGGGTGGGTGGCGACGGATATGGGGCGGATGGTGGGGAGTACGCCGTCGAAGGCGCCGAGTATGTTGGGGTCCTATTTCCGGGCGACCCGAGTGGCTGTGGGCTGACTTGTTGGTGTTGTAGAGGACGGTGCGAAAATACCTATCCGTCTCAGCTTTGGCGATATCGGTGGCGTAACGGGTAGATATTGGGGGAATAACTCGATATCTGGGAAAGGGGACGGGCAGGTACAGGAATGGTAGAGACGGACGAATTGCGGAAAAGTAAGGAACTTAGAAACCGTCGCTCGAAAGGTTAATGAAAATCTACATTCCCAAAATAGCCATTAAGGCATAGACTCTATGGTAATACCCATACGCTATGCTCCAAAGCCACATTTCTGTACTCATTAATACCCTTGAGCCACGTTCCAAAGTCGCCCAACCAGTTAAGAACCCCACTAAAGGACCCAACGACTCTTACCAGCGAGCCAGCAGTATGCCTCTTATAAGATAACGTTCCGAGACCCTTTCCCAGCGCCCTCTCTCCCCATTATCTCGGAGGACCCAGTCTCAAAAACTAAACAACCCACTCCTCCGCTTCCCGCAGGGATAAACCACCAACGCACTCAACGACAACCCCACCGTAATGCCAATCGCCACCTGGATCATACTATACCCCACATCCAACACCATGTTATTCATATCCCCTCCCATAAGCCCAGCTCGCGTACCATTAGACACCGTCATCGTCACGTTCGTTGCGGTGCCATTCACCGTCTGATTCGTGATCTGGTTCGCCGACGAAACGCCCGAAACCAGACTCCCTTGGGCTGCCAAGCCGGACGGAACGAGCACGAAGATCGCAGGCAGGAGCGCCGAAGCGGCGAGGCCGTGGCGAAGGCGGGAGTAGAGGTTGCCGAGGGTGCCGATCGTGAGCGCGCCGACGGTGTTGGCGATCTGGGCGTTGGAGGGGATTTTCGCGGCGACGAAGTGGTTGACAACGTAGCCAGCGAAGGCGATGAAGAGCATGGCGGGCATTTGCTTGAACTTCCCGTGGTTGATGATGATGAGGCAGAGGGTGAATGGTGGGACGAAGATGAAGGGATACCAGGGGGGGTTCTTGGTTCGGCAAGTTACATCGGAGTTGGCTTTCTTGTCGAACGCGCCGTACAAGGAGGTCCCGATTGTGATGCCGAAGCCGAGGAAGAGGGAGTAGATGATGGCATAGACCATGCGGACAGAGCCGGCGACGATGTTTTTGGATTGAAGCTCGAGGGAGCCGCAGACTATGATCGTCGCTGTTAGTGCCATCACCTTCCGGAAAATAATGATAGGGTAACTTACGGACAATGTACCCAGGAAGAATCAAAGCAATAGCACTTTGCGCCAGCGCTGAGAAACAGAAGAGATTCCCATTACGAATCGATCCGAAAGCGCGAGCGAGAAAGCTGGTAATAACAGCAGCAACGATTTCAAAAACGTTGGCGAAGAGCTCCGAACGCGGTGCGAGGAAAATTTGCAGCATACCGAGGATGCACCCGAGCAGGAAAGCAATTGGCAAATCGATGGGCCGAGCTCCAAAAGCGAACGGTCCGACGCACGCGCTGGCAAGACCATAGACACCAACAAGGATCCAAGGAGGGTACACGTTCTTGGCCCGTCCGACTTCATCAAGGCGGGCCATCGCTTCGTCCAGATCTATACGGTCATGTACGACTTCTTTGTAGATCTCGTGTGTGTCTCGAAGCTTTCCGAGGTGTACCCCCTGAGCGGTTCGTACGATTCGGACCTCAGTTGTATGCATATTGCTATCATCAAACGATATAATCATGCACCCGGGGATATAGAGAAATTGACCCTCGACTTCGAGAATCCTGGCTGACATCCGCATGTACTCTGCCTACTGTAAGTGTTGCACTCAAAGTTGGGGTTTTAGAAGGTTACCTTCCAGACGATGGGTGGGGGCTCCGTAGCTCATTAGGGACTTGCAAAGCTTCAGAAGGTACTTATGCCTAGTCAAGACATTCGCGATGTGTAGATGAATTTTGAAGGCGTCTTCCGGCTCAGCTCCCTTTATCTTATTGAAGAATGCTCTCCCAGCTGGATCGCTTCCACTAGCTTCTGGTTCTGTTTTGGGTGCCGGCCTCATACCTGCCGTCTTTCCTTCAACGGGCGAAGTATTTTCTTCCGCTTTGGTTATGTTCGCAGCTGTCGGTTGTGCCAACATCCTCGACGAACTTACTAGACTCGTAACGAACGGCGTTGCTGAAGGACTTGGATCTTTGTAATACCATTTTTGATGCTTAGGCGTTGTTTGACCGCTTTGACTCCTTTGGTCAGGTGTGACTCGACCGGACGAAAAGGGTGAGGCAAATGACCTTAGCAAGGACTCCTTGCTGCTTGAGCGTAGATTATTCCGGGTGTGTTGGAGAGGATGGCTTGAGGACGCTGCTCCAGGCAATGGCCCGTTATAGAGTCGCATGAGCGAGGAAAGTATGCCTTCATGATAATCTTTCGGCCGTGGAACATAATCGTTAGGGTCTTTTGCCGCTTCTGGGGTAACCTGACCAGAGCGTAGACTCGTTTGGGATGACATGGCAGGGACTCGGAACGGATGGCGAGCATCCTTCGCAGTATGACGCTTGACTAATCGTCGAGCAGCCTTGCGGAATCGGTTGTGCTTCTTCTTGTGGGCGTGGTCCTCGTTACTTTCTTCAGACTCGGTGTCGTCTTCAATACCATACCTTCTCCGTCTCGTTTCTAGCCGTTCCAAAGGTATGCTATCGAAGTCGATCGGTGTCTTGTATTGATCTTCTGGAGGTGGTGAAGGCGGCGGTGAGCTGACAGGTGATGTACGCTTGGAACCCGGTGCCGATCTAATCCCAAGATCACGTGAAAGACGCTGAGCCCTGGATTGGGCTGTCCGTTGAGCGACAGCTTTCCCTACAGAGCGTTGGTGCCCCTGCTCAACATCCTCGTCGCTGCCACTTCTGCTGCCATTGGAGTCGTTGGAAGCATGTCTGAGGATGGATGGCCTTGGCGAGGCTTTTTCTAATGCCTCAGTGACGATTTTGGTCAAGTTTGGCGGCGAACGATGGGCAGGCGAAGCATTGCCAGCTCGCGCTTGAAGAGAATCCCTTCTGGTTCTGGGAAGAGGCTTCTTATTTTCCTTCCTTGGAGGGGAAGCAGTATGATCCCGGACATTAAAGGTCGACCTCTGTTTTCTCGTGTCGATCTGTTCACCCTCCGACTGCCAATGAATGCGAGCGCTCTTCTTTGCTGGGCTCGGGTTATTACGGGAGCCTTGGTTACTCGACTCGCCGCTCCGATCCTGCGAGCTAGGTTCGTCGCCGGACCCGGGCGTGTACTGCTGTCCTGGCGAGCCCATACTTCTCGACGCGTTATCGGTTGAGCAGATTTGAAGACTTGGAAATAGTAGAGCAAGGATCAACGAACACTCGAAAAGCCAAGAAGATCGAGACCTCTTTAATCGGCCGGAAAAGGTCAAGTATGCATGAACAAAGAAGCTATAGACGTGCGAGAAGCGAGCGACGGAAAGCTATGGGAGGCGCTTCCGAGTAGCGAATGGACGCAGTGATGCAAACAATAGTCACACAGCTAGCAGTATAGAATATATAAAGAAAAGTCTACATGTGATGATGATGAGAAACGAAGGAGATGGATGCTAGTGAGAATTTCTCTGCATCTCGTCCTGCCCGTCGGGGGAAGCGGAGAAAGAGCGACTGACGTTTCTGGGCGGGAGGGAGTTCCTTAGATCGATCCATTGCCGCCAAGGGACCAACAATGGCAGATTGATGCGAGCTCGCCGCTCCATTTGGGCTCCCTGCCTGACGAAGATTTCTGTGGTGCTTCAGAGATGGTTCACTTCAACGCTCCATAAGGATGCCGACTTCGATGGAAACGGTGAAAGCTTATCCGCCTTATCGCTCAAGGTGGATCAGTAGTAGGGGTCCACTTTTGGCAGAGGTTACTATAATTAGCACATCGCGAAGTTTGGCCGAGGTCCAACCGTGGGTCCCCCACTCAGATTCAGACTTGGTAGGCGCTCCTCATTTCACTTTATAAATCGCATCTCATGCGGCCCCGTTGACTACAAGCTGGAGCCACTATCAACACGCTACACGGCTTCTCAACCAGTTGACCTGATCGACCCACTTCATGCATGGGAGAGTCTGATAAGGAAGAGAAACTAACTCGGTATCCCCCGGCAGCAGAGAAACAGGCCCTGTCCCTGTGTGTCTCGTTTGCTCCTAATCTTGGATCCTTCAAACGATATCAAAATTGTCTCCTTTTGTGTATTGTCTCAGCCTTCGCGGCTTTTCTTAGTCTCCGTCAGATCGTATCTCAGGAACGACTGGTGGTTTGGAGGCGAGGTTATTTGCTCATCGGTACTTTCCCCTTAAAAGATGGACTTCGGCCAGCCGATACCTGTGATAATTGGAGTTGGCGACGTCAAAAACAGATCTCAGGATGTCGCAGATGCCATGGAACCCATGCACCTCATGATGCAAGCAATCTTGAACGCCCTAGAGGACGCTACCACTGCGTTGTGGGCCAGCGGAAAGCTTCGTTCAAGTATTGACAGTCTGAGTGTCGTGGCGACATGGACATGGCCATATTTAGACTTGCCCGGCCTTCTCGCGGAGAGGCTTGGCATCCAACCCAAGCACAAAATATACAGCGAGCACGGAGGCAACCAACCCATTAGACTGCTTGACGAAGCAGCTCGCAGCATCTTACAGGGGAAGAGTAGGGTTGCGATTGTCACTGGTGGTGAAGCTCTGGCCTCGCGTAAGGGCGTGTGACAGCATTAAACTCTTAAACTGCTAATACTTTGACTCCATGGCAGTGGACGCATTTAGAGTTGCAAAAAGGACGCCATCTGCTTGGACGAAGATAGATCCAGGGATTGAGGCAGATTCCTGGCTCCCTGTTTCTAATTTCGAGGGAAGTACGTATCTTCCTGTCATGGAAGCTGTGCTATGTGCTCATGATGGATTCCGCCTTGTAGGCATCGGGGCTCTCCATTCCATAGGTCTCCCCGTCCACGTTTATCCATTGTACGAGAATGGGTTCAGAGCTCATCGTGGGCAATCGATTGAAGACAACAACGCAGAGTCAGCTCGGCTGTACGCTGATTTTGCTAAGATATCTAGGAGTAATGAATTTTCTTGGAACTATAACCAGCAAGCTCCAACCGAAGAAGAAATTGGAACAGTAACAAGTAGGAATCGGATGATCTGCTTTCCATGTACTCCCACCTGTTTAGTAGTCGTTGTCAAGCCAATGCGCTGATGTCTATGTAGATCCGCTTCTGATGAATGCATTCAATAAGGTCAATCTCGCCGCAAGCTGTATTTTAACATCAGCCGCATATGCTACCGAGCTTGGTATCCCTGAGACCAAATGGATATATCCTCTTGGTGGTGCTGGTACTCAAGATTCGGACAAATGTAAGCTCACTCTGCACGAGCCCTCCATACCCGATTTGATGGTATGTTTCTCGGTTTGGCAGCGCCCAAATTTCCACTCGAGCCCGTCCATTTCACGCTCAATAGATGCTTGTCTCGAGGTGGCTGGCTTAACAATGGAGCAGATCGATTTGTATGATCTCTATTCGTACGTGGTACTGGTGCATCCGTAGCCTTTCAGCGCGTTGATTGCTCTGTAGCTGCTTCCCCATCGTTCCAAAGCTTGCATGTCAACATCTAGGCATACCATTGACGGGTTCTGGCATACCAATCACACTGCTGGGAGGACTTACATCCTTCGGAGGAGCAGGCAATAACTATTCGATGCATGTACGGTAACATCATAGTCCAAAAGCTACGACTATACCGGATGACTGACCTTGGTCAAGGCTCTGACAGCCATGGTGCGAGAGTTGCGACTTGGACACGGCCGGAATGGACTAATCCTTGCAAATGGTGGTCTACTAACCTATCAGCATGCTGTCTGTCTCTCCTCACGACCTAGACCAGATGGATCCCCGTATCCTAACCATAATCCTCTACCACCATATATAAAGGATGTCCCTGTACCCTCAACAAGTGCTCACGCGGAAGGAGAGGCTATCATTGAAGTGGGTTTTCTAAACTTCTTCAGCCCTTCGTCATCAGACGTCTGATCTTGATCTTATAGACTTATACCGTAGAGTTCAATCGCGACAACACTCCTGCCAAAGGGTTCATTGTCGGCCGTCTCACTATCAGTAATCACCGTTTCGTGGCCAATGCAGCGGACGCAACAACCCTAGAGCAGCTTTCCAGCAGGTTCGTCGAACCGATCGGCAGGCTCGGTTGTGTCAGAACAAATGCCGACGGTCGGAATCTCTTTACGTTCAACCAAGGCCCAAAGCTATGATCTAGGAGCGATCTCGTGTTGATGTTTGCGAGTAAGATGCATTGAGTCTGCACTGCAACTAGAATCCTGTTCTGGCTCTACCAGAACAGCCGAAAAGTAAAGAGTCATTCATGATATATCACGATTCATTATTTACCCTCCCCTAGACGATCCGACCAATACCTTCACTCCCGATCAAGGGTTTTTTCCACAGTTCATAGCCGCTTCTGACAGCCATCGCTTTGATCGTTACTTTCGACTCTTTATTGATCTGACCTGTCTTCGTAAGGACGGCAAATACTCTCAAATCTGCTCCAACATCAGGACTCTCTTCAGCAAAGACCTCCTAGTCAGTCAGAATCCGCTCCTCCACGCTCTCAAGGATGCCACGAGATACTGTCTTCCCTTGCGAAACGAACTTATCAACCCGCTCTCGGGCCTCCACTTAGTAGTGCAAACATCCAGGTAGCCAGCCGTACGCGAGGCCTACACTCTCGCCCGTTCGCGCGAAGGCTACGGTCTAGATGCTAGAGTTGGGGGATGTTCTCTCACTCATCTGGAGTTACGGTTTTTAGCGTTCTCCTGAGCGGTGATGGCTGTGCGATAGAAAATACCCTGCAGGCTTGACATGCAATACGAAAGAGGGAGATGTGAAGACTGAGGGAGATTTCCGAGACCGAAAAGTGGAGATGGTGAATCAGCAAACGCTCCAACAAGGGAAGCGGCTCACTACGGAGTTGTTAACGCAAACTTGAACAGTCTATTCCTCGTGCCAGCTCACCGGTATGGCAAATAGCGCACGTCAAGTGGGAGCCACAAGTACATTAGCATGATTGAAGAGGCCAGAAGCGCAGTGCATTCATAGAATCTCCCTCATCATATGGCCACCTTGACTCCTTCGTACTCCCGGCTTGCCCCCCAACAGTTAATTCCACGGGTCCGAAGTCTGAAGGCTGCCTCTTTCACGGTTTCGCCTCTCCAAAGAAAGACCACCACTTCTTGACCATCAATATCGCCGTCTCATAGCAACCTTGCCAACAACAATGCTCGTAAAGATAAAGCTTAACAGCACGGCAATGTCATCGGTCATCTACTTTGCGATTTTTTATTCTACTTAGACCTTCGCCAGCGATTGGGGGGGTTGCAATATTCGGGAAAAGGGTAAGAGTGCATCGGCCCTCTCTCCGAACGACTCTTGCGAATTAATACTTGAGCCGATCCAGACTGCGTTCATTGGCGAAGGGCAGAACAACTTTCACTGGTTAACAGGGCCTTTTGATGGTGAACCATGACAGCACTCGAGCATCTGCACTGTCAGTGAGAACTAGTAGATTTGACATTGTTGATTAGAGAGTATTGGCGTTTCCAGTAACCTATGCCGAAGCGCTGGCAGGGGGCTTCCTCAGGAGCTTTCGAGCTTTTGGCACTTCCTCGACATCGTGTTGAGGATTTGCTACTCGATTGACTAGCCGGTAGAACCGTGTCGCCCAAAATGCAGAATATTGAGGTTGTCGCTTACTCAAACATTAAAGTACTTCAGAATATGTTTGGAAGCTAGATGATCAGCATCCAACGGTGCCTGCAAATGGCTCAATGAGTGTTGCGGAAAGCTTGTTATATGGATTGACTGGTCCCGGAGATTGAGCAGATGGTTCGCACTCAATGCTCTGACCGTGTGGCTGCCAACAATGGCTGTGCAGCTGTGGGGGTATTATCATGAGTATATGTCGAATTATTAGTTATCCGACTCTCCCCACCTCTCGACACAGAATACGAAATTCAAGAAGACAAATTATGCCTCACAGTGCGAACAACAAGCTCTACCATCGACACCCCGAAACATCTGCTACAAGATACCAGGAACCACAATACCCCGTTCCAGACTCTGGATATCCGCCTTAATACGGAAGACCCTAAACCCCAAGTCACAATAGGTCCCCTAGCCGCCTTCCCCACACAAGAGCAGGCTTTGAGCCACTGTGATGCGTATCTGATGGCCAGAGCTAGGGAGGCATTCCGCCCTGATGCTGTCGCTGATCTAGCAGCGGATCAGAGATGGTATTATGGCCGGAAGGAGATTGGTGGTGGGGTGGAAGTGGTGTTCTTGAGTGGGGGGTACTGGGCGTTGGTGGTGATGCGGGAGGTTGAGGCTTTGGAGGTATGAGGAGGGGGTGGATGGGCTTGGGGAGTCCGTGCAGAGGATGCTGGGGGCCGCTCAAGGCGGCTCGGCTAGGTCCCCAAGTCGCTGAAATGGATGAAAGATGTTCGCTCCTTGCCGGGCTTGCTGCTAGCGAACTAGTTAATGTAGTTGTATGACGGTTCTATCATTCAGCGAAAAGCTGCTGTGCCCTCCCCATTCGTGACGAGTAATTGAGAGACTTACAGACGACTCTTCCCTAAGGATCACAAGGCCGCAGACCTAGGTATGCCGAAACGTGATCTAGATCACATCGTCATGACTTACGTATGGGACTCCTCTTCATTTGCTTCGCCGGCTAGTACAAGTAAGAACCTTCCGACACAACAATGGCCTCTATAAAACCTAACCTTTGAACCAGAGTAGTCCGGTGGGTATCACCTCCGCCCATGTCTGCACACACAAAACACGGAACATCCACCCCCCCAGCATTCAAGATCTGGATCCTTGCTCTCTCGAGCAACTGATCCGCATATCGCCACCACCCGCGCGTTCTCCACGAAAGAAAAGGCATTGGAACGTTGTCACGCACGTCATCAGTATTTACATTCCTGCAGCGACGGTAGATCTTTTGGGGCAGAGGGAGTGGCAATACGACCGGCGAGATGTGAATTATAGACTGGAGGTGCGCATGCAAATGAAGTATGGTAACAGCGTGATGGCGACGAGTTCGGAGGAGGATAGTCTGGCGTGAGGTGCGTTGGTGGGAGGTGGAGGGGTGGGTGGCTGTCGTGGTGATAGTGTTGTTCGTTGAGATTTCGAAGCTTTTCTATGCTTTTAAGATGACTTTCCTGTAGAGTCATTGTGTTGATTCCCTTATCGAGGCTTTTGGAATTGAGTCTGTGGTCGAGACAGGACGCTGAACAGATCTCTTTTATATCATGGTGACGAGGCTGGCCAGTAGCCTAGTCCGTCGCTGTTGATGTGATGGCATCTGAGCGGATTGCGGTACGATATTTGCATTGTCATAGCGTTTGTCGCGAGAGGAGCTGCTGCGTTGCTTGACTATCCCATTCGCTGGCGAGAATTGGTGCACTCATGCTCTAGCAATCATGAAGAACGAAAGAGTGGATTGCCCGTGGACTGAATGACCAGTGAATACCTGTAGCTAAAGAGGCAAAACGGTCAGAATATCTATCTCACTCACCGAAAGAGGGCCGAGATGGCCTTGGAGATCCATCGACTCCATCTAAGCGGAAACGCAGATCATGCTAATTCATAGAGGGATAGGATATGTTTTGCGTTCTGATGCGCCCATCTTGATACTTGATGACATGGCTGCCAACGTTTGCAAGCTAGGAGCAAATTGACAATTGACCTACACGCCAGGAGTAGGGGATTTCACGGTTGGTTTGCTATATTTTCGACCGAGACTGCTTTCCGGTGCCGATTGCATATAAAGGTTGACTCGGACAGGTCAGTCCTGGCTGGGCTGCAACCTCAGCTAGGTTCACCTAAAAGGAAAGAAACGATACAACCAAGGACACGAAGGAAACACAAAACATGTCGGAAGCAGCCCCAAGCTCGAAGATTCGTTACGCAATCTCAGGCAATAATCAATCTCAAGTTGTCACCGCCAATTCCGAAGCGGTCTATGATACGAGAGAAGAGGCCCTGGACCAATGCGACGCTTATCTGGCGGCTAAGGTTAGGCAATTCTATGGGCTTCGTCCGAATGCAGTAGTGAACCTGGGTGGGGACAACAGATGGACGTACGATCGTGAGGAAGGAGATGGTTTGCTCAAAGTGTCTTTTGAGACGCCACACGGATGGCGAGAATGGATGGAGGTTCGAGAATGCGAGCTTGATGAGGACTCTGAGGAAGACTAAGCGTGTTGTGAGGAGTTCCCTACTCAAGCAAGAAGCACGATACCTTGAGAGCTCAAAGTTCTGATCACGGAGTGATCACCAATCCCAAGGAGAGCAAAATCAAGGGGTAGATACGCTCATAGAAGCTACCGAGCAAAGCTTGGAGTCGCTGATAGATAGAGCTGATGCGAGAGACGCTTCGTACGTACATATCTTTGCGCCCTGTCAAGCCTGAAGCCTTTCGAATCTACTATGACACCATCCGTGGTCAAACTTTCTGCTTTTCTTGCCTTGCTCTCGACTAAGCTAAGCATGTTGAAATTTGTATAAAATTACTTGTCACTTCCTCTTTTTGGCATTTCTCTGTCTTTTTAAGTCTCCACAAATTTTTCAGCACGGCCGATCATGGTGTCTGCGGATCCGAGAACGAACTTCCTCGCTTTCACTCTGTCGAAACGGGCTGTTGCGGTATCAACCGATATAGTGCTACCTGAATCGAGCTTCCAGCAATAGTGTTGCGAGCCAAGACATTGCCAGCAGCGAACCGCAAGAGGTCAAAAGAATCTAGATTGAATCCCTCAACTTCAATAGTTGTATCCTCATGGTCCAGCATGGAAGATATGTCGTAGCTTGGGCGGGAAAGTGTCTGCCCATGGCAGACAGGGTGATTCAGCCGCAATAGCCCCAAAGACCCGGAAGGGTAAGAGACCTGAGGAGGTCGTCAGCAAGCCGCAGTGTGAGGGAACATCGTAGATCTCATAAAGTATCCGAAAAGGTTTAACACTCACCTCTTTCCAAGGATTGTCACTCCATTGGCATATATCCGGCAGCAGTTATGTTGTGTAAGGGATCCACTTCCTTTATTAGTCGACGACGCACAAACGCTACTCAGAGGACCAAAGAACGGGGACAGTCATCCTGGGCGTTTTCTTTCCCTTTTAGCTGCTTATCGGCCAGTATGTACCCGAGCAAAAGCGCGCTACTTGAAAAGTCCTTCAGATGCCACGCGACAACGACCAAACTTTGGCTCAACCTCCAACGGATGAGATGACGAATAGCCCAGATCAAGATGATGTGCCCAGCGAACAGAGATACCACATCAGTGGAAATTTGGGATGAACTTCTTGAGACACCTGGCAATCTCAGGAAACTAGGGACTAATAAAACAGTATATAACATCCCTCCGTGATCATGACTAGGCTTTTACGCATACGAAAATCACGAGGCCGCTCAACTGATCGTAACCGCTTGCGAATTCAAAAGACTCAATCAATGACGACCTCAGTTTTAGAGGCCTTACCCGTCGAGATCAAGGCTTCAATACTGCACGCCATCCCAGATCCACCGACTCTCCTCAACCTCATCATCGCCTCAAGAGAGTATAGAAAGACGTACGATACCTACCGCGAGACTGTCCTGCCAGCAGCAATCCTGAATGAAGTCGCCAACAAGGGTATCTTCTCCGAACAGCCTATCGCATGGATGGAAATGTGCGTTTCTCGTCAGATTCATTACAAATGGGGTCTCGAAGCGGCGATTCTGATATACTATACGCAAAGCCGACAAGGCCAGGAAGTCCGAATGACCTATGGGCAGTGTATGCCTCTAATGGCTCTGGAGGATGCCAGAACCTGGGGTAGCGGCGCTTCAGGAAGTTATGTGATCCATGGTGGCGGTCCAATTTTTCGCTCGAGGCGGGTGATATCGTCTCGAGGTTGGCACGACACCAGAGACCATGAATTTTCTTTCTTCGGACTGGATACCACGGTACCGTATCACTTGATGAACGATGACGGTACTGCAAAGGTCTGGTAGCTACAGGAACACTCGGACCTTTGACGACAAAGGAGCCCGACTTTGGGACCTCACTCGAGGCTGCTGGGACCGCGCCCAAAGATTGTAGCGGCGTTAGTTGTAGAATCTGCAGACGCTTTTCAATGAAAAGTATTAAATCAATATGCAAAGAAATTGGCTAAGTTGGGACCCTTTCAAAGGACCTGCAGATGGAACAAAATTGCAATCGAACGCACCTAGGAAGAGAAAGTAGTTGTCGCGATTCCAAGCAGAACTCCAATCACGTGACCCCCGTCATACCTAAGGTAAAGTAGAGCACTTAGGTACTTCTAGTGCGGAGTACTTCGGCATGTGACAGTCTATGGCACAACGTAAAGTATCCCCGTGCCATGAAGCTGGATAGCGACAGTACAGATGGCATCCCATGCCAGAACTAAAGACCTCCGTTCAGTTCCCTGACCCTCCTTTCAGGTAAAATCCAGGTGTGAACAGACCAGCCTGTTGCCTACTCTGCCTACATTGGTTGCCTGTCTGCAGGCGCAAAGCGCACCACAACCATGGTCTCCGAACACTTCCAATCCCCCAACGCCATCCCTCCTCGAACCAGCTCCACAAACATCAATTCCAGCTTCCTCACCTCCCCCACCCCCACGCGCACTATTTCTCCAACGAAGCCCGTCCTCACCCCCGTATCCGAAGGCGACTGGATAGCGCAGCGCAATCGGATGCATGCTTCGCACTCCACCGCCGACTCAAATTATTCCGATATGTTCAATGGCCCATCTGATGATATAGCACCACGTATCAATGGCCAAACATGGTCTGCGGAAAAAGAGAAGATACTGCTGGGGCCGTTCGATTACATGTACGACAAACCAGGGAAGAACATTAGGAAACAGCTCATAGCCGCATTCAATGCGTTTCTAAGAGTTCCGGAGGAGAGCCTTATGATCATCACAGAGGTGGTAGGGATGCTGCACACGGCGTCGTTGCTGTACGTCGAACCTAGCCCAACAAACCTCTGAAGCGACAGTCGACCTGACAAAATAGCAACATAGCGTCGACGATGTGGAAGATTCCTCGATGCTGCGCAGAGGTATACCCGTCGCGCACAGTATCTTCGGCACCGCGCAAACGATCAATTCCGCGAACTACGTGTACTTTCAAGCATTGCAGGAGATCTTCAAACTCAACAGCCCGAAAGCCATACAGATCTACACCGACGAACTCATCAACCTGCATCGAGGCCAAGGCATGGATCTCTTCTGGCGAGACACCCTGACTTGCCCAACGGAAGACGACTACCTAGAAATGGTCGGCAACAAAACAGGCGGCTTGTTCCGGCTAGCTGTGAAGCTCATGCAAGCGGAGAGCAGCAGTAAACAGTCCGGGTCCCCCTCTATATCTCCAACAACCTCACAGCGCATGACGATCTGACCAAAAAACTACAGAGACTACGTCCCCCTCGTCAACACCATCGGCGCCCTCTTCCAGATCCGCGACGACTACCTGAACCTCTCCTCCACCGAATATACCTCCAACAAAGGCCTCTGCGAAGACCTCACCGAAGGCAAATTCTCCTACCCCATCATCCACGCCATCCGCTCGAACCCGCAGAACCTGCAGCTGATCAACATCCTGAAGCAGAAGACGGAGAACGAGGAGGTGAAGAAGTACGCGGTCAAGTATATGCAGGATATGGGGAGTTTTGAGTACTCGAGGAAGACGATGAGGGAGCTGAAGGAGAAGGCGGTGGCGATGATTGAGGCGCTGGATGAGGAGGGGGGGGTGGGGAGGGGGCTGAGGCTTATTTTGGATAAGCTGGATGTTGTGTAGATGGGTTTGGTCTGTATCCCGGGTAGGAACGGGTTGATGGCTTGCACTCTGGAGGGAGCGGTCGAGTGTACAGAAGGTGAATCGATATTCATTTGTAAATACAAGAATCTCCATCAATGAAAAGGATTTGACGAAGACTAATGCAGCAGAAAAATCCCGCATAGGGGTCCCATCCGGAGGTTGCGATGAACGTGCGAACGCCCATCATGAATCTCGACCGCTGTTGTTGCCCCAGCAAGGAGATTGCTCTTCACATCCAACCTCGGAGATTGGTACAAAACAGTCCGCCTCGCGAAAAATGCATCGGTATCGACATAATAGTACACAATGTCTATCTGCCATAGGCGCAGCCCTATCCTTACGCCGGCGCTATGCGTCCTGAGCCGAGGGAGCTCATCCTCAATCCACATCGTCGATCAAATCCTCGACCGTCACGGCTCTGCCCTTGCCCTTCGCTTCTCTCCTTCGAGCTGTTGATGCTTCGTCGTCATCATTAGCGTGATTAACTGGCTCTACGTTGCCATTGGCAGGACTGCTTATCGGTTCAGCTCTTTCTGCATCATGTGATGCGGACGCTGAGCCCCAACTGGGAATTGTAGACGATGGAGGGGCCTGGGATAATGGTCCTGATGTAAAAGTAGTACAAAACTCAGACCGCCCTGAGTCGTTGCTTTCACCTATCGAAGGTCGTCGTGAGGAAGTATGATGCCCATTGACGATGGGTTCCAATGGGATAGAGCTCGCTGGTTGTCCGTTGAGCTGTGAAACCGGTGCTGCAGGAGTCGACGAGCTGAGATTAGCTGATGAGTTAGGGACGCTCATGATGCCTTGAGGAGGGACTGGCCCTGTGGTTGGAGTGGGGGAAAAGGGGGTGGGAATATGATGCGTGATGTGGTGCCCAGCAGGATTGGGGTGTCCGACTCTCTGTAGAGGTAAAACTGTCCAGCCTTCAGGTAGTGTCATGCCAGGGGGCAATCCCGAATGGCCAGGTCCTAGATTTTGTTGCTGTTGATTCGCCGTAAAGACTTGAGCTGTGTTCTGGAGCTGGGCGAGCTGGGCAGGATGTGGCATTGGGTTCGGTGGTCTCTGCTGGTTGACACTGGGGCCAATATGACTAGCAGGCGGTTGATTTACCTGGGCTTGTTGTATTCGTAATCTCGCCAATTCTCCTTGCAGAGATCGTACCAAATACAGCTGATCTGCCTGCACACGAAGGGCATTAACCTCTCGCATTATTTGCTGCTCGATCTGTTGGAGCTGCGCCGGGACATTCAATGGAGCGAATGCAGCCGCGGTTCGCTGCTGTGGTGGCCGAAACAATCCAAAGCCATTCCCAATCCCTTGCGGGTTTGCGGCTGGATCCTGTTGGTTAGGCGCTGGAGGATTATTGTTCATCTGTGGCGGCATTCCCCCACCTATCCTTGCGCCAAATGCTAACCGCAACGGACCCAGATTGAAGACATTATGGGCTATGGCAGGCTGTTGACCGGCCATATGGCCAGCATTAGGAGGCTGTTGCTGATTGTGATGAGGTCCAGCCCCAGCATTGTTGTGAACGGCGTTGGCAGTGGCGTCAGTACTTGTAGTACCTGGGACAAGTACCGGCCTTCGACATGTCGGACAATTCTGCTGGCGCTCGAGCCAACTCCGTAGACAGGCAAAATGTAGGATATGGCCACACGGCAGCTTCTTTGGTCTCGTTCGCTCATCTAGAGCAGTGGGTGGTGGTCTTGGTGGAGCATCTGCATCTTGAGCGCCTGATCTCCACGCCCTCATATCTTCTCTACATATGATGCAGACGTCTTCCCGAGCAACCTCTTCCGATGTCGCGTCTGGATACCTCTCATTCATATCCTTCGTTGCCTGGCGATAGCGGACGAAATCGTGAATGCGTTTGTAGAATGAGCGAATAGTGAGCGCCACGTCTCGGATGATATGTATAGGCATGCCATAAAACATGCAAAGAACGCAGAAGAAGGTCAAGTATAGGACAAGCTTAAAGAAGTCTAAGATTCGATTAGCGTTTAGAAAATCACATCCCACCATGAAGCCCTCACCTGTGGTCAGATCTAGGTAGAAGACCCAACGACCCTTCTCCTCCCATCCAGGGACGTCGATGTCTAAATTTTCGAGATCCGTATCTTCCATAGTCTCGTGAGATCCAACTGTAGCCTCTGTAGTGTCTGCTTCGGCCACTTGGCGTCGAGCTTGTGCCCTCTCTTGCCGGATTTGATCTCGTTTTGTTTTCGTTTGATGTTTGATGACGGACGCTTCGTAGAGCGAGATCGTGTAGCGAGCTGCGGTTGACAGCGATGTGACATGTAAGACGGCGAACTCGAAAGCAAAGACGACCATCATGTTTGGCCGCGCCTGCTGTAGGACAGTCTGGACCGAGTATAACAGCATATACATATCAAAGAGGGAAGATATGATGAGCGAGCATGAAAGCCGTAGATGGAAAAGTCGGGGGTTCGCTGGGGGTTGCTGTTCTAGAATCTCGACTCGACCTTCTCCAATCCAACCCCAGACTTTCCCTATCAAGAGGCATACGAACATAACCAGAAAGTATGCGCCCACCTCCTCGCGGAATATTGTCATTGCCAGGCATGTCTCTGTTATGGCAAACCAGCCTTTTTCGTAGAGTTGTTCCACTTCAATAGGTCTAAGTGTCCCGAAAAACAATCTTTGGAGACCCAACACGAACGACGCGACAGCAAGAAGCGCAAGGTTGGTGAGAATCTAAAGCAAGATTAGCTACAATTCCTGGACGTCGCTAAAACCCTAACCCCTTACCATCAAACATGCATTGCTCTGGGCAAGGTAGACGGTCGCCGAGTAGAAGTTGGCTCGTTGGTGGAGGGCTCGAAGGATGACACCAGTAGCAAGGACCGTTGAGGCCTGTTATGAAGCATGTCAGTATACCGCCGAACGACTACTGGAAAGTAAGACTTACCCCAGCATACATTGCGAACCTCATTCTCTAGAATGATGGGAAGCTTCAGGATTGCCACTCAATCACCATCCGGAAGGAGCCAAGGTGAGGTATTGACCGCTCCCATTTCACAAGCTTCAGATAGCAAGTGTAATGAATAGCGATGAGTATCGGAGGTGAGAAGGTCGGGGCGCAAGTACTGAAAGTAATTAATATGGAAGACTAAAGACAATGCCACGACTTGCTTCCTGATGGCTATGTCCCATTGGTTGATCTAAGCGCGACAGCCGAACAGGGTCCTACCAGCCCTACACCAAAACTACAACGATCCGTTCTTCTACCTACTTTAGTACGTGATTGACTGTATTCAGGACTTCAGGCACATGTTCAGTATCGTTGCGAACATGCTAACTTCTTTGCCGCTGAAGTTGGTACAGATCACTTGTCCACTAGAGACAGCCTTAAGTCAAACACTCAGATTTGGCTACAATTGTTGCAGCTTTCCAGCATCAGCGCCCATGCTTCACAACACCGCAAGCATACAATTCTTCTCGATGTTGCAAACCCAGATCACAAGGCCGAATCAATGCCAGTTGCCTTGACTCAAGGAAAGAAGATTCTGTACACAGTCTAGTTCGTCCAGCTCACGTGGCGTTTCATCTCCCTCTTCAACCAGATGCTCATCAGCGTGCTTTTGTGCATCAGACGCCACAGCAGATTTTATTTGAAGCCCGCGTGGGACATATTCCGTTCGATTCATGAGAGTATCAAGACTCGATGATTGACTGGGAATTTTGAGACTCTCCTTGAGTATAGACGGTGCGCTCCTTGACGACGAAGTCTGCTGCGTGTTCGGGCGTCTTCGCTCCGTTCTAGACTGGGTGCCAGGTTCCCAATTTTCTTTGTCTGAATCACCATCGTGATCAGCCTCTAGGTGCGAACCAGGTTTCCGGGGCTTCTCCGAGCGATTCGCTGCCGTTTCTCGTGGATTACCGTTCACTGTCTGCAATCTCGCCACAGAAGATTGAGTGCGACTCAGTTTTCGCTTCCGGGCTTGCTTGTCCGCTTTTAGCCGTTTGATCGACTCGCGTTTCTCTGGACGTGCGTTGCGCTTGTTAGGATTTGAAGCCAGCGCTCTGTTGCTTCGAGATCTGATCAGACCAATGGCTCCTACCGCAGAGCCACTCTGCTCACGTTCCGCTTGTTCCGTGAGAGCATCTCTAGCACTGCTGTCGCAATAGAACTCCCAAGTTCTTGCGTCGCGTGATCGACCGGGCATGGAAGACGTTTGGGGTATAACATCTGGAAACATTTTGTTTGCTGTAGGTTCGTTAGGTGCGATTGCGCTCTGACTTCTCTGAAGACCGTTGGAAGGACGTGGCGCGCGCAACTTGGGAGGAGATGGGGAGTTGCCAATGGCGACTTCCGCCTTGCCTTCGAGCGATGTCGACAGACGAATGAGTGACTGAGTCCGCCGTAACGTGCTGGCTGAGGCTGGCTTGTCTGTTTTGCCGACGGCAGATGCATCAGCGAGAGCGACGGAGCTAGGAGATCCGCTGGGTTGGTCTTGGGAAATGTCAAACGGAGAGCTGAGGCTCCGTACGAGTGTGCTGAGTCGGTGCTTCGCTGACGCTGCAGGTCTTGAGTTAGCCACATTTGCTACACTTACATGTTAGGTCATCAATGCCTAGAAGGTTGCGAGGAGCTTTACCTCTAGTCGAGCATGCATCCTGGCCTTGAAAACCTTCTTTCGGCGTCTTCTCCGCCTGATGGTGGGATTCTGGAGCTTCGTCGTTTGCTCGCGACGCCTCTTCAGAAAGGGCGCTCGAGGGTCGTTCTGCCTGAAGCACCTCCTTCTCTGCCTGGTTGTCCTCGGCCAGTGCCCCCGTCGATTGCGTCTTGGTATGATCGGTTTGGCTGGACATGGAGTCTTGTCGACTCTGTTCACATATGGAGAAGCTGGAATATGCTGAACTGCCTAGGCTCTCCTGACTGGAGAACAGCGCAGTGTCCAGATCCGGGAACGAAAGCGGTTGAGACTTGCGACGCGTCATCTGGCGCCGGTTTTGGAACCATATCTGCAGCACAATTATCACTCCAGGATCTCAGGAACATATAACGCACATTTCATGTTTGGGAAGGAGTTGAGTGAGCAATCAGTCGTGCTGACCTGGACTTCCTTTTCTCCCAAGGCGATCCGTTTGACTATTTCTGCTCTTGAAGCTTTATCTGGCTTCGGATTCGTCTCATACTCGGCCTCGAGGATGGCCTGGTCTCCGGGGCTAAAGATTATATATCAATTGATGTCTTCTGTTCGATATCCAATCAGCTCATACCTTGTACGCCGTCGCTTCTGTCGTACAGCAGGTTGAGTACCATCACGTGGGAATAGCTTGTCGTTCAGCGTGTCTTGAGAATGAACGAGGAAAGCAATGCTGCTAGCTTGGGATGCATCTGATGATGGGATAATATTCTGCTGTGGTAGTGAGGACCGCTGGCCATTTTCTATGCTTGCCATGTTCGGCGACCTTAGATACGTGATATGGTATGGCTTGGGAGATCCATATTGACTAAAGATGCTGGGGTGAAAAGATGGACAAGACCGCGTCGCGTGTCTGGAGGGATTGATATCCCTCCACTTAGCGTGGTTGCACGGGACGATCCGCCGGTCGGCCCGGTTTTGCGCAGTCGACACTTGTAAACGATGGATCATTGCATGCAACCCTGCAAGCATAAGGAAGACGGAGGTTCACGATCGATGTTGTCGTGTAGTCGTCCCGTCTTTTCGTCTATTCGTCTATTCACTATACATTGCAAGAAGCTAGATTGTAACAGGATAACAACTCGTTGACATACAATTGTGCTACGGAAGCCCGTTTGTAAATAGCCTCATCTACATCGCTTTCAAAAACAATAGCTCTAGATCGTTTTTCAAGGATTTATATCTGTTCCTGGCATTTCCATCTGCAAAAGCCACGATCACTGGCTCTATAAGGAACGGAGTAACCGCAATCGGAGATGGATCGAAGTTGTATAGCCTCTTCCATCGAAGCAGGTTCCAGATGTCCACGTTCATCTTTCTTGGCTTTCTGCTTCATCTACGTAGACTTTCCATCTCTTGAGTGGGTCTGTGGAAGTCGGTGACGGACAAGTGATGGATTTTCCTCTGTTGAAAGCAAAGGCTGTCCACTCTTCTTACGATCACCTTTCTCTTCCAAAAGCCATTTACAGAAATGATCTGGTCAGGAATAGCTTACGCAGTTCCAGGAGGATGAATCTCAACGGCTTCAAGGTATACCATAGAGAGGGTGATCCACATACAATGACCACAGAGACAAGCCAAAGGTCTACAATCCACCAATAGAAGACTATTCTAGCTCCATACGCATGTACCTCTTCCAACTTCAGCACTGCAGCCGATTTGGACCTTGAGAAAGTCAAAATAGTCCAGAGTATCCTTAATCAGTGATCCTTGTCAGAGGAGGCGTAAGCTGCTGCGGTCATGCAGAGAAGGTCCCCAGGCACAGCTCCTCTAACCAGCCTCTAGCGCCGCGGCTGTCCTAGAGTAACAGTGCCACACCGTCCATAGCAACAGAGCAGCGGCAGCGAAGAGTGATAGGAGAACAATGATGATAACGAGTATTCGTTTCATGGATTGCTGACGCTTGTGTTTGAAGGCTTATGGCCTAGTAAGCTAGGATACTGCCATAGATTGAGGGAAGGACTAATGTAACAAGATGCAATATGCAATTCACCGGTTTTCGATGAGTCCAACTTCCCCAAAACTAAGGCAAGAACAAATCTCGATTATGTTATGAAACGTCCAGGTCGTAAAGCAGCAATACGAGACTCCACTGGTGGTCAGAGAGGTCGGAAGCTTTCGGGTAGCCAGAAATCCTGAAAAGCTCGTGGACTAAGGAGAATATATGTCTTACCGACTTCGAGGAAGCATGGCAGAATGCATGACTCCTCTGTTCCTCAAGAAACGTTGCTAAAGATTCACGCTGGACCCCTTAAGCCAAGAAATACAGAGCGAAGAACCTCGTGTCTTTCCTGACCCAAGGCACCGGCGCCATAAGTGTTCTTCGGCAATTAAAAACCTAGATCCGTAGAGGATATCTCCCACACCACTTTCTCGTGTAGCTAATTTGGCTCAGTATATAGGATACAAAAAGACGTGACATTCCACAAGCGAGGTCATCTAGTCAAGCGGCCCAGCCTCGAACGCTCCTAGCAGTTCACAGAACTGATGAGAAAATTTCGGGTCTAGGGGCTTCGCTTGCTTTTGCCTTTTTGAAGGTTGTGGGTTCGAATCCTCCTCAGGCAGGGGTTTCTTTTTTGGCATGGCGGCATCCTTTTTTCGCATCAGTGTTGAAGAAGTGGAGCACGTGACTCATCACACCAAAATCTACTACCTAGCACTTACTCGCGGCTGCTTGCAAATACAGATACAGATATTATGGTGCAATGGTCTTGCAAAGACCCACCCTCTAAGAAACCCTGGTCAGGCGGCTGGCGTTTGGTAATGGCCCAACAGGGGACGTGAGCTTTATATATGGTGTGGGTTTGGTTCTACTTGAATGTCACAAATCTCTTTACTGCATTTCATTTTCATGATTGCCTGATGTATTTCCCAAGCTGTATCAGCATCCTTCGGCTAATCGCGATTCCATTCTTTCCCCCTTACGAGAAAAGTTAGGCTTGATGGCTCTCTCTAAGCATAACAGCGGAGAGAGACGATCCTGACACGACGACACCCGACATTATGACCATATTTTCATGGCAGTCCTATATCTGTGTGCTGAGAGAGAGGAAAACTAAAAACGAAGCAGGCAGGCTGACGAGGACTTACTGCTATATTCGAAAGCTGGAAGGTGTCAATCCTGCCACTTGTACCAAGAATTGTCCATCGAACATTGCCAAATCGTAGGGTATGACGAGAATCTCTCCATGTATGAGGTCGTTAAAAAGACTAATTCCATCAGACCTTGCTCCAAATCTAAAATGAGTAAACCCCTTCCATGCGTCCGTTTCCACATCATCAAACACCTGCAATATGCCAAAGGCACACACCATTGACGAGATTGAGTGGAACCAAAGCCGAAGTGCTCCCTGTAGCTATCCTTCAAACCCTTCAAACCTCCTAATTCAGTCAATCCCAGACGTGCAAACTAACCCCTTTCCCTTACCCAGCCCTTCTCCCAAGCCATAGAAACAGCCTCAACATCCACTCCACACCCCCCCCCCCCTCCCTCTAGAGCCTCAAGCCTCACCGTTAGGCGGCTTCTTCGTGACCGTATGCCATATAAAGAGCCAATACACAAAAAACGCTATGAAAACGACGCATATCGGGATCGCGACTGCGTAGGCTAGGATTTGTGCTTGGGGCATTGTTGGGTTGGTCGGTTGTTGGAGGAAAGGGCGTGGTCCTTGATGAGCGTAAGGATGGTTTTTGTTACGATGGTGGAAGTTGCGTACTAGGATGCGGGTTCTTGGAGTGTATTGGAGGGATGCTTGATTTAGGCGGCTTGAGAAAGTGGTGTGGGGAAGAATTTATATGTTGTTTATATGTGTGCTGATATCAGGTTGACAATACATGACTGTGGTGATAGACAATGCAAGTGTCTCATACGGTGGAGTGACGTATTTGTGCTCAAGGGAGACCAACTTTTAACGTGACATTGTGTGACAATGTGCGTCGAAGGAAAATTTGGCTCCTTGAGTGTGTCGGAGTAGAGTCACACAGCCATTCTTGAATCGCATACGTGACTACGGAACCTCCAAGGCTGATGACTGAAAGAAATTCATGGAGGATGCCAAAATGATAAGCACTAGGAGGAAAACGAAATAAGATAGCAGAGAGGTGGTGTACTATCTTCAGGGGGAAATCCCATCGAGAAAGGCAAGGTCGTCTAGATTTCCAATGCTGCTGGATTGAGATGTATGATGAACCGAACCCAATCCTTTACTACGGCTACCTTTTCCATATGATTCCTTGCTCATCCACCGGTCCCTCAGTACCTGTATCATTAACAGGATGCTCCACCATTCCCTCCAATTTTCATGAAGCCATCAAGCAAAAGCTGCTTGAAATAGGAGGCATAGCGGAATCGCGACGGCATAGGTTAGAATTTGTGCTTCTGGTATTGCGCATTGAAGGGCTGTCAATTCGCGATGATTCAGTAGTTTGTTGCGTGGCTAAATTTCGAGGTGGGAATCGTGGTTGTTGGATTGGATGTAGAGGGTCGCTTATTGAGTGCAGACTGCTGCGGTATTGTGTTTGGGAAAGGAAGCTGGTGCTTTCAAGCAGACCTGTGGCGTTTGATGGCACTTATGTCAGGCCTGCGAGAGCTGTGAATGTGTGTTGGATTTTATCAGGAAGGGATACAGAGAATTAGATGTTCATCCTTAGATAGGACCAACTTCTGGCTGTGACTGGCTAGGATGAAGACAGGAAAAGACCATCTACTCCCTTTCTTCCGTAAGACACAGTCGAATGATATTTTCTAGACGCATAAATGACTACAAAGATCTAGCAAAGATACTCATTATGAACGGCCGTGAAGGACGTCGAACAAAGACCACAGTGACCGGAACCAGAGAGACGCTGTACAGGATCTGCCAGCTCCTTCACAGAGTTTTCTATACTGTAGCTGAGACACTACTTGTCTTATACCTGCTGACCGGGCAACGTGTTCAACGAAAGGCCCTCTAAATCTTGATGTATCGAGCGATGTTCGATGCCGGCATACTTCAACTCACAACTTTCTTTCTATGGCCTGGAAGCTGCCCGTTATAACCAAGTCTCGCTTCCCTCGGCAGAATACCAGCTGAGCCCGTCCCTGCACCCTCCTTGTAGACCAGTGCTAGCTTCGCCAAATCGTGCTGGCCTTCCGAGAAAGGGGTAGCCGATCCACTGGCGGGACTGATGCCTGGTCTTGGTGCAGCAAACGCGTATTTGATGTCCGTTTGTTAGCGCTGCTGGATCTAAGAACGCTGCTCTTTTCATTTCTCTCCGCCTGTCCGATTCCCAGCCCTCGTCTTTTCCTCCCTAACCCCTTTCGCCGTCCCCTCCGCTTCCGCCTCTTGACCGTAACTTCCAATCAAATCCATTAAACTATCCTCATCCTGGTTCTCGGCGGCGTCTGTATCTTCATCCTGCATCCTCTCCGCATCCCATCCTCGCCCAAACTTCTCTCTGAAAGCTCGTAACCGACCCGCTTCATCAGCTTCGAGGCTGAGAAGTTTTTGGCTCGATGGATTCCACAGGGGTGTGTTACGTGTGTCTTTGGTGGACTTCTGTACCGCTGATGGAGATGTAGTCCGTTGCATGTAGGTGCTGCCGTCGGACAGGGTTACGAGTTGGGTGAACGTATAAGGGCGCTTTGGTCGGCGGAGGAGCGATGCATGGCGGATTTGTTGACGTGAGAATTTAGAGATTGAAGCACTAATCGTTTGTGAAAGAGGCTGCGAAGATATCATGGTTTAATCTCCAATACACTAGGACCTAATGTAGGGTGAATCTTTGCATGGTCGAAAGGTGTGCAAGAATAGATTAGCCGAGCTTTTGCCGGGATATTATTTCCGGTCCTCTTCCAATCTTTGTGGAAGCTCCTGAGTCACAATCGACATGGAGCTCCTATCTCAATCCAGTACAGATAGACGCTGATCGTTGGATCTTCGATGGGTGCCGATGTGCGGCTACAGCCAGTCTACTGCGACATGTATAGAATGATATAATATACGGTCGAGGTGAATATATGAGGCTATACCATGGATTGCGAAAAAGGGCGTTCCTTGCTCCGCAGTCATGCATGCCTCTTGGGTCTCGGAGACGATTGTCCTGGCTCTCTTGGTTACTCCATCGCTGGAGCAACGGCCAGGGCACGGCCAAGGCAGAAGCAGGTATGTTGTGCGATGTCACTAAATCTCGAATCGACTAATGTTGGTGAAGATGGCGAATGTTTGCGGAGCTCTCAATCTGGAAACACACCATGTCCTGTCATAGGCGAAAATCACCGTGATGTCAAGAACAAGTCTTCATCCGAAAAGCCCACGGAACCTGAGTGGCCAGCAATTCTCACAGCTGGACATTGGGAGGGCGTATCCAAAGAATTGCAAAGTCAAGATCCCCCAAACAAAAGTAAAACCGATGGTGCTGTTACCACAGACCGGCCAGCATTAGCGGAGGAGTTTCGTTCGCTCATGCGCTTGACCCCTAGCTCAGTGGTGATAGTATTCGCGGGATACCACCATCAAGACGAATCGGACAAAGAAGTCTTCGGTATGCTAGTAGCATCCTTCGCTCCCGTCTCACTCGACCCGGAACCTTGTGTGTCGTTCAACATCAAACGTCCCTCCAGGACTTATAATCAAATGCTGCAGACCGCGACCTTTACTATTCTCGCACCCAAAAATGCCATGCTCGCTGCTGCCTTTGCCAGACCAGGCAATAAGAATTCTATCTTGCGTCAGGCATTGCGTAAGAAAAGTGGGGTTCCCAAACAAAATTCTGGCGTGCTCTGGTGGGCACAGTGTGAGCTACTTGCCGAGAAGAGCGTCGACGTAGGCGATCATACCATTGTTGTCGGCAGAGTCGTAAAGGTGGGAACGACGGGGTCCCCTGGGCGAGGACACGTGATCATCTATTCAGATGGACAGTACCGTCAGCTTGGGCCTTGTGTACCACCCCATGATCACGCTTCCTATGTTCTTGGCAAAATGCCAAGGCAGGGTGTCCCACATGAAGAAGGAGAAGCACACATGCAACCAGCGAGAAAAGCTACTGAGGAGCTGGCAATCCGAGAATTGCAGCTGAGCGAGCATGAGGTCGAACAAGCGCAAAGTAAAAGCAAGGCGGACCAGTGTAGAGGACCGTTTGAACTCGAAGCATCGACGACGCCACAGCAAGGATCGTCTCAAGAAGTGGCGGAGTCAGTGGTTTTGCAAGAAGGAACGGGAAAAGCACAACAGCAATCCCCGGCAGCTGAACTTAAATACTACCGAAGATATTTGGAATACCTCAATATACAGATACACAATCTCGAAGTCGGAAATATCACTGCCACCGGCGGAATTCCGTCGGTCCAACAGGACATAAATGCGAGGATGAAAAAACATGAAAGAGAGGGCCGATTCAATGAATGGTTGATTGAAAAGCTCTGTACTCAAAAAGGTGTGGTCAACCGAAGGATCTTTAGCATCCGATTTCCAAAGTTATCGCTTGTACATAGAGTCGGTTTAATGCCGCCGTCGGGAGATAGTGACAAGCAGAATGAGGCTTTTGAGAACAAGAACCGACCGCCAGGTTCAGAGTTGCCAAGAAAGCTCAAGCGGTCGCAGCTTTGGAAACAGAAAGAGAATAACCAGCAACCATTATCTCAGGAGCCTGTGAGCAATTACAAAATATCATGCTTCCCAGAATATGAAGATATCAAGGAAGTTTCCTCAGAATCTCGGAAGATTGACAAGAGGCAGCATGGCTCCAAACCTGATGGCTTGATTACTTATCACCTTCACAAAAAGCATCCACAGCTAGAGAGTTTTCCATCTGGAGAGCAAGAGCAAGCAGCAAACCTTGCAATGGACACTGTCCACACAGATCAGGCCAACCACCAAGTGGCAATAGAGCAAAACAACCACTCATCAGCCCCTGACGGCTTGGTTACATTTCACCCTCGCAACCAGTATCGACAGCGAGAGAGTTTCCCATCTTTAGAGCAAGAGCAAGCCGCAGATGTTGTAATGGACACTATCCACAGAGACCAAGCCAACGATCAAGTGGCAGTAGAGCAAGATAACCACACCTCTGCCCCTAAAGTCGAAGAATCCGGAATCCAACGTCGTCCAGCCAAGCTCAGCGAAGGCATGCAAGGCCTCTACGACTCTTTCTCCGGATGGATGCAGGATAGCAAAAAGGTGGTGGAGGAATCTATCGATGGCGAAGCGATCGAAAATAAAGCTCAGAGCGCAACAGGCACAGAATTAAGAACATCTCCCAGCGACCGAGAGGGCGAAGAAGCTCAAAGCCAGAACGATGATCAAATCGCAACAGGCACAGATGTAGAAAGGTCCCCCAGCGGCCGCGACGACGTTCTTCAAGCCGAGCACACAGGAGTTGGAACGAACACAACATCCGCCAACCCAGCGCAAAGAGCGGGAACCCCAGCTGCAGAGTATCTCAGACGATCAGCACCCTTCTGAAACAAGGCTCAACTCTCAACGCACAGCATCAGCTTGCTCCGCCGGTTTTGCGAACCGGTGGTGTGTCAAAGATGTGCTATTTCGTGTGTATAAATTCTTGATTAGGTAGCAATCCATGTACAGACAGCTTCTGAAAACAGGCATTGGGCCTCTCTACTCCATCTCCGCTTAGTGAATTGTCTGCTACAGTGTCTCAGTATCCAGCACAATGAACTCACTCACCGAACCCAAACCCTCCAATCATTGAAACCGTGATACGGGACCTGTTCGAGCGGGAACTTAGGTCTCCATGCTTCGACCGCACTTGTCTTGAGATAAAGGATCAGGCACCTCCATTCTCATTGGCGTACAAAGGTACAAACGTCGATTTGTCTTCTTCTTTGTTCTGATACATGGCTTCCATGATTGGACAAACATTTTCCTAGGTAGTTGGGAAGTAAGTCAGGTTGCTAGTTCCAATACCTTACTGTCTTTTCGGTCAGGGAAAAGCGGACCGGTGCTATATGATGTTCTGATTGAGCTCACCGTTGATAATTGTATGCTATTGTGCGTTTGTAGTATCAAACTCTCAGTATACCGTTCCGTCTGTACGTATGGCTGCAGTAGTCCCGGTGTCTGGACTCGTGATACGCTCATCCTCTCCGCATACCCGTCCCCCAGCTTGCTCCTCCACGTCTTCTGCATCTGACGCCCCGTCCTCTTTCTTCATATCCAGCATCTGCCCTCATCGCAATGGCCCGCGGGGAACCTCAAAAAGCGAGTGGCAGCATCAAGCCTCACTAATCCGCAGACTGACCACCCAACCGCACACACCGACACAACACGTACAAGGCTCCCCGTAGCTTCTTTGCGATATGCTGATCCACAGCTCAGCCATAGTACTTGTATGAACCCTCATTCAATCAAACTCGATCCTCCTCCCCCACAGCCAATACATGCCCGCCCACCGCCCCAGCGCCCACCCGATATACGCCCCTGTCACGATCGTCACGGGCCATTTCTGCCAGTCGCGATCCCTGTCATGATTCCTAATCAGCTCAGTTCTCGTGCCTGTTTATGAGGTGCTAGCCTCGCCTGTGCGGGTTTCTAAGATCTTTTGGAAGCGTTGCATGGCATAATCGAGGGGGAGGGGTAAGAAGGAAAAGGGGAGGGGAGATGGGGAAAACTCACCAGTCCAGTGGGATGGGGATGGCGCCGAACCAGGCGCCTAGGATCGTGCCGACTGTTCCCCTGTAGCGTAGAGCAGTCGTTAGCACATTTCTTCAACAATTGACCTTGCCCCTTTCTTCCTTGCTAACTTCCCCACCCCGCTGCCCTCCCTTCTCCCAACACACCGCCCCCCCCCCACCAGAAAGACACCAACAAAACTCACCCCCAAACCCCATCAAAAGCCAACATCCCCCCACCAATCTCCCTCCACATCCGGCCCTCCACGCCATGGACATAGAAAAGTGGCAGAACGGCCAGAAGCACCATATGCGCCGCGCAGAGCGCCGTATGCGGGAGGTGCGTCGTCAGCGGGGCGCCGAAGAGGATGAGGAGGATGGTGAGCACGGGGACGGCGAGCAGGGCGGTGAGCGTGAGGGCGAGGAGCGCGGGCTGGGGTGTCAGCTGGAGGCTTTTGTTGGGGAAATTGGAGAGGGGGATGTACGATTAGGTTTGCGCTCCAGACACCGGGCGGTTTAGGCACGGAGCGGCGTTTAGGGCCTGGAGTTACCGGTTTCTTGGGCTGGGGTTTTGAGAGGGGGGAGGTGTGTGTGTGGGCGGGGAGGCAGGTCACGACCCATAGTAGCTGTGCAGCGGCGTGTAAGAGTAGGGAGGAGAAGAGGGTAGGGATGGGGGTGGCGACAAGGGAGGGGAAGCGTAGGTAGGAGAGGGTGAGGAGGAGAAGGGGGTGGATGTGTGTGTAGGTGCGGGCGAGGGGGGTGGAGAGGAGGGGGATGGGTTGGGAGGTGGGCGTGATTCTGCGGGGAGGAGGGGTAGTCGCGGCGAGGGTAGGGGCGGTCGTCGTGGTGGAGGAGGGGGCGGAGGTGGCCATGAGTGAGCAGCTCTAGGGCAATCTGAATGAAGTCGATGTTTGGATCTCGAACGACATTATGGGCAAACAACCCCATAGCAACCCTAGCCCAACGTGACGGCGGGGTTCTCGCAATCGGCGGATCTATGATGGACTTAAGAGGCAGCATTTGGTTCATCGTTGAGGGGAATAAATGTATAGACCGAACAAGAAGGCTCTGGAGATCAAATAGTATTACGACGTTTGTTTTGTACTCAGAGACCTGCAACACGGTAATAGAACAGGTGAATGATATGGATATACGGATGCGAACGACAGACTTGTGGCATTCAGAAGCCTAGTAGCCAGAGGTCGTATACAATACAGCTGCGCTCCCCAATCGCTAGAAGCATACGCCGGCTAAATTTCGCAAGACCCATCCATCAATAATCACCTCACCCTCGCTTAGCATTCAGGCTACACTATGATTCTCACGATGACCTCAAATTCCCTTCACGACAACCGTTCTTTCCCTCTCCAATTGCTCCTTATTCCGCTCCCTCCCCTCCTGTTTGCAGTCCTCAAGCCCTGTACACTTATGATCTTCTAGCATCCGGTGCTTTTGGCAGAACTTCCCATTGCAGAAGCTACAATCTCCTACGATACGCTGTGCCGATTGATTGCAGTCCTTGAATGTGCACTTGTTCTTTTTGGGCGCGCCACCGCGGAGAGGAAGCGTCACATGGAGGGTGGCGTTGGGCGGGATAGCGAGGGTGAATAGGGAGAGGGGTGCGTTGGTGGGAGTGGTGAGGTGTTTGCCGGCGTGGACGAGGCGGAGGGTCGATGGTGGAGCGGAGGTGCGGAGGGAGAGGAGGTGAAGGAGGGTGGAGATGGAGGTTGAGGTGGGGATGGTGAGAGGGATTGCTGGGAGGATGTTAGTTGAATAATGGGAAGGAAAGGGGAGGATGGCGTACTTTCACCGGAGAGCAGCTTTACGAAGATTTGTCGAGACTCGGTTGTTTCGGAAGAGGTGGAGGTCGAAGAGGCGGTGGAGGAGGAGCGCGAAATACGCATGACGACGGAGTTTGGATAGGCGGCAGATTTGGCTTGGATCGTAGGAATGGAGGATGGCGTCTCAGAAACGGCGAGGAAAATGGAGTTGTCTTGACTTTGAGAGGACTCGATTGAGTGGCGTTGTTGCGACGGGCAATGTGTAGAATCGAATAGACGAGGTATCAATAGAGGTAGGATGATGGATTTAAGTACAGCTGGACAAAGGCGATAAATAGTGTCGTGGTACGAGATGTGATGAAAGATGAGTACGAAGACAAGGAAAACAGGAGGTTCAAGTCGGATGTGTCAAAGGCAGCAGAGGTTGCGGTGATGAGGTCGACAGGTCACAAACCGGTTGAGGCGATCTAAGAGTCTTGGGAGCTGTCATCGCATGACAACACCTTTGCCCAGACCCGAATCCGACAAAGCCGCCGACACGATCTGACCATGCAAGGGCGATTCTTGGCGCCCGTGTCTAGAACCGTAGAACGTGGCAGAAGTCTTGCGATTCCTGTCCGCTTGGCGGACTTGCGTCCGTTTTAACGTTGATGCAACCTCGGCTCCTTCTGTGCAGCGCTGGTAAGGGAAGAAGCAGATATGAATGCTCTCCACAATGGTACATAATTGGAGACTCTCGAGGGTCTTCGCGACCTTGTTAATAAGTAGATAGGGGTTGAAAATGTCTCAGAAAGGTCGAGTTCCTACATATGCCCTACGATAATGAGTATTGGGTACCACGTGAGCGATCAACTCGATTGGCTTGTGTGTCTTATAATATGTCTCGGAGACATTCCAAAACAGCAAGAAGAGGTGTACCGAGACGTGCGTCTCGAGAGACATAGACGTTGAGGATACAAGGACTTGCGAGAGTAGAAAACCTCCTTGTTGTGAAGAGCTGCTGGTGCTAGGACTCATGAACAGACCAATGATGCTGTGGGCTGTCAGAAAAGATCAAAGACGAGTCGAGACACTCTTCCTGTGCTCATAGCTTTGTCTGGGACTTGTCATGTTGGTAAATTCTTCTCCATGGAATATGCTGTACACGTAAGGAAGGGAAGATATGGGTATATACAGAGTTCTCATAATCAATCGAAGCACGTCATCTTTCGATGCTCGAGGCATTCAAAACGTCTCTTCCCCTTTCCCATTCGAGGCCAGCACTTCCATGCAAACGCCATTGCCTCTTCCGCTTAGAGCCACTATGCCACCACACTTTCTTACCCTCCCCTGGCCCAGGTTGCTGTTTCTCAAGCATACACGGCCTTCCCTTTCCCTTCATACGTCTCATTCCCCATACTGATATGATGCCTCAACGGCAGACCGCCGCTGCCGCCTCCCACCCTCGTCTGCCCTTCTGCATTTCCATAATTCTCCTTTAGTGGGGTCGCCTCTTTACCCTTTCCCTTTCCCCGCGCCTTCCCCGCTTTCCGTTCTCCGCCAAGCGTCTGAAATGCCATCGTCCGCGGTGTCGTCGGCGATTTGAGCCCACCTGTTGTACCTGGCGTTGGCGGGACTTGCATCATTTCCCATGGGTGTGATTGGGATTCGGAATCCGAGATCTTCGAAGCGACGGAGGCGCGGTGGGAAGCAGTGGGGTAGAGGGAGACGAGGGAGAGGATGAGGTAGATGGTGAAGAGGGTGCTGTCGTTTTGTTAGCCGAGTCTGTGCTTTGGGTCTTCAACTCTGCGATCAGGAGTGGTAAAATGGGATTCTAGATGGGGTAATGAGAGGAGATAGAGGACGTACCACAGCAGAACCGTAACCGCCAATGTCCCCGTCGCCTGCTGGCAGTACCCATGCAACGCAGGATCCACAGGCGCCCCGCAACCCTTCGTAATGTACCATGGCGCCCCCTTCTGTGGATGCTTCGGATCGCTCATGTCACTCGCCGTCTGCGCATGGATACTAACCGCATACAGCGCGACCAGCACCGCATGCACGACCGCACTCAGCAACGGATGGAAGACATGTGTGATGAACATAATCCCCTTCACGAGCAGTATGAACAAGCTCAGCACAGCGATCACGACGTTGAAGTTCGTGATGAATTGGCTCCATGGCAAAGGGGTCGGAATGGGGCGGTAGTTGGCGTAGGCGTAGATTATCTCGTTGGGGTTGCTGTTCCAGCCATGGTTCGAGCCTTCCTTCCATAGGCGGGTGCGGTAGAGGTCTGGTTGGGCGATGCCATAAAGGGCGAGGGCGGCGACGCTGAGGAGGAGTTCGACGATGAAGAGGGAGAGGATAGCCCGCGGAGTCCGCCAGCGGCGGGGAATGGAGGTCAGCAAGGAAGGAATTCTCATAGCAGCGGTAGGCTCATACGACAGAGGTGAGGTCTTGAAAAGGTGATGCTGAAGAGATGAGGGGCCAGGTCTCGAGAGACATGAGGACAGGAACGAGGAAAGCGGAGGTCGTCGCACAAGAAGCGGCGGTTCTCGTACATGGTTTTTGAGGCCTGCACGCCTTGGGCATGGAGAGTTTAGAGTGTGCACGAGCGCCAATGGGTGATGAAAGCTGCGAGGTAAGCGCCAGCAAGCTGAAGGTGGAGGAGGGCGACGAGGTCTGACTGGTTGTTGAGTTCGGGGACTAGCAATGGAAAGGGGAAAGACGGTTCACGTGCAGTAGCTTACCCGTTGGACAGGGGTGAAAGGGATCTGGAAGCGGAAGCGAAACAGGCGCTCTTGGACTCGATGTACGAAGTACTGGCTCATTGCTCCTCGTTGCAATATCTCCCTCCGAGTAAGTAGGACCATCGTAATGGCTTTGTATGCAGGGCCCCGGAATGCAAGAAAGCGCAGACCGCTCTTCCGAAAGGCGAGCCCTAACCCTTTGAAGATGCAATAAGATTCTACCGTTCAATAATGCAGATTGAATTTTCTGGTGACGGTCATAAACATTGTCATCAGTATTCCAATGTGAGCTTGCAATAGAGCTTTCTATGGTTTCGAAAATCCGAAACCTAACGTCTGTGACCCGACTGAGGACGGTAGTATCACCTGAGCTAGCAGATGCGGTCGATGCTACACCTCTCCATCCATGGCTCTGGCTACCGGTGCCCATCGGCCGCCACAGCCGTCGCCTTCCTCACTTGCTCCCCAAGCCTTCTTCCCCCATATTTCCATCGAAACACTATCCCGAACACCAAGACCATGATGTTCAGCCACACCAAAAACGCCCATTGCCTCCATGTCATGCGCCCCAACTCCCTTTTCCCCGCTTCCCATTCTCTAACGACTTCTTGGAATCGCTTGGGGTCGTCCGTGATCACCCCATCGACGCCTCGATCAATACTCCATCGCATACAATAGTCGACGTTCACGGTCCACACTAACAGCGGCCTCCCTTTCGCCTGGAGGTCGCGGATGTACGACCGGCCGCGAGGGCCCATGAGCGAATGCTGCAACGTGTTGAAGCAAATATGAGGCAGGGTGAGGAACCCGCGCGCATAGGGAATGGAGAAGCCGATGTTCGAGATTGCGTAGCCAGGCAGGTGTTGCGCGCAAAAGGGGAGGAACTTTGCGGCCCAAATGCCGAGAACGATGCGCTGAGTCCAGGGGGTAGAGGAGGAGGGCGCGACTGAGGCAATAGCAGTGGCGATGTGGCGCATGATATCTTCGGCGTTGTTGGTGAGCTTTCGGAGCTGTCAACACAGGTTCCATGGATGGAGAGGAGGCGAGGGAGGGTACCTTTATGTCCAGCAACAGCCATATGTGTTGTAGTCCGGGCTTTGCGAGGTATGTGAGAAGGTCTATAAGTCGAGGCATTGATTCGTGAGGGGCGCGGAGTGTGTGTCGCTGGCTGAGGTAGTCCCAGTCGCAGTCTATGATTTTCTTGTCTATGCCATAACATCGTTTCAACGTAGCATCCTATCACCCCAGGATCAGTTGACGAATTCAAGGCGGTAATACTTGAGCCCCGACATACATGAGATATTACCACCACATTATCGTTCGACAAGTGCAAATCCGTCTCTAGCGCATGCGCTCCAAATTCGACTGCGCCTTCGAAAGCGCCCATCGTGTTCTCGGGATATTTTGCTTTGTATCCTCGGTGGGCGATTGTCTGAGGCACCTTGACCCCAGTCTTGCCTTTCTTCGCGAAAAGCCATGATGCTATATTCTTAGCTAGTCCCCAACACGGTCGTTAGATGTAGCGCTCACGCAATGGAGATGTCATGTCTGCTTCGAGCCGTGGTGTTTCGGCGAGCGCATCATAGACACTGTCATCTATCATGAAAGGCGGGACGAGTATTGGCGGTATTGTACGCTGTATAATTGATTTCACGGCGTGCATGGCTTGGAGGAAGAGAGCTCTGCAAGGTGATACTGATATAAAGATTTAGGATTCCGCAGCTGTCGACACTGCCACGTTCGAAGCAACTGAAGGATTCTGTCACAGTCTAAGAAAAGGTAACGAAAGACTAGAGCTTGCAGATGAGGGTCATGGAAAATAGGATGAGTGAGATAGAGATAGACGACGTAGAAGGCTGGATGGCTAGATCTGATAGATCTCAAAAGATAGGCTTTGTTGGCGGCGCCAATCAAAATGTCGTCGGCTACTCGAAGCTAGGCTGCAATCCAATACGGCATAACATGCTGCGTGGCGCCTGCTTGAAAAGGAAACAACATCGAAGAGGAAAGGCTGATTCGGAGCTATCGCGCGGTTGCACGAGAATTCATCTGTCGTCCTGGATATGGCTCTAAGGTAACAATGGTCGGTAGGGCCTCCTTAACACTTGTCACTAATCGCCTGCAACCTGGACTGCCTATAGACGGCTACTGTACTCGATCTGGTCCAGGCACTCCGATACGCAACCAAAACCAGCGCACAGGGGCTGGGTCAATGTACGGCAATCGATGTCTATGGACAAGCGAGTACTATGACCATGGTTGCGTCTTCGAGAATAGATTTTGTTATACTTGGGCCATTTGGTGTGACTAGTGGCCAAGGTAGATGACGCAGTAAAGCGTACACCACCTGCGGTTCTAGGGCTAGCGAAAATCTTAGGTCGTTGTTAAGTATATTCGCAGTCATTCTCGACTTCGAAAGCTGTGTCTTCTCAGTTCTTCAATTGCCTCTCCCGCATGCTGATGCTACACCAAGTCCACTTTCGTGGTTATTCAAATGGCTTTCTCATGTCCTTGCCCTCTGAATCACATCCAGATTAGCTCGGTCGACATACAGCGAGGGCGACGGTCTGCTCCGTAAGCTGAGATCTCGAAGACGGAGTAGACAGTTTTATTATGACCGAGCAAGAGCCGATGGTATTGATACGTCGGACACCAACAACTTCGTCGTCATTCAGCACCACTGGTACACCAGCGGTTTTGATTCAATCAAACCGGCTTAAGGGCTGCTCGTAGGAAAGGTACTAGACCGCGACTCATTGTTTTGTCTTACCTTTGCTACGGGTCCACCTACTCAAAGGATATCATACAGGCAAAAGCAGTCTATGCCGATGGTCACGACTTTCTAGATCAACGCTGATGAATGTGGCCGACTCCAATCGTCCCGTCCTCGCACGGCCTCCAACCTCCGGGTCATTCGATTCAGTGTTCGCAGTACCTTTCGCCCCTTACGAAACGGTTACTGCCAGCAATGCCTCGTAGGGAAAAACCATACAGTCTCTACCGCAGCTCTAGGCAACTCGTAAACCATTTTTTTCATTTCTCATATTTTAGATTGCCAAAAATCTCCCTCACATATTATGGCACAGTCACGGAGAGATTACCTTGATTCTAATCGCTTTCCAAGCGCCATGCGGACGACTTCCTGATTACTGCAGATGCGTTCTCATGGAGTATTATTGCAGACGGGTGGACTGTTTGCATTGGGACTCGCTCTTGATTGCAATATAACGGTAAAGGCTGGTTCTATGCTCATGGCTACTTTCCTTGAAGATGACCCTGCATGGGCTCTGGCCATAGGCAGCTACGATTTTGCGAGGATGATCATACGCACGGTTGGCCAAGGGGTTCCCTCATGTGCAGAACAGATTTATCTTGGCTGAGAACCCCACGGGGGGGACGGTGTGGTACTACGGCGTGATTGTAGGTCAAGGCACCGAACTAGAATGTGTCGATTCGACAACAGATGATTAGAGAGGAGTGAACAGCTACAGTGGTAGCCAGCATGCTCATTGCTGGGGCTCTCAAGTCCTTATGACTGTTTCAACAACGAATTAATATTTTGTCCATGGACGGTCTGGCACTCGAGACCTTTAGCTGAAGCGGAAAACCGTCAAGATATATCAATTTTGCAATAAGAACACCCAAAAAAATAGAGCGAATTAAAAAGGGGTTCAGGCGGTTATTTTTCTTTCGGCAAGCATACTCTCTATGCTCTGACTTCTCTATTGGTGGTCACTATAGAATGAAGAGGCCGATTGAAGGCAGGTACTATCAAATGAGTAGATAGGTTCACCGGGTAATGGCACATGGTATAATAGGTATGATTTTAAGAAACGCATAAACTCCAATTTCATGGTTGAGATTCAAGATTCCATCTCCCCAATATCTACCACCTTCATTCTACAATCAAAAATCCAACGGCTGATCAGGCGTACATTATATCGATCAGAAGGGTCCATCAACTTCACTTAGACAAACCTTCATCCTCAAACCCTCGTTTCCATCTCTATAATCCTCCTTCATGTCTTAATCAATGAAATTATGCCCCTCGACTATTCACCTCTCTACTTTACTTACTTATATATCCTCACTATTCTAGTTCCATCTCCAAACCTTCCAAAGCCTATCTATGAATGAGTGCCTCGCAATTGTCAACCCCAAAACCCCACAGCAATATCATCAATATTTGCATCGCCGCGCCTATCCCTATACGAGCACTCTTAGAGATCGCCTTAGCTTCTATCATAGGTAAAGCCATATCACCCAGAGCAAGTTAGCTTGCAAAGCGAGATGTTTCGGCCTTACTCAGAGAACCTCCACTCCTGCCACCCGGATCAAACCTAGTCGACACCGCAGCCCCATACCCTATACCAGCAACGTGCGATATACCCTATCTCACTTTCCCTTCTCAAAACCACCTGGGCAAGAAATACCATACTTCCCAACCAGCAGCACCTCATACCCCCAGATAACGAAACATCATCTCAAGCCCGTCCCCTAATGCGAAGAGGACTTCAAAAATCAAGAACCCTAATCTAGTTCCTTCGATCCAGCTCTGTCCACATGCGTGAGCGATAATCTTTCCGATTTGCCCATTCATTATCGATGGAGCAAGGATAAAGGCAGGCAAGCAAGCGAGCGCGGGCTGAGATTTGGGATTGGAGTGAATGTATGCGTTTTCATTGCTGGTTCTCGAAGCGGAGTGGGAGGGTGGGAGGGGCTTTTGGGCTGGGATTGGGGGGGAGTTGCTGGGTTTGATGTGGATCTTGGAGGTAGTGCGGTGTCTCCATACATGTTCTAGGCTCGCTCTGTTGTAAAGCGATGGCGGAGCGGAGACGGTGGGTCAATCTTTTGGGTGTTTGGGTGGCCGTGAGAGGAGTGGTTTGGGGTAGATGGGGAGGAAAGATTATGCTTGAATTAAGAGGGGAGGGGATTGTGGGTTGGGGAGGTTTTTTGGTAGGATGGAAGGAAGGTAGAGAATGGGTTGGAAAGGTTGCTTGGTAGGATAGGAAGGACGGCAGATATGGGTTGAGGAGGCTGCTTGGTAGGATGGAAGGAAGGTAGAGACGGGTTGGAAGGGGTGCTTGGTGAGACTGAAGGGAAGGTAGAGCTGGGTTGGGGCTTAGCGATGTATCGAAATGATAGCTTATATATCCTAGGCGCGATGACAACACTAGTAGTTGGAGTAGTCTTCTGGAGAGTTTTGATACGCGCTGAGCTGAGCGGTTTTTGTAGTCAATTTGATGGCGGTGGCGATATCGAAAGCTTGTTGAGACAGAGCCACTTCGCCGGCGGTGGCTCTATAGAAGTTCCATACACGAGGAGCTGACAAACCTTTGCAGCATCGCTACGATCTAGGATTAAGCATCAACTCCAAATGGAAAAAGGGGTCGGTTTCGGTCCGCAATTGATTAGTCTCGTCACGATGCCCGGGTAGAAATGATAACCCTTAGTCTCATTGAACCGCCTCCCGAGTTTCCATGAACCATTGCAGAGTCGGTCGTACATCCCAATGCCATCAAGTCATCATTGGTCCGTATTTCGTGATCTCATGAACAGCTGCTTCCACGGGACCGCTCAAGAGTCTTCTCAGAAGGGTTGATCGTTGTTTCTTCTGAAGATAGCCGTTTCAGGACGGACGAGATACCTCATCTCAACCTCAGGATCCTCAAAATTACAGAGCGGAATCGATGTTTCGTAGGATTCGGTGGCTGTCCATGACTTCCTTACTGCGAGTCGCTGAATGGGTTCTGACCACAATGCAGCGAGGTAAGCCTTAGGCTTGAGGCAAGCCTTGGGCTCCCAGCACCCGAAGATGATCTCGAGCTCCCTTAGCACTTGGACGGCGAATATTAGTTTCAATAGCTCGAAGCCCCTACCGGATTTTAGGTCAAGGAGGTCGCGTTCGTTACTTGATGTATGCTTGTAGCGTAGGATCATTCGCTTAAATGAACATTGTCGAGCAACAAGGCTTTTCTTCAAGAAGGTACATATACCCTCGATTGACATAGACGCGTAGTAGGAGACATAAAAGGTGATTTCTAGGCTCTGGACTAGATTGAGGGGGAAATGGAAGGGACGGTGGCTTTCGCATCCGCCGCGGAGTTCTGGCTCAAAGCAGAAGTCGTGAACATGGTTTTCTCCGTATAAGATCGCCGAGGCCTCCTCATGGACTTGGCGGCAGGTTCTGAGCAAAGCGATGTCTTTGGAGAGATCCCAATCCAGGCTGAGCGTTCGGCTATACAATGGATTGCTGTATATCGTGCCTGATGGGGCAATCAGAACGTAACGATAGATCATTCTCCGGATCTCAGCCGGAAGACACAAGAACGGAGACTTCATCAGCACAAGCTTCCTGGGTGTACCGCGAGTGTCGGTCTGAGCCATCGTTGTCCGACGGCCAGTCTTAGAGATCAGCCGAAGACCAAGACAACGCTGGAATATCTTTCTTGGTAACTACAGAGAGTAGTCAATAACAATGATGCCATGCAAGACCAGCAATTTACCTGTCTAAAGTTCATCCTCTGCTATTAACATGACTGACCGTAAGCTGATGTGTTCTGATGATTGCCCGGAGATCTCGAAATAATGTGTAGCTGAGCCGTGGTAAGCTTGGCCAATGTGGTAAGATACGTAGGATTAGTACGTACTTGGATCTCGAGCGTAGGGCGCCCTACTTCGGAAGAGCTCTCTTTCCAAAGGCGCGCAAGCGTACTATTAAGGTTGTCTTGGATTTTGACGGCGAGATCTGCTATGTATTTGGATCTTTCAGCCAAAGATTCGTGACAAGGTAGGCTCGCTAACCTTGTTTAGAGTAAGTCTTGACCTGGGTGTGAAATCGAATTTCGATGAATTCTACCGCGATATTATCACCAAAGTGCCGCGCCGCTCCGAGGCTTGCATCAAACTAGTGGATTCTGTTGAACATCCAGGAAAGTTTCAAGTCGTACACTTGGCTTCAATCACATTCTCGAGATTCTTCAGGTGATTTCAACAGTGTAGAGCGATTTTGGACCTAAGGTCATATTTATTTTACGAGAGACCAACCTACCGGTGTCGCATTAGCGAACAAGTATTTGCTCCCTCCCTAGCACTTGACCTCCACACCTAAGAGAGAGTGGCCGTATGTATGGAGTTCATATTGAGATTGGTTCGTTCTTTCAAAATTATCAACAAGCTGGTTCTTGGAAGAGATATTCGCATAACGAGGTAGTCTGCCCACAATGGAGGCTCTGATGTGGTTACAGTACAAGCCCCCGGTCTCAAATGATCCACCATTTTATACACACAACCCATAGTCTTAGATCTACAGTACCCGTCAGCTGTCGATCGCCGTCACTAAATTTCACTCTGGAAAAGGAGGAGATTAAGCTCACTGGAATAACATATACGAGGGTAGGTTTGCATCCACCACCGAACCCGTCTTGACTGTTCCACCCAGCTTGCCAGCCCCAGTAGTCGCGGAGGCCGCACTCTCATCCGAATCCACAAGGTGCATGCTCGCTCGGCTGTATTTCTGGTCGCTGTTGACCAACACGTTACTGAGATCTTGGATCTGCGTAGACCCGCAGGGAGAATTCTTCCGGCTGCTAGTCTTGTCGACCAGGTTCAGGAACCACGCAACGGCGGTGCAGTGATTGGCAGACCAGAATATCCATTGATTGAAGGGTGGCGAAGAGTCCCGGATGCGGATGCAAGACTTTTGATTGACTGCGAAACATGAAAGTAGAAAGAGGAATGCTAATCAGAATTAAAACAGAATTGTCAAATACCAAGTTTTCACTCATCATCAGCGCCTAGATTATTATATGAGGAAGACTTCATAACGCTGCGACCTTCCAACATCGTTGCAAGAGCCGGACTTTCTCTGCCCAGGATTGATAATTTGTAGTTCAGTGCTGGATGAAGAAAGATGTCGTTCTTAAGAATGCGCCACTATAGGAGGGCGGCGATACTCATGGTACCAGGCGTTGTAGTCGCGCAAGAAGTAATACATCCCCACCGTGAGATCTTGGTAAGCAACCCTCATCCAACCCACATCTTGCAGTATGCAGCCTTCGATCGGCTCTCCTATCTCCTCTCCCTTGGCATTCGGGCTCGACGGCACCCAGTCCAGCCATATAACGTTGACGAAACCCTCATCAAAAGTGTCGTTTGCTGGAGGTGCCGGTGCGTCGTGGATGACAGACTTCAGCGCTACGGCGTCCACCTGCACACAGTACCTGTAGCGCTGGGAAAGGGCGGGCCCGGTGCCTTGCTCCTGCTGTGGTGCAGTGGCGGCCCATTGCTTGAAATGCTCGCGGACAATGGTTGTGCTGGCGCCGTCGAAAACGGATTGGTCCTCGAAGACGGTCATGCTGAGGCTGTCCATCATATCTAGTCCATTATATGCCTCCAGACTGTCCCGGGTCTGGTACCGAAGACGCTCCATGAACTCATCCCAATCGTCGTCGTTTTCGTAGGTGCAGCGATAGATCACGAAGCCCCACGTTCGATGATCATCTTCCTGAAGATACCTCTCGATATTGTCGGCGTTGTTGTTATGCGTGGAGTATTTAGGCGTCCGTGGAGATGGTGTGTGGGGTCCATGTTGCTTCATATGGTCGAATAATGAGGCCATGGCGAAGCTTCTCAGTCGTACGCAGGTCGAGGCTGGTGTCGGAAGAGCATGATGTTTCCCTTAATAGGATAACACGTGTTATCATCAGGCAAGTGATCCTGCTGAGCACCCTACACGCTTCTCTCCTCTTAGTCACTCTAAGTATCTACTCCATAGTTCGCTTATCCTTGAAACCAAATACTCAAATGAGCGAAAGAGATAGTTAACTCGAAGAATGCCTTTTGACAGGTAAGAAGATTTCAGATTAGATAGAATAGGGAGGTTGCGCAGCTTCAATTGAATCAGTGATACGATTGGTTTTGCGGGGGCTAGTAGTAGCGTGATACCGGAGGAACTTGTAAAAGCGATTCAATTGACGGATTACCAAGTTGGGTTGTAGTTGAAAAGCAAGAATACGGCTTGCCTAAAGGAGTAATGTTGGCAATTGAATCACTGTTACAAAATTTGCAACAGTGATTCAACTGGCGGCTGCTTCAATTGCTCTCGATTTTGAACGCAGCACTTCTACATCAAAAGCGACTCGATTTTGACAATTTTTGCATCAAAAGAAAGCGCAAATCTAGCTCTACAGACGTTGCGATTATCTTGACAACTTGTACGGTGGCGCATTGCGTGGACTCAAAGTGCACCAAGTAAGAACGAAAATTGAAATATTTCAAAATTTTGATGTTCTGGCTACCTTACGGAAGCTAGACGGGAGCTAACGAAGAAACCTCGATTACCCAAAACAGATAGCGCATCCTGGCAATATTTGGAGCTGCGCAACCTGTCTAATATTAATCGCGCTAGCCGGGGATATTGTACCCGTTTCCTTCTCTCGGCGCTTCTCAAAATTCTGTCCTCAATGATAGCATCGGCCACATTCAAGCGGCTTAGTTGGAGAGATGAACCGTCAAAGTATCTACATTGAATGTGCAAGATCCCTACGGCGATCTGAAGGAGATATTGGGAGAAAACATATGGGACTCGATGAACCCAGATACGGTCCACCGCGCCCGTATGGGATGGTTAGTTCCAGTAAGAATGAGCAATTGCCTATCGAGTAGCAATCGCAAACGTTTATAGAATATCTATGTTTTTAACAACTTATCGTCGCTATCAGCCAGGCATCTTTACCCACGTTCTAATACTACAGGAATACTTTTTGACGTCTATCAATGTCCGGAAGGCGTTTCCTCACGAACGATTACTGATCTTATTACATACGCAGGAAGGCGAATAAAAGCTAGGAGCAGTGCAATCAAATCGCTCCAGCAAACGGCGATCGATATCCTGCTATACAGAACTCAAACTTGAAAAAGGAGCAAAGCCAGTGTATCGCGAATGCAGACGGCTCACTTGATTGGTTTAGGACGCGCATTACTGAAATACTTCATTCTGACGACGATGCCTAGGATTCAATGGGCAGCCGCTCATGATATTGCAGCAACCGAGGCAAGCTAATTCTAAAGAACGTTGAGGATGTGGAATGTCATGCGCTACATATACCAAACCAAACCCGGACCCCTCTAGAGACTATCTTAGAGCTCACGCAGACACAGCGACACAGATAGCATATCCGACCCACAAATTCGCGCACTGAGAGTCGATAGCCGGGTTCCACTGATAGAGCTGGGCGAAGGTGATGTTGAATTGGGTCTCTATTTTCGTGCACGAGTCCCCGCTGGCCACGGTGTAGTACTCGTTACAGTTTGACGCGATGCCTGACTGGGTCGGACTTGTCGGGCCTGGATGTGTAGACGTCGGATTGACAGAGCTCGTGGCTGAAGCAGGACCCTGCACACAATACGCATAGCCTAACCACAGGTTCTCGCAATTGCTTCCCACTGTCTCCACGTCAGATATGCGCAAGCGGATGGAAGGATCCTCTCCATCATCGACGTGGAGTAACACCACGAAAGGATGAGAGATGGAGCAATGGAAGACATACCACTTGGGTTCCATTGATAGAGCTGCGCAAAAGTGATCGCAAAAGTAGTTTCGATATTAGTGCAAGAATCGCCAGACTGGACCGTATAGAATCGTTGACATCCTGCAACAACGCCGGTTTGCGTAGGCCCCATGGAGGCTGTAGGCTTCGTGCCAGTCTGAGTGGGGATCTTAGACGGCGGTGCAGCTGCGCTGCCCGTAGGCGCAGACGCATTCACACCAATACAGATTGCGCGTGTATCTAGCTTGCCGAGATTGGCATAGAGCGCCGTGTCGCAATTAGAGCCCAGCCAGGTGTTCCAGGTCTGCAATTGAGTCAAGGTGATCGAGAAGTCGCTCAACATCTGTCCGCAATTGTAGCCTACGACAAGAGTCAGTGGGCGACATCTTTTTGATCTTCCTGCAGATGGGCCAAGAAGCCCAAGACTTACCACTAGAATTTTGGTATCCATGGACTCGGGTGAAACAATCACACGTTGATACGGTTCCAGGCTCGGTGGCATTGATCGGTAAACAATAGTCAGACGTGGTCACAGTCGCTGGTAGGGTTAGTAACCACTGCCAGTGCTGTTCTTACGCTCGACTTACAAATCCTCTGAGACTGCAGGACACAGTAGCTGTAGCCGGATTGGAAATCGCAGGTACCAACACTTGACGAAAGGCTAGGATTCCAAGCCCGTAATTGATCGATTGTCACAGAGTAGGCGAAAGAGATATAAGAGCAGTCGTTAAGTCCATTTTTATCATCGTAATTTCGGTAATTGTAACACCCTTGGACGGTCCCGGAGGCTTTTGGTAGTAGCGAGCTCGTCGCCATGTAGCCAGGGTCGCCGCTGCTGGTGGGAATTGCCGTGTTAATAGATGAGAAAGTAGCTGGTGGGACCGTGATTGTCGGACCTCCGGTAGAGGTATAACCTGAGTACGTAGCGAGCTTTCCGACGGGTTCTACGCAGTAGGCGACACCAAGGTCTAAGTTCGAACAATTTTCATTGATCTCCGGGTTAAGAAAGTAGAAGTCGGACAGAGAGATGTAGTTTGCAACAGACACTAGGCCGCACGTGTCACCTTCTATGATCTGAGCGCCCATGTTATTATCCGACGAAAATGAACGCATGAAGATACTGCCTGGAGAATGAGGGACTTACGGTATACCAATTACCACAATTTTTGTTCGATCCGTTCATAGCGTTCGTAGGCGCCGGCATAGCAACCGTTGCGGCATTCGTTACGCCCAGATTACTACCAGTCTTGTAATCGAGATAACCACCCGGGGGACTAGCAATGATGGAGATCAGCGGTCCTGAACGATTCTGTGCTTGCAAGACACGCAAGCAGCTTACCTCACGCAGACTTCATATCCGACGTAATTCAGGCTGTTTTGACAGAGCGAGTTGAAATTTGGATTCCACGACAGGAACTGCGGCACAGTTATACCGGTGAAATTACTGGCCACGCTGTTACATGAATCCAACGCTTTCCAAGTGTATGTATTACACTGCGAGGGTATACACAGAGTTGTGCCGACGGCGGCGACGAAATTATGACAGTAGAGGTCCAAGCTGTTTTCGTATAGTAGAATGTAGGTCGAAACGTTGAGAGCCTTTGCCACAGAATTGCAATCGTCTGTTGCTTGTACGGTGTAAGAACCCGTACAGGTTGGTGGATGTGTCGCTGTCACAGTCGGAAGAACATCGGTCGCCGTTGCGTTGAGGGCGTAGGCTGTAGGAGAGATGAAGGCATACCCATTCGCGCTACAGCTGGAGGTCAGAAAAGCGAGATTACTTGCAAGACCATCATCGTAGCCAAGTGGGTTGCTCATCTGCAGAGCCTGTACTCCCAACCAGCGATCTGAGCAGCTCTGGGCTGTAGTCAGGTAAGACTGGTTGGACCACGCTAGGATCTGCGGATCGCAGAATTCACCGGTTTTGCTGGCGTTTGATCAGACCAGATGATCAAAAATACTGGGCAAAGGTATCGACAGACCTGTCCTTTTTGCAGGAGACACTATAGGTGAACAGAAAGCTGTCAACAACGAATGTTGCTGGAGGATTTGTTAGGAACATTGATGAGAGTAGAGGGCGTCTCGAAACAGAGAGAGATACCTGGATATGCGATGCTATTATAGACAATCACGTCTGTACTAGCGGTGCATGCTCCTTTGATGGTTGTTCTGGCACTTTCCAGAGAAGTGTAGCAGGACTCCACGCAGAGCGCTTCGACCTCATCGGTGTTCAGGATGGCGCCGCTGGCTCGAATGTCAGTGGATGGTAGAATGAAAAGACAGGCTTGGACGCTCCTGAAGCAAAGCTCAGGATTATAAGCAATGGCATAGGATGACTGACTTTACGGAAAGTGGACTCAAGTATATGGGACAGGAGACGTTCGTGTTCAAGGCGTTTTCGCAAGACGTGCTGAGCCCCGGATATCCCATGTACATTTGCGCGCCGGAAAGTTGTTGCGCCCATGTCGAGCCAAAGAAGAATGCTACAACAGCGGCACACATGCTCCGCGAGCTTATCATCTTCGAGATTCGGGGCAGACGCTCTGTAAATAGGTGCGGCGGCGAGATCACAGTTGCTGTATCTGATATCGCTGGATCAAATTTTAGGAGAATGAAAATGCTGGAAAATGAGACGCCCTGTTACAAGGCATGACGACCGAGACTAAAGACGGGAGGTCGGAATATTGCAAATGCGCATTCCACGAATCCTACCGACCGTTGCTGCCTCATGAGCCGCAAGAGCTGAATGCAGAGTCGATCCCAGAAGCCGTGATCAGGGTACGCCGTGTGGCATGCATCATCCCAAGCCCCGGCACTGTGCCCTTTTCAGGGGTTCCTCGTATCACTTGTGAGTTCAGGGACCTTCTCCGAGCCTCGCTCTTAGGTAATTTGACTGAGTGAGTGGAACGCTTTAACGGTTTGCCTCTTCAGCTATGGGCCTTCATTGGTGATTCAGTTTATTGACTTTGCGTCTTTGCATTCTTTTCAAGGATCGAGTGCACCACTTCGTGCTCGCGCTTGACAGCCACAACATTTCCACCATTTAGTGACTGCCTTTTAACGAGTATAACGTGACCGCTTGTTGCAGATCGCAGTATTGTTTACCAATTGGTCAAATCAATACCCTCGTCCCTCCACTTGCAAATCGCAACGTTCAAGGGGTTCGCTGTACAGCTGTCTTCCACACTCCTCGGCTTCGTGGGTATCTGTTAGACGAAGGATCGTACAGCCACTACAGGGGTCCCCAAACACTTGCTTTCTTGTGAGTAAGTGTCTTCCACATTGTGGGTTCGCATAGGGTATTCTGCGCGGGGGTTTTCGGCGGTGTGCCTAAGGATTCGATTTTTTCGTAGGATCAGGAGGCTAAAATAGGGGCTGAGTCGCCGGTGCGCCAGGGCGCTATTATGTTTGCTGCGGGAAAAAGGATCAGCGGACTGCCAGACTCAACTATCTAAAATTATGACTGGCGCACCTTAACGCGCGGGATTGAGCATGCGTCTGGATCTGTTTGGGGCGTCTCATTATGTGTTTGCTGGATTTGCGGAACATACTTGATAAGGTTAGATGAGCGCCTAATGAGTATCTATGATTGGTAGATTCTCAAAAGACTTGGCGCCGCGCCTGTTGTAGATCCAACTCCGATATCCTGTATGACAATTTTGACGTCAATCAACAATCCATTCTCGAAGCCGTTAGAGCAGGAATTGAAGGATTGCCAGACATGAGACCCTACAAATGACAATAGTCTCATTCGTCCGAGATGATCGGGAAATTGAGACGAGTATGCATCGGGTCTATAGTACGGGTGGAGTCCTTCTGCCTTGAGTCGTGTCTGAAACATCTACTTCTCCCTGCTGGTTCCCAACAAGGAAGTACAACTCAGGAACGATGGGTAGGATCGAAAGATTGCGCATGTGCAACTTCAACCAGACAGACCTTTGACAAATCGCCAGAGCCTTCGCTTGCGAATATGCCTACAAATGGTCATATTCCCGAAACTCTGGGCTGCCGCTCACCCCTCCATTCCTTCAACGGGTCTTTCCTCTCTTACACTACTCCAGTTCCATTTTGTGAAAGTCCTCAATGTATATTTAGGAAGTCATCTTCTCTTTAAAATCGCGTCTTTAATCAATTCGGTTGCATAATAATTTCCGTCGAGGACGTAATACGTCTTGCCATTTGAGACGCTGCCAATGGCGTCTGTGCAGTATGTTGTACGCAAATTAGTTAGCAGTACTCGGAGTGTACTTTTTGTCGTATTGCTCATTATTTGCATTCACTTTTGGCCCGATCATGATTCAGAATCACCATCTACTATACATCTTGCCCCTCGAGGTGTCGAAGTAGAACTTTGCAGAAGACATCGATGTCCGCTCTAACGCAACTCTGCTGCCACGGGACACTTTTCAGTGTAGCCAAAGTAAACCATGCAGCAACGGAGCATGCTGTGGAGGTAGTGGCTACTGTGGCTACGGCCCGACCTACTGCGGTTCAGGATGCGTTTCCAATTGCGGTGCTGTAGCAGAGTGTGGAAAATATGCGAAGATTTCAGGTCAACATGTCCTCTCAATACTTGCTGCAGCCAATTTGGATTTTGCGGAACGACGGAAGAATTCTGCTCCAGTGCGTATCTCTTCCAAGGTTATCAGTCGATCTACTCGATCGCGCTAAACGGTAACAGAGGGATGCCAAAGCAACTGCGTGCTGAATCCAAGCCCGCCAGGCGGTGGCTCTTCCACAGGAATCCTCCAGAATAAGGTTATCGGATATTACGAATCATGGAGTGCTCGAAAGAACTGCCACAAAGTCGCTCCCACAGATTTGCCATTAGATGCGCTTACACAGTGAGATATCTTCGTCGTTGAAGATGCAGTCGCACTTACCAATCCGCAGCGTAAATTTCGCCTTTGCGTACATCGATCCGGGTTCATACCAAATTGTGACAATGGACTCATTAACCCCCTCCAGTCTCTTCCAGGACACAGGAAATCTCAAGTCTATTAAGCAGGACCTCACTATATTTGTCAGCGTTGGTGGCTGGTAAGTGTTCGGATACCAACAAATGATGACGATACGTTTACTCACCAAATTATAGGACTTTCTCAGATAATGGTACCGTAACACAGCCATTGTATGGTGAAATCGCCGCCGACCCTCTTAAGAGACAAACTTTCTCCGATAATGTTGTGCACTTCATGAAGCAATATGGTAGGTTGTCGGATTTGCCAATCGCGAGGGAAAAGCTCCACACTATAAGCCCCTTCTATCAAAGGGCTCCAGATGCGGAGCTAATGTAAATGCAATAGGATTTGACGGACTCGACATCGATTGGGAGTATCCTGGTGCTACCGATAGAGGGGGCAAGATTCAAGATACCGATAACTACGTGGCGTTGCTCCAGACTTTGCGACAGACATTCGACGCCAGCGGAAACAAGTTCGGCCTATCGTTCACAGCGCCATCATCGTATTGGTATCTACGATGGTTCGACTTGCCCAAGATGATAAAGTACGCTGACTGGATCAACCTTATGAGCTATGACCTTCATGGCGTTTGGGATGCAACGAATCCTATTGGCAGCATTGTTCAAGGTCATACTAATCTCACGGAGATCAAATTAGCAGCGGAGCTCTTTTGGCGTGTCAATATTCCGGTAAGTAGATACCCGACGCCGATTTCCCTCTCTTCAAAGGTTTGAAGAAGCGTCCTAGCGGCTACCGCGCTGAGCGACCCGGCACGCCATTCAGCGCTTTAACTCTATAGAGCAGTGCTGACTTCAAGGTTTACTCAAGCCTGCCAAGATTGTTATGGGCTTTGGATTCTATGGTAGATCTTTCACCCTGGCCGACTCTGGTTGTGCGACACCTGACTGTGCTTTCAAGGGAGCATCCAATCCTGGACCTTGCTCGGACACTGGTGGCATTTTGTCCTACTACGAAATCATGGGCATCTTGAATGGGGCGACGTCCAAAAAAAGAGCGGCCATTACACCGACTCACGATATATCTGTGTGTTGATATTTTTTGTATTTCATACCCTTTTCAGAGGTTTACAAGAGGCTTAGGAGATCTCGTTGCAGCAGCCGCTTTGAGCGACCTGCCACTTGACTCCACGGCTTGGTTTCATAAAGCTTTGCTGACTCTAAAACTTCTCAGGATGCTGTCAATTATTTCACTTTCGAAAACGATCAGTGGGTGTCATATGATGACGCAGAAACGTATAAGCAGAAAGTAGATTGGGCGAATGGTGTTGGACTTGGAGGCGCGCTTATCTGGGCGTCAGATCTTGGTATGTATAGGTCACCTTGCTGCTTTCCCTGGGTCGGGGTGGTTGCGAACAATCACAGGCATGGTTCGTCCACTAATCATGGAAATAGACGATGACAAATATTCAGCTCACGCCGGGCTACTTGGAAGAAGCATGCAATCAACTCAGACACTGCAGAAGATAGATAAAGCGTTGTCAAACCCGCAGTCTGTTATACAGGATCTAGCCGGTTCCAACGGACAAAATTGTTTTGCGTATCAGGGCAAATGTGTGAACCTCAACGATAACCAAGCCATGGCTCAAGCCTGCGGATCCGGTAACACCCCGATTGGCTTTGATGATGCCGGATGCGGCAAGAAAAAATGTGTAAGTGCCCGACGCCGTCTCCTGTTGATCCGCCGACTTTGTGGACTTCTGCATGGTCTGACAATGATAACCTAGCACTGTGGTAAACCAATTTGCTGTCCGACTAATACTGCGCCGAAGAACTGCATCTGGCGTGGTGATAACAATGGACAGGGCGCCGGTTCAGATTGCAGCGCCCAGTGCGCGCCCGGTGAAGTAAATATCCAGGGAATAGGATCATCTTGGGGTGGCGGCTTCCTCAACGATGGCAATACGAACAAATGCGGCCGAGGTTATAAAGTATTCTGTTGCCCTAACCCTGACTTTCAACAGGTAACCACTGGATGCTCTTATGCAAATTGGTATGTTCGCCTTTCGTACATGAAGTTCAACTTTGAGTGTCTGACCCCAAACCATAGCCGAGCCAACTGCCCCACCGGCAAGACCTCTATTTTTGCTAAGGCCGGTGAATGCTTCGTCGGCAAGAAGCAATACTGTTGTCCTGATCCTACCGAGCTGACGGCTTGCCACTGGTCCGACGGTAGTGCAGGCGAGGATTGCGCTAACGCCAAGTGTAATGCGACTGAGCTCGAAATTGACAGGGCTCAATTTGGAGGCTCTGAACTTGGGGGATGTAGTTGTAAGTTCAACCGGCCTGACGGGCTAGGAACCGAAGCTTGTAGCTTGACGGATAACGTTCCGCATGCTAATCGAACCCCTTGACAGACGGGAGAACAAAGGCAGCCTGCTGTACCGTGGAGAAAGCACCGCCGAAGCCAGCGAGTTGCAGTGCCGATCTTTGCAGCAAAATACCGGGCTACTATCCTAATGACAGCGATGACGAGAGTGCCAACGGCTTTACAAAGCGAGACCTTGCGCTTTCTATTAAGAGTGATCCTGCAAGTTGGAAAACTCTTCAGAAACGGGCGAACGACAAAACCTACTATATAAATCTAGGCAACAACGTTGGCATAAGGATCATCGGACTTGCTTATCCGAGGTTAGTTGAGTTATTCGGCCTACAAAACGGCGTGCAGATCCTTCGCCGGTTCTTCCGGCTTATACCAGGTTACTGTACCGGTACCGCTCTCCAGACGCCAGACATACCACCTGGTCATACTGTTACTACTGACGACACGAGCGGCTTTGAAACGGAGCATGTCCTTGATGTAAGTCTTATTAACTTCGACTTGAATGCACTCGAGTACTGACCAACATCCAGCGACAAGTCATGGGGATATTCGCCAGGACATGCACCAGTGGCATTCTCCAATCCGGGCAGGTAGCCAATCTACCCGTGATTCCCCGCAGTTTCTGGCAGAAGGGCATATGGCTCGTCGATAATGCTCAGCTTGGAAACCGGCCTCCGGTCGGAGGCCCTAATGGCATCCAGCACGCCAACCCAAACGATCGCGTTATGGAGAGCTTTGGAACTAGTGATTATCCGACTCCGTTAATGGCAGTTGAGCAGATGATCAATGGTCCAAAAGGTCGAATCATGGGAGGTGGCGTTGCCACTGACCTTAGAAGAATTGAACGGATGGCGAATGATGCGGTGCTATACGATGCTGAGGGGTTGGCCGACGAATTGCTTCAGTCGATTCGAATCGTAAGTTGTTACGCTTCGGATGTCACTCTCAACTAAGGGCGAATTGACTGACGTGCTTGTCAAACTCTTAGGGTTTCGCAACATTTGAATACCTCAATACCCCGGATGCAGTTCTCCGCTTCAATCCGTCCGCCAGCAAGTCCGCACCCAGTTCGGCTTCATCCAGCAAGACTTAGGGGTCCCAAATCTCGTGGCCTGTTCACAGACGACTATTTTGTCTTGATTGGGCAACGCGCGCAGCAATGGGCCCGTGACGCCATCGAGATTGCCGCGGCTCCATTCGAACAGGCGACTGCAAACGAGAGGAACCTGGGGATCGGTCCAGGGGTTATAGGTGCTTTGGCGGAGATGTTGAACGAAATAGCCAACATGGAGCTTCCACCGAACACCTCCATGCAAAACCCGCAACCGCCTGGTGGGACTGGTGGCAGTGGCGGTTCGTAGGCCAAGGTCGAAAGATGAAGAGGCATATGGGTCTTAGACTAGTCAACGATACAACAACGTTTTGCCACTTTGACATTGGGCCGTCACTGGTTATTCAGCTCATTGTCATGTCGCTAATACGTTTTTGGGGCTTGCAACGCGACTGGTCCTTGCCTAGTGAAGTGTCTGCAGGCAGGAGTTGGCCTTCCGCGAACGCATGGGATGATGGACTTCCAAACAGAAATGTAGCTTCTAGCTTCGAATGTGTGTGCTTTGTACGCCTCACTACCCTGAACAGTAATATGACTTGAACTACAGAAGATGCAGGCATCATCTCCAGATCGGGACTGACAGTCCTGCACGACGTGGCGTTCAACTGCGTATATTCTTGTTTGCAGCCTGCCAGATCACAGTTCTCCGGTTAAGCCATGTAATTGCCCACAAATATCTGCGCTTCACTAGACAAAAACCATGGCCATCGCCATCTCCGTGACAACGTGTATGTTACCTACCTCATGGTGGTACTCAATTCCCTTCAGCCATACGATTCGAGCGCTGGGTTGAAGACCGGGGGATACCATGTTGCCGACATCTCAATTGGAAGTACAGCATGAGGTGCTTCCAGCAGCGACGGTCCGCCATTCAAATAGGAAATCAGTCTATACACCCCCCTTTTCGGTAGTCACACCTTCCTCCGGGAAGATACCTCTTTTTACACTGAAAAATAGGTATCCGAGTAGATCGAAAAGAAATGAAAGCAAGATCAGAAAACAACATTTATGGTGGGGTGACTGCAATTACCATCCCATGCACTGGCATCCAATGATGCAGGATCAGCTACCATTTCCTGGAAGGAAGACGTCTTAATCCAACGTCCGTGGACCGACCAAGCAGCAACAATCTACCGTCAACAAGGCAAATCGTTGAGGCATCCCACCTAGCCAACGAAACAGACCCGTAAAGGGCGTCCGAACGACGAACCGATCAATGAGATTGACGCGCAGAGTCCCGAGGGAGTGAAGCACGCCACCGCACCGGATACTTTTTGGAGACCATTTCGGCCTACATTTCCTTGCAGGGGGTCAAGAACAAGTGAAGTTGCTCCTCAAGGTACGAAACTACGAGAGGACAGCAAGGAGTCGAGAAAGCCATGAGCGGATTAGGAAAATTCGAGTATAATCTTTCTCCCTTCTCATTTCTCTATACACGAACATCGTCCCGTTAGTCAGGACACCCATTCTCCTTCTACAAATGTGACCATCTTCTCCCAATCGATTCGTCCTAAGACCTCGCAAATGGAATAGATGGCGGATGCTGCGAGGGCTACTTTACGGTGGGTGGTCCGTCTCTGTGTCCCACGTACCTTGTTTCCCCCTTCTATACCAATGGTCGGCTTATTAGCGATACCAACACCAAGAGATCTGACTACCCCCAAGAGCCTAACATCACTCGTAGAGCGAGGATGCTGATTAAAGAAAAGAGACAGAGGCTCTCCCAAAGATTGATAATATAACAGCTTACAAAGCCCCATCTCGATATCACCAGCAATTTGTAGCTGGCTAACCACAGGGATTACTACCTCGATCGTAGTAGTGATTAGCAAGGACTGAATCGTTCTACACCAGCGTCTACTCTGTATCAATTCCCAAATACGCTAGATACACCCCCCGTCGTGAACAGAGCTCCGACCTTCCTGTCCTCAGCAACTGCAGCTACCTCGGTCTTGTCTGCGCCCCTGATCGTACATGGTGCCATCGTCCGCTTTGCTCCAAAGGCCGAGGCGATGCCCACAAGAGCGTAGACCTAACGATATGTTTTCATCTCGTTCATTCAATAGTTTAGATAGATGCTGTAATCGTATTACTATACCCAGACAACAATGGAAATCCTCCCCTCAACCGCTGTTCCTCGGATCTGTTGGCCGCTGTGCACTACCGACCTATTGCATCCTCTTTAGGAAATGGGTCAAGAATACGCAGATGCCAAGCTGGCGGTGAGGTACGCCGGCAGGGGCACTACCTCCAAGGACTTGCGGTTTCTGGACACTCTTGTGACAGCCCTGTATCTGGGCGGATTGCTGATAGATTGATAGATTGATAGAACGTATAATGAAAGTCCATTGCGAAAAGAGCCAGCGGTTGAAGGCTATCGCCGACTTGAAATAAATGCTTAACAACAAAGTTCAGTGCCAACGCTTGAAATATTTGTGTAAACCCCAACCTTGAAAAATAACCACAGGCCCATATGTACAGAAATCCATCATCTGCCGCTGTTATATATTATTGGCCTCGTTTCCTTTTCGAGCAAATGCTCGGTTTTCCAGCCTTTCACGACCAAGGTTGTTTGTAATCCCGCTTAGCTTTGACTTTGCTGCTATATGTGCTCTCACACGTTGCAGAAGGCTTCACATTTGTGCGTCTCTCTCCATGAAATATCCGTGTATGAGAATTAATTCAGCAAACTTCAGTGGAAATGCCTGTCGTCATTCTCTTCTTGTACAATCCTATCCCCACTTCTCTTTACATCATCATAGCGACCCCAACAGCCCCACCCACAACCGCCAAAACCTCAACACCCCACCCCATCCTCGTCGCCACGCCCGTCTGCAACCCGGGACTCCCGGTCGCTGTGGAACTTCCCGAAACTGACCCCACCCCGGCCGTCCCACTTGGCGCCGTCGTATCTGCTGCATTGCCCGCGACGACCGTCACAGCCGTGACGGTACTCTGACTGCCGTTCGGCAATGTTGTGGTGCGTCGGGAGGTTGTCGTGTGCGATTGCAATTGTGATTGCGATCCTTGAGAGCCCGAGGTCATCGAGGATCCTTGGTTACTGCCGGGGGAGAGGGTGCTGTAGCCGCCACCGACGGTAGAGACGATAGTCACGCCTTGGGCGTTGGTGGTCGTTACTACCTCTCCATTCGTAGGCGAGGGGCTGCTGCCTGGAGCTAAGGTCGTGGAACCAGAGGCGGAGACAGGCGTTGACCCTCCAGCGGAAGAGGAACTCTCACCTGGAGATCCTGCAGCGGAGGAGGAACTCTCGCCTGGGCCCAGGGAAGAGGTGCCGGTTGCGGTTGTCGAAGCGGTGTTTGGTGAAGAACCCGCTGCAGGTGTATTAGACGTTCCGGTCGTCGGGCCGCCAATGGAAGACGACACGGAATTGGTAGCGATGGGTGGAACAGGCGTGACATGGGTGCTTGGCGATTGACCTGGTGTAGAGCTGGTGCTTACGGACTGTCCGGGCGCGGGAGATGCGGTAGTGGTGCTGTTATCTTGACGTCTGGCGAGGGCGACGATGCTGCTGGCTAAGGAAGCGTCGTCGCGGTGGAGGACTTCGGCAGCAGTGCGGTCTTTCTCGAACATGCCATGGCGGAACTTCTTGGGTGAGTAATCATGGAGAGCGGAGTGTAGGGATGGAGGGTCTGCTTGATCTAGCAGTCGTTGAAACTCCTCGAAATCTTTCTGAGTCTCTTTCTCCGCTGCCGAACCGTCAGGCGTTGACGCCGCAGCACAGGCGCCTAGGAGCACAACGAGAAGCGAGACCGGCAACAGGCGGCGTAGGGATAGCATCGTTGTCGTATGTATATGGACAGAGGAAGGGAGAGCAGGAAGCTCGAAGGAGAAGAAAATATGTGCTGCGGGGCTTCAGTGTCAGTAACAGAACGTGTTTCCGTACAGTGTAATAACCGCTTTTTGGCCCACGGATCTAATGAGTGGAAGTACCGACCGAAATGTGGCAAGCACAGGTGTCTTGGCCTTCCCCCACTTCGTATTCACGTCGTATTCACTACGCAGTTACGATCCGATGGCTGATATTAGGGCGGGCCGCATGGGTAGTGAGTTGCTGGTACCGTGGTAGGTTGGAGGTCAGGTGGCGAAGCTGAAACGAAGCGAGCGTGTGGTGAAGCTTCCCCTCTCCAAACCTGCAGCTACTCCGTCATCAGTACTTCTACACGTTCGCAGCCGGAATAAATGAATTACGCGAAGCTTACGAGTAATATGTGAAGTATAGAAAGAAAGGAGGTTATTGTGTTTACTGCAGAAAGGAAATTTGGAGGGAGATGGGAGAGCGCCAAGGTTGGTTAGTAAGTCGGTGCTATTTCAGATGACACAACCCAATCTGGAACAGTGGATCCCTATGACGTTGGCAAACATTTCCTTAGAGGAACTTTACTTGTACTTGGCGAAGATTGGCGAAGACTCAAGCATACTAGGGAGATCAACGTGGCGTTGGCAAGGTCGTTCTTCTACCCAAGCGACGAGCTTATCTGTCGAGTAATGATTCATTTTTGCTGACGCCCTTCGTATCATTTGCTATCAACGGGTCACATGCTCTTCTCAGTATTAGTGGAGTGATATGTTTTGAACACGAAGTCACGAAGGCAGTCCGTGAACAGGGTACGCAAGCGGTACCAGAGGAAACCATGTCTCATTGGCGAAAAGCAAGAGCAGTGATTTCATGATTGTTTCACGGTTCTTCAAGAGCATTAATATAAGTACTTTAGGCACGAGAAAGTCGAAGTTTGTCCAGCTATCAAAGTGTATCAATAAGGTTCGAAGTATTAACTTTGAAAACGTAAAGGCTTGATCAGTGACACCCAAGAGGGCAAATCGCCATTACATCTGGGGTATCCGATTGAAAGTATCCGTCACGTCGTTCGCGCAATCCTACAATTTTCCGGCAATTTGGAGCCTGCTATGGAACCATTTCTTCGCGCTTCACACATCTTTCGAGCCCTCAGGCGCAGCAGAAGTACTTGCTTCTGCTGCGCTACCCTCGCGCCCCTCGCCTTCCGCTCTGCTTGCATCCATTGACCTGCCCCGTGAAGGATTGTGGTCTGAGGCGATGGCAGACAGGCTTTGCTTGCTTCCCGTCTTGCCAGCAATGTTGCGCGGAGGGCTTTTGGCTCGCTCCTTTTCCGCTTCACGCTCTCTGCGCTCTTCCTTCGCTTGGGCGACCTTGGCTTTAAACCACCCGATCGGCCCTTTCTTCTCACTCGTTTCTTGAGTGGTTTCCCTCTCTCTGCCCGCTTCTCTCTCCGTAGAAGTTATGGTCTCATTGCTAGAAGTCTGCACATTGGGTGGCCCAGAGTTCTCAGCAGCGGTGCTTGTGCCGGTCACTTGAGTGTCGTTTGTGATTGACTTCCTTGGCTTCGCTGCGCTGGAGACCGAGTGTGCACTTCTCTCGGCAATAGGGTTCACTCCCAGCTGTGCCGAGGTAGCTGGGCGACTGTCACCATTCTTTTTGGAAGAGAAGGACGACCTCCAGCTATGCTTTTTCTTTTCGCTCTTCTTTCTACTGTCGTCCAGTTGATCAGCTTCAGAGGCGTCGGTGACAGATGAGCGCGAGTGTATAGATCCTGAAGGCGACGTTCCACGTCTTAGCTTCTTGGTTGTTGGTTCCCGGACTTCCGCCTGTGCAACCAGACCACTCGTTCCTTGGGTCCCCTCGTTCACGGGAGTGGGCGTCTCTGACAACGGAGTCGCAGCTGTGTTTAACCAGGTCGGTGGTAGCGAGGCTATTGGATCAGCTGCGGTTTGGGTTGCTCCACCGGGTGTAGGTAGCGGCGTGTAAAAAGCTTGCTCGGACGGAGACTGTGGCGTAGCATGTAGGGATTGCGTGGAGCTATGTGCGCTCATCGTCGAGCCTTCAGGACGCTTCTTGCGAAGTTTGTTCGGCTGCCTGAGCGAACTTCGCTCCCCGTCGCTGGTAGGTGACTTGGAGAAGAAGCCTGAAACTTTGCGCTCTGCCTTCGGCGTACCAAGGGATGCCTGACCAGTCAAGGCTGGTGAAGGGGGCTGTAAGGTGAGCTTTTCGCCATTCTCAGGTCTTTCCTTGCTTCGCTCCTGAGTCGGGACTTCTGCAACGGGGACTAAGATAGGCGATTGTCCAGCCGTAGGTGTGACTAGAGACTGGGCAGATGCAGCATTTTTCTCTGAGTTGCTGGGCGCAAGTCTAGAACTAGGCGATGCTGTACGACCGGCTGAAAGGTAGCCAGGCGAAGATGTTTTAGCAGTCAATGCACTTGGTGAATCCAAGGGATTTTGGAATCGTGACGCTGATGATATCCCTGGTGACCTCTTGGAAGGTAGAGTATTGCTTCTGTGCACGCCGCTGCCGGTGATGCTTGCGTGTGGGCTTCCCAGGGGTGGTGAGTTAGGGCTTGGCATGTTTTGTGACGACTTTGAATTTTTTGACGAGACAGACACATTGCGGCGGATACCAAACTTACGAAGACTATCTGCCCCGGCACTCGCATTCGATGTGGACCTTCCGATCGTGCCACTCTTTGGCATTGGTGAGCTCGGCGGACGAGGCTGAGCGCCACTTTGAACCTCCTGAACGGTCTTTTCATCAGCAGCTGTGCCGTTCATGCCGATCAAGAAATTGTCTTGGTTTTCAATCAAGAAAATGATCACATCCTGGCTGAGGCGGTACTCCATTGGACTCATGTCGTGAGATGGATGAGATAGCATGCCTGGTTGGAAAATTGCCGCTAGATTTGCAGAATCCATACGATTTTGTTCCTGTTTCGAAGCAAAGACCGCAAGAAGATCAAGAATATACAGAAGCAGTTGACGATTCAAAGGCGGAATTTCGGTGATCAGCCGCTGGTAAGTGGAGATGGCAGCAGCATGATCGAAGTTTCCAGCTTGCGGAGTACCGTGATTCTGTGCGTCCGTGTCTCCTACAGCTTGCGCTTGGTGGCTGCGAAGGGGGTCGCGGAACCGCTCGTAGAATTCCAATGGCACTATAGGTTGAGGTAGCTGGTTTAGATATCGCCTGAGGATGTTTGCAGCGTCATGGACGGTATATCCTGTCCAGTCGAGCCCCTTGCCGTAACGATCGGGAGTGTCGAACAGTGTTTGCAGATCTTTAATCCGTTTCGCGGCTCCGTTCAGACGGAATATGCCCTCGACATCGGTAGCTGAGAGCACAGCAGGGTTAGCATGCTCTCAATGCTTCTGTGAACGTGGATGCTTACCCTTCTCCTTTAGAAAAACACCACATTTGGCAACAACAATGGGGACGTAGCCGTAAGTGAATTGTTTGCCATCTGGGTCTGTAAGAGATATTGCAACATTGGCGTACTTTATGCTGGTGGACAAGGGGACGCCGAATATGCCAGTAGGTGCCACTGGACAAACCGAAGGTGTCAGCGAGAGTGCACAACCAGACGAAAGGAGATGACGAGCTAGCAAACGAGTTTCAACCTATGGGTGATTGAGATTAAGTGAATAGGATGGTATTCTTCTGGAGGGTTCGCGCGATAAGAGAGGAATTGCTCGCAATACAAAATTGGGCAACTTCAGGTACCAATAGACTCACCTTTCTCTTCCTCTTTCTTCGAGTTCTTCTTAAAGTTCTTCCACCAGGAAGCTAAGTCGCGTTTTGAAGAAGGAGACACAGCTTGCTGTGACGCCGGTTGTTCAAACGGAGGTGGTGCGTTCAGGTTGGAAAGATTGGTTGACGTCATGTTGGTAGGTATTGCTGCGAAATGGGTCTCGGAGGGCAGTCTCTCGAAATTGACTGGTTGCGTGTCGAAACCTTCGTTCTCCGTTGGGTATAACCTCAAGCCTAGAATATTAGAGCATTCCAAACCGAAAGGATGAAATAACAGCGCAATCGCTATTCCAGTGAACTTGATAGCAACCGACGATAGCCTTCGTGCGCAACGAATATAATACAAGCAGAAGGCAGATATTACGATTTGTATACCCCACGGCTCGGAACGCGCCGCGGTTGCGGTGGGAGGAACTCCTGTATGAGCGTTGTGCCTTTGACTGGTGTAGCTGCAGCTAAGGACGAAAGTTGACTTGATACAACCTTGATGCCTGGAATGAGGCTTGGTATTGGCTGATGCTGTTCTGCTTCGCTGTCCGGATGCGCCAAGTTTAGAAGACGCTCGTGCCTGTCAATGGTCAAGGCGATTTGATTGCGACCTGTCGCAGGGACAGATAAGCAGCTTTCTGACTGTCTAGACGTTTCAAGAAGCCTGCCAGTGACGCAAAGCTCGCCGTATCGCGTCGCGAGGGCAGGATTGTGAGTGAGGACGACTCGAACCTTTTGATGGGCTCTCGTCCAAGCCTTGACAGGGGGTGAAGGGGATGGTTAGCAAGCTGGAGCCTAGCGACGAGGGGATCAGCCGTACGGAGGATGGAGCTGAAGCATTGATGGCAGAGCAAAGAGACGACTGTTGAGCATTCTTAATGACAAGACTCCACAAGCTTGCACAAGGCCCACGGAAATGGGTCACGAACTCCAGAAAACGTGCTGCGACAGGGAGGGAAAGGCTGAGGCTGAGGCTGGTGCAAAAATGCGTCCTTTGACCGCCGTAGTGAGCTAGCCAAGACCGCCTGCAATTGGTCAAACCGGGTGAAATGGATGCCAAGTGAACTTCTTTAAGCATATTCACTCCAATGGAAAGTCCTCATTCTAATACTCTTGTATAAATGCTCCTGGCGCAACTCAGGTCGATCTGAGATATTGCCTACAGTACAGATTGGCTGTTTCCAGGCGCTCTTTCGTTGAAGTACACAAAATGGACTCGTAAGTCTTGTTGTTTGACGTCTTTTCTTTGTGTGCATCGCATCCTTCCACTGACACATTCGTCTCCGACTAGGCTTAACCAATCTGAGCAGCAGGAGCTGCAGAAGCGCTTGGAGAAGAACCAGATGAAAGACTTTGCCAATGTACGTGTGCAAGGCACATCAACCACCTGCCTTGTTCCTGGAGAAGCTGGAACACAGCCTGGATGAAAGAAAGCTGACCTGTGGGCCAGATGTACTCTAAGATGATCCAGAAATGCTTTGACGACTGTATTCATGACTTCACCACCAAATCGCTTCATTCAAGAGAAGAGTCTTGCGTCATGAGATGTGTGGACAAGAATTTGAAGGCAGGGGAGAGACTAGGTCAAAGATTCCAAGAGCAGAACGCTCAGATGATGCAGACGGGGCAGATGCCTGGGCTGTAAAGGGAGCAGATGTGTGGGGGAATGTACGAATAAGAACGGTTGTGTTGTGCAGACAATGATGGGATGGGGATTGGGATCGAGCGTCTACACAAGTGACAAGCAAGTGATGCCCCGTCCTGCTCTGGCAGCAGAAGCTATAGTGGCCCGGCTACTGAAGTTCCAGCTCCGGAAGCCTCCTGGGGGTATCTTAATCCACTCCTCGAAGATCCGCACACCACGTTCCTGCCGTTCGCGCAGGTTACCCAGTGAACTCTGGTCGGAGGCAGCTACTTTGTCTGGGATTAATACAGTTTCTCGTTCAGGACTGTTGAACAATGGACGTGTCTTTGCAGTCGCTGATCCGACTGTCATCTCTTTCGTGCAAAGCTGAAGTATGAATCAAGTACGTGCTTACATCCTATGGATTCGCGTTTGATTTCTAGAATATTGCGAGACTATCTACTGATCAAGACTGTGTCTAGCCTCAGCATGCTTTCGAAACCCTCTTCCTGCCAATCCCTTGTTCTGAATTAGTCTGGACTTCGAGACTTTTCTTGTGTAAACTTTCTATACTGAATTGCTTCCATCATCCGGACTGTTATCAGATCGAACTAACCCCACCACTTACGAGGAGCTTTCCTGTCATCATTTTAGATGACGAACGTGACAAGGGTTTCGATTTACTATTATATGCTTGAAATCTTAGGTTCCTTTATGTACTTGTTCCTACTGAGTAGCACTTGATTCAAAAATCTCTCCACCACAGCTATCGATCATGAGGTACCCACCTCTTGCAAAGCTTGCCTTGGATCTTTTATAGCTTTGGTATATATAAAGAAATCCAGGAAAATATATCAGGAAACTTCGCCATTCCAGTACCCGTTTCATACAGTACTCCGACACGAGTACTTTACAGGAAGTGTTTTTCCATCCGGCTCTCGGGCAGCATTGCCGTCTCGGAGGAAGAAGAGCTGCCTTCGGGCCGGCCCCACCACCCCGTACGAAGGAGGCTTGCAATCAACAAAACGCCTACGTCACAAGCAAGAGCCTGCATATTTCATATCAATCGACGACTCTGTATTACGACTTAATTTTGGATATCAAGCGCAGATATCAGATTTTAACCAATATGCCAGCAGACACAGCGGGGAAGGTCAGCCAAAGATCAATTTATCTCGACTCAGCGGCACTCTAACATCTGCTGACGATTGGATCCTTTCTAGACCATTACCTGCAAGGTACCGATAGGACTCGAAGTCACGAACCCCACTTAACGTACTGCTACAGGCTGCCGTAGCTTGGGAAGCTGGCAAAGATCTTTCGATCGAGGATGTCGAGGTCCAGGCTCCCAAGGCTCACGAAGTCCGAATAGAAATATACTACACAGGCGTCTGTCACACAGGTCCGCTTCATGCCGCCATCAGATGGGATATCCGACTAAACATCCTCAGATGCATACACACTCTCAGGCAAAGATCCCGAAGGCGCCTTCCCAATCGTTCTCGGCCATGAGGGTGCCGGCATCGTCGAATCCGTCGGCGAAGACGTCACAACAGTCAAACCTGGCGACCACGTCGTAGCGCTCTAGTACGCCATCCTCTGTCCTCCTCCATCTCCCAAGCTGACTGCCCTGTTTCTCTCAGCACCCCCGAATGCGGCGAATGCAAGTTCTGTAGATCCGGCAAAACGAACCTCTGCGGCAAGATCCGTGCCACCCAAGGCAAGGGAGTCATGCCAGACGGCACCTCGCGATTCAAAGCCCGCGGCAAAGACCTGCTGCATTTCATGGGCACCAGCACCTTCTCGCAATACACCGTCGTAGCCGACATCTCCGTCGTCGCCATCACCGACAAAGCGCCCATGGACCGGACCTGCCTCCTCGGCTGCGGCATCACGACCGGCTACGGCGCGGCCGTGGTAACCGCCAATGTGGAAAAGGGCTCCACCGTCGCGGTCTTTGGGGCTGGCTGTGTGGGGCTGAGTGTCATACAGGGTGCGGTCAAGAACGGTGCTGGGAAGATCATTGTGGTGGATGTGAACGACGGGAAGGAGGCGTGGGGGAAGAAGTTCGGCGCTACGGATTTCATTAACCCAACGAAGCTGGGGAAGAAGAGTATCCAGGAGCAGCTGGTGGAGATGACAGATGGTGGGTGTGATTACACGTTTGATTGCACCGGGAACGTAGGCGTTATGAGGGCGGCATTAGAGGCGTGCCACAAGGGGTGGGGCCAAAGCATCGTCATCGGCGTCGCGGCGGCAGGGCAGGAGATAAGTACCAGGCGTAAGTCCCTACCACTCTTTCTAGAGACACCACGAACGCTGACGTCGCACCAGCCTTCCAGCTCGTCACGGGCCGCGTTTGGAAAGGCTGCGCGTTCGGCGGCATCAAAGGCCGCTCTCAGCTGCCGGACCTGGTCGACGACTATATGACCGGCAAGCTGAAGGTCGATGAGTTCATCACACATCGGCAGCCGTTGGCGGGCATTAACCAGGCTTTCTCGGATATGAAGGATGGGGGCTGCATCCGGTGCGTGGTCGATATGAGGAAGGCTTAATGGCGTGACACCAATTTCCCGTGTCTCTAAAAGGGTTGACTTTAGGATATCGTGGGGAGATGCTTCATGTATATATGGAACAGTGGATCTCGAGATTTCAATCGCAACTTGTTCTTGCCATCTTCGAAGAGTGCACGCTGCCAGAGAGTGATCATATCATGCGCTGACGGCTGTCCCTTTTCTATCTCGCTCGTTGCCGATGAGCACGGAGCCAGTAGACAATGCTGGACTTGTCGACAACGGAAAGACCTAGAGCTGAAAGTGGCAAGCCGTCAAAGAATACCACTTGTTCAATCACGGACAAGGAGCAGCCTGACACTGGAGAAGGAGAGAAGAGATATGTGAAGAAGGGATAGGTTGCATGCACCTGTGATATCAGGCAGCCCAACAATCAAATGCGCGTCTAAAGCCCGGAATCCCACTTCAATCGGTGCTATGTACGACACGATGCTATCTGGGGGTATTTGTGAAAGACGAGTCTGTCGTGAGAGGTGATTCGATCTACGACCAGGTGCCATCTGGGGATATTTCATGAAATACATTTCCATCGTGAGATGAGTTTCCATGGACCAAACTCCACGCTCACTCAGTTCGGGACCGGGATTTCAGAGAAAAGGTTCTCGTCTATGACTTGATGCTATCTGGGGTATCTGCCGAAATCCATTTCCATCGTAGGATGAGTTTCCATGGACCAAACTCCACGCTCACTCAGTCTGACCGGGATTTCAGAGAAAAGGTTCTCGTCTATGACTTGATGCTATCTGGGGTATCTGATCGAATGTAAGTCCACCGTTGGGGAAGAGGCCCATCCACTGACTCTACGCTCGACCCAGTCCGTAAGCGGGATCGCACTTCAAAGATTTTCATCCACGACCTACTCATAATATGCAATCCCATCGTGGGAGGAGACTCGATCCACCAACTCAACCTCCACCCAGTTCAGAAGCGGAATACCACTCCAAAGATCCCCGTCCACGGCCTGATGCCACCTGGGGTATCTCGTGATATGCAAGTCCATCGCGAGAAAAATTTCCCATCCACCAAACTCCACGCTCATCCCGTCCTACAGGAAAATGCACTCGTAACTCCCCCCTCATCCCGACTAGTAGGGCTTGATCGATTCCAACAGCCGAGTATGCAATTCCCCCTCCTCTCCCCCCCATTCGTCAATAGAGGGACAATCTTCTCCGCCGTCGTCGGCGCCACCACCTTCGACACATACCCACTGAGCTGGTTCCAGATGTAATACTGGCGGTCGTCTTGACCATTGGGAGCTGAGAGTTCGACCAGGACATCAGGGACCGCGCCCTCGTTGGCGAGGAGGGTACGTGGGATCCCCGATTTCGGGATGTCGTATTGGTTCCGTATCAGTTCTTCGAAGGCTTCGTCGAGGTCGGCCATTTCCTCAGGATCAGCCGTCCATCCCAGGGGGGCGACAAAGGTCGGCTTGTCCGACGTGGCAATAATCACCGGGGCCCCACCAGACTTCAGCCTTCGGACAACCAACCCTTCCTTAGCCTGGCCATCAGCCAACAGCAGCGGGGCAATCTCCTTCGCTGTCTTCGGTGCTAACACCTCGGAGACGAAATTGGTGAGCTGGTTCCAGATGTAATATTGGCGGTCGTGCTGACCATTTGGATCTGAGATTTTGACCAGGACATTGGGAACGCCGCTCTTGTCGTCGGCGAGAAGCGCACGCGGGATGCCGAAGACTGGGGTATCATAGTTGTTGATCTGTATTAGATCGCCAAAGCATTCGGAACAAAAGTCCAGTTCTTTGGGGTCAGTGGTCCAGCCCGGGGGCACGACAAAGGTCGGCTTATCCAGCTTCCCAATAATACCTACCGGAGCTCCAAAGGACTCCAGCTTCCGGATAACTAACCCTTTCTTAGTCTTACCATTAGTCAACAACAGTGGGATGATCTCCTTCGCTGTATTTGGTGCTGAAACCTTGGAGACATAATCGCTAAGTCGGTTCCAAATGTAATGTTGGCAGTCGTGCTGACCGTTGGGATCTGAAATTTCGACCAAGACATCAGGAACACCGCTTACGTCGTCTGCGAGAAGGGCACGTGGGATGCCGGACTTGGAAATGTCGTATTTTTCGAGCTTTAGTAATTCGCCAAAGTATTCTGTACAGTCGGCCATCTCTTCGTGATCAGCGGTCCAGCCTGGCGGGATGAGGGAAGGGGGCATTGTTGTCGGCTGTTGATCAATGAGCGTCTGAACTGCAATCTTAGAAGAGACGACGTACAGGAAGATTAGGTGTCTTCGAGCTCACGGATCGGGTTATGAGTAACGTTGGGTTGCGAGCGATCGTGCTTAGAACGCCTCGAGGTCGTAGGATAGATAGATTGACGGTTCGAGCGAAGCTTAAAGAGCGTTTGCTGGCGATGACACCGAGGGCACAGCGACCAAGCATCTTGAGAGAAGGAAGGTTTATGAGAGACTGAGAGTGTGCCAATATTCAGTAGGGTACAAATGCCTATCATGAAACAATTCCGAAGGCGTAAATGAAAGAAGCCGACCTCAATGAAATCGATGAATAGTGTTGATTGTTGCCTTAAGGTATTACCTTGTGAATGTAAATTTAGGAAAACCCTAACGTCAGCGAGCGAGAGAATCATGATCAAAGGCATCAGGCGACAGATAAGAGCTCAATAATTGAAATTTCTAGAGGATAATCCCGCTGCGCCATCGTTCCCCGGTCTACATCAAGCAGCTTTACAAGGAAGATTCTTGGTCGGAGTTGTCGTCAATTTGAGAGCATCAACGGATCAACGGATTGTAAGTCCACCCATGTCTGGACGCCGAAGGCGCTTCGACTTGAAGAAGGCCGGGAGATCAACGAGATTAGATATGATAAAGTGCAATGGGGATCTGGTACATGGTCCTACCTCAAAGACAGAACTTGGCATTATCGATCTTCAAGCTGCCAGTCAAGCACCTAAGAGCCTCGGATTCGAACGATGCCGATGCAGTCCATGAAGCTCGTAACTCAAATTTAGTAATATTACTACCCAGTGCATCCTATCCCTCCGAGTATGAGTGACTCATGTCGTTTGAAACTACTCAGGTGAGAGCGTGCTCGCATCACAGAACAAATCGAGCAGCACGGACAAAAAGGGGCATGCTCTTTCCCTGGATCTATGAGGTTCTTCTGTCTATGAGGCTCTTCTAAAAGGAATGGTACAGCTCTAGAGTCTCTAGTCCCGAGGAAGCTTCTCTGTCAGGCGGATCATTTTCTCCATCGACTTGATTGTCGAGTCCGCATTGGCTTGGCTCCTGATATCGTTGATATCCATCTTGAGAACATTGGCCTTAATCTCGAGGGCAGCAAGCCTATGCATGACGTCGTCAGGTCCGGTTCCCAGATCGTCGTCGTTGTTCTCGTCCACAAGATCGTTGCGTCCGTTCTCGTCATGTTGATCGACTCCCCCGTCGCCGGCCTCAGCATCGCCCATCTTGTTCTCGAAACCATCCCCTCGCTTCTCATCATCACTATCCAGGCTCCTCTGGAGAGCTATCACCTTCTGTGCATCATCCACCATCTTCACGAGATTATCCAATCTCTTCTTCCTCGATTTGTCCATGTTGTCCATCACAACCTCAACTTCCTTCAGTAAGAGCTTGACTCTATGTATCATGTCGTCGAACTCCTTCCTATGCTCAACTTCGTCGTGTCCGTCTCCAAATGTTCGACCGCCGCTCTGATTATGGGAGTTCGCTTCGACGGTTTTGTCATACTTGTCTTGGGCAATATCTTCCATGTCATGGGCGCGGTTGGCCAGAGCTGGGGGCCAACCTTTGGCAGTGTGACAGTGGCGGACAAATTGGGCCTTCGCAACTGTCAGTAAGCGATTTTGATGCAATGCTGGAGGAGACTTACCAGAGGAGTGGATGCTGTCTGGCTTTGGGAACCAACTCGATGAGGCTCAATAGAGCGAGCGACTAGGCCATGGAAGCATCGAGATGGCGAGCGGAAGCCATGAAAGAGCTGATGAGGAATTGCTAGCTTCTTGCTGCAGATGCCACGCATGACTGTGCGAGTGGCCATGTTGTAGAAGTATTCAGTGATTGCTTAGCTTTGAGAATCGTATATCGGAAAGGTCAGCTCGGTTGGGCATGTAAGCTTGTATAAGACATGGCGCGTTGAATCGGGTTGATCTACGTTCTGCTTCCGTAAGTGTTGAAAAGCGTGACGCTAAGTGAAACGTTCTTTGAGCACTTGAGCAACCCAAACGGTTGGACACTTTCACGACTTCACGAGATGCATCCCGCCCGACACTGGATTAGTGACGATTTGTGAAAACATTACCTCGGTCTTCAGGAGCTACACATCAAGACTTTAAGGAGATAGCTGATAATCGTAAGACGATAAATTCTGTTCACGCTCTGATAGACTTCCATTCGAAACCAAATAGACAAGAAAGAGAGATGTCCTGCGTCGCCGTCACCGAAGGATTACCATCCTCTTTCCAAGAAGGTGGCCATGTGCAGGGGTATTGTTTACCGAGCTTGACAAGTAGAATTATTCGCTCTCAACGGCGACCTTCTTCGCTAACACCCCCAATCTTAGCGTGTCGAAGCCCTTGTGAATGCCCTCCATGCTCTTCGTTGCCTTGACCAGTGGTTCTGGTGCAACTGCATACTTGCCCTGCTCGCGCACTATAGACGGGAAGTCCTCGAGGATAACTGGCCCTATCTCATAGTAGGTCAACGTGCTGTCGAAGACCGTCGTCTTGTATCTCTTTTACATCGGGAGCAGTGCAACAAGTATGTGACCATCTGCTGCAAATCGCGATATGATGAGATTGTACGTCAACGAAATATGAAAAGGGGAAGGAGTACGGGCTGAACTCCGCCCCGGTGATCAAGTCGGAATCAAAAGAATTCAACGTTTACAAGTGGTTACTTTGAGTCCTTCGACCGATCTAAGCCCCTGGGCAACTCGTCATCGAATCTCTGACCTATTGTGAAAGCGAGGTTTGTGTCCGCAACCATTCTATTTTGCGATCCAGAGATTTCGAGGGTACCTTGCCTTACTTTCAGGAAATGAAGATTAGTCGAAGGTGTCTGGACAAGCGCTATACCTTATTGAGCTCGCCAAGCAGCCTTAGTTCTGATTCGTTATCGATAGAGCCGGTTTCCCCCTCAACTTTTGTTACTCCGCTAGGAAAACCGGCTTGTCCATCTCACGAAGCTTGCTTTGCCCCATGAAGCAAACGGGCTCCTTGTGGCTCATAAACGATTCTACTCGACGCTCAGATACAGTGCGACCATATTACCGTCGTTCACGGTCGACAGAACAACATCTCATACTCCCACCCATCTCCCACAAATTGGCAAACCCGAGGACGAAGCGTCATAGATAGGAGCTCGAGGGCAGTGTACAGTATTATTTCAGACTTCGAGGATATAGGGCTGTCGCATGGTGGACTTTGCATATCTGGAGATCTAAGAATCTCCTGCGCTCGGTGCGCCAGCATTGCAGGATTGCGAAGGGGAAAATCCGCGCTCAAGCAGCACAATGTCGCCCGCTCCGCAGCTTGCCCCAGCGGGCAGCAGTACCTACTCGTCGAATACGATGCATGTGGGCGACGGCACATGGGACACCGAAAAGGATACCTTCCTTCTCCCGAATCTTGTAGGCCTAAATTTTGCGACTATGCGATATAATGGTAGAGTACACGTTTCTCCCAAGCGTAGCATCTACTGACCTTGCTAGGCATGGGAAACCGCTTTCGAGAGCAGCCCCAGTATCGGAGTCTCATTCGTGCTCATGGAATTATAGCTGCCATGGTGTTCCTCTTCATCGTTCCGACCGCTATCATGACCCTACGTTTTCACAAAAGCAATCACCGACGGGCTCAGAAGCTACACATCTGGCTACAGATTCTCACTCTACTTCTCACAACGGTGGTCTTCATCCTACCATTCTTTGCTGTGGGACCGAAGCGGAGCTTGACGAACCCTCACCATGGCATTGGTTTGGCTATCTTCATCCTGGTTCTTGTGCAGTTTATAGGGGGCTGGCGGGTACACAAGCGCGAAAAGAAGAGGAAGACGCTGTATACGCCATTGACAGCCATGGTAAGATGTGCTCTAGTTGCTGCGAAATGAATCAGCTAACATTTGCAGCTTCACCACTGGCTCGGGCGAACCATTGCACTTCTTGGTCTTGCACAAATACCCCTTGGACTGACGCTGTACGGCTCGCCCGTTGCATTGTTTGTATTATATGCATTAGCGGTTTTCTCTCTGCTTTTGATCTATTTCATCATGGAACATATCAAAGATCGCCGTTACGAGAGTGATTACGATAGTCGATATAGTTACGGACAAGGCAGCGTGGCTGAAAGCAGAGATCGACATTCAAGAACGGGAGACCTGTTAAAAGGCGGTGCAGCTGGCATTGGTATTGCTGCTCTAGCAGACAGATTTCGAAGAAGGTCAAAAAGCCAAGATCGAGTAGATCAACCCGAAGTTGTTGGCTCTCGAAGGCACTCGGGCTCTTTCATCGAGGATGAGAAGTACTACGAAGACGAGGAGCGTGGCGGTGGCTGGCGAGATAGACTACTGAAGATCGGGGCTGTCGCAGGAGCTGCAGAAGCCGCGAAAAGCTTCTTTGACAGAAGGAAGAGGCGAGATCAAGACAGTGACACAGGGCACTATGGTCCTCCGCTCGGTGGCGATGTCACCATCGATCAACGAGGCAGCAGGAACAGGATCAATGAGACTGCGCCTGTACCACCAAGTGTGCAACACCCTCTGAATCAACCTTTGCACCACAGACGCAGCTCAAGCTCCATGACCTATAGCAGTGACATGAGCGCCAGCCAGGAGGGCCGAGGCGGCCACGGCGTACGGGATGCCGTTGCAGGCCTTGGAGCATTCGGCCTTGCGCGTAACATTTTCAAGAAGCGCCGAGAGCGCAAGGAGCAGAAACGGCTCGACCAGAGGCTTGAAGCTGAAAGGTTGGATCGAGAACGAAATCAACGTCTGACAGGCGACGGTACTCCAAGGCGGCACAGACGTCACGGGTCCGTGACCACAAGCACTGATCTCACAGCCTCGACAGATCCTTTCCCCGGCCGAGGCCCCATTCTGGGCAACCCTGGCACCTCTGTCCCGATTGCCGCAGGCGTCTACCCAGGCGTTGCTGGTGCCGGCGCTCAGTCTGGAAACCGGCTACCACCTCCGCCGCACAACACCACTCTTGGCGCGAGCAATCCTTTTATGACCGGCGCCGCACCCCCCCTTCCAACAGCCTCCATGCCTACCATACCCCCCGATTCTCAAGGAATCCTCCACCAAAATTACTCAGGCTCCGAAACTAGCGCCGCTCATCAACGCCCAAGTCGTGACGCAGCAGCAGCAGCTCTCGCAGGCGGCGCAGCACGCGGTCTAGCTGCCGCTGAAGCTTCAAAACGTCGGGATCGAAGCCGCCATCACTCTGGCAGTGGAGGAGACAGCGTAGCTTCTCCGCCCGTTAGCGTGAAAGTGAAAATGCATAGTGACGGCCGACACGTCACCCTTCGACGGCTCCCCGAAGAAGAGGCAGCCGTAAGTCGCGAAGCACGCCGCAAAGAGCGCAACGGCCGACGACGACGCGGAAGCGGCAGCGATCTAAGCAACACCGAAGGCACGAGCGGTGACCGATGGCGTAGGACCGAGGCACTGGAAAGACAGCAGCAAGCAGTGGAGCAAATGAGACTCAAGAATGAGAGGCTAGCGCAACAACAGCAACAAGCAGTACCGCCAGTACAGCAAAACCTTCCAGTGCCGCTTCCTGTGCCACCGCCTATACCGGGGAGCTCGCCAGGTTTAAGACCGCCGGGGCCGGGGAGTGTGGGGAGTCCGGGGACTTATGATGGGACTACGACGGAGGCTAGCGCGGACTATGCGAATAATCGAAAGAGGAGGAGAGCGGAGAGAGCGCAAGCGAAATTGGCGAGGGAGGGGAGGACTGGGGGGAATGTGGAGTTCACTTAGAGGTTTAGCTTGAAGGGCGGAGAAGCGCGTGTATATTTGCAAAGCGTGGCGTTGATGTTGGCTTTGACTGGAGCGAAGGATTTGGTTGCACATAGGTATATTGCTCCGATGTCCAAACAACGACGAGAGTTTCACTTTCCGAAGCTTTGAGAATACTTGAACTAGACTCTTGAATCTCGACTTTGCCTCTCAGTGATCAGTATGCCATTTACAAACCCATGGAGGTGCATCCTAGAACTCTTACTTGACCCCTATTCCGGCCGGAAAGCCCTTCGTGCGACGACACGCCCGTCCGTCCTCTCAGCAAGGTTCTCTCGGCAAAGCCACTAGCTACATGTATCTCCGTTTGACTGCTCTCCCCATCAATACTCAAAGATATGTAACAGCACATGAGAGCGGTGCCTCCAACATGGAAGGGCGCGCAGCAGACGCGATCGTGAACCGAGATGAGCCTGCGCCAGCCCTTACGATGTCCAGTGTCAACGCGCCCTCCGCCACGTCATCTGACGATGAACACGCGGAGAGCAAACGCTCTAGGTTGAAGGAAAAGCTGTCAGGCTCCAAGCTCACGCAAAAGCTACATGAGGCTGGCAAGCACCGCCACACCGGAGACTCTCTTCAGGATCGTCTTCTCAGCAAGTGAGCGATGCCGATCCGCAAATCTGCTGTCATCGTCTTCAGATTATGGCGGGCTAAGCGTCGACGTCGTAGGTTGATGCAGCAAGTCATTCCTCAGGAAGATGTTGGGGATGAAGATGCACCCTTGGATGAGCGGTCTTCGAAATACGTCCAGCGACCGAGCTTCAGTCTTCCTCTGATGACCAACAATTTCCGACGGTTTAATGCGAGGTATATTCCCCAAATATTCTAGTATATCTCGACGATGTTTCTACAGCGGATCAGAGACTTGCGAGTCTCAGCGACTGCTATTAACTATATGCTAGGATCGGAGTGGTGTTCGTCCTCCAGACACGCCTCATTCGCCTGCTCAACTGGTCCACCACCTCGCATACCCTCTCACTCTTAGCCATCCTCACTTTCGTTTGCCTCGACCCCTATCTTCTTCCCATTCTTCCTCTCGCTTCATCCCTTATCTTTCTCCTCGTTCCTGCGTTTCTGGCTCGGCATCCATTACCTCCCTCGCCCACCGCGTCATCCTACTCTCTTCAGGGGCCCCCACTAGCTCCTGCACGCACCATACGTCCAGCCTCGGAAATGTCCAAAGATTTCTTTCGCAACATGCGCGATCTCCAGAATAGCATGGACGACTTCTCAACCGCGCACGATGCACTCATTGCAGGCGTCACGCCGTCAACGAATTTCAGTAACGAGTCTTTGAGCTCAAGTATCTTTCTCATCCTCTTCGTGGCCACATGCCTCTTGTTCATAACCTCGCACCTCCTACCCTGGCGCTTCCTAGCCCTCACAGCCATTTGGACCATCATACCTTTTGGACACCCCGCCATCCAACAGTTCGCACTTGCAATCCGCGTCTCGCATATCCGCCCGCACGAGAAAACCGCACAATCCTTCTACAATACTCGGATCGCGACGGACATTAGTCTCGACTCCCCACCTGAACAGCGGGAAGTTGAAATCTTCGAACTACAGCATTTACACCGTGGAGAATGGGAACCGTGGGTCTTCACTCCGGCGCCATATGACCCACTGTCCCCCTCTCGAATAGCAGGCGAGCGAGTAAAAGGCACTCATTTCTTCGACGATGTACAGGCCCCTCAGGGCTGGGAGTGGAGTGGTAAGAAGTGGGAGCTTGATCTGGAGAGCAAGGATTGGGTGGCGGGGAGAGCATGTCAAGGGGTAGGGGTTGAGCAAGAAGGAGAAAGATGGGTTGTCGATCTCGCCTTTGATGGGATTCAAGAGGACGGTGTTGACAGTCTATGGGAAAAAGCGAAGAAAAAGAGTCCTGATTGGGAGGAGGATATGACCATGGAGAAGACAGGGGAATGGAGGAGGAGAAGGTGGGTCAGAATGGTAAAGAGGAGAGCTGTGCAGGGACTGAGCTTTAATGGTAACCTTCGATAACCACTTGATGGTGGTGGCCGGATCTGGCGGTTGTACCAAGTCTCTCAAGATGCAAAGTCATCCCATATCACACCTGCTCGTTTTAAAACCTCTGCACTTGCAGGGTACCCTGCGCCTTTAATTCCCTTTCCTTCGCTCCACACCTTGCGCTATGACTTCCAAAAGCTTTCCAGAGCCGATCGCGACTGTTGGGTATCAAATTGTTTCGGCCAAGACTTGAGCCAAAGTATTCTTGCGGGCTGCACGCGAGACCGATCAATCCATCCCAAGGCGATTTCTTACCGGATGATACTGGCGATCAAACGATTACCAGATGCCCAAGGACACCATACCCGCTTATAAATATTCAGTAGAACCATGGGGTATCCTGTCTTCATCTCGCTCTATTCGTTTGTCCGTCATCTCATCTGCCGTGGAGAACATGGAGCTCAAACACTATTATTTCTAGCATACAGTACTGTTACGGTCTCATTCGCTGATATGCACAGACGATTTATCCGCACCATAATATACCTATCACTGTGAATTTTTGTCCTGGTGATAATTCGCAGCTTTCACTTCTGCGGCTCTCTTACCGGAAGTCGATTTAACCTACTCGACGTACCGAGCCAGCAAGGCACAGATAAGCTTGGTAACAACTGGCGGCACCTATTGCGGTTTCCATGTCTCCTCTAAACCTCAAAGCGCACTGCTTTGTTGTAGTCCCAGCCAAGGATCCGACAGCTAATTCCAGATGTGACTGGTGGGCGCTGGGACTGGTGCATGGGGGATAACATTGAACGTTGTCCACGGCTTGATGTGGTGCATTCTTCAGGCCATTTGGATTACGGTCCCACTGTCTTCAAACATTGCATGTCTCCTCTATAGTGCTATGATTACAGATATCGCGTATTCTAACGCTTCGTGCGGCCATCAGTGGGACTTGACTGGTTAATTATCCAACGTTACTCTGTCAGGTCGCCTTTCTCAGTGGTACCAGGGAATGGAAAGGATGCACCACTCCTCACCGACGCATAGGGTAACCATGTACTGAGAGATGCAATTCAGAATTGCTGGTTCCTCGGAGTTGCTTAGATCAGAAGCTTGGGTTGCGCAGAAAAGAAGGTTGTGAAACGAGTCACGATTACTTGTGTACATTGGGAGAATCTAGATGGTGATGTTTATTCGTCTTGGTGCGCGCTGTGGTGCTCTGCCATCTAAATGCATGTAGACAGTATACAAGATCCGGCGTGTGCAACCTTACCTTGAGGACTGTTGTACTAGTTCACTTAGCGGGTTGACAGGCCCGCTTCCCGGCTGACGACTCATAATCAAGGCATTCTATATTTAGTTCCCTCAGGCGCGAACCAAGCATCATCCATCTGTTTCCTCAAGGTAAACCCAGAAAGGTAATCGCTCGTAGGCTTCCTCCATGCCTCAAGGGCAACCACATTCGATATTCCCTCCATTTTCAATATCCTTGGATTAAATGCCGGTGGTTTTTGTCGACCTCTGAGCTCATGACTTCGGTCATAGTACTGAAGCATGATGTGTTCTGAACCATCTGCTAAGCTTCCTCGATGCGATCTTCTTGGAGATGCTACCCAGCCCGATGACTTGGTGCAACCCCACGTGGTACTGCAGGAGCGTAGTCAATATTCAAGGCATGGCACTGCTGTCAGCTGGTTTCCCGGGAACATTCGTACAAGCCCCGTTATTATGGTTGTAGATCCTGCATTAGCCTGCAGAGGCTGAGGAAAATTAAGAGGATGTTTCATAACTCTTTCATCCTCCCACAGCCCTGGCGCTAACAGCACGATTCTTACTGGCTAACAGAAACCTGACGTCTAGTCAATCATTCTCAGCTCTTGCACAGCCAAGGTTCAGTAGGACTGTCGTTGCTGTTCTAAGCTTAGCTTCGATGGCATGGATGATACGAAGTACGGACCTCCATGGTCCTTTGCCGCAATGGAGATAGGCGAACCACACGGATAGCTCGAAGTCTCCGAGGCTCTTGTCGAGCTCTTCCATCTTTGGACATTTTCTTCTACTTTCTTTTCGTTTTCATTTTCATTCCATAGTCTTGCCGTCGCTTGAGCCCTCCGTCGATCCTGGCCTTGGACATACAACGCGACTCCTGCCGGGCGCATATGTGCTTATGCTGTACGAGTTTTCACCTCTCGTAATATCTTCAATTCGCAAACATGGGGCTGTCTCCTTTACTAAGGGTGGTCGCTGTGGTATTTTCTAGTAAGTCATAATAAAGAGCGCTTGATCTTTGTGGCTTGACTGTCTTGTGAATTCCGGCGTCATGGTTCTTGAGGCTCGTTGTGCCGGAGCCGTCTATTTGGGTCAAGCATTGGTCAGGTCGTTCAGTCAATCATGGTAGTCACTGCTCTGCAGTCTGCACAATCTTTTGAATCTCATAGCTACCTCGCATCAACAGGCGCCGATCTGACCGCCGATGCTGCAGGTCTGGCCTCTACGGCCTGGGCAACTCCTTATGGCGGCTTCTATCCTAGGAACAATGACTCAACGACAGCAATAGCATCTACCGGTCAAGCCTCTAGCTCCAGACCATTGCCATCAATGTGGTCGAGTGCCACTTCGCGGCCTTTTTCCATTCATAGGTCCTTGCTCAGCAGTAACAGCGTTTCGAGCAGCGTTGCACCTTCTTCGGGCATTGTTCCTCCATACCCCTCCCCTACTGGTACCGCTGCAAACACTGCGTCAAGGGGAAACTTCTTCTCTGGCGGATACGGCTCCTTGCCCACAAGTACTGGATCGCCCTCCAATGGTATACCACCCTATCCTACCCTTCTGCTACCGAGTCCACGGCGCCCCGTGGTGGATCCCTTCCTGTCGGTACAGGCGGCTACTATCCGGCCGGAAACGGTACTTTGGGTGATACAAATTCTACAACTACAATTCACTCAACCCGTTTTATCACGGAGACCCTAGCCCCATGTACCGTAAATGCGATTGGGGCCAATGTCTATTATTGGGATAAGTATCCACTAGATTTGTACCAATGCACGGGTACTGCGGTTAGCCTATCAGTGGGCCGACAATTTTGCATCAGAAATCAGAGTACACCGGACCCATATACACTTGGCGCTCCGGCGACTCGTACTATCAGTACCTGGACCACACCAGAGCTCGTTTATGTTCCGACAAGCACGTCCTTTCTGATTGACCGAGTCAGTGGGTATACGGACCGCACACAGACAGCTACAAACTTTGAAGACAACGGTTCTACGTATTCCAAGGTAACCCTCGTGTACGAAACCACTGTAGTCGGATATAGTAAGTGTGTTTCCTTTTTCTACTCCAAGGCTGGATAGCGTGACTGGATGCTCAAGATTGCATGTGGCACACAAATTTTGCACAGCATTCAGATAAAGGCCCTACTGACATATACCTGTGTAGCCACCACCTATTCGCGTACATTAAATAGTACTTCAACTCCCCCTTACTCCGCTCCCAGCGATGTATTGCTGCCAGATATGACCCAGGATGGCTGGACATACGCGTACACAGCGTAAGTGATCTACTCTTACGCCTGCTTCCCCCAGGCGCACGAAAATCTAATTCTACGGGACTCTTCTGAGAAAGTAGCCTGTTTGACGGCCTGTTCGGAATAACGTTGAGCCCTGGTCGAGAGACTGAAACACAGTTCTAACCTACCGTAGGACATCTGCCCAACCGAACGTGCTTTACTCGGTATTTGAGATAGAGTCTCAATACGTCGCACCTGGCCCGATCCCCACCATCGCCACCTCAACCGTGACGTTTACCGCTCCGGTCCCCTTCTTTGGACCGTACACGGGAAATTTCGTTGGCAACTACTCGGTACCTAATGCGACCGGTCCCGTTGTGCCTGATGCTCCAGGCTACTTGGCCTCGGCGGGGGCAGGCGATTATGTCGCAAGATGTGCTGCAGGTACTTATCGTGGAACACCGACTGTCCAGGTCGTTCTGGTCACGATTGGAGAATGGGGCGCGGTTTCTCCGGTTGAGGCGCATGTCAGCGTTCTCGGAGGACTAACTCCGACGACAACCGAACCCCCTTCGACAGTGACGTTTGACCCGCTTGCGGTTGTACCGCTTGTAGGACCAATTCCTGCAGAACCCACTTCGACAGTAATGGCTGACCCGCTTGCGGTTGTACCGCTTGTGGGACCAATTCCTGCAGGTGTTACGGCTGGAGCAATCGGGTCGCAGCAGAGTGTGCAGCCGTCTTTACCGAACACACCATTAGTCGCTTCGAGCGGCCAAGGAGGCTCTGGGCATGAAGGCTCTGGTCAAGGCAGCTCTGGTCAAGGCAGTTCTGGTCAAGGCAGTTCTGGTCAAGGCAGCTCTGGTCAAGGCGGCTCTAATCAAGGAGGCTCTAATCAAGGTGGATCGCAAGGAACTTCAAACAATGGCGGTTCGAATGGGGGCTCGACTCAAGGCGGATCAAACGGTGATTCGGGGCCAAACTCTGTCAACTCCGGGTCTTCACATCAAGTAGCCCCAGGCGGCCACCAGGGTGGCTCAAATCAGGGAGGGTCGAACATCGATACCGGCTCAAGCGGTGCCGGCCCAGGAATTGGTCAAGGCGGTTCGAATGGACAGAATGGACAGGGTGCACAAGGTGGATCAGGTAGCGGCGCAGGAGCCAACGGTGGTCAGGGCGGTTCAGGTAACTCGGGAAACTCAGGAAATGCTGGAGGCGCTCCTCAGTCATTCGAGACAACCGTTGGCAACATCCCCAGCTCGGTATCTGGAAACACTGCCATCATCAACGGGCAAACGTTTGTTCAGACACCTGGCTCCCCTGCAATCACGACCACGATCAATAACCAGCCGGTCGTGGTGAGTCCCTCCCAAATCAACATTGGCGGCCAAATCATTCCAGTCCCTGCTGCAGCTACAGCTCCAAGCCCCGCCGGTCCTCCATCAATCACCTTTGGTGCCTCTATCATAACGGCAAACCCATCATCCCAATTCGTCATCGCCGGCCAAACCTTATCCCCAGGCAACGCCATCGAAGTCAGCGGCACGAAGCTCAGTCTAGGACCCTCTGCCGCATTGATCGTCATCGGAAGCAGCACTGTTGCCTTGAATCACTCGCCCGGAATTACTCCTGCACCGAGTTCGCAAGCCTTCATCTTCGGCGGCTCTACATTCACAGCAAATCCAACAGCCCCGATTATCATCGCAGGACAAACCTTGTCTCCAGGGGGATCCGCCATCACTGTATCGGGAACCCGTCTTTCCCTCGCTACATCAGCCTCCCAGGCCGTCATCGACGGCGTCACGATACCTTTGAACACCAACACAAGTCCAATCACTGCAGCTCCAGCCCTGACAATCGGCGACCAAACCATCACCGCCAATCCAGCATCCCAGTATGTGATTGCAGGTCAGACCCTCGTGCCCGGCGGTCCAGCCATAACCGTCTCCGGCACCCGCCTCAGCCTTGCCACCTCAGCATCCCAGCTAGTAGTCGGAAGCAGCACCATTCCCCTCATTGCCCCAGGCGCTTTACCTACCCTGACAATCGCGGGTCAAATATTTACCGCCAATCCTTCAAGTCAATACGTTATCGACGGGCAAACCCTCGCTCCTGGTGGACCCGCAATAACCATTTCAGGCACACGCATTAGCCTTGGCCCCTCAGCATCCGCTCTTGTCGTAGGAAGCAAGACTCTCCCCTTGTCAGCCGGCGCGGGGCAAGTCACTGCATCTCCTACCCTCACTATAGGCTCCCAGACAGTGACGGCCAATGCTCAGGGGCAGTATATCATTGGTGGGCAGACCTTGACGCCCGGAGGCGTGATAACGGTTAGTGGCACACCGATCAGTCTGGCGCCTGGGGTATCAGATGTTGTTCTTGGGACGAGTACGGAGGGGCTGGGAGGGGCGATCATAGGCGGGTTTGGTCCGACAGCGGAAGCTACGCCGAAGGCTACAGGGTCAATTGAAGGCTTCAAGGGAGAGGCAGCGACGGCGAGGAGAAGTCATCTCTGTGTGATACTTGGGGTGATGGTGGCTGTTTGGTTGGTGTCGTGAATGATATCTTGGCACTCCTGGATAGAACGATTCAACGGTATGATAAAATAACGATGTGCAAACCAACCAATGAAGATCCATAGCTAAAGAGGCAAAACATTAATGCATTCCACTTGCACGGCCAAGGAACTCAGCAGGAGCGATCATGATCCGTGGATTCGAGTGTAAAGTAAGATGAGACAGACAAGGCGAGGCTCTTGTACCTGAAGTCCGAGACCGCGAACAACATCTTGCTCAAGCAATCGACAAGTAGAGAGCTCACGCCGTATCGACGACAGGTGACAAGCAGGGGCCCACCGGGCCAAGCCTTCGAAAGGCGAACAAGACCCTATGTTCATCATACCATTCTCATGACAAGCGGCCATCATCATTCATTATTCCCCTTGCTCTTCCTCCAAATCCCAACCCTCCGCGCAATATCCGCCTCCGTCTGCTGATTCGGATTCAACCTCCGATCCCGACTCATCCCCCTCACATCATCCCCATACTTCACCACCAACGCCTCGATCCATTCCTGCTCCCTCTCGCTCTGCTTCCGAGGCTTCTTCCGTGCTCTGACTTCTGCTAGTTCGGCGGTAAGGGCCGCTTCGAGCGCGGGTACCACGCCGCTGTTTCTGTCGTGGTTGCTGTGGCCTTGGGGGAGAGATGGGGTATCGGTATCGCTTGCATGGTCGAAAGGAGCTAAAGGGTCGTTTAGAGGATTGCTGCTGGCGTCCTCGTGTATAACTTCCAAAATCTTGCCCTCTGCATCGCGGATTACTTTTGCCGTCCTCAAAACCGTCGCAGTTGCAGGTTTTGATGCGCCGATGGCGAGGGGATCTTGCCCCTGCCTTGACTCTTTGGATTCGACATCCTTCGGAGCTTTCACTTCTGTGCCCCCACTGCGGGAGTTGAGCTTGCTTGCTAGGCCTAGGTTGCGGTAGTTTTGCGATAGGGTGAGGTGCTTGTTCCAATGGGCGGCGATGAGGGGTGAGGACTTGATGGGGAGCTTTTTGGATTTGGGCTTGAGGCTTGCGCGGGGGATGGAGGAGCGGTTTTTCTTCTTTTGGAGGGTGCGTCCCATGACGTGGGGAGAGTCTGCCTGAAGGAATTATATTGTATGTCTTGCCCACAGAGATCTTTCTTCAAGTAATCTAACCGAGGGTCGAGGGACGGGAGCGCTAGATGCCAAGCTTTAGAAGGCCGCATTAGCCCGTTGAGCCCCTGAATCTGCTAGTCTTCAGAGTCACGTGTTCTGAAGATCAAACAATTTTATTGACAGGAGCGCTGAAGAAACGATCTTTGAGACGCTGCGATCACAATGATATATCAATGGGGTGCTCAACGGCGCACTGTCCTTTTGTGTCTTACATTAGTGGCTATATGTGTTCATCAGGTTGCAGCTAAGGCTGTCAATGGACTTTCAGTAGCTCAAATGAGCGCTGGAGAGATTGAGGATGCATTGCATGTAAGCTATTCGTCCTAAGCTGAAGAACGAAAGAACCATTGACATCCGTCCTTGCAGCAATGCCCCATCGTTCAAGATCTCGATCGTCACCTTGCCAGCACAAACCCCCCGACCTCCTCCCTCACCTCCCAACTTTTCTCAATCATATTCCCGTCCACGCCAGCCGTCAATGCCCTTCTTGCAACTCTCTACATTTCAGGCCCTCCAAGTTTGTCCTTGCCTGGTTGCTTATGCCATCAATGGTGTCTTTCGTCCTAACATCTCCCAGATTTCCTCCTAGCACTATGTCCCCCCAACATCGACCCCTCCTCGCTCTCCATCATGGTCGCCTTCGCCGTCGGCGGCTTACTAGGCGACACACTCTTCCACCTCCTCCCCGAGATCTTCCTCGGCGAAGCCGAACCCTCCCACGCACGCTTCATCCTCGTGAACCCAAACAAGAACATCCTACTTGGCGTAGCCATCATGGTCGGCTTCCTCACCTTCGTCGCCATGGACAAGGGGCTCCGGATCGCCACCGGCGGGGAAGGCGGCCATGACCACAGCCAGGCCCCCTCCAGCCCCGAACAGGAACAAGACGCAACCGCCACAACAACGAGCAGCGCCCCCAAACCCATGGACGGCGAGCTCAAAGCGCGCAAATCCGCCCCTCCTTCCACCTCCCCAGCGTCTTCATCCCCCACAGAAAAAAAAGCAGAAGCCTCCCCCTCCATCCGCCTCTCCGCCTACCTCAACCTCCTCGCCGACTTCACACACAACATCACCGACGGCCTCGCCCTCTCCTCCTCCTTCTACGCCTCCCCCACCCTCGGCGCCACCACCACCGTCGCCGTCTTCTTCCACGAGATCCCCCACGAGGTCGGCGACTTCGCGCTGCTGATCCAATCCGGCTTCAGCAAGCAGATGGCCATGGGCGCGCAGTTCGTTACCGCGCTCGGTGCGTTTCTCGGCACTGTCTTAGGAATACTAGTGCAGGAGTTGGGGTCGAGCGGTATTGTTGGGGAGGGAGGGGTGAGGGGGGAGGTTGGAGGGAAGGGGTTGGTGGGCACGGGGCTGGGGTGGGGCGATTTGCTGTTACCGTTTACGGCGGGGACGTTTCTGTATGTGGGCACTGTGGCGGTGATACCCGAGCTTTTGGAGACGGGGCCGGATAAAGGGGTGGAGGTGAGGAAGACGGCGATGCAGTTTGGGGCCATGGCGGTGGGGGCGGGGATTATGCTTGGGTGAGTTGTTTCTTTTTTTCTGATGTGTAGTTGCGGATCATGGGTTGAGATTGCTGACTCGCGCGGGTAGGATATCTTGGTCGTGACGTTGCTGCCCTTGGGTATGCGAAAGCAACGTGGGAGGTTGATAGAAGTATAAACAGCATTGCGCCCCCATAGACATATCTCACGGTGCAATCTGGCTTTCCGATCAGCATCGCTCTGAATCTTAGCTGTCGATGATGAACAGCAATTATCGAGGCGTAGGCAACACACGTGTAGCAGACGAGAATTACTACTCTCTTGCTAGAGCACAGCCGCTAAAGCTCCTAGATACTAACCATTGCAAACCACAAGCTCCACAGCCTCTGCCAGCAGAGAAATTGAGAACAAAATCATGCCGTCAAATACCCTCAAAAAGCAACATCCTGCAAAAGCCAATGCCACAACCCCCCCCTATCCAGCACCACGCCAAGCAACATATCCTATCCCTCCCTTCCCTCACCCCCCTTACTAGCACCACAACACCACAAGCAACCCCGCCAGCACAGCCGCGAAACCCCCCTGGCGCGTCGAAGTCAGAGTCCCTGCGCTCCCAGTGAACCCCGCAATGGGCGAGCTCGTGCTGCTTGCGCCGCTACCTCCATTGGTCCCAGCGAGGGTGGTTTGAGTCGGCGCTCCAGTGCCCACAGGCGCGGTCGCACCTCCCACGAAAGTGCTGCTGGAGTTGCTATACCCCCCGCTCCCGGGCGCCACGGGCACGGAGCTCGGCAGCGCGAGTGTCTGAGCCGTGCTCTCGCGGACTGTGGTCGTGCTCGTGAGCGCGGCGCTGGCTGGAGAGGCGGATGCGCTGGGGCTGGTAGCTGAAGGGATGGGCGTGACTGGAGGGAGTGTAGCAGGGGTGCTGGAGGTGGAGGTGGAGTTGCAGGCTGCGTCGCCTTGCGCGACGGTGAAGTTGCTGCCCGAGTCGGGGTAGACGGTGCCGGCGTAGGAGCAGGCGGCGTTGCCGGAGGTGGGGGAGCATTGCCAGCCTAGGGCGGGGGTTAGCAGTTGGGGGGGGGGGGGGGGGAGGTGATAGCGGGTATTTATGGAAGCCGAGAAAACGTAGCAGCAAGGTAGGGGAGGAAAGGGAGAAAACACTTACATGGCGCGAACGTCTTGACTCCTGGGGGTGGGAGACCGGCGAGGCTGTGAGATGGGTCAGTGATGCGT